>Ga0265798_10000079_pt1 | contig 195822 bp, 150 predicted proteins | sample P3T30metagenome_FD_192430 | JGI IMG/M metagenome (GOLD analysis project Ga0265798, IMG submission 192430) | Plant litter microbial communities from East Loma Ridge, Irvine, California - P3 T30 | ecosystem: Environmental > Terrestrial > Plant litter > Unclassified | place: USA: California... | reverse complement strand
TCGACATCCTGCAGGTGGAAAAGCGCATCCGCGGCCGCGTCAAGCGCCAGATGGAAAAATCGCAGCGCGAGTACTACCTGAACGAGCAGGTCAAGGCGATCCAGAAAGAGCTGGGTGAAGGCGAAGAAGGCGCCGACATCGAAGAGCTCGAGAAGAAGGTGATCGCGGCCAAGATGCCGAAGGAAGCCCTGGAAAAAGCCCAGTCCGAGATCAAGAAGCTCAAGATGATGTCGCCGATGTCGGCCGAGGCGACCGTGGTGCGCAACTACATCGACACCCTGATCGGCCTGCCGTGGAAAAAGAAGTCCAAGGTCACGATCGATCTGGAAAAGGCCCAGGAAGTGCTGGAAGCCGACCACTATGGCCTGGACAAGATCAAGGAACGCATCCTCGAGTACCTCGCGGTGCAGCAGCGCGTCGACAAGCTGAAGGCCCCGATCCTGTGCTTCGTCGGTCCTCCGGGCGTGGGCAAGACCTCGCTGGGCGAGTCGATCGCCCGCGCCACCGGCCGCAAGTACGTGCGCATGGCGCTCGGCGGCGTGCGCGACGAAGCCGAGATCCGCGGCCACCGCCGCACCTACATCGGCTCGATGCCGGGCAAGGTGCTGCAGTCGCTGACCAAGGTCGGCGTGCGCAACCCGCTGTTCCTGCTGGACGAAATCGACAAGATGGGCGCGGACTTCCGCGGCGATCCGTCGTCGGCCCTGCTGGAAGTGCTGGACCCGGCGCAGAACCACACGTTCTCCGACCACTACGTCGAAGTCGACTTCGATTTGTCCGACGTGATGTTCGTGGCGACCTCGAACTCGTTCAACATCCCGCCGGCGCTGCTCGACCGGATGGAAGTGATCCGCCTGTCGGGTTACACCGAGGACGAGAAGACCAGCATCGCACAGCGCTACCTGCTGCCGAAGCAGATCAAGGCGAACGGCCTGCGCGAAGACGAGATCAAGGTGGAAGAAGGCGCGATCCGCGACATCATCCGCTACTACACCCGTGAAGCGGGCGTGCGTTCGGTCGAGCGCGAGATCTCGAAGATCTGCCGCAAGGTCGTCAAGATGCTGCTGCTGAAGAAGAGCGACAAGCGCGTCATCGTGTCGTCGAAGAACCTGGACAAGTTCCTGGGCGTGCGCCGCTACGATTTCGGCGTGGCCGAGAAGGAAAACCAGATCGGCCAGGTGGTCGGCCTGGCATGGACCGAAGTCGGCGGCGATTTGCTGACCATCGAGGCCGTGCAGGTGCCGGGCAAGGGCGCCGTGATCCGCACCGGTACGCTGGGCGACGTGATGAAGGAATCGATCGAGGCGGCCCGTACCGTGGTGCGCTCGCGGGCGCAGCGCCTGGGCATCAAGAACGAGGTGTTCGAGAAGACCGACATCCACATCCACGTGCCGGAAGGCGCGACCCCGAAGGACGGCCCGTCCGCCGGTATCGCGATGACCACCGCGCTGGTGTCGGTGTTCACCGGCATCCCGGTCCGCGCCGACGTGGCGATGACCGGCGAGATCACGCTGCGCGGCGAAGTGCTGCCGATCGGCGGCCTGAAGGAAAAACTGCTGGCGGCGCAGCGCGGCGGCATCAAGACTGTCCTGATCCCCGAGCAGAACGTGAAGGACCTGGCCGACATTCCGGACAACGTCAAGAACAAGCTCGAGATCGTGCCGGTGCGCTGGATCGAGAAAGTGCTGGAAGTGGCGCTGGAACGCCAGCCGGAAGCGCTGGCCGACGTCCCGGCGGTGGCTGCGGCGGCCGCGCCGGTCGCCACCTCGACCGAAGGCCAGGGCGGCGTCGTCAAGCACTGACCGCCTTCCCGGTGATCATCCGCGTGAGCGGATAGCCAAGGGCGCCTGCGGGCGCCCTTTTTTATTCGAGAAATCCCTCTAGTTATTGCCGCACGGCAGGATCGTTGCTTGACACAAAGCATGGCGCGCTTGTCTAATACGCCCTTGCGGTTTGCATGACGATATGGCAAACCGAGTCTGGAATGAAACAACGAGGGAAAAGAGTGAACAAAACTGAACTGATCGAAGAAATCGCGAAGTCCGCGGACCTGACCAAAGCTTCTGCGGCGCGCGCCCTCGATGCCATGATCGAAGCAGTGACCAACACCCTGAAGAACAACGACAGCGTGACCCTGGTCGGTTTCGGCACCTTCACGGTTGGCGAACGTGCCGCCCGTACCGGCCGCGATCCGCGCACCAAGGAAGCCATCAAGATCAAGGCCGCCAAGGTCCCGAAATTTAAGGCTGGTAAAGCACTGAAAGATGCAGTAAACTAATGCCTCTTCTGCGCTGACACGCAGAAGGCAGCATCCGGCGGCCGGGCCTCTCGGCACATCAACAGGCCGGATGCGGTAGTACCCAGTATTTCGTGGAGCGGTAGTTCAGTTGGTTAGAATACCGGCCTGTCACGCCGGGGGTCGCGGGTTCGAGTCCCGTCCGCTCCGCCACGATTTCCAGGTTTTTATGAGCCTGCAATGAAGTGCTTGCGAAGTACACGAATTTGGAGCGGTAGTTCAGTTGGTTAGAATACCGGCCTGTCACGCCGGGGGTCGCGGGTTCGAGTCCCGTCCGCTCCGCCAGATTTAGGAACGAAGAAAAAGAGGCGAACGCGAGTTCGCCTTTTTTTTTGAATTTTTTTGATAACGCATTCTCAACCTTGATTGGCTGACCATGTTTGAATTTGTCCGTAATCACCAGCGCATCATGCAATTCGTGCTGCTGCTGCTGATCCTGCCGTCCTTCGTGCTGGTTGGCGTCAGCAGCTACAACGAGCGCGGCAGCGACGCCGACAGTGTGGCGACCGTGGATGGGAAAAAGATCACCCAGCAGGAATGGGAAGACGCGCAGCGCCGCCAGATCGACCAGGCGCGCCAGATGATGGGCGCCCAGTTCGACCAGAAACTGTTCGACACCCCGGAAGCGAAGCAGGCCATCCTCGACAACCTGGTGGCCGAGCGCGCCATCAACGCCGAAGTCGCGCGCAGCCACCTGACCGTCAACGACGCCGCGATCCAGAAGGCGATCCTGGACATCCAGGCCTTCCGCAAGGCCGACGGCAGCTTCGACATGGAGCAGTACAAGGCCGCGCTGGCCGCCCAGGGCATGACCCCGGAAGGCTTCGACGCCCGCATGCGCCATGACATGGCGGTGCAGCAGCTGGCCGGCTCGATCCAGCAGACGGCCTTCGCGCCGCGCTCGGTGGCGGGCCGCCTGTCGGACATCAACGACCAGGAACGCGAGGTGCAGGAACTGATGTTCCCGGCCGCGAACTACGCGTCGCAGGTCAAGGTCACCGACGACATGGTCAAGGCCTTCTATGACAAGAACGGCGCCCTGTTCCAGGTGCCGGAACAGCTGAAGGCGGAATACGTCGTGTTCGACGCCGCCGCGGTCGAGAAGCAGGTCAGCGTGTCGGACGCCGAAGTGGCGGACGCCTACAACAAGAACAAGGCGCGCTTCACCACCCCGGAAAAGCGCAGCGCCAGCCATATCCTGATCAACGCCAAGCGCGACGCCGCGCCGGCCGAGGACGCCGCCGCCAAGGCCAAGGCGCAAGCGATCCTGGACGAAGTGCGCAAGGCGCCGAACGACTTCGCGAAGATCGCCAGGGCGCAGTCGCAGGACCCGGGCTCGGCCGAGCTGGGCGGTGACCTGGGTTCCATCGAAAAGGGCCTGTTCGTCAAGCCGGTCGAAGATGCGATCTACAGCCTGAAGGCCGGCGAAACCAGCGGCCTGGTGCGCTCGGAATTCGGCTACCACATCATCAAGGTGACGGCGGTGACGCCGGCGGTGCAGAAGTCGCTGGAAGACGCGAAGCCGGAAATCGTCGCCGAGCTGCAGAAGACCAAGATGTCGGCCAAGTACTCCGAGCTGGCCGAGACCTTCTCGAACACCGTGTACGAGCAGGCCGACAGCCTCAAGCCGGTGGCCGACAAGCTGGGCTTGAGCATCCAGACCGCAAGCGGCCTGACCCGCACGCCGAACCCGGCGCTGGGCACCTCCCCGGTCAACAACGACAAGTTCCTGAAAGCGATCTTCTCGAACGACGCGCTGACCAACAAGCGCAACACCGAAGCCGTCGAAGTGGCGCCGAGCACCCTGGTGGCCGGCCGCGTGGTGGAATTCAAGCCGGCGACCAAGCGTCCGCTGGCCGAGGTGGACGCCATCATCCGCCAGCGCGTGCTGCAGGAAGAAGCGGTGCGCCTGGCGCGCCAGGCCGGCGAAGCCAAGCTGGCCGCCGCCAGGGCATCGGGCGACGCCACCGGCTTCGGTGAAGTCAAGGTGGTGGCGCGCACCAAGCCGCCGACCATCAACCAGGCTGCCGCGCTGGCCGTCCTGAAGGCCGATACCAGCAAGCTGCCGGCCTACGTCGGCGTCGAGGTGCCGGGCCAGGGGTATGGCGTGTACCGCATCGGCAAGGTGTCTCAGCCGGCCCAGGCGGACCAGGAACGCCGCAAGCAGGAAGCGCAGCAGATCGCGCAGGCGGTCGGCGGTGCCGAGATGTTCGGCTACGTGGAAGCGCTGAAGCAGAAGGCCAAGGCCAAGGTCAGCGCCAAGTCCGGCGACCTGGGCGCCAAGGCCGACGCCGAATAAGCGCCCAGCCCAAGCTGGAAGGTGATGCAAGATAAAGCCCGGCCGTGCAAGCGGACCGGGCTTTTTTCATGGCCGGCTCATTCGAGGGTGCCATGCTCCAGCAGCGACAGGTAGCGCCGGAACGAGTCCGCCACCGCGGCCTTGCCGTCCTGCGTGATCTCGGCATCCCAGAACGCGCCGTACACCGCGTCGAAGTCGTAGGGCGCCAGGCGCGCCTGCATGCGCCGCACCGCGCTTGCGGGCAGCGGCAGGTAGTTCGGGTAACTCCACATGAAGGACACGTGGCGGCGGCCGGGCGCCACCTGCAGGATGTCGCCGCTCAGCAGCGCGCCGCGACCGTCGGCGCCGCCCGGCCAGTGCAGCACGGTGCCGCCCTCGAAGTGCCCGCCCAGGCGCACCAGGCTCAGACCGCCGGGCAGGGCGGTGAATGGAGTGGCGTCGCCGGACCAGAAGCGCAGCGCCGGGTCGGGGCGCATCACCCATTCGCGGTCGTCCTCGTGCAGCCACACCGGGCAGTCGAAGGCGCGCGCCCATGCCACCATCGTCGTGTAGTAATGCGGGTGCGAGATGGCGATGCCCGCCAGGCCGCCAAGCGCGTGGATGATGTCGATCGTGGCGTCGTCGACCAGGCCGATGCAGTCCCACAGCACGTTGCCCTCCAGCGTGCGCAGCAGCAGGGCGCGCTGGCCGATGCCGGTCTTGGGTTGCGTGGCGATGGCGTACAAATCGGGCGCCAGGCGCCGGTAGTAGTTGTGGTGGCCGCGGCGCAGTTCGGCCAGCGTGGTCCAGTGCTGGCCGCCGGCCGGCACGTACTGGCGCGGATCGGCGCAGATCGCGCACGTGGCCGGCGGCGTGTCCGCCGGCGCGTATTGCGTGCCGCAGGTGGTACAGATGAACGCGTCCATGCGCGCCTCCCGGAGTTCAATGTCGAGAGGCGCATCTTACGGCGGCGCGCGCGGCCGGGGCGCGCAGGAGGCGCCCGGCCGGCCCGGTCAGGCCGCGTGCAATCGGCGCGCCGCCGCCAGGAAGTCGTCGGGGCCGATGTCGGCCAGTTCCAGCACCTCGGCGTGCGGGTATTGCGCGAAGTTGCGGTCGATCGAACGCAGGTAGGCCGGGTCATAGTGTTCGACCAGCAGCTGGTCCACCAGTTCCGGCATGCGTCCGCTGTTGGCCAGTTCGTGCCAGGCGTTGATCCTGGCGTGGCCATGCAGCTGTACCAGGTGGTCGAGCTGGGCGTTCAGCGCCGACGGGTCGAGCGCGAAATGCTCGTAGTCTTCCATCAAGAGGCGCACCCGGTTCGGGCGCGACAGCGCCACCGAGATGCAGGGCGCGGCGCGCACGCGTTCCATCACCACTTCCGGCACGCGCAGGTTGCCGACCTTCTTGCTTTCCGATTCGACGAACACCGGGCGGCTCGGGTCGAAGCGGCGCAGCTTGTCCCAGATGCGGGTCTCGAACATCTTCTGGCTCGGCTGCGGTTCGCCGGGCAAATGCCCCAGCACCGAGCCGCGGTGCGCGGCCAGGCGCTCCAGGTCCAGCACCTGGGCGCCGATGCCGTCCAGGGTCTCCAGCAGCCGGCTCTTGCCGCTGCCGGTGGTGCCGCAGACTACGCGGAAGTCCAGCGCCGGCGGCGTTTCCAGCGCCGTGGCGACGTAGCCGCGGTAAGCCTTGTAGCCGCCGTCGAGCTGCACCACCGGCCAGCCGATCTTGGCGAAGATCAGCGCCATCGAACCGCTGCGGTTGCCGCCGCGCCAGCAATACACCAGCGGCTTCCAGTCGCGCGGCTTGTCGGCGAACAGGGCGTCGATGTGGCGCGCGATGTTCTTCGCCACCAGCGGCGCGCCGAGCTTCTTGGCCTCGAACGAGCCGACCTGCTTGTAGGTCGTGCCGATCAGGATGCGCTCGGCGTCGTCCAGCACCGGACAGTTGATGGCGCCGGGCAGGTGGTCGAGCGCGAACTCGGCCTCGCTGCGCGCGTCGATGATGGTGTCGAAGTCATCCAGCGTGGGGAGGACCTGGTCGACGCTCAGGACTGCGGGGTATTTCATTATCGGTTGTTTATTCTTTGATGAGTGGCGCGAACTGCGGCCAGATGTTGTTGAGGATGATCGGGTGCGCGGTGGCGAGCGGATGCAGGCGGTCCGGCTGGAAGCTGGCCGGTTCCTGGGCCACGCCTTCGAGCATGAAGGGTACCAGCGGCACCTTCAGTTCGGTCGACAATTGCCCGTACATGCCGGCAAAGCGTTCGGTGTAGGCGCGGCCATAGTTCGGCGGCATGCGCATGCCGACCAGCAGCACCTTGGCATTGTTTTTCTGCGCCAGGGAAATCATGGTACGCAGATTGTCCTGCGCCGCGTTCACCGGCAAGCCGCGCAGGCCGTCGTTGGCGCCCAGTTCCAGCACCACCAGGTTCGGCTTGTGCTGCTGCAGCAGGTTCGGCAGGCGGGTGCGGCCGCCGCTGGTGGTCTCGCCGCTGATGCTGGCGTTGACGATGCGCGCGTCGATCTTCTGTTCCTTCAGTTTGCGCTCCAGCAGCGCGACCCAGCCGCTGCCGCGCGCGATGCCGTATTCGGCGGACAGGCTGTCGCCCACCACCAGCACGGTTTTTGGTGCAGAATAGGCACTGCCCGACGCAGCCAACCCGACGGCCGCGACGGCGACTACCGTCCATTTCTTGAGATAAGCGAGCATGCGTGATATTCCCGAGGCTTCCAAACGTGACGCCATCGTTGACAGCGATTTAAAAAAGGCGGTTCCCGACGCCGCAAACCGGCGCCCGGCGATCGAAGTGATCGGCTTGTCCAAGCGGGTGGCCGACGCCAGCGGCGAGCTCACCATCCTGCATGACGTCGATTTTACCGTGCAACCGGCCGAGACGCTCGCGCTGGTCGGTGCTTCGGGTTCCGGCAAGTCCACCTTGCTCGGCCTGCTGGCCGGCCTCGACACCCCCTCCACCGGCAAGGTGCTGCTCGACGGCACCGATATCTTCGCGCTCGACGAGGACGGCCGCGCCGCCTTCCGCAAGACCAAGCTCGGCTTCGTGTTCCAGTCGTTCCAGCTGCTGGCGCACCTGAATGCGCTGGAAAACGTGATGCTGCCGCTGGAATTGCGCGGCGACGGCCAGGCGCGCGAGAAAGCCGAAGCCATGCTAGGACGCGTCGGCCTGGGCAGCCGCCTGCGTCATTATCCCAAATACCTGTCCGGCGGCGAACAGCAGCGCGTGGCGCTGGCGCGCGCCTTCGTCACCGAGCCGCCGCTGCTGTTCGCCGACGAACCCACCGGCAGCCTGGACGCGGCCACCGGCGAAGCGGTGATCCAGCTGATGTTCGAGCTGAACCGCGAACGGGGCTCGACGCTGGTGCTGGTGACGCACGATCCGGCGATGGCGGCGCGCTGCGGGCGGACGTTGACGATTGCGGCGGGCAGGCTGGCGGATTGATTGATGGTGGGCGGAGGCCGCCCGCCCTGCGGTTTCAGCGTTCATCGATGGCCATTGCGCATGGCCGATGGGAAGTCAACGTCCGAAGGCTTCCGCCACCAATCCATTGAATTCGGCGCGGATCGCGCGTGGCAGTTCGCCCGCGGTCAGGCCGATCGGTCCGGTGCCGCCGCGCACCAGCCGGTCCGCCGCCGCGCCGTGCAGCCACACCGCGCCCAGCGCCGCTTCCCACGCCGGCCAACCCTGCGCCAGCAGCGCGCCGCACAGGCCGGCCAGCACGTCGCCGCTGCCGCCGGTGGCCAGGCCCGGATTGCCGGTGGTGTTGATCGCCACTTCGCCGTCCGGGCGCGCGATCACGCTGCCGGCGCCTTTCAGCACCACCACCGCGTTCAGGCGCATGGCCAGCTCGCGCGCGTTCTCCAGGCGGTCGGCCTGCACCACCGGCGTCGTCACGCCGAGCAGGCGCGCCGCTTCCAGCGGATGCGGAGTCAAGACCACCGGGCCCTCGTGTGCGGCCAGGCGCGCCTGCAAATCCGGGCTGGCGGCAAGCAGGTTGAGCGCATCGGCGTCGACCAGCAGCGGTCCGGCGCCGTCCAGCAGCTTGCTGAACAGGCGCGTCGCCACCACCGAGTCGCCCATGCCGGGACCGGCCACCGCGGTGCGATTCTCGAAGCTGAAGCCGGCGCCGTCGCGGAACATGATCTCCGGCTGGGCCGCATCCAGCCCGGCGCCGGGATCGATGGCGGCCACGAACACCCGGCCCGCGCCCGCGTACAGCGCGCCGCGCGCCGCCAGCACCGCCGCGCCCTGCATGCCGTGGGCGCCGCCCAGCACCGCCACGTCGCCGTAGCTGCCCTTGTGCGAATTGCGGCGGCGCGGCGCCAGCACGGAAGCGAACAGCGCCGGGTCGTTCAGGCGCGCCTGCGCGCTTTCCCCGTGCAGGCCCTCGGCGTCCAGCAGGTCGACGCGCACGCGTCCCGCGTGGTCGCAGCCGTCGCCGGTGTGCAGGCCGGGCTTGTTGCCGAGGAAGGTGATGGTGTGGGTGGCGTTCACCGCCACGCCGTCCGGGCCGACGATGGTGCCGGTGTCGGCGTCCAGGCCGCTGGGCACGTCCAGCGCCAGCACTGGGCAGGTCGTGCGCGCGCTCGCGGCGTTGATCTGCTCGACCAGCGCGCGTGCGGGCCCGGACAGCGGCCGCGCCAGGCCGATGCCGAACAGGCCGTCGACCACCAGGCAGTGGCGCGCGCCGTGGACCGGGTCCAGGCTGGCGGCGTCGACGAAACGTGCCTTGCCGGCCTGCGCGCGCGCCAGTGCGCGCGCCGTCTCGAACGATGGCGCGGCGTCGCCCGCCAGGTGCACGACGTCCACCTCGCAGCCGAGGTCGGCCAGGTTGGCCGCCACTTCGAGCGCATCGCCGCCGTTGTTGCCGGGGCCGGCCAGCACCAGCACGGCGCCCGCGGGCCGGCCCTTCAGCAGTTCGAGCGCATAACTGCTGGCGGCTTCGCCGGCGCGCTGCATCAGCGTACCCGGCGCCAGGACGGCCCGGCTGGATTGTTCGATGGCGCGGATCTGCGCGACGCTGTAGAGCTGGGTGTCCATTCCGAATCCATTCGATGGCGCGGGGCGCCGGAAGCGGCATTCTCGCAAATTCCGGGATTCGGGCGAATACGGTAGGCGAATTGCGCTGATCACCACGGCTGGCGAATGCGGTTGGCGAGTGCGGCTACAATACCGTGATCAATCTGCAATGGAGGCCCGATGGACTGGCAGTTCTGGATCGACCGCGGCGGCACCTTCACCGACATCGTGGCGCGCCGCCCGGATGGCGCGCTCGTCACCCATAAGCTGCTGTCGGAGAACCCGGAACAGTACCGCGACGCCGCGGTCGCCGGCATCCGCCACCTGCTGGGCCTGCGGCCCGACGAGGCGATCCCGGCCGGTGGCATCGAGGCCGTGAAGATGGGCACCACGGTCGCCACCAACGCCCTGCTCGAGCGCAAGGGCGAGCCCACCGTGCTGGCCATCACCCGGGGCTTCCGCGACGCCCTGCGCATCGCCTATCAGAACCGCCCGCGCCTGTTCGACCGGCGCATCGTGCTGCCGGAACTGCTGTATGCGCGCGTGATCGAGATCGACGAGCGTATCGGCGCCCACGGCGAGGTGGTGCTGGCGCTGGACGAGGCGCAGGCGCGGCGCGGCCTGCAGGACGCCTACGACGCCGGCCTGCGCGCGCTCGCCGTCGTGCTCATGCACGGCTACCGCTACACCCGGCACGAGGCGGCGCTGGCGCGCATCGCGCGCGCGATCGGCTTCACCCAGGTATCGGTGTCGCATGCGGTCAGTCCGCTCATGAAACTGGTGGCGCGCGGCGACACCACCGTGGTCGACGCCTACCTGTCGCCGATCCTGCGCCGCTACGTCGACCAGGTGGCGGGCGAGCTGCCCGGCGTGCACCTGCAATTCATGCAGTCCAGCGGCGGCCTGACCGACGCGCGCGCCTTCCAGGGCAAGGACAGCATCCTGTCCGGCCCGGCCGGCGGCATCGTCGGCATGGTGCGCGCCAGCCGCCTGGCCGGTTTCGAGCGCGTGATCGGCTTCGACATGGGCGGTACCTCGACCGACGTGTCGCACTTTGCCGGCGAGTTCGAGCGCGTATTCGAAACCCGGGTGGCGGGCGTGCGCATGCGCGCGCCGATGATGAGCATCCATACCGTGGCCGCGGGCGGCGGCTCGATCCTGCACTTCGACGGCAGCCGCTACCGCGTGGGACCAGGCAGCGCCGGCGCCAATCCGGGCCCGGCCTGCTACCGCCGCGGCGGGCCGTTGACGGTCACCGACTGCAATGTCATGCTGGGCAAGATCCAGCCGCGCCACTTCCCGCAGCTGTTCGGGCCGGACGGCAACGCGGCGCTCGACGCCGACGCGGTGCGCGCCGGTTTCGAACGCCTGGCCGGGCAGATCGGCGCCGCCTGCGGGACAGGATCGCCGGCGCCATCGCCGGAGCAGGTGGCCGAAGGCTTCATCCGTATCGCGGTGGGCAACATGGCGAATGCGATCAAGCAGATCTCGGTGCAGCGCGGCCATGACGTCACGGATTACGCGCTGACCAGCTTCGGCGGCGCCGGCGGCCAGCATGCCTGCCTGGTGGCCGACGCGCTCGGCATGAAGACGGTATTCATCCACGCGCTGGCCGGCGTGCTGTCGGCCTACGGCATGGGCCTGGCCGACCAGGGCGCGATGCGCGAGCGCGCCATCGAGCGCCGTCTGGCCGACATCGGCATCGCGGCGCTGGACGGCGAGCTCGGGCTGCTATCCGATGCCGCGCGCGACGAGCTGCTGGGGCAGGGCGTGGACGCCGGGCGCATCGAGGTGCTGCGCCGCGTGCACCTGCGCTACGAAGGCACCGATTCGGCGCTGCTGGTCGACTTCGCTGATCTCGATGCCATGCGCGCGCAGTTCGAGGCCGCTTACCGGCGCCGCTTTTCCTTCCTGATGCCGGACAAGGCGCTGGTGGTGGAGGCGGTGTCGGTCGAGGCGCTGGGACGATCGGATGCGCCGCCCGAGCAGGCGCTGGACATGCCAGCCATGCAACGCGGAACGCCGGCCGCGCACGAGACCGTACGCATGTTCGGCGCGGGAGAGTGGCGCGACACCGCGGTCTACCGCCGCCGCGACATCGCACCCGGCGACGTCGTGCGCGGCCCGGCCATCGTCGCCGAGGACAATGCCACCACCGTGGTCGAAGCCGGCTGGCAGGCCGAGGTCACGCGCTACAACCATCTTGTGCTGCGCCGCGTCGAGGTGCTGCCGCAGCGCCATGCGATCGGCACCGATGCCGACCCGGTGATGCTGGAGATCTTCAACAATTTGTTCATGTCGATCGCCGAGCAGATGGGGCTGCGCCTGCAGAACACGGCCTACTCCGTCAACATCAAGGAGCGCCTCGACTTCAGCTGCGCCATCTTTGATCACGAGGGCAACCTGGTCGCCAACGCGCCGCACATGCCGGTGCACCTGGGCTCGATGGGCGAGAGCATCAAGACCGTCATGCAGGCCAACGCCGGGCGCATGCGGGCCGGCGACGTCTACGCATTGAACGATCCCTACCACGGCGGCACCCACCTGCCCGACGTGACCGTGATCTCGCCGGTGTTCGACGAAGCGGGGATGGAAATCCTGTTCTACGTCGGCTCGCGCGGGCACCATGCCGACATCGGCGGCACCACGCCGGGCTCGATGCCGCCCGATTCCACCCACATCGAGCAGGAGGGCGTCCTGATCGACAACTTCAAGCTGGTCGACGGGCTCGATGGCGTGCTGCGCGAGGACGCGGCGCGCGCCATGCTGCAGGGCAGCCGCTACCCGGCGCGCAATCCGGACCAGAACATGGCCGATTTGCGCGCCCAGGTCGCGGCCAACCAGAAGGGCGTCGACGAACTGCGCAAGATGGTGGCGTACTACGGCCTGGACGTGGTGCGCGCCTACATGGGCCACGTGCAGGACAATGCCGAGGAAGCGGTGCGGCGCGTGATCACGGCGCTGAAGGATGGCAGCTTCACCAATGACTTGGATAACGGCGCGCGCATCCGGGTGGCGGTGCGGGTCGACCAGGCCGCGCGCAGCGCCGAGATCGATTTCACCGGCACCTCGAGCCAGCTGCCCAACAATTTCAATGCGCCCTCCAGCGTATGCATGGCGGCGGTGCTGTACGTGTTCCGCACGCTGGTCGACGACGAGATCCCGCTGAACGCCGGCTGCCTCAAGCCTCTGAAGGTGATCATCCCGCCCGGCTCGATGCTCAATCCCCACTATCCGGCCTCGGTGGTGTCCGGGAACGTCGAGACCTCGACCTGCATCACCAATGCCCTGTACGGCGCGCTGGGCGTGATGGCGGCCAGCCAGGGCACGATGAACAACTTCACCTTCGGGAATGCACGCCATCAGTACTACGAGACCATCTCGGGCGGCGCCGGCGCCGGGCCGGGCTTCGACGGCACCGACGTGGTCCAGACCAACATGACCAATTCACGCCTGACCGATCCGGAAATCCTGGAATTCCGCTTTCCGGTGCGGCTCGAAAGTTACGCGATCCGGCCTGGCTCCGGCGGCGCCGGGCGCTGGCACGGCGGCAACGGCGGCGTGCGCCGCATCCGCTTCCTGGAGCCGATGACGGCGGCGATCCTGTCCAACAACCGGGTCCATGCGCCGTTCGGGATGGCGGGCGGGGCGCCGGGGGCGAAGGGGCGCAACTGGGTCGAGCGCGTGGATGGCAGCGTGGAGGAACTGGGGCATATCGGCAAGACCGAGATGGTGCCGGGGGATGTGTTCGTGATCGAAACGCCGGGTGGGGGCGGTTATGGCAAAGCGTAGGCTAATCCATCCTCATCCCGGCCGCCGAGGCCGGGAACGAGGTGCTAGCTCGAGATGCCATACTTCCGCTTCGCCACCGCCAGCTCCCCCTGCAGCGCCTGCAACCGCGGATGCGCCGGATCCACGCTGCGGATCTGCGCCAGCTGCGCCTGGCACAGCGCCGCCAGCGGGTGGTCCCAGCCCATCTCCAGGATCTGGCGCAGGATGCCGCCCGCCACCGCGATCATCACCTGCACATCGTTCGGCGCGATGTTCAGCGCCTCCAGCAGGGTCTGCACGGCGCCGCGCACGTCGCCCATGTTGCGCTTCTCGTCGGCCACGCCGAGCAGCACCTGGGCCTGGGCGCGCAACTGCCTGTGCATGCCGTCGGCCAGGTCGGCGCGGCCGGCCTGCACGAACACCGCCGCCGCCTGGCTGGCCGAGAGCGCATCGCCCTCCGGGCTGCCGGCGCCGGACAGCGCGCCCAGCATGACGTCGGACGCGGCGTCGTCCATGCGATGGTCCAGGCAGGCGCGCGCCAGGGCGGTGCGCAGCCTGGCCGACAGCGCGCCGCCGCTGCGCAGCGCATCCACCGCGTGCTGCAGTGCCGCCACCGTGCCGGTTTCGTTGCCGGCCGCCTCGTGCAGCAGCGCGGTCGACAGCGCCTGGCAGGCCAGCGCCTCGGGCGAGCCGCGCAGCGAGCGTTCCAGGTCGCGGATCACGGCGGCGGCGCTTGGCGCATCGCCCTTGCGCACCAGGGCCTTCACCAGGTTGACGTGGTCTTCGGGGCTGCGGAATCCGGAATGGCGCGAGCGCGCCAGCACCTGCCTGAAGGACCGTTCGGCGACGGTGTCGTCGCCGCTGTCCAGCGCCACCTCGCCCAGTTTGCGCAGGCGCCGCACCAGGTGCGGCGAGATCGCCACCGCATCCTCGAGCGTCTTGCGGGACTCGGCCAGCAGGCCGCGCTCTTGCTGGCAGCACGCCAGCAAATCGTAGGCGGCCATCAGGCGCGGGTTGTCCGCGATCAGGTCCGTCAACCCGGCGATGGCATCGTCCAGCCGGCCCTGGGCCACGGCGGCGCGCGCCAGTCCCAGCCTGGCCCAGCCCAGCGGCTTGTCGGCCAGCACCTGGCGGTACACGCTTTCCGCCGCGGCGTGCTCCTTGAGCGACACCAGCAGCTCGGCGCGCAGGCGCGCGAAGTCGAGGGCGTAGCGCGGCTGGGCCGCGGCGGCTTCGGTGCAGGTGGCGATGGCCGCCGCCAGGTCGCCCTGCGCCACCTGCTGCCAGGCCGGCAACAGCGCGGCGCGCCGTTCCAGCGCGCGCAGCAGGCGCGCGTTCAGCGTCTGCGCCGTGAACGGCTTGACGATGTAGTCGGTCGGCTGCAGCTCGGCCGCGCCGAGCACGCGGTCCTGGGCCACTTCCGAGGTCAGCATGATGAAGATCGCCCAGGGCGGGATCAGCTTGTGGTGGCGCAGGTCTTCCAGCAATTGCTGGCCGTCCTGGCCGCCGTCGCCGGTGCTGCCCAGGTCGTATTCGCACAGGATGATGTCGTGGCGTTTGCGCGCCAGCAGCTTGACGGCGGCATTCGCGTTCACCGCGGACTCGATGCGGTTGAACCCGGCCTGGTTCAGCATGTTCTGCAGGCTGGTGCGGATGCCGGGATTCGGATCGATCACCAGCACGCCCAGCTGGCTGCCGGCTGCGCTGCCGGGTTGGTTCTTGTCTTGCATGCGGGTGGGTCCTTGGTGGTGCTCAGGTGCGGCTCAGGTGTGGCGGTGGAGCGCTACGATACCGATTACTTGACGATACGGCAACCGTTGCCGAAGGGCGCCCGAGGGCGCGGCCGGAGCACCGTTATACACTGTATAATAGCGGGCTATCTTTCACCCGCAGCCACGCTGCATCAACCGACTCTCCAAGCCATGTTGATTCTGCCGGGTTCCAACGCCCTCTCTGGATTTCGTAGCCAACGCCTTCTCGCCCAACTGCAAGCCGTCGCCCCGACGATTGCGGCCGTGCATGCGCGCTTCTACCACTTCATCGACGCAAGCGCGCCGCTATCGACAGCGGATACCGAGCGCCTTGCCGCCATGCTCACCTACGGCGAGCCTGTGCCGGAAACGCAGTACGAGGGCGTGACCGAGGAGTTCTTCGTCATTCCACGCCTGGGCACGATTTCGCCCTGGGCCTCGAAGGCGACCGACATCGCCCACAATTGCGGCATGGCCCACGTGCACCGCGTCGAGCGCGGCGTGGCCTACACCGTGGTGCTCAAGAGCGGCATCCTCGGCACCGGTTTTGGCGCCCCGAAGAAGCTGGCGGACGACGAGATCGCGGCCGTCGCGGCCCTGCTGCACGACCGCATGACCGAGACCGTGCTGCGCAGCGCCGACCAGGCCCAGGCCCTGTTCACCGACCTGGAAGGCCGTCCGCTGGAATCGGTCGACGTGCTCAAGGCCGGCCGCGCCGCGCTGGTGCAGGCGAACGTCGAGATGGGCCTGGCGCTGGCGGAAGACGAGATCGACTACCTGCTCGACGCGTTCACCAGGGTCCAGCGCAACCCGACCGACGTCGAACTGATGATGTTCGCCCAGGCCAACAGCGAACACTGCCGCCACAAGATCTTCAACGCCGAATGGACCATCGATGGCGTGAAGCAGGAACGCTCGCTGTTCCAGATGATCAAGAACACCCACCAGCTGCAGCCGAAGGGCACGATCGTCGCCTACAGCGACAACTCGGCGATCATGGAAGGCGCCGAAGCGATGCGCTTCTTCCCGCAGGGTGACTGCCACGAGTACGCCGGCACGACCCAGCTGACCCACACGCTGATGAAGGTCGAGACCCACAACCACCCGACCGCGATCTCTCCGTTCCCGGGCGCCTCCACCGGCGCCGGCGGCGAGATCCGCGACGAGGGCGCGACCGGCCGCGGCGCCAAGCCGAAGGCCGGCCTGACCGGCTTCACGGTGTCGAACCTGATGATCCCGGGCGCGGTGCAGCCATGGGAGAATGCCGCCAACGTGAATGCCGTTGCAGACGCCGGCGAAGGTGAAGCCCGCGAGGTGGGCGAGGTGGGCGTTTACGGCAAGCCCGAACGCATCGCCTCGCCGCTGCAGATCATGGTCGACGGCCCGCTCGGCGGCGCCGCCTTCTCGAACGAATTCGGCCGTCCGGTACTGGGTGGCTACTTCCGCACCTACGAGCAGAACGTGGGCGCGACCGCGCTCGGCGCCAACACCGTGTTCGGCTACCACAAGCCGATCATGATCGCCGGCGGCATCGGCAATATCTCGGCCGAGCACACCCACAAGAACGACATCCCGGTCGGCAGCCTCTTGATCCAGCTCGGCGGTCCGGGCATGCGCATCGGCATGGCCGGCGCCGCGGCGTCCTCGATGGCCACCGGCACCAACACCGCCGACCTGGACTTCGACTCGGTCCAGCGCGGCAACCCGGAAATGGAGCGCCGCGCGCAGGAAGTCATCAACAGCTGCTGGCAGCTGGGCGCGGACAACCCGATCATCTCGATCCACGACGTCGGCGCCGGCGGCATCTCGAACGCCTTCCCGGAAATCACCAACGATGCCAAGCGCGGCGCGACGTTTGATTTGCGCAAGGTGCCGCTCGAGGAAAGCGGCATGTCGCCCAGGGAAATCTGGAGCAACGAGTCGCAGGAGCGCTACGTGCTGGCGATTGCGCCAAGTGACCTGCCGCGCTTCGCCGCCATCTGCGAGCGCGAACGCTGCCTGTTCGCCGCGGTCGGCGTCGCCACCGAAGAGCGCCAGCTGCGCCTGATCGACCCGCTGACCGACACCACCCCGGTCGACATGCCGATGGACGTCCTGCTCGGCAAGCCGCCGAAGATGTCGCGCAACGTCGAACACGTGCGGAACGATTTCGCCCCGGTCGACGTCACCGGCCTGGACCTGGAAGACGTGGCGCGCCGCGTGCTGCTGCTGCCGACCGTGGCCGACAAATCCTTCCTGATCACCATCGGCGACCGCAGCGTGGGCGGCATGACCGCGCGCGACCAGATGGTCGGTCCGTGGCAGGTGCCGGTGGCCGATTGTGCCGTCACCACGCTCAGCTTCGAAGGCTACAAGGGCGAAGCGATGGCGATGGGCGAGCGCACCCCGCTGGCCGTGATCGACGCGCCGGCTTCGGGCCGCATGGCGGTCGGCGAGGCGATCACCAACATCGCGGCAAGCGCGATCGCGGACATCAGCGACATCAAGCTGTCGGCCAACTGGATGGCGGCCTGCGGCCAGCCGGGCCAGGACGCCGCGCTGTTCGACACCGTGAAGGCGGTCGGCATGGAACTGTGCCCGGCGCTGGGCGTGTCTATCCCGGTGGGCAAGGATTCGCTGTCGATGCGCACCACCTGGAACGATGAAGGCGAATCGAAAGCCGTCATCTCGCCGGTGTCGCTGATCGTATCCAGCTTCGCGCCGGTCACGGACGTGCGCAAGACCCTGACCCCGCAACTGCGTCTGGATGCCGGCGAGACGGTCCTGATCCTGGTCGACCTGGGCCGCGGCAAGAACCGCCTGGGCGGCTCGGCGCTGGCGCAGGTGACCCAGCAGCTCGGCAACGACACGCCGGACCTGGACAACCCGGAAGACCTGAAGGCCTTCTTCGGCGCGATCCAGCAACTGAACCAGGACGGCAAGCTGCTGGCCTACCACGACCGTTCCGACGGCGGGCTGTATGCGGCGCTGTGCGAGATGGCCTTTGCGGGCCGCGCCGGCGTGTCGGTCAACCTGGACATCCTGGCGATGGAAGGCGAGCACGCCTCCGACCACGGCGACGCCAAGAACTGGGCGACGCAAGTGGGCGAGCGCCGCAACGAAATGACGCTGCGCGCCTTGTTCAACGAAGAACTGGGCGCCGTGATCCAGGTGCGCGCGGGCGAGCGCAGCGAGGTCATGAACGTGCTGCGCGCGGTGAACCTGGGTGCCTGCAGCCACATCATCGGCAAGGTGAACGACCGCGGCGTGGTCGAATTCACGCGCGACGCGAAAGTCATCTACAGCCAGCGCCGCAGCGAACTGCACCGCCTGTGGAGCGAGACCAGCTGGCGCATCGCACGCCTGCGCGACAACCCGGCATGCGTCGACCAGGAATACGAGCGCCTGCTGGATGAAACCGACCCGGGCTTCACGCCGAAGCTGGTGCACGACACCAATGTCAACATCGCCGCGCCCTACATCGCCACCGGCGCGCGTCCGAGCGTGGCCATCCTGCGCGAGCAGGGCGTCAACTCGCACATCGAGACCGCCTGGGGCATGCACCAGGCCGGCTTCAAGGCGGTGGACGTGCACATGAGCGACCTGATCGCCGGCCGCGTCACGCTGGACGACTTCAAGGGCATCATCGCCGTGGGCGGTTTCTCCTACGGCGACGTGCTGGGCGCCGGCGAAGGCTGGGCCAAGACCATCCTGTTCAACGAGCAGCTGAAGGCGGCGTTCGCGCAATTCTTCGGCCGCCAGGACACCTTCGGCCTGGGCGTGTGCAACGGCTGCCAGATGATGAGCAACCTGAAAGGCATCATCCCGGGCGCGCAAGACTGGCCGAAGTTCACCCGCAACAAGTCCGAACAGTTCGAGGCGCGCTTCGGCATGGTCGAGGTGCTGGATTCGCCGTCGATCTTCTTCCGTGACCTGGCCGGCACCCACGCGCCGCTGGCGATCGCCCACGGCGAAGGCTTCGCCGACTTCTCGCAGACCGGCGACATCGCGAAAGTGGTGCAGACGCTGCGCTACGTCGACAACCGCGGCGCGCCAACCGAGGCGTATCCGTTCAACCCGAACGGTTCGCCGGGCGGCCTGACCGCGGTGACCACGCCGGACGGGCGCTTCACGGTGATGATGCCGCACGCCGAGCGGGTGCAACGTACGGTCACCATGTCTTGGCATCCGGAGGGTTGGGGTGAGGAGTCGCCCTGGGCGCGGATGTTCCAGAATGCGCGCAAGTGGGTGGGTTGATTTGATGTGATTCGTCACGGAAAAGCGCCCTTGAGGGGGCGCTTTTTTTGTGGCCGGACCGATTTGGCGAAAGTGACGCAATGCAAGAGTGAAAGCCAAGTACGGAACGCCGCAAGATCCGGAAAAGAAGGCGCCTGGCGCCCCTGATTGGTTCGGCACGAGGCAGGCGCCAATTGCCGAATGTCCGATACACGCGCTGTTCAATGTATTTAGTCGGACCTCGCCAGCCGCCGCGCCGCCTGCACCGCCGGCGTATCCCCCAGCGGCAGCAGCGCAGCCGTCCGCGCAATCGCCCGCACCAGCGCCGCCTCGCCCATGCGCAAACCGTGCCCATGCAATTGCGGCAGCGACCGCAGCGGCTCCGGCATGATCTGCACCGCGGCGCGCACCAGCAGCCGCTGCAGCGGGCGCAGCGGCGCCGGCACGATCGCCGTCTCGTTCATGATCTGCAGGAAGTCCGCCAGGATATCGGACCCCTCCAGCCCCGGCGCGACCGCCGCCAGCATTGCTTCCCACTCGGCCCATGTCTGTGGCGTGCCGGTGGCGCCGTACAGCCTGGCGGACGCCTTGCCTTCCACGAAGACCAGGTCGCGCTCCGCCGCCGACAGGGGATGCACATATCGATGAAACGCTTCGCTGAAGCCGAAGGTGGCGGTCGCATGCACCCAGTCGAGCAGGCGCGGGTCGTTGGCATGATAGGCGCGGCCATCCGGCGTGCTGCCCTGCACGTGGCCATGCATCCGCACCACGCGCGCGATCAATTGCTCGGCCGCCGTGCGCGGCCCATACACGGTCATCATCGCCGCGAAGCCGGTGCGGCGCAGGCGCGTGAGCGGATCGCGCTGGAAGCCCTTGCTGTCCCAGACGCCAGAGCGCACCGACGGCTCGGCCAGTTCGAGCAGCACCGCCGCCACGCCGCCGACGAACAGCGAGACCGGATTGGCGAATATCCGCCAGGACACGCCATGCGGCGGCGCCAGGGCCGGCTCGCCCGGCGGCCGGCTGAAGTCGAATTCCATGCCCGGGGGCGGATTGATCAATTCCCGTATCGCATTCAGCATCGGTATCCTTTTCTGCAACCGCATGATATGGAACTGCAGACCTGCCGATCCTGTCCAAGCATCAGGACAGGCAAGCTTGCATCGGAGCGGATATGGGCACACGACTCGGCGAACTGGTCGAACACTTCGGCGGTCAACTCGAAGGCGACCCCGGCATCGAAGTCAGGGCGATCGCGCCGCTGGACCGTGCTAGCGCGTCCGACATCAGCTTTCTCACCAGCAGCAAGTTGCGTGCCCTGGCGGCGCACAGCCGCGCCGCGGCGCTGATCCTGTCGAAGGCCGACGCGCCGGCGGTGGCCGCCAGCTATGAAGGCGCACGCATCATCACCAGCAATCCCTACGCCTACTTCGCGCGCACGGCGCAGTATCTCATGGCGCAGAACCAGCCGGCGCCGGTTCCGGGCATCCATCCCTCGGCCGTCGTGCACGAGCGGGCGCAGGTCGACCCCGGCGCGCGCATCGGGCCGCACGTGACGGTGGAAGAGGGGGCAGTCATCAAGGCCGGCGCCGTCATCGACGCCGGCTGCTTCATCGGCCGCGAGGCGGTCGTCGGCACGGACACGCATTTCTTCGCCAACGTCACCTTCCACGCGCGCTGCATCATCGGGGCGCGCGGCGTGGTCCACTCGGGCGCGGTGGTCGGTAGCGACGGTTTCGGCTTCGCCATGGACGACGGCGTCTACATCAAGATCCCGCAGATCGGGCGCGTGGTGATCGGCGACGACGTCGACATCGGCTCCAGCACCACGATCGACCGCGGCGCGCTGGACGACACCGTGATCGAAGATGGGGTCAAGCTCGACAACCAGATCCAGATCGGCCACAACTGCCACATCGGCGCCCACACCGCCATGGCAGGCTGCGTCGGCGTGGCCGGCAGCGCCAGGATCGGCAAGCATTGCACCTTCGGCGGCGCGGCCATGGTCAATGGCCACATCGAGATCGCGGACAACGTGCACGTCACGGCCGGCACGCTGGCGGCGAATTCGATCACCGAACCGGGGCGCTATACCGGCTTCTATCCGATTGCGCGCAATGCGGAGTGGGAGCGCAGCGCGGCGCTGGTGCGTAATCTGCCGGCGATGCGTGAGAAGATTCGGGCGATGGAACGGATGATCAAGATGATGACGGACGATGAAAGGTGATCTGCGTCACACATTTCCTCTAATCGCGCCTGGCGGGTCAGGTTGATTCAGCTTGGGTCCCCGCCAAGGGAACCGCCGAGGCCGGGGACGACGGGGTTTGGCTTACAGCGACACGCCGATCGTCAGCGTGACCACGTAGCCATTGACCGGGTCGCCGGTAACCGATGCCATCTGCAGCGAGGTGCCGTCGCTGAACACGTTGTCCGTGGCATAGCTGATGTTCGACAGATTGCGCGCGCTCGTGCTGTACGCGCTGGTGGCATAGATCTCGTTGAGCGTGGCCAGCGGGAAGGTGAACTGCGAGGTCTTGGCGCGGTTGGCGGCGCTGGTCGCCTTGGCCAGGCTCGGATACACCTCGAAGTGAATGTGCGGCATGCGGCCGGCGTAGCATCCCGGGAAGATGGTGGTGAAGGTCACCGTGCCGCTGCTGTCCGCTTCCTGCACGCCGCGCAGGTAGTTTTCCTTGGTCAGGCCGCTGGCATACATCGAGTAATTGCCGTCGCGGTCGCAGTGCCACAGGTAGATTGCGGCGCCCTGGGCCGTGGCGCAGCTGGCGCCGACGTTCACGATCTGCAGCTTGAGCGTGGTCGGGATGCCGGCCGCGGTGGCGCTGCCGGGCGAGACGCTGGTGCGGATGTCGCTGCGCACGATGCCGGACAGTGCCAGGGCGTTGGCGATGCCGCTGCCGTTGCTGTTGGTGCCGTCGCCGGGGTAGGGGCCGCCGGTTTCCTCCGGGATCACCGAGCAGGTGCCGTTGGTGCCGGTGGCCGTCGTCGTTCCTGTGGTGCCGCCGGTCGAGCCCGTGCTTGTGCCGGTGCCTGTGCCCCCGCTGCCGGTGCTGGTGGACGCCGTCGTTGCGCTCGTGCCGTCCGACCCGCCGCCGCATCCGATCAAAGGCAGCGAAGCCGCGCCCGCCAGCAGCCAGCGCAGCGACTGGCGGCGGCCGGACTGGGTGGCGAGCATGTGCTCGAGGTCTTCGGCAAGGCTGTGGTGATGGTGTTCCATGGCGTTCTTTCGTCTCGATCAGGTTGTTGTGGGCGATCCGCTGGAAATATCGCCCGTTGAACTGAGACGGATTGTCGGCGCAGGCCGTGTAAAGCGCTGTCAACGGCCGTAAATCGGCGTAAAGGCGATGGGCGCCATGGAGGTAATAAGCGTCATCAAGGCGCTCGGCGGTGTAAAGGTAGTGGGGGTCGATTCATTGCCCTCCAGGCCGGGTTCGGTGCCACGCACCGTCCCCTTTAGTTTCCAGGGAGAATACGAGCGCCAGCATCGTAGTTTTTCCAGCAGACTCATGTTTACGACTGACTACACAGGGGTTTGAGTGGAAATCGAAGCACCAGATCGTCCGACTTGCCCGGGGCGGGCGCGCCTCGGTCCTGCCTCCCGGCCTTCGGCCTTGTTGAAATCGCTGCTGCCCGCAAGCGTCATGCTGCTGCTGGCAGCCTGCGGCAATTCCGAGCCGCGCGATCCGATCCGGGCGCCCGACGTGGCCCAGGCCGCCGGCGGCCAGGTCATCGGCGTCGACCGCCTCGGCATGCGCAGCTATTTCGGCATTCCGTTCGCGGCGCCGCCGATCGGCGAGCTGCGCTGGGCGCCGCCGGCCGCGCCGCAGCCGTGGAGCACGGCGCTGAGGAAGACGGCGTCGGCGCCGCCCTGCCTGCAGACCAGCGACAGCCCGTTCCGCCAGACCGGCGACAGCGAGGATTGCCTGTACCTGGACGTGCATGCGCCCGCCGGCAAGGGGCCGTTCCCGGTCATGGTCAACTTGCATGGCGGCGCCTTCAACACGGGCGGCGCCAGCGTGTATGCGGACCCGTCGCCGCTGGTGTCGAACGGCGTGATCGTCGTGAACGTGGCGTACCGGCTGGGCGCGATGGGATTCCTGGCGCATCCCGCGCTGGCGGTCGAGGGCAGCGCCGGCAATTACGGCATTATGGACCAGCAGGCGGCATTGAAATGGGTGCGCGAGAACATCGGCCATTTTGCCGGCGACGGCAACAACGTCACGGTGTTCGGCGAATCGGCCGGCGGCTTCAGCGTGATGACGCACCTGGCGTCGCCGGGCTCGAAGGGCTTGTTCGACCGGGCCATCGTCCAGAGCGGCAACTACGGCAACGACCGGCAGTTGACGGCGACGCAGATGGCGGCGGTCAGCAGCGGCGTCGTCGATACGGCAATCAGGGCTGCCAACAGTGCGGGCGTTACCGGGATCAATTGCGCCGCCGGCGCGGTGACGGCCGCCTGCCTGCGCAGCCTGCCGGACGCGGTGGTGCGCACCCAGCTCGCCAACGCCATCTACGCCGCCTTGCCGATCATGGTGCCGTCGGTGGATGGCAAGGTGCTGCCCAAGTCGGTGAAAGCAGCCTTCGCCGCCGGCGAGAACAACAGGGTGGCGCTGATTAACGGCAGCAACCAGGATGAGTACGCGCTGTACATCGCGATCAGCGAGGCGGCGCGCAGGGCCGCAGCCGCGCCGCCGAACCTCGCCCCGGCCGATGCCCGCTTCGCGCTGCCGGCAGTGGCTTACGCGCCGACCATCGCCAGCCTGACCGCGGGCAGCGGCGTCGGCGTCAACGACATCGTCGCAGCCTATCCGCTGGCCGCGTATGGCGCCGATCCGGTGGCACAGCCAAGCCTGGCGGTATCGGCGCTGGCCACCGACCTCGGCTTTGCCTGTCCGGCCCTGCGCACGACGCAGCGGGTGGCGGCGCAGGCGTCGCCGGTGTGGATGTACGAGTTCCGCGACCAGAGCGCCACGCCTTCGGTGGGCGTGGCCAACGGCCGTTATTACCTGAGTTTCGCGCAGGGCGCGGCCCACTCGTACGACCTGCAATACTTGTACAACCTGAACCCGCTCGCCAGCGACGAGCAGCGCCAGCTGCGGTCGGCGATGGCGCGCTACTGGACCAACTTCGCCAAGACCGGCAACCCCAACAGCGGCGCCGCGGTGCCCGCCGCCTGGCCGGCGTTCGCCGGTTCGGGCCAGGTGCTGGGCCTGGACGTGGCGTCCGGCGGCGGCATCCAACCCCTGGGCACCTTCGAAGCCGGCCACAAGTGCGCCGGGGTCTGGCGGACGGTCGCGTTCTGATGGCGGGGCGGTTCGAGGGACGGGGCCAGGCGGGCGGGGCCTCGACGCGGCGCTTGCCGAAACGCGAGCGTTGAGGAAAGGGCTGCTCGGAAAGGGCAACGGGCAATAAAAAAAGCGCCCGATCAACGGGCGCTTTTTCCGGAAGCCGGACCAGCTTACTGGATCTTGGCTTTCTTCATCAGCTCTTCGCGGAAGGCTGCCAGCTTGCGCTGTTGCAGCTGTTCTGCGACTTGCTGCTTGACGTCGTCCAGCGGCGGGATCTTGGCGGCACGGGTGTCTTCCAGCTTGATCACGTGGAAGCCGTACTGGGTCTTGACCGGGGTCTCGGTGATCGCGCCTTTTTGCAGCGAGGTCATGGCCTTCGAGAACTCAGGCACGAAGGAGGCCGGGCTGGCCCAGTCCAGGTCGCCGCCATTGGCTGCCGAACCCGGGTCTTTCGACTGCTTGGCCAGGTCTTCGAACTTGGCGCCGCCCTTCAGCTTGGTGATGATCTGCTTGGCTTCGTCTTCGGTGGCCACCAGGATGTGGCGGGCATGGTATTCCTTGTCGCCCATCTGCGACTTGTACTTGTTGTACTCGGCGGCGATGTCGGCATCCTTGACCGGGTTCTTCTTGACGTAGTCGGCCAGCATCGCATTGATGATGATGCTCTGGCGGGCATTGTCGATCGCGTTCTTGACATCCGCGCGGGCGCCGACGCCTTGCTTGTCGGCTTCCTGGATCAGCACTTCACGGCCGATCAGGTCTTTCTTGATCGCATCGCGCAGTTGTGGGGAATCGGTTGCCTTGCCTTGTGCGACGACCTGCTTGACCACCTGGTCAACCTTGGACGCCGGGATCGGCTTGCCATTGACGGTCGCAACGTTCTGCGCGAACGACGGCAGGGCTACCATCGCGATCATGGCTAACAACAGGCGGGCTGGCTTCACACTCATTTATTCGATCCTATCTAATCCCGGCGGCTTAGGGCCGCCGATGTCAACATAAAAGTCGCAAGGCGACGAAAACCGGCGGCTCGTCACCACCGGTGATACAACATCTTACTGTACCTTTGCCTTCTTGACCATTTCCTCTTGGTAGGAGGCAAGCTTTTGCTGCGACAGGGCTTCCTGGATCTGCGGTTTGACCTCGTCCAGCGTCGGCAGTTTCGCCTGGCGGACGTCATCCAGCTTGATCACGTGGTAGCCGACCTGGGTCTTGACCGGCTTGTCGGTGACCTGGCCTTTTTGCAGGCTGGTGAAGCCGGCCGCAAATTCCGGCGGGAACGACGACGGGCTGGCCCAATCCAGGTCGCCGCCGTTGCTGGCGCTGCCGGTGTCCTTCGACTGCTTGGCCAGGTCTTCGAACTTGGCGCCGCCCTTCAGCTTGGTGATGATGGCGGTGGCGTCGGCTTCGTTTTCCACCAGGATGTGGCGCACGTGGTATTCCTTGTCGCCGGTCTGCTTGGTGAAGCGGTCGTATTCGGCCTTGACTTCGGCATCCGATACCGGGTGCTTGGTGATGTAGTCGCGCGCCAGGGCATTGACCACGATGGTCTGGCGGGCGTTCTCCAGCGCCTGCTTGACCTCGGCATTCTTGTCGTAGCCCTGCTTGATGGCTTCCTGCATCATCACTTCACGCGCGATCAGGTCTTTCTTGATCGCGTCACGCAGCTGCGGGCCGTCGGTGGCCTGGCCTTGCGCAACGACTTGCTTGACGACCGCGTCGGCGCGCGACGACGGAATCGCCTTACCGTTCACCACGGCAAGGTTCTGCGCGAAAGCAGCGGTGTTTGCGAACGATGCGGCGATAGCGATCAAGGCTAACAGCAGCCGTGCTGGCTTAAAAGTCATGTTGATTCCTGTGAGGGGGTTGCTTGGACGAAGATTGGATTAGTTCTTGTAATGCGTAGCGGATTTTCGAACAGATTACTTAAGATTCCCTGAAGATCCGAGCTGTCAGGACAGTTCGGAAGGCGCGTGCGCGGTAATCGCCAATGCGTGAATGTCGGTATGCATCATGCCTTGCACGGCATCATACACCAGCCGATGGCGCATGACGAGCCTCAGGCCCTCGAACCGTTCAGAAACAATTTTAACCCGATAATGCCCGCCGCCGGAAGCCGCGCCGGCATGGCCGGCGTGCAGGTGCGATTCGTCGTCGACCTCGAGCTGGCGCGGGGCCAGCGCGGCGGTGAGCAGGTCGCGGATGCGCTCGACGCGCAGGATGGCAGCGGTGCTCACGATGCGTCCTCCTGTTCCTGGATGTGCTTGGACAGCATCAGCGTCTGCACGATGACGAAGGCGAAGAAGATGGCGGTGAAGCCGAACAGCTTGAAGCTGACCCAGGCGCTGGTATTGCCCTTGAAGACGATGAAGGCCATGACCAGGTTGAGCACGCCCATGGCCGCGAAGAAGCCCATCCAGGCCAGGCCGACGCGCTGCCAGACCGAATCCGGCAGCTTGATCTGGGCTTCCATGACCTTGCGCATCAGGTTGTTCCGGAAGCCGAACTGGGCCACGAACAGGGCCAGCGCGAACACCCAGTACAGGATGGTCGGCTTCCACTTGATGAAGTTCTCGTCGTGGAAATAGATGGTGGCGCCGCCGGTGACGACGATCACGCCCAGCGACAGCCATAGCGTGCCGTCCACCTTCTTGCCGCGCGCCAGCAAATAGCCGATCTGCAGGATGGTGGCGATGATGCCGACGGCGGTGGCCAGCATGATCGGCGACTGCTCGGGGCTGACGTTGCCTCCCGAAATCAGGCCGCCCATGGTCTGGACCGCCAGCGCGTGCGCGGCGGCCTGGTCGCCAGCGCCGAGTTTATAGACGACGAAAAACAGGATGACCGGGAACAGGTCGAACAGGAATTTCATGTGTGCAATATGTCCTTGGTAAGCGCGGCGTTCAGGCCGGCTCGAACCGCATGGCGGCCGAATTGATGCAGTAGCGCAGGCCGGTCGGCGGCGGACCGTCCTCGAACACGTGGCCAAGGTGGGCGTCGCAGACGGCGCAGATGATCTCGGTGCGCACCATGCCATGCGTGCGGTCGACCTTTTCGATCACGTTGGCCGGGTCGAGCGCGCGGAAATAGCTGGGCCAGCCGCAGCCGGATTCGAACTTGGCGTCGGATTCGAACAGCGGGGTGTCGCAGCACACGCAGTGATAGATGCCGTGCTCGTGGTGGTCCCAGAACTTGCCGGTGAAGGCACGCTCGGTGGCGGCGTGGCGCGTCACCTGATATTCCATCGGGTCCAGCTGGGCGCGCCATTCGGCGTCGGTCTTGGTCACTTTTTCGGTCATGATGTCTTTCTTTAAAAACTCAGGAAGAGCAGCTCACCTCGAGGTGGGATGCCCAATCCGGCGGCAGGGCCGCATAGGATTCGTTTTCCGGCTGTTCGTCGAACGGCCGCTCCAGCACGGCCAGCAGGCGGCTGGTTTCGCTGAAGTCGCCGTTCTGCGCCTTTTCGATTGCGACCTGGGCCAGATAGTTGCGCAATATGTACTTCGGGTTGACGCGGTTCATGGCTTCACGCCGGCTTGCGTCGTTACTATTTTCCTGGCGCAATCGATTCCGGTATTGTACGGCCCAATCGTCGAAACCTGCACGGTCCAGGAAAAGATCGCGCAGCGGCGCATCCAGTTCGGCCCGCTCGGCGTCAAGCGCCTCCAGGCGCAGGCCGCCCAGGCGGCGGAAGAACAGCGTGAAATCGACGTGGTTGGCCTGCATCAGCTGGAACATGGCGTCGAACAGCGCGCGGTCGTCTTCGTGCACGGTGCTCAAGCCCAGCTTGGCGCGCACCAGTTCGTCGAATTTCTCGCCATACGCATCGACGTAGATTTCCAGTGCGGCCTGCGCCTGGTCGGTGTCCTTGATCAAGGGCAACAGGGCATTCGCCAGCGCATAGCAGTTCCAGTGGCCGACCGGCACCTGGTTCGCATACGAATAGCGGCCGCCCTGGTCGGTGTGGTTGCAGATATGGTCGACGTCGAAGGCTTCCATGAAGCCGAACGGGCCGTAGTCGAGGGTCAGGCCCAGGATCGACATGTTATCGGTATTCATGACGCCGTGCATGAAGCCGACCGCCTGCCAGTGTGCAATCATGTGCGCGGTGCGGCGCGTGACTTCGGTGAGCAAGGCCAGGTAGGGATTCTCCGCCGCCTGCAGTTCCGGGTAAAAGGTCCCGATGACGTAATCGGCCAGCGTGCGCAGTTCGTCGTGCTTGCCGCGGTGGTACCAGTGTTCGAAGGAACCGAAGCGCACGAAGCTGGGCGCCATGCGCGTGACCACGGCGGCGGTTTCGAAGGTTTCGCGCACCACGCTCTTGTTCGAGCCGGTGACCATCAGCGCGCGCGTGGTCGGAATGCCGAGCGCGGCCATGGCTTCCGAGCACAGGAATTCGCGGATCGAGGAACGCAGCACGGCGCGGCCATCGCCCATGCGCGAATACGGCGTCATGCCGGCGCCCTTGAGCTGCAGTTCAACCGGACCGTTGGCGCTGGCCAGTTCGCCCAGCAGGATGGCGCGGCCGTCGCCGAGCTGGCCGGCCCACTGGCCGAACTGGTGCCCGGAGTACACCGCCGACAGCGGCTTGGCGCGCGGCGGCACCTGGTTGCCGCTGAACACGGCAACGAAATCCGGGTGCGCCAGGTCGGCCGGGTCGAGCCCGACCAGCGCCGCCGCCCTGGCACTGGCGGCCACGAAGTAGGGATCGGGCAGCGGCGTCGGCATCAGGCGCGTATAAAAGGCGGGCGGCAACTCGGCGAAGGAGTTGTTCAGCGGCAGGTCGTCGGCGGCAGCGATGATAATCGTCCTTCTTCTGATGTGAGGCGCGTGGTGCGCGTGGATGGCGCGATTCTACCGTACCCGGCGCGATCGCATGTCACGCTTGTCTGCCGATGCTTGGTGCGGCGCAGCATCGAAATCCGTTGACCATGTTTGCCGGCCGCCCCGACACTGGGCCGTTCATGACAGCCGCGGCAGGCGCGGCGCCGCCAGGAGGAGACCTAATGTATACGCAGAGCCCGCTGATGGGACAGATGATGCACCAGCCGCTGATGATATCCAGCATCCTCCAGTTTGCCGCGCGTCATTACGGCGCCAGCGAGATCGTCTCGCGGCGCATCGAACCGGACCTGGAAGCGGGCCTGCACCGCTACACCTACCGCGACTGCGAACTGCGCGCCCGCAAACTGGCGCAAGCCCTGGGAGCGCAGGGCGTGACGGCGGGACAGCGCGTCGGCACCCTGGCCTGGAACGGCTACCGCCACCTGGAACTGTACTACGCGGTGTCCGGCTCGGGCGCGGTGCTGCACACCATCAACCCGCGCCTGCACCCGGAACAGATCGCGTATATCGTCAACCATGCCGACGATCAATTGCTCTTTTTCGACATCAGCTTCCTGCCGCTGGTCGAGGCGATCACACCGCTGTGTCCCGGCGTGCAAGCCTTCGTGCTGATGAGCGACCGCGCCCATATGCCCGAGCCAGCCGCGCAATCGGCCGCGCAGTCGGCGCTCGCCGGCAAGCTGCTGTGCTACGAAGAACTCATCGACGCCGCCAGCGGCGACTACGCCTGGCCGGTCCTCGACGAGAATGCCGCCGCCGCGCTGTGCTACACCTCGGGCACTACCGGCAACCCCAAGGGCGCGCTGTACTCGCACCGCTCGACCGTGCTGCACGCCTATGCCTCGGCGCTGCCCAACGTGCTGAACGTGGGCGCGCTGGACACCGTGCTGCCGGTGGTGCCGATGTTCCATGTGAACGCCTGGGGCTTGCCGTATTCGGTGCTGCTGTCCGGCGCCAAGATGGTGCTGCCGGGCGCCCGGCTCGACGGCAAGTCGCTGTACGACCTGTTCGAGGGCGAAGGCGTGACCTTCTCGGCCGGGGTGCCGACGGTGTGGCTGGGCCTGGCCAACTACGCGCTGCAGAATGGGCTGCGTTTCTCGACCTTCCGGCGCACCGTCATCGGCGGTTCGGCCTGCCCGCCGGCGCTGATGGACACCCTGATCGACCGCCTCGATGTGCAGGTGATCCACGGCTGGGGCATGACGGAAATGTCGCCACTGGGCACCACCGGCGGCCTGCTGGCCAGGCACCGCGATCTGCCCAGGGAAGCCCAGCGGAAGATATTGCAGAAGCAGGGCCATGCGATCTTCGGCGTCGACATGAAGATCGTCGACGAGGCCGGCGTCGAGCTGCCTTGGGATGGCCAGGCATCAGGCCACCTGATGGTGAAGGGGCCATGGATCATCTCGGCTTATTTCAGGGATGAAGGCGGCGACGCGCTGCGGGACGGCTGGTTCCCGACCGGCGACGTGGCCAGCATCGATCCGGACGGCTTCATGCAGATCACCGACCGCAGCAAGGACGTGATCAAGTCGGGTGGCGAATGGATCGGCTCGATTGATATCGAAAACATTGCGATGGCGCATCCGGCGATCGCGCAGGCCGCCTGCATCGGCATCCACCATCCGAAGTGGGATGAGCGGCCGCTGCTGCTGGCGGTGAGGAAGCCCGGCCAGGACGTCACGCGCGACGCGATGCTGGCCTGGTTCGACGGCAAGGTGGCGCGCTTCTGGATGCCGGACGACGTCGTGTTCCTGGAGGCGCTGCCGATCGGCGGCACCGGCAAGGTGCAGAAGAACAGATTGCGCGAGCAGTTCCGGGACCATCCGTTGCCGGATGCTTGAGCCGGCGCACTTTCCTATCCTTACAGCAATTGCGCCACTTATAATTTATCAAGCCGCAACGACAGGAGTGCGGCGGGTCAATGTCGTCAACGAACGCCCGGACAATGTCTATCGGCTGCTGACCGGAGGCAAGACCATGCGTTTCCTCGCCATCGGCCGCCGGTCCCGGTGTGGCAGATGCCGCGCGCCTGCTCGGCTGCAAGCGCGTCGGCGGCGATCTGCAGGAAAGGCTGGCAGCGGGCCTTCAGGCGCAATGACCGTGTCCGGATGGCGTGCGCGCCGAATGATACGGACGTGCTGCCGTCGGCTCGTCCATATTGGCGCGTCATATCGGATATAGTCGAAGGATTACCGTTTTACTCACTATATATTCACCATAAGGGAGACGTATGGGCGCCGATTACCAGGTCCATGGCAACGTGGCTGTCATCACCTTGAACAACCCGCCGGTCAACGGCCTCGGCCTGGAGACGCGCAGCGCCGCGGTCGCCGGATTGCAGCGCGCGGCGGCGGATGAGTCCGTCACAGCGATCGTGATTGCCGGCGCCGGCAAGGCCTTCTCGGGCGGCGCCGACATCCGCGAATTCAGTTCGCCCAAGGCGCTCACCGAACCGACGCTGCACACGCTGATCCGCACCGTCGAGGCGTCCAGCAAGCCGGTGGTGGCCGCGATCCACGCGGTGTGCATGGGCGGCGGCCTGGAACTGGCGCTGGGCGCCCATTACCGCGTGGCGCTGCCGGGCGCCCAGATCGCGCTGCCCGAAGTCAAGCTGGGCCTGCTGCCCGGCGCCGGCGGCACCCAGCGCCTGCCGCGCGTGCTGGGGCTGGAGTCGGCGCTGAGCCTGATCGTGACCGGCAACCCGGTGGCGTCCGAGAAGCTGGCCGGCACGCTGCTGTTCGACGCCCTGCTGCCGGCCGGAAGCGACCTGGTCGCGGGCGCGGTCGACTTCGCCGGGCGCATCGCCGGCCTGCGTCCGCTGCCGAAGGTACGCGACCGTGCTGTCGAGCAGCCGGACCTGGAGGCGTTCCTGGCAACGGTGCGCCCGAAGATCGAGCGCGCTGCCGGCCCGTTCCCGGCGCCGCTGGCCTGCCTGGACGCGGTGGCCGCCGCCGCGACGCTGCCGTTCGAGGACGGCCTGAAATACGAGCGCGAGCGTTTCATGGCGCTGACCCGGACCACGGAATCGAAGGCGCTGCGCTACGCCTTCTTTGCCGAGCGCGCCGCCGCCAAGGTGCCGGACCTGCCGCCCGACACGCCGGCGCGTCCGCTTGCCCATGCGGCCGTGGTCGGCGCCGGCACCATGGGCGCCGGCATCGCCATGAGTTTCGCGAACGCCGGCATCCCGGTCACGCTGCTGGACACGACCCAGGCGGCGCTGGACAAGGGCCTGGCTGCGATCCGCAAGGCCTGCGAAAGCAGCGTCGCCAAGGGCCGGATGACGCCGGAGCAGTCGGCGCAGCGCGTCAAGCTGGTGCGCACCACGCTGGCCTACGCGGACATCGCCGCGGCCGATATCGCGGTCGAGGCCGTGTTCGAGGATATCGGCGTCAAGGAAACCGTGTTCCGCCAACTGGACGCGGTGATGAAGCCGGGTGCGATCCTGGCCTCGAACACCTCGACGCTGGACCTCGACCGCATCGCCGCCTTCACGTCCCGGCCGCAGGACGTGATCGGGCTGCACTTCTTCAGCCCGGCCAACGTGATGAAGCTGCTGGAAATCGTGCGCGGCGCCGCGACCGGCAAGGACGTGCTGGCGAGCGCGCTGGCGCTGGCGAAACGGCTGAAGAAGATTGGCGTGGTGGCCGGCGTGTGCGACGGCTTCATCGGCAACCGCATGATCGAGCAGTACGTGCGCCAGGCCGGCTTCCTGCTCGACGAAGGCGCGCTGCCCCAGCAAATCGACCGCGCGATGGAAGCGTTCGGCTTCGCGATGGGGCCGTTCCGCATGGCCGACCTGGCCGGTAACGACATCGGCTGGGCGATCCGCCAGCGCCGCCGTGCCGAAAAGCCGGACATCCGCTATTCGCGCAGCGCCGACCTGCTGTGCGAAGCGGGCCGCTTCGGCCAGAAGACCGGCGCCGGCTGGTACGACTACCCGGCGGGCAGCCGCACACCGCAGCCGTCGCCGCTGGTCGAACGGATGCTGGCCGCGCACGTGGCCGGACTGGGCACGATGCGGCGCGCCATTCCCGACCAGGAGATCGTCGAGCGCCTGGTGTACGCGCTGGTCAACGAAGGCGCCAGGATACTGGAAGAGGGTATCGCGCAGCGTGCGTCGGACATCGACATGGTCTACCTGAGCGGCTACGGCTTTCCGCTGCACCGCGGCGGGCCGATGTTCTTTGCAGACATGGTCGGCTTGCCGAAGGTGCTGGCGGCGATCGAAGGGTTCGGGCGCGGTTACCAGGGCGAGGCGTGGGTGCCGGCGCCGCTGCTGGTGCGGCTGGCGGGGGCGCAGAAGGGCTTTAATAGCTGAGCCAGCAATCGCCTGTACGAATGCCGCCGTCGTTCCCGCGCGGGCGGGAACCGATGCCGAGTGGCCGAAGTCGGCTCAGCATGGGGAACATGGTGCTAGTGGAACCATTTTCGCCTTCGCGGGGACGACGAGGGGCTGGCGGGGACGACGAGGGGCGGGGTGCGTACGACGGCGGCGTTCATGGTACGCTTTGTTTCCGATATGAATAATGCATGCTGCCGGCATGCGGAGACTTACGTTTGAAAAACGCCCTGCTGATCGCGACCGCCTGCCTGCTCGGCCTGCTGTCGACCACCGGCGCCTCGCTGCCGTACCCGATCCTGCCTCCGCTGTTCGTGCACGGTGCGGACAATGGACTCACCGAATTCCTCGGATTGCCGCCCAAGCTGTTGTTCGCCGTGGCCCTGATGGTCAATCCGGTCGGGCTGCTGCTCGGTACCGCGGTGCTGGGGTCGCTGTCGGACCGCTTCGGCCGCCGGCCGCTGTTATTGGGAACGACCGCCGGCGCCGCCATCGGCCACGTGGCCACGGCCTGGGCGCTGGCGCGCGGCTCGTACCCGCTGTTCCTGCTGGCGCGCTTCTGCACCGGCATGCTCGAAGGGCAGAGCTCGATCGTGCGTGCGATGCTGGCCGACCGCCTGCAGGGGCCGCTGCGCAACCACGCTTTGTCCTGGCTGAACGGGGCGCTGCACATGGGCTGGCTGGTCGGGCCGCTGCTGGCCGGGTTCACGGTCGGCCTCGGCATCACCGTGCCCTTCTATATCGCCGCCGCGGCGCTGATGCTGGGCGCGCTGCTGGTCACGCTGGCCCTGCCGCGCCAGCCGACCGTGGCCGGGCCGTCGTGGTGGCACGTGGCGCGCAACCGCCACGCCTTCAACCTGCTGCGCCACGCGCCGCTGCGCACCCTGTTCGCGGTGCAGCTGGCCTACACCTGCGGCGTCACCGCCTTCTACGAGTTCTATCCGCTGTGGCTGGTCGAGGTCGGGCATTACGATACCCGCTCGATCGCGCTGGTCAACGTCGGCATGTGCGCGTTGATGACGTTCTCGGCGCTGTTTGCCGGGCGCCACAGCCGCGCCGAGCCGCTGCAGCGCGCCGCCTTCCTGGCCTGCGTGGTTGCGCTGGCGATCGCGTCGCTCGGCACCGGCCACCTGGGCATCGGCCTGGTGGGCATCATGGCCTTCGCGCTGCCGCACGCGTTCTACAACGCGGTGATCCAGGCCTGGGCCGCGGACCGCTTCGGCGGGCACGGGCAGGGCGCGGTGATGGGGCTGCTGTCCACCACGTTCTGCCTGGCCAACATCCTGATGGCGGCGGCCGGCGCGGTGCTGACGCTAATCGACACGCGCCTGGTGCTGGTGCTCGGCGCCGGCTTGACGGCATGGTCGGCCACGCGCATGCGCACCTGGAACCGCCAGGCCAGCATGCTGGAAACGGGCGCGGAAAGCATGAAGTGAGGTTCGGGCGCACGGCGTGACCGATGTGCACCCGGGAACGCGTCGCTGCCCGGCCCGGCCGGCGACACCGGATGCCCGCCCTCAATCCGCGGCGTAGATATTGTTGTTCCTGGTCTCCCGAACGAACAGCCCGCCGATCACCACGGTCGCCAGCGCGATGATGATCGGATACCACAGCCCATAATAAATGTCGCCGTTCGAGGCCACCAGCGCGAACGAGATGGTCGGCAGCAGGCCGCCGAACCAGCCATTGCCGATGTGGTAGGGCAGGGACATCGAGGTGTAGCGGATGCGGGTCGGGAACATCTCGACCAGCATCGCCGCGATCGGGCCGTAGACCATCGTCACGAACAGCACCAGGATGAACAGCATCAGCACCAGCATTGGCCGGTTGACCTGGGCCGGGTCGGCCTTGGCCGGGTAGCCGGCGCTCTTGAGGGCCGCGCCCAGGTCTTTCTTGAGGGCCGCTTCGCGCGCGGTGCTGGCCTTGTCGAAGTTCAGGCCGTCCGGCGTCAGGGTGGCGTTGAACGATGGATAGACCTTGTCGCCGACCTTGACGCTGGCGACGGTGCCGGCCGGGGCATCCTGGTGGGTGTAGCTGACCGAGGCCGCGGTCAGCTGGGCGGTGGCGATGTCGCACGAGGACGGGAACTTGCTGGTGCCGGTCGGATTGAACTGGAAGTGGCAGGAAGCCGGATCGGCCACCACCACCACCGGCGACTTGTCGAGGGCGCTTTCCAGCGCCGGGTTGCCGTAGTGGGTGATCGCCTTGAAGATCGGGAAGTAGGTCAGCGCCGCGATCAGGCAGCCGCCCAGGATGATCCACTTGCGCCCGATGCGGTCCGACAGCATGCCGAACAGGATGAAGAACGGCGTGGCCAGCGCCAGCGCGATGGCCAGCATGATGTTGGCCGACGCCGCTTCGATCTTGAGGGTCTGGGTCAGGAAGAACAACGCATAGAACTGGCCGGTGTACCAGACCACGGCCTGGCCCATCACCAGGCCGACCAGCGCCAGCAGGGCGATCTTGCCGTTCCTCCAGGTCAGGAAGGCTTCGCTCAGCGGCGCCTTCGAGGTCTTGCCCTCGGCCTTCATCTTGGCAAAGGCCGGCGATTCGCTCATCGACATCCGGATCCACACCGAGATCCCGAGCAGTACCACCGAGACCAGGAAGGGAATCCGCCAGCCCCAGGCATCGAAGGAGGCCGTGTCCATCGCGCTGCGCACGCCCAGGATGATCAACAAAGACAGGAACAGGCCGAGGGTGGCGGTGGTCTGGATCCAGGCCGTGAAGAAGCCGCGCTTGCCTTCCGGCGCGTGCTCGGCCACGTAGGTGGCGGCGCCGCCGTATTCGCCGCCCAGCGCCAGGCCCTGCAGCACGCGCAGGGTGACCAGCAGGATCGGCGCGGCGATGCCGATCGAGGCATAGCCCGGCAACAGGCCGACGATGAAGGTCGAGCCGCCCATGATCAGGATGGTGACCAGGAAGGTGTATTTGCGCCCGATCATGTCGCCCAGGCGGCCGAACACGAGCGCGCCGAAGGGCCGCACCAGGAAGCCGGCGGCGAAGGTCAGCAGCGCGAAGATGAAGGAGGTGGTGGGGTCGCCCAGGAAGAACTGCTTGCCGATGATGGCGGCGAGCGAGCCGTACAGGTAGAAATCGTACCATTCGAAGACGGTGCCGAGGGAAGACGCGAAAATCACCTTGCGTTCTTCCCGCGTGACGCCGCTGCTGGAGGGCGATGCCTTTCCGCCGGCGGTCATGCCGGGTGTGATAGCCATTGTGAGTCTCCGTTTATGTTTGATTTGTCGTGCATCCGATGGCCGCCGGTGGCTGGCCACGGAGCGACTCTGCGCCGCGAAACTTACGCGGTGCTGTCATCAAACTTGCGCGGGACTGACATGGATCATGCCGAATGAGTGGCGTGAAATGGAAACATCTCCTCGGTAAACGGGTTCAATCCGGTATGTCGTCGTAGGGCATCTCGCCTTGATCGCCGGCCGCGTCCTCGGGACTGGTGCGCGCATATTTATAGGCTTCGGCCGAGCGTTCCAGCGCCAGGCCGAGCATCGTGGTCAGCTCGCCCTGGTCGGCGCCCTGGCGCCATTGCTGGGAGGCGAAGGTATTGCGCAGCGTGCGCCCGCCCGCGCGCGACACCGCGATGCCGGCGCGCTCGAAGGTGGCCTTGACCTGGCGGTACACGGTCGCCTTGTGCAGCGGCTCGCCCTCCATGCTGGCGGGGAACACCAGGTCGCCGGGAATACCCATCGCCGCGCGTTCCTTCATCCAGGCCGTCAATTCGGCCACGCCTTCGCGCGGCAGCACGGCGGTGTGTTCGTAGCTGGTGCGGTGCTTGGCTTCGGGCGTGATGTTCAGTTCGATGCCGCCGTCGACGTTGGCCTGGCGCCCGACCTCGTCCACCAGCAGCCCGACCGCTTCCGCCACGCGCAGGCCGGCCAGCGCCATCACCGCCTGCATCGCGCGATCGCGCCGCCGCTTCCAGCCGGGGCCGCCCGCGCGTTCGCCGTCCTGGCGCTTGCCGGCTCGCCCTTCCTGTTTGCCGGTGGGGAGGGCGGCCAGGAAGCGCTGCAACTCGTCCGCGTTGAGGGCCGTCATCGGCGCATCCTTGGCGAGGTGGGCGCGGTCGGTCGCCGCGATGGCGTCGCGCGCCGGATTGGGCGAGCGCTCCAGGAAATCGTAGCAGCGCTCCAGCAGGCGCAGGTAGCGGTAGGCGATCTTGCTGTTCAGGTCGGGCTTGCCGTTGGTGGTCTGCCCGACGAAGCGCTGCAAATCTGCCGCGTTGACGGTCGACATTTTCAGGCGCTCGCTCACCATCCATGCAGCGAACTTGCCGAACATGAATTTGTAGATGGCCGCGGATTCGTCCGAGACGGGGGTGGGGATGTCTTGCTGGCGGCTCGAGGTCATGACGAACTCGGGCGTGCCGACGAAGGCGGCGAAGGCCACGTTCGGCTTGTGGTCCCAGGCGGCGAGGGCGCGGGCGTCGGTGGGGGCGGTCATGGATGGATGAGCGGTTGCTTGCACATACCCATATTTAGCAACTAACCGACAACGAAAGCAAGTGCTTTTCGAATCACGCTGTCATCTTTCACGGCAAGGCTTAATTTCTCTTATTATGCAACTAACCAACATACCCAAAAATTCAAAACCAACCCCAGCCATCAGCAAACAGCGGGGCACCTGTCCACATTCCGTGACGCACCACGGAAATACAGTTCAGCGAAACATTGCCGAACTGGCCAGCCGCCGATCGACACGTTATGCTTTCAGCTTTCATCTCCACTTACTCAACAGGAACACCATGCTCAAACACATCGTCATGTGGAAATTGAAGGACCACGCCGAAGGCGTCGACCGCGCCGCCAACGCCATCGAGATGAAGCGTCGCTTGGATGAATGCGCCACCGTCGTGCCGGGCATCCACAAGTTCGAGGTCGTGATCGCCCAGCCGGGCCTGGAAGCCACTTATGACGTGGTGCTGTATTCGGAGTTCGAGGACAAGGCCGCGCTCGACGCCTATGTGAAGCACCCGACCCACCAGGCGCTGGTGCCGTTCATCGGCGCGATCCGGGAAGGGCGCCAGTGCATGGATTACGAAGTTTGAAGTTTGTGATGCGTTGACATCCGCCATGCGCCGAAGATTGCCGTGCGCTCCTTCCTGCCGGCGATGTCCGCAGGCATACTGGCACTACTGGCAAGGAGAGCATGACATGAAGGATTTCGCAGGCCGCGTCGCGGTCATCACGGGCGCCGCCGGCGGCATCGGACGCGAACTCGCCAACAGCGCGGCGGCGCTCGGCATGAAACTGGTGCTGGCCGACGTCGATGCCGACGCGCTGGAGCGCGCCACCGACGAGTTGCAGGCGGGCGGCACCGAAGTGCTGTCCATGGTGTGCGACGTCAGCAAATGCTCGCACGTGGAAGAACTGGCGGACGCCGCGATGATCCGCTTCCATGGCGTGCACCTGCTGTTCAACAATGCCGGCGCCTGGGCCGGCGGCCTGGTCTGGGAAAACGGCGAATCCGACTGGAACTGGGTGCTGGGCGTGAACCTGTGGGGCGCGATCCATGGCGTGCGCATCTTCACGCCGCTGATGCTGGACTGCGCCCGGCGCGATCCGGGCTATGAAGGCCACATCGTGAATTCGGCGTCGATGGCGGGCCTGGTCACGCCGCCGGCGATGGGCGTCTACAACGTGTCCAAGCACGCAGTGGTGGCCCTGTCCGAAACCCTGTACCACGACTTGCGCCTGGTGGGCGCGCCGGTTGGCGCCTCGGTGCTGTGCCCGGACTTCGTCCCGACCGGGATCGCCAACGCGCGGCGCCACCGTCCGGACGAACTGCGCCCGGCCCATCCGCCCACCGCCGGCGAACAGGCGGCGCAGGCGCTGCTGGCCCAGGCCGTCGAGTCGGGGCCGGTCACGGCGGCGGACGTGGCGCGCATCACCTTCGATGCAATCCGCCACGGCGACTTCTACATCTACACGCACCCGCGGCTACTGGACGCCGTCGGCGCGCGCGCGGACGCCATCGTGCATGCACGTGCGCCGGCCGATGCATCCGCCGCGATTCCCGGCATGGGCGAACTGCTGCGCGCGCGCCTGGGCCGGCGCTGAAGCATTCACTGACCGGAAAGACCCGATGGCGCACCAGACCATACTGACATTTCACACCGGCGGGCGCGGCACCCGCGACATCACGGGCGAAGTCGCGCAGGCCGTCGCCGCGTCCGGCGTGCGCTGCGGCCTGGCGCACGTGTTCGTCCAGCACACCAGCTGCTCGCTGACGATCACCGAGAACGCCGATCCCGACGTGCGGCGCGACCTGGAAACCATCATCGGGCGCCTCGCGCCCGACGCCGACCCGGCCTACCGCCACGATACCGAAGGACCGGACGACATGGCGGCGCACGGCCGCACCATGCTCAGCGACACCGGCCTCACCGTGCCGGTCGGCGACGGTCGGCTGCTGCTGGGCACCTGGCAGGGCATCTACCTGTGGGAACACCGCAGCGCACCGCACCGGCGCACGGTGGTGGTGACGGTGCTGGGCGGTTGATCTGCATGTCCGGGCTGTATATCCGGGCTGCATGCATCGGGCACATCCGCTCAAGCGCCTGATCGTTTATCGGCACCAGGCGATTGCCGTGACAATTCACGCAATTTGGACGCGGCCGAGCTGCTATCGTTCCGGCTTCCGTATATTGACGCCCATTGTCATCCCCCGCCATGTCCGTTCACCGCTCCCGCCTTCTGCTGGCGGCCACGATGCTGGCGCCCGCCGCCGCGTCGGCCCAGCTTCAGTCCCAGCTTCAGTCCCAGGCCCAGGCACAGGCCGCCGCGCCCGCGGCCAATCAGGCAGCGGGCAAGGTAGCCGGCAAGGCCGCTGAAAAGCCGGCCGCCGACGCCAAAGCCACGTCCGCCATCCAGACCGTCGAGGTCAAGGGCGCCGCCACCGAGTACGACCCGCGCCGCGACGACACCGCCGGCAAGACCGTCCTCAACAACGACGAGATCCGGAAGTACGGCGACGACAACGTCTTCGACGTGCTCAAGCGCGCGCCCGGCGTCACCGTGACGGGTAAGACCATCCGCATGCGCGGGCTGGGCGCGGGCTACACCCAGATCCTGGTCAACGGCGACCGCCCGCCGCCCGGCTTTTCGCTGGACACGCTGGCGCCGGACCAGATCGAGCGCATCGAGATCGTGCGCGCCGCCAGCGCCGAATTCTCGATGCAGGCGATCGCCGGCACCATCAACATCGTGCTGCGCAAGATGGTGGCCAGGCCGCAGCGCGACTTGCGCTTCGGCGTCATGAAGTCGACCCAGTCGCGCAACGCCAACGCCAGCGGCACCTGGGCCGACAAGGTCGGCAGCCTGTCGTACTTCCTGAATGCGGCGCTGTACGGCGGCGACAACCACATCTGGTCGTGGAGCGCCGACCGTTTCACCGATACGTCCGGCGTGCTGACCCAGTCGCGCGAATCGCTGTACCGGGGCGGCGGCAGCTACCGCGGCGTCGCGCTGTTCCCGCGCCTGTCGTGGAAGGTCGACAGCGACAACGAACTGAATTTGTCAGTGGGCCTGCAGACCGGCCGCAATACCTGGAGCGGGCGTTCCGTGACCGACAACCTGGCCGGCAGCTGGCCGGACCCGGACTACGTCGAGTCTTTCGGCGGCTCGCCGAGCCGCCAGCGCATGCTCAGGGGCGAGGTCAACTGGGTGGCCAAGCTGGGCGGCGGCAAGCTGGATGTGACCGTGTCATCCGAGCAGGGCCGCAACCGCAACGCGTCGCTCAACGAGATGTTCACCGAAGGGCGCGCCCTGCGCCTGCTGCGCGACTGGGACACCGAGACCGAGTCGCTGCGCACCAGCGTGCGCGTCAAGTTCACGCGTTCGCTGTTCGACGGCCACTCGCTGGCCACCGGACTGGAATCCAGCGTCCAGGACACCGACGAGGCGCGCGACCGCCGCGAGCAGCTGGGCGAGGGCGCCCTGAGCCGGGTGATCGAGACCTTCGAGCCGCGCATCACGCGCCTGGCCGGCTACGTGCAGGACGAATGGAGCATCGACAAGCAGCTCTCGTTCTACCTGGGCGCGCGCTGGGAAGGCGTGCGCACCGACAGCGAAGCGTCCGGCTTGCCCGCCACCCGCTCGCGCAACCACGTCCTCAGTCCGGTGCTGCAGACCTTGTACAAATTCCCCGGCGCCAGCGGACGCCAGCTGCGCCTGGCCCTGACCCGCACCTACAAGGCGCCCACCGTCGAGCAATTGACGGCGCGCCGCTACGAAGCCGCGCTGAATACCCGCTTCAACGCCGACTCCAGCGGCAATCCGGCGCTGCGCCCGGAACTGGCGAACGGCATCGACGTCGGCTACGAACATTTCTTCGGCCAGGGTGCGCTGTTCTCGGTCAGCGCCGCGCGGCGCGAGATCGACGACTATATCCGCACCCGGCTCGACCTCGACGCCGACGGGCGCTGGGTGTTCCGGCCGATCAACGACGGCGAGGCGCTGGTGCGTTCGCTGGAAGCCGAGCTCAAGCTCCCGGGCAAGCTGCTGGGCGACAGGCTGTCTGGCCTCGACCTGCGCGCCAATTTCACCCGCAACTGGTCGCGGGTATCCTCGGTGCCGGGTCCCGACAACCGGCTGGACGCGCAAACGCCGCTGTCGGCCAACCTCGGCGCCGATTACCGCAAGGGTGACCTCAGCCTGGGCGCCAGCCTGGCCTGGCAGCAGGGCGGCTGGGTGCGCATCGCCGAGAACCAGGCCCGGCGCCAGCAGACCAAGCGCGACCTCGACACCTACGCGCTGTGGAAGCTGGATGCGCGCTACCAGGTGCGGCTGTCATTGTCGAACCTGCTCGGCACCGACAGCAACGTCGACGAGCGCATATACCAGGACGCCAGCGGCACCTCGCGCGAGCTGGGCTTCCAGCCGGGTTCGCGCCGCGTCGGTTTGAACTTGGAAGTGAAACTCTGACCTAATCGGGCAAGCGCGCGTCGTTCGACAGCATGCGCTCCAGCATCTCGCGCGACAGCGCCGGGCTGAAGTAATAGCCCTGCATCTGGTCGCAGTCGTGGTCGCGCAAAAAGGCGAGCTGCTCGCGCGTCTCCACGCCTTCGGCGATCACTTCCAGCTTCAGGCTGTGGCCCAGCGCGATGATGGCGCGCGTGATCACGGCGTGGCCATCGCTGACGTCGGCGCCGGCCTCGGCGCCGAGGAAGGAGCGGTCGATCTTGATCACGTCGACCGGGAATTTCTGCAGCCGGCTCAGGCTCGAGTAACCGGTACCGAAATCGTCGATCGACAGGCGCACGCCGAGCGCCTTGAGCTGGCCCAGCACCTCGGTGGCCTCGGCCGGGTGGTCCATCAGCTGGCTTTCCGTCACTTCCAGCTCCAGGCAGCGCGGGTCGATGCCGTGGCGCGCCAGCGTGTCCGCCAGGCGCTGCGTGAAATGGCGCTGGCGCAGCTGGCGCGCCGACAGATTGACCGAGATGATGAACCCGGTGATCCCGATCCCGGCCAGGCGCTGCAGCGTGCGGCAGGCTTCGTCGATCACCCATTCGCCCAGCGGGACGATGAGGCCGGTGTCCTCGGCCACCGGGATAAAACGGTCGGGCGCCATCACGCCGTGCTGCGGGTCGTGCCAGCGCACCAGCGCCTCGGCGCCCACCACCTTGCCGCTGCGCAGGTCGACCTTGGGCTGGTAGCCCAGCTGCATTTCCTGGTTGCGGATCGCGCGCCCCAGGCTGGCTTCGAGCAGCAGGTGCTGGTGCACGATCCGGTTCAGCTCTTCCGAATAGAACTGGCAATTGTTCTTGCCCAGGGCCTTGGCGTGGTACATGGCGGCGTCGGCGGCGCGCATGATGCGGTCGACGTTGTCGCCGTCGAGGGGAAACAGGCTGACGCCGATGCTGGTGCCCGGCACGATTTCCTGGCCGGCCACGTTGACCGGCGCGGCCAGGCTGCGCCGGATGCGCTCGACCAGTTCGGCCACGTGCGCGGCGCTGGGCTGGTTGCAGATCACCAGCACGAATTCGTCGCCACCGACCCGGGCCACGGTGTCGTCCTCGCGCACGTTGTCCCTGAGCCGGGTGGCGACCGCCTGCAGTACCGCGTCGCCGGCTTCGTGGCCGAAGTTGTCGTTGATGTGCTTGAAGTTGTCCAGGTCGAGGAAGGCCAGCGCCCCCAGCATGCCGTGGCGCAGCGTGTCGTCGATGGCGAGCTTCAGGCGGTCCTGCAGCAGCGTGCGGTTGGCCAGCCCGGTCAGCGGATCGTGGTGCGCCAGGTGGTGCAGGCGCCGTTCATAATGCCGCGCTTCGGTGATGTCGTTGATGACCGCGACGAAGTGCGTGACCTCGCCGTCGTTGCCGGCCACGGGGTCGATGCGCAAGTCGTTCCAGAACACGTCGCCGTTCTTCCTGACGTTGCGCAGCACCGAGCGCACGCTTTCGCGCCGCACCAGCGCATCGTGGATGCGGCGCTGTTCGCCGACGTCGCAGCCTTCGACGCGCATGAAGCGCGGATCGCGGCCCTTGATTTCCGCCAGCGTGTAGCCGGTGATCTGTTCGAACGCCGGATTCACGTACTCGATCTGGTTGTCGGCGCCGCTGCAGCAGGTGATCACGATCGCGTTGACGCTCGAGTAGATCGCGCGCTCGCGCACCCGCAGGCCGTGCTCGGTCTTCTTGCGCGCGGTGATGTCCAGCCCGGTGCCGAACACGCACGGCAGGCTGCCCAGGCTGGTGCGCGCGCAATCGAACAGGAACGTCGTGCGCTTGCCGTGCTTGCCGACCAGTTCAGCCTCGTGCGAGGAGTGGCCGAGTTCGAACGCTTCCAGGATCTTGCGCACGATGCCGGCGCGTTCGCCCTCGTCGAAGAAATATTTCACGTTACTGGTCGGCAGTTCGGCGCTCGTCATTTCCAGCGCGTCCTCGAGCTGGCGGTTCCACAGCAGCAGATGGCCGCTCTGGTCGATCACGTAGAACACGCAGGGCAGGCCTTCGATGATGTCGTTGATCGGCAGGTCCTGGATCAGGGCGTAGCGCGACGGCGCCTGCGGCGCGCGCGGCACGATGATCACGCTGTAGGTGCCCGGCAGCAGGGTGTCCAGCGATTGCGGCGCCACCGTGACGCGCACCGGCACCCGGCGGCCGTCGGCGGTGGTGAGATGGCCGGTGGAGTCGGCATCGGCGCGCGCGGGAATGGCGGCGCCGGCGTCGTCGAATTCGACCAGACGGTCGAGACGGTGGCCGCGGATCTCGTCCGCGGCGTAGCCGGCGAGTTTTTCGCAAGCCCGGTTCCAGCTCGTGATGACGCCGTCGGCGTCGACGACGAACACGGCCAAGGGCAATGGGGAGAGGTTCAACGCATCCTCCTGCGCCGCTGTGCTGCGCCGCGCCAGGCTGGAACGGCGGGCAGCGCCCCATGATAGCGCAGTCGGCGTTTTATACGCGCCGGCGATGTTGCCGTATCAGCAGCCCCTGATCACCTACGCCGCGCATCCTACGCGGCGACCTGGCCACAGGGCTGCAGCACGCGCTCGTGCAGTTCCGGCTCGGCGCCGTCGTACAGCTTGACCACGGTCGAGGTGCGGGTGCCGTAGCCGGGAATCTCGATGCACACCGCCGACAGCTGGCGCTCGAGGTCGATCGGCACGCCGGTGTCCGGCAGGCGCAGATCGGAGGCGCGGGTGGTGTCGGCCAGCATCTCGAAATACGCTTCTTCCGGCGCGCCCTGCAGCAGCAGGCTGGCGAAGGCCGCCTTGGTGCGCAGCACCTTGGGCCAGGGCGCGTCGAGCAGGCCGTTCGAGACGCCGTAGATGCCGGGTTCGAGCGCGCGGCCGTTGCGCGGGTCGCCCTCGGCGCGGTTCGAGAACCAGTACAGGCCGGCGCGGTCGCCCAGCACCAGGTTGAAGCCGTTGTAGGCATCGGCGCCGGCGGCGATGCGCTCCAGGTAGGCCGGCGCGTCCAGGTCGCCCTTCAGGAAGTCGGCCACCAGCGCCCCGCGCGTGGGCGCATCGTTGCGCCAGTCCTTGGGCGCGCGGATGTTGGTCAGTGCCGCGAACTTCGGCCCGTTGGGGCCGCCTCGCGTCACACCCATCCAGCTGCCGCCGCCCTGCAGATCGCGTCCGGCGATGATGTCGGGATTGTCGGGCCAGGGCCCGGCCGGGGTGGCCGGACGGTCATAGTATTCGTCGCGGTTGGCGCAGGCGATCACCGGCATGCCGGGAATCACGCGCCACGCGAAAACGATCAGGCACATGGTGTCAGGTCCATAAAAACTTCGGCGTGGCGCGCGCCGGCCGTCAAGCCGTCCAGGCCCGCCGCGGCCGCGGCGTCCTCGAGCAGCGCGCCAAAGGCGGCATCGATTGCCGGATACACTTCCATCCAGGTCTGCAGGCCGTCGCGCGCTTCCGGACGGCGCTTGAGCTGGCCCGCCACGCCGTGGCGCGCGGCCAGTTCCGCCTGCAGGGCGCGCACCCGCGGTTCGAGCGCGGGCGCATCCTGCTCGCGCACCTTGTAGTAGACGTACAGGTCGATCATGCCGGGACGGGTGCGCTCAGGCATCCAGTGCGTCGAGCGCATACGGCAGCGGCAGGAAGCGCAGCGCAGCGCCGCCGGCCGAGCCGTGGCGCACGTCCTGTTCCAGCGCCGCCAGCTTGATCTCGACCAGCACGTCGGCGCCGCCGGCGCCGTTCGGCGCGGCGTTGACGATCATGCCGGACGGCTGGTCCGGATCCGCGGTGGTGAACACCTCGTCGCCGGCGCGCGCGGCGGCATCGTCGAGCGTGGCCAGCGCCATGCGGCGCTTGAGCTTGCCGAGATACTGGCTGCGGGCGACGATTTCCTGGCCCGGGTAGCAGCCCTTGCGGAAGTTCACGCCGCCGATCAGCTCGTAGTTGATCATCTGCGGCACGAACTGTTCCTGGGTCGGCTGGGTCACCTGGGGCACGCCGGCGTGGATCGCGGCCAGTTCCCAGGCCGCGTCGCCGCCCAGCGCCAGCGTCTCGCGCAGGGCCGGCAGGGCGGCGCCGGCGGTCTCAAGACTGGTCAGCCACAGGTAGCGCGGGCTTTGAAACGCATCGGCCAGGCGGATCACGGTACCGAGTCCGCTGCCGGCGTCGCCTTCGGTCTTGACGTAGGGGGCGCTCGGCAGGACGCCGAACCGGGCCTGCAGCGCGGCCTGCGCCGCGGCGCCGCCCAGGCCGAGCACGGCGAGGCGCTGCGGCTCGTCGGTGGCGTCGCGCAGCTTCGCCTTGGCGCGCAGCACGAACATCGACAGGCGCTTCTGCAGCGGCGCCTGGATGGCGCGTGGCAGCTGCAGGAAGATGTCCTCGGTGTCGCGCCACATCAGGAAGGTGGCCTGCAGGCGCCCCTTCGGGGTGCAGTAGCCGGCCAGGCGCGTTTCGTGCGTGCCCAGGTGTTCGACGTCGTTGGTCAGCTGGTTGTGCAGGAAGCCGGCGGCGTCCGCGCCGTTGACGGCGATCAGGCCGAGGCTGGTGACCGGGGCCACGAAGCCGGCGGCCAGCGTGCGCGCGTCCAGCGCGGCGCCGAAATCCTCGATCCGGGACGCGTCGTCGGGGTGGAAGCGGGCGCCGAGGGAAGACAGGTGTTCGATCCAGGATGTCATATTTACAGAGCTATATTAAATGGTCGCTGCGGGGCCGGCCGCAAACGCAACTGCAAGGAAACGCAAGGCACTTGCGGTGCATACAGCTTCCTCCATGCGAATTATTTCCGGTTTGGGCATTAACGGCTTTATCATTACGGCCTCATTATAGAGTTGTCGACAAAATCGCGCCGGCCACGGCGCAAAACCCTCATCCAGAGAATGGCACTGATAAAAAAACTCATCGTTACGGGCGTGATCGTGTCAGTCGCGGCCGTTGCAGGATTCCAGTGGTGGGCCGGACGCCCGCTCGACAGCGGCAAGCAGGTCCTGCCTTTCGCCATCGCATCGGGCAGCGGCGTCGCCGGCGCGGCCCAGCAGATGGTCACGGCCGGCGTGCCGCTCAACCCCTTCCTGTTCGGGGTGCTGGCGCGCGTCACCGGCACGGCCGGCCAGATCAAGGCCGGCAGCTACGAGTTGAAACCGGATACATCGCCGCGGCGCCTGCTGACCCAGCTGGTGCGCGGCGAGTTCGCCCAGGAATCGCTGACCGTCATCGAAGGCTGGACCTTCCGCCAGATGCGCCAGGTGGTCGACGCCGCCCCCAACCTGAAGCATGAAACCACCGGCATGTCGGACGCCGAACTGCTGGCAAGGATCGCGCCTGACTACAAGGCGGCCGAAGGCCTGTTCTTCCCGGACACCTACCTGTTCGCCAAAGGCACCAGCGACCTGCAGGTCTACCGCCAGGCGCACGAGATGATGATGAAGCGCCTCAAGGCGGCCTGGGAAACGCGCGCGACCGGCCTGCCGTACACCGAACCCTACCAGGCGCTGATCATGGCGTCGCTGGTGGAAAAGGAAACCGGCCAGAAGGGTGAACGCGCGATGATCGCCGGCGTGTTCGTCAACCGCCTGAAGACCGGCATGCTGCTGCAGACCGACCCCACCGTCATCTATGGCATGGGCGAGAAGTACGAGGGCAAGATCCGCAAAAAGGATCTCGAGACCGACACCCCGTACAATACGTATACCCGCGCCGGCCTGCCGCCGACCCCGATCGCGCTGCCGGGCGTGCAATCGCTGGCCGCGGCGATGGCCCCGGCCAGGACCGAAGCCCTGTATTTCGTCTCGCGCGGCGACGGCACCAGCCATTTTTCGGCCAATTTGAGCGACCACAACAAAGCGGTCAACCAGTACCAGCGAAACCAGAGTTCGCCATCACAGACTTCGCAATGACGGAAACACCCATGCATCACCCCGAGGCGGCGCGCGGCCGCTTCATCACTTTCGAGGGCATCGACGGCGCCGGCAAGTCGACCCACATCGGTTTCGTCACCGCCTTCCTGAAGGCGCAGGGCAAGACCGTGGTCTCGTCGCGCGAACCGGGCGGCACGCCGCTCGGCGAAAAGCTGCGCGATTTGCTGCTGCACGAACCCATGCACCTGGACACCGAGGCGCTGCTGATGTTCGCCAGCCGGCGCGAACACCTGGCCCGGGTGATCGAACCGGCAATCGCACGCGGCGACTGGGTGCTGTCGGACCGCTTCACCGACGCCAGCTTCGCCTACCAGGGCGGCGGGCGCGGCATGGACCGGAGCAAGATGGAACAGCTCGAGCAATGGGTCCATCCACACCTGCAGCCCGACTTGACCCTGCTGTTCGACGTGCCCCTGGAAGTGGCGCGCGAACGGCTGGACGCCACCCGCACGCTTGACCGCTTCGAGCAGGAGCAGGCCGATTTCTTCGCGCGCTGCCGCGACGAATACCTGCGCCGCGCCGCCCAGTTTCCCGAGCGCGTGGTCGTGATCGATTCCACCCGCTCGATCGAGGACGTGCGCACGGCCCTGCTGGCGGCGCTGGAGCAGCTGCTGTGACGGCAACAATCTATCCTTGGCAGGAGCAAAGCTGGACCCGGCTGCAGCAGATGCGGGAGCGCCTGCCGCACGCGATCCTGTTCCACGGCCCGGCCGGCGTCGGCAAGGCCGGTTTCATCGAAGCCTTCGCCCAGGCGCTGCTGTGCGAAAACGTGCGGCCCGACGGCCACGCCTGCGGCGCCTGCGCCTCGTGCGGCTGGTTCAGCCAGGGCAACCATCCGGATTACCGCCGCGTGCGCCCGGAAGCACTGGAAGACGACTTGCCTGCCGGCGAAGGCGAGGAAAGCGGCGAGTCCGACAAGAAATCCAAGTCGGCCAAGACCGCATCGAAGGACATCAAGATCGAGCAGGTGCGCGCGCTGGCCGATTTCATGAACATCTCGACCCACCGCCAGGGCTTGCGGGTGGTGGTGCTGTACCCGGCCGAGGCGCTGAACATGCCGGCGAGTAATGCACTGCTGAAAACGCTGGAAGAACCGCCGCCGGGCACCGTGTTCCTGCTCGCCTCGAACGGGCTGGACCGGCTGCTGCCGACGATCCTGTCGCGCTGCCGCAAGTTCGCGCTGCCGATGCCGGACCATGCGCAGGCGCTGGCCTGGCTCAAGGCGCAGAATGTCAGCGACGCCGACGGCTGGCTGCGCGAACAGGGCGGGGCGCCGCTGGCGGCACTGGCCCAGGCCGAGACCGGCAACCGGGAAGAACTCGATGCGCTGCTGCAAGTCCTGGCCCGCCCCAATGTGGAAGCCGCGCTGCGCGCCGCCGACAAGCTCAGCAAGGCGCCGCTGGCGGCCCTGGTCGCGTGGCAGCAACGCTGGCTGTACGATGTGTTTTCGTACAAGCTGTCGGGCGTGATCCGCTATTATCCGCGCTACCAGCGCGAACTGGCGGCGCTGGCCGGCCGGGTGCATACCGCCAACCTGCTGCGTGCCATCAAGTCCGCCAACGAGCGCCGCGCAGTGGCGGACCACCCGTTGTCGCCTAAACTGTTTGTCGAAGACATGCTGCTTGACTACACTGCCTGCTGCGCCTGAAGGCGCATCAGCCCACGATGAAAGGAATCCGATGAATGGCATGCCCGTAGACCCGAACGCCGCCGCGGTGCCGCGCCCGTCGGTGTTGTCGCTTGCCATCAAGGAAAAGGCGGCCCTGTATGCCGCCTACATGCCTTTCCTGAAGAACGGCGGCATGTTCGTGCCGACCACCAAGCCCTACAAGATCGGCGACGAGATCTACCTGATCCTGTCGCTGATGGACGATCCGAACAAATACCCGATCGCCGGCAAGGTGGCCTGGATCACGCCGCCGGGCGCCAACAACAACAAGGCGCAGGGCATCGGCGTGCACTTCCCGGCCGACGAGACCGGGCAGCGCGCCAAGCTGCGCATCGAAGAAATCCTGGGCGCGGCGCTGCGCTCCTCGCGCGCCACGCACACGCTTTGAATACCTCGCTCCAGATAACTGCTGCATACCTGTTCGTACCTGTTTACGCATCGACCGTTTCACACTTGGTTCCACTCCTCAGCCACCTGCACATGCCGTCCTACGTCCACCGTCTCGCCCGCATCGAAGACCTGCCCGTCATCGTCGATATCTACAATTCCACCATCGCCTCGCGCGAAGTCACCGCCGACACCGAACCGATCACGGTGCAGTCGCGCGAAGCCTGGTTCGCCGACCACACCCCGGAGCGCCGCCCGCTGTGGGTGATCCACGACGCCGGCGACAAGTCCGACGATCCCGAAGTGATCGGCTGGCTGTCCTACTCGAATTTCTACGGCCGCCCGGCGTACTCGGGTACCGCCGAGCTGTCGATCTACATCGCGGAAAGCTGGCGCGGCAAGGGGATCGGCCGTTACTGCCTGGAACAGGCGATGGCCTACGCGCCGAACGTCAACGTGCACACGCTGCTGGGCTTCATTTTCGGCCACAACGCCGCCAGCCTGGCGCTGTTCCGCAAATACGGCTTCGATACGTGGGCCCATTTCCCGCGCGTGGCCAACCTCGATGGCATCGAGCGCGATTTGATTATCCTGGGCAAGCGCGTGGCCTGAAGCAGAGTGCGGCGTCCTGGGTGTGCCGATCCGTTGCGCTGATTCTGTATGCAATCCGGATCAGCCGGCTTGATTTGGCGCATACCGGCGGACCCATAATGCATGATCCGCGCCATGCCGGGTTCATGCGGGCTGCGTGATGATAGGGACCCGTTCCCATCCATCGCAAGGAGCCGACATGCCGCGCACGAACAAGAACAACGCCTCGGGACGCCGTACCAACCGCTGGCTGCCGTGCCTGCTCGGCGGCCTGGCGTTCGGCGGCGCCGCGCTTGCCGCGCAGGGCAGCGCCGCCGCCACTGACAGCGCCGGCGCCGGGCGCGCCGCGCCGCGCACCACCTACCGTGTGGTGCAGCTGGGCACCGGCACTCCGATCGTGGCGAAGATCAATGCCAGCGGCCAGGTCGCGTTCAGCCAGGACATCGACCGTGAATCGCCGGTGCGCGCCCTGTTCTACGACGGCAGCCGGGTGCGCGACATCGGCACCCTGGGCGGCGATATCGCCCGCATCACCGGCCTGAACAATGCCGGCGAAGTGGCCGGCATCTCGCGCAACGGCGGCGGCAAGATGCGCAGCTTCGTCTGGGCCCGGCAGCGCGGCATGCGCGACCTCGGCGTGCTCGCCGGCGCCACCGAAGCCTGGGAACCGGTCATCAACAACCGCGGCGACATGGCCGGCTACTCCGCCGGCGAACCGCTGCCGTATCCGCACGCCTTCCGCTGGAGCGCCGCCGGCGGCATGCGCGACCTGGGCCTGCTGGTGCCGGGGCCGGACAGCACCTCGTACGCGCGGGCGATCAACGACAGCGGCACGATCGCCGGCACCGCGTTCGCGGGCGGGCCGTCCGGCAATGCCTACCACGCCTTCATCTGGACCCGTACGGGCGGCATGGCCGACATCGACACGCTCGCCAACAACTATTCGGATCCGGTCGCCATCGGCGCCGGCGACCTGGTGGCGGGCAACTTCCTCAGCGCGCCGGACAACACTTCCCGTGCTTTCGTCTGGACCCGCAAGAACGGCATGCGCGACCTCGGCACCCTCGGCGGCACCGATGCGGCTGTGAACGCGATGAGCGCCGGCGGCCGGATCAGCGGCCTGCTCGTCACCGCGGCCGGCAGGCCGCGCGCCATGACCTGGACCCAGGCCGGCGGCCTGCGCGACCTCGGCACGCTCGGCGGCACCGCCTCGAACGCGCTGGGCGCCAACGACCGGGGGCAGGTGGTGGGCGGCGCCACGGCGGCGGACGACCTGAGCTACCGCGCCTTTGTCTGGAGCGCGCAGGAAGGCATGGTCGACCTGAACCGGCGCCTGCGCAGCGCGCCGCCCGGGTTCACCCTGTACCAGGCGCTGGCGATTTCCGATTGCGGCGCCATCGTGGCCTCGTCCAACACCGGCACCGTGCTGCTGCGGCCGGACGGCGGCGGCAGCGGCCGCCTGGCCGGGCCGATCGAGGCGCCCGAGCAGATCCAGGCCGGCAGCGCGTTCACGGCCTCGATCGGCTTCGTGGCCGATGCCGCCGCAGCCGGGCACAAGGCGGTCTGGTCGTGGGGCGACGGCAGCGCCGACCAGACCGTGGACGCCAGCGAGCGCAGCGGCGGCGGCAGCGCCGGCGCCAGCCACAGCTACGCGGCGCCTGGCGTGTACACGGTGACGGCGCGGATCGTCGATCGGGCCGGACAAGGCGCGGCCGTCAGTCGCAGGATCGTGGTGCAGGACCCGGCCGGCGCCTTCCTCGGCGGCGCCGGCACATTCCTGTCGCCGCCGCGGGCGGGCAGGCTGGCATCGTCCGCCGCCGGCATGGCCGACTTCAGCTTCGTCGCGCCGGCTGCGCCGGGCGCGGCAAGTACGTTGAGTGCAGAGGCAGCAGCCAGGGCCGGGGCACCGGCTGCGGCGCAAGCCGGCCTGCGCTTCAATAGCGCCGGGCTGCACTTCCGCAGCAAGACCCTGGCGCCGGTTGGCGTGCAGGGCGGACGCGCGCAGTTTGCCGGCAGCGGCACCGTCAACGACACCGGCGATTACCGCTTCGCCATGGCGATCACGGCCGGCGCCGCCGTCGGCAAGGGCGAGCCCGCACGGTTCAGCCTCAGGATCTGGCACCTCGATCCGGCCACCCGGGCCGAGGTGGTCGACTACGACAGCGGCGACGGCGGCAACGGCGCCGCGGGCCGGCCGCTGGTCGACGGCAGGATCGCAGTGCCCGGGGCGGTGCGGTAAGCGCGGCTGCGGTAAGCGCTGCAGCTGGCGCGGCGCCGTTCCCGGCCGCAGCGGCGCCGCGCCGCCTCGGCTACAATGGCGCCATGTATATCGACTCACACTGCCATATCAATTTCCCGGAGCTGGCAGCCCGGATGCCCGAGGTGCTGGCCAGGATGGCCGAGAACAAGGTCACGCATGCGCTGTGCGTGTCCGTCAATTTGCCCGAGTTTCCGAGCGTGCTGGCGCTGGCCGAGCAATATCCGCATATCTATGCGTCGGTCGGCGTGCACCCCGACTACGAGGACACGCCCGAGCCCACGGTCGAGCAGCTGGTCGAGCTGGCGGATCATCCGAAAATCGTCGCCATCGGCGAGACCGGTCTCGACTACTTCCGCCTGGAAGGCGACCTCGAGTGGCAGCGCGAACGCTTCCGCACCCATATCCGGGCCTCGCGCGCCACGCGCAAGCCGCTGATCATCCATACCCGCTCGGCCAGCGCCGACACCATCCGCATCCTGAAGGAAGAGGGCGCCGGCGTCGACCAGGGCGGGGTGGCCGGCGTGATGCACTGTTTCACGGAGTCGCTGGAGGTGGCGCAGGCCGCCATCGAGCTGGGTTTCTACATCTCGTTCTCCGGCATCGTCACCTTCAAGAGCGCCAAGGACCTGCAGGCGGTGGCCAGGGCGCTGCCGCTGGACCGGATCCTGATCGAGACCGATTCGCCCTACCTGGCCCCGGTGCCCTATCGCGGCAAGATGAACGAGCCGGGCTACGTGCCGCACGTGGCCGAATACCTGGCCGTCCTGAAGGACGTGCCGCTGCGCGCGATCGCCGACCGCACCACCGAGAACTTCCACACGCTGTTTAACGTACCGAGGAACTGACCGATGCGACTGTCCGCGCGCCTGAATTCGATCCTGCTGTCCGCCTGCATGGGGGGCGCCGCCGTGGCGCCGGTGCTGGCGGTGCTGGTGGCGCCCGCGGCGCTGGCCGCCACGCCGGACCAGCAGAATGCCTTCCTGCGCGCGGTCCAGTTCGACGACCCGCGCACCGTCAGGTCGCTGCTCACGGAAGGCATCGATCCGAACCGGGTCAATCCCCTGAGCGGCGAGCCGGCGCTGGTGGTGGCGGTGCGAGAAGGGTCGATGAACGTGCTGCAACTGCTGCTGGCCAATGCGCGGATCCAGGTCGATGCGCCGGCAAAAAACGGCAACACGGCACTGATGATGGCGGCGTTCAAGCGCAACATGGCGGCGGCGGAGGCGCTGCTGGCCAAGGGCGCGGCCGTCAACCGCGCCGGCTGGACGCCGCTGCATTACGCCGCCGCCAGCGGTGACCTCGAGATCGGCGGGCTGCTGCTGCAGCGCGGCGCGAAGGTTGATCCGGTGTCGCCCAAGGCCAGCGGGAGCTACACGCCGCTGATGATGGCGGCGCGCGAGGGCCAGGAAGATTTTGCCAAATTCCTGATCGAGCACGGCGCGAACCGGTGGCTGAAGAATGGCGAAGGCCTCACCGCGGCGCAAATTGCCGAACGCGCCGACCACCAGTCGATCGCCAAATTGCTGTCCGGAGCCGCTCGCTGAGCGAAGCCACCGCGCAGTTGCAAACTGGGCCAAGGCGCAGACCGGCCGAAGCCGCAAACTGAACCGGGAATACCCGTTTCCTTGACGCATCAATTTCGCGCTGTGACCCCGATAATGCTTCCGTGCAATCAACATTACGAGGATCATTATGCTGAACGAACGCGAAATCGAGAGCTGCTACCTGGGCCAATTCATTCCCGTCCATTACCATCACAATATGCTGATGGACCAGAACCGGATGCACAGCTTCAAGTCGGCGATCTTTCACGCCGTGAAGCCGGGCGCCAAGGTGCTGGAACTGGGCGGCGGCACCGGCGTGCTGTCGTTTTTCGCGGCCCAGCAGGCCGACAAGGTGTATTGCGTCGAATTCAACCCGGACATGGTGCGCGAGGCGCGCCGCTTCCTGGCCATGAACAAGAATGGCCACAAGGTCGAAGTGGTCCACGCCGACGCCTTCGAGTACCTGCCGCCGGAACCGGTCGACATCGTGATCTGCGAAATGATCCACGTCGGCATGCTGCGTGAAAAGCAGGTCGAGGTGATCGAATCGTTCAAGCGCCGCTACCTGGCCCGTTTCGGCGGCCCGCTGCCGATCTTCATGCCGGAAGCGGTGATCATGGCGGCCCAGCCGCTGCAGCAGGAATACGATTTCGAAGGTTTCCATGCGCCGATCGTGCAGTTCCAGGCGACCAACGTGATCCAGCCGGGTGCGGTCGAACTGGCCCAGCCGGGCGTGTACGCCATCATGGACTTCAGCCAGCCGGTCGACAGCACGATCGCCTGGCAGGGCCGGTTCCTGGTCGAAAAAGCGGGCCGCATGAACGCGCTGCGCTTCATCACCAAGAACGTGCTGTCGATCATCGAGGAACGCGGCACCACGATCGATTGGCTCAACCACTACATGATGCTGCCGCTGGCGCAGCCGCTCGACGTGCACGCCGGCGACGTGGTGGAAGTCGGCTTTGCCTACCGCGCCGGTGGTTCGATCCCGTCGCTGGAAGCGTCGATCCGCGCTGAGCTGGTGGGACGCTTCGATGAGGCGCAGGAGCACGCCGTGGCCGCCCACGCCGTGTGGGCTTGCGGCCGCCGTCCGCGCGTTACCTTATTTTCCGCCATTGCGGGAAACGACTCCCCGCCTCCGCGGGGACGACGTGCGTGAGGTAGCGGTCATCTGATGCATCCCGTTTGTTCAGGCCACTCATCCCCGAATTTCCCCCATTCATCCCTTGCAGCCGCCATCCGTCGCACGCGCATTGCCCGCCGCCGCTTGCGGCACTACAGTAGCGTCTCCGATGTGATCCACTCCCGATGGGGCAAAACGATGCTGAGTTTCCTGGTCTGGTTGCTGCTGCTGTTCCTGTGCTGGCCGGTCGCGCTGCTGGCGCTCATCCTGTATCCGCTGTTCTGGTTGCTGCTCCTGCCGCTGCGCCTGGTCGGGATCGGCGTCGAGGCCGTGTTCGAACTGCTGCGCGCCATCGTCATGCTGCCGGCGCGCGTGCTCGGCGGCGCGCCGAGGCACTAAGAACCTATCCCAGCAGCGAATGAGTCGCTGCTGGCGCGCATGTCGCCATCCGCTTCTTCCTCCCTACTGGGACAGGTTCCAAGCTGCCCATCGAATTCATTGTCGGCAATCCAGTGTGCGTCCATTAACAGACGGTGGAAGCGCGTTCGCTTATCGTGACCTTACTGTTTTTTTTAAGGAAACGACTATGCGCCTGGACATTTACCGCAGAGCCGAACACGACGGCAAATTCTCTTACCTGGTGGTTCCGGAAACCAAGAACATTCCGGAAGAAGCCACGAATACCGACTGGGAAGTCGAGGCCCGCGCCGTCGAAGTCGACGACAATGCGGAACAACTGCCCGATTACCAGATCCAGAACCTGTCCGGCCAGCTGGCCGAAAAGGGTTATGCGGTCACTTCCACGGTACATTGATTTGCCGGCGTGCCGATCCGGCACGCCTGATTGCTCTTGAGTAGCGCCTCCGCGACAGGCCCGGCCGGTTCGCGTCTCCCATCCGCCAAACGGCGGAGCGGCGGCGCACGGCCCTTTCCCTCCTATGTTATCCTTGCGCCTCGATTTTGCATTTGGAGGCGCAATGAAGTGGGCAGTTGTCGGTTTTCTCGTTCTTTCGGTGTTGCATATACACTTCCGGGGGAAGGTGCGCCTGCCGTTCGGTCGCCAGCTGTTCGACCACTCGTCGTTCATGGCGCCTATCAATATCTTCATGCATTTGTTCTCGCGCGTGCCGAGCACGCCGTACATCCCGGTGCGCGAATTCCCGGAACTCGCCGTCCTGCAGCAGAACTGGCAGATCATCCGTGAGGAAGCCGAGCACTTGCTGGCCCTCAAGAAGATCAAGGCGGCCGAAGAGAACAATGACGCCGGCTTCAATTCCTTCTTCAAGTCCGGCTGGAAGCGCTTCTACCTGAAGTGGTACGACGCCAGCCACCCGTCGGCCGAGCGCCTTTGTCCGCGCACCCATGCGCTGCTGCAAGGCATCCCGTCGGTCAAGGCGGCGATGTTCGCCGAGCTGCCGCCCGGCGCCAAGCTGAATCCGCACCGCGACCCGTTCGCCGGCTCGATGCGCTACCACCTGGGCCTGGCCACGCCGAACGACGACCGCTGCTTCATCGACGTCGACGGCCAGAAATACAGCTGGCGCGACGGCGAAGGCGTGATCTTCGACGAAACCTACATCCACTGGGCCATCAACGGCAGCGACAGCGACCGCGTGATCCTGTTCTGCGACGTCGAGCGCCCGATGCGCTACCGCTGGATGCAGGCGATCAACCGCTGGCTCGGCCGCACCATGATGACGGCGGCCGCCTCGCCCAACGAGACCGGCGACCAGACCGGCCTGGTCAGCAAGCTGTTCCGCATCTCGCACGTGATGGGCCAGTACCGCCGCCGCTACAAGGCGTGGAACAAGACGGCGTACAAGGTGACCAAGGTGGCGCTGATCGTGGCGCTGGTTGCCTTCGTTTATTACGTTTGACGCTGCTGTCCGATAAAAAGAAAGCCACCCTGAGGTGGCTTTTCTTTTGCCATCGAGCGAATTGCGGAGACGGCGGAGTGCAGGGACGACGGCTCAGAAATTGAACGGCATCCGCATCATCAAGGTCACATCCGGCGTATCCCGCGTCAGACCCGCACCCACCGAGACGTTCAGCGTGCGCTGGCTGTTCAGGCGGTAGGAGCCGCCCAGCAGCAGGGTGCCGAGCTGCATGCGCACCGAGCCCGGGATCACCTGGCCGTTCTGCTTCATGCGCGCCACCGAGCTGTGGTCGTAGCCGATGCTGAACGAGGCCTTTTCGTTCAGCGCCAGGCCCATCCCGAAGTTGAAGCCGAACACGTCGCCCGGCTTCACTTCGCCCAGCAGTTCGCGTTCGCCGTTCAGCACGGTGCGGTAGACATTGCCGCGCTTGAAGTTGTGGGTGTAGCTGAAGCTGCCGAAGAAGATGGCCGGATCGGACGGCAGCAGCCAGGTCACGCTCGGCTGCAGCGAATAGAAGCCCGAGCCGGTCGGCAAATCCAGCGGCAGGCCGGTGCCGGTGACGTTCTCGCCGATGCAGCGCTGCTGGCAATCGGTGACCACTTCGAACGGGTCGCGGCCGGTGCGCGACTTGAAGCGCAGGCCGGCGATGTAATAGGGCTTGTCGATGCCGCCTTCGTTGAGCTGGTAGCGCCAGCCCAGTTCCATGTCGCCGACCGCCTGGCCGCTGGTGTCGAAGGCGCGTTCGACGGCGGTGCCGGTGAACAGCTCGCGGCTGACGGTGGAGTCGCTGCGGTACACGTAGGGAACCTTGAATTCCACTTCCATGCGGTTGGTGAGGCCGTAGCGGAAGGCGGCGGCGCCGGTGGTGGTGTTGCGCTTCACTTCGCGCACGTCCAGCAGGCCGATCAGGAGGGCAGGGATCACGGTATAGCCGACCAGGGCCACGCGGTTGCTCGACGAGTAGCCGTACTGGATCGACGGTTCGAAGATGGTGCGCCCGCGCGGCGTCAGCACGCCCGGGGTTTCGAAGATCGGCGCCACTTCCGGCGCGCGGGTGGCCTGCTCGGGCGCGCGGCCGACGGTCGGCTGCGGCGCCTGCTGGCTGGCGACGGCCGGGCGGCCGGCGTCGACCGTGGCGGCGTTGCTGCCGGTAACCGGGGCCGGCAAGCCTTCCTGGGGCGCGCCGCCGGTGCCACGCAGCACGTCCAGCGGCGCCGCCGCGCTTGCACCGGCCGCAGTGACTGCCGTGGCCGGCCCTGCGGCCTGCTGCGCATCGCCCGTGCCCATGCCGCGCAGCAGGTCGAGCTGGGACGTGCTTGCCCGGTTGGCGTTGCCGATCGGCGCCTTGACGCCGCTGGCGCGCAGCTGCCGTTCGAGGTCGTCGACGCGCACGCGTTGTTCTTCCAGCTGTTGTCGCATGATTTTCAACTGCTCCAGTAGCTCGGGTGCCGTCTGGGCACTGGCCGGGATGCAGGCGAGGGCCACGCTGACGGCAATCACGCTGTACAGCGCTGGAATTTTTTGCATATTCTTGTTCTCCGGTTTGGTGCTTGACTGAGTGCTTTACTGAATGCCTTACCTTCCGGTTGCGGCGGTGGTGAGGGCGTTCGCCAGGCTCGACTGGAAGTTCATCGCTTGCAGCATCCCCCGAGCGTTCACGCTGGCGTTTATGATAGTCGCATTATTGATGAGCTGGTTGTTCAGACTGTTCTGGATCACGGTGGCGCCCAGCGCGTTCTGGCCGAACTCGACATTGAAGGTGCCGCCGCCGTTCTGGATCAGGCGCATCTGGTTGGCGGCGTCGGCCGAGAGTACGGTCCTGCCGCTGGTCAGGCCGCCCAGGTCACCCAGTTCGATGCGGCTGCTGTCGGCGACGTTGCCGTTGATGGTGACGATGCGCTCGATGCCGAGCGAGACGGCCAGGCCGGTGTCGGTGACGAAGCCGCCGCGGTAGCCGTCCAGCGATTCCCGGGCCACCGGTTCGGCCGCGCCGAACGGGGCGCTGACGAAAGCGCTGCCCTGCGGCCCGGGCGGCGTGGCATCGGCACCCGTGGCGCCGGCGGCGCCGGCCAGCAGCATGCCGGCCAGCTTGATGCCGATCTGGAAGGATAAGCGCATGGTGTCTCCTGTCAAAACTCGCCCGGGCCGAACTTCGGCAGACTGCTGATGTCCTGGACCAGGCGGCTCACCGCGTCGTCCAGCGGCGCGCGCGGCGCGGCGCGCCAGTCGGCGGTGAGGTTGAATTGGGGCCGGGTCGGCGATTCGTGGACCACGAACAGCAGCCTGGTCGGCCAGATGGATTCGAAGTGTTCGCGCGTGATCGCGCGCGTGCCGCTGGAGGGGTCGCCGATCAGGATGCGGCCGTCCTCGGCGCCCTTGATCACGACGAAGTGGTTGTAGCCCTTCTCGGACACCAGCACGATGGCCGGCAATTTCGCTTCGAAGAGTTTTTCCAGCGGCTGGCGGAAACCGTCGGCCTTGAAGCCGATCGTGTTCAGGTAGCGTTGCATGTCGAGCAGCGAAAAGCCTTCGCGCCGGATCTTGTCGTGGTTGCCGTGTTCCCACATCGACTGGAAGGCGGTGGTTTCGTTGATCGGATAACCGTAGTGGTGCGTCAGCAGCGTGGCCAGCGCGGCCGAGCCGCAGCTGAAGTCGTACTGCTGGCGCAGCGTGGAGGTGAAGCGGAGTTCCTTGAGGCTGTGCACGGGAACGTTAAAACGGACGCCGCCGGCAAGCGCCATGTCGGCAGCCTGTACGCCGGGGGCGCCCGTCAGTACGCACAGCAGGGTCAGTGCATATCGTTTCATTTGAACTGCAGGTTGATGATGGTGGCGTTCTGGATCAGGACGTTGGCGCCGGTGTTCTGGATCACCACCGGGATACCCGACATGTTGGCGAAGGAACCGGCATCGATGACGTTGTTGCCGGTAACGACGTTGACCGCGTTGTTGTTGGCCACGCTGCCATCGAGCCGCATGTCGTTGTTGACGGTATCCGTGCCGCCGCGCTGCAGGTCGAGGTTTTCGCTGTCCTTCGCCGGATCGGCGTCCTGCGTCGCCTGCCGCGCCGCGGGCGCATGGGCGCTGATCGCGTGCGGTGCCGTGAACAGGGACCGGGCGGCGGCCACGCGGGCGTCGGCGGTCTCGTAGTTTCCGGCCCAGGCGGCAGACCCGAGCATTGCCAGTACGGCGATGCCGCAGGCGCGGACGACGGTTCCTTGAGTGACTGGTTGCTGCATTCTCTTCCCCCGTTTGCGACAAAAAACTGCCGGGCCCGAAGGCCCGGCAGTCACACCCGATTACTGGCCGCTAGGCGCTGCACCACCCAGGCCCAGGTTGCTCTGGACGTTGACGCTCTGCTGCACCAGGGACGAGAAGCCGTTGGTCTGGTTGACAACCATGATGCCGGCGGCCGACTGGCCGACGCCGCTCATGTTGTTCGACATGTTGAAGCTGCCGGCGTTGACGTTGTTCGAACCGCCGTTGCCGCCGACGCCCATGCCGCCCGCACCGCCCACGCCGTAGCCCGACGAGATGTCGGCCAGCGAGCCGCCGTTGCCGCCGGTGCTGGAGCCGCCCGCGCCACCGTTGCCGCCGGCGCCGCCGGTCGAAGCGCCGACCGATGCCGAACCGGTGGTCGCGGTGCCGCCGGTGGCGTCGCCGCCGGCTGCGCCCGAACCGGCGTTGTTCTGGGCCAGGCCGCTGGCAGCGCCCGAGCCGCCGGTTGCGCCGGCGCCGCCGGTGCCCGCGGTGGCGGTTGCCGAAGCGCCCGCGCCGCCTGCGCCGCCTGCGCCGCCTGCGTTGCCGGCGGCGTTGCCGGCGGTGCTGGACAGGGCAGCGCCTGCGCCGCCGGTGCCGCCGGTGGCTGCGCCGCCCGATGCGCCGTCACCGGCGGTGTTCGATGCCATGGCGCCTGCACCGCCTGCGCCGCCGGCTGCGCCGGCTGCGCCCGCGCCGCCCGCGCCGCCCGCTGCGCCTGCCGCGCCCGCGCCGCCTGCGCCGCCGATGGTGGTGCCGGCCGTCGCGGTCGACGAGCCGCTGGTCACTGCCGCGCCGGTGGCGGTCGGTGCGCCCGAGGTTGCGGTGCCGCTGGCGCCGCCGGCGCCGGTGCCGGTGTCAGTGCCGGTGCCCGGGGTGCCGCCGGTGCCCGACGTTGCCCAGCTGCCGCCGGTGCCGACGGTCGAACCGGCGCCGCCTGCCGTTGCGGTCGAGCCTGCGTTGCCGGAGGTGCCGCCTGCCGCGCCCGCCCCGCCTGCGCCGCCCAGGCCGCCTGCCGCGCCCGCGCCGCCTGCGCCGCCCAGGCCGCCCGCTGCGCCCGAACCGCCGGTTGCCGAACCGGTGACGCCGCCGGCGCCGCCGGTGCCGGCGTACGAACCGCCGGTGCCGCCGCCGTTACCGCCGCTCAGGTCGCCCGACGAGCCGCCGTTGCCGCCGGCTGCCGCGCCGCCCGCGCCGGCATAGCCGCCTGCGCCGCCGATCGAACCGGCCTGGCCGCCAGCCGCGCCCGAACCGCCGGCCGCACCCGAGCCGCCGGCGCCGCTGGTGGCGCCCGATGCGTAGCCGCCCATGCCGCCGGCGCCGGCGTTGGCCGAACCGGCCGACGCGTTGCCCGCGGTTGCGCTGCCGGTCGTGGCTGCGCCGCCGGCCGCGCCGGATGCGCCGTTCGAGCTGCCGGCGGTGGCGCCGTTGCCCGAGGTGGCAGCGATGCCGCCGCCGTTGCCGGTGGCGCCGTTGCCGGCGGTGCCGGCGGCGCCGTTGGCGTTACCGGTGTTGTTGGCGACGTTGCCGATGTTCGAGATGTTGTTGCCCGACACGCTGCCGCTCAGGGTGCTGATGGCGTTGGCGTTCGAGGTGTTGAAGGCGTTCGAGAACGTCGAGCTTGCGGTGCCGCCGTTGTTGGCCGCGGTGGCGCCGACTTCCGAAGCGGACGCGTTGCCGCTGCTGTTGTTCTTGCCGCTGCTGTTGTCGTTGTTCTGGTTCGAGTTGTCGTCGGTGTTGGTCGTGGTGGTGGTGGCCACGCGCGAGCTGCTGTCGCTGTTGTTGCTGTTGGTCGAGGTGTTGGTGGTGTTGGTGCGCTGGCTGCTGTCGCTGCTGTCGGTGTTGGTCGACGTGTTGGTCGAGGTGTTGGTGGTCGCCGTGCGCTGGCTGCTGTCGCTGTTGTCGGTATTGGTCGACGTGTTGGTGACGCGGTTGTCGCTGTTGTTGGTGCTGGTCGTGGTGTTGGTGGTGTTGGTACGCTGGCTGTTGTCTGCCTGCGAATTGGAGTTGGTCGCGGTGTTGGTATTGGTGTTGCTGCGATCGCTGCTGTCGGTGTTGTTGGTGGTGGTGTTCGCCGTGTTGTCGGTCGAGGTGTTGGTGGTGGTGTTGGCCGTGTTGTCGGTCGACGTGTTGGTGGTGGTGGTGCTGCGGTTGCTGTTGTCGGTTTGCGTGTTCGTGTTGGTGTTCGTGTTGGTCGCGGTGTTGGCGCTGCGGTTGCTGTTGTCGGTGCTGACCGTGGTGTTGCTGCGGTTGCTGTTGTCGGTCTGGGTGTTGGTGTTGGTCGCGGTGTTGGTGTTGCTGCGATCGCTGTTGTCGGTGCTGACCGTGGTGTTGCTACGGTTGCTGTTATCGGTGTTGGTGTTGATGCTGCTGTTGCTGCTGTCGGAGGTATTCGTCGACGTGTTCGTCGCGGTGTTGGTGCTGCTGTTGCTGTTGTCCGTCGAGCGGGTGGTGGTCTGTTCCACCGTGGAGCCACCGCGTGCGACCACGGAATCGTCGGCTTGTGCGCTCAGCGAGAAAGCCAGCGAAATAGCGGTCACGAGCAAAGTCTTGTTCATTCGAATTCCCCTCTGGGTGTGTAGTGGTTGGTGATTGGGCCGGCTGTAGCGCCGACGCCTTTCTATTTGCACAACACATGCCAGCTTTATGGCCGAGTTCTCTAACCCATTGTTTTTGTTGACTTTGTACGACTCGTCTGACGTCAGCATTAGGAAAATTCCGGAAAAAACTGCCGGAATTTCTTAATAAGTGTTCCAGAGTTGGTACAAGTCTGTCACGCAGGGTTAGGCAACACACACAACATTTTGGACACTTGTGTAACACCGTGTTACCGCGTCCGCTCTCATGAGGGACGCATGCCGTGCTTGCTCAGCAGGCGGTACATCGTGGTGCGCGATACACCCAGGTCGCGCGCCGCGCGGCTGACGTTCTGGCCGCTGCGGTCCAGGCATTCGCGCAGGGCCGAGCGTTCGCTGCGCAGGCGCGCGTCGTCCAATGCCGCCGGGGCCATGATGGGACGGCTGGCGCCCAGGCCCAGGTCCTCGGGCATGATCAGGCGACCGTCGGACATCACCAGCGCGCGCCGCACGCGGTTGATCAGTTCGCGCACGTTGCCCGGCCAGTCGTGTTCCAGGATGGCGCCGATGGCGCGGTTGGAAAAGCCTTTCAGGCGCGGCGATTTTTCGCTGGCGTACAGCTGGAAGAAATGCTCGGCCAGCTGCACCAGGTCGTCGCGCCGGTCGCGCAGCGGCGGCACCGTCACCGGCAGCACTGCCAGCCGGTAATACAGGTCTTCGCGGAAGGCGCCGCTGGCGACCGCCTGCTGCAGCTGCACGTGCGAGGCCGCCACCACGCGCACGTCGACCTGGATGGGGCGCGTGCTGCCCAGGCGGCAGATGGTCTTTTCCTGGAGGAAGCGCAGCAGATTGGCCTGCAGGTCCTTCGGCAGGTCGCCGATCTCGTCCAGGAACAGGGTGCCGCCATGCGCGGTTTCGATCAGGCCGGCCTTGCCGCGGGTGGCGCCGGTAAAGGCGCCTCGCTCGTAGCCGAACAGTTCCGAGTGGATCAGGTTGGGGGAAATGGCGCCGCAATTGATCGGCACGAAGGGGCCGGCGGCACGCTCCGACTGCGCATGCACGGCCTGGGCCGTCAATTCCTTGCCGCTGCCGCTTTCGCCCCAGATCAGCACCGGTGCCGCGACCTTGGCGACGCGCTCGACCTGGGCGCGCAGGCGCACGATGGCGTCGCAGTTGCCGACCAGTGGAGAGGCATCGCTGCCGGCCCGTCCCGGTTGCGGCCCGCGCCGCAGCATGGCCCACCCATGGGCATGGCCGAGGGTGTGCGCCAGGCGCACCGGATCGACCGGGCTGGTGTGGTAGTCGCACAGGTGTTCCAGCACCAGATCGCGACAGGGCGCGCTTTCGAGGTCGCGCGGCTTGAACACGCCGACCCATTGCATCTGGCCATGGCGGCGCAGGAAGGTGTCGACGTCGGCGGGGCGCTGGAACTCGCGGTCATTCACCAGCAGGCCGACCAGGTAGGGGTTGTTGCGCAGTTCGCGCCCGGCGTCGGCCAGGCTGGACACGTTGCGGATCTCCCAGCCGGCCATGGCGTCGGCCAGGAGCCCGGGCACGTCCATCTCTTCGGGGGCAATGCACAGCAAGCGTTTTCGGTTCATCCATCCTCCATGAAGCAGTCTGGCCGGTCCTGGCGGTCTGCGACAGACGTCTGGAGAACCGGCACAATAATATTCGAAGTAACCGACAGTAAAAATATCCCTTAACTGATGAGTTATGGTAATTATTACAAGTCAATTAAATTTTCGCAAAGATTGTGCCGGAAGCGTAACTTTCTTGGCGGACAATTGAAACGTACGCGTTCCACATCCCACCGCAGGAAAAGCGCGTGTAAATACGCCATGAAAGACGCATGAACATACTACTTGTACTTCTATTGTGGTATGGAAATATGTAACGACTGCATGACAAGCGCACCATGACAGGTGCACCGCAATCGTTACAGGAATTTGACTATTGGTTACCCGGCGCCGGCCCGCGCGGTGGCGGGCGCGGACCACGCCAACCATCGGGCAGTGTCAGGCGCGCGGACGCTGGCGGTGGAACACCAGCGGGCTGTAGGGAATCGCCGATGGCGGCGGCGATTGCAGGATGTGCGGCTTCATCGCACCGATCACGTGCATCTCGCAGGGCTTGCAATCGAACTTCAGGGTGTAGCGCTCGTCGCCGTTGACCAGGGTCATCGGTTCCGCGCGCACCTGGCCCTGCACCCCTTGCACGCCCTTGGCCTGTTTCGGGCACAGGTTGAACGAGAAGCGCAGGCAGTGCTTGGTGATCATCAGCGGGACTTCGCCGGCTTCCTCATGCGATTCGTAGGCGGCGTCGATCAGCTGCACGCCGTGCTTGTGGTAGAACGCGCGCGCCTTTTCGTTGTAGACGTTGGCCAGGTAGCTGAGCTGGGTGTCGGGATAGCTCGGCGCCGGCACGGCCGCCTGGGCGCGCTCGGGACGCTGCCAGCTGGCCAGGCGCGCCGCCTCGTGCGCGGCGATGGCGTCGCGCCGCAGCGCGTTGATGGCGCTGGCCGCCACGAACCACGGTTGCGACAGGGACAAGGTGATCTCGCCGGCCTCGAACATCGTGTTGCCCAGCTTGCCGAGGCTGGCGCGCAGGGCGCCGTCCGCCTGTCCGGCTTCGCGCGCCGGCTGCAGCGCGACCGCGGCGTCCACCTGGCTCTCGATGCCGTCCTCGTCGCGCAAGGACAGGCGCAGGCCATCTTCGGTCTCGGACAACGCCAGGTCCAGGCGGACCTTGCGCTCGGCCGATTTCTTGTTCAGCGCGGCTTCCCACTGGTGGTCGCGGTTGCGGTGGATCTGGGTGCCGACCTTCAGGCCGGCCAGGCCGGACACCGGCTCGTTCGGGAACACGCGCCAGCGCTGGCCGTCGGCATCCTCGCCCAGCTTTTGCACGGTGTTGGCCTGGATGCCGACCGTGTCGCGCTTGTGCATGTAGTTCAGGCCGTCGCCATTGGCCATCGCCTCGTTGGCGAGGATGTCGAAGTTGTCGCCGCCGATGCGGGTCACGGTGCCCAGTTCAACGCCCACGTACTTGGGCGAATCGAAGGCGCCGATGGTCTGCTGGCGGCCCTGCGCGAAATAGTCGGTGTGGCCGCGGTGGAAATTCTTGTCGACGTCCGGGGTGAACAGCACGCGCGTGCGGCCGCTGGCGGCGCGCGCCAGTTCCGTGCGGCGTTCCAGGATCTCGTCCAGCAGCAGTCGGTAATGGGCGGTGATGTTCTTCACGTAGCCCATGTCCTTGTAGCGGCCCTCGATCTTGAACGAGCGGATGCCGGCATCGACCAGCGCTTCCAGGTTGCGGCTCTGGTCGTTGTCCTTCATCGACAGCAGGTGCTTTTCGTAGGCCACCACGCGGCCCTGGCCGTCGGCCAGCGTGTACGGCAGGCGGCAGGCCTGCGAGCAGTCGCCGCGGTTGGCGCTGCGCCCGTTGTCGGCGTGCGAGATGTAGCACTGGCCCGAGAAGGCCACGCACAGCGCGCCGTGGATGAAGTATTCGAGCGGGGTGTCGACCTGGGCCCGGATCGCGCGGATCTGCTCGATCGTCAGTTCGCGCGCCAGCACCAGCTGGGAAAAGCCGACCTGGGACAGGAAACGCGCCTTTTCCAGGGTGCGGATGTCGCACTGAGTCGAGGCGTGCAGTTGGATCGGCGGCAGGTCCATTTCCAGCAAGCCCATGTCCTGGATGATCAGGGCGTCGACGCCGGCGTCGTACAGCTGCCAGATCTGCTTGCGCGCGGTCTCCAGTTCGGCATCGTGCATGATCGTGTTCATGGTCACGAAGATGCGCGCGCGGTAGCGGTGCGCGAATTCGACCAGGCTTGCTATGTCTTCCAGCGTATTGCTCGCGTTGTGGCGTGCGCCGAAGGCCGGGCCGCCGATGTAGACCGCGTCCGCTCCGTGCAGGATGGCTTCGCGCCCGATCTCGGCGGTTTTGGCGGGGGACAGCAGTTCGAGCTGGTGGGCGAGCAGTGACATGGCGGGTTTCCTGGCTGGCGAAGACAATCGCGAAAGGCGGAAATTATAGCCACGTCAAGGACTTATGTCACCCATGCCGGTCGCCGGCCCCTGTGATGTGGAACCGGCGCCGCACATTATTGTGATGCATCACGCCATTTCCTGATTACGCGCCACCCGGATATCGATCGCCTTGGCCGCCGGCACCTTGCTTTCCTTGGCATAGTGCCACAGCGGTATCAGGGGGTTGCACTCCGGGTAGTAGCCGGCCACGCAGCCCTGCGGGATCGGATACTCGACCACGCGCAAGCCATCCACCTTACGCGTCACGCCGTCGTGGGTGGCGGCGCTGGCGCTGACCGTGGCGCCGTCTTCCAGGCCGAGCGCATCCATGTCTTCGCGCGCCATGAACAGCACGTTGCGCTCCTTGACGCCGCGGAAGCGGTCTTCCAGGCTGTAGATCGTGGTGTTGAACTGGCCGTCGCTGCGCACCGTGAACAGGCGCAGCGTGCCGGGGTCGCCCGGCATGTCCGGGTTGGCGACCAGGCCTTCCGGGGTGGTGAAGTTGGCCTTGCCGGTTTCGGTGTTCCACTTGCGCTGGGCGGCGGCGACCGGCTTGCGGAAACCGCCCGGCGTCCACATCCGTTCGTTGAAGTCGTGGAATATTTCGGGATACGTTTCGCCGATGGCGTCGCGGATCCTGCCGTAGTCCGCCACCCAGGCGTCCCAGTCGACCTTCGGGTTGAACGGCAGGGTGGCCTTGGCGATGCCGGCGACGATCGCCGGTTCCGACAGCAGGGTGTCGGCGGCCGGCTCCGCGTGGCCGCGCGAGCCGTGCATGCAGCCGGTCGAATCCTCCATCGACACCGCCTGCTCGACGCCGCCCTGGCGGTCGATCTCGATGCGTCCCAGGCAGGGCAGCAGGTAGGCGACCTTGCCGTGCACCAGGTGGCTGCGGTTCAGCTTGGTGGCGATCTGCACCGTCAGCGGCAGCGCGCGCCAGGCCGCTTCCATCTGGTCGTGGTCGGGCACCGCGCGCACCAGGTTGCCGCCCAGGCTGACCAGCGCCTGCACCTTGCCGTCCCGCATCGCTTCGCACATCTCGACCGTGTTCATGCCCTTGTCGCGCGGCGGCTCGAACCCGTATTGTTCGGCCAGCTTGTCGAGCGGCGCCAGTTCCGGCTTTTCGGTGATGCCGACCGTGCGCTGGCCCTGCACGTTGGAGTGGCCGCGCACCGGACAGATGCCGGCGCCCGGCTTGCCGATGTTGCCGCGCATGAGCAGCAGATTGACCAGCATCTGCACGTTTTCCACGCCCTTGTGGTGCTGGGTCAGGCCCATGCCGTAGACGGCGATCACGGCGCGCGCACGGCGGTATTCGCCTGCCGCTTCCAGGATCGCGGCCTGGGTGAGGCCGGATTCGCGCTCGATGTCGGCCCAGCCGGTGGCGCGCACGGCGGCGGCGAATTCGTCGAATCCGTGGGTATGCTCGGCAATGAAGGCGTAATCGATGACGCGCTCGGCGCCCGTGGCCAGCGCCTGCTCCTCGGCTTCCAGCAGCGCCTTGCACAGGCCCGTCAGCACGGCGATGTCGCCGCCGGCCTTCAGTTGGTGGTACTGGGTGCTGATGCAGGTTTCGCTGCCCGTGAGCATTTCGGTGGGCGACTGCGGATTGGTGAAGCTGACCAGGCCGCGTTCGCGCAGCGGGTTGAAGGTGACGATCGGCACCCCGCGCTGGCGCGCTTCCTGCAACTGGTGCAGCATGCGCGGGCTGTTCACGCCGACGTTCTGGCCGAAGAACAGGATGCAGTCGGTTTTTTCGAAATCGTCCAGCACCACGGTGCCGATCGGCACGCCGATGCTCTTGGGCAGCGCCACCGACGTGCTTTCGTGGCACATGTTCGAGCTGTCCGGCAGATTGTTGTTGCCGTACATGCGCGCCAGCAGCTGGTACATGTAAGAGGTTTCCAGTGACGCCCGGCCCGAGCTGTAGAACACCACGCTCTTGGGATCGAACCGGCGCAGCTGCTGGCCGATCTCGCTGAACGCCTGGTCCCAGGATATTTCCACATAGCGGTCGATGGTCGAGTCGTAGCGCATTGGCGCCGTCAATCGGCCGGCTTCCTCGAGTTCGTGGTCGTGCCAGCTTTCCAGGCTGCGCACGGTATGGCGGGCGAAGAAATCGGGGTCGAGGCGCTTGCTGGTGATTTCCCAGGCGGTGGCCTTGGCGCCGCTTTCGCAGAATTCGGCCGGGTGCGGATGGGCCGGCTTGGCCCAGGCGCAGCTGACGCACATGAAGCCGTCCGGCTTGTTCTGCTTGAGCAGGATGGCGGCGCCTTCGAAGGGCACGCGTTCCTTCAGCAGGTAGGTGCTGACTTCCTTGATCGAGCCCCAGCCGCCGGCCGGGATCCTGGGTTCGTTGGTGCTGCCGTCTTTGCTCATGATCGATTCTCGCAGGTTCAGCCCCGGCAAGGGTGCCGGATCGTATGTGGCAGAGCTTCGCGCGCAACGTCACGATTGTCTGTTCGGCAACGCACATCGACATTGTCGATTTTGCGTGCGGCGTTGCACAGACTCATCGCTGCTGCCGGGCGAAGATGTGTTCATTGACGAATCAACAAGGAAATCATCATGTCCGATCCTGTTACGATCCACCCCGTGCCCTATACGCCGGCCCTGGAAACGCCCGAGGACGACGAGATCGAGACCACGTTCGACCTGAAGGACACGATGCGCGGCATATCGGTGAAGACTTACCAGGATTCCGGCCATGCTATCCGCAGTGTGCATGCCAAGTCGCACGGTCTGCTGCTTGGCGAACTGACCGTGCTGGACGGCCTGGCGCCGGCGTATGCGCAGGGCCTGTTCGCCCGGGCCGGCAGCTACCCGGTGGTGATGCGCCTGTCGACCACGCCCGGCGACATCCTCGACGACAACGTGTCCACGCCGCGCGGCATGGCGCTGAAGGTGGTGGGCGTGCCCGGCGCCCGGGTCGAGGGCAGCGAGGACGATGTCACCCAGGATTTCGTGATGGTCAACGGCCCGGTGTTCAACGCGCCCACCGCCAAGAAGTTTCTCGGCAGCGCCAAATTGCTGGCGTCGACCACCGACAAGGCGCCGAACGCCAAGCGCCTGTTCTCCGCGGTGTTGCGCGGCGCCGAAAAAACGCTGGAAGCGGTCGGCGGCGAAAGCGTGACGCTCAAGGCGCTGGGCGGCCAGCCGGAAACCCACCCGCTCGGCGACACCTATTACACCCAGGTGCCGATCCTGTTCGGCGACTACATCGCCAAGGTGTCGGTGGCACCGGTGGCACCCGCCTTGACCGCACTCACCGACGCCCCGGTCGACCTGAAAAATCGGCCGGACGGCTTGCGTGAAGCCGTGGTCGAGCATTTCGCCGGCCAGGGCGGCGAATGGGAGTTGCGCGTCCAACTGTGCACCGACATCGACAGGATGCCGATCGAGGATGCCTCCATCGAATGGCCCGAAGACCTCAGCCCCTACGTGCCGGTGGCGCGCCTGCGCGTGGCGCCACAGCCGGCCTGGAGCGAAGAGCGGGCGCAGCGGATCGACGACGGCATGCAGTTCAACCCGTGGCATGCGCTGGCGGCGCACCGTCCGCTCGGTTCGATCATGCGCGTGCGCAAGGAGGTGTATGCGATGTCGAAGCGCTTCCGCGCCGAGCGCAACGGTTTGCCGGTGGCGGAGCCGGCGGATGTCGATTTCCTGCGTGGCGGGAAGGAATAACCAGGCAGGAATCACCAAGCAGGAATCATTAAGCAGCAATAAGCAGGCAGGAATCACCAAGCACGAGCGGGCAGGCCGGAATATGCTGCCAGGTATCAAACAAGGAGAAATTGATGTTGAAGAAAACGATGTTGAACAACGTCCTGGCAACGGCCCTGGTGGCCGCCGGCGCATTCGGCGCCACCCAGGCCATGGCCCAGAGCCATTCGGTGGTCAATTACTCGAACCCGCCGGGTACCCAGGCCGATACCAAGCACGGCACCGAAGCCACGCCGTCGCACACGGCCACCGCCGACCAGCAGGATATCCACCACGCCGGCAAGGGCGCCCGGGATGCCGCGGCGAACAAGGGAAAGAACACCGCCAAGCCGGCCCAGGCCGGCAAGGGCAGCCACGGCGCCAAGGGCACCAGGGCGTCGATCAAGGCCGACCCGGACATCTCGCGCGGCCAGGCGGGCAACCAAGACAAGGAAACCATGCAGCGCGATCCGTCCGAGGCCGGGGCGAATGTGTCGGAGCAGCATGCGTTTGATGTTACGCCGAGCAAGAAATGATGTGAGGGGCGAGGACGGCTAAATACAACGTCCCGCACGCATTCGGTCGTCCCCGCCTTCGCGGGGACGACGTTCATGGCGACGTGTCCCCGTTTCCCACCCTGTTTTCCCTGTGTTTCCCGTCACCCCGCCGGCGCCGGCCAGCTCGCATGCGGCCGCAGCACATGGCTGTCACGCACCCGCCGCGTATACCCGACCCGGTCGAAGAACTCCAGCAACTGGATCGCACGCTTGCGCCCCAGCCCCGTGGCATCGCGGAACGCCGCCGCCTGCGCTTCGCGCAGCCCGCCGACGATCTCGGCCAGCTCGGCCAGCGGCCGCGGGTGATAGAACAAGTCCGGCACCACCTGGCTCAACTGCCCGGCGCGCGCCAGCTTGCGCAGCAGCTGGCGCACCGTTTCCTCGGCCAGGGAGAACTCGCGCGCCAGGTCGCGCACCCAGGGCGGATCGAAGCGGCCGGCTTCGATCGCCGGCAGCAGGCGTTGCGCCGCCGCCTGTTCGGCCTCGGTGAGCGCCACGCTGTGGCCTGGCAGGTGCAGGCTGTGGCCGGTCTTACGGATCGTGCCCAGCTCCAGCATGCGGCCGCTCAAGCCGCTCCACAAGGCGTCGCCCAATTCCGGCGCCGCGATGCGTTTCAGGCGCCACAGTTCCGGCCCGGCTTCGTCCGGCTGGCGCGCGTGGAACTCGCGCAGCGCATCCAGTACGCGTCCCTCCAGCGGCGCCAGCATCGCGGGCGCGATGCACAGCAGGTCGCCGCCGGCCAGCGGCAGGCGCACGGTGTCCGGCGCCAGCTGCAGCTGTTCAACTGGCAGCTGGGTCAGGCGCACCAGGTCCGCGCCGCACAAGCCCGCCGGGCCGGCAGCCACCAATGCGGCGGCGTCGCCGTGGTCGACGAAACCGGCCAGCGCATCGAGCCAGGCCAGGCGCGCCGGGCTCTTGCGCTTGCGCACGGCGCCGAAGGGATCGAGCACCACGCCGCCGCCCAGCGTCTGGGTGGCCTGGGCGTTGCGCACCACGAAACGGTCGCCCGGCACCGTGTGCAGGGGGTGCTCGAACACCAGCTGCACGCGCGTGCGCCGCCCCGGCTGCACGCCGGCGGCGTCGAGCGGCGCCAGGTGCGCCAGGTGGTGGGCGGCGCCGATGTGCACGTGCACCTGGGCCCAGTCCTTCAGCGCACCGGCGCCGGGCAGCAGGGTCAGGTCCGCATCGACACGCTCGGACACGGCGCCCATGGCCGGCGCCGTCACCCAGCTGCCGCGCGTGATGTCTTCGCGCGCCGCGCCGGCCAGGTTCAGCGCCAGGCGCTGGCCGGCGCGGCCGGATGGCGCATTGCGGCCCTGGGCGTGGATGGCGCGCACCCGCAATGGCTGGCCGCCGGGCGCCAGCACCAGCGTGTCGCCCACGGCCACGCGCCCGGCCAGCGCGGTGCCGGTGACCACCGTGCCCTGGCCGGACAGGGTGAACACCCGGTCCACGCCCAGGCGGAACAATCGATCCTCGTCGCGCGCCGGCAACCCGGCGTCGATCGACGCCAGGTGCGCCAGCAGCGCGGCTACGCCCGGATCGCCCGGCTGCGTGGCGGCGGTCCCGAACACCGGCGCGCCGGCGAACGGCGTGTCCGCCAGCAGCGCCGCGATGTCCGCTGTCACGGCCGCGATCCGATCGGCATCGGCACGATCCAGCTTGGTGAGGGCGACCACGGCGCGGCGCACGCCAAGCAGCTGCAGAATGGCCAGGTGTTCGCGCGTCTGCGGCATGATGCCGTCGTCGGCGGCGACCACCAGCAGGGCGACGTCGATCCCGGTGACGCCCGAGGCCATGGTGCGGATGAATTTCTCGTGGCCCGGCACGTCGATCATGCCCAGCATGCCGCCGCCGGCCAGCGGCAGGTAGGCGTAGCCGAGTTCGATCGAGATGCCGCGCGCTTTCTCTTCCTTGAGACGGTCGGTGTCGACCCCGGTCAGCGCGCGCGTCAGCGTGGTCTTGCCGTGGTCGATGTGGCCGGCGGTACCTACGATCATGCGCTCATCGTCCCATTCAGTTTCAGGTGGGCCAACTGGGCCATGAAGCCGTCGCACTGGTCCCGTTCCAGGCAGCGCAGGTCGAGCCACAGCGCGTCGTTGCCGATGCGGCCGACGACCGGACGCGGCAGTGCGCGCAGGCGCTGTTCCAGCAGGCCCAGCGGATTGCCGCGCGCCGCCTTGCCGTTGACCAAGGCGGCGCGGATCGCCAGGCCATGGCTGGGCAGGCGGTCGACGGGCAGGGCGCCGCTGCCGATCTGGCTGGCTACCGGCTCGGCCTCGACCGTGTAGGCAGCCCCGAGCGCGCTGCGCAGCGGCTCGAGCAGCGTGGCGGCCATCTCCTGCATCTCGCGCGCCGGACGGGTCAGCAGGCGCAGCGTGGTCAGGCGCTCGGGCAGCAGGTCGGGTGCGCGGTACAGGTGCAATACCGGTTCCAGCGCGGCCAGGGTCAGCTTGCCGACGCGCAGGGCGCGCTTGAGCGGGTTCTTTTTGATCTTCGCGATCAGGTCCGCGCGGCCGGCGATGATGCCGCATTGCGGCCCGCCGAGCAGCTTGTCGCCGCTGAAGGTGACCAGGTCGGCGCCGGCGGAGATGGTTTCCTTGACCGTGGTCTCGTGCGGCAGGCCGTAGCGTTCCAGGTCGACCAGCGTGCCGCTGCCCAGGTCCACCGCCAGCGGGATGCCGCGTTCGCGCGCCAGCGGCGCCAGTTCCGCCACCGTGACTTCCTTCGTGAAGCCGGTGATCGCGTAGTTGCTGCAGTGGACCTTCATCAGCAGCGCGGTGCGCTCGTCCGCATCGTCCGCGTAGTCCTTCAGGTGGGTACGGTTGGTGGTGCCGACTTCGCGCAGGACGGCGCCGGCGCGCGCCATGATGTCCGGAATGCGGAAGGCGCCGCCGATCTCCACCAGCTCGCCGCGCGAGACGATCACCTCGCGGCCGTCGGCCAGGGCGTTCAGCATCAGCAGCACGGCGGCGGCGTTGTTGTTGACGATGGTGACGGCTTCGGCGCCGGTCAGTTCGCGCAGCTGCTGTTCGACCAGGTTGTCGCGGTCGCCGCGTGAACCGGTGTCGATGTCCCACTCCAGGTTCATCGGCCAGCGCAGCGCTTCCACCACCGCGTTGATCGCGGCGTCGGGCAGCAGGGCGCGCCCGAGGTTGGTGTGCAGCACGGTGCCGCTGAGGTTATAGAGCGGCCGCAGCTTCGATGCGTTGGCAGCCTGCAGGCGCGCCGCCAGCTCGGCCAGGATCGCCGCGCTCGAGGTGTCCACGCCGTCGCTGGCAGCCATGTTGGCGGCATCGTCGGCGCTGTCGTTGGCCGCCTTGTCGACGGCCTTGGTTGCGGCACCGGCGGCCACGCCGGCCAGCAGGCGCGCACGCAAATCGCCCAGCAGGCCGCGCAGCGCCTCCACGGTCTGCTCGCGGCCGTACTGCGCCACCAGTGGCGCGCAGGCCGCATCGTCGAGCAGCACGTGCACCGCCGGCAGGCGCAGGCCATGCGCGGCGGCGGTCTTCGGCACGCCTGCCGTCATGCGCCGTCCTTCAGCCACAGCAGCGGATTGCCGCTGGCGCGGGCGTAGCCGGCTTCGGACACCAGCACGTCCAGCATCATGCTGGCCAGGTCGTCGGCCACCGGATCGACGTGGAAGTCGTGTTCCTGGTTGAAGATCTTGCGGTAGGCGTGGCAGTCGTCGCAGGTTTCGGCGCGCGCCACCTTGGTCGGGTCGTTGGCCTTGGAGATCGTCCTGCCTTCCTTGGCGGCGGCAATGTTCTCTTCTTGCGGATCGGCGTCCTTGTCGACCAGGCCCTGGTAGGCGACCTTGCCGGTGGATTCGCAGCACGAGCATTTCACGCGCACCATGTGCCATTCGCTTTCGCACACGGCGCAGTGCAGGTAGCGGTAGCCCTGCGACTGGCCGCCGATGCGCACCACGCTGGCCACCGGGTGCGAGCCGCACACCGGGCACAGGGTGCCGGTCATCAGCGGCTGGGCCCAGGCGGCGTCCAGCTGGCCCGCCATGGCGCTCCAGGTTACCTGCAGGGCGGCCGCGATGAACGGCGCGCGCAGCGGGTCGGCGCCTTCGTCAAACGAGCCCAGGATGGCGTCGGCGATGCCTTCCAGTTCGGCTTCGCCGGTGGCGCGCAGGGTGGCGACGGCGGCGGCCAGCTGGGGCGGCGCATCCTCGGCCTGATCGAGCGCGTCGAGCAACCGGGCGAACACGGCGCGCCAGGCCGCCGGGCGCACGCCGGTGGCCGGCAGCGGCGGCATGTTGTGGTCGTGCGCCAGCTTGAGCGACGCCTGGTCCGGCAGCGGCACGCCATCGCGGCCGAGCGCGGTGACGACGGCATGCTGGGCATCGGCCACCGAGGCCATCAGGCCCAGGTAGCCGCGCAGCGCGTCTTCCACCGGGATGCCGGGCACGTCGCCGGCGGCCAGTTGGCGCAGGCGCGCGGCGCGGTTCGAGAACAGGGTGTCCGGCTGCGGCAGCAGCAGGCGCGGGATGGCGTTGTGATCGAGGGCCTCGATCTCGCCGGGTTGGAGTAGACGTTGTACCAAGTGAATCTCTCTGCAAAAACAAAGGCCGGGCTCGCAATGGCGAACCCGGCCTATTCTAAATGAATGCGGAAAAGTGCGTTCGGAAGTCCGTCGCCGCCATTTCCCGCCTGCGCGGGGCGACGTAGTCAGCGGCGCGGCTTGCCCGCTCCCTTGCGCATTTCCTCTTCAAACCACTTCGGATGGTGCTTGCGCGCCCAGCCCCAGGTCACGACGCCGCGGGTCATGGCGCCGATGGCGCCCTTGATCCAGATGCCGGCGTAGATGTGCACGATGATCGCCGTGATGATCACGAATGCAAAGAACGCATGCACCAGCGCCGAGAAACGGATCACGCCGATCGGGAACAAGTGCGAGAACCACGCGCGCCAGATCACGATGCCCGACAGCAGCAGGGCGACCATGCTGACGATCAGCGCGAAGTACAGCAGCTTCTGGCCGGCGTTGTACTTGCCGATTTTCGGGAGCTTGTCTTCGCGGTTGGCCAGCACGTCGTCGATCTGGCGCAGCCATTGCTTGTCGCCTTCCTCGAAGTGGTTGTGGCTCCACATGCGTACCGCCAGGATCGCGAACGACACGAACATCACGATCCCGAAGAACGGGTGCAGGATGCGGGTCCACTGGCCGCCGCCGAACAGCAGCGCCAGCCAGGCCATGGCTGGATGGAACATGGCCAGGCCGGACAGCGCCAGCAGCACGAAGGTGATCGCAGTGATCCAGTGGTTGCTGCGCTCGTTCGGCGTATACCGCTGCAGCAGCGGGTTGCCGTCCTTGTCACGCAGCTGGGTCTCATGCTTCATGCTTCTCTCCCTTCAGCTTCGCAGCCTCGTGCAGCGCCTCGGCTTCCTCTTCCTTGCTGACCTCGTTCGGGCCGACACGGGTGTAGTGGAACCAGCCGGCCACCGCCGCCGCCGCCATGCCCATCAGGGCCAGCGGCTTGGTCAGGCCTTTCCACAGGCCGACCATCGGGCTGATCGCCGGTGCGTTGGCCAGGCCGTGGTACAGCGCCGGACGGTCCGCATGGTGCAGCACGTACATGACGTGCGTGCCGCCCACGCCGGCCGGGTCGTACAGGCCGGCGTTCTCGTAGCCGCGTTCCTTCAGGTCCTCGATGCGCTCTTCCGCATGCGCCTTCATGTCTTCCTTGGTGCCGAACATGATGGCGCCGGTCGGGCAGGTCTTGACGCAGGCCGGTTCCTGGCCGACAGCCACGCGGTCCGAGCACAGGGTGCACTTGTAGGCGCGGTTGTCTTCCTTCGAGATGCGCGGAATGTTGAACGGGCAGCCGGTGACGCAATAGCCGCAGCCGATGCAGTTTTCCTGGTGGAAGTCGACGATGCCGTTGTTGTACTGCACGATCGCGCCCGGCGACGGGCAGGCCTTCAGGCAGCCCGGCTCCTCGCAGTGCATGCAGCCGTCCTTGCGGATCAGCCACTCGAGGTTGCCGTCGTCCTTTTCGTGTTCCGTGAAGCGCATCACGGTCCACGACTTCGGCGTCAGGTCGATCGGGTTGTCGTACACGCCGACGTTGACCCCGACCTCGTCACGCAGGTCGTTCCACTCCATGCAGGCGGTCTGGCAAGCCTTGCAACCGATGCACTTCGAGACGTCGATCAGCTTGGCGACGGTGCCGGTGACCGGCGCGCGCGCGGTCGGCGGCGGCGTGGTGGTAGCGGAAACCCGCTTGATATCCAGAGATTGTAGTGCCATGAATTTTTCTCCCCGGTCCTTATGCCTTCTCGACTTTCACCAGGAACGACTTGAATTCCGGTGTCTGCGAGTTGCCATCACCAACCACGGGTGTCAGGGTGTTGGTCAAATAGCCAGGCTTGGTCAGGCCCTTGAAGCCGAAGTGCAGCGGGATGCCCACGGTGTGGGTTTCCTTGCCGTCGATCTTCAACGACTTGATACGCTTGGTCACGATGACCTTGGAAACGATGTGGCCGCGCTTGCTGCTCACCTTCACGGTCTGGCCGCTGGTCACGCCGATCTGCTTGGCCAGCGCTTCGCCGATCTCGACGAACTGCTCCGGCTGGATGATCGCATTCAGGCGCGCATGCTTGGTCCAGAAGTGGAAGTGCTCGGTCAGGCGATACGTGGTCGCCACCACCGGGAACTCGGCCGCCGTGCCGAACTGCGCACGGTCACCCGGGAACACGCGAGCGCCCGGATTGCTGGTCGCGCGCGGGTTGTTCGGGTGCATCAGGTTCTTGCCCACCGGGTTCTCGAACGGCTCGTAGTGCTCGGGGAACGGACCCTCGTTCATCATGCCGCGGGCGAAGAAACGCGCCACGCCTTCGGCATTCATGATGAACGGGTTCATGCCGTTCGCCGGATCCTCGTCGATCTTGAAGTCCGGGACGTCGGCGCCGGTCCAGGCCGTACCGTTCCAGCCGACCAGCTTGCGGGTGGCGTCGAACGGCTTGCCCTGGGTGTCGCACGAGGCGCGGTTGTACAGCACGCGGCGGTTGGCCGGCCAGGCCCATGCCCAGTTCAGGGTATTGCCGATGCCGGTCGGGTCGCTGTTGTCGCGGCGGCCCATCTGGTTGCCGGCCTGGGTCCAGGAACCCGCGAAGATCCAGCAGCCGGACGCGGTGCTGCCATCGTCGCGCAGTTGCGCGAAGCTGGCGACCTGCTCGCCCTTCTTGACCAGGACCTTGGTCGGATCCTTCGGGTCCGTCACGTCGGCCAGCGCCTTGCCGTTGAACTCCATCGCGAGTTCTTCCGGGGTCGGGCTGGTCGGCTTGGCGTACGGCCAGGTCAGGTTCAGCATCGGGTCGGGGAACTTGCCGCCCTCAAGCTGGTAAGCCTTCTTCATGCGCAGGAACAGTTCCGACATGATCTCGATGTCCGACCGCGCCTTGCCCGGCGGCTCGGCGCCTTGCCAGTGCCACTGCAGCACGCGCGAGGACGACACCAGCGAACCACGCTCTTCGGCGAAGCAGGTGGTCGGCAGGCGGAACACTTCGGTCTGGATCTTGCTCGGATCGACCACGTGGAACTCGCCATGCGGTTTCCAGAACTCGGCGGTTTCGGTTTCCAGCGGGTCCATGATGACCAGGAACTTCAGCTTCGACAGGCCGGCCACGACCTTGGCCTTGTTCGGCGCCGAGGCGATCACGTTGAAACCCTGGCAGATGTAACCGGTCATCTTGCCCTGGTTCATCAGCTCGATCGCCTGCAGCAGGTCGTAGGGCTTGTCCAGCTTCGGCAGGTAGTCGAAGGCGAAATTGTTTTCCGCCTTGGCGGCATCGCCCCACCACGACTTCATGAACGACACGTGGAACTTCTTGTAGTTCTGCCAATAGCTCAGCTGGTTCGGACGCAGCGGCTTCGAGGCGCGCGCCTCGATGTACTTGTCGAAGTCCTGTTCGCCTTCGAACGGCAGGGTCATGTAGCCCGGCAGCAGGTTCGACATCAGGCCGAGGTCGGTCAGGCCCTGGATGTTCGAGTGGCCGCGCAGTGCGTTCATGCCGCCGCCGGCCGCACCGATGTTGCCCAGCAGCAACTGCACCATCGCGCCGAGGCGGATGGTCTGGGCGCCGGTCGAGTGGTGGGTCCAGCCCAGTGCATACAGAATGGTCGCGACACGGCCCGGGACCGCGGTCGATGCCAGCGTCTCCGCAACCTTGTGGAACTGCTCGGGCGCCACGCCGCAGATCTTCTGCACCATGTCCGGCGTATAGCGGGCATAGTGGGCTTTCATCAACTGGTACACGCAGCGCGGGTGCTGCAGGGTACGGTCGACCTTGGCGTAGCCGTCTTCGCCGATCTCGTAGTTCCAGCTCGACTTGTCGGTGTACTTGCCGGCCTTCTCGTCGTAGCCGGAGAAGATACCGTCGTTGAATGCGTAATCCTCGCGCACGATGAACGGCATGTCCGTGTAGTTCTGGACATACTCGTGCTGGATCTTGTCGTTCGTCAGCAGATAGTTGACGATCGCGCCCAGGAATACGATGTCCGTGCCGGTACGCGTCGAGACGTGATAGTCGGCGACGGACGCGGTACGGGTGAAGCGCGGATCGACCACGACCAGCTTCGCTTTATTGTGGGCCTTGGCTTCGGTGACCCATTTGAAACCACACGGGTGTGCTTCGGCGGCATTGCCGCCCATGACCAGGATCACATCGGCATTCTTGATGTCGACCCAATGATTCGTCATCGCACCACGGCCAAACGTCGGGGCAAGACCTGCCACCGTCGGACCGTGTCAAACACGCGCCTGGTTATCGAACGTCAACATACCCATCGACCGGATGGTCTTGTGGGTGATGTAGCCTGCTTCGTTGCTGCCGGCCGAGGCGGCCAGCATGCCGGTGGTAAGCCAGCGGTTGACGGTCTTGCCGTCCGCGGTCTTTTCGATGAAGTTGGCGTCGCGGTCTTCCTTCATCAGCTTGGCGATGCGGTCGAGCGCCTTGTCCCAGGAGATCTTGGTCCACTCGTTGCTGCCCGGGGCACGGTATTCCGGCTCCAGCAGGCGGCTCGGGCTGTGGATGAAGTCGATCAGCGAAGCGCCCTTCGGGCACAGGGTGCCGCGGTTGACCGGATGGTCGGCGTCGCCTTCGATGTGGATGATGCTGGCGGCCGCGTTCTTGGCGCCGTCGCCCAGGCCGTACATCAGGATGCCGCAACCGACGGAGCAGTAGGGGCATGTCTGGCGGGTTTCGGTCGTGCGGGCCAGCTTGTACTGCCGGACTTCGGCCAAAGCCGTTGCCGGAGCAAAGCCAAGCACCGCAAGGCTCGAGCCCGCGATGGTTGCGCCAGTTACCTTGAGGAACTGACGTCTTGACATCTGGTTCATTGAACAATCCTTTAATTTACCAAAGGGCACTTCTCTTACTAAAGAGCACTTCTGTTTCCGGAGTTTATCACCTGTCGAAAAGAACGCTGGTGCTAAAATGTCTGGAAACTGCAGTTTTGGACCTGAAATACGTAGTTTCCACAACCCGCAGCGCATAATTTTAGCGCGAAATTGACGAATCTATTCATGAGCTCTTCATCCGATCCGGCATCCTACGACGCTGCCGCCGCCTTCCTGCCGCCGCCGGCGCGGCCGCGCCAGGTGCTGCGCATGCGCCGTGGCGAACTGAACAGCGTCGAGGACATGGTGGTCGACGAAGCCGCCGTGGCGCTGGTCTATAACGGCATTTCGCACGCGGTCATGATGGCGACCCCGCAAGACCTGGAAGAATTCGCGCTCGGCTTCTCGCTCAGCGAAGGCATCATCGACCGTCCCGCCGAGTGCTACGGCATCGACGTCGCCACCGGGCCGGGCGGCATCGAAGTGCAGCTGGAGATCGCCAGCGGCGCCTTCGTGCGCCTGAAGGAGCGGCGCCGCACGCTGGCCGGACGCACCGGCTGCGGCCTGTGCGGCGTCGACAGCCTGGACCAGGTATGCCGCTCCTTGCCGAAGCTGGCGCCGGCCCAGGGTTTTCACACGGCCGGGGTACGGCGCGCGCTGGCCGCGATCGGCGCCGAGCAGAAGCTGACGCGCCTGACCGGCGCCGCCCACGCCGCCGCCTGGTGCGCGCTGGACGGCAGCCTGCGCATCGTGCGCGAGGACGTCGGCCGCCACAACGCGCTGGACAAGGTGATCGGTGCCATGGCGCGCGCCAATGCCCAGCCGGCGGACGGTTTTCTCCTGATTACCAGCCGCGTCAGCTTCGAGATGGCGCAGAAGGCGATCGGCGCCGGCGTCGCCGCGCTGGTCGGCATGTCGGCGCCGACGCTGGCGGCGGTGCAGCTGGCGGAGTCGAGCGGGATGACCTTGCTGGCGTTCGCGCGCGGGGATGATTTCGTGTGTTACACGCATCCGGAGCGATTGGGGCTGGACTGAGGTCCTACCAGAGCTGCAGCGCCTCCACCCGGTTCCGCCCCTTGCGCTTGGCTTCGTACATCAGCTTGTCCGACGCCGCGATCAAATCGACCAGCGTATAGCTGGAGGCGGTCCGCCCGAACTCGACCGTCGCCACGCCGAAGCTGGCCGTGGTGCGCAGCGGCGCGCCATCGATCGCCGACGGCGTTTCCTGCGCCGCGAAGGCGGCGCGCAGGCGCTGTGCCAGGTGCACGCCGCCGTCCAGGTTGGTTTCTGGCAGGATCGCCAGGAATTCCTCGCCGCCATAGCGCACCACGCTGTCGACCCCATCCCGGGTCTCGCTGCGCAGCAAGGTGGCGAAGGCGCGCAGCACGGCATCGCCGTCGGCATGGCCGTGGGTGTCGTTGATGCGCTTGAAGTGGTCGATGTCGCACAGCACCACCGTCAGCGGATGGGAAAAGCGCTGCGCCCGCACCAGTTCCGTGGTCATCAGGTGTTCGTGCAGGTAGCGCCGGTTGTAGCAGCCGGTCAGGTGGTCGCGGTCGGCCGCGTGCTTGAGCACCGCGCGGGCCCGATATTCCTCGCGCGCCATGCGGTTGAAGCGGCGCGCCGCCAGCGCGCCGAAGGTGTTGGCCAGCAGCAGCAGCATGCTCATGGTCAGCGCGTCGGCCGCGCTCATGTGGGCGAAGCGCCAGGCCAGCGCCAGGAACACCGCGGTCGAACCCAGCGCCAGCGCCAGCGCATACGCCAGGCGGTTCGGGATGTACAGGTAGACCACGATCAGCATGATCGACATCGACATCGCATGCCAGTGGAACTCGGCTGGCCGCATCATGGCGATGAGCATGAAGCAGGCCAGCGCCACGAATTCGGCGATGCTGGCGGCCAGGCGCGTGGCGCGCACCGTCAGCGGACGCCGGTAGGCGAGCCAGGCGCCGGTACCGGCCGTGAGCGCTACCATGACGCGCGCGCCGAACAGCAGCGCGGCGGCCGGCCCCAGGCCCAGCGCGGCCACGTCGGTGGCGGAAAAGAACAGGTAGAACAGGGCGCAGAACGTCATGGTGAACCCGAGCAGCGGACGTGTCTGTGCCTGCCTGTGGTCGAGGAAGGCGGCTTCGGTCGCGCGTTGCGCGAATTCGCCGGTGAGTTGGTGGATCTCCATGTGTTGCTGTCAGGCTCTTGCTATGGCTGGCCATTTTGACAGCTTATCTTGTAGAAATAGTCACGCTTTGTCACTATTTCGGCAAATTGATCAAATCTTTATCCTATCCGGATACCAGCGCCAGCAATGCGCGTCGGTCGTCGGCGCGCTGGCACTGGGCGGTGGTGCGGTCCCACAGCAGGAACATGCCGTAGGTCCACTGGTTGACCAGTTCCGTTTCCGCCGCCGGCTTGCCGAGGGCGCCGGCGCGCATCCGTTCGATCTCGGCACGGGCCAGCGCGGTCAACTGCTCGTAGTTCCAGTCGTCCTTCGGCATCATCCTTTGCCGGGCCCGGTAGCGGCGCGCGCGTTCGGCATCGCTCATGGCATCGTCTTTCGGTGGGCGGCCGCGTTTCCTGGCTTTGCTGGCGTCGAGGGGGAGTTCGATGGTGCGCTGGTCTTCGGGGTGTTTCATGAGTGCTTGGCGAGACTGGTTGCAGGTTTGGTAATTATTCGTGATGCGTCACGATAAGGCAAGCGCGTCGTATGTCGTGGTTCATGTCGTCCTGGCAGCAATTTCGAAACGCCTGGTGATGTTTCGATTCCGTGACGCGTCACAAAAATAGAAAATCGCCCTGCAAGCCAACTCACCGTGGAACGCCGTCCCTTCGCATTTGCCTAACAACGTAGGAATCCATGTGGAGGCGACGATGGCGACAAAAGACATTGCGATTGCCTGCCAGGGCGGCGGCAGTCATGCGGCGTTCACGGGGGGCGTGCTGCCCGTGCTGCTGGGCGAATTCGACAACATCTCGGTGGCGCGCTCGGGTCGCGGCCTGGCCTACCGCGAGCCGGGCATCGAGAATGGCGCCGAAACCCCGGTGCTGGTCGCGATCAGCGGCACCTCGGGCGGCGCCATCAGCGCGCTGCTGGGCTGGTACGGTTTCATCACTGGCGGCGCGCCCGAGGCCAGGCGCAGCCTGGACGATTTCTGGTACAGGAATTCGGCGATCCGGTACACCGAATGGGGCCTGAACCATGTCTTTCGCGCGATGGGCGACATGGCCGGCATGTGGGGCCTGGACATCAAGACCAGTCCCTACGGCTTTCCCATGTACGGCTTCGAAATGTTCAATACCTCGGCCTGGCCACAGATCGCGCGCATGCTGGGCAAGGACAACCCGTGGATGCGCCCGGATTACTTTGCGCTGCCGCAGTTGCTGCGCCCGTGTGTCGACTGGCCGCTGATTGCGGCGATGGGCGATTTCGCCGGTATCCCGCTGGACGTGCAACGCTGGCTCCGCAGCGACCTGGAAGCTGCGATGTTTGCGCCCGACGCTCCCTGCCAGCAGCGCTACCGGGCCGACCGCGCCGCCATCGAAGACGGCATCCGCCGCAAGATCGACGCCGTGCAGGTAGTGCGCGCGCGCATGGAAGAACTCGGCATCGGCGACGATTCCCTGCTGCACGCCGCTTATGCCCGCTGGCAGCCGCCGGCGCTGCGCTTCGACCACGATAGCCTGGCGGCATTGGCCAAGGCGGTGCAGATGGTCACGCAATGCATTCCCAACCTGCTGATCGGCGCGGTTGAACTGCACCAGGGCGATTTCATCGCCTTCAGTTCGGAACGCTCACCGGAGGACGGCGGCATCTCGCTGGACGCGGTGCTGGCCTCGGCATCGGTGCCCTGGCTGTTCCGCGCGCACGAAATGCCGGGCACCGACCCCAACACGCTGGCGCCGCGCCAACTGGTGCTATGGGACGGGCTGTTCTCGCAGAATCCGCCGATCAAGAACTTCCTGGCCGGCGTGCTCGACGACGCCAAGAAGCCGGACGAAATCTGGGTGGTGCAGATCAACCCGAACCAGGCCAAGGCCGAAGCCGCAACCAAGCCCGGCTTCGAGCGCATCGTGATGTCGGGCGGCGAGATCTGGGATTTGCGTAACGCACTGGCCGGCAACCTGGCGCTGAACCAGGAGCTCGGCTTCGTCGAATCGATCAACCGGCGCATGGAAGCCGAACAGAGCGCCGCCGAGCATGCCGCATTGCCGGACGGCGAGGCGCACGACGGCATGGGTGACGGTCACGCAAACGGCGATGTGGACGGCGTTGGGGCCGCGGCAGCGACGCCGGCGCGGCGCTACGACAAGCTGGTGCAGGTCGACCGCATCATCATGGACAGCGACGCGGTGGAAGCCGCGACCGGCCTGCAGCTCGGCGCCAATTCCAAGCTCGACCGCGATCCGCAGCTGAAGGAAGCGCTGTGCGCGCACGGGCGGGTGCAGGCGCGCCGCTACCTGGCGCTGCGGCGCCAGGTCGAGCGCCTGTGCGGCGAATTCGGCCAGACCCTGGCCGGCGCTTGCGGCACCACGGGCGGCATCGCCGCGGACGATCCCGACGGCGAGCGGTGCCGCGTCACGGCCGGGCAGGGCGCGCTGCTGATCGACGGCGCCACCCTGTACGGCCAGCGCAAGGACGACCCGGCCGCGCCGCAGGCGCTGGTGCGCTGGCGCACGGTGGATGCCCGGATCCACGGGCGGCCGGTGCGCATCGAGGGCGAGAGCGAACTCGACGACGAGGCCGGGGCTTCCGCCGACTGGCGCCTGAAGGAAGTGCGGATCACCGCCGTGGCGCCGAGAAAGGTGCCGACGCTGGCGCCGGCCAGCCGGGAGATGCGGCTGGGATACCGGCCGGGACGGGGGGGGCGAACGCAGTAATCATCCGTCTGGTGGCTGGTGGCTGATGGCTGGCAATGACGTGCGAGCAATTGTGGCGTAAATATATTAATCACCGCAATGCACCAAGTTCCTCCCGGACAACCGCTACAATGGATGCGTTCAGCCCTTGATCGCATCCTCATGACGACCGCATACCCGAGCCTGAGCCACCCCCAGCGCATCCCGCTGGCCGCCGAGATCCATTCGCGGCCTTTCTTGCGCCTCGAAGCGCCCGAGGCGATCACCCATCTCGCGGTCTGGCGCGCCAGCGAGTCGGGTTCGCGCAGCGCCCACGGCCCGGGGCAGCACGCGCTGCTGGCGCAGTTGTGCGGCCATTTCGGCGTGGCCGCGCCCAACGTTACGGCCAAGCACTTCTACCACGACTTCGGGCGTTTCCGCCTGAAGTGGGAATGCCACACCGAATTCGCCACCTACACCATCACCGAACGGATCGCGCCAGGCCTGCCGCTGTCCCAGGCCTTTGCGCGGGCGCCGCTGGCGCACCTGCCGCAGTCGTGGATCCTGGCGCTGCACGGGCGCCTGATCGCCGCCAGCCACGCCGTACTGGAGCGCGGGCCGGCCGACCCGGCCGCGCTGCAGGACGGTTTCGCGGGCAGCATGCTTGTCGGCGCGCGCGTGATGCAGGGCGGCGAACTGTGGACCGACTTCGCGATCCAGTCCGACGGCTTTGCGCGCTTCGTGCTGCGCGACGTCGACATGCGCGCCCAGCAGGCCGGGCGCCTGGCCCAGCGCGTGCTGGAAATCGACACCTACCGCATGATGGCGCTGCTCGGCCTGCCGGCGGCGCGCGAGGTCGGGGCCGCGCTCGACGACATCGAGGCGGATCTCGCCACGCTGGCCGAGCGCATGGTCGACGGCGACGCGCCCGCCGCCGGCGAACAGGCCTTGCTGGAACAGATCACCCGGCTGGCGGCGCGCCTGGAAAAGCTGTCCCTGGACAACGGCTACCGGTTCTCGGCCTCGAAGGCGTATTACCGCCTGGTCAAGGCGCGCATCGAGGAATTACGCGAGGCGCGCATCGAAGGCGTGCCGACGGTCGAGGAATTCATGGACCGCCGCCTGACCCCGGCCATGAACACGTGTGAAGCGACAGCGGCGCGCCAGGACGCGCTGGGCCGGCGCGTGGCCAACGTCAACGATCTGCTGCGCACCCGCGTGAGCATCGCGCAGGAAGCGCAGAACCGCCAGATCCTGCAATCGATGGACCGGCGCGCCGCCCAGCAGCTGCGCCTGCAGCAGGCGGTCGAGGGCCTGTCGGTGGCGGCGATCTCGTACTACGTGGTCGGTCTGCTGGGCTATGCCGGCAAGGCCGCCAAGGGGCTGGGCGTGACCCTCGATCCGGACGTGCTGACCGGGGTGCTGGTGCCGCTGGTGGCGGGCGCGGTATGGCTCGGCTTGCGCCGCATGCACAAGCGGATGCACCGGCGCGCGCCGGGCTGAACACCGGAAAGCTCATGGTGCCAGCACATAGCTGCCCGGCGCCGGCGCCAGCCCGATCGCCTCGGGCGGCGCCGCCACAGCCGGGCCGGCGCGCTGCGCCAGCCAGCGTTCCCAGGCCGGCCACCAGCTGCCTTCGTGTTCCGGGGTTTCCTGGCGCCAGGTGTCGGGATCGACATAGGGCGCGTCATGGGGGCGGGTCGCGATCCGGTAGCTGCGGTTGGGCGTGCCCGGCGGCGACACCACGCCCGCGTTGTGGCCGCCCGTGGTCAGCAGGAGGGTCACTTCGGTGTCGGTCAGCGGCAGGATCTTGAATACCGAACGCCACGGCGCCACGTGGTCGGTGAGGGTGCCGACCGCGAATACGGGAATGTGGAGGTCGGTCAGCGACACCGGGCGGCCGTCGACGACATAGCGCGCGCTCGCCAGGCTGTTCTTGAGGAACAGCTTGTGCAGGTAATCCGCGTGCATGCGGTAAGGCATGCGGGTGGCGTCGGCGTTCCAGGAGGCGAGGTCGTTGTCCCGGTCCGGCAGGTCGAGCAGGTAGTGGCGCAGGCGGCGCGACCAGATCAGGTCGTTCGAGCGCAGCAGCTGGAAGGCTCCGGCCATCTGGCGCGTGTCGAGGTAGCCCTGCTGCCACATCGCGGCTTCGAGGAAGCTGACTTCGCTGTTGTCGACGAACAGCGACAGTTCGCCCGGCTCGGTGAAGTCGACCTGGCCGGCCAGCAGGGTCATGCTGGCAAGGCGGTCGTCGCCGTCGCGCGCCATTGCCGCCGCGGCGATCGCCAGCAGGGTGCCGCCCAGGCAGTAGCCGCAGGCGTTGACGCGCACCGCACCGGTCTGCTGGACGATCGCGTCGAGCGCGGCCATGATGCCCAGGCGACGGTAATCCTCCAGCGACAAATCGCGGTCGGCGGCGTCCGGGTTCTTCCAGGAGATCATGTAGACCGTGTGGCCGTGCCCGACCAGGTAGCGCACCAGCGAATTCTGCGGCGACAAATCGAGGATGTAGTACTTCATGATCCAGGCCGGCACGATCAGCAGCGGCACCGCATGCACCGAGGGCGTGGCCGGGTCGTAGCGCAGCAGCTCGATCAGGCGGTTGGCGAGCACCACCTTGCCGGGCGTGAGGGCGACGTCGCGTCCCGGCCGGAACGCGACCGGCGGGCTGATCCCGGCCAGCACGTTGCGCACGTCGGAGGCGGCGCGCAGCGCGCCGTGCAGCAGGTTGCGCCCGCCGCTGGCGACGGTGGCCTGCTGCGCCGCCGGATTGGTGGCGAGGAAATTTGACGGCGCCACGGAATCGAGCATCTGGCGCGCCACGAAGGTCACCACGTCGGTATGGTGCGGCGAGACGCCGCGCACGCCGCTGGTGGCGCGGTGCCACCATTGCTGGGTCAGCAGGAAGCCCTGGCTCAGCAGGTTCCATGGCCAGGCATGCCAGGCCGGGTCGGCGAAGCGCTTGTCCTGGGCCAGCGGCTGGAGCGGCTCGGCGGCCGTGCCGAAGCCGCGGCCGAAGGCGGTGCCGGCGCCGTACTGCAGCCAGCGCCGGGCATTGTCGACAGCCAGCAATCCGAGTTCGATCTGCTTGTCCGGCGACAGCAGCAGATGGCTGGCCCAGTCCTGCCAGGCGGACGCCAGCGCCGCCGGCGAGACGTGGGCGGTGAAGCGGCCGATCCAGGCATTCAGGATCAGGTCGGCCGACGCGTGCTCGACGCTGGATTCGGGATAGGGCGTGTGCTGCCCTCCCTGCCAGGTGCTGCCTTCGCGCAGCTGCTCGCTGGGCGGGATGTGCTGGAGTTGGTAAGCCATGACCTAGTGTGCGACCTGCATCATTGCACTGTTTGAGGAAAATCAGAATCGAGGTCTTGAATAGTTCAACCGGCCACTTTGATTGATCTCAAAAGGGTCGCCCTACCCGGGACTAGCCTTGGCTGTGACGCGCCGCGCCACTCGCGCGCGCATTGCTAAGCAAGGAGGCTGCCCGCCATGCCGGACGAGGATTCCAGCACGTATTTCCAGGCCGGCGGCGACGTGCCCGGGAGCGGCATGCATGCGCTCCTCATCGGCGTCAGCGACTATCCGTTCATCGAAAGCGTCGGCATGCGCGACCTGTCCGGCCCGTCGCTGTCGATGATCGCCTTGGCGGACTGGCTGGTGGCCAACCAGGACGTCCTGGCGGTGCCGCTGAAATCCGTGCGCCTGCTGGTATCGCCGCTGGAAAGCGAGATCGCCCTCCGGCCCGAGCTGAAGGCGCGGCCGCGCGCGCGCCTGGAACAGATCCGCGCTGCGGCGCGGGCCTGGCAACACGACGCGGCCGCGGCCGCCGACGGGGCGACGCTGTTCTATTTCGCGGGCCATGGCATCCAGCGCAGCAAGGGCGATTCGGTGCTGCTGCTGGAAGACTTCCTGGATCCCGCGGCGGTCACCCGGCTGGAACGCAGCATCGGCGTCAACAACATCTACAACGGCATGGGCAACTTCCGCGGCTTCCCGACCCTTGCCGGCACCCAGTTCTATTCTGGCAGGACCTGCACGCCTGCCTGGATGGCCTGGCCGCCGAAAAGAGGCGGCTGGACGATGGCGCCAGCGAATGGGTGGTCACCGTCGGCCAGCTGAGCGACTCCCTCGGCAAGCTGGTCAACCGCTTCAATGCGGCGCGCGGTGCGGCGATCCGTTCGTTCAACCTCGACAAGTTTTCCGCCACGGCCCTGGACACGGTGCTCCGGCGCCTCGACAAGGCGCCGCTGGTCCCGTGCCGCATCGAGCTGCTGCCGTCCGAGGCCGCCGGCCTCGTCACGCTGCGCATCGACCTGCCGGGCGCCGCGCAGCCGGCGAGCTACCCCGCGCCGCACGGCCGGATCGAGTTCGCCAAGGAAGCCAACATCTACCAGATCGGCTGCCTGCTCCACCCGGACGGCGCCGCCAGCTACGACGAGCCGGCGCCGGACTACCAGCCGATCGAACCGCCGTTCTTCCACTACCGGATGGCGCTGAAGGCCCGCGGCGCCGCAGCCGGCGAGCGAGGCCCGGTCATGCGCGACCCGGTCAGGCGTGACCCGGTCGAGATCCGCGATGCCGATGCCGCGCTGGTCGGCCGCGGCACGGTCGCCACCCTTGGCCGGAGCCTGGACGCCGCCGCAAGCGCGGGCGCGCGCACGGCCACCGCGACCTTGCCGTCAGGCCGCAAGATCGTCCAGCCGATCGCGGCCCACGAGAGCGGGCAGGCGGCGCTGGACGCGCTTGCCGGGCGCATCCGGACAGCACTGGCGCAGGCCGGGTCCGACGCCGTCGAGCAGGCGCTCGCGCCGCTGGGCGGGGCAGCCGGCGATGCGCCGCGGCCGGAGCCGTCCGCAGCCCCGCTCGGGGACGGGCTGGCGCAGGCGCCGCTGTACCTGCGCTTTTTCCGCGGCACCTGGGAGCAGGCGCGCGAATGCGACGCAGACGACGCCCGCCGCAGCTTCCTGCTGGCACACGGAGCGGACCCGCTGTCCGTGCTCAACCGCGGTGACCGCCGCATGACGCTGCAACTGCTGCAGGCGGGGCGCGCGCCGCTGAACGTCGTGCTGCCGCCCCAGTGCACGGTCGAGATCCACGCGGGCATGGGCACCCTGGCGTCACGCCTCGGCGCCAGTTTCGGCGTGCCCCTGGTCGACCGGCTGATCGATTTGCGCAAGATGGGGGCGCTGCGCGAAGTCAGCGGCGTGGCCCGCACCCTGAAGCTCGACCAGGACCTCGAGGTCGCAGCCAGTCATCCCAGCGCCGCCATCGGCGCCTGCTTCATCATGCTGCGCAGCGGCGACCTGGCCGAGGCGGCGCGCGCGATCGACGCGCTCGGGAACCGGCTGGAACCGGAACCGGACGTGCTGCTCCTGCGCGCCGAACTGCTGGCGCGGCGCGCCGAGGACAGCGCGGCCGAGGACGGCTTCCTGGCTGCCGCCGACTGCGGGCTGCCGACGTTCAGCACCGGCCTGGCCTACCTGGTCGACCGGCTGCGCATGTACATGCAGTCCGCCCCGCCCGAGCGGGCCGCTGGAGTGAAGGAAAGACTGGTGCGGCTGCAGCGCGTCTCGATGCGCTGTGATTTCAGCCTGGTGCTGGCCAACCATACCGGCATGGCGCCGGGCGCACCGGACGATGTGGTGTTGCCGCAGGACCTGCCTGTTCCACCTGGCGCAATCGCGCTGGCGGCAGGCACTCATTGACAGGAGAAAATCATGGCCGACCAATATGTAAGTCCGGAACAGATCAATGAACTGGCGAAGGTGCTGGCGTCGTCGGACCTCCAGGACCAGGGCGCGACCACGGACAAGTTCTGCGCGATGTGGCCCAACGTCGAGCAGGGCCTGAGCGCGCTGCAGGGCGTCGTGGCGCTGGTGCCTTCGGTCGGCATACTGGCCGGGCCCGCCATCGGCATCGTGCGCGCGGCCGGCGCCGCGGCTTCCCAGGCCGTCTGCAAGAAGTAGCCATGGTCCTGTTCGGCCACCTGTTCGAGCAGGCGCGCGCGGACCGGCCGGCGCCGGACAGCCTCAGCGAACGGCGCCAGCTCGAGGCCGAGGGCGTCCTGGAACCGATGGATGGCTTGCAGCCGCAGGGCGAGGTGCCGGCCGTATCCGAGCGGACGGTCGGGCTGATCGTGATGTTCGAGGTCAGCAGCCCTGACGCCTACGAGCGCCGCTACCGCCATCCAGTCTGGCCGCAGGGGCGCTCCGGCATCACGGTCGGGATCGGCTATGACGTCGGCTATGTGCGGCCGGCGGCGCTGGCGCTCGACTGGCAAGGGCAATTGCCTCCGGCGCAGATCGACTTGCTGGCGCTGGCTTGCGGCGTCACCGGGCCGGCGGCCCGGGCCCTGCTGGCGCGCACCCGTGACGTGGATATCCCGTACGAGAATGCGATGGCGGTGTTCCGCGGCGTGACCTTGCGCCAGACCGCCGCCGTCGTCGAGGCCGCGCTGCCGAACGCGGCGCGCCTGCACCCGGACAGCTTTGGCGCCCTGGTGTCGCTGGTCTACAACCGGGGCGCCTCGTTCCGGCTGGCTGGCGAACGCTATGCCGAAATGCGCCAGATCCGCGAAGACATGGCGGCCGCCCGTTTCGACGCCGTGCCTGGCCGGATCCGCGCGATGAAGCGGTTGTGGGACCAGCCGGCGCTGCGCGGGCTGGTCAGGCGGCGCGAGCTCGAGGCGGTCCTGTTCGAGGAGGGGCTGGCGGCCTAGCCGCGCCGCCCCCTGGCGCTGCGACACCGCGTGTCACCACTGCAGCGCCGGATCCGGGTCGGGGCATTTCGGCACCTCCTTGCAGACGAAAGCCAGGATGAAGATCTGGTCGTCCGGCGTCACCTGGGTCACCTGCCTGCGCGGCCGGACGATCGGAATGTTCGGCGTGCCCGGCCGTGTCGGCAGGTTGCGTGCCAGTTCATGGCGTGGATTGATCCTGGCTTCGATGGCAGGTCCATTCTTCGCCGGCGGTCTCAGGATCGGGCGGACGGCGGCGATCGACTCGAGATGGGCGGCGCGCACCATCGGGGTGCCGGCCGTGGCGCCCATTGCCTGCACTCCGGCAACCGGCGGCACGGTCGCCCGCTCCTGGATGTTCAGCACCGGTCGCGTGGCGAGCAGTCTGGGTGGCGTTTCCTTTATCAGCCGGGCAAGCCGGTCCGAAACCGCCGCCGGCGCGGCCAGCCGCTCCGCGGGAATCTGGGCCAGTCGGACCTGGCCGGCCGCCGCGGCCGGGAAACGGATCGCCTCGAAGGCCTGCTGCGGCGCCGCCGCGCCGATGGTTTCCATCTTCACGCGGCGTCCGAACACGACCGCCGTGACGTAGGCCGGACAGCGGCCGCTGGGCGGCGCCGCCCCATCCGACAGGTGTGCCGTTCCGTCGGCGAAGCGCCAGAAACGCGCCTTGAGCGCATCCGAGGCGAACCACTCGCGCTGGATCAGCGCCGAACTGAATTCGAAATCGATGGACAGGACCGACGCCGGCGGCGCCGCCACGCCGAAGCGCTCCTTCAGGGGCGCCGGTATCTCCTCCAGCAGGGCCGGCAACTCGTCTTTCGTCAGCTGGAAGGTCTTCCAGGCGCCTTCGTCGAGTGCGTTCCTGGGTGCGAACGGGCTTGGAAAGACGGTGAAATTACTGGTGTCGGTGACGGTGTCGATGTCCGGGTTGAAGCGGCTGCGCCATTGCTGCCAGGTCTGCAGGGGCGAACGCGCACCGAGGTTGGCGCGCCTGGCCCGCGCCTGCTCGACTTCGTTCTTCTGTCCCTCGGCCAGCCACCTGGCGTTCAGTGCGTCGAGCCCGGCGCGCGCGGCCGGCTCGTCGACCTCGCGCCAGCGTTTCTGCTGCTCCGGGTCGGACGAGGATTCGGCCGTGCTTTTGACTGCCAGATATTGTTCCTGTGCGATCCGGACCGCATCCTCGCAGGTTTTATAGGCGCTGACGGCCGGGCTGTCCTGCCAGCCGCCGCCTGCCGGGATCGACCCCAGGAAGGCCCCGGCCGCCTGGTAGGCGGCTTCCTCCTCGTCGGTACGGCTCGAGATCGCGTAGTTTCCTTTCAGCACTTCTTCGTAGACTTGCCATAGGAACAGGGTTTCGGTCGGTAGCCAGGCTTCATCGAGCGGAATCAGGTTGACCAGCGCCGAGAACTGCGCCAGGTTCTGGTCGCTGGCGCGGGCGGCATCCGCATCCTTGTCGTCGAAGAATTCCAGCTGCGGACGGGTGTAGGGCAGGGGTGCGACCGGAAAGCTCAGGAAAGCGCCTTCCGTGCCGAACACCTTTTTTGCCTTGGCCATCAGGGCCAGTTGTACCGCGGCATCCATGCTCATACCCACTGGGTGATGCCGGCGCTGGGATCCGGCGACTTCGGGAACACGTGGCACTTGAAGCCGATGATCTGGTAGCCGTCCACGGTCATTTCCTGCTTGCTGCTGTCGTAGTGGTAAGCGCTTTGCTGCTGGCCGCTGGCCGAGGCGCGCGCATGCGAACCGCCCAGGAAGAAGGGGCCGAAGGTGAGCACGCCGCCGCCGCCGGCCTTGGTGTGCTCCCAGCTCGAGCTGGCATCGCGCACCCCGCTGCTTTGGCCGAAGCGCAGCTTCAGATCCTTGATGCAGATCATGCTGGTCGGATAGGCGGGCAGCTTGCCTGTCGGCGGCTTGCCGCCGTCGCTGACCATCTGGGTCCTGGCTTCCGGATTGTTCTGGTCGAAGCGCCACAACTTGCTGATCAGGTAAGAGGTCTTGAACCAGGGACGGACGATCGGAACCTGGCAGATCTGGAAGGACATGCTGAAGCTGCCGGCCTCGAACTGCACGTGCGAGCTCTGTTCGCCGCTGGCGCTGCTGGCCCCGCCGCCGCCGCCGAAAATGCCGAAGAAGCCGCCGCCGGCGCGGGTGCTGGAACTGCTGTAGCTGTAGCCGGAGCTGGCCGAGCGGTGATAATCCGTCGAATCGAAGTCGAAGCCGGTCCATCCGGACGACAGCAGGAAATTCCCGGGCACCGCCGACGTATAGTAGAAATCGCTGCCGGAGGCCAGCCCGGTGAGCCTGGCTTTCTCGAGGTCGTCCCGGTATTGCGCCTTGAGCAGGGTCATGTCGCGCTGCATGACCTGGTCGATGAATGCGGCGATCTGTTCGTTTTCGTTCTTGAAGCCATTGGTGACCCAGTCATTCATGGCGGCCTTCACCTGGTTGCGCAGGATATTCGCGTTCATGCCCCAGTAATGCACGGCCTTGGCGTTGTCCGCGGTCAGCGCGTCGATGCGGCGCGAGTTGTATTCCAGCGCCTTGTTCTCGTACGCCGCCATCCTGTCGTTGTAGGCGATCACCATCGGGCTCGGTTCGACGACCTGTTCCTCGGCATCGGTGACGATGTTCTTCTTGGTCCTGGTGACGGACAGCAGGCCGCGGAATTTTTCGATCTTCTTCTTCATGTCGTCCGGAAGGACCGCCTCCATGACCTGGCTCATGCGCAGGATGTATTCATAGCGCTCCGACAGGCTGCCTTCGTTGTTCATGACGCTCAGGCGGTTGTAGGCATCGTTGGTATTGGCGGCCACGTCCGGCACGAAATCGACCAGCCGGGCGAAGCCTTCGGCCTGGCTGTACAGGCCCGCCGTGTCTTCGGCGCGCAGTTTTTCCAGCAGTTCCGGGGTGATGACGGGGCGGGGCGGGTCCAGCGGCGCGCCGTCGGCGGGCGGGGCGCCGCCTGCCGGAGGCGGCGTGCCGCCTTCCAGGATGCCGGTTTCCTCGAGCCTGGGCTTCTTGACGATGCCCGTCAGTCCTTGCGACAGGAACGCGAAATCGCGCGGTTCCACCGGAATACCCGGGGTGGCCCAGCTGAAGAAATTGTCTTCGGATTGGGGGGCGGTATCATCGCCATTCGTGAGCACATCGTACAGCTTGCCCATGATCGAATTGAGCATGACGTTCGGTTCGACAAGTGCCATGACGCTTCTCCTTCAGAATAAAACGTGTGGTTCTTGATACTCTCGGCCCCCGGATATTTGCACCTCTGAGTTCCATCAACATATGGGGCGAACCAATCGTCTAATTCAACGGAGATAAGCGTGGGCGCGCGCGGACCGGGTTCGTCTTCATGGCTGGCGCTGGCCGGAAGGGACGGCGTCGCACGCAAGTTGCCTGGCGGCGCCAGGCCGCAAATCATGGCGGCGGCCACGAACGCGGGTGGCACGAAAAGTCCTATAAATGCAACTAACAAACTTATGCAAAATAAAAATACAAAACCAAAAACCACCCCGTCACCAGAAAGGAGGCAAAGGTGGAGGTGAAGGTGGAGATGGAGGTGGAAATCGATACCGGCATGGACAGGAAAACAAAAGCCGGGACGGAGCAGGGCAGTCACATGTGTGCAGATGCAACCGCCACTATCCGCGGCCAGCACTCATTCCGACGCCGGCAACCCCGATGTGCACTTCGCATAGTTCAAGGCGTCGGCCAGTAGATCGTAGCGAAACGAACCATAGCAATAGACGCCGCGTTCATACACGATGCCGAAGGCCGTCATCTGGACTGCTTCCGCGCTCGTCGGCCCCTGCCATTCTTCCCAGTGACTGGGCAAGGGCTGTTCCTTGAAACCCGGTTTTTCGCGGTCCAGCCTGGCGTAGGCAATCGCATCCTGGAGCCGGTCGTAGCGGTATTGCTGGTAATGATAGGCGCGGCCGTCGAACCAGATGCCCAGTGCTGGCTCGACGAGGGGCGGTGCTGCAGAAGAATGGATGGTCCGCATGGTGTCCTCCATGAACGTCATTGGGTGTCCTGCTTGCTGACCCTGGCTGCCGTCGCAATAAACTGATCAAAATCAACCGGTTTCCGGATATGTGTCTCGAATCCTGCCGCAAGCGCGCGGGTAACATCGGTGGGGCGGGTGAAGCCGCTCAGCGCAATGGCCGGCGTGCCTGCCGTCGTCTTCAGTTCACGAAGGGCGGCCAGCAAGGCATATCCATCCATGTCCGGCATGCCGATGTCTGAAATGATCAGATGGAAATCTTCGGCCGCACGGCCAGCCGCTTCCAGCGCCGGGACGGGACCGGGCGCCGATGTCACGCGCGCTTGTTCGTTCACCAGGAGCGCCGCGAGCGTTTCCACCGTCTCGACGGAGTCGTCCACCAGCAGGATGCGCTTGCCGACCAGGCTTCTGGTGATGGCGGCTTCGGAAGACCCGCATGGAGATTGACGGTGCGCAACCGGAAAGTAGACGCGGAAGCTGGCGCCAAGCCCCTCGCCGCCGGACTCGACCTCTACCCGGCCGCCATGGCTGTGGACGAGCTCCTTGACGAGTGCGAGTCCGATGCCCATGCCGCCATACTGCCGTGCCGCGCCGTTGTTACCTTGACGGAACATGTCGAAGACATGCGGCAGGAGTTCGGGCGCGATTCCGCTTCCCGTGTCCGAGACCTCGATGCATGCCATGTCGTCGAATTCGCGCCGGACCTGCACCCGGACCGTCCCGCCCTGCGGCGTGAACTTCAATGCATTGCTCAGCAAATTCCAGACGATCTGCTCGATCCTGACGACGTCGCCCTGGATGAGCAGCTCGTCGGCACACACATCTATGTCAAGCGTCAATTTCTTCTGCTTTGCCTCTTCCTCCATCAGCCTGACGACTTGACTGACTCTTTCCGAAAGATCGAGTTGGGAATAGGTCAGTGTCAATTTTCCTGTGTGCAAGCGCGACAGGTCCATCAGGTCATCGATGATCCGGGCCTGGCCTTGCACCATGCGCTTGATCGTGCCGGTCCCGCGCACGATGGCGGGTACCGTGGCCGCCTCGGGAATACGGCCCAGCATTTCCGCAGTCAGCTGGATCAGGTTGAGCGGCTGCTTGAGCTCGTGGGAGAGCACGGCGAAGAACTCGTCGCGGACCCGCGCCGCTTCTTCCGCGCGGATCCTTTCCTGCTTTTCCGATTCCAGCCTGGCGTCCTGCTGATCGTGGCGCCACTTCGAATTGGTCAGGTCCCGGCAGATCTTGACGAAACCGCCGATGTCCTCATCCACAAGGGGAGAGGTGATGCCGCTGCAGAACACGCGCGAGCCGTTGCGGCGCACGTGCCAGCGATCATCCTCGGCGCGGCCATCGGCCTGTGCGCGGTGCAGTTCGTCCATGAATGCGCCCGCTTCCCGGTCTTCCTGTGTAAACAGGATGTCGCCGCTCTGGCCGACAATCTCGGATTCCGGATAGCCGAACAGCCGCTCGGCGCCATTGTTCCAGCTGGTGATGATGCCATCGTTGTCCATCGTGGCAATCGCATAGTCACGGGTGCTGGCGGCGATGCGGCGCATCTGCTGCTCGCTGCCACGCAGCTTGTCCTCGGCCAGCTTGCGACGCGATATATCGATGAATGACAGCACCAGTCCCTCGATACGGTCTTCCGCCGTACGGTAAGGCAGGAGCCGGGCAATGTACCAGATGCCATCGTTGGTGCCGCGCACTTCGCGCTCGACCGGCTGCAGCGTGTCGAACACCTGTTCGATGTCACGTTCCAGCTCCGGGTAGTCGAGCCGATAGGTGATGTCGAGGATGGAACGGTCGATGTCGGAGCTGATCAGATTGAACAGCCGCGTGCAGGGCTTCGAATACCGCTTGATCCGGAGGTGACGGTCGATGAACAGGATCGCGATCTCGGTCGCCGAGAGAAAATTCTGCAGGTCGTCGTTGGCCTTGGCAGTCTCGTCGACCTTCATCTTCAATTCGTTGTTGACCGTGGTAAGTTCCTCGTTGATCGATTGGAGTTCTTCCTTGCTGGTCTCGAGTTCCTCGGCGGTCGAACGCAATTCCTCATTGCTCGCCTGCAGCTCTTCATTGGATCCTTTCAGGTCTTCCAGGGTCGTCTCATATTGCTCTATGACGGATCGCAATTGTTCCTTGGTCTGCTTCAACTCCTGTTCAAGGTGCAAGGCAACAAGGTTGTTCCCGTTCTGGTCATCGGCCGGCCCGGCGTCGTGCGACGCCTCGCGTTCCTCGAATACCAGCAGGGTAATGCCGGTGGCGGCATTGTTGTCGCGGGCAGGGTGGATGTTGATGCGGACCAGGCTGTTGGTCTTTCCATCACGCAAGGGCATGAAGCGGGTCTGCACATCCATGTGACGCTGCGACGCCTGGAACAAGGCGGCGCGGAATTCCAGCTGAAGATCGGGATGCAGCGTCGCCATGATGTCGTGCGAAGGCTCGCCGCCCGCATGGTGGAGGAAGCGCCAGGCTTGTTTCGTCGCATAGACGATCTGGTGGTTCCGGTCGATGAGTATTCCTGGCGGACCAGAAATTTCCACGAGTTTACGGTACAGGTCTTGCGGCGAGGCGCGCCGCTGGTCCGTGCTGTCCTCTGCCGCTTTGACGGGCAAGCGTTCGGATCTGCTGATGAGGGGAGGGATATGAAACAGCTTTTCCGACCTGGCGTTGGCGGCGCGGTAAATGCGGTTTTTCTTGTCGACCGGCGTGAAATAACGCGCGACCGCTTCCGCCGACTCGGCCGTGCCCAGAAACAGGTAGCCGTTCGGCTGCAAGGCATAATGCAGGATCTCCAGCACTTTGGTCTGGACGTCGCGGTCGAGATAGATCAGCAGGTTGCGACAGGAAATGAGGTGCAGTTGTGAAAATGGAGGATCCTGCAGAATATTGTGGGTCGCAAACAGTACCTTTTCCCGTATTTCCCGTTTCACGCAAAAATGCTCGTCCTGCCGGTCGAAATATTGCCGCAGCCGGGTCGGCGCCACATCGGTAATGATCGAACTCGGATACCTGCCCGCGCGTCCCACGGCGATGGCGCGCTCGTCGATGTCCGAAGCAAAGACCTGTAGCGGCCTGGGCTTGGCCAGCATGTTGTTCTGGTCGGCGAGCAGCATGGCGATCGAGTAGGCCTCCTCGCCGGTGGCGCAGCCCACCGACCAAGCGCGGATTTGCTCGGTCTCTTTCGACTCCTGGAAAATATGCGGAATGACATCGCGCTCCATGGCTTCGAAGGCGGTACGGTCGCGGAAGAAATTCGTGACGCTGATGAGCATGTCCTGGAGCAGGGCGGGTGCTTCATCGCTGTGCTGTTCCAGGTAATGCCGGTAGGCGATGACATCGGCCAGGCCGCGGACCTGCAGCCGCCTTTCGATCCTGCGCAGGACGGTCGCGCGTTTATAGTGCTTGAAATCGTGCCCTGTTCGCAGCTGCAATATCTGCAGGATTTCGCGGAGTGCAAGTTCCGCTTCCTGCGCCTGTGCCTCCGCACTGTCGATGTGAATACTGCGCTCCAGCTGCCCCGCGGGAGGCAGTTGCAGGGTGAGCGCGTTGCGGCTCAACTCGAGCAGCTTTTGCGGCATCTCGACGACCGGCAGCACCACGTCGACCGTACCCCTTTCCAGCGCACTGCGCGGCATGCTGTCGTACTCGGCATCGTCGAGCGACTGGACGAAGGTCAGGCCCCCTTTTTCCTTGATCCTTGCGATACCGACCGCGCCATCCGAGCCTGCACCCGAGAGGATGATGCCGATCGCCCGTTCCCGGTGCACTTCGGCCAGCGTGCGAAAAAACATGTCGATGGCAACATGACGCCCTCGCGGGCGCGCAGCCGTGACAACCTGCAGCGTTCCATCGTTCATCAACAGATCCAGCGCCGGCGAAATCAGATAGACATGGCCGGGCTCGACGGGCGTGACTTCCGTGACCTGCGTGACCGGCATCCTGGTTTTCGCTTGCAGGATCTTGTCGAGATTGCTCTCGTGCTTCGGCGACAGGTGAATGACGACGACAAACGCCATGCCGTTCTCGGCTGGCATTGCCTCAAGAAACCGGCTCAGCGCTTCGATGCCCCCTGCGGAAGCGCCGATGCCGACAACCGAAAACGACAGCGTGCTCGGGATGAAATCACGATCGGGCGGGGGAAATTCGAGCACTTTGCGTTCGTTGTCGTTCATGGAAATACTTTCGCGGCGATTTGAATCAATAAGCAAGCATAACGTGTTTTCGAATGTAAAACCGGCGCATGAATCGATTAAATATTTGGCGGCGACGGCTTTTATCCGGATTCCTACCGACTATGTCTTTTCGCTTCCATTTCTTCGTGCATGAAGGTGTTGGCGGAAATTTATCCATAGGATATCGGTGGCAGGGAATAGGGCATCCATCCTCGCGCCCGAAGAACAAGGAATATGCGTCACATGAGTCACTCCGGATTATGGAGACGTCTTCGACGGCGGCATCGGCCTGGAACAGGAGCGGCCGCAACCTGGGCGTTGGCATCGGCCGCGACGGGATCGATGCATCGCGCAAGGGCCCGTGCCGGGTGCCGGCCGGGTGCGGATCGAGGAGCGCCTAGTGCAGGCTGCGCCGCTTGTGCTGGTACATTTCCCGGTCTGCCATCCGGACATAGTCGAGCAGGGTGGACTCGCTGCCCGGATCGCAGCGCACCGCGCCGATGCTGATCGAAAGCCGGTAAGGCCGCTCCTGCATCAGGTTGAACGCACCCAGATTCTCCTTCAGCCGCGTCAGGATCACGCGCGGATGGGCTTCATCCAGCGCAAACGCGACGAATTCGTCGCCGCCGAGACGGGCAAGCACGTCGGTGTTGCGCAGGGATTCCCGCAGTACGGCGGCGGCATCCCGGATCAGCCGGTCGCCGGTATCATGGCCGAGCTGGTCGTTCACCAGCTTCAGGTCGTCGATGTCGGCGTAGATCATGACGCTCCCCGTGTGCCTGCGCTGGGCCAGCCTGAATAGATGCTCCGCCTGTACGAAGAATCCGCGCCGGTTGTTCAAGCCGGTCAGGATATCGGTCAACGATAGCGCCCGGATTTCGCCTTCCGCCTCGTCGCGCCGCGCCAGTTCATCGGCATGGGCCTGGGCCGTGCTCGCCATTTGCTCGTATTGGGTGGAGACCAGGCCTTCGAGCGAACTGCGCATCGAGATCCTGCCAAGGGTCGCAATGGACAATTCGAGGACGGTTTCGAGAATGCGGCCGCGCTCGCGCCAGGCCTCGGGCCCGGCATCGTGTTCCCAGGCCACGACCAGCACGGCCATGGCCTGCTGCGTTGGAACGCCCACGACCATCGTCCGTGGCGACGGCATGGCCGTGCTGCCGGCCCCGTGTCCCATGCGCTCCATTGCCATGCGATGCCAGCCGTGGTGACTGTCCACGGCATGCGGCGAGCCGGCGCGGTCGAATCCCATCGACTCGCTGATGTCGCCACGGACCAGCAGCAGCGCGCGGTCCGCCTTGACCAGCTCGATGAGCGTCCGGCCGGCCAGCGCCAACGCCGCCACCGCGTCATCCACTTGCATCAACTCGCGCGACATGGTCAGCAGCGCCTGCAAGTCCTGAACTTCGCGCAATGATCCGATTGCTTGTGCCATCGATGATACTCCCGTCAGGGTTGCGTCGGCGCCGGTGTCACTTGCTCATCGATCTTCGGCGCGGAAGGCGTGATCGCTTCAGACAGGGACTGACCGGCGCTTTCGCGGCGGCGCAGGTCCGGTTGTTCGAGGACGCGGCGATCGCGTCAGTGCGCCGCCGGCGTCGTTCATGTCAACGGTCCATCGCTTCGCCGGAAAGAGGCGTCGCGGCCATGCATGTCATGCATGTCATGCAATCCATCATACGCGCTGCATACGAGGTGGGCCAGCAGTTTTCTGCGTAATTTCGCGGCATGCACGGGATGGAGAATGCAGTGCCGGAGCAACACCAGGTCTCGCTGGAAGAAAGACGCCGGCATGCACGGGACGCGCTGGATCGACGTCATGCAATTGGCCAAGCTGGAAACGGAAACATCCACGTACGGTGCCCCTGATCCTTAACTTCGCATAATCTATATTATGTCAAATCAGATATTGATCCACACCCCGGTCGAGCCGGGTATACCCCCTACATGATCCCTTTTCCGTTCACCGAGCCGACGATCTCGTCATAACGCTCGTTATCGGTCTTGTGCAGATACGCCGCCGTGGTCGCGATGTTGGCATGCCCCGCCGTGTCCTGCAGCGTCTTCAGTTGCACACCATTGTTCGCATGGTTGGTCAGCATGCTGTGGCGCAGCCAGTGCGCCGACGCGTGCCGCAGCGTGGCCGCAGTGTCGGTGTCGCCCTGGGCGTCGGCCACGCGCGCGGCGTCGGCGAACATCGCCTTGATCGCTTCCGATGCCGCTTCGTCGGTGATGCGCGCCAGTTTGCGCGAACGGCTGGACAGGACCAGCGGCGTACGGTCGGTGCGGCTGGTCTGCGGCAGCAGTTCGAAGGCCTGGCGGTAGGCGCGCAACGCTTCCAGCATGTCCGGCGGAACCGGAAGACGGCGCGGCTTGTTGCCTTTGCCGTTCACGTCGAGCCACCAGCGGCCATTGCCCTCGGTGTAGATCGATCCCATCGACGCGCTGACGATCTCGTTCAGGCGGGCGCCGGTATGGGCAAAGGCGACCAGCAGGAAACGGTCGCGGGCGCGGCGCCGGAATGCCGCCGGGGTGTCGGCCGGACGGCCGGACACGGTCTGCAGCACCAGTGCGATGGCGCCCTGGGTCAGGTAGCGCGTGATCCGGCTGCCTGATGCCGCCCGTACGTTGCGCACCAGTGCGCCGGGATTGCGGCGCAGGTAGCCGGTCTGCTCGGCAAAGCCCATCAGGCCTTTCACGGCGATCATCGCCTGCCTGCGGCTGGGATCGGACAATGGCCCGGTGAACGGCCGGTAGCGCGGGTCGCGGCGCGGCCATTTGGTGGTCGAGACCCACTCCGGCGGCGGATTCTTGAGGAATTCCTTGTAGTTGTTGAGGTCGGCCACGTTGAGCTGCGCCAGCGTCTTGCCGGCTTCTTCGCGGCACCAGGTCAGGAAACGGAACAGCTCCTTCTGGGTATTCTGGATCGATTTGGTGCTCAATTCGCCGTGGGCGATGAATTCGCGCGCCAGTTCGATGTCGGTGGTGGCCTCGGTGATCGCATCGTCCGCCATGCGGTACATCTTGACGTGCAAGCGTCCACTCTCCCGGGTGACGATCTCTTCAGGAACTGGCGGGCCGAGGTCGATGGGCGTAAAGTCTGGCATGGAATGGCGGTATCGAGGCGGTAAGGGCTGTATCCATGTACAGTATAGCATTTTTGATGTGGCGTTATTGAACTCGACAATATATTTGGTAATGTCGAGTTAAATATGGTGCCCGGTTCAATCGTGTTTGCAGCCCTCGCTGACGTACGGGACAATGCATCCACGCTTATCGTCAGCCGAAAGGAGCATGCATGAGCATCACGGTGAAAAACACGACGCCGGACACCACCAGGGTCACCCTGTTCGGCGAATTGCAGGACGGGACTTTCGACGCCAGGGTCATGGGCGAAACCGATGTCCCCTACACCCGCTATTGGGACAATGAGGTCGAGCAGCGCATGATCTACATCGAGCCCGATCCGGAGCAACTGAAGGCCATCCTGGCCGCCCTCAACGAGCGCCGCCTGACCATGGAACAACTGACGGAATTCGGCAGCGCCAGCGGCGGCACATCCGAGATCCCGGCTTGATCGAGGAACCGCCCTACCATATATCCAGGAGTCGACATGAGTTCACAAAATACGAATACTCAAGGCACGAATGCGGGCGCAAGCTACACATCCACCGGTAACGGCAACGGCGTGCAGAGCGGCGAATCGGTGACGGTGGGTATCGGCAACGCCACCAGCGGCGAGGAAGGTTCCACCCTCACCCACGAGACCATGCAGGAAACCGGCGGCAGCGGCGGCGAGCAATTGACCCAGCCGAAGGATGCAGAAAAGGCGCCGCGCGCCCCCGTGTCGAAGGAAGCGGCGCAGCGCCAGCAGGAAGCTGCGCCTGGTGCGCCCGAAGGCGCCGGCAGCGCCGCCACCGCCATCGGGCGCGGCTACCAGGATACGCGCAGCAGCCAGGCGAACCCGGGCGATACCGGCCTGGGCACGCCGGAAACCGGCGGCAACCAGAGCGAGCGCGATTTGTCGCCACCGCATCAGTACACGAAGTAATCACGCATGCGGGACTGGTGCCCGGATGCATGCGTCACGGGCGCCGGCAGCTGGCTCCCGGTATTGCACGGACACCAGCTGCCGGCCCCTCAGCGCTGCTGAGGGGTTTGCTTTCCCGATCCAGGCTTTCCCTGTCAGGCAGCGCCAGCCATGCGGCGGCACTCGTCGGCACAACGGCGGCACGCCGCGGCGCAGGCCTGGCAATGATCCATGTCGTGCTTGCCGCATTCCTCGGCGCATGCTGCGCATACGTCCGCGCACAGGCCGCAGAGTTCCTGAGCGAACTGGCTGCCGCGCGCCATGAAGGCCGCCGCGGTACGGCAGATCTGGGCGCAATCCATATCGAGGGCGATGCAGCCCGTCATCATCTTGACATCCTCTTCCTGCAGGCAGCTGGCGGCGCAATGATCGCAGGCCGTGGCGCAGGCATAACAGGCGTCGATACACGCCTTGAACTGTTCTTGGGACATGATTCGATCCGATCTTCGAAATATCGATTGGCGCAGGCACCGGGCGTAGCCACCCTGCCGCGCAGGTTTCCGGGCACGCGGGCTGATGATGGACCTCAGGTTAGCATGGCATGATCCGCCCTGCCCGCCCGATTGCGGGACACGCTCCCTGTAGAAAGACGTGTGCCGCGGCCTGCCGGCTTGAAGCCGGCCAGGTCCGGTGTTGCAACCCGCGGTATTACAACTCGCGGTTTGGCATTCCGGTGTTACAGCTGGACCGTCTTGTGGTCGCTGTCCAGGTCGGGTTTCGTGCCGGTCAGCGCCGCCTTGGCCATCGCGAACACCTGCACCATCTTGCTGTCGTGCGTGTCCCAGTATTCGGCCGAGTGCGGATCGACGCGGATCAGCACGGCGTGCTCGTCTTCCGGACCGGCCGGGAACCAGGCCTGGGCGCCGGCGTTCCACATGTCGCGGATCAAATTGCGGTCGACCACGCGCTCCGCGGTGCCGCTGACCGATACGTACAGGCTGTCGTCCGGTTGCGTGAATGCCAGATTGACCAGCGGGCGGTGCCCGATGCAATTCCAGAGGTCGGTCAGGGTCGACGTGAAGAACCAGATGCCGCCGTCGTCGTCGATCCGCTCCTTGGTCATCGGCTGGCTCAGCAGATGGCCGTGCTCGTCCTGCCAGGTGAACATCGGGAAGCGGACGTCCTTGATCTTTGCCGCCAGTTCGGCGATTTTTTTGCTGTCGTGGGTGGTCATGAGCGTGTCCTCGAATGGTTCTTTATGAGTGAGATGGGATTCTTGCATGGGCGCATTGCCATGTCGGTGCGGCGGCGAACCCATGGCGCGAATGGTACGGTGTGGCCGTGAAACGATGCGTTAGGCGGCCATCGCGCGACCCTGCCGATACAGGTTTTTCGAGTCTCGTCCATGCTATCCGGGCGATTTTTGAGACCTGTCAACCATGCCGGAAAGCGAGAAAAACGTGGATTTGCGGCGCAATATAATGATGCCTGTGCACCAGATATTACGCCCGACATTGCGTTCGGCGTTGTGTCCGATATCGCTCTTTGGTATCGCCTCGCGCATTGCCGTCAACAAGCATGGAGCTGCCCGACATGATCCACCACCGCCATGCACAGTCACCTGCACATCGCACGCGCACATCGTGTTGTCCACGCCGGGCCAACGGATGAGATATGGGCGCCAACCATCCCGCCGGGATTCCCATGTCCGCCCCGGACCAGCGCCCCCGTCTCGTCGTGCACATGGTCGAACGACTCGACAGTGCGAACACGGAAAACAGCCTGCTGAACCTGATCCGCCACCTGCCGCCCGGACGCTACCGCCATGCGATCGTCTGTCTCGATGACCGCGGCGATTATCAGGCCGGCGTGCGCGAACAAGGCGTCGACGTCGTCAATTTGCACAAGGGCGAAGGCCGCGATCCCCTGCATTACCTGCGCATGTTCCAGGTATTGCGCAAGCTGCAGCCCGACCTGATCCACACCCGCAACCGTTCCGGTTTGCTGGCGCAGTTGATCGCCGCCCTGGCCGGCGTGCCGCTGCGCGTGCATGCCGAACACGGCCGGGCGCTGGCCGGCGCCGACGGCGGTCGCTGGGGTGCGCGCATGCTGCGCCGGCTGCTGTGCCCGCTCATCGATCATTTCATTGCCGTCAGCAGCGACCTGGAACACTGGCTGGTGGAGTCGGTCGGCGCCGAGCCGGCGCGCGTCTCGCAAATCGCGAACGGCGTCGACAGCGTCCAGTTCCATCCGCGCCTCGGCCCCGCGGCGGCGATCGGACCGCCGGGCTTCATGCACGATCACGCCTTTGTCATCGGCAGCGTCGGGCGCATGGACGACAGCAACAACCATGCGACGCTGGTCGAAGCCTTTCTCAGGCTGATCGCGTCGCCGCATCCAGCGCATGCGCGGCTGCGCCTCTTGATCATCGGCGACGGGCCGGCGCGCGCCGAGTGCCAGGCGCTGCTGAACCGTGCCGGCGCCGCCCAGCGCGCCTGGCTGCCGGGTACGCGTGCGGACGTGGCCCAGCTGCTGCGGGCGATGGACCTGTTCGTGCTGCCGTCGCTGAGCGAGGACCGCTCGAACGTCATCCTGGAGGCGATGGCGAGCGGCTTGCCGGTGGTGGCGACCGCGGTCGGCGGCAATACCGAACTGGTGCACCCTGGTTTCACCGGTATCCTGGTGCCGCCCATGCAGCCCGACATGCTGGCCTCGGCCATCGCCGACTATTGCCGCATCCCTGAAATGGCGATCCGCCATGGCGCCCGCGCGCGCAGCCAGGTCATCGCGCGCCACAGCATGCCGGCCATGGCGCGCGATTACCTGGCTGTCTACGACACGCTGACCGACACCCTCGAGCGCGGTGATAACGTGGTGGGCGCCCGGATCGCTCCAGGTGGCGATAGCCCGGGCATGGCGGGCGACGCCGGCGACTATGACGATCCCGGAAGTGCCGCGCGGCGGGAGCGCTGATGCGTGTGCTGCACCTGCTCGATCCCGCCGTGCTGCGGGCGACCGACTATCGCAGCCGGACACTGGCCCTGATCGACCAGCTGCGTGCCCAGGGCGTGCACACCGTCCATTTGGCCGGGCCCGAGCGCATGGCCGGCATGCGTCCGGCGGAACACAGCGATGTCAACATGCATGCGGCCATGCCCGAGCGGCCGGGGTCGTCGGGATTGCATATCTACCGCACGCATGATCCCGAACGGCCGCGCTGGCTGCCGCGTCCCTGTGCGCCGGTGCTGTCGATCACCGCATGGGCGTTGCGCCTTCGGCAGGTGGCGCGGCTGACGCGGCCGGACCTGATCCACGTGCATGCGTCGAACTGGAATGCGCTGGCGGCCTTGCCGGCAGCCTGTGGCGGTGCGTTGCCGCTGATTGCCGAAACCGAGCGCCGCCTCGGCAGCGCCAGCAGCAGCCCCGGCAGATTGAGCGGTTTCGGCGCCGGTTCCCATTTATGGGAACGCTGGGCATTGACGCGTGCCCGCGCCCTGGCCGCGCCGAGCCTGGAAATGCGTGCGGCCCTGCGCGGCGCCGGGCTGGGTGGGCGCCGCATCGCGGTGATTCCGCCGGCTGCCGACGTGGATGCGAACCTGACCGGCATGGCCCGCACCGGCCGCATGCCGCGCGGCCTCGAAGGCGCGCCGCTGCTGGGCTACGCCGGACGGCTCGAGCATAACGAGGGCATCGACCTGCTGCTGTCCATCCTGCCAGCGCTGCGCCGGCGTCACCCGGCCCTGCGCCTGGTGGTGGCCGGTGGCGGCGCGCGGGAAGACGAGCTGGCCGCACGCATTCACGGCTCGAACGCGCGCGGCCACGTGGTATTCACCGGTGCCTTGCCGTCGCGCCGCGCGGCCGACGTACTGCCGCGCGCGGACATCGCGGTGTTCCCCGCCCTCCCCGGTGGCAGCGCCGAACTGGCGCCATCGCGCCACCTCATGAATGCGATGGCGCAAGGCTGCGCGATCGTCGCCTCGGACATCGCCTGCCACCGGGAACTGCTGACCCATGGGCACAGCGGCATGCTGTTCCACGCCGGCAGCCGCGCCGCCCTGGCGGAAATGCTGCTCGGACTGCTGGACTGCCCCGAGCGCCAGCGCGCCCTCGGCACCGCCGCCGCAATTTGCGCCGCATCCAGGCACAGCTGGACGGTCACGGCGGCCAGCTACCGGCGGCTGTATGAAGATGTGCTGACGCAAGGGTGTAAACATTGATAGCCTGGGGCAAGATTTAAACATATGCGGTGACGAAGGCTCAAATTGAACAAGATCGCAATGAAATAAAATTTCATATAAACAGAAGAAATGAAATTAAATTTCAACACGCATCAAGCCGCAATATTGTCACTACTATGACAATGGCCATCCCCCAAGCCCACAAGCAAATCGTCTATAGTCATGCCTTTCTACAATTAAAAAAGGGGCTTCGAGAAACCGCGGCGAGCGGCGGCAGTTTCAGCCGAGAAGCGCAGCTGTACATCAAGTACAGCGAAAATCGCAGGCTGAAAATGCAACGCGCAGCCCGGTTGATCGAGCCCCCACCACCGAGATGAAATTTGATGTTGCAATTGTCGGCAGCGGTCTCGCCGGCCTCTCTGTCGCCCTCCACCTCGCGCAAACCCGCAAGGTCGCCATCATTTCCAAGCGAGAATTGCTCGACGGCGCCAGCAACTGGGCGCAAGGCGGCATCGCCGCCGTCCTCGATTCCGGCGACAGCCACGACCAGCACATCGCCGACACCCTGGTCGCCGGCGCCGGCCTGTGCGACGAGACCGCCACGCGCTTCATCGTCGAGCACGGCCGCGCCGCGATCGAATGGCTGATCGAGCAAGGCGTCCCCTTCACCCGCGACGAGACCGCGGAGCTGGGCTTCCACCTCACCCGCGAAGGCGGCCACAGCCAGCGCCGCATCATCCACGCCGCCGACGCTACCGGCCATGCGGTGCAGGTCACGCTGGAACAGAAGGTGCGGGCGCATCCGAACATCTCCCTGTTCGAGCACCACTGCGCGATCGACGTGATCACGTCCGACAAGCTGACCCCGACCGGCGTGCACGGCGGCGCTCCGGCGCTGGTGGGCCAGCCGCGCTGCTACGGCCTGTACGTGCAGGACGAAACCAGCGGCAAGGTATTGACCTTCGAGGCCGAGCACACCGTGTTGGCCACCGGCGGCGCCGGCAAGGTCTATTTGTATACGACCAATCCCGACACCGCCACCGGCGACGGCATCGCGATGGCCTGGCGCGCCGGTTGCCGCGTATCGAACATGGAGTTCATCCAGTTCCATCCGACCTGCTTGTACCACCCGTATGCGAAATCCTTCCTGATCAGCGAAGCGGTGCGCGGCGAAGGCGGTTTGCTGAAATTGCCTTTGGGCGCCGCTGCGGCCGGCGGTACCCGTTTCATGCCGGCCCACGACGAGCGCGGCGAACTGGCCCCGCGCGACGTGGTGGCGCGCGCCATCGACTTCGAGATGAAGAAGCGCGGCCTCGACTACGTACACCTGGACATCTCGCACCAGCCGCCGGAATTCATCAAGGAACATTTTCCGACCATCTATGCGCGCTGCCTTGAGCTGGGCATCGATATCACCAAGGAACCGATCCCGGTGGTGCCGGCCGTGCACTTCACCTGCGGCGGCGTGGTGACCGACCTGACTGGCCGCACCGACATTCCGGGCCTGTACGCGGTCGGCGAGACCGCCTACACCGGCCTGCACGGCGCCAACCGCCTGGCCAGCAATTCGCTGCTGGAATGCCTGGTGGTGGGCCGCGCCTGCGCGCACCAGATCGCCGCGGCGCCGAAGATGGACGCGCCGCTGCTGCCGCCGTGGGACGAAAGCCGCGTCACCAATGCCGACGAGGAAGTCGTGATCGCCCACAACTGGGACGAGCTGCGCCGCTTCATGTGGAACTACGTCGGCATCGTGCGCACCACCAAGCGCCTGGAACGCGCCCAGCATCGCATCAAGCTGCTCAAGGAAGAAATCGACGAGTACTACCGCAACTTCCGCGTCACGAATGATCTGCTGGAATTGCGCAACCTGGTCGAGGTGGCGGACCTGATCGTGCGCAGTGCGCTGTCGCGCCACGAAAGCCGCGGCCTGCATTATTCGCGCGATTATCCGGACACGCTGCCCAAGGCGCTGCCGAGCGTGCTGACGCCGCGCCGGCGCCGGTCCTTCCCCTGACCTGATGACCCAGAAACTCAGTCCCTCGACCATCCTGCTGCTGACCGTACCGCCGCTGCTGTGGGCCGGCAATGCCATCGTCGGCCGCATGGTGCGCGACGCGGTGCCGCCGATGACGCTCAATCTGCTGCGCTGGTCGATTGCGCTGCTGGTCCTGCTGCCGCTGGGGCGCGCCGCATTCCGTGCGGGCCAGGGCGTGCTGGCCAACTGGCGCCGCTATGCGCTGCTCGGGCTGTTGGGCGTCGGCATGTACAACTCGCTGCAGTATCTGGCCTTGCAAAGTTCGACGCCGATCAACGTCACCCTGGTGGCGTCCGGCATGCCGGTGTGGATGATGCTGGTCGGGCGCCTGTTCTTCCAGGTGCCGGTGCGGCGCGCCCAGGTGCTCGGTGCGCTGCTGTCGATCGCCGGGGTGCTGGTGGTGCTGTGCCGGGGCGACCTCGACCAGCTGCTGGGCCTGCGCCTGGTGGCCGGCGACGTCTATATGATCCTGGCGACGATCGCCTGGTCCTTCTACAGCTGGATGCTGCTGCAGCCGAAGGACGCCCCATCCCTGCGCGGCGACTGGGCCGCCTTCCTGCTGGCCCAGGTCGGCTATGGCGTGCTGTGGTGCGCGCTGTTCAGCGGCGTCGAGTGGTCGCTGGGCCCGCCTTCCATCGCCTGGAGCGGGAATGTGGCGGCGGCGCTGCTGTTCGTGGCAATCGGACCGGCCATCCTCGCCTTCGCGTCGTGGGGCGCCGGCGTACGCCGGGCCGGACCGAGCATCGGCGCCTTTTTCGTCAATCTGACGCCGCTGTTCACCGCCCTGCTGTCCTCGGTGTTCCTGGGCGAGCTGCCGCATGCCTACCACGCGCTGGCCTTCGCCCTGATCGTCGGCGGGATCGCGGTGTCGGCCAGGCGCTGATGGCGCCCGTGCTAGACTTCCGGGTCATGGATTCCGCTACCTTCCCTGACGCTTCCCTCGCGCTCCACGTCCGCAGCTACGGCGCAGAAGATGGCACGGACCGCCACGACTTCGCCCAGCTGGTGTTGCCGCTGAGCGGCGCGGTCCTGCTCGACATCGAAGGCCGGCAAGCCCGGCTCGATCAGCACGGGATGGCGGTGGTGGCGCCCGGCAGCTGGCACACGCAATGCGGTAGCGGGCCGAACCGTTCCCTGGTCGTCGACATCGACAGCGCCACCATCGCGCGCGGCCCCTGGGAACGCCTGCTGGAGCGGCGCTTCACGGCGCTCGACCCGGCCGCGCGCAAGCTGGTCGACTACATGGCGACGATGAATGCACTGCAGCCCGCGCGACCGGGACTGCCGGACCTGCTGCGGGGCTGGGTGCCGTTGCTGCTCGATACCGTGGCATCTGGCCAGGCGCGTGCACAGGTACGCCCGGTGTCGCGCCTGTCGGCCCTGCTGGCGGAGGTGCAGCGCCAGCCCGGCCTGCCCTGGACCGCCGAATCGATGGCGCGCGGCGCCGGGCTCAGCGCCAGCCGCCTGCATGCGCTGTTCCGCGCGGAACTCGACACCACGCCGCGCGCCTGGCTGCTGGAGCAGCGCATCGCCTGCGCCCGCGACTGGCTGGCCGGCACCAACAAGCCGATCGTGCAAGTGGCGCTGGACGCCGGCTTTTCCGACCAGAGCGGCCTGACGCGCGCGCTGCGTGCGGCGACAGGGCTGACGCCGGCCGCATATCGGCGGCAATATGCACGCCATGCGCTCAACGATGACCCGATGCGCCGCTGAACAGGAAGCTGTGCCTGCCGCCGGCCCGCACGACGCACGTCGAAACAGGAGCCCGTGCCAAAAACACAGTAGCCTGTGCCAAGAAATTTCTCCTCGCTAGCGCCAAAATCTCCGCCTGACTGGAGATTCAATAATGATGAATAACATGATATGGCGCGGCGTCGCCGCCAGCGTCACCGCCGGCGCCTGCTGGGGCCTGGTATTCCTGGCGCCCAAGCTGACGCCCGGCTTCCTGCCGATCGAGCTGTCGGCCGGCCGCTACCTGGCCTACGGATTGATTGCGGCGCTGTTGATCGCTCCGGGCTGGCGTCGCGTGGTGCGGACCCTGGGCTGGCGCGAATGGCGTGCGCTCATCTGGCTCAGTTTTATGGGCAATATCTTTTATTACCTGTGCGTGGCCAAGGCGGTGCAGACCGGCGGCATCGCCATGACCTCGCTGGTGGTCGGCCTGCTGCCGTTGACGGTGACGCTGGTCGGCAGCCGCGACCGCGATGCGCTGCCGCTGCGCCGCCTGCTGCCTTCGCTTGTGTTGGGCCTGGCCGGTTTGCTGTGCATCAGCTGGCATGCGTTGACGCAGCCGGGGCCTGGGTCGTGGGTAGGCCTCTTGTGCGCGCTCGGGGCGCTGGTGGCGTGGACCATGTATGCGGTTGCCAACAGCCGCTGGCTGGGCCGGCTCGAATCGGTCTCGGCGCACGACTGGAGCCTGCTGACCGGCGTGGTGACCGGCGTCGAGGCGCTGCTGCTGGCGGTGCCGGCATTCATGGTTGGCGCCGGTACCCACGCTGCGGATGAGTGGTGGCGCTTCATCGGCGTGGTGTCGGCCGTGGCCCTGCTGTGCTCGGTGCTCGGCAATGGCTTGTGGAACTACGCCAGCCGCATGCTGCCGCTGACGATGATCGGACAGATGATCGTGTTCGAGACCCTGTTCGCGCTGCTGTACGGCTTCCTGTACGAGGCGCGCCTGCCGGGCCCGCTCGAATGGCTGGCGATGGCCCTGCTGGCGGGCGGCGTCTGGTCGTGCACGGCGGCGCACCGGCCGCGAGCTGCGACAGTGCGGGATCTGGATGAAGACGCGCTGTCGTCGCATACCGCGCATTAGTGACCATCACTTTCGCGTCCGCGCCGCGTGTATGCTGCGCTGCAACGATGGCGTCCGGAATCGTGTGTCCGGCCCGACATTGGGGGTGTTACGATCCCATGTGCAGCAGAACATCGACGAGGGATCCATGCAAATGGCTGAAGGCTTAATTGGTCAAGATACGGGCCACAATACAGGCAACGATGCCGGCCGGGATACGGTCCACCGGCACGCGGCCACGATCGCCGAATTCCTGGAGCGCCATCCGCGTGCGCTGGTGCTCACCGGCGCCGGGCTCTCCACCGCGTCCGGCATCCCGGACTACCGCGACCGCGACGGCACGCGCCGCGGCAAGCCGCCGATCCATGGTCCGGATTTTCGCAAGTCCGACATGGTGCAGCGCCGCTACTGGGCGCGCAGCATGATCGGCTGGCCGGTGCTGTCGCGCGCGCGGCCAAACGCCGGCCATCTCGCCATCGCCGGGCTGGAGACGATCGGGCACATCGGCCCGGTGCTGACCCAGAACGTCGACGGCCTGCATGGCCAGGCCGGCAGCCACAGCGTGCTCGAATTGCACGGCAACATCCACCAGGTCGTGTGCCTGGCATGCTCGGCGCTGTTCCCGCGCGCTTTCATCCAGGGACAACTGGAACAGTTCAACCCGCACATGGCGGGCGCCAACGCCACCCCGCTGCCCGACGGCGACGCCTCGGTCGAGCCGACCGCGCTGGCGGAATTCAGGCTGCCCTACTGCACCTGTTGCGGCGGTCCGCTGATGCCCAACGTTGTGTTTTTCGGCGACAACGTGCCGCCGGCGCGCACCGCCATCGCACTCGACCAGATGGAACGCGCCGACGCCCTGCTGGTGGTCGGCTCCTCGCTGATGGTGTATTCCGGCTTCCGCTTCTGCCGCCTGGCCCAGGCCGGCGGCAAGCCGATCGCCGCCATCAACCTCGGCCGCACCCGCGCCGACGATTTACTCGACATCAAGATCGAGGCATCGAGCGAGCAGGTGCTGCCGCTCGCGCTGCAACTGCTCGCCAGGAGACATCCCGAACACGATCATCTGCTGCCATCCATTCAACTCGACGGGGGAATACTGTGACGAAGACATTGACTAGCACCGCGCAGGACATCGGCCGCACATTGGCGCGTGAAACCAGGCATGGCATCGGCAATGCCGCGGACAGCGCCCGGCAAGTCGCTGCCGGCGCCAGGAAGGCGGCCCGTGGCGGCGCCGGCGGCGGCCTGAAGGGCTGGCACGTCGGCGCGCTGGCCGCCGGACTGGGCCTGGCCGCTTCCTTCTTCTACGTGCGCGCGAAAACGAAGCAGGCCGAAGCCGAGAATCCGCCGCAAGGCCGTTTCGTCACCGTCGACGGGGTGCGCCTGCACTACATCGAGCGCGGCAGCGGCCCGGTGCTGGTCCTGCTGCACGGTAATGGCGTGCTGTCGAATGACTTCGAACACAGCGGCCTGCTCGACAAGGCGGCCGAACATTACCGCGTGATCGCCTTCGACCGTCCCGGCTTCGGCTACAGCGAGCGTCCGCGCAGCAAGATCTGGACCCCGCAGGCGCAGGCGCGGCTGCTGCATCATGCGCTGCAGGAAATCGGCGTCGACACCGCCATCGTGGCCGGCCATTCCTGGGGCACGCTGGTCGCGCTGTCGATGGCGCTGGAGGTACCCGGTTTCGTGCGCGGCCTGGTGCTGCTGTCCGGCTATTACTATCCGAGCTTGCGCGCCGACGTGCCGCTGGCCTCGGGACCGGCGATCCCGCTGCTGGGCGACCTGATGCGCTACACGGTCTCGCCGCTGGTCGCGCGAATGATATGGCGTCCGCTGGCCAAACGCATGTTCTGGCCGCAGCCGGTCGACCCGCGCTTCCGCGAATTGCCGCCGTGGCTGATGCTGCGCCCGGGACAATTGCGCGCCAGCGCAGCCGAAGCCGCGCTGATGGCGCCGACGGCGCTGGCCCTGGCGAAACGTTATCCGGAACTGCGGGTGCCGGCCGTGATCATTGCCGGCACCAAGGACAAGATCGTCGCCTTCGGCCACAATTCCGAGCGCCTGGACGAGCGTTTGCCGCACAGCGAGCTGCAGCTGCAGCCGGGTGTCGGGCACATGACGCATTATGCGGATCCGGACAAGGTGCTGGCGGCGGTCGAGTCAATCGCGGCGCAGGCCGGGGAGACGATCTACAGGAGGAATCCGAAGGCGGAGGCGCTGGCCAGGGCCAGCGAGAGTGGCGTGTAGGTAGGATTCGTGTGATGCATCACGCAAGCATGGGCCCCCGCCTTCGCGGGGGCGACGATGGATTTTTCGTGACGCGTAACGAAAATCAACCAACAATCCGCAGCGAATAATCCGTCGCCCGGATATCCTTGGTCAAACTGCCGATCGAAATCCGGTCCACGCCCGTCTCCGCAATCGCGCGCACGGTCTGCATGTTGATCCCGCCCGAGGCTTCCAGCAGCGCGCGCCCGTCATTGATGCGCACCGCGTCGCGCATCATGCCCAGGTCAAAATTGTCCAGCAGCACGGACACGGCGCCCGCCCCCAGCGCTTCCTCCAGTTCGGCAAGGCTTTCCACCTCGACCTGGATCGTCACGCCCGCCTCCAGCGCCGCGGCCGCGCGCAAGGCCGCCGTGATGCCGCCGGCCGCCGCGATATGGTTTTCCTTGATCAGGATGCCGTCGTACAGCGCCATGCGCTGGTTGGCGCCGCCGCCCACGCGCACCGCGTACTTCTGCGCCTGGCGCAAGCCCGGCAGGGTCTTGCGCGTGTCGAGGATCCGGGCGCGGGTGCCGGCCACCACGTCGACGTAGGTGCGGGTGCTGCTCGCCACGCCGGACAGCAGCTGCAGGAAGTTCAGCGCCGAGCGCTCGGCCGTCAGCAGCGAGCGCGGCGAACCTTCGATGGTGCAGACCACGCTGCCGGCGGCCATGACGTCGCCTTCGGCATATTGCCAGTCGATTTCGGTATCCTGGTCCACGGCCAGCATGATGCCTTCGAACCAGGGCGCGCCGCACAGCACGGCCTGTTCGCGCACGATCACGCGTGCCTTTGCACGCGGCGCTTCCGGCACCAGCTTGCCGGTCAGGTCGCCGCTGCCGACGTCTTCCAGCAATGCGGCCAGCAGGTTCTGTTCGAAGGCGGCCTGGAGTTTCTCGTCGAACTGACCATCATCGGCAAAAGGATTCTTCAGGTTGCTCATGCCGGACCCACTCCCGAGAACAGTTTGGTTTCGTTTTCCAGCGCACCGCTCGGCAGCGCCTTGGCCTTTTTCGCGGCCGCGAAATCGAGCATGCGGTCGATCGCGCGCTTGGCCTGGCGTCCGGTTTCCGGATCGACGACAATTTCGTTCTCGCCGTCGGTCGCTTCCAGCACCTCGGCCAGGTTCTGCAGGCCGTTCATCGCCATCCACGGGCAATGTGCGCAGCTCTTGCAGGTGGCGCTGTTGCCGGCGGTCGGCGCTTCGATCAGCGTCTTGCCGGGCGCAGCCATGCGCATCTTGTGCAGGATGCCGTTGTCGGTGGCGACGATGAAGTGGGTCGCGTCCATGGTCTGGGCCGCATTGATCAGCTGGGTGGTGGAACCGACCACGTCGGCCTGCTCGACCACGTTGGCCGGCGATTCCGGGTGCACCAGCACCTTGGCATCCGGATATTGCGCGCGCAACAAATCGAGTTCGATGCCCTTGAATTCGTCGTGCACCAGGCAGGAACCCTGCCACAGCAGCATGTCGGCCCCGGTCTGCTTCTGGATGTAGGAACCCAGGTGGCGGTCCGGCGCCCACAGGATCTTCTTGCCCTGCGCATGCAGTTCCTTGACGATGTCCAGGCCGATCGACGAGGTCACCATCCAGTCGGCGCGCGCCTTCACGGCGGCGCTGGTGTTGGCGTAGACCACGACCGTGCGGTCCGGGTGCTGGTCGCAGAAGGCGGCGAATTCCTCGGCCGGGCAGCCCAGGTCCAGCGAACAGGTGGCGTCCAGGTCCGGCATCAGGATCGTCTTTTCCGGGCTCAGGATCTTCGCGGTCTCGCCCATGAAGCGCACGCCGGCCACCACCAGGGTCTTGGCCGGGTGGTCGCGCCCGAAGCGCGCCATTTCCAGCGAGTCCGACACGCAGCCGCCGGTCTCCTCGGCCAGGTCTTGCAAGTCGGCATCGACGTAGTAATGGGCCACCAGCACTGCCTGTTTCTCCTTGAGCAGGCTGCGGATGCGCTCCTTGAGCGCGGCTTTTTCGGCCAGCTCGAGCGGAGACGGGGCGCGCGCCCAGGCTTCGGCGGTCGAGCAGACGCCGCCGACCGGGCGGTCGTATTCGAAGGTCTTGATTGGAACGATGTTATTCATGGTTATAGGATCGTACGGAAGACGTGCTGACAGAAGACGTACTACGGCCGGACCGGGTCCGGAATGCGGGCATTGTAGTCCTTTGCCAATCTTGCGGCAAAAAAAAGCCCAACCTGTCAGCAGGTTGGGCTTGGTTCATGCGCGATCAACGTTCGCTTCACAAAAATAAAACTGACTAAATTCATGTTGCCCGGCTTGGTTCCGCTCGGCTTGGGTCCCCGCCTGTGCGGGGACGACGGTTTGCTGGGATTCAGTCGAGACCCTGGCTCTTCAGGTAATCCTCGTAGTTGCCCTGGAAGTCGATGACGCGGTCTTCCTTGACCTCGAGGATACGGGTGGCCAGCGAGGACACGAATTCGCGGTCGTGCGAGACGAAGATCAAGGTGCCGGCGTATTTGTCCAGCGCGATGTTCAGCGACTCGATCGATTCCATGTCCATGTGGTTGGTCGGCTCGTCCAGCAGCAGCACGTTGTGGCGGCCCAGCATCAGCTTGCCGTACATCATGCGGCCCTTCTCGCCACCGGACAACACGCGCACCGACTTCTTGACCTCGTCGCCGCCGAACAGCAGGCGGCCCAGGATCGAGCGCACGGCCTGGTCGTCGTCGCCTTCCTGGGTCCAGTTGCCCATCCAGTCGGTCAGGTTGGTGTCGGTGGCGAATTCCTCGGTCGGATCCTGCGGCATGTAGCCCGGATTGGCGTTCTCGGCCCACTTGATGCGGCCGGTATCGGCGTCCAGGCCGGTGATCTCGTTGCCGCCGATGCAGCGCAGCAGCGTGGTTTTACCCGCACCGTTGGCGCCGATGATCGCCACCCGTTCGCCGGCCTCGATCATGATCGAGAAATTCTTGAACAGGGTGCGCTCGTAGGTCTTGGTGAGGCCTTCGGTCTCGACCGCCAGGCGGTGCAGCTTCTTCTCGCCTTCGAAGCGGACGAACGGATAGGCGCGCGAGGACGGCTTGAATTCCTCGATCTTGATCTTGTCGATCTGCTTGGCACGCGACGTCGCCTGGCGCGCCTTGGATTTGTTCGCCGAGAAGCGGCGCACGAAGTCCTGCAGTTCGGCGACCTTTTCCTTGGCCTTGGCGTTGTTGGCCAGCTGCTGGTTGCGGGCCTGGGTCGACGCTTCCATGTAGTCGTCGTAGTTGCCCGGATAGACCTTCAGCGTGCCGTAGTCGATGTCGGCGACGTGGGTGCAGACCTGGTTCAGGAAGTGGCGATCGTGCGAGATGATGATCATCGTCGAGTTGCGCTGGTTCAGGATGTCCGCCAGCCAGCTGATCGTGTGGATGTCCAGGTTGTTGGTCGGTTCGTCCAGCAGCAGGATGTCCGGATCCGAGAACAGGGCCTGGGCCAGCAGCACGCGCAGCTTCCAGCCCGGCGCCACGGCGCTCATCAGGCCCTGGTGCAGATCGGTGGGAATGCCCAGGCCCAGCAGCAGTTCGCCGGCGCGCGCTTCGGCCGAATAGCCGTCGTACTCGGCCACCTTGCCTTCGAGCTCGGCGGCTTTCATGTAGTCGTCGTCGGTCGCTTCCGGGTTGGCGTAGATGGCGTCGCGCTCGCTGATCGCGTTCCACAGTTCGGTGTGGCCCATCATGACCACGTCGAGCACGCGCACGTCTTCGTAGGCGAACTGGTCCTGGCGCAGCTTGCCCAGGCGCTCGCCCGGGTCGAGCGAGACGTTGCCGGCCGAAGGATCGAGGTCGCCGCCGAGGATCTTCATGAAGGTCGACTTGCCGCAGCCGTTGGCGCCGATCAGGCCGTAGCGGTTGCCGTCGCCGAACTTGACGGAAATGTTTTCGAACAGCGGCTTGGCGCCGAACTGCATCGTAATGTTGGCTGTACTGAGCACTGGGGAAACCTTTTGCGTGGATTTTCGATTAACTGCGCATTTTACCATCCGTGCGAAGGCGGACGCTATCGCAGTGAAGGCACAGTCCAGTTGAAGGAATTCAACCCCGCACTTCAGTCGCGCCGGCTGCGGAACGGCAGCGCCGGCAAGCCGGCGCCATTCACCAGGTTCGGCTGCGCCGCCTCGTCCCAGGCGAAGCGCACTTTCACGGGCTGGGCCACGCTCGGGCTGGCGACCACCACCTTGCCATCGACGATGGTGGCGATGCCCGGATGCCAGCGCCCATCGCCGCCGGCGATGTCGAACCAGTTCAAGGCCTTGCCGTCGCGCGCGCCCAGGCCGTCGGCGTGGTCGAAGGAGATGACCGCCTTGCCGTTTTCGATTGTCAGCGCGCGGTAGCTCGGCCCGTAGGCGGCGATGTCGCTGCGGCCATAGCTCTGCGCCAGCGCCACGTTGGCCAGGCGCAGCCCGACCGTCTTCTTGTCACGCGGATGGATGTCGCGCAAATCGTCGACCAGGTCGGTGGTGACGATCATGCCGGTGCCGGGGATGCGCAGCGCGTCCGCCTGCGCTTCCCACATCAAGGCCGTGGCCTGCGGATCGATCACCTTGGCGTGGCGCACCACGTGGTACAGGTGCGGCGCCACCTGCGCATAGTAAAAGGCGAAATCGCTGCCCCACTGGCGGCGCCAGCCGGACACCAGGGTTTCCATCGACACCGTGTAGCGCGCCACTTCGCCGCCATCGATGATGTTCGACTCGCCCTGGTACCAGATGACGCCCTTCAAGGCGAACGGCGCCAGGCCGGCGACCATGCCGTTGTACAGCGTGGCGGCATCCGGATCGAGCGCGGTCGGCTGGGCGCCCGCGGTCCAGAGTTCGATGCGGGTGCCGCCCCAGGTCGAATCGACCAGGCCGACCGGCGCCTTGAGCTCGGTGTGCAGGCGGCGGCCGAAGAAATAGGCGGCGGCCGAAAACGGGATCCCGGCCAGGGATTCGGGCGAGCAGCGCACCCATTCGCCGGCGACGTCGTCCTGCGGCTGGCGCGCCTTCCTGCGCTTGACCTTGAAGAAGCGGATGTCCGGGTAATTGGCGGCTGCAATTTCCTGCTCGGCATTGAAGGTGGGTTTCTGGCCCTGCTTCTCGCCGACCGGCTTTTCCATGTTCGACTGGCCGGAGGCGAGCCAGACTTCGCCGAGCAGCACGTCGTCGACCGTGATCTGGTTGTTCTCGCCGCTGACCAGCAGGGTTGTCGCTGTATCGGTTGCCTGGTCCGTCCCCTGCTTGCCGCGCAGGTCGAGCGTGGCCTGCCAGCGGCCGTCCGCGCCTGCCTTGACGCTGCGCGACTGGGCGCCAAGCTTGACCGTCACCTGTTCACCAGGATCGGCCCAGCCCCACACCGGCACCTGGGCACCGCGCTGCAGCACCATGTGGTCGGACAGGATGGCGGGCAGGCGGACCACCGCCGCGGCCGGCGCGGCGATGCCGGCCAGGACCAATGCGGCCAGGATGGGAAGAGAACAGGGACGAGGAAGGTGGGAGCGCATGCCGAAATGCTAGGGCCGCGTGCGTGGCGGGTCAACGCACCCTCTTCAATTGCTCACGATGATGAGCCGAATGCGGCGCTTTATTAATGTGATGCGTCACAAATATGTTGCCCGCGCCTGCCTGCGGGCGCGGGCAAGCTTGTTTCGCGCGTGCCGGCGTTGCGGTCCTGTCACCCCACGCGCACCGTCGGATAATCCGACAGCGTCATCGTCCACTTGTCGCCATCCGACACCAGGTGCGCCTGCGCCCCGAACGGTATCGTCACCCGGCGCGGAATGTGCCCGAACTCGAGCCCGGTCAGCACCGGGCACGGCAGTGTCCGGCGCAGGTAAGCCAGCATCTGCGCGAAATCATAGCCATTGTCGGCCGGCGACAAGCGGTAGCCGGAAAAGTCGCCCAGCACGATTGCACGCTGGCGCGCCAGCACGCCGGTCTGCATCAGTTGCAACAGCATGCGCTCCACCCGGTACGGATGCTCGGCGATGTCTTCCAGGAACAAGATGCCACCGTCGATCTGCGGAAGATACGGCGTACCGGCCACGCTCATGATCATCGCCAGGTTGCCGCCCCAGGCGGTGCCGGTCAGGTCCAGGACGGGATTGCCGGAACCCGTCCCGGCGACCACGTGCGTCGGCCCGGCCAGGCAATCGAAGAAATCCTGCAGGGTGAACTCGACCGGCTCAGGTGCGCCGAAGTCGCCGGCGAACATCGGTCCGGCGTAGCTGGTCGTGCCGCGCCGGGCGTACAGGGCCATCTGGAAGGCGGTCACGTCCGAGTAGCCAACAAAGATCTTGCCGCTGTCGGCCATGCGGTCGAAGTCGATGTGCGGCAGCAGGCGCGTCATGCCATACTGGCCGCGCAGCGCCATCACCACCTGCACTTCCGGGTCGGCCGCGGCCGCGTCCAGCTGGGCCAGGCGCGCTTCATCCGTGCCGCCGAAGCGCAGGTGGCGCGCATCGTGCTCGTAGTAATTGTGGACCAGGATGCCCTGGGCCTCGAGGCGGGCGATGCCGCGGGCGACGGCCTCAGGGTCGGGCGCGTAGCCGCCGGGCGCGACGAGCGCAATACCAAGTTTGGGAACGATCACTGTTTGACGAAGAGCCGCGGTGTTGAGTCGGGCGCCATCTTACCGTGGGCATGGGCATCGATCAAGGCGAGCAGGCGCTCGAGCAGCTGTGCCGGCAAATCGTGGCCCATGCCTTCGATGACTTCCAGGCGCGCGCCGGGCACCGCCTCGGCCGTGGCGACGCCGCAGGCCAACGGCACCATCGGGTCGGCGGCGCCGTGGATCACGAGGGTGGGCGCGCTGATCGTGCGCAGCTGGGGCGTGCGGTCGCCGCTGGCGGCCACGGCCAGCGCCTGGCGCGCCACCCCGGCCGGACAGCAGTTGCGGCGCAGCGCGCGCGAGACGCGCCGGCGCAGGTGTTTTTCCGGGGTCGGATAGGCCGGGCTGGCCATCGCCTGCAGCAGCTGCACCGAATGCTCGACCATCGCTTCGATGCCGCCGCCGGCGCCGGGGCGGCGCAGGAAGGCGCGGCGCACCGCGGGCGCCGGTCCCGGCAGGCCGCGGCGGCCGCTGCTGGACATCATCGAAATCAGGCTCAGCACGCGCGCCGGGTGCCTGGCCGCCATCAGCTGGGCGATCATGCCGCCCATCGACACCCCGACCACGTGGGCGCGCGCGACCCCGAGCGCGGACAGTACGCCGATGGCGTCGTCGGCCATGTCTTCCAGGCGGTACGGCGGCTTGAGCGGCAGGCGCAGCTTGCTCTTGATCCAGGCCATGGCCAAGCTGGGATTGCCGGCATGCTCGAACTTGGTGGACAGGCCGCAGTCACGGTTGTCGAAACGGATCACGTAGAAACCCAGGTCGACCAGGCCTTCGACGAATTCGTCGGGCCAGGAACCCAGTTGCAGTCCGAGGCCGTTGATCAGCAGGAGGGGCACGGCTTTCGGATCGCCGGCGGTATCGAAGGCGATGCGGATGCCGTTGGCGTTCAGGCTAGGCATGAATGGTTGCTGCGTTGAATGGGGTCCCGGGCCGCACACGCGGCATCGAGGGCAGCATACCATTTTCACAAAATCGGGGTGTGACGGTAGAACAGCGGGCGTAGAGTGGGTGGTGGTGGCAGGGCCGCGTCGTTCCCGCGTATCGCAGGTCATTCCCGCGCAGGCGGGAACGACATTTCAGATCAGGCCGGCGGCGCCTTGCGCGCGGCGCGCCGTTCGGCAAAGAAGCCCTTCAGCATCGCCCCGGCCTCCTCTGCCAGCACCCCGCCCACCACCTCGGTATGGTGGTTCAACTGGTCGAGCGCAAACAGGTCCAGCACCGAGCCGCACACGCCCGTCTTGGGATCGCCGGCGGCGTACACCACGCGTGCCAGGCGCGCGTGCATCATCGCGCCCGAGCACATGGCGCAGGGTTCCAGCGTCACGTACAGTTCGCAGCCCGGCAGCCGGTAGTTGCCGAGTTTTTCGGCGGCGGCGCGCAGCGCCATGATCTCGGCGTGCGCGGTCGGGTCGTGGCGGCCGATCGGCTGGTTGTAGCCGGTGGCCACGATCTCGCCATCCTTGACCACCACCGCGCCGACCGGGACTTCGCCCGCGTCCCAGGCCTTGCGCGCTTCCAGCAGGGCTTGGGCCATGTAGCGCCCGTGTTGCGGCTCGTCAGGCATCCGTGATCTCGGCCCAGCAGTTCGGGGTTTCGTGCAGCACCAGCTTCTGCAGGCGCAGGCCGGTGCCGAAGCGGTCGGTGTAGGCGGCCTTCAGGATGTTCCAGGCCACCTGCGCCAGGTTCTCGACGGTCGGGATGCGGTCGATGACGACGGTTTTGTGGTTCGGCAGGGTTTCCAGGAAACCGCGCACCGACTCGTCCTTTTCGTACACCAGGAAGGCATGGTCCCAGACGTCGACCAGGTGTTCCTTGGCCAGCGCCTTGATGTCGGAAAAGTCCATGATCATGCCATTGTCGGAATTGCCTTCGACGTCGATCACGGCGCCGGTCAGCGTGATTTCCAGCACGTAGCGGTGGCCGTGCAAATTGCGGCACTGGCTCTTGTGGTCGGGGATGCGGTGGCCGGCATCGAATTCGAGCTTGCGGGTAATGGTCAGCATGTAAGGAAACGCTTAAGGAATTTGCAGGAGTTTATGGGTCTGGAGGCTGAGCTTCCACTTCGGGTTGCGGCGGCAGGTGTCGATCGCCAGCTGCGTGTTGAACTCGGCCAGCGGCCCGTCCATCGGCTGCACGTAGAAATTCTCGAAATCGAGCGCCTCGTAGGCGGACAGGTCCTGTCCCGTCTGCGGGATCACGACCTTGATCTCGTTGCCCTTGCCGACCACCAGCTTGCTGCCCATCTTCGGGCTGACGCAGATCCAGTCCACGCCGGCCGGCACCGGCAGCGTACCGTTGGTCTCGATGGCGATGGTAAAACCTCTGGCGTGCATGGCGTCGATCAGCGCGGCGTCCAGCTGCAGCAGCGGCTCGCCGCCGGTGAACACCACATATTTACTGGCCGGATAGGTGGATGGCCACAGGCTGTCGATCTCGGCCGCCAATGCCGATGCATCCCTGAATTTGCCGCCGCGTTCACCGTCGGTGCCGACGAAGTCGGTATCGCAGAACTGGCACACGGCGTCCAGGCGGTCGCTCTCGCGTCCGGTCCACAAATTGCAGCCCGAAAAGCGGCAAAACACCGCCGGGCGGCCCGCATGGGCGCCCTCGCCTTGCAGGGTATAGAAAATCTCTTTGATGCTGTAGATCACAATGGGTCTCGCTAGGCCTCTCGTCAACCTTCCATTATACCGCGATGCAGCGTGGGTGCAGAAGACCCCGGGTTTTTCTGGGAGATTCCCGCCGAAAACTCCAGATGGCATTGTTATTGACAGCAGGTAACAACTATCCGGTAGGAAAGCCGTAAATTCCATACGGATTCTTCCTATCGACGTCAGAAGGTTGACAGATGAACACCGTAATGCCTCCCTCCCTGCGCGCCAGCTGCGGCCTCCTGATGCTGCTGCTCCTGTGGACACTGGCCGCGAGCAGCGCTACGTCGTCCACGCTACCGCCGCGGGCGCATGCCGCCCTCATCGCCGTGCTCGCGATTGCCGTGGCGGCGCGGTCGAAGTGGCGCTGGCGCTGCGCCTGGAACTGCTGCGCAGCCGCCTCGAACGGGTGGCCAGGATGCTGAGGGGACACGGCGTGCAGCACGGAACCGGGCTGAGATTCGACGCTGACAGGATTTATTTGTTGTTCTCTTGCAACCCATACATTGTCCGGTCGCCGCCTTGTCGCCATTCGGCAGACGAGGAGAGCTACCCTATCCGCATAGCCCTTATTGTTCTAAATCAAAGGCGCACCATGGGCGCTAGCGCAGAATCGGTTCCTGTAAGCAATTATTGCTCAACGACAGAACCGAAGGACGGCTCATGACAAGCGCGACCATAATACAGCGTCTCCTGGAACCGGGCGGCACGGACCCTGAGCACGCCTTCGCCCACCAGCTGATGGAAATGCTGGCCATTCCCATCTTCGTGCTCGATGCCGGTGCCCGGGTCCTGATCTGGAACCGCGCCTGCGAACGCCTGACCGGCGTGCCCGCGCTGGAAGTGATCGGCACGCGCGAGCACTGGCGCAGCTTCTTCGACGAGCAGCGCCCTACCCTGGCCGACCTGATGATCCAGGAACGCGGCGACGACGTCCTCCAGCTGCATCCGCGCCAGGGCGCCGGCGCCCATTTGTCGGCGGAAAGCTGGTGCGCCATGCCGCGCATCGGAAAGCGTCGCTACCTGGCGGCCGATGCCAGCCCGATCTTCGACGAGCGCGGCAAGCTGTCGGCGGTGGTCCAGACCCTGCGCGACATGACCGACGAAAAAATGGCCCAGGCCGCCCTTGAACAGCTGGCCACGCGCGACGGCCTGACCGGCCTGGCCAACCGGCGCTGCTTCGACGACACCCTGCACCAGGAATGGGCCCGTGCGCTGAGGCAGCAGCAGCCGCTGTCGCTGCTCATGGTCGACGTCGACAATTTCAAAGCCTACAACGACGCCAACGGCCACCTCGGCGGCGACGAATGCCTGAAGCGCGTCGCCACCGCGGTCGCCAGCGAGATGCGCGCCAACGACCTGGTGGCGCGCTATGGCGGCGAGGAGTTCGCGGTGATCCTGCCGAACCAGTCGCTCAAGGGCGCAGCCGTGGTCGCCGAGCGCATCCGCACCCGGGTCGAGGCGCTGCAGGTGCCGAACCGCATGGCCCCCGGCCTGCACGTGACGGTGTCGATCGGCGCCGCCACCGCACTGGCTTCGCACGAGAACCGCGCCAGCGACCTGGTCGCCATTGCCGACACCGCGCTGTATCGCGCCAAGCACATGGGGCGCAACCGCATCAGCCTGCCGCTGGCCGATCAGAACTGAGCCGGCTTGGACCCGCCTGACACGTGCGCGCCGCTCGCCCCCCGCGGCGCCCGCATGCCTACGCTGCACTTGCCGACGCTGTATCTTTCCCTGGGAATCCACTATGCTTTCGCGTGGTATTTTCCCAAGGAGATAGTGTGTCCCGAGTCGTGCCGCTGGCCGGCCTGGCGCTGGCCGTGCCGGTTGTTGCCGTTGCCGCCGTCCCGGCCGCGCCCGCTGCGGCCACCGCATCCACATCCGCTGCGGCCACCAGGTCGGACGTGCTGCCCTTCAAGGCCACCGAGAAGCTGCTGTCCAACGGCCTGAAGATCATCGTCGTGCCGACCGGCTTCCCGAACCTGGTGTCGCTGACGATCCCGGTACAGACCGGTTCGCGCAACGAGGTCGAGCCGGGCAAGTCGGGCTTCGCCCACTTCTTCGAGCACATGATGTTCCGCGGCACCCGCGCCTACCCGCCGGAGAAGTACCAGGACATCATCACCAAGGCCGGCGCGCGCCAGAACGCCTACACCAGCGACGACCTCACCAATTACTACACCACCTTCGCCAGGCAGGACCTGGAGACCGTGCTGAAGGTCGAGGCCGACCGCTTCCAGCACCTGGAATACGGCGAAGCCGCGTTCAAGACCGAGTCGCGCGCGGTGCTGGGCGAGTACAACGAACAGCGCCAACCCGATGCAGAAACTGTTCGAGGTGCAGCGCGACGCCGCCTTCGATACCCACACCTACCAGCACACCACCATGGGCTTCCTCAAGGACATCGAGGACATGCCCAACCAGTACGCCTACTCGAAGGTGTTCTTCGACCGCTGGTACCGGCCGGAGCGCACCACCATCATCATCGCCGGCGACGTCGAGCCGGAGAACGCGATCGCGCTGGTCGAGAAATACTGGAGCGGCTGGAAGCGCGGCAGCTACGACGTCAAGGTGCCGGCGGAACCCGCGGCCAAGGGCGCGGCCTACCGCCACGTGCCCTGGCCCAGCCCGACGCTGCCGCTGGTGACGGTCGCCTTCCGCGGTCCGGCGTTCTCGGATACGCAGAAGGACCAGGCGGCGCTGTCGATGCTGCTGTCGCTGTCGTTCGGGCGCACCTCACCCTTGTATAAACGCCTGGTGCAGGACGAGCAGAAGGTCGACCAGTTGTTCGATTCCAGCCCGAGCCGGGTCGACCCATCGCTGGTCACCATCGGCGCCCGCGTGAAGAAGCCGGAAGACGCGCTGTACGTGCGCAACGCCATCCTGGAGACGGTGGCGAAACTGCGCGACACTCCGGTGGCGGCGCATACCCTGCGCGACGCCCAGGCCAACGAAAAGTATTCGCTGATCCGCTCGCTGGACAACACGGACACGATCGCCCAGACGCTGGCTTCCTACGTCCACTTCCAGCGTTCCTACGATACGCTCAACCGCTACTACCGCCTGGTCGACACTTTGACCCCGCTTGACCTGCAGGCGGCGGCGCGCAAGTACCTGGTCGACGACAGCATGGTGGTGACGACCTTGTCCCACGGCGCGCTGCCGGCCGGGATCGAAGCCCTGCCGAAGCTGGCCGCGCTGGCGCCCGAGGCCAGTGACGCCAGGTTCGACGTGCTGGTGCAGAAGTCGACCCTGCCGCAAGTGCGCTTCAAGCTGCTGTTCGACGCCGGCTCGAGCCACGACCCGGCCGGCAAGGAAGGCCTGGCGGCGCTCACCGCGGCGATGGTGGCGCGCGCCGGCTCCCTCGAGCGCAAGTACGACGAAGTCACCAAGGCCCTGTTCCCGATCGCCGGCGCCTTTGGCGACCAGGCCGACAAGGAAATGACCACCTTCACCGGCACCATCCACAAGGACAACTGGGACCAGTTCCTGGATATCGCCCTGCCGCAGCTGCTCGACCCGGGCTTGCGCGACGACGACTTCCGGCGCCTGAAGGACGCGCAGAAGAACGCGCTGGTGCTGGACCTGAAGGATAACAACGAAGAGGAATTCGGCAAGGAGCGCCTGCAGGCCAGCATCTACGCCGGCACGCCCTACGGCCATCCGGTGCTGGGCACCGTGAAGGGCATCGATGCGATCACCCTCGACGACGTGCGCGCCTTCTACAGGCAGGCATACACGCAGGGCGCACTGCACGTCGGCGTCTCGGGCGACGTCAGCCCGGCCATGCTCGATCGGCTCAAGCGGCGCCTGGCGCAGCTCCCGGCCGGCGCCGGCCTGGCCCGCATCGCCGCGCCGCGCGGCCGCAAGCCGCAGGGCCTGGAAGTCGAGATCATCGAGAAGAACACCCGTGCGACCACGATCTCGTTCGGCCTGCCGCTGGAAGTGAACCGCCGGCATCCGGACTTCCCGGCGCTGTGGCTGGCCAAGACCTGGCTGGGCGAACACCGCGCCTCGAGTTCCTGGCTGTACCAGCGCATCCGCGAACTGCGCGGCATGAACTATGGCGACTACGCCTACATCGAAGCCTTCCCGCGCGGGATGTTCCAGTTCTTCCCGAACCCGAACCTGGGCCGCCAGTCGCAGATCTTCGAAATCTGGATCCGTCCGGTGGCGCCGCAGAACGCCCACTTCGCGCTGCGCGTGGCGTTGACGGAACTGGGCAAGCTGGTCGACAACGGCTTGAGCAAGGAACAGTTCGACGCCACCCGCGATTACCTGATGAAGAACGTGTTCGTGATGACCGCGACCCAGGACCAGCAGCTCGGCTACGCGCTCGATGCGCAGTGGTACGGCACCCCGGAATTCACCCGGATGATGCGCGACGGGCTGGCGAAGCTCAGCGTGGATGACGTGAATGCGGCGATCAAACGGCACCTGTCCGCGCGTAATCTGTCGGTGGTATTCATCACCAAGGATGCGGCCGGGCTGAAGGAGAAGCTGATCAGGCCGGAGGCGGTGAAGATTACGCCGGCGGTGGAGGTGTTCTGAAAGTAAAAAACGCCGGCAAGCGCCGGCGTCTTTCTTTCAAGCCGGCGCAAGCCGGCCTGTCCTGGAAAATCAGGACGTCATGCGGTTCCAGCCATGACGCACCGCCGCCTTCATCTTGTCCCAGGTCGACACGCCGCTGGCGCCCGGATAACGGGTATCCCAGTCGCTGCGCAGGTCGGTTTCGACGTCGTCCCAGTTGCGGCCCTGGTACTTGCTGCTGCTGCGCATTTCATTGCCGTAGCGGTAGGCCGGGTCGTAGTCGTTGTAGGTGTCGCCGCTGGTGCCGTAGGTCGAGCTCCAGTGGGTGCGGTAGTAATCGTCGTCGTTATCGTCCGGGGTGATCTTGTCCCAGCCGTGACGCACGGCGGCCTTCATCTTTTCCCAGGTCGACGGGCCGCCGCTGTTGCGCGATTCCCAGTCGGTGCGCAGGTCGGACTCGGCGTCGTCCCAGCTGCGGCCCTGGTACTTGTTGCGCATTTCGCTGCCGTAGCCGTAGGCCGGCGCCAGGTCGTCGTAGCTCGAGCCCGAGGTGCCGTAGTTGCTGGTGAAGTGGTTGCGGTAGTAGCTGTCGTCGTCCAGGCGGCTGCCGGCGCCCAGCGACTCCACTTCCACCTCGGTGTGGCGCACGGTGTCGTGGATCTGTTCCTGGCGCTGCGTCACTTCCTTGCCGACCACGACTTCCTCGACCACGCGCGCCGATTTCTGCACCACGGCTTCCTCGGCGGTTTCGCGCAGCTCGATCGACTGCTCCTTGAACGCGGTGCTGTCTGCGGTGCTGATCGGCTGGTTGACCGGATGGCGTTCCACGCTCACGTGTTCTTCGCGCAGGCCGATGCTTTCGTTGACCGGGGTCTCGACGATGCGCGAGTAGACGCGCACGCCGCCGCGCTGCACTTCACGCTTGCCGACCTTCAGCTCTTCTTCCACCACGGGAATCGCGGTGGTGCCGTCGCGCGACTGGCTCAAATCGCGCTGCTGGGAGCCGGACAGCGAGGTGTCGCGCTGCAGCGAGCCGCCGGTGATGGCGGTGCCGCCCAGCGACTTGTCGTCGGAATCCTGCAGCGAGGCCGTGCCCTGCAGCGAACCCGGCTGCGCCGTGGTGCTCGACTGCAATGAGTCGCCCATCTTTTCCTGGTAGGTGGTGCCGCGCGGGATTTCGTCCTGCAGGCTCTGGGTCGGGAAGTCACCCTGCTGCGAGCCGGTCTGGACACCCGACTGCAGCGAACCCGGCGACACCGAGGACGACCCCAGCGGCGCGCTCATCGACGGCGACGACGCCGACTGCATCGAGGCCGACGACAGCGACGACGACGACGGCGGCTGCGTCAGCGCGCTGGCGCCCAGCGTCGAGGCGCTGCCGGTCAGGTCGTGGCGCTCGTCGATGTCGACCGGGCCGAAGCGCTCGATGACGTCGGCGGCGCGCTCGACTTCCGGCTCGGACTGGGTGGTGACCGTCAGCACGTGGTGGCCGCGGGTGACCGCGTCCGAATAACGGGCCGCGTGTTCCGGGCTGTCGGAGCCGAACAGGCCGGTGAAGAAGTGCTTGATCGAGGCGCCGATGCCTTCCTCATGGGTGTCGTTGATCTGGCCGCTGGAGCCGGTCAGGCTGTCGGTCTGGCCGGTCGGGTCGGCGCTCGAGACGTTGACGTCGGTGCGCGAAAAGCCCGAGGCCAGCAGTTCGTCCATCGCATTCTGGGCGTCGCTCCGGTTGTCGAAAACCGCTACAAGAGTATGTTGCATGATGGATCCTCCGATGTATTTCAGGTGGGTGAGGTGTCGCCAGGCTCGTCGAAGCGCTCCACGCTGACCTGCTCCGACTTGAGCAGGACGGTTTCAGCGTGGTGCTCCTCGCGCCGGGTCCTGGTGATGTGAAGCTCTTCCTTGATGCGCAGGCGGCGTTCCACCACCAGCACTTCCTCAAGGACAGGCACCACCAGCGTATCGCCTTCATAGCGCGTAACGGGCGCCTGGTCGAGCGGGACGATGCGGTCGATCGGCACGTGGCTGACCTCGACATCGTCGCGCAACAGGCGCTCGTCGATCCGGCAGGGATGCTCGGCGACAGTCTTGTGGATGCGAACGCCGCGACCGGTATCGACGATCCGTTTCTCGACCCACGCCTCCTCCTGGTGGACGGGAATCCTGATGGCTTCCTGCGTTTCCTGGTTGAGTTGCGATGGGTCAATAGGCACGGTCCGTCTCCTCTAAGTCACGCCGTTGGAGCGACCTACATTACTCCAAACTGCCGCGACCACGCACACCATTGACCCCCTGCAACTCAAGCATTCGCGAGGCAATGCAACTGCCTTTGCGGCAATAAAAAACGGGCCAAAAGGCCCGTGAAATCAAGGTTTTGGTGAGGGCGCGCACGGACTGTGCCGGCGCGTCCTGCTCAGCCATGTTCAATTGAAGGGATTGGCGATCGTCTCGATTGGCGGCGGCGGCAGCCGGTCCGGCAAGTCCTTCGCTTCCAGCGCCGTCACCACCTGGCCCAGCAGCGCATGCAGCAGGCGCGCTGCTTCCAGGCCGCGCTGGTCGGCGGTCAGGTCGACGTCGCCGGAAATCGAGATGCGGTCGACCCGGTTTTCCAGCATCAGGTTGTCGACGTGGACCACGTCGGCTTCGTTCTCGAATGGCGCGAAGCCGGGCTGCTTGGTCTTGGATTTCATGAAATTTCTCCGGTTACGGTATCAGGGATGGACGGCAGCGCACGCCGGCGTGGATCAACGGCGCTTCTTCTCGCGGATCGCCGGCAGCTTCAGCATGCGCTCCTTGTCCTTGTCGCTCAGCGCCGGCAGCAGGTTGATGCCGATGATGCGTTCCAGCTCATTGATCGGGATGACGTTCAGCTTGGCATCGGCCTGGTTTTCCAGGAACCAGGCGGCGCCGGCCTTCTGGCGCGGACTGTACACCAGCTTGTACAGGTGCGAGGGCACGATCACGTTGCCGACCTTGCGCAGGTTGGCGCCGAGGAAAGCCGGGCCGGTGATGACGTACAAATCGCCCTCGCGCTTGACCATGGTGCGTACCGCGCTTTCGATCGCGGACCACTGCCGGGTATTGTTCTCGTGGTTCTGGGGCACGATGTTGGCCAGGCTGAAGCTGTCGCGCTGGCTGGCGCGGTCCGGCATGTTGCCGTTGGGCGCCATGTGGCCGCGGTCGAAGCCGCTGCGTGAATAATCGGCCAGCTCGGCGCGCTGCCCGGCTGGCAGGCGCTGTTCGGCATGGAAGGAATCCTTGCGCGACAGGTCCTGGGCGGCTTCGATGTTGTCGGCGCGCAGGTGCTCGGCCGACCACAGCGGCGTGCGGGTAACGCCGGAGTGCATGACGCCGAACACGTTGTAGCACAGTTCGCGCGTGGCGTTGGCCAGCTTCGGATTCGTGATCTGCGGCGCGCGGCCGCCGACGTAATGGGTGGAACAGGACTGGGTTTGCGCGGAGGGCAACAGGCGGCCCAGCAGCTGGGCCTGGGCGCCGGTGGAGACCAGCAGCCCGGCCGCCAGCACGGCGGGGGCAAGAAACTTGTGGAACATGAGGACTCGAAAAAATCAAACGAGCGACATTGTAGCCGACCGCCGTTTGATATTTCTCATCAATTCAAGTTCCGCGAACGTCCCAGCCCGGCGCGCACTGTTGACACGGATGAGCCACCTTCCCATCGGAATGTTATAGAATCCCCGGTTTCCAAAATCTCAATAGATTTGAGCAAATATGTTTTGGTAATGGATGACAGTTCCCTCCCCGACGATGTCCGGCGCTTCGTGCTGACCAGTATCCCGTCGGTTCCTTTCCTGGAAGCCCTGCTGCTGATGCGCGCCGATCCAGCCCGGCGCTGGCGCAAGGATGCGCTGGCGCGCCGCCTGTACGTGCGCGACAGGATCGCGGAAACGCTGCTGCTTGACCTGTGCACGGCCGGCATGGCCGCGCCCTGCGATGCGCCCGACAGCGACGCTTACTGCTACCGCCCGGACAATGAAGCGCTGCGCGTACAAATCGACCGCCTGGCCGATTTGTACGCGACCCGCCTGGTCGAGGTCACCCACCTGATCCATTCTTCGCTCGATCAATAGCGTGCGCCCCACGCCATGGGGCCTGGTCCATAATCGGGCCAGACAATGCACCCATGGAGGACACGATGGCACAACCCAACGAAAACGACGACAAGTCGAGCCAGGCGCAGGACCCGTCGCAAAATCCGGCGCAAAACCAGGGCGGCGCCGCCCAGCGCTCGGAAAACCTGCTGCCTGCCGACGACGGCGCCGGCGGCGAGGATGATGGCAGGTACAACGTGGCCGAGGAAGTGAGCCTCGACCAGCAATCCGATGCCAGCCGCCGCGTCGGCCAGCCGCCCAAGGGCATCGCATCGGATGCCCTGGCCGATTCGCTCAAGGGCGACGGCAACGAGGGCGGCGGCTAGGACGCTACATCGTGATCCCCATGCGCAGGCCCTCGATGGTGTGGGCCTGCTCGATCATCTCCAGTTCCGGCACGATGCGGCAGCGCAGGTGGCGCCGCACCTCTTCCGGCAAACCGTCCCAGTAGCCCTGCGTCACCTGCAGATCGTGCTTGTCGGCGTTGCGGCCGTCCGGCGCATCGACGCCGAGCACGAACACCGGGCGCGACTGCTGCGAGCGGTTGGCGGTGCCGCGGTGGATCGCCAGCGCCGAGCGCGCCGAGATGTCGCCGACCTTGGGCAGCTTGCGCTGGGCGCGCGCCTCGTAGCGCGGGTACAGGTGCTTTTCCGGGAACATCGGGTCACCGCCGGCCAGGTCGTCCCACTGGGTGCCGGGGGCGATCTCGAACGGGCCGATCTCCTCGGTCACATCGACGGTCGTGATGTTGAAGGCGAGCGAATTCAGGCGCCGGCCGACCAGGGTTTCCGGTGGCGCCGGGAAGTCGCGGTGCCAGGGCTGGTGCATCGCGCCCGGGAACGGGATGTCGAAGCCGGCCTCGACCACCTTGTAGTCCGGGCCCAGCACCGCGCGGCACACCGCCGTCACCCACGGATGGGTGATGATGTCGACGAAGCCGGACAGGCGTTCCGGATGCACTTCCACGTAATAGCGTTGCGGGCCGCGCTCGAGGGCGCCCCTGGGGCGGCGCTGCGCGTCGGCGAACAGCGCCTCGATGTCCTGCTTCAGGCGCGCCACCCACTCGGCGCTGAAGGCGCCCTTGCAGGCGATGATGCCGTCGCCGTACAGGCCGCCCATGATGGCGGCGGTGTCATAGCCGGTCGGCGGGTTGATCGTGTCCATGTGGTCTCCTCCGGATTCACTGATTGCGTACTGGCCGTGCGCACTGTCTGCGCTCAGCTTTCCATGCTACCGGAAAGCGTGGCGGTTGGGGCACGCGCGCAATTGACTTTCAGGTTGAATATTCCTAGAGTCCCGGTTACGTTTGCAAACAGGTTTTATTGACCTCATCACACATGGACCCAGCATCCGGTGCGCCGCGCACTTCCGTCACGCATCCATTCGACCATGGCCGCGTCCTGTTCCTGTGCGACCGCCCGGTGCCGGATCCGGCGGTCGGCAGCGTCGCCGCGGAACTCGGCTGTGAACTGGTGCGTGCGCGCAGCCTCGACGAAGCGCTGGCGCACGCCGGGGCGCCCGGCTTCGCGCTGGTGCTGGCCGGCTATTCCGGCGATGCCGACGCCCTGTTCCGCAGCGTGCGCGAACTGCGCGCGCGGTTGCCGCAGACGCCGCTGATCGTGCACGGCATCCCGCGCGACCCGCCGTTCGCGCTGGAGGCGGTGTACGAGGCCGGCGCGCTGGCCGTGCTGCACGATCCGGTGTCGGCGCCGATCCTGAAGGCCAAGGCCAGCTTCTTCCTGGCCGCCTATTTCGATGCGGCCGAGCGGCGCCGCGCCGAGACCGCGCTCGAGGAAACCCGGGCGCGCCTGGAGTCCATCATCGCCAGCGCCGAACTCGCGGTCTGGACCTGGGACGTGGCGGCCGACCGGGTGCTGGCCGACGCCCGCATGGCCGGGCTGTTCGGCCTGGCCCCTGGCGCGGGCGCGGGCGGCGTGCCGCTGGCGGCCCTGCTGGCCGCGATCCACCCGGACGACGTGGCCGGCGCCCAGGCCCGGCTGCGCGAGGTGCTGGCCAGCGGCGCGCCCTACGACGCCACCTACCGCGTCGGCAGCGCCGCGCGCGGCTGGCACTGGGTGCTGTCGCGCGGCCGCGTCGAATTCGGCCCCGCCGGCCCGGTGCGCCTGCGCGGCGTGATCATCGACGCCACCGTGCACAAGCAGGCCGAGGAGCGCCTGGAGCGCAGCGAGGAGCGCTACCGCACGCTGTTCGAATCGGTCGACGACGGCGTGTGCGTGATCGAGATGCTGTACGACGGCGCGGGCCGGCCCTGCGACTACCGCTTCCTCGAAGTCAACCGCGCCTTCGAACGCCATACCGGCCTGGTCGACGCGATCGGCAAGACCGTGCGCGAGATGAATCCGCTGCACGAGACGCACTGGTTCGAGACCTACGGCCGGGTGGCGGACACCGGCGAGCCGGCGCGCTTCGTCAACGAGGCGGCCGGCCTGGGGCGCTGGTATGACGTGTACGCGGCGCGGGTCGGCGCCAGGGACAGCCGCAAGGTGGTGGTGCTGTTCACGGACATCACCGAGCGGCGCCGCACCGAACTCGAACTGCGGCGCCTGGCCGACGACCTGGCCGAGCAGGACCGCCGCAAGACCGAGTTCCTGGCCACTCTCGCCCACGAGCTGCGCAATCCGCTGGCGCCGATCCGCAGCGGCCTGCAATTGATGCGGCGCGCGCGCGAGCCGGCCGCGCTGGCGCGGGTGCAGGACATCATGGACCGCCAGCTCGACCAGCTGGTGCACCTGGTCGACGACCTGCTCGACGTGGCCCGCATCACGCGCGGCCAGGTCGACCTGAAGCCGGCCTGGATCGACCTGGCCGCGGTCCTGGGCGCGGCGCTCGAAGCCAGCACCCCGATGATCGAGGCGGCCCGGCACCGGCTCGACGTGCGCCTGCCGGACACGCCGCTGGCCCTGTTCGCCGACCCCACCCGGCTCACCCAGGTGGTCAGCAACCTGCTCAACAACGCTGCCAAGTACACCCCGCGCGGCGGCGACATCCGGCTGGCCGCCGTGCGCGACGACGGTCACGCCGTGATCACGGTGTCCGACAACGGCATCGGCATCCCCCAGGAATCGCTGGACGAGGTGTTCACCATGTTCACCCAGGTGTCGCAGCACGTGCAGCACGCGCCGGGCGGATTGGGCATCGGCCTGTCGCTGGTGCGCAGCCTGGTCGAACTGCACGGCGGAACCATCACGGCCGCCAGCGGCGGGCCCGGCGCCGGCAGCGTGTTCACGGTGCGCCTGCCGCTGGCCGGGCCGGGTCTGGCTGCGGACCTCGCTGCGGGCGCCGAATCCGGCACTCCTTCCAACGGCGATGCAGCCGCGCACGGGCTACGCGTGCTGGTGGTCGACGACAACCGCGACGCCGCCGAAACCCTGGGCGCACTGCTCGGCATGATGGGCCATGTGGTGGCGGTGGCCAACGACGGGCCCGCGGCGCTGCGCATGATGGCGCAGGCGCCGCCGCAGGTGGTATTCCTCGACATCGGCATGCCGGGCATGTCCGGCTACGACGTGGCGCAGGCGGTGCGGCGCGATGCGCGCCTGAGCGGCGTGCGCCTGGTCGCGCTGACCGGCTGGGGCGGCGAAGCCGACCGCGCGCGCACCCGCGCCGCCGGCTTCGACGCCCACCTCACCAAGCCGGCCACGGTTGCCGCGCTGGAGGCGGTGCTTACGTAATATCACCGCGTGGACGGCGAAGCCCTCCACCCTACCATGCCAGGCCGAGCAGGCGTTCGGCCATCCGCGGCCAGCACAATCTGCCCACCTCGGCCCGCGTGGCCCAGCGGAAGCCGTCGGTTTCCGGCGTCGGCTTGCCGGTCACGTGGTGCGGAAAGAAGCTGCGGCACACCAGGTGGTCGAGCGTGGCCAGCGTGTCGCCGGCGTCGATGCGGTACAGGTGCAGTACCTTGTCGCGCCGGTATTCGTGGCGGCCCAGTTCGACGAAGCGCTCGGGCGCGAATTCGAGCCCGGTTTCCTCGTGCAGTTCGCGCCGCGCCGCCTGCAGCGTGGTTTCGCCCGGATCCTGCAGCCCTTTCGGAATGTCCCAGCGTGCGGTGCCGGTGACGTGGCACAGCAGCAGGCGGCCGTCAGCGTCGACCACCAGCGTGCCGCAGGACACCGACTGCCTGTTCTGCGCCGGCCTGGTCATCAGGATTCCTCGCGGCGCGCGCCGAGCGCCTGTTCCAGCGCTTCCAGGCTGACCGGCTTGGTCAGGTGCTGGTCGAAGCCGGCATCGTGCGAGCGCTGCTGGTCCCCGGGTGCGCCCCAGCCGGTGAGCGCGATCAGCACCGGCTGGCGCAGCGCGTGCTCGGCGCGGATCGCGCGCGCCAGGTCGTAGCCGCTCATGCCCGGCAGGCCGATGTCGAGGAAGGCCAGGTCGGGTCCGAATTCGGCGGCCGCGCGCAAGCCTTGCGGGCCATCATGCGCAACGTGCGCCGTGTGGCCGAGCAGCTCGAGCAGCGCGACCAGGCTGTCGGCGGCGTCGGCGTTGTCGTCCACCACCAGCACGCGCAATTGCGCCGGCGCGGCGGCGCGCGCGGACGGCTTGCGCCCGGAGCCGGCCGGCAGTTCCCGCCCGGTACCGGCCGGCCGCAGCGGCAGGCGCACGGTGAAGGTGCTGCCGCATCCCGGCCCGCCGCTGGCGGCGCCGACCCGCCCGCCGTGCAGCTCGACCAGGCGCCGCACCAGGGACAGCCCGATCCCGAGGCCGCCCTGGGCCCGGTCCAGGCTGCCGCGCACCTGGGTGAACATCTCGAACACCGCGCCGATCGCGTCGGGCGCGATGCCGATGCCGGAATCGCTCACCTCGACCACCGCCTGGCCGTCCTCGCGCCGCGCCGACAGCGTGATGGTGCCGCCGTGCGGCGTGTACTTGGCGGCGTTGTTGATCAGGTTGGCCAGCACCTGCACCATGCGCGTGACGTCGGCATCCAGGTCCAGCGGCTCGGGCGGCAGCACGACGTCGAGGCGGTGGCCGTGCGCCTCGACCAGCGCGGCGCTGGTCTCGACGGCCATGGCGACGATGGTGTGCAGCGCCACCGCCTGCTTCTTGAGGTCGATCTTGCCGCGCGTGATGCGGGCGATGTCGAGCAGGTCGTCGACCAGGTGCACCAGGTGCCCGAGCTGGCGGTCCATCATGGCGTGCACGCGGGCGCCGGCGGCAGCGTCGCGCGGGCCCATGCGCAGCAGGTCGAGCCCGGTGCGGATCGGCGCCAGCGGATTGCGCAATTCGTGCGCCAGCGTGGCCAGGAATTCGCTCTTGCGGTGGTCGGCCTCGGACAAGTCGGCCGCCACCCGCCGCAATGCGTCCTCGGCGTGCTTCTGGGCGGTGATGTCGCGCGTGATGGTGGCCAGGCCGATGTTGTTGCCGCCGGCGTCGCGCACCGCGAAGCCCTTGAAGTGCACCGGCACCGGCCCAGGCGAATGTGGGTCTGCGGCCCGCGCGCCCGGTTGCGCCAGGCGCAGCTCGCCCTCCCACTGGGCCCGCTCGCCGGTGAGCGCCGGCAGCACGTGGGCGTAGACGAAGGGCCGGTCCTCGTGCGCGAAAAAGTCGATCAGGCGCCGCGCGGCGATGTCGGCATCGCCGTCCAGCCCGGCCATGCGCCGGCCGGCGGGGTTCAGCCAGACGCCGGCGCCGTCGGCGCCGAAGATGCCGATGAAGTCCGGCGACTGCTCGGCCACCGCGGCCAGGCGCCGGATGCCCTCCTCGGCGCGGCGGCGTTCGCTGTCGTCGCGGAAGTACAGCGCCAGGCCGCCCTCGCGCATCGGAAAGGCGTTGATCTCGAACCAGCGCGCCTGCACCGCGTCGTAGGCTTCGATGCGGGTCGCGCTGCGCCCGTCGGCGCCGCCGCTTGTGCCCTCGCGCTTGCCGCATGCTGCGGCGGCACGCAGCGCCTGCTCCTGGGGGCCGCCGCGCAGGGTCCGGAACAGGTCCCAGAACTGGCCGCCGACCAGGTCGGCGCGGTGGCGTCCGGTGACGGCTTCCAGGGCGCCGTTGGCGTAGGTGATGCACCAGTTGGCGTCGAGCGCCAGGAAGCCTTCGCTCATGCTTTCCAGGATCGCGCGCGAACGCTGTTCGGCGGCTTCGCGCTCGGCCGCCTCATGGCGCTGGCCGATCACCAGCGAGGCGGTGTTGGCCAGCAGCGCCAGCGCCGCCTGCTCCTGGCCGCTGGCCTCGCGCCGGTCGCGGTAGTACAGCGTGAAGGTGCCGAGCACCGCGCCGGACGGCGCCAGGATCGGCAGCGCGCGGGCCGCGCGCAGGCCGTGCGCCCGGGCCAGTTCGCGGTGCGCCGCCCACAGCGGATCGGTGTCGATGTCGGGGCAGCTCACGGCCGCGGCGCGCCAGGCGGCGCCGGCGGCGGCCCCGGCCACCGGGCCGATGCGGATGGCGTCGGCCTCGCGCTGGAAACCGGCCGGCAGCGAAGGCGCGGCGGCGTGGCGCAGGCGCCGCCCGTCCACCGTCACCAGCTGCACCGAAGCCAGCGCCGCGCCGCCGCTGTAGTCCTCGGCGGTATGCGCCAGCACGTCCAGCACGTCGCCCAGCGGGGCGTCGGTCACGGCCAGTTCCAGCGCGCCGCGTTGGCCCAGCGCCAGCCGGTTGGCGCGGGTGCGCTCGGTGACGTCGACGCCGTGCAGCAGCACCCCGGACACCGCGCCGTCCAGTTCGCGCAGCGGCAGGCAGACGAAGTCGAGGAAGTGTTCGTCGAGGGCGCCTTCGGGCGCGCCGTCGAGCAGGATGCGCACGTTGCCGCCCTCGACCGCCTCGCCGCCGCGGTAGACCTGGTCGAGCAGCTCGATGAAGCCTTGCCCCTCGAGTTCCGGCAGCGCGCGCCGCAGCGCCAGGCCGACCACGGCGCGCGCGCCGGTCAGCTCCAGGTAGCGCTGGTTGGCCAGTTCGATCACGTGCTCGGGCCCGCGCATCACGCACATGATGGCCGGGGCGCGGTGGAAGATGTCGCGCATGCGCTCGTTGGCCGTTTCCAGCTCGCGCACCAGGCGGTCGCGTTCGGCCTCGGCGCCGCGCCGCTCCTCGCCGGACGAGGCCAGCAGCAGCGACAGGCGTTCCCGCTCCATCCGCACCAGCGCCGCGTTCTTGCGGTGCAGGTCGATGAACACCGACACCTTGGCGCGCAGCGCCACCGGATTGAACGGTTTTACCAGATAGTCGACCGCGCCCAGCGCATAGGCGCGTTCGATCGGGAATTCGGCGTCGTCGTCGCCGGCGGTCAGGAACATGATCGGCAAGCCCTGGGTGCGCGGATGGCGCCGGATCATGTCGGCCACCTCGAAGCCGTTCATGTCCGGCATGCGCACATCCAGCAGCACCAGCGCGAAATCGTGGGCCAGCACCTGGCGCAGCGCTTGCGCGCCGGAACCGGCCGCCACCAGCTCGGCGCCGGCGTCGGCCAGCACGGCCGACAGTACCGCCAGGTTGGCCGGCTGGTCGTCGACGAGGAGGATGCGCGTGGTCTGGTTGCCCATTTCAATGACTTGCTGAACAAGATGATGCAAATAAGACAATGTAGGGCGCGAGCTTCCGAAAGTCAATTGTGCGCGGCTTTGGCCCGGCTGCCTCCACACTAGTGCATTGCGCTGGCGGCGTGCGCCGCCGCCGCTGCCTTCACTGATGAGTCAACCGATGCATTTTCCGATCGACCTGCAAAAAAACCTGTCGGCCCTGCAGCACGGGCGTCCGCTGTCCATCCTCAACAACCAGCTCGAAGACTGGGCACTGGCCCTCGGCGTCACCGTCCTGGCCGGCCTGGCCATGGTGTGCGTGCGCTCGTTCGTGCTGCGCCGCGTGACGCATTGCCCGGGACGCACGCCGACGCGCCTGGAAAAACTGGCCGCGACCATGCTGGCGCGCACCTACCTGCTCCTGATCGTCGTGTTCGCCGTGTATTTCGGCAGCACCTTCCTCGAACTGCGAAGCCGGCAGGAACTGTTCGTGTCGCGGATCGCGGTCGCCGCCCTGCTGCTGCAGCTGGCGATCTGGGGCGACGTCGGCCTGCGCGCCTGGCGCGACCAGTACCGCTTCGGCGGCGACGGCGAGCGGCGCGCCTCCAGCAGCGTGCTGTGCTTCATCTCGCGCCTGGCGCTGTGGGCCATCGTCACCCTGATGACGCTGGATAACTTTGGCATCAACATCACTACCCTGGTGGCGAGCCTGGGCGTGGGCGGCATCGCGGTGGCGCTGGCGACCCAGAACATCCTGGGCGATCTGTTCGCCTCCCTCTCCATCATGCTCGACAAGCCGTTCGAGATCGGCGACTTCATCATCGTCGGCGACGTTCTCGGCTCGGTAGAACACATCGGCCTGAAGACCACGCGCCTGCGCGGCCTGGGCGGCGAACAGGTGGTGTTCTCGAACGGCGACCTGCTCAAGAGCCGCATCCACAACCACAAGCGCATGGAGACGCGGCGCGTGGCCTTCGTGCTGCGCGTGGCCTACGGCACCAGCGAGCAGCAGTTGTGCCGGATTTCGGACCTGATCCGCGAGATCATCGCGGCCAAGCCGAACGTCGACTTCGAGCGCGCCCATTTCTTTTCCTGGGGGCATTGGTCGCTCGACTTCGAGGTGGTCTACCACTTCCGCAGCCCGGACTACATCCGCCACATGGACGCCCAGCAGGACATCTTCCTGGAGATCTACCGCCGCTTCCAGGAGGAAGGCATCCAGTTCGCCCATCCGCTGTCGATCGTGCGCATGGCCGACCAGAACATGCCGGGTTTCGTCCAGCCGACGATGCCCGGCGGCGTGCCGCCGGGTTCGGCGTTTCATTGACCACGGATGCCGCCGGTGGCGGCGCAGGTCAATCGTGCGTTATTGAACAGTGAAATAGTGATATATTTTTAACACCAACCAAGCGGACGATGGCGCGGCAAGCGCCTGTCATCCTGTCTCATGGCGGCTCGCAACGCCGCCACTTCGGTTCGTTTTCGACACGTCTGTCCATCATGCGCGCGGCTTCCGGGCTCCTGGCAGCATCGGTGTCGTATGCAAGAACAATGCGCGGAACAACACGTGGCTGGGCCAGCCACTGAAGCATCTGGCCGTAACGGAAGAGCAACTACTAAATTAGGATAAACCATGAAAAAGAATGTGGCCATCGTCGGCGCCGGTTTCTCGGGAGCGGTCATCGCGAACCAGCTTGCGCACGCAGGGTACAACGTCGAAGTGTTTGAATCCCGTCCTCACATCGCGGGCAACTGCCATTCGGAGCGCGACGCCGAGACCGGCGTCATGCTGCACGTGTATGGCCCTCATATCTTCCATACGGACAATGAACGCGCCTGGGAATTCGTGAACCGCTTCGGCGAGTTCATGCCTTACGTCAACCGCGTCAAGGCCATCACCAACAACCGCGTGTTCACGCTGCCGATCAACCTGCTGACCATCAACCAGTTCTTCAACAAGACCTTCCGCCCGGCGGAAGCGCAGGAGTTCATGGCTTCCATCGGCGACAAGTCGATCGAGAACCCGACCACCTTCGAGGAGCAGGCGCTGCGCTTCGTCGGCCGCGACCTGTACGAAGCCTTCTTCAAGACCTACACCATCAAGCAATGGGGCCTGCAGCCGAGCGAACTGCCGGCCAGCATCCTGAAGCGCCTGCCGGTGCGCTTCAACTACGACGACAACTACTTCAACCACAAGTACCAGGGCATGCCGAAGCACGGCTACACCGCCATCGTCGAGAACATGCTGGACGTGCCGGGCATCACGGTGCACCTGAACACCCGCTTCGACCCGGCCGCCAAGGCCGACTACGAGCACGTGTTCTACAGCGGCCCGATCGACGCCTGGTTCAACCACACCGAAGGCCGCCTGCCGTACCGCACGCTGGACTTCGAAGTCTTCCGCGACAAGGGCGACTACCAGGGCAACGCCGTGATCAACTACTGCGACAATTCGCAGCGCTACACCCGCATCACCGAGCACAAGCACTTCTCGCCGTGGGAACAGCACGACGGCACCATCTGCTACCTGGAATACAGCCGCCAGTGCGAAGAGAAGGACGTGCCCTACTACCCGATCCGCCAGGCACGTGAAAAGGCCCAGCTGGAACGCTACGTCAACCTGGCGCGCAACGAAACCAACGTCACCTTCGTGGGCCGCCTGGGCACCTACCGCTACCTCGACATGGACGTCACCATCAACGAGGCGCTGATCACCGCGGACAAGTTCCTGGCCAGCGCCAGCGAGAAGAGCGCGATGCCGGCGTTCACGATTGATCCGATGGCTTGATGTAAGCAGCGTAGCAAAAGAACCGTCGCTCCCGGCTGACCCGTCGTTCCCGCCTCCGCGGGAACGACGAAGGCGGCGGGAACGACGTTAGATAGCCGCTGCCGTTCCCTCGCCCACCGCCCGCCGTAGTTCCTCCACCGACGCCGGCTTGGTCAGGTGCAGGTCAAACCCCGCCTCCCCCGCCCGTTCCACGTCCGCCTTCTGTCCATACCCGGTCAGGGCCACCAGCCGCATCCCCGCGCGATCCTCCCGTTCGCGCAAGGCCGCCGCCAGCGCGTAGCCATCCATGTCCGGCAAGCCGATGTCCAGGATCGCCACCTCGGGTGCGAAGCCGGCGCAGGCCGCAAGCGCGGCGGCGCCGTCGTGGGCGGTGCGCACGGCGTGCCCGAGCGATTCCAGCAGCGCCGCCAGGCTGGCCGCCGCATCCTGGTTGTCGTCGACCACCAGCACGCGCCGCGCCGCCGCCGGGCCGGTTTCGGGCACCGGCGCCGGTGCCTCGGGCGGCGCGCCGAGCGGCAGTTCGACCTCGAAGCGGCTGCCCTGGCCCGGCCCGGCGCTGTGGGCCGAGACCTGCCCTCCGTGCAGCTCGACCAGCCTGCGCACGATCGCCAGGCCCAGGCCGAGCCCGCCGGTGGGGCGCGCCATCTGTTGCGGCGCCTGGTAGAACGGTTCGAACACGCGCGCCAGCAGCGCCGGCGGCATGCCGATGCCGTTGTCGCTGACCGCCAGGCGCGCATGGCCATCCACGGATTCCAGCGACACCGCGATGGCGGCATGGTCCCCGTTCCTGCGCGCTTCGCCGCGCATGTCGTTGCTGAAGCGCACCGCGTTCGACAGCAGATTGTTGATCACCTGGGCCAGCCGGCTCTCGTCGCCCTGTACCCACAGCGTGTCCGGGCTGGAAACGCTGACCTGGCGCGCCGGCAGCGCCGCCACCGCATCGCGCACCACCTCGGCCAGGTCGACCGGGTGCAGGTCCAGCGCCAGCTTGCCCGAGGTGATGCGCGACACGTCCAGCAGGTCGTCGACCAGGCGCTTCAGGTGGCGCACCTGGCGCCGCATGATGGCGCGCTCGCGCCGGTCGGCGGGGGCGTCGCGCATGTCCATCAGGTCGAGCGCGGCGACGATGGGACTGAGCGGGTTGCGCAGCTCGTGGCCGAGCACGGCGAGGAATTCGTCGCGTGCGCGGTTCGCCTCGCGCGCCTGCGCCAGCGCCTCCTCCTGGCGCTCCAGGGATTGCGCGAGCGAGTCCAGCAAACCGGAGCGGATGCGTTCGTAGGCCGCCTGCTGGGCGCCGGCCGCGGCCAGCGCCTGGCCCATCTCGTGCAATTCCCTGATGCGCGACGCCGGCGGCGCGACCGGTTTGCCCAGGCCCAGCGCGGCGGTTTCGGCCTGCAGGCGTTTGACGCGGCGCACGACGTGGTTCGACAGCAGGACGGCAACGCCCATGGCCAGCGCCAGCGCGAGCGCGAAGCCGGCGCCGTACACTGCGACGCTGCCGGCCTGGGCGGCACCCAGGCTGGTGGCCGGTGCCGCCAGCGCCACGGTCCAGCCATAGCGCGACATCGTGGTGCGGGCGCTGACCTGGCGCTTGCCGCCGGCGGTGTCGCCGCTGGCGGCCTGTTCGCGCGGTCGGTTGCCAGCGGCGCTGCCCTGCTGCGCCAGGTCGGCATGCAGCGCCGGATCGATGCCGAAGCGCACCGTGCCGGCACGCGCCACCAGGTCGCCGCCGCCGTCCAGCACCGCGATGACGGCGCCTTCCGGCAGGCGCTGCCGCTGCAGCACGCGCACCAGGCGGTCGGGGCGGATCACCGCGTTCAGGGTGTACGTGCGGCCGCCCGCGTCGAATACCGGGATGCGCACCGGGAAGGCCAGGCGTCCGCCGGGGCCGGCGACGGCGCGCCCGACCACCGGCCGCCGCTGCGCCAGCGCCTGCGCCAGGCTGGCCGGATCGGCGATGGGACCGGGTGGCGCCCCGAACGGCGCGCTGGTGCGGAACAGGACGCGGCCGTCGGCATCGGTCAGGATGACGCCGAGCCATTCGGGCTGGGTCAGCGCCTGGGCGCGCGCGACGCCATAGAAGGCACGCACGTCGCCCGTCTGCAGGGCCGGGCCGCGCGCCATGCTGGAGAGCGTGGCGACGGCGCCGTCGAGCTCGGCATCGACCGCGCTGGACAGGGCGCGCGCCAAATCGAGCATCGAACGTTCCTGCTCGCGCTGGCGGTAGTCGGCGGCGGCGTCGATGCTCCAGGCGCCGAGCAGGGCAAGCGGCAACAGGCCGGCCGCCGTCAGCAGGATCAGCAGGTGGTGCAGCGAGAGCGAAAATCCCCGGGGTGCAGGCATCGTGACGGTCTGTAGAAAAAACCATTATACGATGGGAAACTTAACCACAGGTATCAAAGTGTTGCGCAAAAAAACCGCCCGGCGCACTGCGCGGGGCGGTTCGAGACAAGCTTGGTATTGGCGGCGCCCGGCGCCGCCGTGAATCATGCAGCCTGTACCGGCAGCAGTTCCTCGTTGTCGGCCTCGGCCTTGACGACCGGGGCGGACAGTCGCTGGGCCTTGTTGCCCGGGGTTGCGGTCTGGATCAGGTGGTGCATCTTGGCGGCGGTATTGTCCCACGAGGTGCCGGCCACGACGGCGCGCATGCGCTCCTGCAGCTTGGCGCGCTCTTCTTCGGACAGCGACAGCATGCGGTCGCAGGCGGCGATGAACTCTTCCGCGGTCTCGGCGATCGCGACCACGTCGCCGTACGGCACCTTGACGTCGGTGATCGGGGTGCTTACCGACGGCAGTTCCGCGGCCATGTATTCCAGCACCTTGGTCGGGCTGATGAACTTGGTCGAATCGTTCAGCGCGAACGGCAGCAGGCAGACGTCCCAGCCGGCCAGGAATTTCGGCAGGTCGTCATAGTTGCGCTGGCCCATGTAGTGGATGTTGGCGGCCTGCGGCAGGTGGGCCGGGTCGATCTTGACCACCGGGCCGACCAGCACGATCTGCCAGTCCGGACGGGCGGCGGCGACTTCCTTGATCAGTTCGGTGTCGAAGCGTTCGTCGATCACGCCGTAGAAGCCCAGGCGCGGATGCGCCACGCCTGCCTGGTCCGGGTGGCTGTTGCTCTTGTCCAGCGCCTGGCGGAAGTGCTTGGCGTCCACGCTGCTCGAGAAGCAGTGGGCGTTGGCGTGGCGGTTGCGCTTCGATTCGTACAGGCTCGGGCCGCCGGTGAAGCACACGTCGGCGATGTTCAGCAGTGCGCTTTCGCGCTGCAGCAATTGCTTCGGCGGATTCTTGAAGGCCGCCAGTTCGTCCATGCAGTCGTAGATCACCAGTGCCGGATCGAAACCCTGCAGCAGCGGCAGCGCCATCGGGGTGTAGAACCAGACGATCGGGCGCTCGCCCGCCGGGACCAGGTCGGCCAGCAGGGTCTGCAGGGTCGGGATCTGGTCGTCGTGGAAACCCGGCGCGTGGATCGCGGTATGCGGACGGCACACCGTGATGTTCGGCGCGACCGCCGTTTTGCTCAGGTGTGCCTGCCCCTCGTGATACACCGGTTCCTCGACAAACAGGATTTGGTAGTGTTCCGCCAGGCGCGTCATCAGGTGCTGGGGACGCTGGAAGACAAAATCCCAGCGCAGATGGCAAAACACGATCAGGGTCGGCATGTTCAAGTTCCTTTCGCCTTCGTGGCGTTCTAGTTAATCTGGATTACCGCCGTGAGCGTCTGGGTGGCGTCCTTGGAAACGCCGCATTTACCGCTCTCGACCTGATAATCTTAACATGCAAAATTTTTAACATTTTTGATCGCTTGTCACAATCTTTTCTAAAAGTAATTAATTTTCTCGGCGTTTAGCGTGTCTCCCTAGGAGAGCTCGTTACATTTGGTTGCATTTGTAGGTTTAGTCCTACTATTACACAGGAAGAAACACTACGAAAAGTCATCATTTGCTCTTGCATTGGCAAGCGTGCGCGAGTGGATTGCTGACGCAGAGCAGCCTTTTATGGCGCGGATTTGATGAAATTGAGGGATGGTGCCCGTTCGTGGCGCTGCCGCAGCAAGGTGCGGCGGCGCCGGCGAATCGGGATCTGCGCCAGGCGGCGTCAGTTGCTGAGGTAGGGTTCGGCGCCTTCCGGCTCGCCGGCGTCGTCGAAGCTGCGCGCCACCAGTACGCCGTCCAGGCCGAGGGTACCGAGGGCGTCGCACAGGTCTTCCATGTCGATCTCGAGGTCGGACGAGAGATCGACCGGCTTGTCGACCGTGGCCAGCGGCGCGCCGCCGCCCAGCGCGTACAGATTGACACGCAGCAGCGCCTGTTCGCCGCCATCGAGCGGCGCCACCACCGCCTTGATGCGCTCGGGATCGAGCTCCTGCTCGTCCAGGCGGCCGTTGATTTCGGCCAGCGTGGCCAGCATCGACAGTTCGCCCAGGCCCTGCTCCTTGGCGCCGTAGAACAAATCCTGGTACAGGAAATTCAGCTCGAGCTTGCTTGGCGCGCGCGACAGGCAGCGCTGCAGCAGCGGCGCGATGCTGCCGGCCCACATGCGGTAACGCGCCAGGCGGCCCTCGAAATAGGCGTCGGCCGCGGCCTCGTCCTTCGGCACGCGGTAGAACGGGTCGTCGGCATGCTTGAGCGCGAAGCCGAGCAGGAAACGCAGTTCCATCGCCGCTTCATCGCCGGCCGGGGCGTCGTCCTGCTGCCAGCCGCGCATGCTGGCCTCGATCGCCGGGGCCGCGGCCAGTTTCTTCGAACGCATCGACTGCGCGGCCTCGCGCAGCATCTCCTGCAGGTCGCTGAAACGCACGTAGTCGACTTCGTCCAGGTCGTACAGGTGGCGCACCAGCACCACGCGGGCGTCGGCGCTGGCCAGGCCGGCCTGGCGGAAGCTGTCGACCAGTTCGTCGAAGGCGGCGTCGTCCTGGAACACATCGTCTTCCTTCAGCCCGCCCGTGCTGTGCACGAACAGCGGGATCATGAAGGCGTCGATCTCGAGCTCCTCGTCGCCTTCGCGCAGGCGCAGCGTGGCGGCCTCCTCCTCGATCTTGTCGCGCAGCCAGCGGCAGGCGGCGGGATCGGTATAGCGCGCCAGTTCGATGGCGCCGTACAGCGGCTCGTCATGCTTGCGGCGCAGTGCGCGCCGTACCAGCGTCAGCACGTCCTGTTCGCGTGCTTCCACGACCGCCGGTTCCAGGTCTTCGCGCTCGGTGATCTCGAGGGCCAGGTCGACCAGGTTCTGCGCCAGCGCTTCGAAATCGGGCTCAGCCGCCGGCTGGGCGGTCTTGCGGGGTGCGGGGCGCTTGTTTTTGGGCATGGAGAGAATTCATAATAAAGTGAACAAGGCGCCATGGTAGCAAATCGCACGGCGTTCGGGCCGGTGCGATCTTGCCGGGATGAAGGGTGAGTGAAGGTACCGGGGGTGCGGTCAGCGGACCGCGCGCGCGTCCAGGTGGGTGGTGAAGAATTCCGGCCGCAGCGCCCGGGTGATTTCGAGGACCGGCATCACGTGGTCCAGGTGTTCGCGCATCGCCGCCACCGCGCGCGCGGGGTCGCGCGCCTCGATCGCCTCGACCACCGCGCGGTGTTCCGCCAGCACGCCCGACATGCGGCCTTCGAGCGGCAGCGTCAGCTGGCGGTAGCGGTCCATCTGGGTCTTGGCCTGCTGGATCATCGGCCACACGCCCGGATAGCCGGACAGCCCGGCCAGCGCGGCGTGGAACTGCTCGTCGGCGCGGTGGAAGGCGCGCGGGTCGTTGGCCGCGACTGCGGCTTCCTGTTCGGCCAGGATGGCGTGCAGGCGCATGGCGCCGGCCTCGTCGGTCCGGGCGGCGGCCTTTTCGATGATCGCCGTTTCCAGCGCATGGCGCACCAGGTTGGCTTCTTCCAGCGCATCCAGCGGAATGCGCGACACGAAGGTGCCGGAGCGCGGAATGACTTCGATCAATCCTTCGTCGGCAAGGCGCTGCACGGCTTCGTGCACCGGCGTGCGGCTGGTGCCGAATTCCTCGGCGATGTCGCGCTCGACGATGCGCATGCCCGGCAGCATGCTCATTTCGACGATGCGCTGGCGCAGGCAAAGATAGACCCGGCGCGATGCGCTGAGGCCGGTTTCGGCCACGGGTGGCGGGGGGAGCGGAGTGTTCATGGCAAAAGTGTAGCGAAACTTGGCGGCTTCGTGGGCTACTTGTCTTGCGGCATGGGTTCGCGCGGCATGCGTTCCAGCGGGATGATGGCGCCCCGCACCCGGATCACTGCCCCGGCCAGCCGGTGCCCGGCGCGCGCCGCCGCCTGCGGGTCGCGGCCCGACAGGCGCGCCGCCATGTAGGCCGCGCCGAAGGAATCGCCAGCGGCGGTGGTGTCGATTACGTCCGGCACCGGCTGTGGCGCCACCTCGTGCAGCGCGCCGTCGGCCCAGACCAGGCACGGCTCGGCCCCGCATTTCACCACGATCTCGCGCACGCCCAGCGCGCGGGTGCGCTCGATCACGTCGCGCGCGCCGGCTTCTCCGTACAGGGCGACCTCGTCGTCCAGGGTCAGCAGCGCGATGTCGGCCTGGGCCAGCACACGCCCATAGACCCCGCGCGCCACTTCCGCGCTTTCCCACAGGCGCGGGCGGTAGTTGTTGTCGAACACCACGCTGCCGCCGGCGGCGCGGCACTGGGCCAGCGCCGAGATCAGGAGTTCCCGGTCCGCCGGCGCCAGGATCGCCAGGCTGATGCCGGACAGGTAGACCATGCGCGCCGCCGCCAGCTGCACCAGCACCTTGCCGGCCTCGGGCGCTTCCAGCCAGTGGCGCGCCGCCGAATCCTTGCGCCAGTAATGGAAGCGTCGCTCGCCGCTGGCGTCGGTCTCGATCAGGTAGATGCCGGGCAGGCGCTCCGGCAGGCGCTGCACGCAAGTCGTGTCGATGCCTTCGCGCGCCCAGGCCGCCAGCATCTCTTCCGACATGCCATCCGTGCCCAGGCCGGTGACGTAGGCCACGCGCACCTGGCTCGGGTCGAGCAGGCGCGCCATGTAGACGGCCGCGTTCAGGGTGTCGCCGCCGAAGCGGTAATCCATGGCCGCGCCACCGCTGCCGTTCCTCTGCAGTTCGATCATGCATTCGCCGATGGCGTAGACGGTCTGTGCTTGCATCGCGGTTCCTCGTTGGGTGATTGATAAAGTCATGCCACGGCGGCCGGCGTCCCGGTCTTGCTCGGCGTGCGCGGGCCGCCTTCGCGCACCAGCGACCACACCACGATGCAGGCCAGCACGTCGAATACCGCCAGCACCACGAACAGCGGGCTGTAGCCGACCATCGTCACCAGCACGCCGAACACCAGCGTGAACACGGTGGCGCCGAGGTAGCCGGACATGCCGGCCAGGCCGGTGGCGGTGGCCACTTCGTTCTTGCCGAACACGTCCGACGTGATCGAATACAGGGCGCCCGACAACACCTGGTGCGCGAAGCCACCCACGCACAGCAGCGCGATCGCGGTGTAGGGGCTCGCCACCAGGCCGATGCAGCCCGGCGCGATCATCGACAGCGCGCCCACCGTCATCACCCACTTGCGCGAGTTGAACAGCGAGACCTTGAAGTGCCTGGTGAACAGCGGCGACAGGTAGCCGCCCAGGATGCAGCCGATGTCGGCGGCCAGGAAAGGCAGCCAGGCGAACATCGCGATCTCCTTGATGTTCATGTGGCGTTCGGTGGCCATGTACAGCGGGATCCAGGCGTTGAAGGTCTGCCAGGCCGGCTCCGACAGGAAGCGCGGGATCGCGATCGACCAGAAATTGCGGTTTTTGACGATCTGCTTCCACGAGGCCTTGGCGGCGTTGTCCTGGTGCCTGGCTTCCTGGCCCGACAGGATGTAGTCGCGCTCCTTGTCCGACAACATCTTCTGGTCACGCGGGTGCTTGTAGAACACCACCCACAGCAGGGTCCAGACGATGCCGATCGCGCCCACCACGACGAAGGACATCTGCCAGGTGCTGTGCAGGATGGTCCAGACCACCAGCGGCGGCGCGCACAGGGCGCCGATCGAGGAACCGATGTTGAACCAGCCGATCGCCACCGAGCGCTCGCGCGCCGGGAACCATTCGGTGGTGGCCTTCACGCCGGCCGGGATGCCGGCGGCCTCGGTCAGGCCGAGCAGGCCGCGGAAGAAGGCCATGCTCTGCCAGCCGGTGGCCAGCGCGGCGCCGGCGCAGGCCACCGACCAGGCGAAGGCGAACACCGCGAAGCCGATCTTGGTGCCGACCGCATCCAGGATGTAGCCGGCCACCGGCTGCATCATGGCGTAGCAGATCTGCCAGGCCACCACGATGTACGAGTATTCCTTGGTAGTGACGTCCAGGTCGGCCATCATGGTCGGCGCCGCCACCGACAGCGTGTTGCGCGCCAGGTAGTTGACGATCAGGCCGAGCGTGACCAGCCCGACCATCCACCAGCGCATGCCTCTCATCTTGCTCATGTGTCCCCCTTTTTTTCGCCGCATGCGGATGCACGGGCGTGCGGCGTCCCGGGCCGTTGGGCGCAAGCGCGCCGGCGGCCTCTGATGACGCCTGGTTGTTTGTGGTTGAAAGAGTTAGCCCAGCAGTTCGCGAATACCGCGCTGCCGGATCTGTTCGAGCGCGACCGTGACCGCGTAGGTCAGGCCCGGGACCTCGTTCAGGTCCCTGCCCCACAGCTGGCGGTTGGCCAGCCAGCCCGCGGCCAGCTGGGCCGGCGACCAGGCGCCGGCATCGACCTTCGGCCAGGCCTCGGCGAACCAGGCCAGGGTGGCGGCATCGTCGGCCAGCTCGATCACGCCGCCGCGGTACAGCACCATGGTCGCGGCCAGGGCCAGCACCAGGCGGCGCGGCAGGCGGCCGTGGTTCAGCTCGGTGTAGCGCAGCAGCTGCGGCATCACGCGCGCCGCGAACTTGCTCCAGCTGTTCAGGGCGATCGACGCCAGGCGGTGGTGGATGGCCGGGTTGCGGAAACGGCGCAGCACGTCGTCGGCAAAGGCGCGCAGTTCGGCACGGTCCATCTCGAGCGCCGGGATGATCTCTTCGTCGATGGCGGCGCGCAGGAAACCGCCGACGCCGCTGTCCTCGACCGCCGGACCGACCGCTTCCAGGCCCGCCAGCAGCGCCACCGGCACCAGCGTGGTATGGCCGCCGTTCAGGATGCCGACCTTGCGCTTCTTGTAGGGCGTGATGTCGTCGACCAGTTTCACGTTGAGGTTGGCGCCTTCGAGCTTGAGCTCGTCGCCGACCCAGGCCGGACCCTGTATCACGAACAGGTAGTAATACTCGGCCGCCACCAGGAAGGGGTCGTCGTAGCCGAGGTCTTCCTTAATGCGCCCGGCGTCGGCCGCCGGATAGCCGGTGACGATGCGGTCGACCAGGGTCGAACAGAAGGTGCAAGCCTCATCGATCCAGGCGTCGAAGGCCGGGTCCAGCGCCCACAGGCGCGCATAGTGCAGCACCGCCTTCTTCAGTGCCGGGCCGTTCTGGTCGATCAGTTCGCACGGCAGCAGCACCAGGCCCTTGTCGCGGGCGCCTTCGAAGGCCTGGAAGCGCTTGAACAGCAGCTGGGTGAGCTTGGCCGGGAAGGTCACCGGCGGCGCATCCTCGAAGCGGTCGGTCTCGTTGACCGTGATGCCGGCCTCGGTGGTGTTCGAGGTCACGAAGCGCAGATCCGGATTGGCGGCCAGCGCCAGGTAGTCGCCGTACATGGTGGCCGGGTCGATCTCGCGCTGCACGCAGCCGACCTGGCGGTACTCCTTGACTTCCCCACCCTGCTCGTCCAGCCCGCGCACCAGCACGGTGAACAGGCCGTCCTGCACGTCCAGCAGCGGGGTCGCGCTGCCGCCGCGCGGGCGCACGATCACCACGCCGGCGTCCAGCCCGGTGCGCTCGTTGAGCAGGTCGACCTGCCAGTCGAAGAAGCCGCGCATGAAGTTGCCCTGGCCAAACTGGAGGATCTTGATGGGCAGCGCGTAGGGGCTGCTGCGTTGCGGTGCTTGCATGTCTCTGTCTCTTTCTATTTATTGCGGCGCAATCACAGCGATATATCGCGCTTCCAGAAGATGAAGTCGTACTGCTGCAGGCGGTCGGCCTTGCAGGTGTACTTGCCGCCGGCGGTGGCCACCACCATGTCGAACAGGCCGCGCGCCACGTCCGGCAGCGGCTTGCCCTCGATGATCGGGCCGCAGTCGTAGTCGATCATGTCGGACAGCTTGTTGGCGACGCGGGTGTTGCTCGAGATTTTCAGCACCGGCACGATCGGGTTGCCGGTCGGGGTGCCGAGACCCGTCGAGAACAGCACCACGTTGGCGCCCGAGGCGACGATGCCGGTGACCGATTCGACGTCCCCGCCCGGGGTGCACAGCAGCGACAGGCCCTTCTTATCGGTCTGTTCCGCGTAGTCGAGCACCGAGACGATCGGCGAGGTGCCGCCCTTCTTGGCGGCGCCGGCCGATTTCATGGCGTCGGTGATCAGGCCGTCGCGGATGTTGCCCGGGCTCGGGTTGTCGGCGAAATGGGTGCCGACCGCCAGCGCGCGCTGCTCGAAGTCGCGCATCATGCCCAGGAAACGGCGCTTGTCGTCGTCTTCCACGCAGCGTTCGATCAGGTTGGCTTCGACGCCGCACAGTTCCGGGAACTCGGCCAGGATCGAGGAACCGCCGACGGCGACCACCATGTCCGACACGTAGCCCATGGCCGGGTTGGCCGAGATGCCCGAGAAGCCGTCCGAACCGCCGCATTTCACGCCGATCTTCAGGTGCGACAGCGGCACCGGCTGGCGCGTGACCTTGTTGGCGTCCTTCAGGTGCTTCAGGGTGTCCTGCAGCACCGCCTTCATCATCGTTTCTTCGCTGTCCCACTGCTGCTGCTCGTAGATCAGCACGGGCTTGTCGAAGTTCGGATTCTGCTTGGCTAAAGCTTCCTTGAACATGTTGATCTGGGCGTTCTGGCAACCCAGCGAGAACACGGTGATGCCGGCCACGTTCGGGTGGTCGGCGTAGCTCGACAGCACGCGGCACAGCGAACGGGCATCGTTGCGGGTGCCGCCGCAGCCGCCGTTGTGGGTGATGACGCGCACGCCGTCGAGGTTCGGGAATGGACGCACGACCGGCTTGGGCGCCTCCATGTCCTCGCCCAGCAGCTGGAAGGTCAGCGAGGCCAGGTCGTCCTTGGCGTAGCCGAGCGGACGCTCGAGCGCATTGCGCAGGTGTTCGACGTTGCGGTTCTCGCAGAACACCAGCGGGAAGATCAGCCAGTAGTTGGCGGTGCCGACGCGGCCGTCGGCGCGCACCACGCCGTCGAAGGTGGCGCCGGCCAGGTCGCCGACTTCGGGCGGGGTCCAGGTGTACGGTTTCGACTCGCCGATCTCGACCTCGGCCGCATGGTGGGCCAGGTTCTCGGTGGTGACCGCCTCGCCTTTCTTGATCGGCTGGGTGGCCTTGCCGACGGTAACGCCGTACATGGTCAGGAGCTCGCCTTCGGCGAAGGCGCGCCGCGCCAGCTTGTGCTTGGTCTTGACCGGGGTCGAGACCAGGATGTTTTCGTCATTCCAGGTGACGACGTCACCCGGATTCAAATCGGTCAGGGCGACCAGCATGCTGTCGTCCGGGTGAATGCAGATTACTTTTTGCATGAAGGTGCGCCCTTTTTCTCTTTCTTCTTCCGTGGATTACAGTTGGAAGTATTTTTTCGCGTTTTCGTAGCAGATGCCGCGCACGATGGTCGACAGCGCCTCGAAATCGTTCGGGTACTCGCCGGCCTCGACCCACTCGCCGAACTGGCGGCATACCAGGCGGCGGAAGTAGTCGTGGCGCGGGTAGGACGCGAAGCTGCGCGAATCGGTCACCATGCCGACGAAGACACCCAGCACCGAGTGGTTGCCGAAGGCCAGGAGCTGGGCCAGGTTGCCGAGCTTGTGGTCGTTGAACCACCAGGCCGGGCCGAACTGCACCTTGCCGGCGACGCTGCCGTCCTGGAAGTTGCCGACCATGGTCGACAGCACTTCGTTCATGGCCGGGTTCAGGTTGAACAGCATGGTCTTGGGCAACTGGTCGTTGGCGTCCAGGCTCGAGAGCAGCGCGACCAGGCCGTTGGAGGTGGTCATGTCCGAGATCGAGTCGAAGCCGGTGTCCGGGCCCAGGGTCTGCAGCATGCGCAGGTTGTTGGAGCGCATCGCGCCGATATGGAAGCACATGGTCCAGCCGAATTTCGCATACACGGTGCCGACGCTTTCCAGCAGGCCGCGCAGGTATTGCGCCTGTTCCAGGTCCGACGGCGTCTCGCCGGCCATGCGGCGGGCGAAGATGGCTTCCAGTTGTTCCTGGGTGGCGGCCACCACCGGCAGCGGGATGTCGATCGCATGGTCCGAGATGCGCCCGCCTCTGGCGTGGAAGAATTCCACGCGGTTGGCCAGCGCCGCCATCATCGAGGCGAAGGAATCGATCTTGACGCCGGAGACGTCCGACAGGCGCGCGACATAGTCGACGAAGCCTTCCTTGGCGATACGCATGGCGTTGTCCGGACGGTAGGCCGGCAGCACGCGGGTCTTCAGGTCCGAGTTGGCGATTTCGGCGTGCTGCAGCAAGTCGTCGGCCGGGTCGTCGGTGGTGCAGGCGATTTCGACCTTGGCCTGTTCCAAGAAGGCCCAGGTGTCCATGTCGGCCAGCTTGGCGTTGGCCTGTTCCCAGATCGCGTCCGCGTTCTTTTCATTGATGATCAGGTCGATGCCGAAGATGCGGCGCAGTTCCAGGTGGCTCCAGTGGTAGATCGGATTGCCGATGGCCAGCGGCAGCACCTTGCAGAAGGCGTTGAATTTTTCACGGTCCGAGCGCTCGCCCGTGCAGTACTCTTCCGCCACGCCGGCGGTGCGCATCAGGCGCCACTTGTAGTGGTCGCCGCCCAGCCACAGCTCGGCGATGTTGCGGAACTTCTTGCGCTCGGCGATTTCGCCCTGCTGCAGGTGCGAATGGTAATCGATCACCGGCAGCTCGGCCGCCACTTCGTGGTACAGCTTGCGGGCAACGTCGGTGTTAAGCAGGAAGTCCTTGTCCATGAATGCGGCCATGCTGTATCGCTCCTCGTTTTGTTGCGCACCGAACTGGGCGCTTCTGATATATCAGAATGGTATGCCTAATATATTAGGGAGGCAAGGTCTTTTGTTCTCCTTAAGTAATGATTTTGTAACAGCCAGGCGGCGCCGTGTGATTTTCGCTGGCCGCCATGCCGTCAAAGGTACAATGACGCATGGATACAACACCTGAACAACGTCCCTCGGAGCCCGGCAATATGCTCGAACGCCTTTTCAAACTCAAACAAAGCGGCAGCGACGCCCGCACCGAAGTGCTGGCCGGCCTGACCACCTTCCTGACGATGGCATACATCATTTTCGTGAATCCTTCGATCCTGGGCGACGCCGGGATGCCGAAGGACGCCGTGTTCGTCGCCACCTGCCTGGTGGCGGCGCTCGGCAGCGCGGTGATGGGGCTGTATGCGAACTACCCGATCGCGATGGCGCCGGGCATGGGCCTGAACGCTTATTTCGCCTACGCCGTGGTGCTCGGCATGGGCGTGCCGTGGCAGGCGGCGCTGGGCGCGGTGTTCATCTCCGGCTGCCTGTTCATCCTGGTCTCGGTGTTCGGTTTGCGCGCGATGATCGTGAACGGCATCCCGCGCTCGTTGCGGGTGGCGATCACGGTCGGCCTGGGGCTGTTCCTGGCGCTGATCGCCTTGAAGAACGCCGGCATCGTGGTGGCCAACGAGCCGACCCTGGTCAAGACCGGCGATTTGCACCAGCCGGGCGCGGTCCTGGCGATGTTCGGCTTCCTGCTGATCGTGACGCTGGACCGCCTGCGCGTGCGCGGCGCGATCCTGATCGGCATCGTCGCGGTGACGCTGCTGAGCTTCGTGTTCGGCGGGAACACCTTCCACGGCATCGTCTCGCTGCCGCCGTCGATCGCGCCGACCGCCCTGCAGCTGGACATCCCCGGCGCCCTGGCGGTGGGTATCCTGAACGTGATCCTGGTGTTCTTCCTGGTCGAACTGTTCGACGCCACCGGCACCCTGATGGGGGTGGCCGGGCGCGCCGGACTGCTGGTCGAAGGCAAGATGGAGCGCCTGAACAAGGCCCTGCTGGCCGACAGCGCCGCCATCGTGGCCGGCGCCACCCTCGGTACCTCGAGCACCACCGCCTATCTGGAAAGCGCCTCCGGCGTCCAGGCCGGCGGGCGCACCGGCCTGACCGCGCTGACGGTGGCGGTGCTGTTCCTGGCCTGCCTGTTCATCGCGCCGCTGGCCGGCGTGGTGCCGGCCTACGCCACCGCCCCGGCGCTGCTGTTCGTGGCCTGCCTGATGCTGCGCGACCTGGGCGACATCGAATGGAACGACACCACCGAGGCGATTCCGGCCGCGATCACGGCGCTGGTGATCCCGTTCACGTACTCGATCGCCGAGGGCATCGCCTTCGGCTTCATCACCTATGCCGCGCTGAAGCTGACCACCGGCCGCGCGCGCGAAGTGGCGCCGATCATCTGGGTGATCGCGGCGCTGTTCACCTTCAAGATCGTCTACGTCGGCACCTGAGCGCCTGACACAACCTCCATGGCGGCGTTGCAGCGCCTCGCCGTACTGGCGTACTGCATTCGTCGCTGCGCCTTGCCCTGGAGGCCGTGCCAGGCGCTCATGAGTTACTGCAACCCTTCACGCAGCATGCGCGCGAATTCGGCGGCCGGCACCGGCCGGCTGAAATGGTAGCCCTGCACTAGGTCGCAGCCGAGTTCCGCCAGTAGCGCCAGCTGGCCGGCGGTCTCCACGCCTTCCGCCACCACGGTCAGGCGCAGGCCGTGCGCCAGCGCGATGATGGCGCGCGAAATGGCCAGGTCGTCGGGATCGACCATGATCTCGTCGACGAAGGATTTGTCGAGCTTCAGCTTGTCGACCGGGAAGCGCTTCAGGTAGTTCAGGTTCGAATAGCCGGTGCCGAAGTCGTCGATCGCCAGGCGGATGCCCATCGCCTTCAGCTGGGCCAGCAGTTCATAGCTTTTGCCGGCGTCGGCCATCGACGCGCTTTCCGTCAGTTCCAGTTCCAGCAGGCAGGGATCGACGCCGTAGGCGTCGAGGATGTTCTGCACGGTGCTCACGATCTGGTCCGAGAACTGGTGCGCCGACAGGTTTACCGCCACCGGCACCACCGGCAGCCCGGCCTGCTGCCAGTCGCGCAGCTGGGCGCAGGCCGCCATCAGCGCGCAGGTGCCGATCGGCAGGATCAGCCCGCACTCCTCGGCCAGCGCGATGAAGCTGGACGGGGCGATCATGCCGCGCTCCGGATGGTTCCAGCGCAACAGCGCCTCGGCGCCGACGATGGCGCCGCTTGCCAGGTCGATCTGCGGCTGGTAGTACAGTTCCAGTTCGTCGCGGTCGACCGCGCGCCGCAACGCGTTTTCCAGCTTGAAGCGGTCGTTGGCGCCGCGGTTCAGTTCCGGACGGTAGAAGGCGTAGCGCTGGCCGACGCCGTCGGCGGCCTGGCGCAGCGCGGCTTCGGCGCTGCGCACCAGTCCATCGTAGGACTGGCCATCGTTCGGGTACAGCGCGATGCCCAGGCTCGGGTCCAGGTGCAGCGCCTCGCCTTCGTGGCTGTAGGGGGCGCCCAGCGCCGCCAGCACGCGCCGCGCGACCGCCGCCAGGTCCTCGCTGTTCGGGCGCAGCGCCGCCAGCGCGAAGCCGCCGTCCGAGAAGCGCGCCACGGCGTCGCCGCCGCCGATCTCGCGCAGGCGCGCGCCGGCCTGCTGCACCAGCGCCTGCTCGGCCAGCGGCCCGAGCGCTTCGCGGATCAGCGACATGCGGCCGAAGCGCAGCAGCATCAGGCCCAGCACCTCGCCCTTGGCGCGCGCCTGCTCCTTCATCTGGCGCAGGCGGTCGCGCAGCAGCAGGCGGTTGGGCAGGCCGGTGAGCGTGTCGAAGTTGCTGACGTAGTGCAGGCGCTCCTCGGCGCCGCGCAGTTCGGTGGCGTCGATGCCGGTGCCGAGCACGTATTCGAGGCTGCCGTCGGAGCGCTCCAGCCGGGTGTTGGTGAAGATGATCGAGCGGGTGCGGCCGTCGCGCGTGCGCCATTCGCCCTGCATGTGGCGCGGCAGGACGCCCAGCGCCAGTTCGTCGAACATGCGGCGCACCGCGTGCGGATCGTCGACGCGCTGCATGATCTCCCAGCTGGGCCGCCCGATCGCCTCCTGCGCGCGCCAGCCCAGCGCTTCCTCGCAGGCGCGGTTGAACATCACGATCGTGCCCTGCGGGTCGGCCAGCAGCACCAGGGCGCCGGACGTCTCGACCATCGCCGCCAGCCGGTTGCGCTCCGAGCGCAGCGCTTCGGTGCGCTCGGCCACTAGGACTTCCATGCGCCCGTACAGGCGGGCGCGCTCGAGGGCCAGCGCGACCTGCTTGGCCACGCTCTCCAGCAGCGCATGCTCGTCCTCGGCCAGGGCGCCGGCGACGACCAGGTGCAGCTTGCCGATGCAGACCTCGGAGGCTTCCAGCGGCAGGCACAGGTGTGGATCCCGCCCTGCGTCCGCAGCAGCGCCGGCCGCACCCGCGCCGCAGCCGGCGCCGGCGCAGTCGAGCGCCGCGCCCGGCACCGCGCCGGCAATGCCGTGCGCGGCCAGCAGGCGCAGCTCACCGTCGGGGCCCGCGGTGCTGATGCCGACACCGGAAAACATCGGCAGCTGCGCCAGGTGCTGCAGCGCGGCCTGCACCACGGCCTCCTCGGACAGGGTTTCGTTGAGGGCGCCGGCCAATGCCCCGAGCAGGCCGAGCGAGCGGCACGACCGTTCCAGGCCGGCCTGCTTCTCGGCCAGCGCCGCGTTCATGCGCAGGGTGTCGTCGTGGGTCGCGACCAGCAGTTCGTAGATGCGGCGCCGCTCGGCGGTCATGAATTCGAGCGGACGCTCGACGTCCCCGGCAGCACGGTTGCGCAGGATGCGCCGCACCAGCGCGCGCAGCTCGGCCGCGGCGCAGGGCTTGCGCACGAAACTGTCGGCGCCCGCCTCCAGGCCGTGCACGATGTCCTGCAGGGTGCTCAGCTGGGTCAGCAGCACCACCGGAATCGCGGCATGCACCGGATCGGCCTTTAGCGTGCGGCACAGGGTCACGCCGTCCATGTTCGGCATGACCACGTCGCTGATCACCAGCGCCGGCGCTCGCTCGCGCACCGCGGCCAGCGCGGCCAGGCCATCGGCCGCGATGCGGACCTGCCAGCCGGGTTCCTCGCGCAGCAGGCGCGCCAGGTGCTGGGCCTGGGTCGGACTGTCTTCCACCACCAGGATCTCGACCTGGACGTCGGTCGTTTCCTGCGGCAGCACTTTCTCGTGCATTACTCTCATTGTCGTGACGCCATCATGGACCGGGCCACGCACCGGAACCGTTGCGCAATATTCGTCGATCAGTCAGCGAGTGAAACAACGCAAAACCCGCAAAACTTGCATCAATGATAGTCAAGATGGATAAGAGATAACATTTGCTACAATGTTGTGCGGCGCAGCAAGATGTATTTACATATGCTGCCCATGGTACATACAAATGCGAACTATCCGCGGCGGGTAGGGGGCGGCGTGTGCCGCACGCTACGGGGAGCATGTCGTGAAACGGATGCGCGCTGTCACAGATTTAATGACAGTGCACGAGACACATTGTTGCCGTTACGCAACGCAGCGTACGGTATTCACCCCGCCAGACCATGCTGCAGGGCGTAGCGGATCAGCGCGGCGTTGGTATTCATCCCCATCTTGCGGAAGATGCGGCTGCGGTAGGTATTGACAGAACTGACGCTGATGCCGAGTTCCGCCGCCACCTGCTTGATCTGCAGGCCGGCGCCGATCAGGGACACGATTTCCCCTTCGCGCACGGTCAGGCTGTGATGCAGGGGAAGCGGCGCCGGGCAGCGCGCTTCGTACGCCAGCAGTTCGCTCACGCGCGGGCCGAGATAGGCCTGGCCCTGGGCCGCGCGGCGCACCGCTTCCACCAGCTCGGCCGCGGCCGCGCCCTTGGCGACATAGCCGAGCGCGCCCGCACGCAGGGCCGGCAGCGCGTAGCGCTCTTCCGGGTGCATGCTGAGCATCACCACGCGCACGGCCGGGAAGAGGCGCCGCAATTCCGCAAGTCCATCCAGCCCATCGGAATCGGGCAGGCTGATGTCGAGCACGACCACGTCGGGCCGTACCTGGGTGATCAACGCGATGGCTTGCTTCAGGTCTGCTGCCTCACCGACGATTTTTAGGTCGATGTTGTGCCGGACAATCTTCTTGATCCCTTCCCGGATCAATTCATGATCGTCGGCGATGACTAGCCTGATCAATCTATTTCCTTCAATACATTCACGCCCGTATGTCGGCGAAGATGCGCATTTTTCCATCTACGAGGCAACATTGCAAATACAATGATTGTGCAGTTAACAATTTCATTATCTTTTTTACTGATTTACAGATGTAAAATTCATGCAGGAAAAGTCGCGCTGTCGTACTTTCAGCTACAATGTTGCCTCCGCATTAGCAGTCCCATCCATGAACGACAGGCTGTCCATCGCGCCCTGCAGCCGCCGGCGTGCCAGACGGCAGCCGTACAGATGCTTATGAAATCATTTTCGATGTTCGCGCTGGCCCTGGTGGCCGTGGCCGGCAGCGCCGGCGCAGATGACTTCCGCGACAGCGCGCCGTCGTCCACCTACTTTACCCAGGCGCCCACCAAGACCATCCCGCAAGGCAGCAACTGGTACACCTCCGCCGAACTCGGCGCGATCACCACCAGCGGCAACACCAGCGGCACCTCGGTGACCGGCAAGATCGACGCCCGCCATGAAATGCGCAACTGGAGCAACGAATATATCTTCAGCGGCTATTTCAAGGAAGACGACGTCACCGACGACGACGGCAACCGCACCAAGACCCGCTCGGCCGAACGTTATTCGCTGTCGGCCAAGGCCGCCTTCAAGCTGCTCGAAGACGGCAACCGCGCCTTCGTGCTCGGCTCCCACGTGAGCGACAAGTTCGGCGCCTACACCCGTTATTCCTCGCTCGCGGTCGGCTACGGCACCCAGCTGCTGGGGCGCGAAGACCGGACCTTCGACGTCGAGGTCGGCCCGGGCGTGTTCCATGGCGTGACCTCGGCCGGCGAAACCGAATCGGGCATGACGGTGCGCGGCGCGGCCCAGCTGCGCTGGCGCGTGAGCCAGTCGGCGGCGTTCAGCCAGACCGTCAGCGTCGAGCGCGGCACCTCGAACATGCACTCGATCGCCGAAACCTCGCTCAGCACCAAGATCAACGACACGATGCAGATGAAGGCGGCGTTCAGCGCCCGCAACGACACCAACGTACCGGAAGAAAAGAAAAATACCGATACCCAGACGTCGCTGACGCTGGTGTATTCGTTCTGACGTTTTCACCGCCAAAAACGAATACGGCCGGGACATGTCCCGGCCGTTTTATTTTAGGCGCATAGGCGCCGCTGCGCAGCTTGTTATTTCAGGAGAATGCGGCCCTTCAGCTGGATCGTGCCCTTGGCCGTCAGCAGGTCTTCGGTGCCGGTGATGTCGCCGCCGCCGGTCGCCTTGAAGTACTTGCCGGTGCCGCCGGTGATCTGGAAGGTGGCGCCGTTGAAGGCCGCCTCGCTGCCCTTCCCGGTCGGGATCGCCTGGCCACTGTAGTCCGCAAACAACAGTTCGCCGCTCATGGTCGTGATCATGAACTTGCCGTTCGCAAACGTGAACGTGGTGCCGTTCTGGGTGAAGCAGTCCTTCGACAGGAACACCACGCGGCCGCCCAGCGCATCACTGTCGCCGTAGCCGGCCAGGTTGCCGCTCAGCTTGGACGGGCACAGCAGGGATGGCGTCACGATCTCCTGGAACACGCCGTTGATCTCCAGATCCTCGTAGGTCTTGTGCTTGTTGCCGGCGGACGCGCCGAACGCAACGCTCATCAGGACCGATGCGGTAGCGACGCGCAGGACTGTTTTAAACATGAACTCTCTCCGAAATTATAAGAACATCAATAATAACTTTTTTTTATCGTTATGGCGCGCACGGATGAATTCGCTTAAGCCTGGGCTAATTCAAATGTCCTTGTTAATTGTCCGCATTAATTGTCGGACACGCCGGCCTCGGCCCGCGTGCGCGGATAGGCCGGCAAGCCATCCGCCATCTGCATCCAGTGCAGGCGGCGTGACACGAAGGTATGGTCGCGTGGCGCGGCCGCGTCCGGGTCGTCCAGGCTGCAGGTGGTGACGTCGACTTCATCCGGATAGCCGTCGTTGCGGTAGGTCAGCTGGGTGCCGCAGCGCCCGCAAAAGCCGCGCTCGACCGGCGGACTCGAGCGGTGCGGCGTCGGCGCCCCGGCCACGAACGCCAGGTCGCGCGGATGCACGCTGAACCAGGCCACCGCCGGGGCGCCGGCCGCGCGCCGGCAGTCGGCGCAATGGCACAGCGTGCGGTGGAAGGGTTCCGCGCTCACTTCGTAGCGTACCGCGCCGCAGGCGCAGCCTCCGGATAGCATCGTCATATCGTGCTCCTGAACGTCTACATGGTGTGGCGTGCGCCCCGGTTGCCGATCGCCAGCAGCGCCACCAGGCTGAGCAGCGCCGCGGCGCTCAGGTACCAGCCGACGTAGCCCAGGCCCCAGGTGTTGGCCAGCCAGGTGGCGATGTAGGGCGCCAGCGAGGCGCCCAGGATGCCCGCCAGGTTGAAGGTCAGCGAGGCGCCGGTATAGCGCACCTCGGCCGGGAACAGTTCGGACAGCAGCGTGCCCAGCGGCCCGTAGGTCATGCCGATCAAACACTGGCCCAGCACCATGAAGGCGCCCACCGCCAGCATCGAGCCGCTGCCGAACATCGGCCCGAACAGCAGGCCGAACAGCGCGATGGCGATCGACACCGCGATCATCGCGCTGCGCCGGCCGTAGCGGTCCGCGGCCAGCGCCGCGATCGGGATGGTCAGTCCGAAGAACACCACCGCGAACAGTTGCAGCACCAGGAAGGACTGGCGCGAATAGCCGAGCGCGGTGGTGCCCCAGCTCAGCGCGAACACCGTCATCAGGTAGAAGATGACGAAGGTCGCCATTGCCGCCAGCGTGCCCAGCACCAGGATGCGCGTGTGGCCGCGCAGCACTTCGACCACCGGCAGTTTGACCCGCTCGTTGCGGTCGAGCACGGCCTGGAAGTCGGGCGTTTCGGTGATCTTCAGGCGCACGTACAGGCCGACGATGACCAGCAGCGCGCTGGCCAGGAAGGGAATGCGCCAGCCGTAGCTGAAGAAGGCGGCGTCGTCCATCAGTTCGGACAGCAGCAGGAAGATGCCGCCCGAGAGGAAAAAGCCGATCGGCGCGCCCAGCTGCGGAAACATGCCGTACCAGGCGCGCTTGCCCGGCGGCGCGTTCTCGGTGGCCAGCAGCACCGCCCCGCCCCACTCGCCGCCCAGGCCCAGGCCCTGGCCGAAGCGGCACAGCGCCAGCAGCAGCGGCGCCAGCGTGCCGATCGTGGCATAGGTCGGCAGCAGGCCGATCGCGACCGTCGACAGGCCCATGGTCAGCAGCGCCGCCACCAGCGTGGCCTTGCGCCCGATGCGGTCGCCGAAGTGGCCGAACACGGCCGAGCCGACCGGCCGCGCGAAAAAGGCGATGGCGAAGGTGGCCAGCGACTGCAGCACCGCCGCGCTCGGATCCCCGGCCGGGAAGAACAGCTTGGGGAACACCAGCACCGCGGCGGTGGCGTAGATGTAGAAATCGAAGAATTCGATGGTGGTGCCGATCAGGCTGGCGAACAGGACGGTTGCCGGGCGGTTCTTTGGCCGGTTCTGCGTGGCGTGCACGTTGGTGTCGGTCGCCGTCATTTGGCACCGGCCAGGGCCAGGGCATCCGCCAGTTCCTGCGCGCCGGAAGGACGCACCACGCGCGCCACTTCCTGGCCATCCTTCAGTACCACCACGGTCGGCCACAGCTTGACCCGGAACGAGCGCCCCAGCGGCCGTCCCGGTCCATCCTCGACCTTGATGTGCTTCACGGCCGGATGGGCGGACAGCGCGCCGTTGATGGCGGGCGCCGCGGCATTGCAGTAGCCGCACCAGTTGGTGCCGAAATCGAGGGCCACCACGCCGGCTTGCGCATCGATGGCGCTGCGTTCGGGCTGGGCGGTGTCGTAGGGTCGGGTCATGCGGGGCTCCTTGCGTATCAATCCTGTCTGTTAATCATGGTGCATCAATGACAATAGCGTACCTCAAAAGCCGGCCGCCGGCACGGCCCCGCTGCATTGCCGGCGGCACGGTCCGCCCTTTCAGTCGGCGTGTCCGGCATCCTCCGCGCACTCGGCCGGCCGGGTGCGGCAATTTGCCGCATAGGCCGCCAGCGCCTGCCGGCGCGCCGCCAGCGCGGCAGGCGTGCTGAACGGCGCCAGGATCTCGGCCTGGGTCCAGGCCCGGCCATTCTTCATCACCACCTGCACCGCGGCGGCGGCGCGCAGGTCGGCCAGCGGGTTGCCGCGCACCGCGATCAGGTCGGCCAGCTTGCCCGCTTGCAGCGAACCGAGGTCGCGCTCGACCTGCGCCATCTTTGCGGCGTTGACGGTGACGGTCTGCAGCGCCGTGTAGTTGCCAAGCACCATGCCGGCTGCGCGCAGGTTCAGGTGCAGCTGGATGCCGGGCGCGACCAGGGGTGAATCGGTGCCGTTGGCGACCAGGCCGCCGGCCGCGACCACCTTGGCCTGCTGGGTGGCGTCGTTGACGATCGTGGCCAGTTGCGCCGGGGTCGGCGGCGCGGCGTCCTGCAGCCCGGCCACGAAGTTGGGCGGTACCAGGATGAAGCGCGGGTCAAGCGCGATGCCAGGATCCAGGCCGGCCAGGCTCGAGGCCGAGAACAGCGTGTCGATCAGGCGGAAGTCGCCCTTGCCGTAGATATCGTAGGCATCCTGGTAGGTGATGGCCCTGGCGAAGGATTTCGACCAGCTGTAGCCCATGCGCTGGGTTGCCGACAAATGGGTGGTGCCGGCGATGCCGGTTTCCGAGCCCGGGCTGATCGGATGGGTGCCGCTCGGCACGCCATGGTCGAGCGCACCCTGGGCGATCCGGCTCATGATCGGTATCGGCGCGCGCACGTAGGCCTTCATGAAGTCGGTGTCCATGCGCCTGGCCTTGGCGATCTCGATGTCGGCCACGGCCGGTGTGCGCAGGGTGCGCGCGAAGTGGTAGAACAGGCGGTTGCCCTCCCACAGCGGCGGCGAAACGAACAGGCGCGGCCCCACCAGCCGCCCCGCTTCCAGCGATTCGCGCAGCTCGACGCTCTGGTGCAGCGGCCCGCCGACCGACTGGCCGGTGGTCAGCCCGTACGACAGCATCAGCGGCAGCCACTGCCCGACCTGGCCGCCTTGGTACAGCGTCAGCGGGTGGATGTGGGTCTCGATCAGGCCCGGCATCACGGTCAACCCGGTGGCGTCGATGAAGCGCTCGGCCTGCGTTTCGGAACCCGCCTGGTGCGGGCGGATCCAGGCGATGCGGTTGCCGCGCACCAGGATGTCGATGTCGTAGCGCAGCGTCGGGGCAATGCCGTCCCACAGTGCGCCGGCGCGGATCAGCGTCGAGCCGGCCGACACCTCCTGGCGCCAGTTCAGCGCGACCGCGATGTCGCTGAACTGCACGGCCGCCCCGCCGGCGTTCAGGCGCACGGTGCGGATGCGTTCGGCCGATTTGTACAGGACGGTGCTCGAATCGCCCCAGGCCGGCAGGTCGGCCGGCTCCTGGGACAGCACGCGCGCCGGCCCGGCCGGGGAACCGTCTGGATTGACCGGCATGAGGTGCAGCAGCGAATCCATGATGAAGGCGACCCGGGTGCCGTCGGGCGACAGCGCGGCCGCCCCCTCGTCGCGTTCCGAGATGTGGCGCGGCGCCGGCGCCACCGCGTGGAAGGTAGCCTGGCGCGTGGCCAGGTCGACCACGCGCAGCTTGTTGTAGCCCTCGCGGAAGCGGTTGTTGATGCGGTCGTTGTCGACCACCATGATGCGGCGCCCGTCCGGCGTCCATTGCGGCGTGCTGACTTGGCTGCCGACCGCGGCGATGACGACCTCGAAGGCGCCGCTCGCGCGGTTCCAGATCTCGAGCTGGCCAGACAGCGTGGTGTAGGCGATACGGTCGCCATCCGGCGACAGCTTCGGGTTGGCCATCGAGCGTCCCGGAATCGCGGCCAGCCGGGTGCGCGCGCCGGTCGCCACCGTGACCTGGTCCACCGCGAGCTGGCCGGCGTTGCCGCGCTCGGTCGAGAAATAGACGGCGCCGCCGTCCGCGGTCCACTGTGGGCTCATGTCGCGGTCGCGGTCGTCGGTGAGGCGGCGCGGCGCTTCGCCGATCCGCATCACCCACACGTCATTCAGGGCGACGAAAGCGATGCTGCGTCCGTCCGGCGACAGCGCCGGGGCGCTGATCCCTTTCACCTCGCGCAGCGCGATATTGTCGAAATTGCGCTCCTTGCGGTGCGTGAATACCGGACGGCGCAGCTTCAGCTCGGCGCGAAAGCCGATGTCCGAAGGATGCGCGCCTGCGGCGTCGCGTACGCGGACATGGCCGTCCGCAGTGTACAGGAAACGTCCATCCGGCAGCCAGCGCACAGGGAACGGGAAGATGTCCTCATCCTGCGTGACCTGGGCGCCGCCCACGACCAGCTGGCGCGCCGCGTTCTGGTACACCAGGCCGGTGCCGTCCGGGGTCCAGGCCGGGGCCGAGCCCGGCGCCACGATGGCCGGCGCACCGCCCGCCAGCGGCGCCGTCACCACGTTGGCGCCGTCGACGTAGGCCAGGCGCGTGCCGTCGGGCGAGACCACCGGATTGCTTTCCATGCCGGGGCCGCTGGTGACCGCCTGCGGCTGGCCCCCGATGGCCACGCGCCAGATCTTGTACTGGCCGTCGTTGCCGCGGTCGGACGAGAACACCAGGCCGCTGCCGTCGGGCAGCCAGGCCGGCTCGCGGTCGTCGTTGGGGCCGGTGGTGAGTTCGCGTGCGTTGCGCCCGTCCGGGTCGATGCTCCAGATGTGGTAGTTGCCCTCCGGCGCGTAGTTCTGGAAGGCGATCCGGCTGCCGTCGGGCGACCACACCGGCGCCGTCGGCTCCAGGCGCCAGTCGGTGATGCGGGTGGCATTGCCGCCTTCGACCGGCATGACCCACAACGCGCCCTGCGCCGAGAACACGATGCGGCGGCCGTCGGGCGATGGCGCGGCCGCCATGTCGGTGCCCTCGCGCAGCTCGACGGTAAAGTCGCGGGTCGGGCCGCGCAGGTCGTTCGACTGGTCGACCGGGGCCGGGCCGCGCCACTGGCAGGCGGACAGCAGGCTGGCCGCGACGGCGGCGGCAAGCAGGGTTCTGGTGCGGGCACAGTGTTGTGGGGTAGTCATGCCAACCTCCGAAAAGATTTCCTTTTTGCACCACGATGGTGCAATCAGTCCGTCGATGCTACTGCCGAGCGCGCTTATGTATGCTGGCTATCCATCTGTTATCTGCGCACGATCAAAGCTAATAGCTGCAGTAAGGGAACTTTTGCCCGGTTAACACTAAGCTACGAATTCGTGCATAAGGTGAAACAGCGAACGGAATGCGGCCCCGGCCGGTGGCATCCTGAACCGGACACGTCAACAAAGGAGCCCATCATGTCCGACGATCTGCAAGACCGTGGTCCGCAGGACCGCAACCGCATCAGCCTGAGCGAACCCTGGGAAGTCCAGTACTGGACCAAGGCGCTCGGCATCAGCAAGGAAGAGCTGGAAAAGGCGGTCAAGTCCGCCGGCAATAGCGCCAGCGCGGTGCGCCAGCACTTGAATAAGCACTGAGCAGGCAATGAGCAGGCACTGAGCTTCACGCAGCAAGCGATACGTCCCGCCGCGCGCGGGACGACCGGCCGGCGCCGCCAGCGCCGCGCGCCGGCCATGCCGTAGCGGGACGCCTCTGGTGCGCGCCCCTCGCGCCGCCTTCCCCGCCCTTCACGCACGTCTCGAAAGGAGCCCAATGGATATCCGCGGCTATTTCACCACACTCGACATCAGCTGGACCAACGCCGCCTTCGCCGTCGGCGCGGCGGTGCTCAGCTTTACCCTCATCCACGGCGCCGTGATGCTGTTCCGGCGCCGCCTCGACGCGCTGTCCGGCGAAACCGCCCACCGTCCCATCGTCGACGTGTTGCGCCACACGCTGGCGCGCACCAGCAACATCGCCGTGCTGGCGACCTCGATCCTGATCGGCGTGTCGGTGCTCGATTTGCCGCCGCCCTGGGACGCGCGGGTCGGCCACCTGTGGTTCATCACCCTCGGCGCCCAGGTCGCCCTGTGGCTGCACCGCGCCATCGCGGTGACCGCGCGGCGCTACTTCCAGGTGCACGGCAAGGGCCTGGAAGACAACCAGGTCACCGTCGCCCACACCCTGATGATCTGGGCGCTGCAATGGAGCGTGTGGACCATCTTCCTGCTGTCGATGCTGTCCAACCTCGGCATCAACGTCACCACCTTCGTGGCCAGCCTCGGCATCGGCGGCATCGCGGTGGCCCTCGCCGTGCAGAACGTGCTGGGCGACCTGTTCGCCTCGCTGTCGATCGCGGTCGACAAGCCGTTCGAGGTCGGCGATTCGATCTCGGTACCGGAATTCTCGGGCACCGTCGAGCACGTGGGCCTGAAGACCACGCGCATCCGCGCCCTGTCCGGCGAACAGATCGTGATCGCCAACGCCGAACTGCTGCGCAAGGTGGTGCACAACTTCAAGCGCCAGACCACGCGCCGGGTGCAGTACACGCTGCGCATCAACCCGGCCACCGCGCCCGACCTGGCGGCCCAGGTGCCGCAGCGCCTGGGCGCCATCATCCAGGCCAGGGACAAGGTCGGTTTCGACCACGTCAACCTGACCGCGATGAACCAGGACTACATCGAATACGACATCGTCTATAACCTGCTGGATGCCAACTACAGCCTGTTCCTGCAGACCCAGCAGGCGGTGCTGCTGGAAACCATGGGCATGCTGCGCGAACTCGGCATCTCGACCGCGCCGCGCGCCCGCGAACTGCTGCTGCAGGACCAGGCCGGCAACGACGCCGAGACGCCGAAGCGTTCCGAGGGCCGCCCGCTGGCCCAGATCCGTCCCGCGCACTGAAGCGGCCGGTGCGCGGACCAGTGCGCCACCCATTCCGGCTGGCGCCTACAATCCGCAACTCAGCTCAATGATGCATGAACCATGGAGAGTGAAATGTCCGATGAGAAGCAACAGACCCCGCAGCAAACCCCGCCCGGCACCGAAGCGCTGTTGACACCGAAAGCCGACCATGGCGAGACCAGCTATGTCGGCCGCGGCCGTCTGGAGGGCAAGGCCACCGTGATCACCGGCGGCGACAGCGGTATCGGCCGTGCCGTCGCCCTGGCCTATGCGCGCGAAGGCGCCGATGTCCTGATCGCTTACCTGAACGAGCACGACGACGCGAAAGAGACCGCGCGCCTGGTGGAAGAAGCCGGCCGCAAGGCGGTGCTGGTGGCCGGCGACATTGCCGATCCTGCCCATTGCCGCGCCATCGTCGACCAGGCGGTGCAGGCCTTCGGCCGCATCGACGTGCTGGTCAACAATGCCGCCTTCCAGATGTCGCGCGAATCGCTCGACGAGATTCCCGACGAGGAATGGGATTACACCTTCCAGGTCAACATCACCGCCATGTTCCACATCTGCAAGGCGGCGGTGAAGCACATGAAGCCGGGTTCGTCGATCATCAACACGACGTCGATCAACTCCGACAAGCCGACCCCGACGCTGCTGGCCTACGCCACCACCAAGGGCGCGATCGCCAACTTCACGGCCGGCCTGGCCCAGCTGCTGGCCGAGAAGGGCATCCGCGTGAACTCGGTGGCGCCGGGCCCGATCTGGACGCCGCTGATCCCGGCCACCATGCCGCCGGAATCGGTGGAAAGCTTCGGCGAGCAGACCCCGATGAAGCGCGCCGGCCAGCCGGTGGAACTGGCGCCGGTGTACGTGATGCTGGCGACCGATGAGGCCAGCTATGTGTCCGGGGCCAGGATTGCGGTGACGGGCGGTACGCCGATTCTGTAAGCGTCGTTCGCGTCACGAAAAATAAACGGGGTGGGCACTGGGTGCGCATCCCGTTTTTCATTGTATTTTCGTTCGCGTCACGGTGCCGTGGAGCGACGCCTATCAGGCGTCATTCGGGAATTGATTCCCCACCTGCCCCGGCGCTTCCTGCGGCGGCTCCGGCGGGCCCGCCGGCGCTTCGTCCGGCGGCGGTTGCGGCAGGTCCGGCGGCGGGCCGCCTTCCTGCTGCATGTCGCCGCCCTCCTCGAAGTCCATGTCTTCCTCGACCGGTTCCTCCACCGGATGGCGGTACACCGGCTCCGGCTTGCGCCCGCCCGGGAACAGCGCCTCGGGATCGATCTTGCCGCTGGCCAGCGTGGTCTTGAAGAAGTCGCCGACCAGCAGGATCGCGCTGTGCCCGCCCTGCCCCCAGTAATTCGAGCGCATGGTCACGCGGTTGTCGTTGAAGCCGACCCAGGCGCCGGCCACCAGGTTCGGGTGCATCATGATGAACCAGCCGTCGGCGTTGTTCTGGGTGGTGCCGGTCTTGCCGGCGACGTCCGCGCTGATGCCGAAGCGGTAGCGGATGCCGGTGCCGGTGCCGCGGTTGATCACGCCGCGCATCCAGTCGATGAGGGTGACCGCGGTGGCCTGCGACAGCACGCGTTCCGGCTTTTGCGAACCGAAGTCGGCCACCACGTTGCCGTCGCGATCGGTAATGCGGCGCACGAACACCGGATGGCGGTATTCGCCCTGTGCCGCGATGCTCGAATACGCACTGACCATTTCCAGCAGCGTGACCGGGCTGGTGCCCAGGCCGATCGACGGCACCTGGGCCAGCTTGCTCTGGCGCACGCCCAGGCCCTGGGCCAGCTTGACGATCGGGGCCACGCCGACGTCCTGGATCACCTGGGCGGTGATGGTGTTCTTCGAGAAGACCAGGCCGTCGCGCATCGGGATCTGGCGCCCGCTGGTGCCGCTCATGTCGGTCGGGCGCCAGACGGTGCCGTCCGGGAAGCGGATGCTGGTGACCGCGTCCAGGTAGGGGTGGTCCGGCGCGATGCCGTTCTCGAGCGCGGCGGCGTAGACGATCGGCTTGAAGGTGGAGCCCGGCTGGCGCGCGGCCTGGGCCACGTGGTCGTACTGCTCGCGCTGGAAGTTGCGGCTGCCGACCCAGGCCTTGACCTCGCCGGTGCCCGGGTCCATCGCCACGAAACCGGCTTCCAGGCGCGCCTTGGACGTTTTCAGCTGGCGCATGAATTCGCGGTCGGCCTTCAGGCGCTTGAGCGTGGCCGCCGGCGTCGCGCCCTCCTCGACCGCCTTGCGGTAGGTGCTCGATTCGCGCACGAAGGCGTCCAGCAGCGCGCCGTGCGACTGCCAGTAGTAGGCGAACGGCGTCACGCTCTCGCGCATGTTGACGTAGGTTTGCGGCGTGGTCGCGTTCATCGACCAGGAGTGGGCCCAGTCGACGTCGGCGATCGCCTGCAGCGCATCGGCCTGGCGCTCCACCGCGCCCAAGGCCGCCTGCTGCAGATCGTAATCGAGCGTGGTCTGTACCACCAGGCCGTCCTGCTGCAGATCGGCGTCGTTCTTGTCGGCCCAGTCGACCAGCCACTTGCGCACGTAGGTGGTGAAGTGGTCGTCCTTGCCGCTGCGTTCGGCCTGGCGCTCGAAACGCAGGCGCAGCGGCCGGCGCGCCAGCTGGCGGTAGCGCGCTTCGTCGAAGGCGCCGGCCTTGAGCATCTGCGACAGCACCACGTTGCGGCGCGCCAGCGAGCGTTCCGGGTTGGTCACCGGGTTGTAGTAGGCGGTGCCCTTCAACATGCCGACCAGGGTGGCGGCTTCGGTTTCGTTGAGCTGGCGCGCCGGCTTGCTGAAATAGGTATGGGCGGCGGCTTCGATGCCGTAGGTGTTGTACAGGAAGGGCACCGTGTTCAGGTAGGCTTCGAGGATCTCGGTCTTGCTGTAGGTGTTCTCGATCTTGAAGGCGGTGATCAGTTCCTTCAGCTTGCGGTTGATGTTGCGCGACCGGCCGATCTCGCTCGGGAACATGTTGCGCGCCAGCTGCTGGGTGATGGTCGATCCGCCCTGGGCGTCGCCCTTGATGGTGGCGAGCAGCGCCCCGGCGATGCGCGTGAAGTCGACGCCGTGGTGGTCGTAGAAGCGGTGGTCCTCGGTCGAAATCAAGGCCGTGACCACGTGCGGCGACACCTGCGACAGTGCGATCCGTTCCTGCACGCCCTGCTCGAAGCTGGCCAGCTCGCGGCCGTCGCTCGATACCACCACGGTCGGACGCGCCACGCGCGCCTGTTTCACATCCGCGATGCCGGGCGTGAACGGGAACAGCACCGCAACGTACACCACGAACAGCACCAGCATCAAGCCGAACGCGCCGCCGGCGACCAGCAGCCAGCGCTGCAGCGGCGGCCTGCGCATCAGGTGGCCGTGGGTGCGGGCATAGGCGTTGCGGGCGCGTGCCCCGGCACGGCCCAGCAGCCTGCGTTCACGTCCATTCCATTGCTTGCCGTCGTTATGGTCATCCACGCTGAGTTCCCGTCCGCTTCATGTGTTATTCAAGGCACAAGTATAGCTGACGACGTGAATATTCACGGCGTGACACAACGCGACCCAGAGCGCTTTCAGACATCAATCCCGTGCGGCTGCATCTTGCGCCCATTGCGCAGCAGCGCCTCGACATCGGCGCGCGGCACCGCCTTGCCGTACACGTGGCCCTGCACTTCGTCGCAGCCGCGCTGCTTCAGGTAGTCGAGCTGGGCCTCGGTCTCGACGCCCTCGGCGATGGTGCGCATGCGCAGGCCGCGCGCCAGTTCGATGATGGCGGCGACCATGGCGGCGTCGTCGGCGCTGGTGGCGATGTCGCGGACAAAACTGCGGTCGATCTTCAGCACGTCGACCGGGAAGCGGCGCAGGTAGGACAGGCTCGAGTAGCCGGTGCCGAAATCGTCGATCGACAGTTTCACCCCCATGCGCTTGAGTTCACCCATGGTGCGGATCGCGCCCTCGACGTCTTCCATCACCAGGCTTTCGGTAATCTCGATCTCGAGCGAGGTCGGCGCCAGGCCGGTCTCGTCGAGCACGCGCGCGATCTCGGCCACCAGGCCCGGCTCGGCGAACTGGCGCGCCGACAGGTTGACGCCGATGCGCAACGGTCCGTAGCCGGCATGCTGCCAGTCGCGGTTCTGGCGGCAGGCGGTGCGCAGCACCCAGGCGCCGATCGGCACGATCAGGCCGGTCTCCTCGGCCAGCGTGATGAAGCGGTCCGGGCGCACCATGCCCAGGCTCGGGTGGCGCCAGCGGATCAGCGCCTCGACCCCGACCACCGAGCCGCTGGCGAGGTCGACCTGCGGCTGGTAATGCAGCTCGAACTGGCCGTGCAGCAAGGCGCCGCGCAGCGCCGCCTCCAGCGCCATGCGGTCGCGCGCGCGGGCGTTCATGCTCGGCGTATAGAACTGCACGGTATTGCGCCCGGTTTCCTTGGCCCGGTACATGGCCACCTCGGCGTGCTGGACCAGGGTCGCGGCGTCGCTGCCGTCGCCCGGATAGGCGGCCACGCCGGCGCTGCCGGTCAGCACCAGCTGCTGGCCGTCGATCTCGATCGGATGGGCCAGCGCCTCGAGCACCTCGCGCACGGTGTCGGCGGCTTCGCCCTCGCCGGCGCGCCCGGGCAGCACCAGCACGAATTCGTCGCCGCCGGTGCGCGCCACGGTGTCGCTGCGCCCGACCGCGCCGGCGATGCGCGCGCCGGCCGCCTTCAGCAGGCGGTCGCCGGCGCCGTGGCCGAGGGTGTCGTTGACGAATTTAAAGTGATCGAGGTCGAGCGCGGCCACCCACACCGGCGACTGGCCGGCGCTGTAGTTGATGGCGCTCTCGATGCGGTCGTGCAGCAGCGAGCGGTTGGCCAGGCCGGTCAGGGTGTCGAAGCGGGCGCGCGCCTCCAGCTCGGCCTCGTAGCGCTTGGCCAGAGTGACGTCGTACTGCGTCATCACGAAATGGGTCGTGGCACCGGCCTCGTCGTTGACCGGCGCGATATAGACCTCGGCGTAGAGCAGGCGCCGGTCCTTGGCGCGCAGGCGCATGTTGACATGGCCGGGGCGCCGCTCGCGCATGGCGCCGCGCAGTTCGGCCACGGCGGCCTGGTCCGGCTCCTTCCCGCCCAGTTCGATCAGGCTGCGCCCCAGCACTTCTTGCGCCGTGTAGCCGCGCATGCGCTCGAAGGCAGGATTCACGTACACGATCGGGCAGCCCGGCCGGGTCGCGCTGACCAGGATCACGGCGTTCGCGCTGGCGTCGGTGGCGCGCCGGTACAGGCGCAGCGCGTCGAGCGCTTCGCGCAGGTCCGCGGTGCGGCGCTCGACCAGGCCTTCGATGCGGCGAGTGCGCAGCACCCGGCTCTGGACATAGGCGGCGGCTGCCAGGCTGACCAGCGTGCCCAGCACCAGCGCCGTCAGCGGCCCGGCGCCGCCCGCCAGTTCGGTGGCGCGGCCAGAGATGCGCACTTCCCATGGCTGGCCGGCGACCTTGAACTGGCGCACGGTCGAGAACACGGTATCGTCGACCCAGGCGCGCCAGGCCGGCAGGCTGCTGCGCGCCAGCGTGTCGTGCTCATAGGCCAGCTGGCGGCTGCCGTTGTAGGGCCCGTACAGCGCCAGCGCCATGCCCGAACGGTCCAGCAGGTTGTCGCTGGCCAGGCTGGCGCCGACCAGCGCCGCGACGTCGATCACGACCTCGGTGTCGCCCAGCGCGCTGGCGCGCCGCGCCGCGCTGTCGGCCAGGGCCGCGCCGTGGCGGTACACCGGCATGGTCACCAGGATGCCGAGCCTCTTGCGGCCCTGCAGCAGCGGCAGCAGCGGGCTGGCGGTGGTCTGTCCGGTGTCGATGGCGCGCTCCAGGGCCGCGCTCTGGCGCGCGAACGACAGCGCGTCGTAGCCGAGCGTGACTTCATTGCCGCCCAGCGGTTCGACGTAGTCGACCACCAGGTAGCGGGCGCGATCGCCGGCGCGCACCAGGCCGCCGGCGCCGCGCTCGCGGATCTGGAAGCCCGGCCAGAAACGCCCGCGGTCCTGTTCGTAGGCATCGCGTTGCTCGCGCGTGACCAGGCGGTGGAACACCAGCGCCTGGATCGACGGGTTTCTGGCCAGCAGCGGCCGCGCGAAGGCGCCGAACTGTTCCCGGCTGACGTCCCCGACCGCGGCGAACAGCGCGTTGGCCGAGCGCAGCACCTGGGTGGCGTTGCCGAAGCTGCGCGTGACGGCGGCAGCGCGCACCTCGGCGCGCTGCAGGAATTCCGCGCGGGCGCTCTCGCGCTCCGCGTTGCGCATGTCGATGAACAGCAGGCTCGTGACGAGTAGTCCCGCCAGCAAGGTGCATACCGTGGCGAGGGCCGGAAACCGGGAGCCGGCGTGGCTGGCGCGGCCGGAAGAGGCAATCGGATCAAACATGATGCATGCTAGCAGAGATGCGCGTGCAAGCACGCCGTCTTTACGTCCATGGTCCGGCGCGCCAGCGAGCCCGGGCAGGCTTTTAATCCGGCGCAGATGGTGCCGGGTTGGTCGGCGTGGAAGCAGGCGGCGCGGGCGGCTTGATCCGCCCCAGCTGCAGCTGCGCCAGGCTTGCGTACAGCGGTGGACTGATCGCGCGCGCCACCACCGAGGACACCAGCGCGCAGGCCATCAGGCTGAGCACCATCTCGTGGCCGTCCACCATCTCCATCACGATGATGAACGAGGTCAGCGGCGCCTGGGTGGCGGCCGCCAGGAAGCCGACCATGCCGAGCGCGATCAGGGCCGGTATCTGCGAATCGTAGAGGAGCACGCCGACGTCGTTGCCGATCGCCGCGCCGATCGACAGCGAAGGCGCGAAGATGCCGGCCGGCACGCCGGCCCAGGTGGTCAGCCAGGTGGCCAGGAACTTGAACAGCGCATACGCGACCGGCATCGTGGCCTTGCCTTCGACCATGGCGCGGGTGGCCTCGGACCCGGCGCCGAAGGTGGCCCCGGCCGTGACCACGCCGATCACCGCCACCGCCAGCCCGCAGCAGGCGGCGAACAGCACCGGACGGCGCGCGCGCAGGCGGGTGAACTGGTCGTTGCCGGCGCCGGACAGCGAGGCCACCAGCAGGCGCGAGAAGATGCCGCCGGCAACGCCGCACACCAGCGCCAGCAGTAGTCCTGGCCACAGCAGTTCGAGGCCGATCGGATCGGTATGGATGACGCCGAAATAGGCGCCGTTGCCGTGCGCCGACACCGCGATCAAACCCGCCAGCACGATGGCGGCGATGATCAGGCCGCTGTTGCGCTGTTCCGGCGCGCGCGCCAGTTCCTCGATCGCGAACATGACCCCGCCCAGCGGCGTATTGAAGGCCGCCGCGATGCCGGCCGCGCCGCCGGCCACCAGCAGGCCGTGGATGCCGATCGAGTTGGTGCGTCCGCCCGGGTTGTCCGACCCCTGCATGCCGGGCAGCAGGCGCCGCGCCTGCAGCATCACGCCGGCGGCGATCTGCACCGACGGCCCTTCGCGCCCCAGCGACAGCCCGCCCAGCAGGCCGGCCGAGGTCAGCAGGATCTTCGCCACGCTCAGGCGCAGCGAGACGAACAGGCCGCGTTCCTCGGTGCCGACGCGGCGGTCGAGCGTGGCCATCACCTGCGGGATGCCGGACCCGGCCGCACCCGGCGCGAAGCGGCGCGTGCACCAGACGATGGCGGCCGCGCACAGCGGGGTCCACAGCAGCGGCGCCCACGGGTAACGCGTGTGCAGCGTGTCGAAGCGGGCGCCGGCGCTTTCGGCCAGCCAGGTGAAGAACACGATGGTCAGCCCGGCCGCCACCGCCAGCGCGACCACCAGCACCCGGGTGACCCAGACCCGCCAGTCGGCAAGTTCCTGCCTCAAACCCTGTTTCAGACGATCCTTCCATTCATGCAGCGCCTGCATCATGCTCCTCTACGCAATAATATTGCCCGGGATGCTGGGAACCCGGGGCCGTTTCCGATATCATTTCACAATGTCCTCATCCACCCATGAACCGTCCGCCACCAGTGCGGCCGAAGCTGCCGTTCCCGCCACCCGCGTGCTGCGCCAGTTCCGCATCGTCTTCAACTCCGTCAAGACGCACTTCCGCCAGGTCGAACGCGAAGCCGGCGTCGGCGGCGCCCAGCTGTGGGCGCTGTCCGTGATCGCGCGCCGTCCCGGCATCGGGGTGACGGACCTGGCGCGCGAACTGGACATCCACCAGTCCACCGCCAGCAACCTGATCAAGACCCTGTCCGAGCGCGGCCTGGTGGTGGCCCGGCGCGAAGGCACGGACCGGCGCAGCGTCTCGCTGCGCATCCTGGAGGGCGGCGAAGCGGTGCTGAAAAGCGCGCCGGTGCCCTTCATGGGCGTGCTGCCGGACGCCCTGTCCAGCCTCGACGCCGACACCCTGGCGCGCCTGGAGCAGGACCTGGGCCACCTGATCGTCCTGCTCGAGGCGGACGAAGCCGACGCCAAGGTGCCGCTGGGCCAGTCGCTCGGGCGCCTGTAAACAGGGCCGTCGCTCCCGCGCAGGCCTCGGCGGCCCCCGCGGCAACCCAAGTTCATTCCACCTCCCCTTCCCGGAAGCGGCGCAGCGCGGCGTCGACGATCGCTTCGCGGCTGCCGCCGGCGTCGAAGGCCTGGCGCAGGAAGTGGGCGTCGCTGCCGGTATGCGCTTCGCGGTACAGCAAATCGAGCGCGGCGCTGCTGCCCAGCGCCTCGGCATGCGGGGCCAGGCGGCGCAGCGTGGTCATGATGTCCTCGCGCAGCGGGATCTGCTCGTGGTTCTGCGGATGCACCAGCGTGCCGTCCAGGCCGAAACGGCAGGCCTGGAAGCGGTTGTAGTTGTAGACCAGGTAGTCGTCCTCGCGCGGCGCCGGCTCGTTCCCTTCCAGCAGGTAGCGGCACAGGGCCTGCAGGTAGCAGGCCAGCGCGGCGGCGCGTTCGACCGACAGCGGCGTGTCGCACACGCGCAGCTCGATGGTGCCGTATTCCGGCTTGGGCCGCAGGTCCCAGTAAAAATCCTTCATGCTGCGCACGATCCCGGTGCCGGCCATGCGCTCGAAATAATCCTTCTCGAACGCCTCCCACGACAGCACGAACGGCGCCCTGCCCGACAGCGGGAAGGCGAACACCGAGTTCAGGCGCGCCGACTGGAAGCTGGTGTCGCTGCCCTGCAGGAAGGGCGAGGACGCCGACAGCGCGATGAAGTGCGGCACGTAGCGGTTCAGGGCATGCAGGAGGAACAGGGCTTCGTCGCCGGAGCGGCAGCCGACGTGCACGTGCTGGCCGAACACGGTGAACTGCTTGGCCAGGTAGCCGTACAGCGCCGACACTTCGCGAAAGCGCGGCTTCGAATAGATGCGCCGCTGCGACCATTGCTGGAACGGGTGGGTGCCGCCGCCGCACACGCCCACGTTCAGGCGGTCGCCGGCGGCCAGCAGGGTGTCGCGGATGGCGCGCAGTTCGGCCAGCAGCGGCGCGTGGGCAGTGTGCACGCTGCTGTTAATCTCGATCATGCTCTGGGTGATCTCGGGCGTCACGTTGCCCGGGAACGGCCGGCGCGCCAGCAGTTCCAGCATGTCCGGCGAGGCCGGCACCAGGTCGAAGTCGGACAGGCTGACCAGCTGCAGTTCGAGTTCGACGCCGAGCGTCAGCGATGCCGAAGCGGCGAATGCTTCCAGTGCCATGTCAATCTCCTCAGGTTTCCCGGACGGTGCGGGTTTCCGCGGCCGCGATCACGGCGCGCTGGGCAATGAGCGGGCCGAGCACCTGCAGCAGCAGCGCGATCGCCGCCAGCGGCGCCAGGCTGTGGAACAGGTCGACGCCGACCAGGCGCCGCGTCTGCTCGATCAGCAGGACCGCGAACACGCCCATCGGCGCCAGGGCAAACCCGGCCAGTGCGCCCTTGCGCGCCGAGATGCCGGACACGCGCGCGAAGCCGGCGCACACCGCCACCTTCACCGCCAGCCGCACGATCACCAGCACCAGCCCGAGCGCCAGGCCGTCGGCCACCTGGCTCCAGCTCAGGGTCGAGGCCGCGTAGAAGAACAGCAGTACCGACAGCAAATCGCCCAGCGCGCCGAAATTACGCTGGGCGACGCCGAGCGCGCTGCGGCGGTGGCGCGCCACCAGCCCGAAGGAGAGCGCGGCCGCCAGCGGCGACAGCGTCAGTACGTGGGTGACCAGTACCAGCAGCATCACCACCAGCGCGAAGGCCAGCGTGGCGTCGCTGGCGGCCTCGCGCATGCTGCGCAGGAAGCGCGGCACCAGCAGGCCGAGCAGCGCACCGAGCGCGCACGACAGGCCCAGCACCAGCAGGCTGGCGCCGAAAGCATGCACCAGGTTGCCCGAGTTCTGGAACACGCCGATGCCGACCAGGGCATTGAACACGAACACCGCCAGCACGCAGTTCAGGGCCGCCAGGTGCAGCGCCCTTTCGGTTACCTGCCCCGCGCTGGCCTGCTCGTTCAGCACCCGCAGCAGGCCGGCGGGCGAGGTCGCCATCGACAGCGCCGCCACCAGGCCGGCCGCCAGTCCCGGCATGCCGAACCCGTACGCGACCGCATACACGGCGATGAAGGTGCAGCCGGCCTCGAAGGCGGAGGTGGCGACGATCCACGGATTGGCGCGCAGCCAGCGCAGATTGATGCGGTAACCCAGTTCGAACAGGATCAGGCCGAAGCCGAGGTTGGCGAGAAGAAGGAAGGAAGCGTCGGTGGAGGGAGGCAGGAAACCGGCGGCGGTGTTGCCGAACAAGAAACCGGCAAGTCCGTACAGGCTGATGCGCGGCAGGCCGGTCCACCGGTACAGCAGTTCGCCCAGCATCCACGACAGTACCAGCGCCAGCGGCCAGGCCAGCTGGCCGACGGAAGACATCAGATCGTTCATGCACGCTCCTCATGGTCGAGCGGCGATCGCGAAAAAAAAAGCTCCCGGCCGGGCCGGGAGCAAAAGATACATAAATATCCTCATCGCTGATCGCGCAGGTAGCTGCTGAGCCACCCCGCTCACCATTTCATTTTGCCACAGACGTATATCGAAGGCAACCATATTTGGCCAAATATATGTGTCGTTGGCTGGCAGCCGGCGAACGATCGGGCCGCCGCCTTTTTAGCGTCCGGTACGCTGTCGAGCGTGAAACCGGGCGCGGCAATCGTGGTCGTAGCGGAAACGTAACCGGGTAAGAAACCGATATGCGGCATGATTGTGTCTTGGCGACTGGTCAAGCTTGTAAACCAGCACAGTTCAGTTGCTACCCGGTATTACTTATCAGCGATGGCTATAAGCATAAGCGGATTTATTATTGGTATGAACATTTCCGGACTGTTAAGCTTGCGCCCCTTCGCCGGCCGCAGAGCCGGTGCTCCCCTATGAGAAAGAAAAAATGAGCGTCAAACACCTCCATCCGAACCCGTCCCGCGCGCTGCTGGTCCTGGCCCTGATCGGCGCCGCCGTCCCAGCCGTGCAGGCCCAAACCCAATCGGCCGAGACCAGCGACCAGCCGGCTGCGCAAGCGCAAACCGTGGTCGTCACCGGCACCCGCTCGCTGAACCGCCGCACCCTCGATTCCGAATCGCCGGTGGACGTCATCGGCGGCAAGGAACTGCTGTCGACCGGCTCGAGCGAACTGGCCACCGTGCTGTCGCGCCTGCTGCCGTCGATGAACTTCCCGCGCCCGACCGGCGCCGACGCCAGCGACGCCGTGCGTCCGGCCCAGCTGCGCGGCCTGTCGCCGGACCAGACCCTGGTGCTGGTGAACGGCAAGCGCCGCCACACCTCGGCGGTGGTCAACGTCAACGGCACGCTGGGCCGCGGCTCGGCCCCGGTCGACCTGAACGCGATCCCGCTGGCGGCGATCGACCACATCGAAGTGCTGCGCGACGGCGCCGCCGCCCAATACGGTTCGGATGCGATCGCCGGCGTGGTCAACATCATCCTGAAACGCGGCGCCGACGGCGGCGAAGCCGAAGTCACCTACGGCAACTACGACAAGGGCGACGGCGAGCAGACCACCGTGCGCGGCTCGACCGGCTTCAGCCTGGGCGACAAGGGCTGGGTGCGCGTGGCCGTGGAGGCCGCCAACCGCAATCCGACCAACCGCGCCTTCGCCGACCCGCGTCCGGAATCCGGCCCGCGCCAGGGCACCATCACCCAGCGCTACGGCGATCCGGACAGCGAACCGCGCGCCCTGTTCCTGAACAGCCAGTACAGCATCAACGAGAACATCGACTGGTATGCCTTCGCCAACTACGGCGAGCGCAAGACCTCGTCGGCGGCGACCTGGCGCACGGCCTACACCACCCCGTTCAATGCGGCCAATCCGCAACTGCGCAGCGCGCTGTATCCGGAAGGCTTCCTGCCGCTGCAGGACAGCAAGTCGACCGACATCTCGGTCGTGACCGGCCTGCGCGGCGACCTGGACGGCTGGCGTTGGGATGCGAGCCTGAACCATGGCCGCAACCGCTTCAGCCTGGACATCGACAACACCGCCAACCTGAGCCCGGGCTTCACGAATCCGACCCAGACCAGCTTCTACGCGGGCGAGCTGACCTCGACCCAGGACGTGGCCAACCTGGACGTGGCGCGCGACATCCCGGTGTCGTGGATGGCAGGCCCGCTGACGGTGGCCTTCGGCCTTGAGGCGCGCCATGAATCCTACGAGATCGGCGCCGGCGAACCGAACTCCTACTTCGGCGGCGGTTCCCAGGGCTTCTCGGGCTTCCGTCCGGAAAACGCCGGCAAGAACAGCCGCAACAACCAGTCGCTGTACCTGAACCTGGAAGGCGACATCGTCAAGGACCTGTCCGGCACCCTGGCCGTGCGCCGCGAGCACTACAGCGACTTCGGCAGCACCACCTCGGGCAAGGGCTCGCTGCGCTACGAATTCACCCCGGCGTTTGCACTGCGCGGCACGGTGTCGAACGGCTTCCGCGCGCCGTCGCTGGCCCAGGAGTTCTACACCATCACCACCACCAACTTCCTGGTGATCAATGGCCAGAACACGCCGATCGAGACCGGCACCTTCCCGGTCAACAGCGCCGCCGCCCAGGCCCTGGGCGCCAGTTCGCTGAAGCCGGAACGCGCGCGCAACCTGAGCTTCGGCGCGCAGTGGACGCCGACGCGCGACTGGACCACGACCGTCGATTTGTACCGCATCGACATCGACGACCGCGTCGTGTTCTCGTCCAACCTGCAGCTGTCCGGCGCCCCGGCGCTGAACGCGGCGCTGCAGAACCAGGGCATCTTCGTCGGCGCGGCGCGCTACTTCACCAACGCCGTCGACACCCGCACCAAGGGCATCGACGTGGTCAGCAGCTACCGCCTGAACCTGGGCCAGGGCTCGCGCGCCGAATTCACGCTGGCCTACAACCACAACGACAACGAGGTGCGCAAGGTTGCCGACACCCCGGCGGTGCTTTCCAACGCCGGCCTGACGCTGGTGGACCGCCAGAGCATCAACCGCCTGACCGTCGGCTCGCCGAAGGACAAGCTGGGCTTGACGACCGACTACACCCGCGGCAAGTGGAACGGCCGCGCCACCGTGACGCGCTACGGCGAATTCACCGTCCCGCAGAACAACCCGGCGCTGGACCAGACCTACGATCCGCAATGGGTGCTGGACCTGGCCGCCAGCGTACGCGTGACCAACAACTGGCGCGTCACCCTCGGCATCGACAACGTCACCAACCGCTATCCGGCGCAGGTGACGTCGGCGGGCAACCTGAACGTGGCCGGCAACCAGCCATACAGCGTGTGGGCGCCGAACGGGTTCAACGGGCGCTTCCTGTATGCGAAGGCGGGTTATACCTGGTAAGTCGGCAGTCAAGCCGATGTAGATTCATCCGTCGTTTCCGGCACTGCCGGAAACGACTCCCCACGTCCGCGGGGACGGCGTGTATTGATGCTTGTAGCTTCAAGGAATCGTACCATCGTCAACGACCCGCCACGGTTATCATATAAACAAGATAACAAGGAGACGGTATGGACGCGATTCCGATGTGGGTGCAGGCCGGCTTCTGGGGCCTGGTCGCCGGCGCCGCCCTGCTCCTCGGCGCCGTGGCCGGCTACCACTTCAAGGTCCCGCAGCGCGTCATCGCCGCCATCATGGCCTTCGGCAGCGGTGTCCTCATCTCCGCCCTCTCCTTCGAACTGATCGACGAAGCCTACGAAAAAGGCGGCTTCAATTCCATGGCCATCGGCTTCCTCGGCGGTGCGCTGGTGTATACGGCCGCCAACTGGGCGCTGTCGGCGCGGGGCGCGAAACACCGCAAGCGTTCCGGCAAGCAGCCGTCCGAAGCCGAGGACAGCGGCAGCGGCCTGGCGATCGCCGTCGGCGCCCTGCTCGACGGCATTCCGGAATCGATCGTGATCGGCCTGTCGATGCTGGGCGGCGGCGCCGTCAGCATGGTGGCCGTCGGCGCCATCTTCCTGTCCAACGTGCCGGAAGGCCTGTCCAGCGCCGCCGGCATGAAGAAGGCCGGGCGCTCGGCCACCTACGTGTTCGGCATCTGGGGCGGGATCGCGCTGATATCGGGCGTGGCCTCGCTGGTCGGCTACACGGTGTTCCAGCAGTTCTCGGCCGAGATCGTGGCGGCCACCACGGCGGTGGCGGCCGGCGCGATCCTGGCGATGCTGGTCGATACCATGATCCCGGAAGCGTTCGAGGTGGCGCACAACTTTGCCGGGTTGATCACCGTGACCGGCTTTTTGGCGGCGTTCGCGCTCGGCAAGCTGGGCGGCTGAGACCGACGCCGTGTCCCGCTCGCTTTGTATGGCCTTATATGGAGGTGGAACTCGAAGGCGGTATGGAAGTGCCTCCCGTACTACCCGCAGTACCCAAGTTGCCGAGGCCGCCCCCAGCACCCAGGCTGCCCGTAGTTCCAGCAAGCCCCTTGGTATCCTTGGTGTCGGAAGCGTCTTGGCGTGCCTTCACGGCAATGGTTTTGGCTGCTTCGGCAGCACCTGCCCGCGCCGATTCCGAGTCTCGGGAAGACGATTTTGTTACAAAAGATCCTATGAACGCACCCAGGGTCAGCTTCGCCATATCGATAAAAGCATTCGAAAGCGCTTGAATATTATCCGGTTTCGGAATGCCATATGTCGCGAGGGCCGGCGTTAATATGCCGAGAAGGCAAAAGGCCAATGTCATCAATATTGTCGCGAGCGGCATGCCGGTCAATTCAAGCTTTCGAAACACGCCAGTTCCTCCGATCAGGCCGATGAGCCGGGTAATTTCCGTCACCGGATCCGCCGATTTGTGAATGGCGTCACCAAGCAGTTCACGGATGGCCGGGGTCAGGATCTTTTCGGAGGCTGTCGAGTCCTTATTTCCGACGATCCTCGTAAGGACATAGCCGAACCCGGTCGCCAAACCGGCGACTATCAGGATCGGGATTATCTCGGAAATGCTGACGGGCTTTGATGTGAGGGCACCGTAAACGAATCTGGCGAGTATGACGATGAACGATGCTGCGGAAATGGCATAAAACGTGATGGCGCACCAGATCAGCCAGAGCGACTGCTTGCGTTCGATAGACGTTTCCATTACTCCCCCGGTGATCTTGTTTCGACGCTCGAGTCAATGCCATGAGAAGCGGTGCATCAGCTCCATGGTTGCAACGACTGCACGAATAACATTTCCAATATCCATATACTCAGACATAATTTTTAGTCAGTTTGTAACGCATGTGGTGTCATCCCAGTTTGATACGTCATTCTGAAGTACGTCAATACAAAAATCTTTTTGTTTAATGACCTTTCACAATAATTAAAATCGCCGGGACTCGACAACATTGCACTTCCGTCTGGACCCGGCAAACAAAGCCTTTGTCACACCCGCGGCGGATCCGTCTCCCGCACATACACCCGGTGCCTGGCCAGCGCCGCCTTGAACGCACCCACCGCCGCCGGCAAGGCATTCGGATCGGCCACGATCAGCCCCGGATCCGGATCGCCGTTCGGCAGCGATGCCGGGATGCCGGCCGCGGCCACCAGTTGCCGCCCTGCCCCCAGCACCAGGAAGGGTTTGTCGTGGCGGTACTGCTCGCGCAGGAAGTCGAGCACCCGGCCGTCGCGCGCCAGCGCCGCCGCGCCGTCGCCGGGCGCCACCACCACCGCGTCGTACATGACCGACGGCGTCGCCTCGAAGGTGACTTCGACGTCGAGCGGCTTGCCGGCGATGGTGCGCAGTTCGCCCAGGCGCTGGCCGACGATGCGCGGCTGGGCGCCGTCCTTCAGCAGCGCGGCGTAGACCTCGCGCGCGACCACGGCGTCGACGCCGTCGGCCGCGACCACCGCCACGCGGCGGGTGCGGATGCCGGTGCGGCCCGGACGGGCCAGCAGCGACAGCGACGGCGACGGCGGATACTCCGGAATCGGCGTGTCGTTCACGCGCGGCAGCGGCGCCGGCACCGGGATGCCGAGGCCCTGGGCCACGGCGCGCGCCAGGCCGGCGTCGACGTTGACCAGGCCGGCCACGATGCGTTCGCGGATGGCCGGGGTCTGGACCCGCGTCAGTTCGAACCGGAAGGCGTCGACGATGTGCTTCTGCTCGACCGGGCTCTGGCTCTTCCAGAACAGGCGCGCCTGGCCGTAGTGCTCGGCGAACAGTTCGGCCTTGCCCCTGACCTTGCTGGCGTCGATGTGTTCGGGGTAGCTGACGAAGCCGCGCGCGCCCGCCTGGAACGGGCAGCCGCCGGCCAGCGAGTTCGGCTCGTAGGCGACGCGCCCGCGGTTGATGGCCTGGCGGTGGAAGCCGTCGCGCTGGTTGTTGTGGACCTGGGCCAGCGGCGAATTGATCGGGATCTCGTGGAAGTTGGGACCGCCCAGGCGCGTGAGCTGGGTGTCGACGTAGGAGTGGATGCGGCCCTGCAGCAGCGGGTCGTTGGTGAAGTCCAGGCCCGGCACCAGGTGGGCGGTGCAGAACGCCACCTGCTCGGTCTCGGCGAAGAAGTTGTCCGGGTTGCGGTCCAGGACCAGGCGCCCGACCGGCTGCACCGGCACCAGTTCTTCGGGCACGATCTTGGTGGCGTCGAGCACGTCGAACACCTTGAAGGCGGCGGCCTGCTCCTCGGTGAAGATCTGCAGGCCCAGTTCGTATTCCGGGAAGTGGCCGGCCTCGATCGCTTCCCACAAGTCGCGCCGGTGGAAATCGGGATCGGCGCCGGCCAGCTTGACCGCTTCGTCCCACACCAGCGAGTGCGTGCCCTGCAGCGGCGTCCAGTGGAACTTGCAGAAGTGCGACCGGCCCTTTGTATTGATTAAGCGGAACGTGTGCACACCGAAGCCCTGCATGGTGCGGTAGCTGCGTGGGATGGCGCGGTCCGAGTTCACCCACAGCAGCATGTGGAAGATCTCCGGCGACAGGCCGGCGAAGTCATAGAAGGTGTCGTGCGCGCTCGAGGCTTGCGGGATCTCGTGGTGCGGCTCCGGCTTCACCGAATGGATCAGGTCGGGGAACTTCATCGCGTCCTGGATGAAGAATACCGGGATGTTGTTGCCGACCAGGTCGAACACGCCTTCGTCGGTATAGAACTTGGTGGCGAAGCCGCGCACGTCGCGCACGGTGTCGGCCGAGCCGCGCGAGCCGGCCACGGTCGAGAAGCGCACGAACACCGGGGTGCGCTTGCCGGGCTTGGAAAACAGCGCGGCGCGCGTGACGTCGGACAGGTCGTCGTAGTTCTCGAAGTAGCCGTGGGCGCCGGAACCGCGCGCATGCACCACCCGTTCCGGGATGCGCTCATGGTCGAAGTGGGTGATCTTTTCGCGGAAGATGAAATCTTCCAGCGCGGTCGGTCCGCGCAGGCCTATCTTCAGCGAATGCTGGTTGTCGGCCACCTTCACGCCCTGGTTGGTGGTCAGTTCGCGCTTGGAATCATCGACGCGCACCCGGTCCAGCGGACCGTTGAGCGGGTTGTCGCCAATTTCCGGCGAACCGTCGCCGACCTTGCGCGAGGCGATGTCCTCGGTGGTGGTGCTGGCGGTGGCCAGCGGCGTGTGCGGCGTGCGCACCGCGCCGCGGTGCGGGGTGAAGGCGGCCTGGCCGTATTCCAGCGGCTTGGTGTCGTTGTACGGCATCCCGGCCGCCAGCTCGGCGTCCTCGGTGACCTTCTGCAGCAGGCGTTCGCTCTCGGCGGTGTCGGCGCCCAGGCTTTCGGGAGGATTCGGGTCGGCCGGTCCGCCGACCGTTCCCAGGATCGAACCGGCGCCGTCGTACGGTCCGTTCGGATGGAAGCCCTGGCTGTCCGGTGCATCGTTGTGCGTGATCATGCATCGCTCCTCTATTTTGATGACAGGATGCGCGCACGTTCCGATAATGCCAACTGGAAAAAGACTTTGCGCCCGGTCAGCGGTGCACGCAATAGTCGAGTCTGCTTGGGTGGGTGGGGAGAACTTTGAGGGAGGGCAAACAACGGGTAAGGTGGCGGAACAACGGATGGCGGCGTTTGTCGCAGGTTGAACTGTCAGTTCCCTAACCGATACGTCGTCCCCGCCAAGGCGGCCGGCCAGGTCGGGGACGACGGTGGTTTTATTTGACGCGCTGCTTTTCCAGCTTGCGCGCCAGCGTCCGCCGATGCATCCCCAACCGCCTGGCCGCCTCCGAAATATTGAAATCCGTCTCGGCCAGCACCTCATGGATACGCTCCCACTCCAGCGTCTTGATCGAAGTCGAGCGGTTGGTCAGTTCCATCTCGGTATTCCCGGCGATGTGGTCGAAGGCGGCTTCGATGTCGTCGGTGTTGGAGGGCTTGGCCAGGTACTGGCAGGCGCCCAGCTTGATCGCTTCGACCGCGGTGCCGATGCTGGCGAAGCCGGTCAGGACCACGATCAGCATCTCGGGGTCGTGCTGGTGCAGCATCTGCACGCAGGCCAGGCCCGAGCTGTTGCCCTTGAGTTTCAGGTCGACCACGGCATAGCCGGGCGAATGGGTCTCGAGCAGCGCCGTGGCCTCGTCCAGGCCGGGTGCCAGCAGCACGCGGTAGCCGCGCCGCTCGAACGAGCGGCCGAGGGTGCGCGCAAACGCGTCGTCGTCCTCGATGATGAGTAACAATCGTTCTTCTGTCATGGATTTATTCTGGATGAGTCCCGGGTCAATGCGATTGCCGACAGCGGCAGCGTCAGGCGCACCTGGGCGCCGCCTTCGGGGCGGTTGATGGCCGCTACCGCGCCGCCCAGCGTGCGCGCCACGTTCACCACCAGGAACAGGCCGAGGCCGCCGCCGGGGCGGCCCTTGCTGGACTGGTAGGGCTTGCCGAACTGGGCCAGCATGGCCGGCGCGAAACCGGGGCCGCTGTCGCTCACCGTCAGTATCAATGTGCCGTCCTCGACGCCGGCTTCCAGCCCGACCCAGTCGGGCGAGGCTTCCAGCGCATTATCCAGCACATTGTCGATCATCTGCTTGAGGGCCGAATCGAAGGCCACCGGCAGATCGTCGCCGATGCGGTTGGTGTAGGCGAAATCGCGCACCGGGCGGCTGTCCTGCCACTCGTCGACCAATTGGTCGAGGAAGGTGCGGATGGTGGTGCGGACCGCCGATTCGCCGCGCGTCTCGCCGGCCGACAGCAGGATGCCGGTGACGATCGACTTGCAGCGCTTGAGCTGGGTCTGCATCTCGGTCAGCTCTTCCAGCAGCTCCGGATTGTCCTTGAACTCCGGCATGCGCTTCCAGTCGCCCAGGATCACGGACACGGTGGCCAGCGGCGTGCCCAGTTCGTGGGCGGCGCCGGTGGCCAGCAGGCCCATGCGGATGATGTGCTCTTCCTCGGCGGCGCGCTGCCGCAAGTCGGCCAGCTGCGTGGCTTTGGCCCGCAGCGTGGTGGTGATGCGCGAAATGAACACCACCAGCAGCGCCGCGTTCAGCACGAAGCAGATCAGCATGCCCTGCACGTACAGGCTGGACATGCCGCGCGCGTGGTCGAACGGCAGCGGCAGCGGCTGGGCAAAGGCGGACAGGCCGGCCAGGCAGGCCAGCGTGATGGCGACGATGGTCCAGGTCGACCAGGCTTCAAGCAGCACCGCCGACAGGATCACCTGCAGCAGGTACAGGAAGGCAAAGGGATTGGTGGTGCCGCCCGACAGGTACAGCTGTATGGTCAGGCTGGCGACATCGACCAGCAGGGCCAGGAACAGCTCGCTGTTGGTGACGGGACGATGTTCGTGCCAGCGCAGGTGGCTGGCGACGTTGAAGGCGATCAGGCAGGCCAGCACTTCCAGCATCTGCACCAGCGGCAGGCGCACGTCGAACACCAGGATGGCGGCGGCGATGGTGGTGATCTGGCCGATGACGGCAATCCAGCGCAGCTCGATCAGCTGCAGCATGTTCTTGTGGCCGGCGGCGTATTCGACGTCGGCGGCCGAGTCGCGGCGCGCGCCGCCGAATCGTGCGTCCGCCGCGCCGCTGCTGTCCTTCAGGAGATCAGGCGTCCCGCTCATCGGCCAGGGCATGGTCGGAACGGCGCACCCACCACCAGGCGCCGGCCACCATCAGGGCCAGCGCATACCAGGTGACGGCATACACCAGGTGGCTGTTATGGAAAGTCACGACGGTCAGGCCGCCGGCCGGCTGGTCCGGCGATCCGGGCGGATTCTGGCCCGCGGCGGCATCGACGAAATACGGGGCCGCCTGCGGCAGGCCGCGCGCCGCGGCGATGGCCGGGATGTCGCGCACGTACCAGCGGTTCTGGTCCGGGACGTTATCGCGGGTAAAACTGCCGCCGTGCTCGCTGATGCGCAGCAGGCCGATGATGGTGGCCGCAGCGCCGGCTGCGGCGGCGCATGGATTCGCTCCCGCGCGCTGCGGCGCGTAGCGGGTGCGCTCGCCCAGCGTGGCGGGGATGAAGCCGCGGTTGACGATGATGACCTGTCCGTCCGTCGTGCACAGCGGCGTCAGCAGCCAGTAGCCGCTGCCCTGCTCGGTGAGCGCCTGGACGGGGGTGGTGAATTCGTAGAGATAGGTACCGCTCAGGCGCAGGCGACGGTATTCGTCGGCGGCCGCGGTGAGCCGGTTGCCGGCGCCGGGCGCGGGGGGCGCGACCGGGTCGGCGTGCACGCGTGCGTCGACGCGTGCGATGAGGTCCAGTTTCCATTGCAGGCGGTAGACCTGCCAGGAGCCCAGGCCGGCGAAGAGGACGATCAGCAGCAGTGCCAGCACTGCCAGGACCAGTTTTCCGCCCCGGCGCGGTGCTGCCGCCGGGGACCCTGCCGGCGGGGCCGGCCTTGCTGCGCGATCGTCTTCCCGCATCTACTGCTTACTGCATGTCGTGCATGCCATGCACGGAACCGCCGTCGTTGCTCATGTGCGGCATCATGTTGGCGTTCATGTGGTACATGACCCAGATCGAACCGCTCAGGACGATGATCAGGATCACCGCGGTCAGGATCAGCGCCATCATGTTCCAGCCACCCTCGGACTTCGAGTTCATGTGCAGGAAGTAGACCATGTGCACGACGATCTGCACGGCGGCGAAGCCGAGGATCACGAACTTGGTCGTTTCCGGCGCCAGCTGGTGGGTCATCACCAGCCAGAACGGGATCGCGGTCAGGATCACCGACAGGATGAAGCCGATCGTGTAGTCCTTCAGGCTGCCGTGCGATTCCAGGTGGTCGTCGTGGTCGACGTGGCCATGGCCGTGGTGGTCGTGGCCGTGGGCGTGGTGTGCGTTGCTCATGGCAGGACTCCCATCAGGTAGACATAGGTGAACACGCCGATCCAGACGACGTCCAGGAAGTGCCAGAACATCGACAGGCAGGCGAGGCGGCGGTAGTTGGCGCCGTTGATGCCGTGCTTGCCCAGCTGGACCATCAGCACGACCAGCCACACGATACCGAAGGTCACGTGCAGGCCGTGGGTGCCGACCAGCGCGAAGAAGGCGGTCAGGAAGCCGCTGCGCCACGGGCCGAAGCCTTCATGGATCAGGTGCGAGAACTCGTACATTTCCAGGCCCAGGAAGCAGGCGCCCAGTACACCGGTGATCGCCAGCCACAGCTGGACCTTGCCCAGGTTCTTCTTCTGCGCCGCCAGCATCGCGAAGCCGTAGGTGATCGACGAGAACAGCAGGAAGGCCGTGTTCAGGGCCACCAGCGGCAGGTCGAAGATCTCGGCGCCCGACGGGCCGCCCGCGTAGTTGCGGCCCAGGACGGCGTAGGTCGCGAACAGGCAGGCGAAGATGAGGCAGTCGCTCATCAGGTAGATCCAGAAACCGAGCAGCGTGCCGTTTTCCGGATGATGCTCGCGCACGAAGTAGCGCGAGCTCGGATCGGCGCTGGTCGCGCCGGCGTGGGTTACGTTAGTGTCAGACATGGGCTTCCAGCATGCGGGTGCGAGCTTCTTCCGTGCGGGCGACTTCTTCCGCCGGGATGTAGTAATCGCGTTTGTAGTTGAAGGTGTGGTAGATGGTCGTCGCGATCAGCGCCACGAACGAGACCGCAACCAGCGCCCACATGTGCCAGATGATGCCGAAACCGAGCACGAAGGACAGCGCCGGGATGACCGGACCGGCCCAGGTGTTGGCAGGCATGTGGATCGGCACGAAATCCTGCAGCGGACGGCGGTAGCCGGCCTTCTTCATGTCGGCATAGGCGTCATTGTCGAACACGACCGGGGTGAACGCGAAGTTGTAGTCCGGCGGCGGCGACGAGGTCGACCATTCCAGGGTACGGCCGTTCCATGGGTCGCCGGTGAAGTCCATCAGCTTCTTGCGGTTGATGACCGAGACGGCGATCTGCATCAGCAGGCAGCCGATGCCGGCGGCGATCATCAGGGTGCCGAACAGCGAGATCTGGAACAGGTAATGGATCGACGGATCCTCGAAGTGGCTCAGGCGGCGGGTGACGCCCATGAAGCCGAGGATATACGGCGGAATGAAGGCGAACCAGAAGCCGATCGACCACAGCCAGAACGAACGCACGCCCCACTTCTTGTCCAGCTTGTAGCCGAACATCTTCGGCCACCAGTAGTTCAGGCCGGCGAACAGGCCGAACAGCACACCACCGATGATGACGTTGTGGAAGTGGGCGATCAGGAACAGCGAGTTGTGCAGCACGAAGTCGGCCGCCGGCACCGCCAGCATCACGCCGGTCATGCCGCCGATGGTGAAGGTGATCATGAACGAGATGGTCCACATCATCGGCAGTTCATAGCGGATGCGGCCCTTGTACATGGTGAACAGCCAGTTGAACAGCTTGGCGCCGGTCGGGATCGAGATGATCATCGTGGTGATGCCGAAGAACGAGTTCACGCTCGCGCCCGAGCCCATCGTGAAGAAGTGGTGCAGCCACACGAGGTAGGACAGGACCATGATGACGCAGGTCGCGTACACCATCGAGGTGTAGCCGAACAGGCGCTTGCCGCAGAAGGTCGCGACGACTTCCGAGAAGATGCCGAACGCCGGCAGGATCAGGATGTACACCTCCGGGTGGCCCCAGATCCAGATCAGGTTGACGTACATCATCGAGTTGCCGCCCAGTTCATTGGTGAAGAAGTGGGTGTCGAACAGACGGTCCAGGCCCAGCATGGCCAGGACGGCGGTCAGGACCGGGAAGGCCAGGACGATCAGGATGTTGGTGCACAGCGAGGTCCAGGTGAAGACCGGCATCTTCATCAGGTCCATGCCCGGCGCGCGCATCTTGACGATGGTGACGACCAGGTTGATACCCGACAGCAGCGTGCCGACACCGGCGATCTGCAGTGACCAGATGTAGTAGTCGACGCCGACGTCGGGGCTCGCCAGGATGCCGGACAGCGGCGGGTAGGCCAGCCAGCCAGTACGTGCGAACTCGCCCACGAACAGCGACGCCATCACGAGCATCGCGCCCATGGTGGTCATCCAGAACGAGAAGTTGTTCAGGAACGGGAAGGCCACGTCGCGCGCGCCGATCTGCAGCGGCACCACGTAGTTCATGAAGCCCGTCACCAGCGGCATCGCCACGAAGAAGATCATGATCACGCCGTGGGCGGTGA
>Ga0265798_10000078_pt1 | contig 196801 bp, 183 predicted proteins | sample P3T30metagenome_FD_192430 | JGI IMG/M metagenome (GOLD analysis project Ga0265798, IMG submission 192430) | Plant litter microbial communities from East Loma Ridge, Irvine, California - P3 T30 | ecosystem: Environmental > Terrestrial > Plant litter > Unclassified | place: USA: California... | reverse complement strand
GCAATTTGAGCGACATAGTGTAGTCTCTCTGGGTCCGCTTTACATAATTTTGATCTTCTGACATAATGAAGTTTTTTATGTATCACTATTTCAGGACGGGACATTAATACGAAAAAAATAAGCCCCCTGTATAGATACAGAAGGCTTAATAAAGCTGGGTTAGTTAGCTTTTTAATAAGTTTCTTGAAATTACAAGTTTCTGAATCTCAGTAGTTCCTTCTCCTATAGTACATAACTTCGCATCCCTGTAGAACTTCTCTACCGGATAATCTTTAGTATATCCATATCCACCGTGGATCTGTACCGCTTCATTAGCTACACGTACACATACTTCGCTGGAGTACATTTTACCCATAGCACCCGCTAAAGTAACCGGCTTGTGTTCATTTTTTAGGTATGCTGCCTTATGAAGTAACAGTTCTGACGCTTCAATCTCGGTAGCCATATCGGCAAGCTTAAAGGCAATACCCTGAAAACTGCTTATAGGCTGTCCAAACTGATGGCGTTCTTTACTATACTTTAATGCCGCTTCATAAGCTCCTTTCGCAATACCTAACGATAACGCACCAATAGAGATACGGCCGCCATCAAGCACTTTCATAGCCTGTATAAAACCCTCTCCTACTTCGCCCAGGCGATTAGCATCGGGTATGCGGCAATTATCAAAAACAAGTTCGGCAGTTTCGCTCGCACGCATCCCCAGTTTATTTTCTTTCTTTCCACTGGTAAAGCCCGGCATTCCTTTTTCAAAAACAAATGCAGTCATACCACGGGAGTCACCTTTCTCGCCGGTACGTACAATTACAACTGCGACATCGCCAGATTTCGCATGGGTAATAAAGTTTTTAGCCCCATTAACCACCCAATGGTCACCATCTTTTACAGCCGTAGTATTCATACCTCCCGCATCGCTGCCGGTGTTATGCTCTGTTAAGCCCCAGGCGCCTATATATTCGGCTGTTGCCAATTTTGGCAACCATTTCTTTTTTTGCTCCTCATTACCAAAAGCAAGTATATGATTTGTACATAACGAATTATGCGCAGCAATAGACAGACCTATAGAAGGGTCTACTTTACTAATTTCTTCTATGACGGTAATGTATTCATGGTAGCCAAGCCCCGACCCACCATATTCTTCGGGTACTAAAACACCCATGTAGCCCATTTCGCCCAGTTGCTTAAAAAGATCTACCGGAAAATGCTGCGCTTCGTCCCATTCCATGATGTTAGGGCGAATGTGTATTTCTGCAAACTCTCTAATCGATGCTGCGATCATGGCCTGCGTTTCGTTATAATCAAAGTTCATATTAAACACTTATTTTTTAGTATTCCAAATATAAGCGAATTATTTTTGACTTTAATGTAATAATATCATTAATATTTGATAATTCATCAAAATTATCAATTTTACCTTTCATACTGCGTTGGGTTATAATTGCCTTGGCAATATCCCGGTTAAAGTATGGAAAGCGGGAAAGCTGTTGTAATGATGCCGTATTTACGTTTATCGTGGTTACACCGGGGTTATTACCAACCTTAAATCCTTTACGTAATCCTGCCAAAGCTTCGGGAGAAAAATCGAACTCTTCCATCTGGTCGATACTTACAAAAGCGCCAAGATCTGCGCGGCGGCGTAATATTTTTTTTGCAAACGCAGGGCCTATACCATAAACAGCAATAAGATCTTCCTCTAATGCCGAATTGATATCGATAGCCGGCTTACTTACTACTTTTTTATTATTGAATTTATCATGATAGGTAGCAGTTGCTGTTTTTGCCATACCATATTCCTGGCTCTTTCCGTTTTGTTGCTGATTCTTTTTAATAACCCAATCAGGAAATTTAAAGTAAGGAGAAAGTTTTAATAGTAAGCTGTCAGGCACTCTTGTTACCATTTTAAAATCGGCTGCCGAATTAATCCACTTTCCGCTTTTGCGAAAAGCATGGAGGCGGTCTATCTCCACAGTACTCATGCCCAACGTGTAACCTTTATAATCAGATATAAAGTTAGGATTAAAAGGATATATTGTAATTTGCTTCTCGCCTTTCTTAGCTTTAAGAGCATCAATATCCGACTCAAGTGCAAGCCATTGTTTTTCCTCTTCTGATTTTCCTGATTCAGAACTGAAGTCGGTTCTACTGATAAAATAATATGCGATCTGAACACCTACAATCAGCAGACACAAAGCTAAAATGCCCTTGCGCTGGTCTTTAGTAAGGTTAAGATGGCTGTCTTTTAGCATTTGATCAGGTTCTTAGGCTCTTAGTATTATAGATCGAAAACCGATGAGCGCTTTGTGTACATCATGTCTTTTAATCGCAGCCAGAAAGCAAGTGTAAGGTACACTCCAAACCACAAGCCTGCCGTTACAAACGTAATGTATATAAAAAACAAGCGCACGTTTGTAGCCCGCATCCCTAACCTGTCGGCAAGTCGCGATGCTACCTCAAAGCCATGCTTTTCAAAAAAATGCCTTATGTTAGTAATTATTGGCATGAATTGAGTTTTAAGTTATTTAAAGTCCATAATTTTAAGGTTCAAAGTTTAAAGTTCTTACTCCCGCTTTAAGCTTTCGGCCTTACTACATTTGACTTCAAAGATACTACTTTTTCAAGAGCTCCAGCCCTAATGCGCACTGAAGGCAACGCTTATGATTGCAATATTCGTTCTTTAACTGTAACAGTGCCTGGCTATCGTAAGCAGATTGCGTAACCATTTTAAACGACTTAAATTTATCAATGATAGCATTCTTTTCGGCATCCAGCTGCTGCATGAGGGCAACCAGTTCTTCGCTATTTTCCTGGCCTATGCTCCTGCCGTAAGCAAACTTAAATGGTATAACCGTATTAATAATAAGCAGGTCTATAAACGAACGCGAAAGCGGCTTACGCTTTTTAGGGCTTTCCTTATCAAACCTATAATGCGTTTGCCAATAGGCCGCCGCCTGTAAATTAAATATCGCATACAAATCGGTTAATGTAGTTGCTTCTATAATTTTAGAAAACAAGTTCTGACTTGTATGGTAGAGCTGACCCAGTTGCGACAACCTTATGGTTGGGAAATTATCGGGCCTGTGCCTAAAGTATTCTACGCTGTTAACGTGTACAGGCTCTAATCTGTGCTTATGCACCATGTAGGCATACCGTCCCTGCAGGTCTTTGGCATATACATCTTCGTATTCGCCATCAAGCATGGCGGCACGGCCAAAGAGCAAGGCTTCAATGTTTTCGGCATCAAAACTTTCTTTGCGCACAATGCTGAAGGGCAATGATTTTGCTACTTCAAAAAATACTTCACCATTAGTATTGAGTCCGAAATTTTTTGCGAGGAAACAGAACAGCACCCCCTCCCAATCGGCATTGGTCGCTGCAGCCAATTCCATTATAGGAAGGGCTTTGCGTTCTAAACGTTCGAAAAACAAGCGCTCTTTCCAATTATTGACTACAAAAGAGTCCATGCCCTCCAGTTCCTTTTCACAAAATATCCAGGTTTTCACTGAAGCCAGGGCGTTGTAGTTCGACAGCAATGCTGGGTCAATGTGCTGCTTAAGTTCCAGCACCGGAATTTCAGAATTGTCTTTGCGCATTACCTCTATGTCATGTTCCCAGACCACATGCAAAATTACGTTATCATAATTAGTATCGCGCTCGTGGCTGTGCAGGTACCAGTCGGAAGATTTTATGTGAATCTCTACGTTGCCGGCCCACTTTTGCCCGCCTATAACGACCTGTGCATTAAAAAAGTCTGGGCCGGCCAACTGAAGGTACTGCCCACCGTTAACAATCTCTACAGGATCGCCCTGCACCGTTGTTAAACCCTGCGTATTAAACTTTTTAAACTGCCACACATGATGCAGAAACTCTTCTTTCATACCGTAAATTGAGCGCCTAAAATACAAAAATCAGATAATTTATCGGATTTATTTTATCCCGATTTTCGTGCAGCGTGAGGGCAGGCGCATCCCGGCAATGGCGGTTCCCGCTATACGCTTTATCCTTTCGCTACGCTACAGGGATACCGCTGCTATCGGGGCTGAAAAGTTTAAGTGGTTTTATTTGAAAGACACATATAAGTTCCGGAGGAATGGCATGTTTATGGAGAACATTTACCCTAATGGTCAAGAGCTCCGGCGGAGCTCAACTATATTGTTTATTTATTTTCTATAAACATACCGCCCTTCCAGGGCTTAACTCCGATATATTATAGTACGCCTATTGTATCAATTCCTCCATTATCCTTGCAGTTTCGGTTAGTGCCACAATAATTTTCTACTAATGAAAAATATCTTCATAGCTAAGCTCGCGGCCTTTTCGGTCCTTGAGCCATTTTTGAGCAGGCTGGTAACCGCCTATATAAAAGTTCCACGCAATGTTCGACAAACCCGAAAAATACTGTTGTCGTTTATAAAAATACTCCCATCTTAAAATTAAATTATTTTAAAACGGAACATCGTCGTCGTCGGCTATGCTGTTCATATTGCTACCAAAGGCATCATTTGCCGATGGAAGGTTTTTAGTAAGGAAAGCATTGGCACTATCATTCATACTCGATGGCAGTTCGTCAAACGGCGAACTAAAGTCGTCCAGGTTATCAAATTTACCAAGGCTGCCTATAAACTTAAGCCTGATGTTCTCGAGTCCACCATTACGGTGTTTGGCTACGATAAATTCAGCCTGACCCTGTGTAGGCGACTGCTCCTCGTCATCCCATTCATCAATCTTGTAGTATTCCGGACGGTAGATGAACGACACAATATCTGCATCCTGCTCTATCGCTCCCGACTCCCTCAAATCTGACAGTAACGGGCGTTTGCTGGAACCACGGGTCTCTACCGCACGCGATAGCTGGGACAGTGCTATTACCGGAACCTGTAGCTCTTTTGCAAGCGCCTTAAGGTTACGGGATATGGTAGATATTTCCTGCTCACGATTACCGCCATTCTTACCGTTTCCACCGGCCGTCATTAACTGGAGGTAATCTACAATAATCATCTTTATGCCAAACTGAGAGGAAAGCCTCCGTGCCTTAGCACGTAAGTCGAAAATGGAAAGCGATGGTGTATCGTCTATATACAGCGGTGCTTTTTCAAGGTCTTTAACCTTGATGCTTAACTGCTCCCATTCATGCTTTTCAAGTTTACCGGTACGCAGCTTTTCTGATGGCAGGCCGGTTTCGCTCGATATCAAACGGGTTATAAGCTGTACCGATGACATCTCCAGCGAGAACAACGCTACCGGATGCCCAAAGTCTATAGCCATGTTGCGCGCCATAGAAAGTACAAAGGCTGTTTTACCCATACCCGGCCTTGCAGCAATGATAATAAGGTCGCTGGGCTGCCAGCCACTAGTAAGCTTATCCAGCTCATGAAACCCTGTTGCCACACCGCTCATTCCTTCTTTTCCGGCTATTTCCTCTATACGTTTCTTAGCCTGTATAACAAGGCTCTGCGCTGTTTCAGAACTACGCTTTATATTGCCCTGCGTAACTTCATATAATTTCGATTCAGCTTTATCGAGCAGGTCGAAAACATCTGTCGTTTCATCATACGCCTCTTCTGATATTTCTGCCGAAATGCGTATCAGGCTGCGCTGTATAAACTTTTGCAGAATAATCCTTGAGTGGAATTCTATATGCGCTGACGACGATATTTTTTGGGTGAGCTGTATAAGGTAAAAGTCACCTCCGGCAAGGTCGAGCTTTGCCGTTTTTCTTAGCTGTGCAGATACCGTTAATAAGTCGACGGGTTGTGTATCGTTAAAAAGCTGTACAATAGCTTCAAAAATATGCTTGTGGGCTTCTTTATAGAACGCGTCGGCCTGCAGGATATCAATAACCTCATCCACTCCCCTTTTATCAATCATCATAGCGCCAAGAACGGCTTCCTCGAGGTCGAGTGCCTGCGGGGGCAGTTTGCCCTTTTCTAAGCTTATCAAAGTAGATTTATCTACCTTTTTTGGGGTTATATTCTTTAAATTCTCCATAGTGCGAATGTACTCAAAATTTAGGCGGGTATATTATGTAATTGTTAAGGCAACCATGTTGATAACGTGTTAATAAACACGCGATCATTGTTGATAAGCCAAAAAAAATCCGAAGCTGCAAGGCTTCGGATAAGGTTGTACTAAAAGGCTTGTTATTCTTTAAACTCGCCCATTTTACTGTACTTATCCATCCTCTGCGCTACAAGATCGTGTGTTGATAAGTCTTTTAGTTCATTATATGCTTTAGTTATGTATTCTTCTACATTTTTAAATGTAGTCTCCCTGTCATAATGCGCACCACCAAGAGGTTCCGGTATAATGTCATCAATAAGGTTTTGTTTTTTCATATCAAACGCCGTTAGCTTTAACGCCTCTGCCGCCTGTTCTTTGTATTCCCAGCTTCTCCATAAAATTGAAGAACAAGACTCTGGCGAAATTACAGAGTACCAGGTATTTTCTAACATATATACCCTGTCTCCTACGCCTATGCCTAATGCACCTCCGGATGCTCCCTCGCCAACTATAACGGTAATTATAGGTACTTTAAGACGGCACATCTCAAAAATATTTCTTGCAATGGCTTCTCCCTGTCCGCGCTCTTCTGCTTCAAGGCCGGGATATGCTCCCGGGGTATCTACTAATGTGATAACCGGAATGCCAAATTTTTCTGCCATTTTCATTAGCCTTAAAGCCTTACGATACCCTTCCGGGTTTGGCATACCAAAATTTCTAAACTGCCTTGTCTTGGTATTAAAGCCTTTTTGCTGCCCTACTATCATAAAGGACTGTCCGCCTATTTTACCAAGACCGCCTATCATGGCTTTATCGTCTTTAAAGCCGCGGTCGCCAAATAGCTCAAGGAAGGTATTTCCGGTTAACGCCCTTACGTGGTCCATTGTATAAGGACGGCTGGGATGCCTGGATAGCTGAACACGTTGCCAGGCTGTTAGATTTTTATATATTTTCTTTTTGGTCTCTTCGAGTTTCTTCTCAATCTGTTTGCAGGTATTAGTCACATCCACATCCGACTCCTGGCCAATAACAGCGCATTTATCTAACTGCTCTTCCAGTTCCCTGATAGGAAGCTCAAAATCTAAATATTCCATAGTAAAGGCAGATTTTTTATTTTAGTGAAGCTGCAAAGATAAAACTTTTACCGTAAATATGGCAATCCCTATTGCCAATTACTTAGCAGCGTCAGCTCTGTTTTTAAGAATCCCGTTAATTATCACTGTAATTAATATGATGGCTGCGCCTATATAAAAAGTGTAGCCCATTTGCTCATCTGTATTAAAAACTATCAATGCAAGAATAATCCCATACACGGGCTCAAGGTTTATAGTAAGCATCATGGTGTAGGCACTAATGTATTTCATAACCTGTACTGCAGCAATTTGCGCATAAGCAGTACAGAATGAACCCAGCAAAAACAGCCAAAGCCAATCGGAATCTGACAGCGTAAAAAACTCCTCCGTAAACTGACCGGTAAATAACAGGTAGAGCGAAAAGAAGAAGATACCGCCCAATAGTTCGTAGATAGATATTGTAACAGGATTATGCTGCTTAGCAAATTTACCATTGATAATTGCAAATAATGCTGAAAGGGCTGCAGATACTAATGCGATCGCTATGCCCAAAAGCAAATGATCTGTTCCCGTTGGTGTTTTATGAACAACTTCTCCTATCGCACTCAGAGAAAACGGTCCGGATGATATCTGTGTTACCAGCGACACGAAGAAATCGCCGTAAATAATAATGCAAAGCGCAAATATTACCACGAAGCTGAGGACCAACTCATACCATACTACTTTTTTACCATAAAATACAGTTTCTAAAAGCGAAGCAAAGAATGCTCCGGTAGACAGGCATGCTAATGTGAGAGAAATGTTACTGACTTTAATGGCTTCAAAAAATGCAAACCAGTGCACGGCAATAATAAGCCCGGCAACTACAAAACGTACAAAAGTTTGTAATGATACTTTAAAAGGCGCTTTAGTAATTATAGCGTACACGATCATTAAAGCTACACCAATACACATCCTGAACCATACAAGCGGCATTGCACCAAGGGTAATAAGTTTGCCAAGCACAGCCGTAAAGCCCCATACAAAGACGATAAAATGTAAGTGGAGGTAATTTTTAAAGCTATCGCCTTGCATTTCGCAGCAGTATTACAGCAAGTATGCCAAAGATTACATTTGGTATCCAAACAGCTACCAGCGGAGAAAACGTTGATTTCTCGGCCATGGTGCCGAATACCTTATCAAAGAATATAAAAGAAAATGCCAGTACAATTCCAAGTGCAAGATTTACACCCATGCCGCCACGGCGTTTCATAGCCGATACTGCTACAGCAATTACCGTAAGGATAAAGGCAGATGTGGGTATACTGTATTTTTTATATTTTACAACAAGATAAGCGTTGATGTTTCCGGATCCGCTTTCCCTTTCCTTCTCAATAAAACGGTTGAGCTCGCCCAGCGTCATAGTTTCGGCAGCATATACTGTTGGGGTAAGATCGTCTGGCTTAAAATTGAACTTAAACTTTTTTGAGGATGCAGATTCCAGTACATCACCCATTTCTCCCACACTTCTTTTTGTATAGGTAGAAAGTACATAGGTACTATCCTTTTCGTCATAACGTATAGAGCCCGCACTCATCTTGTATACCAGCTTATTATTGTCAAATTTTTCGAGGTTAAAATTGTAACCCGTTTTGCTGGCAAAGTTAAAGCTGCTCACATATATATATTCTGTCTCGCTTATTTGCTTATACACATCTGTACTTTGCCGTGATTCCGGATTACTCTTTAAATATTTGTACCTGAAATCGTTAAAGCCCTTACTCGCCTTTGGCACAAAGAAAAAGCCCATAAGCAATGCAAGTACAGATATTATTGTTGCCCCTATAATATAAGGACGTAAAAACCTAAAGAACGAAATACCCGATCCTAATATGGCAATGATCTCTGTATTGTTAGCCAACTTACTCGTAAACCATATTACAGACAGGAAAAGGAATATGGGAAACAGCAGGTTAGCAAAATAAATAGTAAAGTTACCGTAATAGAGTGCCACTTCTTTAAAAGGTACTTTGTTTGCAAGTATTTTGTTTACTTTTTCTGATACGTCTATAACTATCCCTATGGGGATAAACATGAGCAGCATTACAAAAAACGTGGCTAAGTAGCGCTTCAGGATGTACCAGTCTATTATTTTCACAGCGTGCTTTTTATCAAATATAAAAATTAAAGCCTTTGGCTCATTTGCTTAACCATTTTTTCTTTCCATGCGTAAAAATCGCCTGCAATAATGTGCTCCCTTGCCTCACGAACCAACCACATGTAAAACCCAAGATTATGTATGGTGGCAATCTGCTTGCCAAGGTATTCGTTTGCAGCAAATAAATGTCTTAGGTAGGCTTTTGTATACTGAGTATCTACAAAGGTGATGCCCATTTCATCTACCGGCGAGAAGTCATCTTCCCACTTTTTATTCTTGATGTTTATAGTTCCGTTAGCCGTAAACAACATGCCGTTACGGGCATTACGCGTTGGCATAACACAGTCGAACATATCTACACCAAGGGCAATATTCTCAAGTATGTTTATAGGGGTGCCTACTCCCATAAGGTACCTTGGCTTATCCTCCGGCAGTATGCTGCATACAACATCGGTCATAGCATACATCTCTTCGGCAGGCTCGCCTACGCTTAATCCGCCTATGGCATTTCCCACAGCACCTGCGTTAGCGATATATTCAGCCGACTGCTGCCTGAGGTCAGTATAGGTGCTCCCCTGCACTATAGGAAAAAATGCCTGACTATAACCATATTTGAATGGAAGTTTTTCGAGATGCGTTATACAACGGTCGAGCCAACGGTGCGTCATGTGCATAGACCTTTTAGCGTAGCGGTAATCGCACGGGTAAGGTGTACATTCATCAAATGCCATAATAATATCGGCACCAATGGTACGCTGAATCTCCATTACACTCTCCGGCGAAAAGAAATGATAAGACCCATCTATATGCGATTTAAACTTTACACCTTCCTCCTTAATCTTTCTATTAGCCGAAAGTGAGTATACCTGGTAGCCGCCACTATCTGTAAGTATGGGGCGGTCCCAGTTCATAAATTTATGAAGTCCTCCTGCTTTTTCTAATATTTCGGTTTGAGGGCGAAGGTATAAATGGTAGGTATTGCCTAATATAATATCCGGGTTAATATCTTCTTTAAGTTCGCGCTGGTGTACCCCTTTAACAGTACCCATTGTACCCACCGGCATAAAAATAGGGGTTTGTATAACACCGTGATCGGTAGTAAGGGAGCCCGCCCTGGCTTTGCTTAACGGGTCTTTAGTAACTAAATCAAATTTCATGGTTCTCTTTTACAGCGTGCAAAGATACTATTTAGGATTTTAGATTTTAGATTTTAGGCTGAAGAAATGAGATAATACATATTGGTCACAGTTTATTATCATTTGAAGAAAATTTTACACCGTAGCAAGGACGATTGCCATTACACGAATGGAATAGCAACCTGATTTTATTATATGATATCTTTAACTTGCTTACCCATATACACAATACGCTTCAAATTAAGATTGGGAAAATGTTAAGCTTTCTAAAAATTTTCGTTCACAAAAAGCTTGCCCTGCGGCAAAAAAGAAATACCTTTGCGGCGTCTAATTTTAACTATAAAAATGAAACCAAACACACAACAACTCACTGATTTAACTACCCAGGTAAGGCGCGATATTTTGCGTATGGTGCATGCCGTTAACTCCGGGCACCCCGGCGGATCTCTTGGCTGTACCGAATTTTTGGTAGCCCTTTACCAGGTTCTTATGGACCGCAAAGAAGGATTTGATATGGACGGTAAAGACGAGGATATTTTCTTCCTGTCTAACGGACACATCTCGCCTGTTTTTTACAGCGTACTGGCACGCAGCGGCTATTTCCCGGTTTCAGAATTAGCTACTTTTCGCCTGCTTAACTCGAGGCTGCAGGGCCACCCTACAACCCATGAAGGTTTACCGGGCGTGCGCATTGCTTCCGGCTCTTTAGGTCAGGGCTTAAGCGTTGCACTTGGCGCAGCGCAGACAAAAAAACTTAATGGTGATAACCATTTAATATACACACTTCACGGTGATGGCGAACTTCAGGAAGGTCAAAACTGGGAAGCTATAATGTATGCATCGGCTTACAAAGTAGATAATCTTATAGCAACTATAGACGTAAACGGCAAACAGATTGACGGCCCTACAGATGAGGTGTTACCCATGGGCAGCCTTAGTGCTAAATTTATTGCCTTTGGTTGGGATGTTGTAGAAATTATTGCAGGGAATAATCTTGAAGCTGTAATTGACGGGATGCTACAGGCTAAAGCTAAAACAGGCCAGGGCAAACCGGTTTGTGTATTGCTTCATACCGAAATGGGTAACGGCGTAGATTTTATGATGCATACCCATGCGTGGCACGGTAAAGCACCTAATGATGCTCAACTTGCTACAGCTTTCGAACAAAACGTTTCTACTTTAGGGGATTATTAATTTTAGAAGTGAGAGGTTAGATTTGAGATATAAGACTATTATCCAATAAAGACTTTTTAGAATCTCAATACTAACTACTCGATGCTAACTACTCAATACTGAATAATGACAAAATATAACAATACAGGAAATAAAGATACACGCTCCGGTTTTGGGGCGGGGCTTACCGAATTAGGGCAGATGAACGAAAATGTTGTTGCACTATGTGCCGACCTTATAGGTTCGCTTAAAATGGATGATTTTAAAAAAAACCATCCGGAACGTTTTTTCCAGATAGGGATTGCCGAGGCCAATATGATAGGTATGGCAGCAGGTATGACGATAGGAGGTAAAATTCCGTATACCGGTACTTTTGCTAACTTCTCAACGGGAAGGGTATATGACCAGATAAGGCAGTCCGTTGCTTATTCTGATAAAAACGTGAAGATATGTGCTTCCCATGCCGGGCTTACACTTGGCGAAGATGGTGCAACCCACCAAATACTGGAAGACATAGGGCTTATGAAAATGCTTCCTGGTATGACGGTTATTAATACCTGCGATTATAACCAGACTAAAGCCGCCACCATTGCTATTGCAGAGCACCACGGTCCGGTTTATTTACGTTTCGGACGACCATCTGTTCCTAACTTCACGCCGGATAATGGAGAGTTTGTAATAGGTAAAGCAGTTCTTTTAAATGAAGGTACTGATGTTACCATACTTGCAACCGGCCATCTTGTTTGGGAGGCGCTTGTTGCTGCTGAAGCTCTTGAAGCGAAAGGTATCTCTGCCGAAGTAATAAACATACATACTATTAAACCACTTGATGACGAGGCTATCCTTAAATCGGTTGCTAAGACAGGTTGTGTGGTTACAGCTGAAGAACATAATATTCTTGGCGGACTTGGCGAAAGCGTTGCGCGCGTACTTAGCCTAAACAACCCGGTACCACAGGAATTTGTAGCTGTACAGGATAGTTTTGGCGAAAGCGGAACACCGGAACAGCTAATGGAAAAATATAAGCTGAACAATCAGGCTATTGAGGCTGCTGCTGAAAAGGTGGTTGGCCGTAAAAAATAGGGTTTTTAGTCTTAGATATAGGATCCCGAAGTGAAAGCTTCGGGATTTTTTGTTTCTATCCTAAATATTGTCTCACAACTATTATACGTAAAGTGGTGCCAACATTTTATAATAAGCCAACAATTCCAGCGGCAGTACCATTCCCTGATTTCGGCGTTAAGACCTTTGTAGTTTCATTATAGAAAAACCGTTTAGTAAAAATATAAGCTAAGCCCATAAAACAAAGCGGATTATTATGACTTTAGTAATAAACTACACAATAAAAAAGTGCGCAATGCGCGATTTTTATGAATAATAGTATTAGTTTCTTAATTTTCAATTTGCCTTTTCGTAAGACTGTGGGCCAATTATATACAATAACTTTTCAGTTGACGGCTCAAAATAAGCGAAATATGTCGCATCACTGTCATATTGCCTATCGTTTATTGAAGCGGTATATGATACGGCATAAAGATCACGTAAAGTGCCATCAACTTGCGGAACATCTTTTCTCTCACTTTTGTAATCTAAACTGTCAGGATAATATTTAACATTAATATCCTCAAGGTACTTCTTAAGTAACTTGATTAAATTTTCCTTTATCATAATCTATTTAGGTATTTTAATATTTCTCTCGATTAACTATATTCAATTTCGTAAAAATATGCTCGCATACGCCAAATCTCCTCACCATTTAAAGCATAAGTTTTAGCATTCTTCAAAAGGGAATTATATACACATTTCTCTCTATTGTATTTTCTTATTAAATTTCTTTAGTATATTTCGACTCTTCAAGACCTTTCAAAGGAGCATTTTTCACATATTTCTCAAATCCTATTTTAGACATCTCATCCGCAGGAAATGACTCGTGAGCTTTATGATTTAGCCATCCAATACACCCTTCTGGTAAATTTAACTCTGGCAGCAGCGGTATCCCGCCCATAGAGAAAGCTGATATATGCTAATAGTAGGCGCAACTATAATAAATGGCGCTTAAAGGCTACTCATTAAAGACAAAAATCCCAACCTATACAGATTGGGATTTTAATATTTTATATAAACTGCTATGGCTGACAGGTAGCGTCTAAGTAATTTGGAATATTATTTGTACAAATAATTTGCGTAGCATTATAAAGATAATGGTCTATAGGAGTCGAATTAGGTATCCTTAATTCGGTTTTTGTGGTAAATCCATCACCGTCGTCATCTGCATCCAGGTAATTTGGGATGCCATCACCATCGGTATCATTATAAAGAATATCGGTTGCTGTGCCAATTTCATGTCTGTTAAAAATTGTATCGCCGTCAAGGTCAGTATCCTGTACGGCATAAAGTTTAAAACTAAAAACCAGTGGCTGGTAAGCACCGATTAGACTACCCGACCCTGTATTGTAATATGCGAAATCTGACGGCAGAAACATTACGCCTGCGCCATAGTCAAGATATTGGTTGGGCTCCGAAGCAGGCACATTTGGATCTGGCGTACCCGCTCCAAAAAGCGGAATAATTTCCTGCCAACCTTCTATAGTGCCGGCAAGTGATGATGACACCTGCGGAAAAGGAGCGTACTCAAACTGCTTATCAGTAAGAAGTGTTCCGTTGTAAGCTACCAGTACGTCGTCACCACGCGTAGGCTTGGCACCGGTACCTTCGCGAAAGCTAAGGTAGTATAGTGTATACTGAACATTGTTTAGAGTAACCTGTTTATTTCGTAAAGGGTACTCGGTTTGATCCCAAATGGATACCTGCGGACCTGTGGTACGTATAGAGTCGAAAGTCACATCAAATGTTGTTTGGTCTACAACCATATGATGGTTTTTAAGGTATTTCTCTATGCTGTCCTTTTCTGATGCATATTGCACAGCGTAATCACGGGGTGGCGCGACAGAAACACTATCGTCATCCTTTTTACAGGATGCAAAAAAAGATATAAAAACAATAAGGCCTAAAGCCTTTAAAAATTGGTTCATTTTAATTTTTTTTAATGGGGTGCAAGATACAATTTTCCTTTATTTTTGTAGTGGTATAACAGCTATTTTTAGTTATTAGTATGAGGATAGACAAATATTTATGGTGCGTTCGTTATTATAAAACGCGAAGTATAGCCACGCAGGCTATTCAAAAAGGCCATGTTACAGTAAACGGACAGGCAGCAAAGGCATCGCGTGAGGTATTCCCTACCGACAAGATCACTGTGCGCCGCGACCAGATTAAATACCTGCTTACTGTGCTTGATATACCTGCAAGCCGTGTGGGGCCTAAGCTGGTAGATATATACCGCAAAGATGAAACCCCGCCGGAATCTTTCGAGCATTTAGAGTTACTGCGTCTAAGTAAAGAGCACTATCGAGCACAGGGAACAGGAAGGCCTACCAAAAAAGACAGGAGAGACCTTGATGATTACGGACTGGATATTGATGACGACGACGCCGAAGTTTAAGCTGCTACCCTACTAACTCATAACAAGAAAAAAGCATGAAAAATATCATACTGACCAAACAGGCAATAGAATATAAAACAAGGCGCATTGCCTATCAAATTTATGAAACATTTGCCGATGAGACCGAGGTTGTCCTGGCAGGCATAGCCAGCAATGGCTATTTATTTACCAAACTCATAGCTGCTGAACTGGAAAAGATAAGCGACCTTAAGATTACCCTTTGCGAAGTTACAATTAGTAAAGAGCAGCCTCTGCTACCGGTTACAACATCACTTGCTCCCGAGGATTATACCAATAAATCTTTAGTGCTTGTGGATGATGTGCTGAACAGCGGTACTACGCTGATATATGGCATTAAGCATTTTCTCGATGTGCCCCTTAAAAAGTTTAAAACGGCAGTTCTTGTAGACCGTAACCATAAAAAATATCCCGTTAAAGCCGATTTTAAAGGCCTCTCGCTGTCTACTTCGATGTTAGAGCATATAGAGGTGGTTTTAGAGGGCGAAGAACCTTACGCAACGCTTAATTAAAACAAGCTCAAAATTTCGTTTACAATAAGTTCAGGGGTTTTGCCATCGGTATTGACAATATGTTTCGCATGGTGATAGTACCAGCTGCGATCGAACAGGTGCTTAGCCACAAATTCATGCATCTCTTCCGGGGCAAGACCCGAAACAAGCGGACGGGCTGCTGTCTCACCCTTTAGGCGCGCTATTATCCCTTCTATGCTTGTTTTAAGATAAACGGAAACTACATCGTCACGTTGCAGTAACAAATGGTTATTGGCATAACCTGGTGTACCACCGCCAAGGGCAATAACAAAATCATCATCTACAGCAAGTAATCCCTTCAAGGTTTCATGTTCCTTTTTTCTAAATTTAATTTCGCCTTCTGTTTCAAAAATCTGCGACACGGTTTTGCCGGTTTCTTTCTCTATAACCTCATCGAGATCAAGGTACGGAATTTCCATCGCAACCGACAATAATCGTGCAATAGTGGTTTTTCCGGAGGCCATGTAGCCGCATAGTATTATTTTTTTCATATAATAAGCCCTTATAAACTAAGGCGTTGAATAATTTAAACAAAAAAAAGTCAAATTTATGATAAAATCGCTTTGAATAATAATAAATACATGCGTATATTTGCACCCGCATTGAGGGAATGACCTTAATGACTCGATAGCTCAGCTGGTAGAGCACATCACTTTTAATGATGGGGTCCTGGGTTCGAATCCCAGTCGGGTCACAATTACAAATATCATTCCCTTAACGCTACGACTCGATAGCTCAGCTGGTAGAGCACATCACTTTTAATGATGGGGTCCTGGGTTCGAATCCCAGTCGGGTCACAAAAAGTTAAGCCGCTTATTGCATCGCTTAACTTTTTTTTTGCTGCATACCAGCAGCATCACATTTAGGCCACGTGGAGAAACTGGTAGACTTGCCATCTTGAGGGGGTGGTGCTGAAAGGCGTATGGGTTCGAATCCCATCGTGGTCACAAATAACAACCCAATTAGCTTTATATCAGTTAATTGGGTTTTGTTTTAAGGGTTATTTCCCGACATCTTCCCCGAAAATTATTTAATTAAAGCACATTATTATTAATCCTACTGTACTTCTGCCAAGTATTCTACAGCGAAATTGCGTTCTCGAATGTTTATACATATAATTTCCAAAATAACTTCTTATTTTTATCATTCGTATTCCTTCAATCACATTCGCCATTATGAATAAACTCTCTACTCTCTTTATTATAGTTTCGGTCTTAAGCTCCCGTTTCTATGCGCAGGAAAAGCAGAAAGCCGGGAATCCTGTATTTTCGGGATGGTATGCAGACCCCGAAGCAATTATTTTTGACGATATCTATTGGATATACCCTACCCTTTCTACGGATGATGGCAAGTCTGATTACCGGAGAAAGTTCACAAAAGATCAATTGGCACTGCAAAAAAACACTATTAATCCGCAGTACTTAGAACAGACCTATCTCGATGCATTTTCATCTAAAGATTTGGTCAACTGGACAAAGCACAAGCATGTACTGGATATCGAAAACGTTAAATGGGCGGCTTATTCTATTTGGGCTCCTTCGATCATTAAAAAGGGGGATAAATATTACCTCTTTTTTGGCGCTAATGATATTCAGAACGATCAACAGTTAGGAGGGATAGGAGTAGCAGTAAGCGATAAGCCGGAAGGCCCGTTTAAAGATCATATCGGTAAACCTTTAGTAGATAAATTCTATAACAAAGCCCAGCCTATAGACCAGTTTGTATTTAAAGATACAGATGGCCAGCATTATCTTATTTATGGCGGATGGGGACATTGCAACATAGGCAAGCTTAATGATGACTTTAACGGCTTCATTCCGTTTGAAGATGGCAGCACTTTCAAGTCCATCACTCCCGAAAATTATGTAGAAGGCCCTTTTATGTTTGTCAGGAACGGTAAATACTACATGATGTGGTCGGAAGGTGGCTGGATGGGGCCTGATTATTCTGTAGCCTATGCTATTGGAGATTCACCTATGGGACCTTTTAAAAGAATTGGAAAGATTTTAGAACAAGATCCAAAAATAGCTACCGGCGCCGGCCATCATTCGGTAGTAAACTACCCAGACAGCGACGACTGGTATATTGTTTACCACCGCCGCCCTTTGACCTCTGATATTGGGTACCATCGCGAAGTTTGCATTGACAGAATGTATTTTGACGATAAGGGATTTATTGTCCCGGTAAAGATAACTGCCGAAGGTGTAGAGCGTCGGGTTATTAAGGATATTAATAAGCATTGAGACTAATATTGATGTATTAAAATTATTTGCTATCCGTCTTCATTATTACAATGGTTTATAGGTTGTCTTTTTTATCATAAATTTGTACCAGAGTAATAATCAACGTGGATATAATAAATAAAGAGCAGGCCGGTTGGACCATCTGCGAAGAGTGCCAGGGAAGAGGTAAAAAAAGCCAGCGGCTTACCAAAAAGGTGAAGTTGTTATACCAGTTAGCGCTCGACGAATACGAAAAAACAAATAGAGAAGGCAATCCGCCTGTTCGCCCGAAGGGTCATTTGTATTCATGTGCGAATTGTGCAGGGTCGGGACTTGTTCCTTCTGCCGCACCCCCTGTTGCCGACAAGGAAAGATATCCTCATGTTGCTATTGTAGGTGCTGGTATAGGTGGTGTTGCGCTTGCCGTGGCCTGCCTGCACCGAGGCATCCCTTTTACACTTTATGAGCGCGACAGCAACTTTAATGCACGCTCTCAGGGTTACGGACTTACATTACAGCAAGCCAGCAAGGCAATTCAGGGTCTTGGCATTCTATCTTTAAAAAACGGTGTAACCTCAACAAGGCATGTAGTACACACTACAGACGGAAAAGTAGTTGGAGAATGGGGCGTGAGGAAATGGCTGGAAGCTGATGCTATACCCTCATCCAAACGTACGAATGTGCACATAGCAAGGCAATCTTTGCGCTCAGCACTGCTTGACCAACTGGGCGGGGACGATAAAGTACAGTGGGGACACCAGTTAATAGCCGTTACAGACTGTGGTAACGAAGGTGTGAATTTAACCTTTGAAAAAGACGGAAAGACCGTAAATACAACGGTCGACCTGGTTGTGGGTGCAGATGGCATTCGTAGCGCGGTGCGCCGGCTATTAATTGGCGATGAAGCCTCCCCCCTGCGCTACTTAGATTGCATTGTAATATTAGGAATTTGTTCGCTTAGCACGCTTAACGGGATCGAAAGTTCGCTGTTGGATTCAGCAACCGTGTTTCAAACTGCAAATGGCAACGAACGCATTTACATGATGCCGTACACAGCAGATACTATAATGTGGCAACTTAGTTTCCCGATGACGGAAGACGAAGCTAAAGCCTTAAGTTCGCAAGGTCCCGCTGCACTTAAAAAAGAAGCAGCACTCAGGACGCAATGGCATGACCCTATCCCTCAAATTATTGCAGCAACACCCGAAAGCCTAATTTCGGGTTACCCGGTTTATGACAGAGAATTGCTCACGCGGGAATTACTGCAAAAAATGGGGCAGGTTACACTACTGGGAGATGCCGCCCACCCTATGAGTCCGTTTAAAGGGCAGGGAGCCAATCAGGCGCTACTTGACGCGCTCGCGTTAGCAAGGGAAATAGTAAAAGTATGCAGATCTGCCGACTGGCGAAAAGAAGGGCTGCGGGAAAGCATTTTAACCGATTTTGAACAAGAAATGTTAGAACGCAGTGCCATTAAAGTTAAAGATTCGGCAGATGCAGCGCAATTCCTGCATTCTGATATAGCAATTCATGAAAGTAACTCTCCCAGAGGAAGATGCTTAAAGTAAAAAGATGAATAGCATTTCCAAGAGCTCTTTATGCTCACTTCGTCAACTCACATTTTATGATGTAAAATAGTATAAAATTAATCTTAAGTTAAGATTTTCATCTGATAAATAGTCTATTTTTACTTGGTCATTAGTACGATGTCCTATAACGGCAGAATCCAGTGAGCACTCGAATTTATAACCAACCAACCTACAATTATGAAAATTACAATATTAACCGCTGCACTTGCCACACTGATATTGGTATCCTGTAAAAAAGATGGAGACAAAGAGTCAACTATAGATACTGCTACGGAGACGACTTCACCATCTCCAACAGAGCAAGAAACAACTCCCAGCACGGATGGACAAACTATAAACGGAGCAGCTCAGGGTAAGTTCGATATAAATTCGGTTAAAGTGGCCGAAAACATTAAAGGAAGTTTCCCCTACTTTAAATTACCGGAAGGATATTTATTTACAGATCCCCACACGTATCACGGCCCGGGCATAATAAAGACTGTAGACATGGAATACCTTTACAACCATGGAACATACTTTCCGATTGAAGGAAAATCTTATAAGGCAGAAATCAGGGTTGACAGCGATAAATTTAAAGATAAAGCATTTTCTAAATTAGAGCTTAAAAGGAGTTTTGATGAATTTATAGCAGGACTTGGCGGAGAGAAAATCAATAACGGAGAGCCTATTCGCGCCGGCGAAAAAGACCGCCTGGAAAAAGAAAATCCTCAGGCATATTCAGATGGTTATTTACATTCCTGTAACAATTATGACGATGTGCATACCTACGTAATCAGAACAAAAGAGAAAGCTGTGTACATTCAGTTCAATTTAGGATCTGAACAGGCAAGCTATACTGTGATAGAGCCTAAAGCGTTTGAGAACACCATGAGCTTACAACCTGCTGCCGAGATAAAAAAGCAAATAAATGAAAGTGGAAAGGCAGTGCTGTATATTAACTTTGATACCGATAAGGCAACGCTAAAGCCGGACGGTAAAAAGTATGTAGCTGAAATTAAAAAACTTTTGCAGGACGACCAAAAATTAAGAGTATCTATTGAAGGGCATACTGATAATACAGGAACAGCTGCACGTAATAAAGAACTTAGCGTGCAACGGGCTACTACAGTAATGAAGGAGCTAACATCGGGCGGCATTCAGTCATCAAGGCTTGCCGCCAGAGGTTTTGGGAGTGACAACCCACTTGCGGCAAATGATACTGAAAGCAACAAAGCGAAGAACAGAAGAGTAGAGCTTGTCAGGATATAGACTATATATAAGCCAGTTTAACTATGACTTTTCTATTATAAAATCACAAAAAGACTACCTTACGGTGGTCTTTTTATATTAAAACGCATCATACATATGGATAACGAATTTATTATCAACGGAGGCTACATTAGCGGTATATCTACATTTTATCAAGAGATAAACCGCGTATTTATGCATGACGAAAATTGGAAAATTTCTGAAAGCCTGGATGCATTTAATGATTTACTTTACGGAGGCTTTGGATCTATAAAAGGCGAAGAAACCAATACTGTTATCTGGAAAAATATGGAGGTAAGCAGATATGCTCTGGGCTATGAAGCTACCAGAAAATATTACCTGAATAAATTACTGCCAAACTCTCCCTTTAATAAAGAACACTTCCGCATTAAGTTAGATGAATTGGAATCAGGCAAAGGCAAAACTTATTTTGATATTATCTTAGAAATAATAGCAGAACATTCAAATATAAAATTGGTTTCGGAGTAACAAATTCAGCAAAGTTCTGTCTCACATCAGTTGTTTACTTCCTTACCTGATGCTTTTTGCCAAATGGCAATTCATTGCGAAGTCACAATTATTAACTTTACACCATGGAAGCATTCATAAATTATTTACTGCTGTTTGGTGACCTTAATGCCCAACAGATAGATTTTATAAAAAGCAAAGGCGTTGAGCGGGAATTAAAGAGGGGAACCTTTTACTCTGAAGCCGGTACCATACCGCGCGAGATCATTTTTTTGCTTGAGGGTATAATCAGGATAAGCTACTACAATAATAAAGGAGACGATATTACAAAATACTTTATAGATGAGAACAACCTTGTGGTAGATATTATGAGTTACCAGCAAGAAATGCCATCATCGGCTTATATTGAGTGCATTACTGATTTAAAATATATTTCGTTCTCTAAAGAGGCTTTAAACGATTTGTCGCTTACCATTATTCAGTGGGATACGATGATGAACAAAATCATTGCAAAGGCCTTAGCCGAAAAAGTAAACAGGATAAGCCCCATGCTATCTGAAGATGCAACGGAACGCTACCGAAACTTTCTTTCTAAATTTCCGGGCATGGCAAACCGCATTCCTCTATCCTACCTTGCCTCATATCTTGGTATTACTCAATCATCGTTAAGCCGTATACGAAAAAACTTTAATGGCTAAATCATTTTTTTGCCAAATGGCAAATAATACTACCTATTATGTTGCCAACTTTGCTTAACAATTAAAAAACTAAAAATGAAGACAGTATTAATTACAGGTGCTAATAAAAGCATTGGTTTCGAAACCGCGAGACAATTAGCCGGAAAAGGCTACTTTGTATACTTAGGAAGCCGTGATGCCGCTAATGGCGCAAAAGCAGCCGCCGAGTTGCATGAAGAAGGATTATCTAATATTGAAGCAATTGTTATAGATGTATGCGACAAAACATCTATAGACGCTGCAAAAAAGAGTATAGAAGCTAAATCGGGCTCGCTTGATGTGCTGATTAACAATGCCGGTATATTAGGCAGCCAGGCACAAAGTGCTTCAGACATGAGTACAGACGAAATTCGTAAAGTGTACGATACCAATTTTTTTGGGACAATAGATGTTACTCAGGCTTTCCTGAGACTGCTTGAAAGATCAGACACACGCATTATCGTCAATGTTACATCAGGCTTAGGCTCGCTTGCCCTGCACAGTGACCCGACGTGGAAGTATTATCCGTATAAAACTGCGGCTTACGGCACTTCTAAGACTGCACAAAATGCTTATACCGTTGTGCTGGCACATGAGTTGAAAGACAAAGGGTTTAAAGTTAATGCTGTAGATCCAGGCTATACTGCAACTGATTTTAATAATCATAGCGGCCCCAACAGTGTAGAATATGCAGCAAATTTTGTTGCCAAATATGCAATGTTAAGTACAGATGGCCCTACAGGTAAATTCTTTAGCCCGGATATCGAAACTGAAAATAATGAGAGTCCCTGGTAAACAGAAATAGCTATAAAAAGAAATTCCTTACTGCATAGTGCGGAGTTTCTTTTTTTATTACTTCAGGCAATAAACATTATTATTCTATTGCTTTAAACTTTTTCATCTCTTCCAGCGGTTCTATAGCGGTGTACTCTTTCCAGATGTTAGGGTTGTAGCTGTCTAATTGCAGGTATTTAAAATCCTTTTCCTTTACAGCATCAAATTCACTCTGGGAGATCTCTGAACGTGACATATTAAAATATTCCTGCTTCTTTTGCATATTAGCTTCTACCTTGAGCTCAAACGCTACCACATCTTTTTCTACGTTAGAAATCTCGATAAACTTAAGCGGACGATTTATATAGGTATACTCACCTGTGGTTACCGATGCATATTGTAAATAGTACCCGCCTCCTTCTGCCCTTTCTTTAAATATAAGCGTACCCTTACCTACATTTTCGGACTGCTTTACTCCGAGCAAAAATTTAAGGTTTACACCACCCAAAGTTTTGCCGTCTGCCAGTGTGTAATCTGCTTTAACTACCGCGTAGTCGGTATCAGATACATAAAGGGTGCCATTATACTTGGCCTTACTCTTCTTAGGCGTAAACTTTAATACATAAACGTACTGGCTGCCCGATTGAACTGTGCCTTCATAAAAATAATCGTACAATTCCGGATTGGTCACAAAAGTATATTTTAGTCCACTTATAAAGTTTGTATTAATCTCCATACTGTACATATCAGACCTGACAGCGCCAATCTCACTTTCCTTTACTTCTTTTCCGTTTTTCTTAGCACCCCTGCCTAAAGGAATTGTATCTCTCGAACCAAACAAGCCACTTTTAATCCGGTAATATTTAGTGGAGTCAAGATGCTTAAATAATATTCCCGTAGCCTGTTCCTGCATCTCGCCCATAGATACAGCACGATTTTTATCTTTAATTTTTACACCTTTTACAACTTCGTACTTACCGTACGTCCAACTCCTGCCTTTATCGTTCTTTAACGCAGTATAATAATTACATATTAATTCCCTAAACTCTTTAGGCGGGTGCGATATAAGGTTGGCGGCAAAGGTTTTTAGCTGGGTATTTGTACTTTGCAGTGCCTCCTTGCTAAACCCTGTAGACTTTGTAATTTCAACATTAAGTTTTACCGGATTAAAGTAATTTGATTCCCTATAAAACAGCATACTTTTAGACGGCTCTGCTGCACCCCTGTAGTTATGTGCTAAATTTCTTTTAACGGCTGCGATTATACTGTCGCCATTGGGCTTAACGTTAGAAATGTTTACTGTTTCCAACTCGAAAAATCCGGGCTTAAGCTTTACTGTAACTTGGTTGGCCTTGATCTCTGCGATAGTGTTGGTCGTACTATGATATCCCAGAAAAGAGACATTGACAAGCGCATCATCGGCACTATTCTTTTCAGATATCGAAAAGTTGCCTTCTGCATTGCTCACTACATTCTCGCCATTAATATCTATGTTGGCATACGGCAGGCCTTCCCCATTTTCTGCATCTGTAACTTTAGCAATAATACTTTGTGCGATAACTGCCTGCATGCTCAGAAAGGCAAGTAATAAAAGATGTAAATTTTTCTTCATTGGTGTGGTGTGATTTGGTTACAAGTACATTATCAATTTTTACTTATACTATAAATAACGAAAAGTATTACTAAATATTTGAATATCATGTAACCGACTTTCATTTTTAATAATAAGTATCTTTGCCTGTCTAAATTCACCAAAAATGAAACTCTGGTTCCCCTATAAGCAAATGAAAAACATGGAAATGCTGTTGAGCGTACAAAGTGCTCAGGGTGCCATGTTGCACATGGAAAACGGTACCTCTTTGATTGACGGGATCTCATCATGGTGGGCGGTAATACATGGATATAATCACCCGGAAATAAACCAGGCGCTAGTAAACCAGATAAATCAGGTAAGTCATGTAATGCTGGGAGGCTTGTCACATCAGCCGGCGGCCAAATTAGCTGAAACACTGGTACGCATTACGCCTGAGGGACTTAATCATGTTTTCTTTTCAGATAGCGGATCTATAGGTGTTGAGGTTGCCTTAAAAATGGCCTTGCAGTATTTTAAAAACGAAGGCTATAGTGGAAAAACAAAAATTGTTTCGCTTAAGAATGGTTACCATGGCGACACCTTTAAGGCGATGGAAGTAAGCGATGATTCTGATTTTACCAATGCATTTGATGATGTATTGCACCGCGGATTTTTTGTAAACATTCCTTCAGGTGGCTTTAACGCCAATGATGTAGATGTTGCAACTGCCGTTAATGAAGTTGAAACTCTTTTTGAGCAACACGCTGCAACAATAGCCTGCTTCATAGCGGAGCCCATTATACAATGTGCTGGCGGAATGAAAATCTATTCTCCACGCTACCTGCAGGAGATTCGCAGGCTGTGCGATGAATATGATGTGCTGTTAATTTTTGATGAGGTTGCCACCGGCTTTGGCCGTACAGGAAAATTGTTTGCTGCAGGGCATGCCGCCATCAGTCCTGATATTATGATAATAGGCAAGGCAATGACGGCAGGCTATATTGGCCATGCTGCCACGTTGGCAAGCACAAAGGTATTCAACTCTTTTTTAGGTGATACGTACGAAAAAGCACTTATGCACGGACCTACCTTTATGGGTAATCCATTAGCGTGTACTGTAGCGTTAAAAAGCATTGAAATAATTGAAGATCAGGATTACCTTAGCAAAATAGCCAATATAGAACGAATTATCCTCGAGCAATTTGAAGGTATACAGTCGGATCTTATCAAAGAAAAAAGAGTGCTTGGCGCGATTGGTGTCATCGAAATGAAGGATGCCGAATCGCTCATAGGCTTTAATAAATTTTGTCAGGATAACGGGATTTGGCTGCGGCCAATAGGCAACATACTCTATCTAATGCCACCCTACATTATAAGTGATGCAGAATTAGCTACAATTCTTCAGGTCATTCGGGAATGGATAAACAAACTCTAAAATTAAATCTATGCTTAAGCAAACAGTACTGATCGCGTTACTATTTATTCTGCAAAGTTGTACGCAGCAAAATCTTAGCATTAGGCCTATAAATGCAGAAGCTAATAAAGACTTGTTAAATGCACAAAGGTTGGATATCCGCCTTTTTAGTACCAAAGATATATTTCAGTACTATGAGATTGACGGTTACAAAAACATTCCAAAGGACGAATTACTTAATAAAATACAAAAATTTGCAGTGGAAAGATACCCGGTTAAAGGCAGCGAATCCTGGGAAACACTGAACGTTTTTTTCTATCGCACTAGAATATTTTCTAACTATAGCAACAAGGTATATGAGGCTGCAAGAGAAAACGAGTCGGGCAGAATTTTAGACAGAAACGATGATATAGTTGCAGTATTTCATCTCAGTCGCGTGAAAGCGAAACCCCTGCAATACTTAAGAAAAGTAATTCTTTATGATGACGGAAATATCCTAATGGAAAAGACAGACTCTATTTTGGTAAAGTAATCTACGTTATAAAAAAGACCGCACATTATATGCGGCCTTTTATTTACCTGAATGCACCCGCGAATTCTTCAGCAAATTCTTCGAGTTTTACATTGCCAAATACCGGCTGGTGTAAATCGTAATCTTCCCGAATTAAACCTGTTCTAATGGCTGCATTAAGTTCTGTTAAGAGCGTAGCGACATTTTCCGGTATATCGTTTTTCTGCATGGCCTGTTGGGCCTGCTCATCTGTAAACCGCAGCCACTTTAAATCCGGCTTGCCAATGGCAGCACCTAAAATACCTGCAATATCATTGCAGCTTCGCTCATCACTGGCAACATAACGAATGTCCTTCCCGTCTTTTATCGTTACCAATTCCTCTGCCGCGGCAGCGGCGATGTCCCTTGGTGAAACCATTACCACCCTATCGTCTTCACCGTAGTTCGTAGCTATAAATCCGGCCTGTTTGATCATATCTGTGTAATGGTACAAATTATTGTAAAACGAGGCTGGGCGCAGAAAAGTAACGTTAACAATACTATTAAAGATTTTCTCTACATGATGAGCACCTACAATTACACCTGTGCCTTTGCTTAAGTGAGCACCCCAGCTGCTCAACTGTACCACCCTCTTAATTTCAGACTCAACAATAGCCTGTGCGTAACTATTTCCTATGTTTACATAATGTCCTATAGGGTCGGGTGCGGCAAAGTTAGGTGGTACCATTGCAAATAAAGCATCTGCCCCAGCAAATACGGAAGCCAAAAAACCAGCATCTTCCAACGAGCCGATGGCGGCCCTCGCCCCGAGGCTTTCTATATCCCTGTGCCTGTCTTTATTACTACTTATAACTGTAACATCATGTCCCTTCTGCACTAAATCCCGTGCAAGTGGCCTGCCAATATTACCCAGTGATCCTGTTACTATAATCCTCATACTAAATGTTTTATTTTATTCTACAAAGGTGCGGTACACGGTCAATATATAAAGTAGCCAAATCTATTATGTTGTAGCTGAATTAGCAATGAGGACACTATTTAAAATGACAAAAGCTGCCCATGGCAGCTTTCGTTCTATGTAATCAGGTACTTCCTTATTGGTAAGTTTACTCTACAATTATCTTTACAGTATGCACTTTTTCAGAATGTATTTTTAGGATGTATGTACCTGTAGGAAGGCTTTGGTTAATAAGCGAGAAATTATAATCGTCTACGTTTTTAGAGGTGTAAAACAAGTTACCCGTCATATCGAACATATCAATCTGGTCTATTCGGTATTTGGATTTTATATAAGTACGTTCGCCTTCTTTAACCGGATTAGGATAAACCATTAACGAATCCTGACCTTTAAATTCGTCGGTACCCGCAGTAGGATCTACCATTTTAAAATTTATCCTGTTAGATACCTCATTATACGAATCGTTAGTAAAGATTACTATAAAATAGTCCCCCGGCTCTGCAGGCATATTAGCATCGGGAATTGTCTTTGTACCTTCAGTCTGCCCATCAAAGTAAGTGTAGCTTACAAGTGGGTCTACATTAGGCTCATCACCATCATGGTAAATACCCAGCCAGTCCTTAATTATACCAGGAGCATCTGTCCATGTAGCAATAATATTTTCATTCAGGTTATAGATGGTCCTGTTTATACCCAACTGCGTAATCTGGTTTCCTACCTGGAAGAACACCTTATTACCGGCGGTACTGTAACCGTCCTGTAAAAAATATTGAGCAAAATAATATCCGTTTGCAAGGCCGCTATAGGTAAAGCTACCGTTTGCAGTTGTTACATAATTCCATTGCGTAGATCCCGGTCCTCCAGGGGTCTGGCCCATTTTATAAATACCTATCCAGTCTCTGTTAAGGTTAGGCCCATCGGTAAAGCTTATAACAACGTCGCTGCCGGAAGCATATGATTCCTGATTTGTAGCTACCGTCACATTTGGACCCACGTAAAAATATATTCTTTCAGCAATTTCCGTATAGCCGTCATTTTCTAAAAGTACGGCATAGTAACGTCCGCTATCAGCAAGTCCCGTTGTAAAGGTATGCGTACCGCTAATTGCTCCACCTGTGTAGGCCCATATTTGAGATGGTGTAGCGCTTCCCGGCGTTTGCCCGTCTTTATATAACGCAACCCAGTCGTTTGCATTACCCGGAGTATCAGAGAACGTAACGGTAATAGGTGCATTCTGGCGATAGGAAAGTGTATCAAGAGCTATTAACGTATTGGCAAAACGGCTGTTTATCACATTAAAAGATTTTACAGCGCTCCACTCGCTCCAACTTAGATTTTCATCGCGATGGCGTACCTTTACAAAATATTGGCCGTTAGGTATATCGTTTTGAGCTATAGTAAGCTTTTTAATATCTACGTTTGCGTTTACGTCTACCGACAGGTCAGGACGTTCGCCAGCGCCAAAGAGGTCTTCAAAATCCCTGTAAACATCTTTCTCTATAATGTCAAAATTTTCTGTTTTCCCAATCATAAACTGCGTAGAATTCAATCCCTGATCTGATGTTGTAGCATAATCAGAACTCTCAATGGTAAGTGGTAATTCTACATCACCTCCTGTAAAAGCGTTGGTAATTGTTGGCTGTGTTGGTGCCGCAATACCCGTATGTTTATGGAACTCATCCATAAGCTCACTGTCCTTCCATTCGTAAATGCTGCCTATAGAATATGCTTCTACATCAAATGTTCCGTTATTAACATCAACATCTATAATCTGGTAGATCCAGTTAGATATCGTTTTCTGTACATCGTCATAATTACGCTCTGTAGCCATACCCCAGTACTGATCCCATGCAACTCCACCTGAAATTATTTGGTAAGTAGGCGTGTTCTTTAACTGTCCCCTGTGGTAAAGATGGTGGTGCGCACCAATGTGAAGAACATGTTTAGGCGAAGTAGTTAAGATGGGCATAGCCGAATTGCGTATCCATGGAGAAATATCCCCAACGTACTGCTCTGCCTGGTATGGCCTGTGCCCAAGAGATACGATCCAGGTTACAGTGCTGTCATTATTTGCCGCTTCTACCACCTGTGCTACCCAGGTTAACTGCTGCACGCTTGTATGCTCAGTATCCATAGCAATAAACAATACATTGCCTACCTGGTTTGCATAATAGTTCTCGGTTCCCGAAGATATGCCCTGATATGACATTCCATCAAGAATATAATGGTCATAATAGGCCTGCATCGCTAGCGTACCATACGTTTCGTGATTACCTACCAGAGTCTGGATAGGCAGGAGGCCGGACAACTCCCTGTTCTTTTTAAAGTGAACGTTCTCATAATGATCCAATGTACCAACGTCTACCTGGTCGCCCATCATTACAGTCAATGCAATGTTATCTGATGGGTCAAGGCCTGCTCCCCAACGTTGTGCAATTTTTCGTTTTGCCGAGGCAACAAGGGTATCAAATCGTGGCTCGTTCCTCATTTGGTTATCACCTAACACTAAAAAACGAAGGTGGCCATCCGCAGTAGCTGCCTGACCCGGTGCAGGAATCGTTTTAAAGCTATGAATTTCTGACTGTGCATCGCCTGTCTTTATCCTATAGTAGTATTTGGTATTAGCGGTAAGCCCTGTAATGTGAACGGTATGATAATAATAATTAGCAGGATATCCGGTGTCAGACATGATCTGGTTGGTTCCTGTAACCGTAGTATTTAAAGTAGTGGGCGAACTGCCATACTCTACAATAGATTCTGCGTTGCTTTCTGTTTTCCAGTTTACAAAAATGGAATTAGTAGTGGGTGCCTGCAGGTACGGGTAAAGTGTTTGGGCATTAGCGCCAAAACTGAACAGCACCAGGAGCAAAAGGTAAAATTTTTTCATTGCGTGATTATTTGTATTGATCACCGCAAAATTACCTTCGCAGGCCGTGCAACCTATTAAGCACATTTTAAATTAAAACAAACGCTACATTATTTAATACTGCATAAACACGTTGTAATTTAAGATGCAGTTAACTTAGTTTTAAATTGGGGTATTATTTTAATTTAGAAATACATATTATTGTACGTAAGTATATCGTTATGCGCGGGCTTCTATATACTTAATTAAATGTATTTCTAAACTCTAAAGGAGACAGGCTGGTTTTACTTTTAAATAGTTTGCTAAAGGATTGCGAATGCTCGAACCCCAGTGCATAAGCAATTTCGCTAACTGAAAGATCAGACGTTGAAAGCTTTTCTTTGGCGTTTTCTATAAGCTTATCATGTATGTGCTGCTGGGTACTCTTCCCGGTTTGCAATTTTAGCATCACACTTAAATAATTAGGCGATACATTAAGGGTGTTGGCGATATATTGTACCGTAGGCAATCCGTTCTTTTCAAGGTCGTTGTCGTTAAAATAATCATTTAGTATATCTTCTAACCTGTTTAAAATTTTGTGATTGGCTATTTTACGGGTGATGAATTGCCTGTTATAAAATCTGTCGGAATACGCTAACAGCAATTCTATCTGGGCTATAATTACATCCTGACTAAACGTATCTATATTAGAATGATATTCGTTTGCAATATTCTGCATGATGCCGGTTAGCATCGTTTCCTCTTTGTCTGACAAATGCAGCGCCTCATGCACCGAATAACTAAAATATTCGTAATGCTTTATTTTCTTAGCTAAAGATGTATTCCACAGAAAGTCAGGGTGGATGAGAAGCATCCATCCCGATACCTTATAATTCTCGGCATTTTGTATAGAATATACCTGCCCGGGAGCAATAAAGAACATGATGCCTTCGTCAAAATCATATTCCTGTTGACCGTAACCGTACTTCATTTTAGCATTAAAGTTCCGCTTTAGCGCGATCGAATAGTAATCTAACACGAAAGACTGCGGGTTGCCGTCTATATCTTTAACGTTGTCAAAATTTACCACGCTCACCAGCGGGTGCTCCGGCTTAGGGAGCCCCCGTAACTGATGAAAGTGGCTTATAGATTTAATCCTGAAAGGTTGTGTTGCTGCCATACCACAAGATACTTAATTTGTTTAATAGTGCCTATACTGTAAAATAATAATCGCTGTCTATATCTTCTATAAGTCCTATACCTGAATAAGTCCAATTAAGCTGTTCCTGGGTAAGTTGGCTGGAAGTGGGATTATTTAGGCTGGCGAAATGCGCAAACCAGTCGAAGTGTACCGCTGCATCTTTGGGTGATTTACTTTCAACCGGCAGGTTAAGACGCCTGCCTATAACCTCAGCAATTTCTTGAAACCGGATGCCGCTTTCGGCTACGGCATGATATCGGGTAACACCTTCAGCATTTTTTTCTAACGCGAGCCTGAATACTTTAGCGGCATCCGTTCTATGTACAGCGGGCCATACACTATCGCCATCTTCTATATATACCGATACCCCTTTACGGCGCGCAATATCAATAAGGATGGGAATAAAACCGTGGTCTCCCTCTCCGTGTACCGATGGTGGTAGGCGCACTACAGAAACGCGTACCCCTTTTGCAGCAACGGCATCGGCAGCGTTCTCCGTAAGGCGCGGATTAGGAGTGTCAGCAGCCGAGGCATCATGTTCTGTAGCCAGTTGTCCTTGTTTTACAAGCGCGGTGCCCGATGTTACAATAAGCGGTTTATTAGTGCCTGCAAGTGCGTCTCCCATTGCCTCAATAGCACGCTTGTCCACTTCGCACATTTCTTTATACTTAGAAAAGTCATGTATAAATCCTGTATGGATAATGCCATCCGTCTGGGCCGCACCAGCCTTAAGGCTTTCTAAATCTTCCAGGTCGCCTTTATGCACCTGAGCGCCTGCCGCGACAAGTAATGCAGCCGAAGCATCTGAACGGGCAAGCCCAAGCACTTCATGGCCTGCATTAATTAGTTCCTGCACCACTGCCGATCCTACAAAGCCTGTGGCCCCTGTTACAAATACTTTCATAATTTTATCTTTGTTGTTTATAATGCAAAGGTGCGGTATACTAAACCTATACATGTAGTGTAATCTCTCATTGTTGTAGCCGTTTCTTTAGAATAGTTTGAATGAGTTAAAACAATATAATTAAGCGCCCCAACTTATTTAGATATTTAAAAATATACGTGTAGAGGATATCATAATATCTTATTTTTACAGTAAACTAATCATCGATAATTATATATCATCATTAGTAACTCAAAACCTGAATAAAAATGTCTTACTGCAGCGTAATAGAAACAATGACACCCGATAAAAAGGCACTTCATAAAGCCTACCACGACCACCATTATGGCTTTCCTATTGAAGATGATAACGAACTCTTTTGTCGTCTGGTGTTAGAAATTAACCAGGCCGGGCTTAGCTGGGAGATTATTTTAAAAAAAGAAAAATTTTTCCGCCTTGCTTTTGATAATTTTGACGTTGCAAAAGTAGCAGCATATAGTGAAGTCGACAGGGAGCGCCTGCTATCTGATGCGGGGATCATTCGTAATAAACTAAAGGTAAATGCAGCGATAGAAAATGCCAAAACAATACTGGAGCTGCAAAAAGAACATGGCTCTTTTAAAAAATGGCTGGAAATGCAGCACCCGAAAACTAAAGATGAGTGGGTTAAAATATTTAAAAAGACTTTTAAGTTTACCGGTGGCGAGATCGTAAACGAGTTTTTTATGAGCATAGGAATGCTGCCCGGAGCCCACGCTGCCAATTGTCCGGTATACCAGCAAACACGGGAGGCTGGGGCGTTATGGTTTGGTGCATAGAAGCAAGGTTTAACGTTGCTTTGGCAATTCCATTAGACGTATAGCAGTACCTTTAAACCATTATTTTTAACACGTATAATCCCGCAGTTACAGGATGAGCCTCTTTATAGCAATACTATCAATACTCCTTATCAGCTTTACCGTTCTGTCGCTTATTAAAAATGATTACTGGATATTCAGGATATTCGATTACCCGAGACTTCAAAAGTTTGCTTTATCGTTGGTATGCCTTGCACTTCTTGTCTATTTTTTCGAAAGTGCTGCACTTTGGTACTGGCTGTTAATAGGTGCCATGACGCTAAACGTTATCTATTTGTTCTCGTTAATTGTACCGTTTACATTCCTTGGAAAAAAACAGGTACATCGTGCAACAAAGCATATAGCAGACCAAAGCCTGAGCATTATGATAGCCAATGTCTTTCAGGATAACAAGAATAGTAAAGGCTGCCTGTCCGAAATTCATAAAAACGATCCTGATATAGTCCTTCTTCTTGAAACTAACAGCCGTTGGGAAAAAGAAACTGCTGAACTCGACTCAAAATATCCTTTTAGTGTAAAAGCTGCTCAGGAAAACACCTATGGGATGTTACTGTATTCTAAACTGGAACTTAAAGATGCCAGTATAGATTATCTCGTAGAGAAGGATATACCATCAATTCATAGTATTGTCATTTTAAAAAATGGGCAAGAAGTACAGTTATATTGCGTGCATCCTACCCCTCCGGCACCTCAGGAAAACATAAGATCTACCGAACGTGACAAGGAATTACTACTCGTGGCTGATAAAGCTAAAGCCAGCACGCTTCCTGTAATTGTTATAGGCGATCTTAACGATGTGGCTTGGAGTTATACTACCGAATTATTTTTAAAAATGAGCGGCCTGCTCGACCCTCGCCGTGGCCGTGGATTTTTTAATTCGTTCCACGCACACTATCCTGTATTGCGTTTTCCGCTGGACCATGCGTTTATTTCGACCGACTTTAAACTAAAGGAGATCCGAAGGCTTTATAATTTTGATTCAGATCACTTCCCTATTTTTATAAGCCTTCAGTACGAAGCAGCGGCTGTTCATCAACAGGAAGGTCTGGAAGCTGATGCCGATGATGTAGAACTTGCAGAGGAGAAGAAAGCAAAGGAGTAGTCTATTTGCAATAGTCGCTACTCTGGTTAGCGCAAAAATAAAATTTCTTCTATAATCGTATTTTTATCATCAAGATATATTTTATAATACCCTATTATTTTATCTTCTATAATCAAGTCATGACAAACGTCAATTAAAGGTACCGGCAGAAATTTATGATCGACTACATATGAAATATATTTCTGTTGCATCGTTATTAAACTTTTGTCTATATCATCAATTTCTGAAGGCTTAATTGAATTATATGCCGCAATACCAAGGCTATAGAAATACTTCTTTTTTAAATCTGACAATTCCATTTCTCATATTGGATTTTCGATACTTATTGCTTTTAATATACGGGATATTCTGTTGAGGTCGTATGTAATCGAATCTTTAGAATTACTAAGTCTGCGAAGTTCCTGCATGTCATCACTAAATTGACCTATAGTAAAGTTTTCCGGCTCTTTGTAAGGATCATAAATCTCATCAGCAGAAATCTCCCAATAATAATCACTGTCAATGGTAATTTCGTCGCCAACTTTCTCCTTCAAACTGGTAAGTAAAAGAGTTAGGACTGATTCGATTTCACTTATTTTGACTTTCATAGTCGTACGTTTGTGATTGAGTATGGATGAAGTCTGGAATCTGATAGCTTAGTTGTGATGCTTAAGCAGACAAATGGAAATATTTAACTTATCTCAAGCCACTTAAAAGCAGCTGGTTTAAAACATGATACGTTAATATATTTACATTTTAGATAGTTTACTGAATTTATACTTTGCTCCTAAATATTGCATTACTGACGCTAATACTGGCATAAACGCAATTATGTACATCTCTGATCTTACAGAATAGTTATCAGCAATATTAAAGGCTGAAAAGTTTAATGGTGTTTCTATTCCGGCAATGTAACATCTATATATCATCCAGATGCCCGCTTCCTTATATCTTTTATAATTTAAAAAATCCGGAGACGTCCCATACGCTATAATCCAAATTATTAATCCTAAACAGGCAATACCAAAGTATTTATATCCGGGCGTTTTAGTCTTTGTTAAAATATAGCCACTATAAAAATAAGTGCCTAAAATAATGATAAACATAATTATACATGTGTAATTGTTAAGACCATCAAAAGAAGAAAATATTGAAACAAGGATAAGCATAATAATGAAAATAAGTATGTGCGCCAACAATGTTTTAATAATTGTATAATCACTGTTATGCTTACTATATTCCATACGTTGTTATTGTGAAATTTAAGACTACAAACTATTTTATTCACCTTATAAGTTATGGCGACGGGCGATATTCAACCTGGTATATAGTATTAGGTCATAATTCCGTGCGCCCCCAGCTCTTCTTGCAGTTCCTCACCGTTATACTTATACTTCTTCCACAAAACGAATATAAAACAAAAAAGCCCCCGGTTGGGAGCTTTCTGTATATTAAATATCGTGTATCGCTTAGTTAAGAGATGCTACGTGTCTTGTAAGTTTAGATTTAAGGTTTGAAGCCTTATTAGCATGGATAATGTTTTTCTTAGCTAATTTATCAATCATAGAAACAACTGACGGAAGTTTATCAGTAGCTTCAGTTTTGTCAGTAGCTAAACGTATTGCTTTTATAGCATTACGAGTAGTTTTGTGCTGATACTTGTTCAACACCCTTTTCTTTTCGTTTGTCCTTATTCTTTTTAAAGCTGACTTATGATTTGCCATTTTTTCTTAACTTAATGTCTTTGTTATATTTTATTGTAGTCCGTAGGGGAATCGAACCCCTGTTACCAGGATGAAAACCTGGCGTCCTAACCCCTAGACGAACGGACCGATTGCTTTTGGTAAAACAGTAACCGGGTATCCCGAACCTGTAATTTGTAGCCCGTGGGGGAGTCGAACCCCCCTTACCAGGATGAAAACCTGGCGTCCTAACCGATAGACGAACGGGCCATTTTGTTTCTCTAATGCGGATGCAAAAATACAACTATTTTTTACTTCTGCAATAGTACAAACAAAATTTTCTAAAAAAAATTAATATGCCTTTGCAAATAGCACTCTCCCCTTGCTTGGAGCACCTGTGTATACACACGTTCCTGCCTCCTCTGCCCTGTCAAGCGCTATACAGCGTATCGTGGCTTTGGTTAGCTCTTTTATCTTTTCTTCGGTAGCGGTTGTCCCATCCCAATGAGCTGATATAAAGCCGGTTTTATTTTCTAAAACATCCTTAAATTCCTCAAAGGTATTTACCTCTGTAATATGGTTGTTCCTAAAATCGAGCGCTTTATTAAATAGAGCCGACTGCATTTCCTCAAGCAGGGCGCTTATATAATTTATTATATCAATACTAATAACCGTTTCTTTAGTAAGCGTATCCCGCCTTGCAACTTCAAATGTGCCGTTAGCAAGGTCGTTTGGCCCAATCGCAACACGCACAGGCACGCCTTTAAGCTCGTACTCGGCAAATTTAAAGCCCGGCTTATGAGTGTCCCTGTCGTCATACTTTACGGTAATACCCAGTTTCCTTAAGCGTGCCATAAGCTGTTTTGCTTCTGCAGATATTGCTTCAAACTGTTCATCACCCTTATATATCGGTACAATAACCACCTGTATTGGAGCCAGGTTGGGAGGCAGCACCAGGCCGTTATCATCGCTGTGGGTCATTACAAGAGCGCCCATCAATCGAGTAGAAACACCCCATGAGGTAGCCCAAACATAGTCTTGCTTCCCTTCTTTGTTGGCAAACTTAACATCGAACGCTTTTGCAAAGTTTTGCCCTAAAAAGTGAGACGTACCCGCTTGCAACGCTTTACCATCCTGCATTAATGCTTCGATACAATAGGTCTCTATTGCTCCCGCAAAACGCTCGTTCTCTGTTTTAATACCTTTTATAACCGGTATAGCCATAAAGTTCTGGGCAAAATCAGCATACACATTCATCATTTGCTCCGCTTCGGCAATAGCCTCTGTTTCGGTAGCGTGGGCGGTGTGCCCTTCCTGCCATAAAAACTCGGCGGTACGCAAAAACAGGCGCGTACGCATTTCCCAGCGCACTACGTTAGCCCACTGATTTATAAGTAGCGGCAGGTCACGATAGGATTGTATCCATCCTTTATAGGTATTCCATATAATGGTTTCAGATGTTGGCCGCACAATAAGCTCTTCTTCCAGCTTCGCATCGGGGTCTACCTCAATGGTTTTCCCGTCGGCAGCGGTGCGCAGCCTGTAATGGGTAACAACGGCACATTCTTTGGCAAAGCCATCTACGTGGCTGGCCTCTTTGCTAAAAAAAGATTTGGGTATAAACAGCGGGAAATAAGCATTCTGGTGGCCTGTTTCTTTAAACATCCTGTCCAGTTCTGCCTGCATTTTTTCCCATATTGCATAGCCGTATGGCTTTATGACCATACACCCTCTAACTGCTGAATTTTCAGCAAGGTCCGCCTTTACAACCAGTTCATTATACCACTTGGAATAATCTTCAGATCGCTTTGTTAAATTCTTACTCATTATATTTAAATTGGCACAAATATTGTTTAACTTTATGTGTATAAAATAGTTTAGCAAAACTAACTATTTTTGTATGGTGAACAATAAAAAAAATGCAGAGATATGAAAACTGAATACTTTAACCTGCGCAGGATTTCCCTCTTTTCGTTAGTGGGTTTTCTTGGCTGGGCTGCAACTTCATGCAGTTCGTACCAAAACACATCGTCTACAGATAGCGACGGTGTATACGGCTCTGTGCCGCGCGATGGCAATAACCAGCCGGCTTACAGATATAATGACCGAGAGGTAAATCAAAATAATGACCAGAGTACCGGTTATGCTAACTATTTTAACTCGTTACAAGAAGAATACCCTGTATTTACCGATGTAGATGGTTACAGCACTTACAATGACACTGTTGCAAGAATGCAAAATCAAAATGTAGACGCTTATGGTGGCTGGGGCGAGAGCACTAATGATGTTACCGTAAATGTTTATGGCAGTAACAACTGGGGTTACGGCGGCTGGGGCGGTTATGGCCTGGGCTATGGCTGGGGTGGATACCCTTACTATGGCGGCTGGGGCTATGGCGGTTACGGTGGTTGGGGCCTTGGGTACGGTGGCTTTTACGGCGGCGGCTGGGGTCTTGGCTTAGGCTGGGGCTACGGAGGCCTTGGTTACGGTTACGGCGGATGGGGTAATGGCTATGGTTGGGGCAACTATTACGGCGGAGGTTATTACGGCGGCGGTTATTATGGTGGTAACAATCAATATTACAACAATACACCCCGCAGATCGAGCGTTGCATACCCCGTTAATAATGGACGAGTTTCCGGAAGAAATGCAAATGGAAGAAGCAGCATTGCAAATTACGCAGGCGGCAGATCGGCTACTGGAAGGTCAGCTTATGCAGGCGGAAGATCTACTGTTAACTCGACCCGATTTAATAGCGGCAGAAACAGTTCCGGTGTTGTAAGGTCGGCAGGTAGCACAAGATATAATAATGCAGGCAGGACTACCGGCGTTTCTCCATCACGCAACTCATTTAATAATTCATCCCGCTCTTATAATAATGGAGGTACCAGGAGCTATACTCCTGCAAGTACCCCATCACGAAGCAGCAGCCCTACCTTTAGCTCACCTTCCCGCAGCAGCGGTGGCGGTGGCGGCTTTGGAGGAGGCAGAAGCAGCGGCGGAGGCGGAGGCGGTTCTCGCGGAGGCGGGGGCGGCGGTGGCCGAAGAGGTTAATAAAACTTATACCAGTCCCATGTTATTGTGAAAGCATTGTAACATGGGACTTCTTTTTTTAAACGACTAATCATATTATGAAAAAACATATATTTTGTGCTGCGTTAATGCTTGCAGCCATAGCCACACACGCTCAGCAGGATCTTAACAGTGCTGCAGATGCAGTACGTTATACTCAGGATAACCTTACCGGCACGGCACGCTTCCGCGGTATGAGCGGTGCATTCGGGGCTGTAGGCGGCGACATGTCATCATTGGGAATTAACCCGGCCGGAGCTGCGATATTTTTGTTCAACAGCGGTACTGCTTCCTTAAGCAGTTACAATGTTAACAACAAGGCAAACTACTTTGGCACCCGCCAAAAGCAGAATAAAAACAGCTTCGACCTTAACCAGGTGGGAGCGGTATTTGTTTTTAATAATGCTAAGGAAGATGCATTCATGAACAAGTTTACCTTGGGCTTTAATTACGAAAATACTAATAGTTTCGAAAATACGGTGGCAATACGCGGTGTGAACCCTACAAATTCTTTAGACAGGTATTTTTTACGGTATGCAAATGGTATAGGTAACGAGGGTTCTGTTAGTCAGGATGTATTAAACGGTACAAATAATGATTATTTAAATTACAGCTTTATAGACCAGCAGGCTTATCTGGGCTATAACGCATTTGTATTTAATCCTAACACCAGTCCTGTTGGCCCTGACTATATTAGTAGTGTGCCGGCAACCGGAAACTATTACCAGGAGAGTTACATAAATACAACCGGGTTTAATGGCAAAGTAGCACTTAACTTTGCTGCGCAGATTAAAGAAAAGCTATTCGTGGGTGCTAATGTCAACATACATTTTGCCGACTATATTAATAACACAAGCCTTTACGAGAACACCAACAATAATGCCTCTACAGGGTTAAACTGGTACCAGTTAGACACTGAGCGCTATACATATGGTGGGGGCGTATCGTTCAACGTTGGAGCAATCGCTAAGGTTACTGAATCATTTCGCGCCGGACTTGCTTATGAGTCGCCTACATGGCTAAGGCTTCAGGACGAGATTACTCAAAGCGTGATTTTTAATAACGACGGTGTAACTGACAGTTATAATCCTGGCATCACATATACAAGCGAGGATTACACTATACAATCACCTTCTAAGTATACAGGGAGCCTCGCATACATCTTCGGCAAAAGCGGACTGCTGAGTGTTGATTATGCGCTTAGAAATTATGGGAATACTAAATATACCGGCAACAGGTATGCTGCCTTAAATACAGAACTTGCCAATACGCTTGACTGGGCAGGCGAATTACGCGTGGGTGGAGAATACCGCGTTAAAGCGGTTAGTTTTAGGGGCGGTTACCGTTACCAGCAAAGCCCGTATAAAAATGGAGACATAGGCGGACTTACTGGTGCTACCGCGGGTGTAGGTTTTGCACTGGGCGGAGGATCAAGAATAGATCTTGCCTACTCATGGTACCAGCGCAAAACAGATACCGCACTGTTTACCCCTGGGCTAACCGATGCGGCGAGGGTGAATACAACTGGTAACAACGTAGTGTTGTCTTATACTATCGATTTATAGTTTATCTTACAATTGAAGAAAGAGCCGTCCGGAAGTTAAAAATCGGGTGGCTTTTTTTATTTAGATTTTTAGATAGTGAGATGATAGATATTGGATAGAGATATAGGACGGGATAAGTTTGTAAATAAAAAACCTGCTCCAATTACAGAGCAGGTATAACTTAAGTTTGTTTAATTCGTATGGCATTAACATAATCAATCTGCCTTTTTTAGCTCTTACCCGCTTCCTATTCAGAATACTTACGTATCATTTTAATTCTGAATCCTTAGATTTTGCTATTGATAAACTATCTCCATTTTTCATTATCATAATAAAATCCAAACCTTTAGCTACACTATCGCAGCTTTTAAAAATTTTATCTTCAAAAGACTTAACGTCAGATTTTATTGTAAATCCCTCATTAATTACAGCTTTAATAAAAAGACTATCTGAAAGTGACGATGATAATGCATACCCATCTTCATCCTGCCTGATCGTACTTATAGCTACCGGAATAAATTTAACATTATACTTTGCAACGATTTTTTTGAAATCATTTATCGCTATTTCACCGTTGTTAAAGCTTTTTATTTTAAAGACATAATACGACTCTGCACGTGAGTTAATGGTAAAACCATCTAAATAAAACTGAGGAAAATTATATCTTACAACTGTAGATTGCCATGTTGTTTTATATAAATTTGGTTGGTTTCCCTCTATCTTTACATGAGAAGAGGAGACAAATTACGGCCAAAAATAATACGCGTTTTTTCATTTAAAATTGTAACCCAATTAATGAAACCTTCAAGGTTCAATTTAAAAATTTGAATTTTAAAAGCCTTAATTCATTAAGCATACAAATAACCGTCAACAAAAAGAATGGTATTGAACTCAATAAAAACAGGCTCTCCCGAAATAATCCGCTGTAAAAACAAAGTATGCCTGCCCACACAAGCATCAATACCAACAATGGAATTACAAGATTTTTATTTTTTAAAACACAATAGGCATAATAAATACCGGCAAATATAATTACTAAAGAAACATCTAATAAAAAAACACTCCTGTTAACTATAAAATTAGAAACAATAACGTAAATAACATACATCAAAGTATCAGATGACGCCCCCCTATAATCGCTAATCCTTATTAAATAAAAACTGAATAGCAGTAGCCAGCAAAGGATATGTTTCGGATTTATTTTAATGGCACCACCCATAAAACTTATTCGTTAAGCTTATTATTAAGACGTACCAATGTACAAAACTTTCGGATAGCTGTGGTATATTATCTATTATCTCACATTTAATATCTGTCTCATAAATTTTAACTCACTTAATACGTGTACCTGTTAATAAATGCTTAATTTTGCACTCCAATTTCAAGTACATGAGAACCAAGTCAATAAAGAAAAATAAGATCAATGTAATTACGCTGGGATGTTCTAAGAACGTTTATGACAGTGAAGTACTTATGGGACAGCTGCGGGCAAGCGGCAAAGATGTTACCCATGAGGCTCCTGCACACGACGAAGGAAACATCATTGTTATAAACACCTGCGGATTTATTGACAATGCAAAGGAAGAGTCGGTTAACATGATACTTAATTATGTCGATAAAAAAGAACAGGGCCTCGTAGATAAAGTTTTTGTAACAGGTTGCCTTAGCGAGCGCTACAAACCCGATTTACAAAAAGAAATACCTAACGTAGACCAGTATTTTGGTACTACAGAGCTTCCGGGCCTGCTTAAAGCACTGGGTGCCGATTACAGGCACGAGCTTCTTGGCGAACGCCTTACCACTACCCCTAAAAATTATGCTTATCTTAAAATTGCCGAAGGCTGTGACCGCCCGTGCAGTTTTTGCGCTATACCCTTAATGCGTGGTAAACACGTTTCTCAGCCTATAGAAAAGCTGGTTAAAGAAGCCGAAGGCCTTGCCAAAAACGGTGTTAAAGAGCTTATACTTATTGCACAGGACTTAACTTATTATGGTCTTGATCTATACAAAAAACGTAACCTTGCTGAATTGCTGGAAGGGCTTGTAAAAGTTGAAGGCATTGAGTGGATTCGTCTGCACTACGCATTCCCAACAGGTTTTCCTATGGATGTACTGGAACTAATGAGGCGAGAACCTAAAATTTGCAACTACCTTGATATCCCGCTACAGCATATAAGCGATAAAATATTAAAGTCGATGCGCCGTGGTACCACGCAGGCTAAAACTACTAAACTTTTAAAGGAATTTCGTGAGGCCGTGCCGGGCATGACTATAAGGACTACGCTTATTACCGGTTATCCGGGCGAGACAGAAGAAGATTTCCAGATCATGAAAGACTGGGTACAGGAAATGCGTTTTGAGCGTCTGGGCTGTTTTACCTACAGCCATGAAGAGAACACGCATGCTTACCTGCTCGATGATGATGTGCCTGCCGATGTAAAACAACAGCGTGCTAACGAGATCATGGAAATACAAAGCCAGATATCTTGGGACCTTAACCAGGAAAAAATTGGCAAGACGTACCGTTGTATTATTGACCGTAAAGAGGGTGCCCATTTTGTAGGCAGGACAGAATTTGACAGTCCTGATGTAGATAATGAGGTACTAATTGACGCATCTATAGCTTACCTCAAAACAGGTGAATTTGTAAATATTATCATTACGGATGCTACTGAATTCGACCTTTATGGCGTTCCTGCATCAGTTCAGTTAAATTAAAAAGTAAAGCTAAAATGGTAACATTTTTAGCTTTTTTCATTAAGTTTGATAATAAAAATAAGCATATGAAACTTAAAGCACATTATATTCTATTGGTAATTTGCCTTAGTATATCGGCAGCATCTTTTGCTCAGGTAGATCGTAGCATTGGACAAAGCCAGTATAAGCGGGCACCAAAGGGTAAAGACACTAAGGTTGATTTTGTAGATCAAACAGTTACCTACTATACTAAAGAGTTAAAGCTTGACGATTTTCAGCAGGCGGCTGTACGTAACATTATAGAAGAACAGCGCAATCCTGTCAATGAGCTAATGGCTGCAAAAGGCATTACAAATGATGAAAGGCGCGATCGCGGAAAAGCTATCAACGATAACATCGATACCAAATTGATAAAGCTTTTATCTGAAGAGCAAAAAACGAAATATAAAGTTTTACAGGATAAACGAAAGTTTTAAACTCCAACAATATCTAAAGCCTCAAATTAAATTTGAGGCTTTTTTATAATACTAGCAATCCAAACTCCCTTAGAGTATTAATTGGTTTGCTGTACCAAAGCAACTCAAAATCTTCCAGGCCTGCCTCTTCATAGCTCTGCTTTATTTGTGCAAAGCTTAGCACACCTTTATTCATCACAGCAGTTTTTTCTAACAAAGCGCTCAACCATGCCCCGTGCTCTAACGGCACCTGTATAGTAAAACTCTCCTTTTTATCATGAAGGGTAAGCAGGGCATTCTCGAAGCTCCTGCCTTTCTTTACCTTTGTAGTATAGGCAACCGTAGGCTTCCCTCCTGTCCAAACTATTTTCGCTGTGGGTTTGGTTGTAAAGTTATCTTCTTCCTGAAGTACATTATAAATATACCCATCTGGCACTTTGGTCTTAGGTACTTTAAACTCGAACCAATCCTGCAGAGGGTAATCGAAGCAAATGCCATGCATATAGTTAAACAAGGACTTTTTAAGTCCGAAACTAAACTTATCGTGGTTGGCACCGTTTTTATCTATGTGTACAATGTCATTGTTAGCAAAGCTGCCTATATGTTCTGTCTCTTTTAGTACGCCAAACTGCTCCGGATACATGCCTACAGGGCTATGGGCGGTCATGGCAAACTGGTGCCAAAAACCCGACTGCAATATCCCGACTTCAAACATTTGCCTTACCATCTCAAGGCTGTCTATAGTTTCCTGGGCTGTTTGCGTAGGGAAACCGTACATTAGATAAGCATGCACCATAATGCCTGCTTGGGTGAAGTTATTAGTGACGCGTGCTACCTGAGCCACGGTAACCCCTTTTTGTATCAATTCTAAAAGTCGGTCACTCGCAACCTCGAGACCACCCGAGACTGCAATACACCCAGAAGCTTTTAATATTCGGCATAAATCGGCACTAAAGCTTTTTTCGAACCGGATATTTGTCCACCATGTGACAGCGAGATTGCGGCGCAGTATTTCTAAAGCTAACTCACGCATTAATGCGGGTGGAGCAGCTTCGTCTACAAAATGGAAACCATTCTGACCTGTCTGAGCAATAAGTTCTTCCATGCGGTCGCAAAGAAGTTTAGCGGCTACAGGTTCGTATACTTTAATATAGTCTAATGATATATCACAAAACGTGCATTTACCCCAGTAACAGCCATGTGCCATAGTAAGCTTGTTCCAGCGTCCGTCGCTCCACATGCGGTGCATAGGGTTCACTATCTCTATAACCGAAATATAACTGTTTAAAAGCAAGTCGCTATAATCGGGCGTACCAACATCGGCCTGTTTGTAATCACGGCATCCCGAATTGTCTATATATTTAACGGCACCATCTATTAAAGCAAATGTGCGCTTTAGTTGGGCAACTTCACGCTTGCCATCAATATGTTCTATCAGGCATTCCAGCGGAGATTCGCCATCATCGAGTGTTATAAAATCAAAGAATTGCATTACCCTGGCGTCGGTCAGCGAGCGCAATTCAGTATTCGGGAAACCACCTCCCATAGCAGTTTTTACACCAGGGAAGTTTTGCTTTATGCATTGCGCACTCCTAAATGCCGCATACAGATTTCCCGGAAACGGTACCGAAAAACATACAAGTTGCGGGTTAACAGTAAACATGCGCTCGTGCAGCAGTTCAATTAAGATTTTATCAATATAGGTATAAGGTTGTTGCAACATGTTATACAACTCATCAAACGAATTGGCCGATCGCCCCATCCTTTCGGCATAGCGGCTAAAGCCAAAATGCGGGTCGATGCACTCTACAATAAGATCGGATATATCTTCGAGATACAGCGTGGCAAGGTGCTTGGCCTTATCCTGAACACCCATGGTACCAAACGCCCAATCGAGTTCTTCGAGCTGTGCAAAGCGTGATGCTTCGGGCAGGAAGTCTTCGCGGCATATAAGGTGGCTCAGTGTAGGGTTGTGTCCCTGCAGAAACAGAATAACGGCATCTATGGTTTTTAGGTACTCGTTTTTAAGCGCAATGATGCGCTGCGCGTTCGCCGAGAGTGGTTGTTGGTTGTTGGTTGATGGTTGATGATCTGCATTGCCTGTCCCAAAAGTGGGCGAAGGTGCTACCGGATACGAATCGGAAGTTGGCGGTTCGTTGTCCTCACTCCTGGTCGCTTGCTCATTACCTTCTGCATGGTAGTCCTCACCACTAGCCCCTCTTCGAAGGAGAGAAGAGTTAGCTTCGGAAGATGCGTTAATATTGTTATCTAAATTACGCTTGTTTATTTCGTCAAATAAATTGGTCAATCCCTGTTTAGAGAAAAGCTTGAGTATTACCTCTATACCCAGGTCGGCCTGTGTAGAAGCAATGCCTTTAGTATTAAGGAACCCTTTTATGTATGCCGATGCCGGGTAGGGCGTATTGAGCTGTGTAAAGGGTGGGGTAACGATAAATACTTTGGTACTCAAAACAATTGGGGATTAAGAGTGCAAAAATACGGGATATTTTTTAAATAATAAGGCGTGAGAAATTTGGGTACATTTACGGGAAACGGATATTATATGAAGACAATACTTACCGCGCTATTACTGCTATTAAGTTTCATGGCATTAGCACAGGCTTCCGGTGATATGAAATATGATATTACTTTTACTAATCCGAACAAACATTTTAAAAATACCGAACTTTTCCTTTTGGCGCATAGAGGTGCTGTGAATTTTGAAAAGTGCACGTATAATATAGAGAATATTGCATTTGAGAGAATTAAGATAAGACTACAAGGACAATATACATATGTTTTAGGTCCGCATGGATTTTTGGCGACGATTTGCTTATCGCAAAAATATAAAAGCGATAGTGGTATTGAAGAAATACAAAACTATTTTGTCCGGCTTATAGATATCGACTGTGAGTCGACAACATTAGGCGTTATCATAAAATGTGATTTAGGCGACATAGCAATAGATGAAATCTATCCGTTTATTAAAGCTAAAAAAATAAGCGGCCAGATAAAAGCTGAGTACGAGCCTTTTCAAACTAAGGAAAATAATATTGAAATTGCTAACTGGACTAAAATGCAGTTCAGAAAACAATAATTACTTTATTTAAAAATGAAATATAAATTTTGAATTACACTAAAATGATGGATGGATTAGATGCCAAAAACTGCAAAGACAATCGTAATAAGTATTCTTAAACAATTGCCCAAAATGTGGTAAACTTGTCCGTACACCCTTGGCAAAGTAACGCCGCTTTTATGCACATGATTGGCATTAATGATAGAAAACCATCTATCTGTTCCTTTTTTCCGTAATTTTGCACAAAACATTTACAATGCCATCAGACTGTATCAGCTACCAGAGTTCAGGATATTTTACCCCACTTATAAACGATTACCTCAGCCAGCACGATACCCTGAAGCCGTTGTACCACCGCTTCCCTACCCTGCAAAACTTTAAACAACAGCTGGAAGAAAAGCAGCAAAATTATAGCCCTGAATTTCGAACCATACTGGCCGATACTTTAGAACGCCAATACAGCAGCATTAAAACTTCTGCCTTTACCCAAAAAAATATAAATCGTTTACGCAAAAATAGTACGTTTACCGTAACCACCGGACACCAGCTCAACCTCTTTACAGGCCCCTTGTATTTTTTGTATAAAATAGTTTCGGCAATAAACCTTGCCAAACAACTTAAAGAAGAATACCCCGATTATCATTTTGTTCCGGTATACTGGATGGCTACCGAAGACCATGATTTTGAGGAGATAAATTACTTTAATTTTCAGAATAAAAAAATAAAATGGCCGCGTGAAAGTGCAGGCCCGGTAGGCAGGTTGAGTGTTGAAGGACTTGAGGCTGTACTTAACGCGTTTAGCAAAGAGCTTGGTGCCGGTAACAACGCCAAATGGCTTAAAGACCTCTTTGAAGCCTCGTACTTAAAGCACAATAATCTTGCTGATGCCACGCGATATCTGGCTAATGAGATCTTTGGAGAACAGGGTTTAGTAATTATCGACGCTGACAACGTCGATCTAAAAAGGCTCTTTATTCCCTATGTTAAGGAAGAGTTGCTGCGACAGACATCACAGCAAAAAGTAGCTGAAACTACTGAGCTGCTTAAAAACTACAATATACAGGTTAACCCACGCGAGATAAACCTTTTCTACATAGAAGATGACCTTCGCGAGCGTATCATCCTTGAGGATGGCACCTATACTGTAAACAATACTAATCGTAATTTTACCGAAGCTGAATTACTTGCAGAGTTAGAAAACCATCCTGAAAAATTTAGCCCTAATGTTATTATGCGGCCGCTATACCAGGAAGTAATACTGCCTAACTTATGCTACATAGGCGGAGGCGGCGAGTTGGCCTACTGGTTGGAGCTGAAATCGATTTTTGATGCTTCAAAAGTTACTTTCCCTATATTGTTATTGCGTAATTCGGTCCTACTTGCAACGCAGAAACAGGCCGAAAAATTGGATAAGCTAAACCTATCGTGGGCCGATATGTTTACCAGTCAACAACAGCTGCTCAATAAAAAAGTACAGGAGTTTTCTACCTTCCCACTTGATTTTTCGGAGCAAAAAGAAGTTTTAAAGCAGCAATTTGCAAAACTGATAGAGATCGCAGCAAAGACTGATGCATCTTTTACAGGCGCAGTGCTTGCTCAACAAACAAAGCAAATTAAAGGGCTCGAAAACCTTGAAAAAAAATTACTACTTGCCGAAAAACGCAGCCATGCCGACCAACTGGAACGTATTACCCTCATACAAAATGAGCTCTTCCCTAATCGTTCATTACAAGAGCGTACCGTGAATTTTGCAGAATTTTATCTGGAGCATGATGGGAAACTATTAGATAAACTATTTGAAGAATTGAAGCCATTAGAACAGGAGTTTAACATTGTGGTACTTTAGTATCAGATGTGTTTAACTGGTAGTGATCGACTACAGTACAGATTTACTGTCTCATTCTAACGAATTAATTTATCTCTAAAGTAATGCTCTAAATTTTAGCTATTGGCAGAAAACGATTACTTTTGCCAAAATTAAAAAAAACCATGGCAACAAACAGAACTTTTACAATGATTAAACCGGATGCTGTTAAAAACGGACACATCGGTGGTATTTTATCTATGATAACAGATGCAGGCTATAAAATTGTATCTCTAAAATTAACACAGCTTACTGTGGCCGATGCTCAGGCGTTTTATGCAGTGCACAGCGAAAGGCCGTTTTATGGCGAACTTGTAAACTTTATGTCGGGCGGGCCAATAGTTGCCGCTATCCTTGAAAAAGAAAATGCAGTTGAAGATTTCAGGAAACTGATTGGCGCTACAAACCCTGCTGATGCTGCTGAAGGTACAATTCGTAAAAAATATGCTACATCTATGGGCGAAAATGCTGTTCATGGCTCTGACAGCGATGAGAATGCAGCTATAGAGAGCGCTTTCCATTTTGCAGGCAGGGAGCAGTTTTAATATAAACTCGTTTAACAAAACATAGAGCAGCCGGTACTTACCGGCTGCTTTTTTTATGTCCTGTTATCCCCTTATGATTGTCAGCTTTGCACCGTATAGGTTGTGTAATAATCGTTTAAATTTGAGGAACAACAAACTTAAAGTACTTACCATGCAAAAAATAACACCATGCCTGTGGTTCGACGGTCGCGTAGATGAGGCACTCGAACTTTACAAAAGCCTGTTTAAAAATTTTAAAGTACACAAAATATTGCGTAATACTGAGGCTTCTCCGGGAGAGACCGGAAGTATACTTACTGCAACTTTTGAGATATTTGAACAGGAATTCATGATCCTTAACGGCGGGCCGCAATTTAAACATACCGAGGCCATTTCATTTACCATACATTGTGACAACCAGGAGGAAGTAGACCACTACTGGTACGGACTAACTGCAAACGGGGGACAGGAAAGTGATTGCGGTTGGCTTAAAGATCCTTTTGGGATATCATGGCAGGTAACGCCTACCATACTCCCAGAGATGTTTATCGACAAAGATGCAAAAAAAGCCAATAATGTGATGACCGCTATGATGGAAATGCAGCGACTGGACATTGCCGAACTTAAAGAAGCTTACGACAGATAAGATATATTGCGATCGTTACTTCAAATTATCTATTTAACTGGCCTGCCTGCCGGCAATTATTGTAATACAGGAATAAATAAAAAAAGCCCCGCCAATTATGGCGGGGCTTTCAGCATCTGTTTTTGTTACTTAGAATATTATTTTTTTAGATACTTTACCTTTGTTAGTGTTTACCTCTACAATAAGAACTTCTGTTTGTACTTGTAAACCTGTAACTGAAGTTTTAGTTGTATTTAGACCATTTTTACTGTAAAGTACTCTTCCCTGTATGTCGTAAACTGTAACATCTGTCATTTCAGCAGTACCGGTGTTGATGCTTATAGATGATCCATCTTTGTAAACTATCACACTGTTTGCATTTAATTGCGGAGTTGTTGTTCCAAGAGCTTCTGTAACATATACCACCTCAAATCTGTCTGCAAATGTTCCTGCTTCGCTTGTAAAGGTATAACCCTGATTTGTAATATTATTAATTGTACCAAGCAGGTTATCTTTTAAGAAAACGTCCTGTCCTTGTTCAAATACACCTTCTACGTGGTCTAAGGCTATTGTAAATTGTCCTGCACTTACCGCTTTGAAGCCCATTGGCACAACATCTGTTGCTGTAAATTCTGGTCTTGCCTGTATAGTTAATTTAGTGTCTTCAGCGATAGAATAAATAGATAAGTCAGCATCCGATAATAATTTTCCATCATAACCATAATCAAGTCCTAATGTTCCTTCTTCCATATAAGCAACTGCTGCCTGGCTAAATCCGTCTGTACCATCTGTAATGTTTATCCAAAGTCTTGAAGATGTATCTGCACCTTCCCTAAAGAATGACTGGGAACCTGACGCCGGAGCTGCTTTACGCATACTGTTAGCGAAAGTAATGTTTGCACTTGTAGGATTAGCCGCCGTTTTCACGATAAAACCTTGTCCTTGAGAAAGTGTCCATGAGCTATTGTTACCTGTAAAGAACACCCCTTGTTCTGATCCACCACCTATAGCTGAATTCTTAGTATAAGCTGCAAGGGTTATCGTTGCATAAGATGATTCGCGGAAGTTGTTTTTCTTTCTCCATAAATAGATACCTGAGTTCGCATCCATAACACCTGCATTCTGCATAAAAAATTCTTTGATACTTATTGGCGATGGGTAAGGATTACCTACTGCAGTGTAACGATTGCCCTGTACAGATGCCGGTGTAGTATAATCGCCATTGTTTGGCACACCTGTAAAAAGACCGTCTACTGTTACTGCTGTTCTTCCTGTATTATAACCCGGGGTGTTATCCTGATCCGGCATACGTATAAGGTAACTTTTAGCAGGCTCAAAAGATGTTGTTAAAGGATCTACTAAGTTGTAATGCTCTGCACCTGTATTAGTAGCAGTATCAAACTGATAGCCATATTGATAAAAACGGTTAGACATTGTACGTGTAGAGAAAGAAAATAAGTTTTGACCTGTTACCGGTGCCGACCACATTGTATAATCTAACCTATATAGCGGGTTGCTACTCTTATGTAAAGTTATGTTACCTTCCGCAGCAGCTTTTTCTATTTGTAATAAAGCACCGTTGTTCTCTACAATTAGTTTAGCATCAGCATCAACAGCAAGTTTGTTCATCACAGTAAGTGTTTTACCAGTTGTTACCGTAAGCGTTGCATTTGCTTTTACCTGACATGAACATACTTCAAGATTTTGAGATAGTGTAAGGTCAGATTGTATTTCTACAGCTGTTGCAATTGTAGGTGTACCACTCCAAGCGCCATTGCTGTAAACCACCGGTGCAGAAACGGTTACTGCTTTCGTAACACCGGCAGTAAAACAGCCTTCAGAATTTTTAATCCTAACCCAATATGTTGTGGTTGCAGGTATAGCGGTTGTAAGCGTCGCTGCAGTTGTTTCTGCAAGTATGTTTTGACCTACCACAGCGCCTGTTCCCCATTGGTAAACTCCGCCTGCAGTTGGTGCTGCTCCCACAGCCGTTAGTGTAATGTTTGAATTTTTGCAAATTGTTGCCACACCTGATATTGATGTTGGCGCTGTTGGAGTACTTATTTGAGTTATTACAAGTTTAGCATTTGCATCACCACCGTTCTCGCCTGTTCTAAGTTCTACTGTTGAGTTGGCATCAAGATTGTAAGTACCTATGTTTTGTACCGGTTGTCCGCCGCTGTATCCTGCAAAGCTCCAAACCTGAGTACCGTTGATATATAAACGGCTGTCATCATCCCAGTTTTCCATTTTTACTGTGTAAGATCCGCATGGGAAACCTTTACGCTTAGCTATGAATGTAAACTGATCTACCGGTATAGCACAACCCTGATATGTTGCAGCGCTGGAAGGTGACCCTGCTTTGCTCCACTGCTCTTGCGAATCGTATCCTAATGTAGTGGCTGTATAATAACCTGCATAATCTATAATTGCAGGATTTAAATCAAGACTGTTACCCAAGTAATTGTAAACATTCCATTTGTTATCTCCAAAGTCAGAAGGTGTGCCTGCCGGTGGGTTTGCTACTGTAACAGTTGCGGTAACACCTGTGGTAGTTGTAGAACATGGTGCAGCACTTACACGTCTTACCCAGTATGTTTTTGTATTTAAAGGGTGTACCGTCATAGACACTCCTGTTTGGTTTGCAATAATATTTTGTCCAACTACAGAACCATTACCCCACTGATAAGTACAACCTACGCCTGCCGTACCACCTGCTGCTGTAAGTGTTGTACCTGTTGCGCAACTTGAAGTTAAGTTACCTGCTATGGCTGTTGGCGCTGTAGATGTACATGAAGCTGCAGCGTAATTAAATGTAACTCTTGAGTCTCCGCCATGTTCAAAATACTCCAGAATAAGGTTTACAGTTCCACTAAGGTAGTATGTACCCGATTCGAAATGGTAACCATGGTCTGTCCAGTCGCTCACATTTTCAGGAAATGTCCTGCCCTCATCAAGACTTAACCTGTAGCCATCATCTCCGCCAACGTTAAAGGTATAATATCCCGGTGTAAACGTTAGTTGCATTTTGTAGCGTACTATAAAGTTATCTACACCGGTAGCGCTGCACATTGTTGCAGATGCTGGCAAATTACCACCACCTAAATTCTGATCAAAGTTCGCCTGGCGTACAACATAACCTACATAATTAGCATTTGCGAATGATGCTGCGGTAGGAGTTGTGTTGGCTGCGATAGGGTTATATACATAACCTATCCACTGGCCCTGGCCATAAGAAGTCTGATCTCCAAAACGGCATTGTGCATTCGCTGCCTGAAAGCCAAAAAGACAAACAAGTAGTAACAGTAGTAAGCTGTTTGAAGAAGATGTTTTTGTTAAGTTTTTCATGGGTACAAATTTTAATATTCTGATGCTTTAGTAATTGTCTTAGTATTATGATGCAAATGTATGCCCGTATCAAGGGCGTTTATTTGACTTTTAGACAATTGAAGCTTTTGTTGCGATGAACTGTTTATCGAATTGAACTTCGATATGAAACACAAGATAAACTGATATTTAATTTGTAATTACGATTTATAGCACCATGTTTTCGACCAATTCACAACATGTCCAATCTATCGGGCAAAGAAGCCGTTTAAATAAATTGCTACAGAAATTAATATCTAAAATTTAAATTGCCTAATGATGTTATATGTCCGCCAAAAATTAATATGATCTGTCATTACCTTCAGTAATATCCTGATTCGCGCCAGAAATTACCATTCATCGACTCAATTTTACCATTCGTCGGGTTGCAATTACTTTTAATAGAACTTGAAAATTATGAGCATAAAAAAACCTCCCTGTTGGGAGGTTTTTTGCATATACTATTTTATAATTGTCTTAACTCGTCTGCTGCCTTAAATAAGCCATTTTAATTGCTACAATAGCTGCTTCGGTACCCTTGTTACCATGAATGCCGCCACTACGGTCTATAGCCTGCTGCATGTTGTTATCTGTAAGGACACAAAATACCACAGGTACATCTGTTTGTACATTAAGATCTTTAATTCCCTGCGATACAGCTTCGCAAACAAAATCAAAGTGCTTTGTTTCTCCCTGTATCACACTTCCTATTGCAATAACGGCATCTACATTTTGGGTCTGGATCATACGCTTACTGCCGTATATCAGTTCGAAGCTGCCCGGTACGTCCCATGATATTATATCTTCCTGCTGTACACCGTTTTCCAGCAACCCTTCTATAGCCCCTTTATATAAGCCGCCTGTTATGTTCTCGTTCCACTCTGAAACAACAATCCCAAACCGAAAACCTTTCGTGTTTGGGATAGTGTTTTTATCGTATTGTGATAAATTCTTATTTACAGTTGCCATTATTCTAATTCAGCTATGTAAGCATCAATCATAGCACCTTCCTGAGACGTGCTGTATTTTTCTTTTATCTCTTTAAAATATTTAAGAGCATCATCTTTCTTTTTAAGATTTAAAGACAACTGCCCTGCCTTGAATAAGAAACGTGGCGTTATAGCATCATTTTCGCTCACTTTAGCTGCGTCTACATAATATTTAAGACCATCTTCAAGTTTACCAAGCTGTACAAACGCATCTCCTGTAGCTCCAAGTGCTGTAGCTTTAAGTACCTCATCTTTTGTTTTAAAGTCTTCAAGGTGTTGTACTGCTTCTTTATACTTACCTGTATTAAGGTAGGCAGTACCTGCAAAATAATGTGCAAGGTTAGCAGCATCTGTGCCACTGTACTTCTCCATAATTTCAAGAAAGCCGTATTTACCTTCTCCACCTTTAAGAGACAGGTTATATAAAGAATCCTGAGATTTCTGTGCATTTACCGCCTGGGTAAAATATTGTTCTGCCTGAAACATTTCATTAGCAGCTTCTTCTTCTTTAGGATCTAACACATATTTATCTACCAGTAAATAGCCTATAGCCGCAAGCGCAATCACGATTACTACTATAAAAATAATTTTTTGGTTTTTTGCTACCCACTCCTCTGTTCTCGATGCTCCTTCGTCAAGCGAGTTAAATACTTCAGCGGTCGTACTGTTACCATCATAGGTCTCCTCTACCGGTGTTGCTTCAACTACATCATCTTCGGGTTTCTCGGGCTTAGGTGCTTTATAACCTCTCTTATTATATGTTGCCATTTATTTTATTTTATTGAGCGCAAAAATAAAATTTTTATTGAAATGTGAAATATCTTTTTGTGGATATTTTTCAATAATTTGCAGGCTTTATAAAAATAGTCCCCGATTTATGGAAAGATTTCATATTCAGGGCATATTACACATGCACTTACAGAATTTATCTCTCATTAATTATAAAAATATTTCGGAGGCGAATTATACTTTCGACCCCAAAATAAACTGTTTTACAGGCAGGAACGGCGTGGGCAAAACCAATGTGCTCGATGCTATTTACCATTTGGCATACGGAAAGAGTTATTTTAATCCGCTTGCCCTACAAAACATTAAACACGGCGAAGAATTTTTTGTAATAGACGGCACCTTTGAGAAGGACGGGCGTAAAGAGCAAATTGTATGCAGCCTTAAAAAAGGATTAAAAAAAGTACTAAAGCGTAACGGCAAAGCTTATGATAAATTTAGCGAGCATGTAGGCTTTATTCCACTTGTTATCATATCACCATCTGACAACGACCTCATTACCGAAGGCAGTGAAACACGGCGCAGGTTCCTTGATACTGTTATCTCTCAATTAGATGCCGTATACCTACAAGAACTTATTAACTACCAAAAGGTAGTGGCCCAGCGTAATGCTTTACTTAAATATTTCGCACTTAACCATACTTTTGATAAGGATACCTTATATATATATAATTCCCAGCTGGATGGCATGGGTCATAATATCTTCGACAAACGCCGCAGATTCCTTGAAGATTTTGTACCTATATTTAGCAAGCACCATCAGGCAATTACAGATTCGGCTGAAGCGGTTAGCCTTGTTTATGACAGCCAATTGCATACTAAATCTCTAATAACCCTATTTGAGGAGAACCTGCAGCGCGACCGCATTTTACAATACACAAGTGTCGGCATACATAAAGACGACCTGCTTTTTGAAATTGATGGACACCCTATCAAAAAATTTGGATCGCAAGGCCAGCAGAAATCGTTTCTTATAGCACTGAAGCTTGCACAATTTGAATTTATTAAAAAGCAAAGTGGCGTATTGCCTATTCTTTTATTTGATGATATTTTTGATAAGCTCGATGAAACGCGCGTGGCTAAGATTGTGCAAATGATAGACGATGAAGTATTTGGTCAGATTTTTATAAGTGATACGCACCCTGAGCGAACCGAAGCTATTGTAAAAGCTACACACCAGAGTTACACTATTTTTAAGATGTAATTAGCTTGTTAGATTTTGAATAATTGGATTAGAAATTGTTGAACTTTGCGACTTTTCTATATAAATTTTACTTTTATAATTATGATTACAGCCCAAACATTACAATTTATAGAGGACCTTAAAAAAAATAACGACCGCGACTGGTTTCAGGCAAACCAGGACCGTTATGAATTCTATAAAAAAGATTACCGGGATACGGTAGATGAGTTTCTGGACGCAATGAAACCGTTAGATGATACTCTCGAGCAACTGGAGTTCAAGGATTGCTCCTACCGTATAAACAGGGATATCCGTTTTACGAAAGATAAAACGCCTTACAAAACCCATATGGGTATTTGGATGTGTGAAGGCAAGAAGAAAACCAATCTTGCAGGCTATTATGTGCATATAGAAAAAGGTGCTGCATTTGCCGCGGGCGGGCTGTACTGGCCAGATGCTGCCGACCTGAAAAAAGTACGCCGGGAAATAGATGGTTTTCACGATGAGCTGGAAGAAATTTTAGCAGCAGATGATTTTAAAAAGGTATTTGGCAAACTTGAAAGCAACGATACTAACACCCTTAAGTCTTCTCCTAAAGATTTTGATAAGAACCATCCTGCCATAGAATTTCTTAAACTTAAAAGTTTCATGTCTAGCACACCTATAAGTGATAAAGAGCTTACAAGTAAAACTTTTGCTAAAGACATCTCTAAAAAGCTCGTAGTTATTAAGCCTCTTATTGAGTTTTTAAACCGCGCCCTCACTACCGAATAACGTTTTTAAATGTACTTTTGCGCCCGTAAATTCTATCGCACCTATGGAGATCTTAGCCCATTACCCTCTTAAAAACTATAATACATTTGGCATAAGTGCCTTTGCCGAACGTTTTGTGGCAGTACATACTATTGAAGAAATCATCGAGGTTTTAAATAAGAATGCAGGCGAAAAACTATTTATACTAGGCGGTGGCAGTAACATGCTCCTTACTCAGGATATAAACGCATTGGTTATCCATAATGACCTTAAGGGAAAAGAGGTAGTATGGCAGGACTCAGAAAAGGTTCACATTAAGGCAATGGCGGGTGAAAACTGGCATAAGTTTGTATTATATTGTATTGATAACAGTTACGGCGGAATAGAAAATTTATCGCTAATACCGGGCAATGTGGGCACTACACCTATCCAGAATATTGGAGCATATGGCACGGAGATAAAAGACACTATGGTAAGTTGCGAAGCTATAGAAATCGCTACACAGCAACTGGTAACTTTTACTAATGCCAACTGTGAATTTGCCTACAGGGAAAGTATCTTTAAAGGCAGGTTGAAAGACAAATACATTATTACTTCGGTTACTTTTGGGCTTACCAGAACAAAACATAAAATAAATATTTCTTATGGCGATATTGCCGCCGAACTGACAAAATATAACATCGTTGCTCCAACTTTAAAGGAGGTAAGCAATGCTATAACAGCCATCAGGCAAAGTAAATTACCCGACCCTAAGGAGTTAGGCAATAGCGGTAGTTTCTTTAAAAACCCTATCATCACCATCGAGGAGTTTGAATACATTTACCAGCTAAACCCCACGATGCCACATTACACCCTGGACGATACGTACGTAAAAGTGCCGGCCGGCTGGCTGATAGAACAAGCGGGGTTTAAAGGCAAACGTTTTGGCGATGCAGGTGTGCATGCAAAACAAGCGTTAGTATTAGTTAACTATGGCAATGCTACGGGACAGGAATTATTAGACCTTTCTAAGAAAATCCAGGATACTGTTTTCAAAAAATTCGGCATTAAAATCGAGGCTGAGGTTAATGTTATATAGTGTTTATCTGTAACATATCATAGTCCATTCCTAAAACAGGAACGCGTAAGTTTTCTGCATTACATGGTTAAAATTATACGCGTTTGCATAAAATTTATAGTCTGACTCTAATTGCTTTTACCTAATTTTGCAAAAAATTGAAAAGCCTATATGCTCAACATTATTTTTTGCGTGTTTGTTGTTGTGGTAATTCTGCAACTTGTTTATTATCTGGGTGTTTTTGGTAAATTTTCTTTTGCTAAAACACAAGTTATTACACCTAAGAGACTATCGGTGTCGGTGATCATTTGTGCTAAAAATGATGCCGAAAAAGTTAAGGAACTTATCCCTGTATTACTTGCACAAAATTATCCTGATTTTGAGCTTGTGCTTATAGACAATGCTTCGAGCGATGAGACGCTGGATATTTTTGAGGAATACGAAAAACAACACCGCAATATCAGGCTTGTTAAGGTAGAAAACAATGAGGCTTTTTGGGGCAATAAAAAATATGCACTTACTCTTGGCATAAAGGCTGCAAGCAAAGACTACCTGCTTTTTACTGATGCCGACTGCTACCCTACGTCCCTCGATTGGATTCTTAACATGACCTCGCAGTTTACCCTCAACAAAACTATTGTGTTAGGGTACAGCGCTTACGAAAAGCAGGCAAAATCCTTCTTAAATAAAATAATAAGGTATGATGCTGTACTAAGGGCTACCCAGCAATTCGCCTGGGCAAAGTTAGGGAGGCCGTTTACAGGAAATGGACGTAACCTGGCGTATAAAAAAGATGAGTTTTTTAAACGCAACGGGTATATAAATCACATGAATATTCTAACCGGAGAGGATGCCCTTTTTATTAATGATGCCGCCGGTAAAAAGAATACCGCTATGTGCTACTCGGTAGAAAGCTTTACATACACTAAAGCAAAAAAGACCTTTAAAAGCTGGACAAAAGAGCGACGAAAAGCCGCTTTTACTGCGTCATTTTTTAAACCATTTGACAGGTTTCAGTTAAAGTTATTTACCGTGTTACAGGCAGCTTTTTTTGTATTGATGATCCTGTTATTAGCATTGCAATTTAACTGGATGTTTATAGTACCTGTTATAGTAGTTCGGTATGTAGCAGGATGGATAACGATGGCAAAAAGTGCTGTAAAGCTTAACGAAAAAGATATAGTGTACTGGTATCCGGTTATGGAAATTATCCTTATCTTCACACAGCTGTATGTATATGCGGCAAACCTTACCTCAAAACCGGTACATTGGAAGTAACACCCCAACTCATACAAAAAAACGTAGAAAAAGCTAAAACGGGCGATCAGGTTGCTTTTACTTTTTTACTGGATCATTACTGGAACGAGGTATATGGCTTCATGCTAAAACGGACCCAAAATGAGACCGATAGCGAAGATATAGTTATAGAAACATTTTCTAAAGCCTTCGACAGGATTGCCCAATATAATCCTGAATATGCCTTTAATACCTGGCTTATTGCCATTGCTAAAAATGTACATATCGACCTTCTTCGCAAAAAGAGATCGTCCTTGTTCATAGAGATTACTGATGAAGAAGATTACCGGGCTTACAATGTAGCTGACAGCTCTCCTTCTGCAGAGGATAACCTGATTAAAGAACAAAACCTTTCCCGTTTATTAGAGTGTATAAAGCATTTAAAACCTCAATATCAGGAAGTGATACAGTTGCGGTATTTTCAGGAATTAAGTTACCAGGAAATATCAGACCAGCTAAATGAGCCACTTAATAATGTTAAAATTAAGCTGCTTAGGGCAAAGAAATTGCTTTTAGATATTTTGACTAAAAAGTAGTTTTTGATCCCATTTGACTAAGTTTTTGCGGTTTTATCTGTCATATAAAACAAACACCAACAATACGTCAAGATTTATAGCGCCCAATGTCATTGCCTTTTGTTAGTAAACTACATAACAGCACATTATAATCAAAAATTTAGCAAAATAAATATACTATGCGTGCCTCCTATAACGTTATAGTGATATAATATTTCTTAAACCTAAATCACCATTATTATGTCAAAAGTTAGTGTATTTAATCCTGCATGGATTGATCTTGTATTTGAAGGCAGAAACAAGAGCTATGGAGCTTACCAATTGCGCCAGGAAAATTCAAAAACAACCTCTATTGCCTTGCTTTCAGGTATAGGGCTTATGGTTGCTTTAGCCAGCGCCCCTGCAATTATCAATTATTTCGTGGGAGATGTATCTCCTGTACTTGTAACTACTGAAGGTAGCACCACCATTATAAAAGTTGACGATACAGACCTCTTCGACGTTAAACCGCCAAAACCAATCGTAGAGAAGGTAACACCTCCCGCACCGGCGGCTCCATCTGCCCAGCCCACTATTAAGCACACAGCGTTTGTAGCAACGTCCGATCCTGTACCTAACCCTCCCACTACCGCGCAGGTTTTGGCTGCTAACCCCAGCAGTGCAACAAGTGCGGGTGTAACAGGCGGCGACATCACCAGTACTGCTCCCACAGGTGTAACAGACGGTACAGGTACAAGCCCTGACCCTGCTGTTAGCAACGGTATAGAGACCGCGGTAAGTGTAGATGTCATGCCAACCTATCCCGGCGGTATGCAAAAATTTTATGAAGAAGTTGGAAGGAAATTCCGTACTCCCACCATGGAAAATGCATCTACCCTTAAAGTTTACGTGTCCTTTGTTATAGAAAGAGACGGAACTATGACTAATATTAAGGTGTTGCGCGATCCGGGCCACGATATGGGTAAAGAGGCTTTGCGGGTTTTACAATCTATTAAAACAAGATGGACGGCAGGTAAAAAGGCTGGTCAGCCGGTAAGAACGGCATATAATTTACCTATTACGGTAAATGTAAACTAAATAGCAAGCCCTTAACGGGGCTTTTTTTATGGACTATGTTTAAGTATAGGAACAGTGTTTGCATTAGTATTTTAACAGCTACGAAAAGTGCGATTATGTAATGGTAAGTAAATATAGCTTATCTTTGTACCCTAAAGTTTTTACTATATATGGAAACTGTTTTAGATACCTTAAGGCCTGTTGCATCTAACGGCCTGCTTACACAAAAACCTAAATGGCTAAGGGTAAAACTCCCTACCGGCCAGAAATATACAGAGCTTCGCGGACTTGTAGATAAGTACAAGCTTAATACCATATGCACATCCGGCAGCTGCCCAAATATGGGTGAATGCTGGGGCGAAGGCACAGCTACTTTTATGATATTGGGAAATATTTGCACCCGTTCGTGCGGTTTTTGCGGAGTAAAAACCGGAAGGCCCGAAACGGTAGACTGGGACGAGCCCGAAAAAGTGGCGCGTTCAATAAAAATTATGAATATTAAGCATGCGGTTATAACCAGCGTAGATCGTGACGACCTTAAGGATATGGGCTCGATAATCTGGGCTGAGACCGTGAAGGCTATTCGCAGGATGAACCCTAACACTACACTTGAGACGCTTATACCCGACTTCCAAGGGGTAGAGCGTATAATTGACCGAATAGTACAGGTGTCGCCAGAGGTGGTAAGCCATAACATGGAAACCGTTAAACGCCTTACCCGCGAAGTACGCATACAGGCAAAATATGAGCGCAGCCTCGAAGTGTTACGCTATTTAAAAGAGAGTGGCATTAACAGGACAAAGTCGGGCATTATGCTTGGCCTCGGTGAAACAGAAGCTGAAGTATTGCAAACTATGGCAGATCTTCGTGATGTAAAGCTTGATGTACTTACCATAGGCCAATACCTGCAGCCCAGCAAGAAGCATCTACCTGTTAAGGAGTTTATTACTCCGGACCAGTTTAAAAAATATGAAACTATTGGTTTAGAGATGGGTTTCAGGCATGTAGAAAGCGGCGCTTTAGTACGCTCATCATACAAAGCACAGAAACATATTTTATAATTCTTCGGTTGTAAGTTTATCAGATGCGATAGTTTTGCTTCAATGCTTATACTATCGCATCTAATTATTTGCAGATAATTAGATAAAATAGGCAGTTATTTTTTTTAACCACTCTTGGAAAAAACGACATTTTCTAAAGCTGAGTAACTATTCAAAACTATTTTTGGAGGGAGCACGGTATTCTTAAATTGACGTAAAGAAAATTCCGCCATTATATCTTCAATATACTCCATCTCTTTTTCAGTAATTGCTGATAGTGTAAATTTGGTCTGCACATCTCCGCCATCAATAATCTCAAATGAAACAGTAATAAAATTATCATTAAGGTTCCGTATCAAAGCGTCTCTTAAATTGATACATTGAAATTTTACTTCATAATTATCATTCATATTACTTCATCTTTAGAGAACAAAACCTGATCTAGCCAATTGTAACCTTTAACTGTCCAGTTACCTTTATTATTATTAAACTCGTTCTTATCCATCTCAACAACTTGGATGGTAATTTTGAAGGCATGAATCTTACCTGTCTTATTAATCTTTGGGTCAGTACCTTTCAATATAACCACCTGAACAATTATTTCGTCGTTTAAAATTGAGCAACTAATATCTAATATGTTTTTATCCATATCAATAAGGAAATTTTTAGTCAGTAAATATTGGATGTCCAAATATTCCTTATTATAAGTCATGTAAAATTAAATTTAGCCAGAGTGTACTTCAGGAAGAACTATCTTACACTATGCATCCTATTTATGATATCAAAAATACAGAAACAAACTGTAAAGATTTACTACCTTTGAAATCATATTATCTGTAATAAATGATAAAAATAGCAATCAACGGTTTCGGGCGCATAGGCCGCAATCTCTTCAGGCTTTTACTTAATCATCCTCATATTGAAGTGGTAGCCATAAACGATATTGCCGATGCCCGTACCATGGCGCACCTTGTTAAATATGACAGTATTCATGGCGTTTTGCCCTATGAAGTTTCTTATACAGAAGAAAGCATCATATTAAATGGTATCTCCTACCCTTTCTTGCGCCATAGCGGTATAGCCGACATTAATTGGTCCACATACAACATTGATGTTGTTATAGAATCTACCGGAAGGATAAAAATGCTTGAAGAAGCCATGCAACACATATCATCGGGTGCAAAACGGGTTATACTTTCTGCACCACCTGAAGATGACCGTATAAAAACCGTAGTTCTTGGGGTGAATGAGCATATTCTGGACGGAACAGAAATAGTAATCAGTAATGCAAGCTGTACAACCAATAACGCTGCACCAATGATGAAAATTATTAACGAGCTGTGCGGCATTGAACAGGCATACATTACTACGATACACTCTTATACTACCGACCAAAGCCTGCACGATCAACCCCATAAAGACCTTCGCAGGGCTCGTGGTGCAGCTCAATCTATTGTACCTACAACGACAGGAGCAGCAAAAGCATTGACTAAGATTTTCCCTGAATTCGCTGGAAAAATTGGCGGAGGCGGCATACGGGTACCAGTACCGGATGGTTCCCTTACCGATATTACATGCTATGTAAAACGCGAAGCAAGTATTGAACAAATTAACGCTGCTTTTAAGGCGCATGCCGAAGGAGACCTGAAAGGAATATTGGCGTATACCGAAGATCCTATAGTATCTGTAGATGTAATTGGCAATACTAACTCCTGCCTTTTTGACGCACAACTAACATCAGTTATAGACAAAATGGTAAAAGTTGTGGGCTGGTATGATAACGAGATTGGGTATTCATCAAGACTTATCGACCTCGTAATGTTTTTGGATAAGAAGTAACGCTTATTTTAAATTTCCTTCTAACGATGACGGCTGGGAATCATCTTTCTCTAACGGCTTCTCAACATAGCTATATACTATCCGCAAAACCGGTCGTTCAGGATTCAAAACTTCGGCTATGCTCTCATCTTCTAAAACTTCTGGCTCAGGTGGTGGCGGATTTACAAAGTTTCCATTCTCGTCAAAACGCTTCATGAATGGATCCTGCATTGGGTCGAAATCCGGCTGCTGCCAGGGGTAGACAATATCTTTTTCATATTGTGGTGTATTGTAAATGCGTGAAAAAATCAATCCGGTTATTAATCCACCCAAGTGGCCCTCCCATGATATGCCTTCTTCCACATCGGGAAAAACGTACCATATCATGCCGCCATACAGCATTATAATAGTTAGTGATAAGGCTACAAGCCTGTAATAACCGGTTTGAATACCTTTAAAAAAGATAAAGCTAACAAGCACATAAATTAGTCCGCTTGCTCCTATATGGTGGGCGCCACCGCGGCCTATAAGCCAGGTTATAAAACCGGAAAGCAGTATTCCATATACTACAACCTGCAGTGCATGATCCCTGTAAAAATACCGCATAGCAGCAATAAGTACAAATAGCGGAATGGAGTTGTTATAAATATGCTCCAGGCTACCGTGCAAAAAGGGGCTAAATACTATCCCCCTTAAACCTGAAAGTGTGCGCGGCAAAATTCCGTAATCTGAAAGATATACATGAAAACGTACTTCTACCCAATATACTATCCATAGTACCAGTACAAAGCCAAGGGGCCATAGTACTACCGAGGGAGAAAATTTAAATTGGTCGTTGTTGTCCATAAAAGGTAAAACTCAAAAACATATCCAAACAAATTTTGTGTGCTATTTTGTCAGTATGCAGGTCAGATTACTTATTACAACTCAGCCATCTTGAAAATCACATTTAAAATAACTTTATCAGTCATGTCTCCTTAGGGTTTTGTAAAAATTGTAATTTTACGTTATGGAAGCACCTTTGGCAGAACGCATACGCCCCCAACATTTATCTGAATATATAAGTCAGCAACACCTTGTGGGGCCAAACGGATCGCTAACCCACCAGATTGCTCGCGGCATTATACCATCGCTGATATTATGGGGGCCTCCCGGTACCGGAAAAACTACACTGGCACAAATTATGGCTCAGGAAAGTAACCGTCCTTTTTATGTACTGAGTGCCATTAATGCCGGAGTTAAAGATGTGCGTGAAGTAATAGATAAGGCAAAACAAAGTGGTGGCATGTTCACAGCTAAAAACCCGATTTTGTTTATTGACGAAATTCACCGTTTTAGTAAATCACAACAGGATTCATTACTTGCCGCGGTCGAGAAAGGTATTGTAACCCTTATAGGCGCAACTACCGAGAACCCGAGTTTTGAAGTTATACCTGCACTCCTTTCCCGATGCCAGGTATATGTGCTTAATGCGTTTACTAAAGACGATCTTGAAGCTTTGCTACACCGCGCAATAGAGACCGATAAAATACTTAAAGCAAAGCATATCAACCTTAAGGAGACAGAAGCTCTATTACGCCTTTCCGGCGGAGATGGCAGGAAGTTGCTCAATATATTTGAATTGGTCGTTAATGCTACGGAAAGCGATGATGTGGCAATCACAAATGAACGGGTTATGCGACTGGCACAGAAAAATACGGTACTGTATGACAAGAGCGGCGAACAGCATTATGATATAATTTCGGCATTTATAAAATCGATGCGGGGAAGCGACCCTAACGGGGCTGTGTATTGGCTGGCGAGGATGATTGAAGGCGGCGAAGACCTCAAATTTATAGCAAGGAGGATGCTCATATTAGCTTCTGAAGATATAGGCAACGCTAACCCCACTGCGCTTATTATGGCTAATAACACTTTTCAGGCGGTGAGTACAATTGGTTATCCGGAGTCGCGTATTATTTTAAGCCAGTGTGCAATTTATCTTGCTACATCGCCAAAAAGTAACGCCAGCTATTTAGCTATTAGCAAAGCCCAAAAGATGGTTAAGCAAACGGGTGACCTGCCGGTACCGATACACCTGCGTAATTCACCTACCAAGCTTATGAAAGAGTTGGGTTATGGTGAAGAATATAAATATTCTCATGACTACACTAACAATTTTACCCAACAGGAGTTCCTGCCCGATGAAATTGTAAACACTTCTTTTTACGATCCCGGAAACAACAGCCGGGAAAATGGTACCCGCGAGTTTTTAAAAAATCGCTGGAAAGGGAAGTATGGGTATTAAGCGTAGAGCTTAGTTACTTAAGTTGTAGAGCTTAAATACAAAATGCTGCAGATGTTCTCCGCAGCATTTTGCGTTTTTAGTAACTAAACCTTTCTAAAAAATTAGAATTTTATATTAAGCTTATCGCTTACCAGTTTATCATTTTGATAATATTCGAAATACCAGTCATTACCCTTTTTAAAGATAACACCGTTTTTGCCATCGCCCTGTGCAGTATAAGAATCCGGCTGAGATGTCTTATACATTTTCAAGACTACCTTTGGCGTGGTATCGACCAACTGGTACCCATTAGCGATAGGTTGCGCAAACAACTGCGCTTCGGTATTAAACGGCACAGAAGCAGTCGCAGCCTGTGTTGTAGTGGTTACCGTTGTTGCAGATTGCTGTGGCGACTGAGAATTTGGTTGGGCCTGTGCCGTTGTAGCAGAAGCTACATACTTATAATTAAGTGACGCCAAAGATGCAGATGCCTCCCTTAACGACTCCAAATATGCTTTTTTATAGTCCTTTAATTTGCTTTTCCCTTTTTCTGATGTAAATAATACTTTGCCACTGCAATCTTTTAAAGTAATTACAAGGCTTGTACTAAGCATTCCGGAGTTGTCCAACAAGTCACCATATAAAGCATTACACTTATTTAATGCAAGATCATCAGGCATTTTTTCGTTGGGATAATATGCCTTAAGACCATACTTTTCAAAAACCATCTTTGTAAAGTCATTAAGGTTATATTGATTTGGCTGCTTAAGAAAATCAAATTTTTCCGGAATAATTACATACCTGTAATTATTGATATTTGCAGATTGTGCGAAGGTAATTCCTGATATAAGCAGGGCTAAAAGTAATAGTGTTTTTTTCATTTTTATAATAGATTCTTAAGTTCGAGCAGGTTATTTACCTGAATTATAGAAGGGTGCGCCTCAAGGCGGTGCTCGTTAAAATATATGGCATCAAGGCCACAGTTTAATGCTCCCTGCACATCTGCCTCAATGCAATCGCCAATCATAATGCTGTTACACTTACTCACATTGGCGGCAGCAAGGGCATATTCAAAAATATGAGGGTTTGGTTTTTTACATCCAGCATTTTCAGAGTTAGTAACTGTTGTAAAATAGTGGTCAATTTTAGAATGCTTCATTTTAAGCGCCTGCACTTCATGAAAACCATTTGTTATAATATGCAGGCTGTACTTAGGCTTCAGGTATTCCAAAAGTTCAATGGTACCCTCAAAAAGATGATTGTTAGTGGGCAGAAGTTGCACGTAGTCATCTGATAATGCATTTAATGTGAAATCGTCTATATCATACTCTAAAGCTACAAAAACATCTTTAAGCCTACCATAGCGTAATTGCAATTGAGTTATATGTCCATCTCTGTACAGCTTCCAGTAATGGGAATTTTCTTTAACGTGCAGTTCGACAAATTTAGCTACCTCAACGTTTATTTCGTGCTTAGGCAATAGAACACTAAAAGCAAGCGCAGAGTTTTTTTCAAAATCCCATAACGTATGATCGAGGTCGAAAAATATTGCCGTTTTATTACTAATTTTCATAAACTATTTGCTTACAATTACGGCATTATCTATATGATATATCCAGTCATCCACATCGCTGTCATTATATCTAAAAGTACCCTGAAGCGTAACGTACTGGTCGGTTTTTAGCTTAACACCCGGATTTTTAAACTTTATGCCCATAATAGTTTCAGGACCTGCCTGTCCGCAAAAAAAGCAGGAGGCAAATACGTTTTTACTAAGCGCATAATTTTTATTATCTATCGGCACAATAAAACCGGTCATGTAAATAGTATGATTATTTTTAGCTTTTAGTGTAGGGCTTATAACGGGGAACATTACGCCCTCCGGATATTCTTTACTTGGCTTTTTAAGAAATTTTATCTGCCCTAATAGTTTCCAGTTAAGAGTATCTGCAAAGACAGGATTTATAGCAGAAGATGTATTATGCTGATTTTTAATGGCAGACGGCGAGGCCATTGAAGCGAATAAAAATCCAGAAATTATAATAGATATGATTAACAGCGAATTACGCATTTGCTAATGTTTTAGATATATTTAAACTATATGCTTTTAGTGCAGGTATAACAGCAGCAAGGATTCCTACAAAGATAGTAAGCCCTAACAAATATCCCTCTTTTTGCCACACAAACACTAAAGGGTTGAATGACATTTTAAATTCAGCTTCGCTTGAACCGGAAATCAGGATTAGTGCCATACGACCAACAACCGTTCCAAAAATAAAACCTGTGATGCATAAAAGCAGGCTTTCTATAAGCACGAGCCAAAGCAATTGCATCCGGCTTGCCCCATTAACGCGTAAAAGAGCAAATTCGTACTTGCGTTCTTTCAATGTGTTGTACAATGCAATAAATATACTGATGCCGGATATAAACATAATGCCGTACGCTAAATATTGTAAGGCTTGCAACCCGATACCAAAAAGTGAAAATAACCTGTTAATTTCTATAGCAGGAGATGCTGCTTGCATTTTTGTATTTTGGGCAATAAGCCTGGGCCACATAATTATACCCATTTTACTGCGGAATTTTATTAGTACAGCAGTTATTTCTTTCCCTTCTTCATTAACCGCTTCGTCATGATGATCCTTGTGACTATGCGCTGCATCTTCTGCATGTTCATGGTCATGATTATGTTGTTTGCTTACACTACCTGCGCCTCGGGTATGTTCATGACCCTCTTCATCGTGCATTGCCCATACACTGGCTACATTGCATAGTATAAGATTGTCTGCTACTTTTCCTGTTAGGGCAGCAATACCGGTAACAATATAAGGATGGTCTTCATGAAGTTCGCCTTCTGCAACGTCGCCATGGGAACCAAGAAATGTATCACCAACTTTTAAATTCATTTTCTTTGCAACTGAACTACCTATAACAACTTCAAAATTTTTAGTAAAAACCTTTCCCTCCTGCACACCTTTGCCATAAACTTCAAGATATTGCGGCGTAGTACCTACAATACGAAAGCCTTTATAGTTATCGCCAAATGCAAGGGGGACAGCCGTTTTAACAAAGCGGTGCTTCATCCATGTTTTAGCTTCGGTGTAATCAATATTACCTGTGGGTGCATCTACCTGATAAACGGCAGATAGTATAAGTTGCAGGGGGCTGCCCTGAGCACCAAGCACAAGGTCTATATTATCTATATTGCTGTCAAACTGCTTTTCGAACTGTTCCTGAAGTAATATGAGGAGTGTAATAATTGCAACGCTCGCGGTTAGCAAAATAATGCTTAACGCGGTGTTTAATGGTTTAAACCAGATATTTCTCCATGCTATTCTGGTTATCATTATAATGAAATTTGGTTAGAAAATAAGTTTTTAAGCCTCTGGTCGTGGGTAACAATAATCAACGCAGTGCCGTAGCTTTTTGCAAGTTGCGTTAGCATATCGGCTACTCTGTGAGCATTTTCATCGTCCAGGCTAGATGTAGGCTCATCAGCCAGGAGTAGTTTAGGCTGATTTATTAATGCACGCGCTATAGATACGCGCTGTTGCTGACCAACACTTAATTGCGACGGCAGCTTGTGTATATGATCTATTAAATCTAATTGCTGCAGTAGCTCTTTTGCCTTATTTGTAGCCTTGGTACCTGTAGCGAGCCAGGATGCGAGCACAACATTTTCTAGTACATTGAGAGACGCCACAAAGTAGGCCTGTTGCAACACGAGCCCAATATTCTGCCCACGAAAATGATCTGACTTTTTATCTGATAATGATGCAATATTTATAGATTCAATAGAAATAGCACCTGTTTTTGGCCGTAATAAGCCTCCCAGAAGGTGTAGCAATGTAGTTTTGCCTTTTCCGGATCCTCCGGCTATCAAAAGGCTTTCGCCCGCTGCGACCGCAATATCCGGAAAGTTAAAGAATACGCCACCGCCATAGGAGAAACTAAGATTTTCAGTAATGATCATTCAACAAATATATGTGTGCAAGTTAACGAATTGGCAACAAACCCTTACCCATTTATGCTTTAACAGACGTTCGCTTTTTAACGTCGAATACAATGATGCTTTGCATGCAGCCCAGTTCTTCGTTTTCATTTTCTATGGCGTCTTCAAGCTTAAGTTTACCTTGTTTAAGCGCTTTGAGGCAACGCGCGTAAATAGATTCGCGCGTTTTAAGATCTGTAGTGCTGAGGTCGAGCCTTATTTCTACAATAAGCCGGTTTATGCTTTGGTCTGCTATATATCTTTCGGCATTTGCAGGATCATAGTTTTTCGAGAGGTTAAAATCAACCATTTCAAATTCTTTTCTCTGCATTTTTTCCAACACCATAAGCGGAGTTTCGCGCGCACGGGCCCTTAGTTCGTTAGGGAGCTCAAACTCCCCATCATATACAAAGGTCATGGTGTAATTATACATAGCTTTTTTTTATTTAAAATTACTTATTTTCAAACATTTGGACGTATTCTTTAACATATTCGAGTGTCATAAATATTAGCTAAAATTAAATTTAATCGACTAAGTACATATTTTATTGCAGTAAAAATAGACTAATTTATATTTTACCAAGAATAATGTTATTATAATCATATTAGACCCGCCTTCGTTTTGGATACAACCATGCCCGTTATGATTACATTTTTAGTGCTATTTGTAGCGAGATTTGTAGTGTAGTTTAACAACAAATAATTTCATAATATGAGCATCAAAAAAGTAAGGTTAGGAAATCAGGGGTTAGTTGTCCCTGCAATTGGACTGGGGTGTATGGGTATGACTGCTATGGCAGGCGCAGATATATATGGCAAAGCCGATGAAGCCGAAGCTATTACAACTATTCACAGATCATTAGAACTTGGCGGTAATTTTTTAGATACTGCCGATCTGTACGGGCCAATGCTCAACGAAAGGCTTATTGCAAAAGCTATTGAAGGTAATCGCGGCAACTATATTATTGCTACAAAGTTTGCCTGGGAAATAGACGATAACGAACAAATTACCTGGAAAATAAACGGGCAAAAAGATTACGCAAAAAAAGCCTTAGAGCGCTCCCTTAAAAATTTGAATACAGATTATATAGACCTGTATTATATGCACCGGCTTGACCCCAATACACCTATTGAGGAAACCGTAGGGGCCATGGCAGATCTTGTTAAAGATGGCAAGGTAGGTTACATCGGCCTTAGCGAAGTATCATCAGATACTATAAAAAGAGCGCATGCCGTACATCCTATATCTGCTCTGCAGTCAGAATACTCGTTGTTTGAGAGAAGCGTTGAAGAGGAAGGTATTCTAAACACTATTAAAGATTTAGGTATTGGCTTTGTGCCCTACTCACCTTTAGGGCGCGGATTCCTATCGGGAGAAATAAAAAGCCCGGATGACTTTCCTGAAAACGACTTCCGCAGGGGGATACCCAAGTTTCAGGGTGAGCAATTCTATAAAAATATTGATTTGCTCAACGAACTAAAGAAATTGGCTGAAGAAAAAAACATCACTCCTTCCCAACTCGCCATTGCCTGGGCAGTTAACAAGGGCTTTGTGCCCATACCGGGAACAAAAAGAGTAAAATATGTAGAACAAAATATTGCTGCGGCAGATATAGAACTTACCTCTGCCGATGTTGACAGGTTGGAAAGTATCATACCACTTGGTACAGCAACAGGTAATCGCTATGATGACTGGGGAATGACATTGGTTAACCTATAAGAAATTATAGTATAACAGCTTACTAAAATAATTTAGAATAAATACGCCATGAATACATAGTTAAAACTAACTTTACTGTGTACTCATGGCTAAATCAATTTATTATCATGAAAAAAACTCAGGGGCCTGTAATACTAAACTCTATTGCTGATATGCATCGGGCAATGCAAATTAAGGAGCCGGAGCATCCGTTAATCAGTATCGTAAATTTTAGCGATGTGGGGCAGCATTCTGAGATTATGCAACATGGATTGGTGCTTAATGTTTACATGATTGCTCTAAAAAAAGATTTTAAAGGCAAAGTAAAGTATGGGCAAAACTTCTACGATTTCGATGAAGGGATGATGTCATTTATTGCGCCGGGGCAAATATGTTACCAGAACGAACCCGGTTACGATCCGTTAGCCGGAAGCATGCTTATCTTTCACCCTGATTTTTTAAGAGGTTATGCCCTCGATAAAAATATCAAGAGCTTCGAGTATTTTTCGTACGCCAATAACGAAGCACTATACCTTTCTAAAAAGGAAGAATTGATGATAGAAAATATTTTTGCCAGCATTGCTCAGGAATATCACAACAATATCGACAGTTTTAGCCAGGATGTAATTATCTCAAATATAGAATTGCTATTAAATTATAGCAACCGTTTTTACAACCGGCAGTTTATAACCCGCAAGAATGCTAATAATGATTTACTTACAAGGCTGGAAAACTTACTGGAAAATCATTTTAAAAGCGAAGCATCAGGATTGCCAACGGTAAAACATCTCGCCGACAGCCTGAATGTATCGTCAAGTTATCTAAGTGATATGCTGCGCACTCACACCGGGCAAAATGCACAACAGCACATACACAATAAATTAATAGAAAAAGCAAAAGAAGTACTCACAACTACGCCACTTTCGGTTAGCGAAATTGCCTACCGTTTAGGTTTTGAATATCCGCAGTCGTTTAGTAAATTGTTCAAAACAAAAACTAATATAAGCCCACTGGAATACAGGAAATTGTTTAACTAAAATTATAGAAAATGGATATAAGTACCGCTAAAGTGCTTTTAACCGGTGGAAGTACCGGAATAGGTTATGAGACTGCAAAATTGCTTCGGGCCCATGGGGCTATGGTAGTAATTTGTGGCCGAAATGAAGAAACCATACAAAAAGCCGCACGCGAGCTGGATGTTATTGGATTTGCGGCAGATGTATCTGTAGAGTTAGATCTTATAAGACTTTTTGATTTTGCTGTAGAAAACTGGGAGGATTAAACGTGCTGATAAATAATGCAGGCCTGGGCTACATGGGTTCATTAGTAGATACTCCAGTAGAAGAATTTACCAAAATATGGGAGACCAATACACGAAGCACTTTTATATTAGGGCAGCTCGCTGCTAAATACTTTATAGCGCAGGATACAGGCAATATCATTAACATATCTTCTATGGGCGCAGTAAGAGGGTTTGCAAACGGATCTGCTTATGTGGCAAGTAAAGCTGCCATGACCGGATTAACACTGTGCTGGCAAGCCGAACTACGCAAACACAATATCCGGGTAATGCAGGTTAATCCAAGTGAGGTAATCACAGAATTTGGATCTAAAATAGGCTATGTGCCTACAGGGGTAGAGAAAAAACTGAAAGGAACGGAGATCGCTCAGGCGATATTCAGTTTACTGATTATGAATGACATCGGCTTTATACCGGAAATTAATGTTTGGGCAACAAATCCTTTTTAAATAGAACAATAACCGACCTTATGGCAGGACTGTAATTTCCTGCTTAGGGTCTTTTATCCTTATTTTAATTGCTTGGTAATTCCAGCTATTATTTACTTTGTTTGCAACTAAATCCATACGGCCCTTGCCTTTGCTCCCTGTAACACGAACCGATAAATTTACAGAGGTGTTATTATTAGAATATTCAACATTGCTTTCTATTATCGCAAGCTGATCTATAGAATTTAGATTACCGAGAGCTTTGCTTACTTCTTTATTTTGTTGCGCCTTTTGCAACGCATTTTGATACAATTCATTATCATTTAAGGCAGTTACATACCCTCCCATCTGCGCATCCGATGCTGTAGAGAACAATGCACTGCCTAATAAAAGCGCCACTACAACCAGCGGTATAAACCATTTTAAATTGCGCTGTAGCCAGCTTTTTCCTTCTATACTATCGTTCTCCATAAAAATTGATTAAAGGATTCCATCGTCGGCAAAACTCATATAGCTTTTTTCTGTTACAATAACATGGTCGAGCACCTTTATGTCAAGGGCATGCCCCGCCATTTTCAACTGGCGCGTAACCTGCTTATCCTGTTCACTCGCAATTAATGTCCCGGATGGATGGTTATGAACTAATATTATCCCTACTGCGTTATGCTCTAACGCGGTTTTGAACACAATACGTACATCTACCACAGTGCCTGTCATTCCGCCTTTGCTAAGCTGTGCTTTATAAATTACTTTATTAGAATTACTAAGAAAAATAATCCAGAACTCTTCGTGCTGTAATTCGCCTATCAAGGGCTGCATGATCTCGAACACCGTTTTGCTGGCAGTAATCCGCTTTAAGTCTACTGTTTCCTCATCGCGGCGACGGCGGCCCAGCTCCATTGCGGCGGCGATAGATATTGCCTTAGCCTCACCTATGCCTTTAAAGCCCATTAGCTGCTGTATCGACTGCTTACCAAGGGCATTCAGGTTGTTATCTACGCTGGCAAGTATGCGTTTGCTAAGCTGAACCGCGCTCTCATTTCTGCTTCCGGAACCTATTAGTATGGCTATCAGTTCGGCATCGCTTAAAGTGGCCTTACCTTTAAGCATTAGCTTTTCGCGGGGCTGATCATCTTCAGCCCAATATTTTATAGAAAAATTGCCGGTAGTTTCTTCCATCAGATAATTAAAATATAGAACGAAAGTAAACAAATTAAAGTACTGGCTAAAATAAATTATCAACAACCAAAAAACACCTATAAATGGGTATTTTTTTTAAAGATATTTTGGATAGATTTACACTTCAACAATTATTAGTATTTAAATCAACTACTAATAAAAAATCTATTTTTTGCGCGGGGTTAGTCCTCATCGGAATTATCTTCAGTTTTTCTGAGAAGAAGGAAGTAGTATTATTGAACAAAAAAAATCAAGTACATAAAATGCGAGGCTGGCATTGCAGGATAGCATGCATGGGCTTGTGGAGTAAAAGTATCCAAAGTTGGTAAAAAGAAACTTGTATTGTGGTGGTGGATGCCCTCCAGGTAGATGCACTAAGACAGAAACTACCACACTGTAAATTTTAAGCAATAATTTATGAAGCACATTAAATTAATGATTATTCCTTTGTTGATGTCTACTCTTTGCTGTCACAAAAGCAAAGATACGACCGGTAGGTCAAGCGTTGCTTCAAACTACCATAACGAAATCGCAATTAATGATTCTACATCTCTTAAATTAAAAGTGATAAAAGAATTATCAAGTAATATTAAAGATCTTGCAATTGACAAAACAGAGATTAAACGCCTTACCACAATTGGAGAACGAAAAGAGCAGGTCTATTTCATACAATTTACAGATTTGAAGAAGCAACGCAGAATTGCTAAATATCTTTTTCTAAATAAGAATCAGTTTTTCTTTTACGAAAACTTAATGCCGAAGATCGACCCTGAAGATGAGGCTTTTTATCAATCATATTACGTATGTTATGGAAGTAACAAACCCGAATGCTCGCCAAACATCGCTATTTTAGATGGCCATAAAGTGTGGGGAGCCGGCTCCCGAATGGTTTGCGACCCCGATGATCCATGTAAAAACGCGCAAGTATTGGTTTTATAAAGAGAACTACCAACTAAGCTGATTAGTCGGTAGTTTTTTTACATCAAAAGGATATTACTGCGTTCTTATAGTAACCGTTAGCCATGAGAACAATACTTATATTATTTATTCTGAGTTACAATAGCTTCCCAACAGCTAAATCTACCGGAGGCACACCGAAAGATTTTTACGAAAGGCTAAGCGATGCCGCCCTCCTTATAACTAAAGATAAAGTAGAGTACGATGCAACGTATTATCAGATACCGTACCCTAATGGCGATGTGCCAAAAGACCGCGGCGTGTGTACCGATGTTGTTATTCGCTCGTACCGCAAACTTGGCATCGATCTTCAAAAAGAAGTACATGATGATATGACTGCTAATTTTAGCAAATACCCAAAATCGTGGGGATTAAAAACTACTGATACAAATATAGACCATCGCCGTGTGCCAAACCTTCAGGTATTTTTTAGCCGCAAAGGCGAGGTAAAAACCATCAGCGACAGAGCACATGATTATAAGCCTGGCGATATGGTAACATGGATGCTTGCAAGTAACAGACCTCATATAGGTATAGTAGTGAACAGGAAAAGCACATCAGGTAATCGCTATTTAATGGTACATAACATAGGTTCCGGGCAGGTGGTACAGGACTGCCTTTTTGATTATAAAATTACCGGGCATTACAGGTATAAAAAAAAACCTCTTAACCCCAACCGGGGAGCCCAACTTTAAATATAACCTCGTTCTACGACATAAAATATTCATCTTTGAGTTTACCAACGATAGGCTCTACCCATCACAGTTAAGTTTGCTATAATTGCCAACCCATCGGTCGCGAAACCACACTTTAGATAAGATTTAAAATAGTATAATAATCGCAAAATGACAGGTCGTCCCTCAATGTATGAGGTGTGGTAGCCGAGAATTTAAATTAAAAGAACCTAATTACTTATCGGTATATTTTTCAATTTCTATTCTCAATTTCTTTCCGTCACTTGGAACAGGCGCGCTATCATTTACTAACTTTCCTTGCTTATCAAATATAACATATCTTGGAATAGCATTGATTTTAAGACTCTTTGAAAGAGGTGTAGATTGCATATAGCTTGTCATTAAATTGTACTTGCTGTCAGCTAAACCTTCCTCTTTAAGTGCGCTTATCCATTTGTCCCGGTCAATGTCCAGTGAAATGAATACAAACTCTACGTCATTTTTAAAACGTTTCATAAGCTTGTGCATATCCGGCAGCTCCTCTCTGCAGGGAGCACACCAGGAAGCCCAAAAATCAAAAACTACAACTTTGCCTTTATTTTCTTTTACTATCACATCAAGGGTCTTCTTCTCCTGTCCGGCACAAATTATAGTACCAAACATCAATAATAAAAGTAATGCCTGTTTAACTTTGTTTTTCCAATTCATATTATAGCTTTTATTATTTGTATAAAAAATCCATTTCATAAGTCTCCCGCTGTTCTTCCCATGCTTTTCCGTAAACTGATATAAATGATTTTTTACCGTTTTCGCGTGGCTTTATTTTGAACGTAGGTACCGGGGTGATAAGACCTATTTCGGATTGTATTCTGCTAACTTTATAGTTGGTTTCGTTCAATATTTGAACCGATATGAATACTCCTTCTTTGGGTACACGTATATTATATTTTGATATATCGACCTCCACCCATTTGCTATTTTTAACGCGTTTAGCAATAATGTCCGGTAGCAATTTCAAGCCTGGCAATCCTGTTATAGTGTCTACGCTAAATATGTTAGCATAGAAAGGTAGGTATTTTAAGCCTTTAACTCCAAGTATATCAACCGTATTGTATCTTAAAACGGTTATTAATTGATTTACGTCATCGTATTTGCTAGGTATAAATGTTACTTGGTAGTCATCGTAAGATAGATGTAAACTAGTTGTTAAGTCTTTGCGTAATTTATTTATTTGTACTTCCTCTAATACAATAGTTGCAACATCCAAAATTATTTTTTCGGGATATGGTGGTTTTAAAGATTGGGACTTAAAACCAATACAAGAAAGTGTCATATTAACAACTTTATCAGGTTTTTCAACCATAAAATTTCCGGCCTTGTCAGAAATTGTATGTTCGATATTTGTACCGTAGTTAATGGTTACATTTACATCATCAAGAGGCTTACCATCAATCTTCGAAATTGTAAACATTTTAGACCTTTCTTGTGCTATTACGCAATTCTTTATTGACAATAGTAAACTTAAGATAACGAAAACTGATTTTATCTTAGGTATATCTTTAATCGCCGCACAGTAATTCATATTTTCTATTGTTTACAACAAAGTTTTCACCTCATCAAAATCAAGTCCGCCATAATTGCCGGAGCTCATAAGTAATAAGGCTATGCCTTTAGTATCATATTTTAGGTGGTACAGGTATTCTTTAAAGGCTGCGGGGTTGGTATAAATAATAAGGTCTTCACGGTTAAAAGCTTTGGCAATCTGGTCGTAGGTTACTTCCTGAAGCTGTTTTATAGCAACTGCATCAGGGCTGTAGAACACGACAGCAACATCGGCAGCATCAAGCGCGCCTTCATACTCTTTTAAAAACTCTGCATTAAGGCTGCTGTAAGTGTGCAGTTCCAGACAGGCTATAAGTGTCCTGTCAGGGTATTGTTCTTTAACCGCTTTTGTTGTAGCAGACACTTTACTTGGAGAGTGAGCAAAATCTTTATAAGCTACATTTCGGCCGTTTTCGGCAATCTTTTCAAGGCGCTTGCTTGCCCCTTTAAAAGTAGCAATAGCCTCATAAAAATCGGCCTCATCTATACCCATATTCTGGCATATCCATTTAGCGCCGGCAAGGTTGTTAAGGTTATGCGCTCCAAAAACTTCTATTGGCATAGGCCCCTCGGGGGTTTGAAGTAGCGTGACACCGTCTTTAACTGTATATTCGGGCGTACTGTATGCCAATTTGCGGATAGGATTGGTTGCCTGTTCAGCCACTTGCTTTACTACAGGATCATTCTCGTTATACACCAGGATACCCCCATTCGTAATTTTAGATATAAATATCTCAAACTGCTCAACGTAATTTTCAAACGTAGGGAACACGTTAATATGATCCCACGCTATGCCACTTATAAGTGCAATGTTGGGCTGGTATAAATGAAATTTAGGGCGTAAATCCATAGGAGAGGACAAGTACTCATCTCCTTCTAAAACTATAAAATCATTCTCTTTGGTAAGGTGCACCATGGTATCAAAACCTTCCAGCTGCGCTCCCACCATATAATCAACGTCGCGGTTATGGTAGTTCATAACATGCAATATCATGCTTGTAATGGTGGTTTTGCCATGGCTGCCGCCTATAACAACGCGGGTCTTATCTTTGCTCTGCTCATACAAAAATTCAGGATAGCTATATATTTTAAGACCTAATTCCTGCGCCTTGAGTAATTCCGGATTATTGGCTTTTGCATGCATGCCTAAAATTACAGCATCTATATCGTTCGTAATTTTCTCTGGAAACCAGCCTAAGGCTGCAGGCAATAAGCCACGTTTTTCGAGGCGGGTGCGGCTGGGCTCAAAAATGGCATCGTCGCTGCCTGTTATAATATATCCTTTATTGTGCAGGGCAAGGGCAAGGTTATGCATGGCGCTGCCGCCTGTAGCTATAAAATGTGTACGCATTACATATTGAGATTAGGAAGGAAAATAAAAATTCCTTAAGGATACCAAAAGTAATAAAATGATTGAGAAAGTAAGGGAACGATACAACAAAAAGCACTTGTAAGCTCACCACAAATACAAGACAATCTATTTATAAATTTCAGGGTCTATCCACACATTTATAAACTTTTTATCCACTAATAACAGTTCATTTATTTTTTCAATAATAACATTATCGTCCTCACCTGTCATTACAAACATTAGGTCCCATATATCTTTAGATAATGTAAATGCCCCGATATCCGAATTGAATTTTAATATAACTTCATCATTCATCCATAAGTCAGCCGCATCAATCAACACCGGATTAATTGCAGCAATTGCCTTTAAGAAATTTGGTATAAAAAGAGTGTCTTCAGCACCCGAACGAAATTCTATTAAATATTCGTCAGAGTTATATCCGGGGCGGAAATGGTACTTGTATCCGTCCTCTAATTCGAGAGAGTCCATATTGCAATTATTCCTGCTAAAATTAGCCTTTATTTTTTAAATGATTTATTATATTATTTGTTAAAGCAATTAATTAAATTAGGCTTCGTTAGTAATTTGTTAACTGATTCCAACCTTCTGGCAAAAAAACACCTCTATTAATTAAAGGCAAAATTTAAAGAGCCGCTTCTACTATGAAACATACCTTACTACTTATAGCTTTACTATTTTCATTAAATTCTTTAGCACAACGCTATGACAAACAATGGGAACGCGTTATAAAACTTGAATCTGAAGGGCTGATAAAGCAGGCCGCCGCTGGCACCGACAGTATTTATGCACTTGCTAAAAAGAGCAGGAACGAGCCCCAGATAATTAAAGCATTTTTCTTTACATCTAAATTTATTCAAACACTTGATAAGGATGCTCACCCTAAAATTATAGCTTCGTTACGCAATGAAATAAAGGCTGCAACCGTGCCCACACGGGCTATTCTCGAAAGCATTTATGCTGAAATTTTAAATGAAATTTACAGACAGGATAGCTACAAAATTAATCAGCGCACGAACGGCGCTACAGTAACAAATACCGAATTTACTACCTGGAGTACTAAGGATTTTAAAAATGAGATTACCAGAGCTTACAATAACAGTTTAGTAAATCGTGATGTACTTTACAAAACAAAGATTAAGGAGTATGAGGCCATAATTGATTTTAACCCCATACTTACAAACACAGACAGATCACTCTACGACTTTTTATTTGAGCGATATTTGATAAACGCATCTATTTATCATTTTGATGATGATTCCTACTTTGACCCATCAATACTAAAATTAGAGATACCTCAACTCTTTGGAAATAGCGAAGCTTTCTTAAAATCCAAACTTCCTGACAGCCTGCCTTCCGAATTTGTAAAAAAGGTTACATTATGTCGTGAAATCGAGCATTTTTACGGTGTGAAGGGCGATGCTTATAGTTTGCAGCGTGCTGTATTGCGAAGGCTGAAATACCTCGCTGACAGAATAAATACACTGGAAGCGAAAACCGTTCTAATTGCCACGCTGCAACAACTGGGAAAAAAATGGGACAAAAGCCCTTTTGCTTACAGAGCCATGCTGCAACAAGCGCAACTATTAAGAAATACAGCACACAAAATTACCGCGCCTGATAATTATAAAAAAGCGTTGTCCCTGTATGATGTTATTATTGAAAATGCTGCCCTTAACGATGCAGCCCCTGAGGCACGCAATTATAAAAATGAAATAGTAAACACTAAAATAAGCCTACGTACCGAAAAATTTGTTGCTCCAAACAGTCCTATACTTGCTTTGGTAGGCTTTAAAAATACTGACGATATTACGATACGTATTTATAAGTTATCGCATGCTGAAGCAGCAGAGGGAAAAAACCAATATTGGTATAAGGCCTACACAGATTCTCTTAAACCTATAATCAGCAAGACATATATTCTCCCAAATAAAGCAGATTATTTTGAATATACAACAGAGATTGTATTGCCCAGCCTTAAAAACGGGTTCTACCTTGTTGCGGCATCTTCAAAAAACAAAGAAGGAAACATTGAGGAAGACAATATCTTCAATATAATTCAATCTACAGGCATAACCCTTACAGAAGCATCTGTAAATAATGGTACACAGCTTCAAATAACTGAGAGGGCCAGTGGAAAACCACTAAACAATGCTAAAGTTGTATTAGAAAACGAAATATACACCAGCAACAAAAATGGACGTGTTACAATACCCGGCAAAGATGAAAAAAATGAAAACTGGAAAAAAGTTGTCATAACACGTGGTGCAGATACACTCGATAATTCTTTTTACAGGCAGCAATATTATAAAGATTATAGTAAGGAAGATAAAGAAAGCTTTTTTGCACACGCAGACATATACCTTGACAGAGCCATATACCGCCCGGGCCAGACTCTTTACTTTAAAGGAATAGTAACACAAAGCAAAAAAGGCAAATTCAGTACAGTGCCTAATACTTATTTTACCGTTATTATATCTGATACCAACGATGATGAATTAAAAACATTTAGAATAAAAACTAACGATTTTGGTTCATTTACAGGAGAATATACCATTCCTAAAAACGTGCTTACAGGAGAGTTCAGGATCGAGATTGAAGAAGATGAAGAATATGATCACATAACGGATGACAGCCCTTTTTGGGACAATGTAACTTTCAACGCTAAAAATATCACTTTTAAAGTAGAAGAGTATAAGAGGCCTACCTTCGAGGTTGTTTTTAATCCTGTAAAAAATGATATAAGGCTTAACGAAAAGGCATTGGTGAGCGGTATGGCAAAATCATTTAGCGGCGCAACGTTAAGCAATGTTAAGGTTGTATACCGCGTAACCCGCAACGCCAGTATGACAAAATTTTGGCAGTACAGTTACAATGGGGCGCAGGATATTGCCAATGGAGAAGTTACTACCGATGCCAACGGCAAATTTAATTTTGATTTTACAGCCGCGCCAGATCCCGCCTTCGGCCGCGATGGGCTGCCGGTATTTACTTATACCGTTTCTGCGACGGTAACAGATATGAATGGCGAATCACACAGTAGTAACATATCTGTTTTAGGGGGATACCACTCATTATTACTAAAAGTTAATGCGCCAGCTGTTATTAATGCTGAAAAAGGGGCAGATATTACTTTCGCTTCTAAAAATCTTAATGGAGAGGAAAGGCCTGCGACGGGCAATATTACTATTTATAAGGTGGCCGACGAAGCGCGTGTTACCATATCCCGCCCGTGGACAGAGCCGGAAATTCAAACCATACCCCAAAAGGAATTTGAAAATCTATTTCCTTATTTACCCTATAAAAACGAAGTAAAAGATAGTGTAGTTCGCCTTAATGTTGTTTATACTAAACAAGTAAAGACAGCATCAGAAAAAACTATTAATCTTAAGGAGCTGAAAAATTGGGCATCCGGAAGTTATCAGGTAGTATTTGCAGCTAAAGATTCACTCGGTACAACTGTCGAAGATACAACAATGTTTACGCTTAAAAAGGAAAAGGACACCAGGCTCACGGGTAATAAAACATTTGTGTATGAGTTTGCAAATACCGACTATAAAAAAGATGGTTATATAAAATTGCTACTCCGGTCTAAGGTGCCGGCCTTATATGTAAACTTAGTGGCGGGCATTAGTGATGCTAAAATTGTAGACGAGCTGGTAGTCCTTAAAGATGGCAGGGCATTCATAAAAATACCCGTTACCAGAAAGATGAACGGAAACATGATTATAGCTATGGATTTTATTTGGCAAAATCAATATTATACCGAAAATACATCTGTCGATTTAACGGACAGGCCAAAGAAATTACAGATAGAATGGCAGACACTATCTAATAAGCTTTTGCCGGGCAGTAATCAAACCTGGTCTTTTACAGTTAAAAACGGAAACAAAACACCGGCCGAAGTGCTTGCCTCTATGTATGATGCCTCGTTAGACCAGTTTGCTACAGAATACTGGCAGTTGTCAAACCATAATAACAACGATTATAATTTTAGCAGGCCTTATAAAAATATTAAAACCTACGGCAACAACTACTCGTATTCTTATAACCGCCTTCCTGATGTATCACCCGTTACAGATGACAAGTTATATACCTTTGGTTTCAGCATAAACAGGATAAACAATTCATATTGGTCACAAACGCCTAAAAACCAACTTCCGGGCAGCCGTACCTACAAAATAACAGGTGTAGTAACGGATGAAAGCGATATGCCAATACCAGGAGCTACTATAATAATTAAAGGAACTACAGAAGGCACCCAAACCGATTTTGACGGTAAGTACACTATTTATGCTAATAAAAGTGATATTATTGATTACTCTTTTATTAGCATGGAATCTCAAAGTGTTGTTATAGAAAAAAGTGAAATACTAAATATAAAACTTGAAAATTTAACCAATGCCTTACTGGATGAAGTTGTGGTAACAGGTTATGGAAGCATGCAGAAGAGTAATATGACAAGGACAGTATCTCATTATAGTACAACCGACACTATAGATGATTATGGTATGGAACAAATGTTAAAGGGAGATATACCTGGCTTAAAAATTACTAGAGGCTCAGAACAGCCGGGAGCAAATGATACAATTATTATTCGCGGTGCCGCATCGATAGATGGCTCTGCACAGCCACTTTATATTATTGATGGCGTGCCGTTATCTGAAAATGAGTTTAGAAATCTCAACCCGAATGATATTAGCAATATTTCTGTTTTAAAGAACGCAACCGCAACAAATCTTTATGGCAGTCGCGGTGCTAATGGGGTAATAATTATAAAAACAAAAACCGGTGATGATGAGCTAAAAGCGCTCCAGCAGGTTAAGGCACGAAAAAACTTTAATGAAACAGCCTTTTTCTACCCACAGCTAGCTACTGATAAAGACGGGAAACTAAGCTTTTCCTTCACTACGCCGGAGGCACTTACCGAGTGGAAACTTCGCCTGCTGGCGCATAACAAAAAAGCTATATCAGGGTATTTCGAAAATACATTTGTTACCCAAAAAGACCTTATGGTGGTGCCTAACCTACCACGTTTTTTAAGGGAAAAGGATACAGTAGTTATCATGGCTAAGATAAGCAATATGACGGGTGAAGCAAAAACCGGTTCTGCCCTGATACAACTGTATGATGCCGTAACCATGCAGCCTGCAGATGTGCAGATGCTAAACGTGCAAAACATGAAACCGTTTAAATTAGCCGCTAAAGGCAGCACAACTGTGAGTTGGAAAATAGCCGTACCTGTTGGGATGCAGGGTGTGCAATATAAAATTTTAGCAAAAGCCGGCAACTTTACTGATGGCGAAGAGAATATCCTGCCCGTTCTGACTAACAGTATGCTGGTTACCGAAAGCCTTCCTGTATGGGTTAAGCCTAACAGTATAAAAACGTATACATTTAATAACCTAAAGAACAATACATCTACCACGCTGCGCAATCAGGGTATGACGGTAGAATATACCAGTAACCCTGCATGGACGGCACTGCAATCGCTGCCCTACTTAATGGGATTTGAGCATGAGTGTGCCGAGCAGCTGTTCTCCCGCTTTTATGCCAATGCTATTGCTACCCACGTTATTAACAGCAACCCGAAAATTGCAGAAGTATTTGCTGCATGGCGCAAAGCGGGCAAGCCTGCTTCTAAAATGGAGCAGAATGAAGAACTAAAAAGCATTATCATATCTGAAACTCCATGGATGCTGGATGCCGAAAGTGAAGAGGAGAAAAAGAACAGGATTGCATTATTATTCGACCTTGATAAAATGAAAGGCGAACTCGACGCGAACTTTAAAAAACTTGATGACAAACAACTTGATTCGGGTGGGTTTGCATGGTTTGGTGGCACTACTGCCAACAGTTATATAGCACGCCATATACTGGCCGGTTTTGGGCACCTGAACAAACTGAATGTAAAAGCAGGAAACCAAAAGGACATTGATGCGTTAACCAAAGCAGGAATTACTTATACCGATACAGAATTCCTGAAAAGCTACAAGTTAGACACCGCATGGAGAAAGAAAAACAAAAGTTTCAGGATCGCTTCATCTTACTCTGATTTGCATTACCTGTACATGCGCAGTTTCTACATACAGCAATATCCACTTAACGATTCGCTTAAAGCTGTTGTAAAAAAATATACCAATAGCGCAAAAGAGAACTGGCTCACTTATTCGCTTTACGACAAAGGTCTGGCGGCCATTGCCCTGCACCGTTTCGGCGACACTATTACATCAAAAAAAATAATAGCAAGCCTTAAAGACAGCAGTGCAAACGATGATGAAAACGGTATGTACTGGATAGCAAACAAACATGGCTGGTACTGGTATGATGCCCCTATAGAAACACAGGCATTACTTATTGAAGCATTTACTGAAGTGGCAAACGATGTACAATCTGTAGACGCAATGAAGGTATGGCTGCTAAAACAAAAGCAGAACAGGAACTGGCCTACCACTAAAAGCACCACTGAAGCCATTTATGCGCTTCTTATGCAGGGTAGCAACTGGCTATCGATTCAGGATAATACCTCTTTCAAGCTGGGAGATGAAAAGCTTCTTGCCAAAAAGATTGCTGAAAGCGGAAAAGAAGCAGGCACAGGCTACATGAAGTTAAACTGGAAACCTGAAGAAGTTACCAAAGATATGGCGACACTAACTGTAGAAAACAAAACGGGCGTGCCTGGCTATGGCGGATTTTACTGGCAGTATTTTGAAGAGCTGGATAAGATAAAACCTGCGCAGGAAAGCATTATGAATGTTAGTAAAGAACTATACATAAAAGCAAACACAGCAACGGGTCAGCAACTGCAAAAAATTACTGCTGCCAGTCCGCTTAAAATTGGAGCACTGGTTACCGTTCGTTTAGTACTGGATATTAAAGAAGATGTAGAATTTGTGCACCTTAAAGACCTGCGTGCTGCCGCTTTTGAGCCTGTTGATGTACTATCTGGACAGGAATATGCAGATGGGCTGAGCTATTATCGCAGTACGCGCGATGTAGCTACGCATTTCTTTTTCGACAACATAAAACGTGGCACTTACGTATTAGAATATGACGTTCGGGTAAACAATGCCGGAGAGTTTAGTAATGGTATCACTACCATACAGAGCATGTATGCTCCGGAGTTTAGCGGGCATACTGTAGGGACAAGAGTTAAGGCTGTAAAGTAGAATGATACAACTATGAATATTTTTGTAGTAATTCCCCATAGATTTCATCGAGTGCGCTGTAACGCAATTCACTCCAGGGCTGCCCCCATGCGGTATCATTATTTTCAGATACAAATATTTCCGGCGGCAAATTGAACTCAATATTATTTTTCTTTAGTACCTGTAATGCTTTTTCTAAAAACAATGATGGTTGGTTAGTTGTCGCTCCATACATATCTGCAATGCCTATTTCTGTAACAAATTCTATAAGACCGCTTAAATCGTCTTTAACAAATTTATCAAGACCCTGAAGTACAGTATCAGCTACAGGCTCACCCCTGCCGATAATCTCAATGATAAGTCCTTTTTGTTCCCATTTACCTAAATGTACAGCAATAGTGATATCAAATAAGTGATTTATTAGTTCCGCCAATCCTTCATGATGAATTTTGAATCTTTCGCAAAAAAGTAACAATGCGATTGCACCTGCTACTTGTTTATCTCTTATACTAAATTTTTTAAAGTCCATTCGGTGTATTTAATATCAAATATACAGTTATTCTAAACAGAAAACCGCCCCTCATCAGGGCGGTTCTTTCATTCTAAGTCTCTTATTTCATCTAAAATCCAACGATCTAAAAACCTTATTTTATAATTGTCATTTCGTCTACAATATGTTTGGCACCGGCATATTTGTCAATGATCCAAAGCACGTAGCGAATATCTACATTAATAGTGCGTTGCAGGTCTTTATCAAAGATAACATCGCCGGCCATAGCCTCAATATTACCATCGAAAGCTAAACCAATAAGCTCTCCTTTACCGTTTAGTACCGGCGAACCAGAGTTGCCACCTGTAATATCATTGTCAGTAAGGAAATTAACCGGCATATATCCGCCTTTATCGGCATACTGGCCAAAGTCTTTTTTCTCGTTAAGTTCTATCAGCCTTTTAGGCAGGTCGAATTCAGCGTCATTAGGCTTGTATTTATTCACTTCACCCTGTAGCGTAGTATAGTAATTTTTCTTAGCATCATTACGCTTATCTGCAGGGAGCGAACGCACTTTGCCATAAGTAAGGCGTAATGTACTGTTAGCGTCAGGATAGTATTTGGCGTTAGGGTTAGCTTCCCTCATACCTTCTACAAGTAAACGGAACGCTTTAGAGAAATCAGCATCAAGTTGGGCCTGCTCATCTGTTTTAGCACGGTACTTTGTCATTAAGTCTAAAGATAATTTATAAAGCGGGTCGGCTTTTAAAACTTCAGGATTTGGGTTTTGCATAAACGCATTCACTTTGTCCTCAGATGCAAAAATACTTTTTGAAAAAGCATCATTTACAAAAGCTGTGTAGTCATAGTTTGTAGTTTTGCCAATCTCAGCCACATATGGTGCTATGGAATACCCTGTAGATTTTGTAGCATATAAATGCAGTTGCGCAGCAAGAACATCCTTCTCTATAGGCACGTACAAAGTAGCATACGTTTCTTTAATGCCCTCCTGCAATTGCGGGAGCATCTCCTTACGTTTAGCAGCATCTGCAGTACTGTAAGCCTCAAAAGCTCGGCCAAGGCCCATTGGCATGGCCGCAAAATTACTGGTTCTAATTAAGCCCGTTAAGTAATTATCGTGGCGTGCCTTTTCATTTGTTTTAGCGTAGTAATTGTTTATGGTAGCGATCACAGTACCGTACTTCGCTTTATTAGCCGGTTTGTTAGCCCAGGTGTTAAAGTCTGCTTCAGCTTTGGCTTTAGTAGTTGCGGTTTTGTGTTTAGTAAGTGCATCTATCATACCCTTGCGGTTTTTCCAGTAATTGGCAACCTGTGCATATTTAGAAGCATACTCCAGGCGCACCTTAGCGTCCTTATCCATGTGCACCTTCATTTTATCCATACCAAGCTTGGAAGCTTCAACCCATGCAGGGTAAGCAAACTTAACATTCTGCTCTATACCGCCACTTGGCATCCAGCGATTTGTACGGCCCGGATAACCTAATATCATAGCAAAATCATTTTCCTGAACACCTTTAAGGCTTACAGGAAGGTGGTATTTAGGTTTTAAAGGAACGTTTTTTTCGGAATATTCAGCTGGGTTACCGTTAGCATCGGCATAGATACGGAACATAGAAAAATCTCCTGTATGGCGTGGCCACTCCCAGTTATCTGTATCACCACCAAATTTACCTATGCTTTCCGGTGGATTGCCCACAAGACGTACATCTTTATAGTCCTGATATACAAAATAATAGTACTCGTTACCTTGAAAAAAAGGACGTACCGAAACAGTATACTTTCCACCTTCGTTATTTTCTTTTTCTATCACAGCCATTTCCTGCTGTATGGCTTTTTCCCTTTCTGTCTCGGTCATTTTATCGTTTACTTTGGCAAGTATACGCTTAGAAACATCATCCATACGTACAAAGAAACGTACGTACAAGCTTTTAGGCTTCAGTTCGCCACCATGGTTCTTAGCCCAAAAACCTTCTTTCAGGTAGTTAGCCTCCGGTGTAGAAAGTTCGGCAATTGCCTCGTACCCACAGTGGTGGTTAGTTAATACAAGTCCGTCTTTAGAAATAACCTCTGCAGTACAGCCCCCGTTAAACTGCACTACGGCATCTTTAAGACTGTGATGGTTAATACTGTAAATTTCTTCGGATGTAAGCTGAAGCCCCATCTTTTGCATGTCGCGATGGTTAAGTCGCTCAATGAACATAAGGAACCACATGCCCTCATCTGCCCTGACCGGCATTACCATGACCAACATGGTTACAAATAGAATTAATTTTTTCATTTAGATTGTAAATAAAGTTAGCGTTGCTTTAAGAATTATAACAGCTATAGCCGAAATTACCATTTTTAGCATTGCGAAGATACTTTATTTTACGAATTTGATAAAATTATGGTGCGATTAAGTTTAGGATACAGTTTTTTGATGACTGCGTGGAAGAGCCAAAGCGTAAGTATAGCTGACGTAATCCCTCACAATTTTCTGCTACTTTTCCCCTTCCCTCTTCTTTTGCTCGTTTGCAGGCAGGTAATTACGGCTGTTTACATGAGCATAATATTCCTGAAGAAAAGCCTTAAAGCGTTTTATATTTATAATGTCGGCTGGCGTCTGATTAGCAATAAGATTATTTTTGCCTAATGGATCTATGTGGTAATCCGTTTTTGCAATTATTTCCTTTTCATTAAACAGATAGTAATAATCATCTGTTGTAAAATTAAAAGCACTGTTACTGAAGTTCACCACAAAATGGTCTTTAGCTAAGGCCTTATCAAAATGATCTTCGCCAAAGGCAAAGTACGGCTTATCATAATCCAACATGCCAAGAAGTGTAGGCATAATATCTATATGCTGCATAACCCTGTCGTCTTTACCCTTAAATGCATTGTCTCCCGGCTTAAAAAAAATAAGCGGTATGGCATACTCATTAGGTTGTTTATTAAACTTATCATTATCTGAACCCGACCCATGATCGGCAGTTATAATAAACAATGTGTTGTTATACCACGGCTCGTTCTTTATGCTTTTAAAAAACTCCTTAAGCGAATAATCGGCATATTTTATAGTACGATGAATAGGCAGCGTACCTTCGGTAAATTGCTTTTCATATCCCTCCGGTATACTGTAGGGATGGTGCGACGATAATGTAAACACCGTTCCAAAAAATGGCTTTTTATTCCCGTTCAGCTTTTTGTGTACATAAGGCAGGAATTTATGATCCCAAATACCCCATTTGCCGTCGAAATCATCAGTACCCATTTCTTCCTCATATTCCTGTCGCGAATAAAATTTATGCACCCCTGCTGTCTTCCCAAAGGATACAAACCCCATGGACTCCCGTACCCCCCCATGAAAAAAGGCTGTTTCATAACCCATCTCTACCATACATTGCGGCAAGCCGTGGTAAGACGATACAGAGTTAGGTAATGATAAAAAGTGCTCTTTAAAAGATGGTATGGACGCCCAGATGGCCGGCAGCGCATCTATAGACCGCAATCCGCTTTGATAGGCATTGGTAAATACATAACTCTCGTTTACAAGCGAATCTATAAATGGGGTGTTTGTTTCCTGTCCCTGCTTAAACTGATCTGACATGCTTTTAATATGCGCCTTACCAAAACTTTCCAATACTATCAGGAACACATTAGTTTTTCGGTCTAACGTAAATTGCTCCCCGGCTGCTACAGTATGTGTGGTTGGAGCTAATTTTTGAGCCTCTGCGTCATCCATATAATGCAAATTCGGTACTTTCTTAGACTTGCTAAGCGTACGAAGTACACAAAATGGGTTACTTAACATTAACGAAGTATGCGAAGGATTATCTGTATACAAAAAGGCATCGTTCATTGTAATTGGGAAGGAGGCTGCAGAAAATGTTGCGCCCCTTACGAAAAAGATAACTGCGATTGCCATAACCGCCATGTAGCCAAAATGTATGGGTATGTACTTTTTATTACTAATTACAGGGGAAGCCTTTTGCTGAATTGCTTTATACGCATACCATAATATGGCAATAAGCACAAGGTAGAATACAATGCCGTACCAAAAATCTACAATGAAATTGAAAAGCAGAGCTCCAAAGCTGTCTTCTTTAAGCAATACAAAATCGCCAAGTACAATGCGTGCCTGCTTAAAAGGGTAATAAAAAACGTCAGCCATGTTGATAAGCAAGCCAAGGCTATTGCCCAGCATAAAAAAGAATAGTGTTACTTTTTGCCACACTTTATGTTCTGCAATACGCAGGGGAAAAACTGAAAGAAATATAAAGGGAAGGTTTATATACAGTATAGATACAGTATCGAACATTAGGCTGCCCCTTACAAGGCTCCAGGTTGCTGTAAGATGCAAAGGGTCTATTAACTTATTATTCCAGATATAGAATAAAATCCTGCACATCATAAAAACCAAATATACTACGGCAAGTCTTGCTAATAGTACAGCAAGCCTGTTCTTTAAATGCAATTTCATAACAGTAATAAATGCTTACTTAATGAGCGTTATTGCTCCTGTTTTTAAGGCGCAAAGATAATTTATTTTAAATTATGATTAACAAACAGTTAACCAATGTTTGCTTACATAAAGCATAGCGTAAATGGCCAAAGGCATAAAGATTTATTAAATATGAGCAGTAAAAATTATAAGCCTGTTTATGTTGCCTAACTTAGATATTCAAACAAAAAAATAAACTATGAGCACAGTAACATTTAACTCGGCTGCGGGCGCACAGCTTTTTGGCGGAATAAACCAGGCGGCACCCGATAAAGAAAATCTTAAAGCAAGCGAACTTTTAAATTTTGTAAAAAAGCTTGGACTTACTTACAAAAACATTAAACTTTCTACATCCGGACAATCGGTAACTATAGAAGGTGAAGTTGACCGCCAGGAAGAAGCTGAAAAAATTGCCCTTGCTGTAGGTAATGTAGGTGGTGTAGAAACAGTTAATAATAATATGAGGGTAACAGTCAGCACGCCTCCGTCTAAATACCATACGGTAGTAAGCGGCGATTCGTTATCTAAAATTGCCGGCAAATACTATGGCGATGTGCAAAAATACAACACCATTTTCGAAGCTAACAAACCCATGCTTTCAGATCCTGATAAGATCTATCCGGGGCAGGTGCTTAGAATACCAAATGCGTAACTATTGTAATTGAGATTTTTTGAATGCGTTGCACTTCGCTCAGAATGCCTTTGTAGCATTATGGTTAATTACTAAGGATTCGAATAACTATAACTATAAATAAAAGCGCCAATTGGCGCTTTTATTATTTATCTACTGTAATACCTTATGACTTATTTTTTTATTTTCTTCGACTTTTGCCTCCAAAGGCTCAAAAATTTCCTTGCGGAATTTACTTAATTTAAGCTTATTACTTAAATACCAATAATCCTGATTAATAACTTTGTCATCAATACCATAAAACGCAAATGTGGTTGAAGTGCTATCATTAGGCCGTGTCCATGTATGAATTACCTGATTTGAGTCGAGATAATAAAAATCTATAAGACGCCAGTAATCCGGATAAGAGCTACCGGTATCACGTACCGAAATATTATCTACAATATCAGGAGGTTTTTGTAAAAGGTGATCTTTCTGAAGCTCGCGTATTGCAGCGATAACCTCTCCTTCAGAAGCAGGCAGCATGTAAGTTTCAGCATACGGATAACTGCCGGCACCAAAACCTACAGTGAGAAATCTATAAACTGTAAAGCTTAACCATGTTACAAATAAAATAAGAATACCAGCTATTAATAAGCGTTTTTTATTATGCTTCATTATCCGTTTATCATTGACGAAATTTACAGTTTATATTCAAATATAATACATTAACCCAAATACCTCATATAAAAAAAAGCGCCAATTGGCGCTTTTTTTTATACTTCTACATTCAGCATCTGCCAAAGTTTATCTTTCAGTTCCATGAGTCCCTGTTGTGCTACAGACGATATCATTAAGTACGAAATATCTTTAAAAGTAAGATCAAGGTTAGCTTTCATTTCATGCTTAAGCTCATCGTCGAGCATGTCGCATTTAGAAATTACTATTACCCGCTCCTTATCAAGAATTTCGGGATTATAACGGCGCAGCTCATCGAGCAAAATTTCATATTCTTTTTCTATATCCGGTGCATCGGCCGGAATTAAAAATATAAGTACCGAGTTACGCTCTATATGCCTTAAAAAATAATGTCCTAATCCTTTACCCTCGGCAGCACCCTCTATAATTCCGGGAATGTCTGCAATAACAAACGACTGGTAATCCCTATAAGACACAATACCCAGGTTAGGCTTAAGCGTAGTAAATGGGTAATCGGCAATCTTTGGCTTGGCAGATGTTAATACAGATAGTAGTGTAGACTTTCCTGCATTAGGAAAACCTACTAACCCTACGTCAGCCAGTACTTTTAATTCCAGTAAAATATCATGTTCTTCTGCCGGCATACCGGGTTGGGAGTAACGCGGTGTTTGGTTAGTAGAACTGCGAAAATGCCAGTTGCCAAGTCCGCCCTTACCACCTTTAGCAATAATCTTTTTTTCACCGTCTTCGGTAATTTCAAATAAAATCTCATCGGTTTCCTTATCACGAACAACCGTTCCTAACGGAACTTCAATGTATCTGTCTTCACCATCGGCACCGGTGCTACGGGCACTACCACCATCGCCACCGTGTCCGGCTTTAATATGTCGTGCAAATTTAAGGTGAAACAATGTCCATAACCCTTTATTGCCCACCAGGTATACGTGGCCGCCACGACCGCCATCGCCACCATCCGGGCCTCCTTTTTCAATAAATTTTTCCCTGTGCAAGTGTGTAGATCCCTTGCCTCCCTTACCGGAAGACACATATATTTTTACGTAATCTACAAAATTTCCTTCTGTCATTTCTTTAAATTTGATGTAAAAGGCTGCGGGTTAGGCGCAACATTTCAGTTTGCAAAAGTACGTTATTTTTATCAATTGGCATATTAGCATTTATATGTAATCAACGCTGTATAATGGCACCGTTTATGCAATGTAAGTTTACCCCCTACGTTTAATATATAAGCATGAAAATAATTCCGCTGAAAGAAGGCATATTTACCGTTACTAAAACAAAAGATTTTTCACGAATTACATCAGAGAAAACAGAAGTGGCAGACAAATCATTATTGACGATGGCTATATGCCCGTTCCTTATAGAATTGCCTGATGATCTCCTGCTTTTAGACGCAGGCCTGGAGCTTCCAGAAAATGGTAAACCTGTCCTAATTAATCTGATTGAAGAGTCAGGCTTCAAGGCTGAGCAGATTACAAAGATATTACTATCACATTTGCACAAAGACCATATCGATGGATTAGGGTACATGCAGGAAAACACCTTCATTCAAAATTTCCCCGATGCTAAGATATATTTGCAGGAAAACGAACTGCGTTATGCCTTAGATCAGATAGAAAGCCATTCCTTTAATCAGGTAATTTTAGAAGAGATTGCTAACCTGCCGAATTTAGTAATTATGCAAGATACTTCTGGTTCTATAGGTGAACATATAAGTTTTGAAGTTACCGGAGGGCATACTCCTTTTCATCAGGTATTCTGGATTAAAGAGAATACAACAACTGCATTTTATGGAGCCGATAATTTGCCTCAAAGAAACTACCTGAAGTTTCATATTGCATATAAATCTGACTTTGATGGCAAAGCAGCAATGGAAAAACGGCAGCAATGGGAGGAGCATGCGAAAGACGAACATTGGACGGTCTTATTTTACCATGATATCAAGAAGAATGTTATTGAGTTCTAAACTAACTACTTTGCTTTAACCAGGTTAACCATATATACATCATTTTCACGCAGGTCTAATTTTTTTAAAAACCTTCCGTCTTTTTTAATATCTACATTCTGAGTCAGTATCGGTTTCCCATCGTTAGCACTTTTAATTTTATTAACCTGCTCTCTACCTAGTTGCGACGGCCTGCCCATGTCGAGGTAAGAAGTGTAGGCATCATTTACACGATATCCTACCTTAAAGATCTCGAGAGTATATCTCCCTTTATCCAATCCGCTTATCGAGACGGCTACTTTACCCTTTTGCTTTGAAGGCAGGTCACGAATATAATATTGCTGGTTATTTACGGTATCACCGGGGTGGGTATTTGTAAAGTCCCACAGTAATAATTGCACGCCACCATCGCTGTTTTTAGTCGCCCATGACCGCGCATCTTTATTAGCCAGTGCTGTAGTGCCAAGCTTGTTTAGGAATTGGTATGAGTAAAACGCCGACTTATTAATGCCCTGTGTAGTTAAGAGCCCGAAGCCCCCATGAAATGGAGTAAACCTTGGCCCTGCTTCTTCAAAAATATCTGTAAACACCCAGTATGACATCGAATTAACTGCACCTTCAGATTGTTTTAGCTTCTCTAAGATGTATGCCGCCTCATGGTAGCTGTCATGCAAAGGATCGGCAGGCGTGTAAGATGAACTCCATTCTGTAAAATGCAATTCGAGATTAGGTATGGCAGAATTTTGAATTTGTTTGCGGGAGTTTATTACATCAACGCTTACAGCATCAGCAGCTTTACTTAAAACGGTCCCTGCGTTACCAAACTCGTCTAAGAACCCTTGGTTTACACCGTAAGAATGTGTACTTACAAAGTCTATAGGCACATTGTTCTTATTGCAAAAACTCAGCATTTCCGGTATCCATGCAGCGCCTGCGGTTGCAGGCCCTCCAACTTTATAATCTTTATTTACGGCTTTTATACCCTTTGCTGCATAGGTATATAACTTATAGTACTCTTCCTGGCTGCCGGCCCAAAACCCGTCCAGGTTAGGCTCATTCCAAACTTCAAAGTACCAGGTTTTAACCTCTTCCTTGCCGTAACGCTCTGTAAAGTGAGCCGTAAGGTTGTATATAAGGTCCTGCCATTTTTTATAGTCTTTAGGTGGAGTAACATTCCCCCTCCACCAGAAAATCGTTTTATCACCGCTTGCTAATGCAGAAGGCATAAAGCCTAACTCTACAAATGGTTTTATGCCAATGCTTAAAAGATAGTCGTACAAGGCGTCTACATACTGATAATTATATTCCGGTTTGCCGTCTTTGTCTTCTTTATAGATAGCCATATCGTCGGTTAATAAACCGTGCATGCGTATGTATTTAAAGTCACATTCCTGCTTTACATATTTAAGCTGTTGCTGCCAGTCGGCACGCAGCCCCTCATTAGCCCTGCCCGCTCCTACACACTGTTTAAACATGGTGTTAAGTGGTCCGGCAGACTTAGTGTAATCAATTTCTATAAGCCGGTCTTCAGCCATATTGACGTCAGTCTGCCCATTTGCTGAAAGGGTTAACATCAGCAGGGTTATAATTACAAACTTGGAGACGTTACCAATATTTGTAAATAAATGAAAATTAAGTACAGGTAAAAATACAGACATAGGATAAATTTTAGACCAAGATTGATTTTTCTATATATTGCTTATAGTCAAAAGTACCAAAACTATTTAATTTTAAACAGATAATTGGAGGTGTTTTTTTAGTAATATTTATGTGCCGGTTGTATCAAACAACAAAGGAGACGCTGTCGCGTCTCCTTAATATATCTGTGAGTCTTTATACTACTCCTTTATGCTTCTTACTAATACCTTGTCGATCTTAACGCCTTCCATTTTTATCACTTCAAGCTCAAATAAGTGCCAGATTAATTTTTCACCTTCTTTAGGAATATAACTAAGCTCTGTCATTATAAGGCCGCTCACCGTGGTTACTTCATAATCAGTAGTAAGCTCATCAAGGTCAAAATACGTTAAGAAGTCATGCAGCGGGTAATGCCCGTCTACAAGCCATGTACCGTCATCATTAGCTACAAGCTGAAACTCATCATCATAAAAGTCAGATGCGTCACCCACAAGTGCTTCAAGTATATCGTTAAGTGTAATTATCCCCTGAAACACTCCGTATTCATCGGTCACCAGGGCGTAGTGCACTTTTGTTTTCTTGAATATTTCTAAAGCTTTGTAAGCAGATGTATGCTCAATAAGGTATACAGGCTCAATATTAATGTCTTTCAGGCTAAAATTATCTTTTTCGTAATTGGCAAAAATATCTTTTAACAGCACAACGCCTATTACATCGTCAAGACTACTGCCCTCGCATACCGGATATACCGAATGCAGTTCCTCAAGCATTGTCTCCCTGATACTGTCTTTAGTATAGGACGTAGACAAATAAGTCACTGATTTTCTATGGGTCATCAACGAGTTTACCTTACGGTCGCCAATATGGAAAACGCGCTCCATTATATCGTGCTCTATTTCCTGCACTTCACCGCCCTCTGTGCCTTCTTTAATAATCGCTTTAATTTCTTCCTCGGTAACTTTACCATCAGCCGTAGGGCGAATTCGGAAAACCTTTAGTAAAAAATCGGTAGATGAAGTCAGCAACCATATAAAGGGTGCAGTAACTATTGATATATACTTCATGGGTAATGCCACAAGCTTTGCAATTGTCTCCGGGAAGTTAAGGCCTATCCTCTTAGGAAGCAGCTCGCCAAGCACTAATGAAAAGAATGTTAGTATTACTACCACAATTCCTACCGATATGTTATCGGCATAAGGTTTTAAAGCCGGGAAGCTTTCTACAAAAATCTTTACATCATCGGTCACTTTATCTCCGGAATAAATACCGGTTAAAATACCAATGAGGGTAATACCTATTTGTACTGTAGATAAAAATTTATTGGGCGAATTAGCCAGATCCAGCGCAGCCTGTGCACTGGGGTTGCCTTTTTTAGCTGCGGTTTCAAGGCGGCTCTTACGGGCAGATATCAGGGCGATCTCAGACATGGAGAAAACGCCATTTAAAAGAATAAGAAAAAATATTATGGCTATTTCCACAATGGGGGGTTTAGGTTAGAGCGTGTCGATTACTGAACTTAATCGACCTGTAATTTCGGCTATTTCGCCAATTCCGTTTACCGGATAGTATTTGCCCTGTGCTTTGTAATATTCTATAAGCGGGGCAGTTTTTTCGTTGTATTCCTGGTAGCGGTTGCGTATAAGGTTCTCGTCCTGGTCATCAACCCTTCCGCTTGTTTTGCCTCTTTCCAGCAGGCGCTGTACCAATACCTCGTCATCAGCTTCCAGCGCAATAGTTGCAGTTACACCCCAACCTTTAGATAACAAATAAGCATCAAGTGCCTCTGCCTGTGCTGTAGTGCGCGGAAAACCATCAAACAAAAAGCCTGCGGTATCAGGGTTCTTGCTCACTTCATCTTCAAGCATTTTAATAGTTACTTCATCGGGCACCAGTTCACCTTTATCAATATATGTTTTGGCAAGCTTGCCAAGATCGGTATTGTTTTTTAAATTAAAGCGAAAAAGATCGCCGGTAGATATGTGTGTAAGGTTGTATTTAGATTTTAAAAATTCGGCCTGGGTACCTTTTCCTGCACCCGGTTTTCCAAACAGTACAATATTGATCATTTTGTTTAGGGGTTGTTGTGTTGTATTATTGATGTAATTGATAAATTTCGGGTAAGTTGCGGCCCAGTCCGTCATAGTCAAGGCCATAGCCTACTATAAACTTATTAGGTATCTCGAACCCTATATAATCCAAAAGAATGTCTTTGGTATAAGCTTCGGGCTTGAAGAAAAGGGTTGCGATTTTAAGCTGCTTTACCTTTTGCGCCTCGAATATTTTTTTGAGTTCTTCTATAGTGTTGCCGGTATCTACTATGTCTTCTACTATAACTACGCTTCTGCCTTCAAGGTCTTGATTAAGCCCTATAAGCTGCTTTATAGCGCCGGTAGAACTTGTTCCTTCATAGGATGCCATTTTTACAAAGCTAATTTCACAGGCACTTGTATAGTGCTTTGCAAAATCAGATAACACCATAAAGGCACCATTAAGCACACCCACAAACACGGGTACTTCGCCTTTAAGGTCGGCTTCAGCCTGCTTTGCCATGCGTATAACGGCAGCCTCGATATCGGCAGCGTTTATAAATGGCACAAAATGTTTATCATGGAGCTGTAGCACGTTCAGTATAATATGATTTGCAAATATACTAATTAGCAAACAGCGACTTACACGCGTCTCTTTATTTTGTAATAATTTTATGAATGTTAAAATATGTTTAATATTCAGGCTGTTACCGCGCTAAAACTTGCGTAAATAAGTAATTTCGGCTAAAATTTATCCTTTTATAATTTACACGTATGAAATCTACAGCACTCGCACTGGCCTTAACCGGGCTTATATCGCTTAACTCCTGCAAACCACAAGTAACTAAAGAAGAAAAACAAGTAGCTAAGGCCGAAGGAGGCACTACTGTTAAAACTGCCGTAGGTGATATTACATTACCTGCGCCCTTTGCAACAGAATCTACAACCAAGCGTAACAGTATGGAAGACTGGCCGGAAGGGGCAACACCTAAAGCGCCCACAGGTTTTACGGTTACTAAATTTGCTACCGACCTTAATAATCCACGTAATACTTATATAGCACCTAATGGCGACATTTTTGTTTGCGAAAGCGGAACTAAAAGCAGCAAAGACCAAATAACTATGTTTAGGGATAAGGACAAAGATGGCACTTTTGAGACACGTGTTGTTTTTGCCGATGACCTTAAACAGCCTTACGGAATGCTGATACTTAAAAACAACTTTTATGTTGCCAATACCGACGGTGTTTATATGTACCCTTATAAAGAAGGCGATATAAAACTTGCAGGAAAGGCTAAAAAGATTGTGGAATTGCCCGCTGGCGGCTACAATAATCACTGGACACGTAACTTATTGGCTAATGCAGACGGTTCTAAAATATACATATCTGTAGGATCCAGCAGTAATGTGGCTGAGCATGGTATTACCGAAGAGACGCGCCGTGCCAACATACTTGAAGTTAACCCTGACGGTACAGGCGAGCGTGTTTTTGCAAGCGGACTTCGTAACCCTGTGGGTATGGACTGGAACCCTGCCAACAAAGAATTATGGACAGCTGTTAATGAACGCGATGAACTGGGCGATGGCCTGGTACCAGATTATGTTACCAGTGTTAAAGAAGGTGGCTTTTACGGATGGCCTTACTCGTACTATGGTCAAATCGATGACCCTCGCATGAAAGGACAGGGCAAAGAACTTGTTGCTAAAGCTATCGTTCCGGATGTTCCAGTTGGTGCGCACACGGCTACATTAGGAATGACATTCTATAATAAAGACGCATTCCCGGCACAGTATAAGAACGGAATATTTGCAGGACAGCACGGTTCGTGGAACAGCTCTGTACTAACAGGGTATAAAGTAATATTTATTCCCTTTAAAAATGGCAAGCCATCGGGCAAGCCACAGGATTTCCTTACCGGATTTATAGCAAGCGAGAAAGACGCGAAGGCTTACGGTCGACCTGTAGATGTTACCGTAATGAACGATGGGTCATTACTCGTAAACGATGATGCAGGTAATACCCTATGGAAGGTTACCGCCAACAAATAACAAGACATTTCGAATCCCCACTATTTTACAATCCTGCAGTTTTTTAATTGCAGGATTTTTATTACCCGCCATCAAACAATATGAAAACTACATTACTTTACCTTCTACTTTTCGCATTACTGATCACAGAAAAATCTTTTGCTCAGGATACAATTTCAAGAAAAACTCAAAAGTCCATAACAGAAAATTCTAAAACTTACTTTGACAGCATTCAAAATGTTAGAAACTTAGAACATCAAAAATATAGTACATTTATTGACACCGTACGTGGTATAAAAATAAAGACTGAGCTACAACCCCTGACGATAAGCGGCTACCATATTAATGACAGCCTGCTTAATGCACCGGCAAGCATAAGCATTCTTTCGGCACAGCAAATTCAGCGTAATAACCTGTCGGACATATCCCCTGTCCTAAATACGTTACCGGGTGTGTTTATGCAATCGGGCGGAATAAATACCAACCGTATCTCTATAAGAGGTATTGGCGCACGCACCCCGTATGGTACTAATAAAATACGCGCATTTTACGGCAGCATCCCATTAACATCCGGCGACAGCGAAACGACTATAGAAGACATCGATTTACAAATGATAGACCGTATAGAGGTTATTAAAGGCCCGCTATCGAGTTTGTATGGCGCAGGTTTGGGAGGGGCAATATTGCTAACCCCTACTCAGGCTACTGTATTGGGTAGCCGCGGTATGGTAAGCAGCACGCATGGCTCGTTTGGGTTGGTAAAAAACACGATCAGCTATGGGCTGAATACCAATTCAGGCAGCCTGAATATTAGCTATCATAAACTTGAAAATGACGGCTATCGGGACAACAGCCATTATAACCGCGAGGGCGTTACCCTTGCGGGAGAATTGTTCCGTAAAGAGAAGAGCAAATTAACCTACTTTGGCAATTATACCTACCTGAAGGCGTACCTTCCAAGCTCTGTGAGTAAAACAAGTTTCGAAAATAATCCCCGTGCAGCAGCCCCTACATGGGCAGCAGCTAAAGGTTACGAACAATACAAATCTTACCTTGGCGGTATAGCATACGACTGGCAAGCTGCAAACTGGCTTAAAAATTCGACGTCCATTTTTGTAAATGCAAAAGATAGCTATGAGCCGCGACCATTTGACATCCTGTATCAGCATACCACTGCTTATGGGGCACGCACCCAGTTTTATGGCGATTTTAAGATCGGCACCATGAAATCGAACTTTATAGCAGGGCTCGAATATTTTAAGGACGGATTTAAAGGAGGTATCTATGCCAACCTTTATCAGCAAAACAATGGTAACGGAACGCTACAGGGCGAGCGGCAATCCGGTACAGAACAGGATCGTGATTTTATAAATGCCTTTGCACAATTCAGGATGCAGCTATCGCGTAGGTTCGAAGTTCAGGCAGGTGTTAATTATAACAAGACAAAGTTCAGCTTAGACAATACGTTTCCTATAGATACGCAATCGTCTGAAGATTATAGTTACTCCGGTATCTGGTCACCCCAACTGTCGCTACTATACAAACCATCGGCCCTGCAGACTATTTATGCATCGGTAAGCCGTGGGTTTTCACTGCCATCCATAGAAGAAACGCTTACAGCAGACGGCACTATTAATCCTAACATCAAGCCTGAAAATGGTTATAACTTTGAAGTTAGCGGTAAGTTTTACCTCGCTAATAAAAATCTATATGCAGAGGTTTCGGCTTACCGTATGCAAATAAAAGACCTGCTTGTTGCGCAGCGTGTGGGTGATGATCAGTACATTGGCGTTAATGCCGGAGAAACATTACATGAGGGGATCGAAGCATCCATAAATTACAACTGGCAGCTAAGCGAAAATTTTGCCATACAGCCATATGCCGCGGCATCTATAGGACATTATGAGTTTAAGGAATTTGTAAATAATGATATTGATTACAGCGGAAATGACCTTACCGGGATACCAAACAACAAACTTAATGGTGGCGTAACAGTAACAATACCCCATGGATTGTATCTTAGCGCCGATTATTATTATACTGACAGAGTTCCGCTTAATGATGCTAACTCACTTTATTCTGACAGCTACAATTTACTGAACGCAAAGTTGGGCTGGCGTCATGAAATCCTGAAAAGATTGAGTACGCATATCTCGGCCGGTATCAATAATATTACAGATACACGGTATGCCTCTATGGTACTTGTAAACGCAACAGGAGTAAATGGCGCACCACCCCGCTACTACTACCCGGGACTACCTGTAAATTATTACGGTAACATATCTTTTAACTATCTGTTTTAATGAGTCGTCACAAAATGTCACGCTACCTGTCACGCTTTATCACGCCATAAAGCAGGCAGGCATTGGTTTTAATAGTTAATTTTATACACAGCAATTGCGCTATGAAAAATTATTAACGATTAAAACAAAAAAAGCTATGAGATTATTTTTACTAATGTCCCTGTTTTTCACAACCACCTTTGCAGCGTTTGCGCAGGCACCGGTTATTTCAGGAGATGTAATGCTGTGCCCGGACACTAATGGCACCGCAACCGTAACTAACGACGTTACTTACACAACGTACCAGTGGTACAGTAAGGTATGGACTGATATTGATGGCGAATTTATGCCAATAGCGGGTGCTACCTCAGCATCTTTTACATATGACTGGTATACTTACGATCAGCACCTTATAAAAGTTGTAGTAACATTGGGTCAGGAAGAGTACGACTCGAACACCATACAAATAGACAGTTATAACTGGTCATCATTATTAGTATCTACTACTACAGATGGAAACGTTATTCGTGGCGAATATCCTATTTACCTGATATGCAATGGAGGATCTCTGACTACAACCGCGCTTAGCCCGTACACTATTGCACAGTGGTATAAAAATGGAGTAGCTATAGAAGGTGCAACAAATGTTAGCTATACAATTACAGAACCCGGAGAATACCGTGTAATTGCCGGGGTAGAAGTTTGCCCTAACGCTCTGAGTACCTCCCCCGTCATAACCGTTCGGGCCAACCCTGATTGCGCCACACAAAGCATTGCCCCTGTGATAGACGGTGATGAGTTATTATGCCCAAATACCGATGGTACTGCTTTTGTTAATGAAGGCTTCATAACGTATGATAGCTACCAGTGGTATGTAAGTTCTTACTTTAATGACAATACTTTTACAGCTATTGAAGGTGCCACTGCAGATGTATTTACATACGACTGGGATACATACGACCAAGCTACTATTAAGCTTGTAGTTACAGAAAATGGCCAGACATACGATTCTAATTTACTATCTATTGATGTAAGAAACTGGACCCCTCTTTTCTTTACAAATACAACAAACGAAAATGTAAGTCAGGACGTAGACGAGGAAGGTAACTTTAGCTATTTGCTTTGTCCCGGTGGAGCAATCACCAATACGTTACCTGTACTGTTTACAGAAAATATACAGTGGTATAGAGATAATGAGATAATTGAAGGTGCAACACAGGCCGTATATGTAATCACAGAACCTGGAACGTATCATGTAGTTGCCTCTCCCAGCACTTGCCCTGGCAGTACTAATAGCACAGCAGGCGCCCCATTAATGGTTAGCCTCAACCCTAATTGTACAGCTGGTGTAAAAACTCCAAATGCAAAAGCATTTACTATGTATCCTAACCCGGCTAACAATATACTTAACATAGACACAGCACAAACTACTGTTTTTTCTGATTATGCAGTGTATGATGTTACGGGTAAGAAATTACTGGATGGTACTATGAGCACATCATTAATGGCAATTAATGTAACCGGGCTTTCGGCGGGTACTTATATTGTTAAGTTAACGGGTAATCAGGGTAATGCTTCTAAAATGTTTATAAAGCAATAATATTTGTACTACCTATAATACATATTGTTGAAACGGGGCCTTGTGCCCCGTTTTGCTTTTCGTAAATTTGATACTCCGGCATTAAAATTATGAATAACGCATTTTATAACCAGATAGCAAAAAGTACTGCACACCGCCCTATACGAAATGTGCTTTCGGGCGCTGTTTTGCATAATAAAGACCTTTACAAACAGCTTCTGGACATTGCTTTGAATATAGATGACCAACATCATCATAAAGCCTGCTGGATACTGGAGCTTGTGATGGAGGCCAAAATTGAATGGCTTAAAGAGTATTGCGATGCATTTTGTAATAGCTTATCACAAATAAAACACGAAGGCGCGCTGAGGTCGATATCTAAAATCTGTTTATTTGCTGTTAGGCATAATTTGAAGCAGCCTGAATTACTGGCTGCTAAGCATGCAGATCAAATTACCGAAGCCTGTTTCGACTGGCTGATCGATCCCGCCGGAAAAGTAGCTACGAAGGCTTATGCAATGCGAACCTTGCATATATTAGGTGCTCAAAAAAGCTGGATATACCCCGAGCTAAAACGTATACTAAGCGAAGATGCTTCTAAACATTCTGCTGCTTATATCGCAGCCGCAAAAGACATTCTGAAGAGAATTGGCACTTAAAGATTATTTTCTATCTTCGGCTATATGGATACCAACCCTTTACCTCAGCAAAGCACTTTATATAAAGTTGTGACTAACCTAACCTTCTGGGTGCTTATTGCCATTGTGGCCGCTATACTCCTTGGGCATTTTAACCCCGGGCTGGCTGTAAAAATGGAGATCATCGGCAAGACATTTATCGATATTATAAAAGTTTTTATTGCGCCGATTATCTTCCTTACTATAGTATTAGGCATAAGTGGTATGGGCGATTTAAAAAAAGTTGGGCGCATAGGCTTAAAGTCCCTGCTGTACTTCGAGATCGTTACAACATTTGCGCTGGCTATAGGTGTTGCCGTAGCTTATATTTTAGAGCCCGGCAAGATTGACCGCACTGGGCTTAATATGCAGGATCCTTCTAAATATACAGGTAGTTCAGATGGTTTTAGCTGGCTAAAATTCTTTTTAGATAATCTTACCCTTCAGGTTTTATTAGCCGCGATAATAGTAGGTGTCATCCTAAATTATAGCACAAAACGGGAAGCGGCAGTAGGCGTTTTATATAAATGTTCCGGCTATGTGTTTAAAGCTTTAAAGTGGGTTATGTACTTAGCACCCCTAGGAGCGTTTGGCGGTATGGCGTACACTGTAGGTAAATTTGGGTTGCACACATTGTTACCTCTTGGTAAGCTCATGCTGTGTATTTATATTACTATGGCCCTATTTATATTTCTGGTATTAGGAGGCATACTGCGCTATTATAAAATGAGCATTTTCACTTTTGTAAAATACATTAGGGCAGAATTGCTTATTGTTTTAGGCACCTCGTCATCTGAGGCGGCATTACCAAACCTAATGGAAAAGCTGGAAAAAATGGGTTGCAGCAAATCGGTAGTAGGGCTTGTGGTGCCCACAGGCTATTCCTTTAATCTTGATGGCACCTCCATATACCTTTCTATGTCGGTAATATTTCTTGCGCAACTGTACGATGTGCATTTGTCGTTTGGCGAGATCTTAACGATAATCGGCTTGTTAATGATAACTTCTAAAGGGGCAGCGGGAGTTACAGGGAGCGGTTTTATAGTTTTGGCATCTACTCTTACAGCCATACACAAAATTCCGGTTGAGGGTTTGGCGTTTTTACTGGGTGTAGATAAGTTTATGAGCGAAGCACGCGCCCTCACAAACTTTATAGGCAATGGCGTGGCAACCATAGTAATTTCTAAAAGTGAGAACGAATTTATAGATGTTAGTGCTTCTCAAGCCACAGAGTAAGAAATTTTTGGCTAAATGGCGTTATTAGTTCTGCTATAACGTTGTAGTAATTGCATTGATAATTTACTTTTAGCGTATATTGAAGATGTATTTTCCTTAAATAAAATACAATTTTTAGGCAATATGCGATATTCAATCAAAAATGCGCAAAAATTCAAAGCTACTATTATGGGATTGATATTTTTATTAGCTTAGTATTATATTTATAAAACCAAATTATTGCGCATCTGCTCTTTGCAAATTCAAAATAAACAGGTTTTAAATGCCGGAGGGGAACGGTATTTAAAGCTTTTGAAAGAACAATTACCAGAAAAGCAAACGGAATTATAAAATGCAACAAGCAACTTTCTTCTTTTGTAAAAGGCCCGTACATTAATTATGTACGGGCCTTTTTTTATGTGTTGAGCAATTGATCTTTTATATACTTAGCTGGCATTAGCTTACGTCTTTTTAGCCTCTTCCTCGTCAAAATCAAATTTCTTTAACTCAGGCGTGCTAAAGAACGTAACCGCAATTACGCCGAGTGTTATACACCCGCCGGTTACAACAGCCCTTACAGTGCCCAGCCAATGTGCCATAACCCCGCTTTCAAAATCGCCTAATTCATTAGAAGAACTTACAAACATGGTATTTACCGCTGCGACGCGACCCCGCATGTTATCGGGCGTAACAAGTTGTAATATGGTACTACGCACTACAACGCTAACAGCATCGAACATACCGGAAAGCAGCAGCATGAAAAAGGATAATATAAAATTTGTTGATAGCCCAAACACAATTATCGATAATGCAAAACCCGTAACTGCCACGAAGAGCTTTTTACCGGGATGCTTGCGCAAAGGCAAAAATGCGAGTATGCCTAACGTTATAAGCGCACCTATACCGGGAGCCGACCGGAGCAAGCCGAAACCTACCTCGTCTACATGCAGTATCTCTTTTTGAAAGACAGGCAGCAATGCCACCGCCCCGCCAAAAAGCACCGAAAACATATCGAGCAGCTGCGCCCCAAGTAGTGCCGGTGTTTTTACTACAAATCGTATTCCCTGCGAAAGGCTTTGCAATATGGGCTCCTTTTCCTTTTTTAATATAGGTTTAGATTTTATATGAATGATAGGAAAAAGCAGTAATACCATAATAATGACGACTACAAACATCCCTGCCACTACGCCATCTAACGCTATGAGTAGCCCCGCAACCAGTGGTCCTAACACCGCGCCCATTTGCATGGCCATGCTGCTCCAGCTGGTACCATTTGCAAAATGCTTCCTTGGCACTACCAGACCAAACAATGAAAACACCGATGGCCCCATTAACGAACGTATGGCACCACCGCAAAATACAAGAAAGTATATGCCGTAAAGCGTAGCGCGCATACCAAGGTTGCCTATTGAAAAAGGAGTGGTAAGCGTAAACAGGCAGGCGCTTAACAGCACATACGACCCTATACAGAAAAGTACCATCTTACGCTTTTCATTAAGGTCTACATAATGGCCTGCAAAAAGAGAGAATCCTATAGCCGGTATAACCTCAGCAAGGCCCACAAGACCCAGCGATAATTTATCGTTAGTAAGCTGGTACACCCAATAAAATATTATGGTAACCTGCATGTTCAGGGCAAACATAAGCCCGAAACGAATGCTTAGAAAAGAGAGAAACTCCCTGTTTTGCAATACCGGATTTTTCCCGAAAAAGCCTGATTTAACGGCTTCATTATCTTCCTGCTCCACGCTGTAGTATTATAATTATATAGTAAACAAAGCTACGTTATAATAGCCGAACACTACAATTAGTGTAATACAAATTACAACGCTCGGTTAGTAAAATTGTCTATCAATTCATGTTATCCTGTATTGCATTAAAAAAGATGAGCAACAGACAATTGTTATTGCCTGTTGCTCATCTATCATCTGATATCTATTACTGAAATTTTCTGCCTACGTATATATAGCAACCGTTTCCTGCTGCAGCTTTTGAGGCGTACCGGTTTCCATGTAACGCTTAAAGCCCATAATGTCATTACGAACCATTTTTTCGAATACAGGATTTAAAAATCGTGCTACCTCTTCTACCGCGCCACCCATAGTTGGATGATACGAGAAGACCACGTGAACCAGTGTACCCAGTTCGCCGGCATCTTTAAATTCTATTTTACCGGCATTACGTATCGCAGATCCGGGTAATGACCTCCACCCTATGTACCGGTTCACTTCTTCACCTACTATTTCTGCTTTCCAGCTAAGGCTGGTGCCTACGCCGGGTAGTTTTATAGTCCATTGAGACAACGTATCACTCATTACAGTAACAGTTTCGAGATGCTTCATAAACAGCGGAAGGTTTCCTAAGTGGCGCCAAAAGTCGTACACCTCGTTAACCGGACGGTTTATAATAAGCCTTGCATGTATATTAACGTTTGCATCTTTAGGTTGCTTTGGCTTTTCGAAAACCCGGCGTATTTCCTGGCTTTCTAAAAATCCTTTAACGCCACGATATATCATAAAGCCCGCTGCAGCAATCTCGAGCAGACTTTTTTTATCTTTTCTAAAAGCATCGTAAATAAGGTATGCACCGCCAACTATAGACACTGCGCGCTCTATATTACCGATTGTCTTATCATTTTCTACAATAGGAAGGTCGTTTATATGTTCCATAACATTATATAAATTAGGATATTTAAAAATAAGGAATCTGTTCTGCATACCCTATATGCTTTAACAATACCTTATAAAAACGGTATAAAAAAACCCGCAGTACTCACGTATGCGGGCTTTTTAATCTTTTATAATACTATGGGTTTGGAGAAGTACCTGTCCCTACGCCGCTTCCGGTAGTAGTTCCACTTCCACTGTTACCTGTTCCTGAACCGTTACTGGCCGGTGTGCTATTAGTGGTTGGTTTCTTTTTCCTGTTCATAGTTTTATCTGTAGTGGTACTCGAACTTGAATTTGTACTGGTACTCATACTTGTACCATCACTGTTCTTAGTCGCTTTATTTGCCTTCATCGATTTTTCGGATTTAGCACGTGTAGTCTTCTTTGCAGATGTACTTGTACTTGTGCTATCCGTCTGTGCAGATGCTACACCAAATGCCAGTATAGCCCCTAATGTTAAGATTGCTGTTTTCATAATGTAATTTGTTGTATTGAAAAATTATGGTTGTGGAGTCGTTCCTGTAGACGACGGCGTTGTAGACATGTTGCTTCCACCTGCGGGCATTCTTGTAGATGTAGGCCCTACAGGAGATGTTGTGCTTCCGGGAACCGGAGATGTTGTACTCTGTCCTTTTATCGCGTTAGAATTCGTAGTGCTTGGCGATGTTGTAGATGGCGCGGTTGTATTTGGCAATGTAGAAGTAGACCTCACTGTACCCGATGTACGTGGAGTTGCTGTAGGGCTGCCGTTATTAAACGCACCATTGTTAGTTCCGTTGTTTAACGTACCGGTACCATTGTTTAGTGTGCCACTGTTCACGCCGTTATTCATAGTACCATTTGTCATGGTTCCATTTGTCGTACCATTATTTAAAGTACCGTTAGTAGTACCATTGTTCAATGTTCCATTTGAAGTGCCGTTGTTTAGAGTACCGTTAGCAGATCCATTATTTAATGTGCTATTTGTAGTTCCCTGTGTTCTCACGGGAGTTGTTTGAGCTGATGCAATACCTAATGCGAATACTGCGGCAACTGTTAAGATTAACTTTTTCATATTATTGTTATTTGTTGTTTCTAATATAAAATTACGCAGGCTTTTTACTCTAACAATCTAATTTCACACTAATTAACCTCGCCTTAAGCCTAATTTGGCATACACTATTAAATACTGTTAAGACACCTTACACCTAAAGTAGGCATAACAGCTAATTTTCACATTTTAAATAAAAATAAGATTCAGTATCTATCGGACAGCACAAAGTGCTTTGCCATTTTTAATTAGAAATGTTTTAATAAATGCTTATTTTTACCCTCAACAAACACACTACCATGGAATTTTTAAATACCCGCGAATATGCGCAACAGCTTGACGCTAAAGATAAGCTGGCTAAATACAGGGATGAATTTTTATTCCCTCATGTAAACGGCAAACAGGTTATCTATTTTACAGGCAACTCACTAGGGCTGCAGCCTAAACGTACCAAAGCTTATGTAGATGAAGTTATGGACGACTGGGCAAAACTCGCCGTAGAAGGCCACTTTTATGCAGATAAACCATGGTGGGACTACCAGGAACGTTTTGCGGCACCGTTAAGTAAAATAGTGGGTGCCTTGCCAAGCGAAGTTACGGTTGCTAACACGCTTACAGTCAACCTTCACCTGCTTATGGTGAGCTTCTACCAGCCTACAGCAAAACGTTTTAAAATAATCTGCGAAGAGAAGGCATTTCCAAGTGACCAGTACATGATAAAGAGCCAGGTGCGTTTTCATGGCCTGCAGCCCGAAGATGCTATTGTGGAAATTAAACGCAGGCCGGGAGAACACAACATTAGGCTTGAAGATATATTAAAAACTATAAACGAAGTAGGCGATGAACTTGCACTCCTTTTAATAGGTGGTGTTAACTACTATACAGGTCAGGTGTTCGATATGAAGACTATTACCAAAGCAGCACAGGATGCCGGTGCTTATGTAGGTTGGGACCTTGCGCATGGCGCAGGGAATATCAACCTCGAACTACACGACTGGAATGTTGACTTTGCTGCCTGGTGCAGTTACAAATACATGAACTCCGGACCGGGTAATGCATCAGGGTTATTTGTTCACGAAATGCATCATAACGACCTCGACCTGCCGCGCTTTTCGGGTTGGTGGGGCCATAATAAAGAGCGCCGCTTTTTAATGGAACCTAACTTTGATCCTGTTCGCGGTGCAGAGGGGTGGCAAATAAGCAACCTGCCTATACTTTCGCTCGCGCCATATCTGGCATCGGTAGAAATGTTTGACGAAATAGGAATGCCTGCACTAATTCAGAAAAGAGATTCTATTACATCATACCTCGAATTTATACTTCATGAAATTGACAGGGAAGTAAATGGTAATTTTGAGATCATTACGCCTACAGACCCTAAAGAGCGTGCCTGTCAGCTGTCCGTTTTTCTGCATGGTGAAGGGCGGTCACTATTCGATTACCTGATGAAAAATGGCGTAATTACCGACTGGCGCGAGCCTAATGTAATACGACTGGCCCCTGTGCCGTTGTATTGTTCGTATGAAGATATGTATGAATTTGGGCAAATACTAAAAGCCGGAATTTTATCGCATAAGTAATACATATTATTTCCATTATTTTGCTAATAACACAATTGCCATGTCTATAGAAGTTCAGGATATTTCGAAAAACTACGGGGAGCAAAAAGCACTCGATGCTGTTTCATTTTCGATAAAACGAGGCGAAATTGTTGGGTTTTTGGGCCCTAACGGTGCAGGGAAATCTACCCTTATGAAAATCCTTACTACGTACCTGAGTGCCGATTCCGGGCTGGCGATGGTAAATGGTGCCAACGTGCAAACCGAACAAAAATCAGTTCAAAGATCTGTTGGCTATCTGCCGGAGCACAACCCGCTATACCTTGACCTTTATGTACGTGAGTACCTCGCTTTTAATGCCGATGTATATAAGGTAAAGAAATCACGCATAGAGGAGGTTATACAGCTTACAGGACTTACGCCTGAAGCGCATAAAAAGATAGGTGCGCTTTCTAAGGGGTATCGTCAGCGGGTGGGCCTCGCAGCAGCATTGCTGCATGACCCGGAGGTTTTAATCCTTGATGAACCTACTACCGGGCTCGACCCAAACCAGCTGGTTGAAATACGCGAACTGATAAGAAATATAGGTAAGGACAAGACGGTATTTTTATCTACGCACATCATGCAGGAGGTAGAAGCTATCTGCGACCGTGTCATTATCATTAATCATGGCAGGATTGTTACAGATAAGAAACTGGGCACACTTGTTGATGATAATAACAGACAGGAACAGACTATTGAAGTAGAGTTTGACATGCCTGTTAATGCCGAACTGTTGGAGGGCATCCCAACTATTGTGTCGTATACGAATACGCATGGAAACGTTTGGGAACTTATCTTTACAGCAGAGCATGACATCAGGCCTGTAGTGTTCGATTTTGCCCAGGAAAACGGGTTAAAAACATTACAGCTTACTCTTAAAAATAAAAATCTTGAAACTGTATTTAGGGAAATGACCCATAAAAAATAAAGAGTATGTGCGGAATATTGTCCTGGTGGAACACCGAGGAAGATGAAACAACAACTGAGAGCGCAGAAACAAATAAGCCATCGGCAGATAATAACTAATATGTGCGGTATTAAATTACAATGGTGGGTTGACGCATTCGAACAGGATTCTGAGGAGAATAAAAATATTCCCCCCACCACCTCAACTGATATTGAAAGCTGTTAAAAATCACAGCTGATTATTCATATACCACCTGTCCTGTATACACCCGGTTAACGGTTACTATAGGCGGGTGGTTTTTTAATACCAGGTTGCCGGTACTGTATAATGTTCCCGTTACTTCCTGCTGCACGTTGGCAATAATATCATTAGTGCTTCGATGGAATACCTGGAGCTTTTGAACGAGAAGATCATTACCATTAAATCGGGCATTGCCGGCATAAAAATGTATTGATACATTTTCTACACTGCCTTTAATGATGTAGTAACTTGCCTGATTGTCATCTATTGTTAAGCTACTGCAATTTACCTCCAAGTCGAATGTTCCGGCTGCAGTTTCATTAAAAATCCCTGACTGCAATGATAACGATGGATAAGTTAATACCCCATTAGACCTTACTGCAAATTGCGATGCTGAGTATATTTGCTCTAAATGAGGCGTGGTAATATATACTGTCGTGCTTTTATAATCACGCACCCAGTTACATTCGGTGGTGTTTTTTAGGTATAACTTTCCATCGACAACATTTACAGATACATGTTGTTTAAAATTTTCATGTGTTTGTATATGTACTTCCTGTTTCGGGCCTTCGGTAACAACGAGTTCAATACCTTGCGAAACATCGATAGATTTAAAATCTGCTACCGGGACTACATAGTTAACTACAGCGCCCGCCTTCCTGAAGCAATCGGGCGTGAGATCGTTATTGCAGGAAGTAAAGGCCAGCAACATCAACAAAACAACTATTTGTAATTTATACTTCATAATGTTATAGCCTAATCCCTAAGCCAAATTCTAACACTTCTGCTTTAGCTCCGTGGGTCTTTAGTCCGGCTACCGCATATATATCTTTAGCAAAATAATATTTAAAAGACAGTCTTTCGTATAGTCTCCCCGTAGAGTTATATGGCGAATATACATAATACCCCACCTGCGCTTCTAATGATAAGCGGTTAATATAAAGTTCATATCCGCCAAAAACGCCAAGTTTTCGATAATCGGTATGTGCGTTTGTATGCAATTCGGGATACGCGACCGACATATAATATATATACTCCTTTAAATACTTCGCCCAGAAAAATTCGGTGCCAAGCTGAAAGCCGCTTTTACGGCTGATGCGTTTATCAATATATCCGCCTAAGGTTAAATATGGATATTGTTTGCTTCCTATAACGTCGCTCTGGTTTACTCCGCCCCGCGCTATAATATTATAATGTATTGACTGCTTGTAGATAGAATCATCTTTAATATGTACATACTGATTTTCTTCTTTTTTATCAAAACTATAGTTTAGCCCAACGTTTAAAGCAAAAGTATTTGTACTCGTATTGGGAGATACTGTACTACCATTACTGTAATGAATAAAAGTGATTCCTGCCTGTATACCTGCTCCGTGCCAAATATCCTGCCTGTTGTAATTTAGCATGAAGAGCATCGACGGCATTATATGAGTGCCGTAAGCATTGTTTCTAAAGTTGGTTTGTTTATCATAAGGATTTGTATTGTATACGAGTCCGGGGCCTGTGCGAAACATTAGTCGGCGGTCTAAAAAGTAGAAACTATAATGCCCGTAGACACCATACATATTTCCTAATACTTCGTTTTTCATATTTTGGTAATGGAACGAAGCACCATAATCAGGAAAATTATATGCTTGCTCCCATGCCTTTTTACCAAAGGTCTTTTTATTAAAGCTGATCACCACACCTTCCGGGTGGCCAATAATAAGATGCTTTATCGACTGACTGTGCAAAAGTATATTACCGTAAAAATAATTAGCATCTACAGTATAGCTACCCTTAGGTGTTTCCTGGGCATCCAACGAATACGCTAATATTAATAGTAAAAAGTAAAAAAGCCTCATAGTACAATCAATGCACGAATATATGATTATTCTTACTATCCTTCACTGCAAATGCAGTAAGCTTTTACTCCTTGCGCTTGTCATATGATCAACCTATGTGTACGGATACTATAAACTTAAAAAACCTCTTTAGCAATGGCCTTAATATTGTCAGGCTTTCCCATACTATAATAATGAAGCACCGGTATACCTGCCGCAACAAGTTCTTTACTTTGGGCAATGCACCAGTCAATCCCTACCTGCTTTACAGCATCATTATCTTTTGCACGAACTACTTCCATGATTAGGTTATCCGGGATATCTACTTTAAAGCGGTGCGGAATCATATTCAGTTGCTTTTTAGTGGCAATGGGCTTTAATCCCGGAATAATAGGAACAGTAATTCCTTCTTTACGGCATTTTGCCACAAAGTCGAAAAACTTCTGGTTATCAAAAAACATTTGGGTGATAATGTATTCAGCGCCATTTTTTATTTTTTGCTTTAGGAAATAGATATCGCTATCGGGACTTGGGGCCTCCATATGTTTTTCCGGGTAGCCGGCAACGCCTATGCAAAAATTAGTTGCCGATGTATTTTGGAGCTCGTCATCCAGGTAAATACCATTATTCAGGTTCGCTATCTGCGTAACCAGTTCTGTAGCGAATTGGTTCCCTTCTTTCTCCGGTTTAAAATAAGTTTCTGTTTTAACAGCATCTCCCCTTAGGGCAACCACGTTCTGAATCCCTAAAAAGTCGAGATCGATGAGAAAATTTTCAGTATCTTCTTTAGTAAATCCTCCACACAATATGTGCGGAATGGCATCTACCTGATACTTATTTTGTATAGCTGAACATATGCCTACCGTACCCGGACGCTTTTTTACCACTTTCTTTTCAAGAAGGCCATTGGGAAGCTCTTTATATTCATATTCTTCGCGGTGGTAGGTTACGTCTATAAATGGCGGTTTAAACTCCATTAAAGGATCTATACTATTAAAGATCGACTGTATGTTCTGTCCTTTAAGGGGAGGCAAAATTTCAAATGTAAATTGCGTTTTGCCATTGGCGTTAGCTATATGTTCGGTTACTTTCATCTTTATAGTTGTTGGTTGACGGTTGTTGATTGTTAGTTAAACTGCGAACCGAGTAAGCCCGTCAACTTAGAACCAACAACCATCTACTAATTAATCTGCTATATTAGCGTTAAGCCATTTTGTGGCGGTTTCTGTAGGTATGCTACGGCGTTTCGCATAATCTACAACCTGGTCTTCTTTTATTTTACCAAGACCAAAATACTTACTGTTAGGGTTTGCAAAATAGTACCCTGAAACTGACGATGCCGGCCACATGGCAAGGCTTTCTGTCAGCTTTACCCCTATTTGCTTTTCTACATCCAGCAATTGCCAGATAGTGTTTTTCTCGAGATGGTCAGGACAGGCAGGATATCCCGGTGCCGGGCGTATACCTGCATATTCTTCTTTAATAAGATGTTCATTTGTAAGGTGCTCATCTGCAGCATAACCCCAAATCTCCTTACGGATCTTTAGGTGCAGGTATTCGGCAAAAGCTTCGGCAAGACGGTCGCCTAATGCCTTAACCATAATTGAGTTGTAATCGTCGTGGTCTTTTTCAAATTCAGCCGCCTTTTCATCTACACCAAAACCGGTGGTGACTGCAAACGCGCCCATATAATCAGTATATCCTGCCTCTTTAGGGGCTATAAAATCGGCTAATGCTATATTTGGGGCACCTTTAGTTTTTTGTGACTGCTGGCGAAGGGTAAGAAAGGTTGCTTTCTTTTTACCATCTTCGTCATATAATTCGATATCATCATCATTAACGGTTGTAGCAGGATAAATCCCATAAATACCTCGTGCTTCAAGCCAGTCCTCTTCAAGCATTTGAGTAAGCATTTTTTGTGCATCAGCAAATAGTATAACAGCCTGTTCGCCCACTACCTCATCTCTAAGGATTGCAGGATACTTGCCATGCAAATCCCAGGTCTGGAAAAACGGTGTCCAGTCTATAAACTCTACAAGTTCGGCAGGTTTGGGGAAAATGGTTTGTGTACCTATAAAGTTTGGCTTCGCCGGCTTATAAGCCTGCCAGTCAAGTTTAAGTTTATTACGCCGCGCATCTTCTATGCTTAGAAAGTCTTTATCGCGCGAACGGTTTAAATACCCTTCACGAAGCGCATCGTACTCGGCGCGGATGGTTTTAGAATATTCAAGTTTATTAGAATTCAGCAAATTACCTGCAACAGTTACCGCACGGCTTGCATCGTTAACATGCACTACAGTTTCACGATACTGCGGCGCTATCTTTACAGCCGTATGCGCACGCGATGTTGTTGCGCCACCAATCATGATCGGGATGCTTATATTAAGCTTGTCCATCTCCTTAGCAAGGTAAACCATCTCATCGAGCGATGGGGTGATAAGACCGCTTAAGCCGATGATATCTACGTTTTCTCTAACGGCAGCTTCTATTATTTTTTCGGGCGGAACCATTACCCCAAGGTCAATTATCTCAAAATTGTTACAGCCTAAAACTACCGCAACAATATTCTTTCCTATATCGTGTACATCGCCTTTTACGGTTGCCATAAGCACTTTGCCGGCCGACGATCCCTTTCCTTTACCTTCTTCAATATAAGGAAGTAAATACGCAACAGCCTTCTTCATCACCCGTGCTGATTTTACCACCTGCGGGAGGAACATTTTGCCACTGCCAAAGAGGTCGCCCACTACATTCATACCCGTCATGAGGTTAATTTCTATTACCTCAATGGGTTTAGATGCTGCAAGCCGCGCCTCCTCGATATCTACTTCGATAAATTCGTCAATACCACGCACCAAAGCATGCGTAAGCCTTTCCTGTATAGGTAAAAGCCGCCATTCCTGTGCTTGTTTTTCGGTTATTTTAGCACCGCCTTTTATATTTTCGGCAAAAGTAAGCAAGCGCTCTGTGGCATCATCACGACGGTCGAGCAACACGTCCTCTACATGCTCTAAAAGCTCTTTGTCAATATCGTCATATACCTCGATCATCTCGGGGTTTACAATGCCCATATCCATACCATTTTGTATGGCATGGTATAAGAATGCCGAGTGCATGGCCTCCCTTACCCTATCGTTACCACGAAAGGAAAACGATACATTGCTAACTCCCCCACTTACGTGAGCGTGAGGCAAGTTGGTTCGTATCCATTTAGTGGCAGCAAAAAAGTCCAACGCATTTTTACGGTGCTCTTCCATACCCGTGGCTACCGGAAATATATTTGGGTCAAAGATTATGTCCTCAGGCGGAAAGCCTACCTTTTCTACAAGGATGTCGTAACTGCGTTTACAAATTTCTACACGCCTGTTATAGGTATCGGCCTGGCCGGTTTCGTCAAAAGCCATTACAATTACTGCCGCGCCGTAGCGTTTTACTTTTTTAGCGTGGGCAATGAAGTTCTCCTCACCTTCTTTAAGGCTTATGGAGTTTACCACACTTTTGCCCTGGGTTACTTTAAGCCCTGCCTCGATAATTTCCCATTTAGAGCTGTCTATCATTACCGGCACGCGGGCAATATCCGGCTCAGATGCTATAAGGTTAAGAAATGTAGTCATGGCATGTACGCCATCCAGCATTCCCTCATCCATATTAATATCAATAATCTGCGCACCGCCTTCTACCTGGGCGCGGGCAACATCGAGCGCCTCCTCATACTTTTCTTCTTTTATAAGGCGCAAAAACTTGCGCGAGCCCGTAACATTTGTACGCTCGCCTATATTTATAAAATTAGTCTCAGGGGTAACGATCAGGGGTTCTAATCCCGATAGTTTTAAATAACGGTTATTGGTTGGTTGTTGTTGGTTGTTGGATTCTAACGACATCGTCTACAGCTTTTTGTAATAATTAATAAATCCGTTTAACAACCTTTTACATGATTGAATCATTCCTATAATCTCTTCAAATTGTATTTCATTCAAATATTTCTGATCTAAAGCTAAATAGCATTGTGTTTCAAGTTCAAATAATGAACCACGTGCAATGTGTAAAAATTGTTTCTTTAGATGTCTGTCTGCTACAACCTTCTGCAATATTTGAAGGCACTGATACAGCACACCTTCGCATTTGGTTTGTTAGTCCATAAATCTCCTCTTTTGGAAATAATTTTGTAATAGTGTATAGGAGATTTGTTAACTTCCTTGCCTCGATCCAAACATCTAAATTTGTATATACCATAAGTTTACATTCTGTCCAACAACTAAAAACCATCAACCAACAACCTTCTCGGTTCGTACTGCATCGCAACATCGGCAATAAGTTTAATATGTTTAGGAGTGGTGCCACAGCAGCCGCCTATGATATTTATTAGATTATCGTCCAGATACTCCTTAATGAGCACCTGCATTTCTTCGGGGGTTTGGTCGTATTCTCCAAAAGCGTTGGGAAGCCCGGCATTGGGATGGGCAGAAATATTCATGCTTGTATTATGCGCAAGCCTTTTTAGGTAGGGCTTGAGCTGATCTGCACCAAGGGCGCAGTTAAAGCCCACGCTTAATAGCGGAATATGAGATATTGAGATCAGGAACGCCTCGACAGTTTGCCCACTTAAAGTACGCCCGGAAGCATCGGTAATTGTACCGCTTACCATAATAGGAATATTTACGCCTAATTCGTCTTTCACTTCCTCTATAGCAAAAAGGGCAGCTTTAGCATTTAGGGTATCAAAAATAGTTTCTACAAGTAGTATATCGGCGCCACCATCTATAAGTGCTTTTACCTGCTGTTTATAAGCAATTAAAAGATCATCAAAGGTTACGGCACGGTAGCCGGGATCATTAACATCGGGGCTCATGCTGGCGGTCCGGTTTGTAGGTCCAATAGAGCCTGCAACAAAACGTGGCTTATTTGGGTTGGCAGCGGTAAATTCATCAGCTACTTCTTTCGCGATTTTAGCCGACTCATAGTTTAGCTCATAAACAATGTCTTCCAGATGATAATCTGCCATACCTATTGTTGTGCCAGAGAAGGTATTTGTCTCTACAATATCAGCACCAGCCTCAAAGTACTGGCGGTGCACGTCCTTAATAGCATGTGGCTGGGTAATGGAAAGCAAATCGTTATTGCCCTTAAGCGAATGTGGAAAATCTTTAAACCGCTCACCGCGAAAATCTTCTTCAGAGAAATTGTAGCGCTGTAGCATGGTACCCATTGCCCCGTCGAGCACAAGTATGCGACTGTTAAGAGCATCGTATATTTTAGACATAATTTTTTTAGTCTTAATGTTATAAGCCGAAATTTGAAAGTGCTTATGTAAGCAGCCTTCAGCTTCGTTTAAAAAATATGTCATCAGGATAGTTGGAGGAAATATTATAAATATTTCGTGAGTTATCTATCTGCGCATGTGCGTAGTAGAATTTAGCACCTTCTTTAAAGTTTAAAGGGTTGCTAAGGCTTCAACGGGTCTATTCCCTCTGCCTTTCGTGATAACATGTCATTGTGTTTAAGAACAGCACAAAGTAACGAAACAAATCAATAGGATGCAAATTTGTTTGATCTACAATATCAAACTTCTGTATGAATGTATTTAAAGGTGCATCACTATAACACAGCAATTAGTGTACCTTTACCCCCTCATACCGCACAATGCAGTATACAGATAACACACGAAAAATGAAGACATTTAAATCATACCTAAATTCGTCTGTAGCCGAAGACAGGAATCAGTTTCACATTATTGTAATAGGCGATGTTGCCGAAATTGAAGATCCTGAAGAAGGTAAATGGGTAGCAAGCGGCGTTATGGATTACTGGAAGAGGGTTGAAAAACCGACTTATGATGACACAAAACATCAGCTGCACCTGGCACGTAAAAAGCATGTACACACGGTGCTAAGAAAAATATCATGGCATGTAAACGGTTTTAAAAATGATAAAAATGCCATAAACAATAACCTTAACGGCGTAGAAAGCGCAAAGAATATTGCCAGGGCTATCGTAAAACTTCCTGAAGATAAATCTTTAGAAATTGTACCTAACGAAAATGCACTTACTATTTTAGCAGGCATTGACTACCTGCCTAATAAATGTAAAATATTTGTTTTTAAGATTGCAAATAGTACTTTGTAATAGCATTATTTGTGTGATTGTCGCGCTCCGTTGCACTACGCTCGCAATGACAGCGACGGGTATTGTCGGCGCTTACTGAGCCCCCCCGTACACTAATTGTCATTGCGAGGCACGAAGCAATCTCCCTCAATTAACTTAATACGCCAAGTCTTTCTGCTTTGCTGCAACTTCAATAATACCATCATACAGGGCCGTAGCAGCAGCTTCTTTATTGCCCGTTATAGGGTTAATAAATTTGTGAGTTAAGCCGCGGCTATCGCTTAAAAATTTAATTCCCTTTTCAAAACTGTCCGGCAGGAAAGGCAGGCTTTCATTTATTGAAACTATATTAAATCCGTTTTTTATTAGTTCAGGATACTCAGCAGCAAGGGCCGCACTTGGGGTGGCGTCTACTGCAATAAGGTTTTCAAGATCGTTATAAACTGCATACTCTATTACATCTTCCAGCTTAAAGGGTATAGCAAATTGTATAAAGTTTGCCTCCCAGGAAAAATCTGCACCTTCCTTTTCAAAGAAAGCGACACTGCTGTTAGTTATAATGGGGAACCTTAACTGAGGTGTGCCTTTAGCACTGGCATTTTTACTGCCTTTTACTACTTTATTTATTAGTGCACTACCGGTATTTCCTATTCCGAACAGAACTACATTTATTATTTGAGACATGGTATCTACTTTTTTAAATTAAAAAGAAACTGCCTTTGTTGCCGAGACAAAGGCAGCTCTTAAACAAACAAACAAAAAACAACTTAAAAACAATATAATCAATCTGCAGGGCGCGGCTTCCCGCAACAGCATTTAATGATTATTAAAAACTGCTCCCGGTCGGGTTAGTCAGATTACCGGGAACAGCTTGCAAACAAACCGACAACACATTTATTTTTAAAGAACTTAAATAAGCAGTAATAAAAAAGCCCTCCTGGCATTGTTACCAAAAGGGCTTTACAGTTTTTGAACTATAAACTAAAAGATATGACTCTTTCGCTTTTGGATACGGCGTTGTTGTGTGCACATGCAAGACTTACAACACATAATATTATAAAAAGCTAAATTTTTCATTTTGTTATTTTCTTTTCCTTAACCCCTCCTGATGTAAGGAGGGGCGGCAGGGTGAACACTAATTATTACTTACGGGGCAAAAAAAAACCTCCCGTGGTGCGGAAGGCTTTTTGCTTATATTTTAAAAACTTAAAATCAGGCAATGGTGCTATCCGCAGGAAGGTTCCGGCATCATACAACACTTATTGCAAATATTAAATTTCATCTTGTTCTTTTTTCGTTTCACAAACTTCCAAACTATTTCTTAATCTGCCAAACGAAAAACGAAAATTTAACATATATAAGTTCCAGGACACTACAACGTCCTGCATGTTAACTCATTTAAAAGGTTTGGTTAATTAAAAACCGCCCGCATATTTTTTATTCCGATATGGTTTTATACCTTTGCAGCGAATAATGAAGAGGAAAGATTTGTACTGATTGCAACCTCAATAAAAAATGCTAAAGCAGGACTTTCCTCCCTTTAGCTTTATTGCAGTCACTTTTCTCTACTAAATTAATAGACTATATACTATGGCATATTTATTTACGTCAGAATCAGTGAGCGAAGGGCATCCTGATAAAATTGCTGACCAGATTTCGGATGCGCTTATTGACAACTTCCTCGCTTTCGACCCTGAAAGTAAAGTAGCCTGCGAAACGCTTGTTACAACAGGCCAGGTTATACTTGCCGGTGAAGTTAAATCTAAAATTTATCTTGATGTTCAAACTATAGCACGCGACGTTATACGCAAAATTGGCTACACTAAAAGCGAATATATGTTTGAGGCAAACTCCTGCGGTGTGCTTTCGGCAATACACGAGCAATCTCAGGACATTAACCAGGGTGTAGACCGCCAAAACAAAGAAGATCAGGGCGCAGGCGACCAGGGTATGATGTTTGGTTACGCAACTAACGAGACCGAAGATTATATGCCACTGGCATTAAACTTAAGTCACAAGCTGTTACAGGAACTTGCTGCTTTAAGGCGTGAAAATAATGAGATCACTTATTTGCGACCTGATGCTAAAAGCCAGGTAACACTAGAGTATGATGATACTAACAGGCCGGTACGCATAGATGCTATTGTTGTTTCTACCCAGCATGATGATTTTGATGAAGAGCCTGCAATGCTTGCTAAGATCAAAAAAGATATTATAGAGATACTGGTTCCTCGAGTTGTTAAAAATAATCCTGCCCATGCTCACCTCTTTAACGATGATATAAAATACCATATAAACCCTACAGGCAAATTTGTAATAGGCGGGCCTCACGGCGATACCGGACTTACAGGCCGTAAAATTATTGTAGATACTTATGGTGGTAAAGGTGCCCATGGTGGAGGGGCATTTTCTGGTAAAGACCCAAGTAAAGTAGACCGTAGTGCCGCTTATGCTACCCGCCACATAGCTAAAAACCTGGTAGCTGCCGGTGTTGCCGATGAGATACTTGTTCAGGTGTCTTATGCTATTGGTGTTGCTAAACCTATGGGTGTGTATATAAACACTTATGGTACAGGAAAACTTGACCTGACCGATGGTGAGATCGCAAAAATAGTTGAAGATATATTTGACCTTCGACCCTATTTTATAGAACAGCGACTTAAACTTCGTAACCCTATTTATAGCGAGACTGCTGCCTACGGACATATGGGCCGCAAGCCAGAAACCGTAACCAAAACCTTTACTGCACCTAATGGTGATGTAAAAACTTTGGAAGTAGAACTATTTACCTGGGAAAAACTTGATTATGTAGATACAGTAAAAGCTGCTTTTAATTTATAGTCTGCCTATCATAAACAATATAAGGGGTGTCTAAACGGCATCCCTTTTTTAGTTCTATAATTTGTATGCAAAGGTTGACAATAAATTAGATTATAGTCCTTGATAATATATATCTAATTATTTAACAATTATTTAAATACATTCATTATATTTACTTTGACATTAAAGTATTTATCATGGAATTATTAACAAGAGAGGGAGTTATTCATAACAAACTCGTCGATTTTGAAAATGGGCTTAAGATTCTGCAAAAGGAGAATAGGGAAGCATTAGACGGTGCTGATTTAAAGCATGCGTGCCAACCCTACATATCTGTAAAAGTATCGGGAATAAATTACAGAAAATACATACCGGAAAAAATAAAGAAAAAAGTGGAACTGTTGCTTACAAAAATATTTGAATAGCACAAAAAAATACCTTACTCAAAAATAAAACAAAAGGGACTGTCATTAAACAGTCCCTTTGTATTTACTATAATTAAAGCTACCTATTCGGCATCTAAAAATATCGTTTTAAAAGCTTCATTAAGTTTGTCTTTAATTTCTGAAGGCACGTCATTCTTAGGGAAAAGAAGCGCGGGCTGATCGTCGTTTGATTTACCTATCATGTAAACTCTTGACATTGTTTTACCTCTGAAATATTCCATATTATCAACCTTAATTTGTTCTACAAGTAAGCCAAAGGACTCTTTTTTTAGCTGATAATCACTCGCCATAATTTCTCTTTTGTATTTGTTCCTGCAAAGATAGCTGTTTTCTATAAATTACACCAGTAAATATAAGCGGTATCTATAGTAAATAGTAAGTTTAACATATGGTAACGCAATGTTAAAAGCGTAATATTAAAGATGTCAGATTAAACATTTGTGGTTAATTTAACTTACGATAGCCATCCTAGCGCAGCGGTGCTAAAATATAACGTCAGGAATAGAGCTATACTAATAATAAGAGAAAAAACTAAGTACTTATTTGAATATTTTATTGTTCCAAATCTTACTTTAGTCTTGTAAAACATTGCGAGCAACGAAAGAGAGACTATACTTAAAATAGTTATCGCTGACACCGCGTCTCCTAATTTATAAGAAAGTAACTTAACACCAACTATGAATACTACATTTATAAATGGCAGTTTTTTCAGTATATAGTCAGACTTTGTGTGATCTAATTTTCGCATGTGGCAAAATTAATAAATGCGCAATTAAATAGCACATATTTTTTTACATTTACGGGAATATGAAAAACATATTTCTATTCACTGTTTTACTCTGTTTTGCTTGTAAAGCTCAGGAGATTGGTATTCCGGTTAAGTTTATGCAGACTACTAAGACCGCTCCACAACGCTATGTGGGTACCGATGCTTTTGGGTGGGAATATACTATTGCAAATAACGAATTCAGAAAGACAAAAGATGGCAAATCGGTAAAATACCAGAACGTTAGCCTGGGCGAAATATTCAAAGCCGACATACAAAACCCACTGCAAATTGTGCTTTTTTACCGTAAGTTTAATAGCGTGGTATTACTGGACAATCAGCTTAATCAAACTGCTGTTATAAATTTTAGCACTCTTCCTGCAGAACTTATAGCGGAGGCCGCGGGACTGGCTTCTCAAAACCGATTGTGGCTGTATGATATAACTACACAGCAAATAGGATTATATGACCCTTTGCGCAATAACTTCCGTACGCTTACTCCCCCATTTAATGACGGCATTAAGTATTACCAAAGCGACTATAACTATTTCTTCTGGATAGATAATACAGGAAAGTGTTTTGTTGTAAATCTTTTTGGCAAGGTTACCGCGTTAGGCAGTGTTCCAGACTTTAAACAGGCACAAATACTCTCCCCTACTCAAATTCTGTACAGCAACAACAACGGCCTTCACTTGTACAGCCTGCCCGAAAACACACAGAAATTCATTCAGATTAACGAAAAAAGCTTCTCGTCTTTTTACTACGCCTCCCAAATTTTATCTATTTTTACCGATAGCGAAATCATTCAATATAAAATTACTTTTAACTAATGCATATAGCTGTTGCAGGAAATATTGGCGCAGGAAAAACCACTCTTACCGGGCTTCTCGCCAAACAATTTAAATGGGAGCCCCATTATGAAGATGTTGTAGATAACCCTTATCTTGATGACTTTTACCACCAGATGGAACGCTGGTCGTTTAACCTGCAAATTTACTTTTTAAATACAAGACTGAGCCAGATCATGCAATTTCGCGAAAGCGGAAAAAAAATAATACAGGACAGGACCATATATGAGGATGCCTATATTTTTGCTCCTAACCTACATGCTATGGGCCTAATGGCCAACCGTGATTACGAAAACTACAAATCGCTTTTTGACCTTATGGAAGGATTTGTAGGCGCGCCAGATTTGCTTATATACCTGCGCAGCTCTATACCCAATCTTGTAGGGCACATACACAAGCGTGGCAGAGATTATGAAAACTCTATATCTATAGATTACCTGAGCCGCCTTAATGAGCGCTATGAAGCGTGGATACAGGGTTACGATAAAGGGAAATTGCTGATTATAGATGTAGACAAAAATAATTTTGTTGATAACCCGGAAGACTTGGGGGATATTATAAATCGAATCAATGCAGAATTGAACGGGCTATTTTAATCCCAAACGTAATTAGCTTTGATTTGTTTGCTTAAATAGCCATTTATAATTTAACTTGTTGAAAATTAAAATTTTATAGACTTAAAATAACGATATATTAGTTTTTTTCTTTTATTTGTGTTAAAAACAACACCATGAAAAGAATTATTTTAACGTTACTGCTTTTATCTGTTGGATTATCCTACGGGCAAAACTTTTACAATTTTACAGTAAGCCAGTCGGCTTATACAGACCTTACAACACCAACATCTATAAACAATGGTCAGGCATGGTCCCAAGACGAGTTTGGCCCATTCACTATCCCGTTCAGCTTTTCAATACATGGTGAGGCCGTGAATCGATTTTTATTTGAAAGTAACGACTTCGTTTTCCTGACTCCTAATGCCGATCTTGAGGAAGATACTGGTGTTTTTTATAATATGGTTACGGGAGCTTATATTCAGGATCGCACTTACAGCACATCATCATCTACATCAGCGATAAGTTATAAAACCGAGGGTGAAGCAGGCAACAGAATCCTTAAACTTGAAGTAAGGAATGCAGGACTGCTGGATGCTGAATTTTACCATTTTCCTGAGGATCACTTTTATCTTAATTTTCAGGTCTGGTTGTATGAAAGAGGCAATATTATAGAATACAGATATGGCAACCATAATATAACAGATCTTACTGTACTGGATGATGAAGTCCTGGTAGGATTTTTTGATAATATCCACGCATCTATTTTAAATGGAAGCAGCATCCAGCCAACGTACTCTGAACTGAATTCTAATAACCCTCCTGATGAAGAATTTTACCCTATCCTCGAATCATATCCCTCCAGCGGTACTGTATATCGTTTTGCACCAGCATCCATTGCCGGCATTAACACATTTAGCAAAAAGGCGTTTGTACTTTACCCTAACCCGGTTCAGGATAACCTGCATATTACAAAAATCGAGAGCGATGCTAACTACGAAGTGTTTTCTGTTTTAGGAGCTAAGGTACTGTCGGGTACTATATCTGCAGGAGGCTCAACTATTAATGTCGAAAGTTTAGATAAGGGAGTTTACATTATTAAGATAGGCAATGCCGTACAGAAGTTTATCAAACAGTAAGTGATAACCATTTATAAAAAAAATAGAGCCGTTCAGTTGAGCGGCTCTATTTTATAATATGTCGTTGTTGTATTATTTCTTACTATCTAGCGCTTTTATCTTCTCGTCTACTTCGGCACGGGTACCTCTTATTACTTTTTCGTCTGTAATAATCTCATTGTTTTCTCCTTTTACAGATGTTGTAATAGTAGCCGTTACATTTCCATTGCCATCTACTTCTCTATGAATGTCGGTAGTTTCATTTCCGGATTGAGAAACGATAACAGGCTCGCGCTCTATTTCGAAATCAGCAGTGTCTGAAGCACTTTGAGATGTCTTGCTATTGCAGCTAAGCAGTGCCGCAGTCAAGATGGCCAGCAAGCCTAACATTATCCAGTTAATCGACTTTTTTTGCCTGGTAAATCCTGAACGCATCAAGAGTAGTCTTTTAATGCCCAGGGTTAAAATTCCCGCGATGCATAGTACTAACAGTACAACAAGATATTTAGATGCCATAGCTTAAACGTATTAGATAAACCTTTGTAAATATAAATAAAAAAAGCAATACCCTATTTAAGGATATTGCCCAATATATAATGCTGATATTTATTATATAGTAAATAAACCTTCAGGCCTGTCTTCCAGCGCTTCGAAACGTGCAGTACACTCGTCAATCAACTGGTCTGCTTTAGCAGCATCGCCCCAGCCTTTAACCTCAACAGTTTTATTTTCAAGATCTTTATACACACGGAAAAAATGCTCTACTTCTTTAATAAAGTGTACATTAAGATCGCTTAGATCGTTCATTTTGCATGCAATAGGGTCAGATACAGGCACACAGATAATTTTCTCATCTTCACCTTTATCATCTGCCATATAAAAAACGCCGATAGGCTTCACTTCAACAACGCAGCCCGGAAAAGAAGGCTCTGTAAACCACACAAGAACATCAAGAGGATCACCATCAAGAGCAAGTGTTTCAGGGATAAAACCGTAATCTGCAGGGTACATCATAGACGAATAAAGCATCCTGTCAAAACGCATCCTTTTTAATTTAAAATCATATTCATATTTATTCCTGCTACCTCTTGGTATCTCTATAAGTGCATCAAATGTTTTTGTTGAAGACATTGTAAATGTTTTTTGTTATGGTGCAAAAATAGTATAAAAAAAATAGGGTGCAAATGTTAAAAGCCTAAATGATATGACCTTCGGGGAGTTAACATTTTTTTAACCCAACTACAACGTTATAACCTATTTACTACATTAAGTGGCTATCTAAAAGAAGAAGCCAAAGGAAGCTTTCACCGTAAATTTACTGGCTCCCGGCATGTCGAGATAGCTGCCTCTCCATGCAGCGTCTATACGCAGTACTTTAAATATATTTCCTACACCTGCATGGTATTCCCAATACACATCCTGTGGGGAACGGTATATTAAGTTAGAGGCGTTTATATCTATATTTTTTTGAGATACCGTACCATAAATTCCTTTTATACCTATTATCTCTCTCAGGTTAAGATTCCTTAATCCCGGTATGCGCGAGAACAGCCTGCCATTAAAATTATGTTCTAAATGCAATGACACATATTCATCGGTCACAAACTCGTAATAATCCAAAAGGTTGTACGTATTCTCAATTAAAAAGTACGACTGGTTGCCGGGCACTACACCCATAAGCCCCAACGGCACGGTCCCGAATATCTTGCCGGCCTCGAAGGTTGTAAATAACCTTCCGAAGCCGCCCACAAGTACAGGCTGGCGGTAATAGAACTGCAACTTTTGGTAATCGAAATCACTATTAAATATACCTTTTATACCCTGCGAATAATTTAGGAACAAGCGGGCATAATTATAATCAACATCAGATCTTTCCACACCATACCCAATAGTTCTTCGTTTAGGCGTATAGTCTATCATAAAGCCATACTCATACTGCTTGGTAAATCCATTGGTGCCTTTACTGTGGTCTAACGGGTCTAACCAGTAATCAAGGCTGAATAATTTAGGATCGGCCGATTTTAAGGTACGGTAGTTAAAGCTCGTCCTTAAAATAAGATTTTTTACAGGCTCTATTTCTGCAGAGAATGTACTGAAGTTGATAGACGTCAATTGATTGTTGCTTCCGCTGGCGAACAATGATGACGAGGCAAAACTTCTGCCCAAAACATCGTTTGTAGCTGTAAGGCTTACCCCTATCTGTTCTATATCGCGCCTGTTACCGCCCGATAGAATAATGCGGTTCTTTTTATCTACCATCCACTTACCCGATATACCATATTTAAACTGGTTATCTTTAAAACCGTAAGCGGTATAGCCCTCAATCCTCCAGGGGTCGTTTTGCCCAAAATACGTACGGCCACCGGTACGCAACCTTAGCCCTTCAATAACATTATAGCCTACAGTACTAAATATTGGGCCATAATCAAAATGATCCATCTGATAGTATCCACTGCTCAGTGTACCCACAAGCGTATACATGCGCCTGAACTTAGGTACGGTCTTTAGCGTATCGAGCATCTTATAAACGCCCTTCTCGTCCTTATTCAGCGATTCAAAGCGGTTTTCATCCCAAAACTCATCACTCTTGCCATAAATGGTCTCATCGTTAAAGTTTACATCGGCTGCATAAAATTCGTCAGGCTTCTTTTTATCAAAGATATAATCCCTAAATAGCGTTGTACGTTTACCATACACGCCTTTAGAAGTTTCTTTCTTATTAAGCGCAAAATCGCTCATCATGTGGTCGCGCTTAAGCAGGAATACTGAGTCGTTAAGCACATCAAAATCCTGTTCTATATAAATATCTTTAACCCAGTTAATGTTGGCACTTTTACTGGCAGACATAGCGATTTTCTTAATGGCAAATGTAGTATCGTTAACCCAGAAGTTACCTTTAAAGGTAAGCTCTGCCTTACGCCGTGGGTAAAACACAATGTTATAGCACCATTTGTTCTCTATATAAGAACTATCGGCAAGTACATAATTGTACACATTTATACCGGTACGCGATAACGGACTTACAAAGTCCTTATCGAAAAATTTAAGGTAATTATCATAAATGTCGTACTGGGCGTAAAGGTCTTTTATAAATGCCAATATCTGCTGATTGTTATCAAAGCCCGATGTTTTATTAGCCGATACCTTTTCTTTCTTCCTGGCGGCCACATTGTCGCCATACACCTTGCTCAGCGCTTCATTTATAAAGATAGGAAGGTATGTTTTACCTGTAACGCTCGAAGTATCTACCTGGTCAAAAATAAATTCCATGCCCTTAAACAGCTTGCTCTTCATCATGGCACTGTCTACAGTATTAAGGTCAAATTCTACCTTTTCGTACTTATCATACTCATACTGCTTAAACATGTTAAGACCGTTCTTGCGACGGCGTTCCCATATTTTGCGGAGTATATCTATAGCAGGATTATTTTTCTTAGAGGTCTTACCGGCATAGAGTACTACTTCCTTAAGCTCATTAGCTTCAGAAAGAACAACTTTCATATTGTACGTAACGTTCTTTTCCAGGTGAACTTCTTTTGGCGCGAAGCCCACAAAGGTTACGGTGAGATCTGTATAACTGGTTTGAGATTCCAGGTAATACTTTCCGTTCTCATCTGTAATCGTACCCTCGTTAGTCCCTTTAAAATAGACATTTACATATGGTAGGGGCTGGTTTGTATCGTCGTATACAACTCCGCTAACCTTAGTTTGAGCAAGCGCAGTAATTGTAAATATAAAGAATGCGCACAAGGCAAGCAGTAACTTTCTTTTCATATACCTTATAAAACAAAAAACTTCATCATTTAGTATGATGAAGTTTCAAATATAGAGCATTAATTTGAAAATATGAAGATGTATTAATTTGAAAATGCCAATTAAATCATAATACAATTAGATAGGCATTTTTACGTAAATTCCTGCAGCCTTTTGTACTTAAAATAGCCGGGGCTACACGTTCAAATCTTTAAATTTTCAAACTATAAAATTATTTTTTATACATAACCTTTTTTACTGCTTTTACAACGTCTCCCGCATTAGGCAACCATTCTTTTAAAAGAGCCGGAGAATAAGGTGCAGGGGTATCGGCAGTAGTAATTCTTTGTATAGGTGCATCAAGGAAATCAAATGCCCTTTCCTGCACAATATAAGTAATCTCAGATGCTATACTTCCAAAAGGCCATGCCTCTTCAAGTATAACAAGCCTGTTCGTTTTTTTAACCGATGTAAGGATGGTTTCATGATCCATAGGGCGGATAGTCCTAAGATCAATAATCTCACAGCTTATGCCATCTTTAGCAAGTTCATCGGCAGCAGCGTAAGCTTCCTTGATGATTTTACCAAAAGATACGATAGTAACATCTGTACCTTCACGTTTAATATCGGCAACACCAAGAGGGATAGTATATTCTCCATCAGGCACCTCACCTTTGTCTCCGTACATTTGCTCAGACTCCATGAAAATAACAGGGTCGTTATCACGAATGGCCGATTTAAGAAGTCCTTTACAGTCGTAAACGTTAGACGGTACAACTACTTTAAGTCCCGGGGTGTTTGCATACCAGTTCTCGAAAGCCTGAGAGTGCGTAGCACCAAGCTGACCGGCAGAAGCCGTAGGCCCGCGGAAAACGATGGGGCAGTTAAACTGGCCTGCGCTCATCTGGCGGATTTTTGCCGCGTTGTTTATTATCTGGTCTATACCCACAAGGGCAAAGTTGAATGTCATAAATTCTACAATAGGCCTGTTACCGTTCATGGCACTACCTACTGCTATACCGGCAAAACCAAGCTCGGCTATAGGGGTATCTATAACCCTCTTTGGGCCAAACTCATCAAGCATTCCCTTAGATGCTTTATAAGCACCATTATATTCGGCAACCTCTTCACCCATTAAATATATAGCTTCGTCACGGCGCATTTCTTCGCTCATGGCTTCGCACACAGCTTCCCTAAATTGTATAGTTCTCATGTAATTATATTTCACGTATTAAATGAAACGCAAAAATAAAAATTTTAATCAATATTTCGGGCTATTTCTCAGCTAAAAACAAGTAACCGCAAAATTAGTTTTAAGGTTAAAGCCTATTTATTTTTTTATACAGTGTATCGTCAGCTTTTTTCAGGTAAACAAAAGTATTGTTCTCATAACCTTTACAAACAATATCTGTCATACTTCTATTGGCATCGTTATTTAAACCTGAAAAATAATTTTTGACTGTCGCATAAAAACCACTCACAAAATGAGATTCTTTTCTACCGGTATTTATATCGATATAATCTATTTTTGCATTGTTTCCTTTGTCAAGGTACGCTATGAGGTAGCCGGTTAAATTTTCTTTCTTTAATAACTGACCTGAACTTAGATCATCTTCTTTACCAAACAACGTGATCATGCCTACATTTTTATCAGCGTAATTAACGTCTATAACCTTTACTATATCCTTAAATTTATCATGTGGCAGCTCAAGCCGTCCGTAAGTACTAAATTTTTCGTCACTATCCCGAACATAATCAAGCTTATAAATCTGACCGTTTTTTAATTGGATTGAAGAAGTTTTATTTGGTGCCATTCCGCTATTTATAGCTTCCTGATAAGACATACAGGAAGTGTCTTTTTTAGAGCATGATAACAACGTTATACACAGTACAAGTACAATTATTTTCATTGCTTTAATATTTAAGATGCTGCAAATTAAAATTTTAATCAATATTTGGGGATATTTCTCAGGTAAAAACAACCTATTTAAAAATTCGTGCTTTTAGCTAATCTTACTAATTTTTCGATATAAGGTGTCGTTAGTTTTGCTTATAAAAATAATTTTGTTACTGTCAAATCCTTTCAGGACTATATCTATCGTACAAGGATTCTTAACATTACTCGGTAATTTGGAAAAATAATTAATTACAGTTGCATAATAAGCACTTACCAAGTGGGATTCTTTTTTACCTGTAGCAAAATTATAATGGTCAAGCATTGCATTATTATTTTTATCAAGGTAAGCCACTGCATATCCATTAATATTCTCATGTTTTAATAACTCACCCTTAGCAATGTCATCATTTTTGCCAAACAGGGTTATTTTTGCTACATCTTTTAAACTATAATCCTTATTTATAATGCTGACTATTTCTTTAAATTTCTCCAAAGGCAGCTCAACCCGTCCGTAAGTACTAAATTTTTCGTCACTATCCCGAACATAATCAAGCTTATAAATCTGACCGTTTTTTAATTGGATTGAAGAGGTTTTATTTGGCGCTATTCCGCTATCGATAGCTTCCTGATAAGACATACAGGAAGTGTCTTTTTTAGAGCATGATAGCAACGTTATACACAATACAAGTACAATTATTTTCATTGCTTTAATATTTAAGATGCTGCAAATTAAAATTTTAATCAATATGCAGGGATATTTGTAGAGCAAAAACAACTAATTTAGAAATAAGTATATTAATATGCTTTTATACCCAACCTATCCACAAATTCATAATGAAAAAAATACTGATATTATGCTTATTGCTTTTTGCTTTCCCGGGTTTCTCTCAAAGCTTAAAAGCTACCTATACGGCCGGTGTTATTATAAAACCCAACGTTGAAGTTCCCTCATGGTTTATACCACGAATATATTCTTATGAGTTCTGCGATGGCAAATCGATCACCACGATGATATCGGGCCCTGTACCCGGGCCTAATGTTCAGAGCCCTACGGAAGATATCTTTTATAAAGACTTAAGTGCAGGCAGCTATCACTGGGAAATTACGATTGGAGGCGACAGTTACAGTGTAAGAGACAAACTCCCCGATTTTAAATGGAAAATTTTACCGGAGACCGAGGCGCTCAACGGTTATAAGTGCAACAAGGCTACGGGAATGGCAGGAACAATGCCCATTACAGCATGGTTTTGCCGCGAATTCAACGTGCAGGATGGTCCTAACAGGTATTGCGGGCTGCCAGGATTGATTTTAAAGATAAATATAAACGACAACACAGAGATTGTTGCTACAGGGATCGAAACATCGAACAAAGTAATATCTATCATAGAGCCTGCTGCCAAAAGCCCCATCATAAGTTTTCAGGATATGGAACAGTTGGTTAACGAAGGTATTAAATAGTTACAAGTACCAAACAGCATAGAAATTCTCAATTAAATCCATTTAAAACCGCTATTTTTATTGTAATTTAATTTTTTAGATTAAATTATTAGAAAAAGCATATTTAATATGCGTGCATACAATTTTATTTAAATAAAATTATTAACTTCGCTATATCGATATATCAAACCTTATAATCTTATAATAATGAAAATATTAGTCTGCATCAGCCACGTGCCCGATACTACTGCAAAAATTAACTTTACCAACGGCGATACAGAGTTTGATGCCAGCGGTGTACAATTTGTTATTAACCCTAACGATGAGTTTGGCTTAACGCGCGCCATCTGGTTTAAAGAGCAGGCGGGTGCTACTGTAACGGTAGTGAACGTAGGTGGTGCAGATGCCGAAGCTACACTTCGCAAAGCACTTGCTATTGGCGCCGATGAAGCTATTCGTATTAACACTACCCCTACTGATGGATTTTTTGTTGCCAAGCAACTTGCAGAGGTTGTAAAAAGCGGCGGATACGACCTTGTTATTGCCGGAAAAGAGTCTTTAGACTACAACGGCGCAATGGTACCGGGTATGCTTGCAGGCCTTGCAGGATACGATTTTGTAAACGGATGTATAAAGCTTGATGTTAACGGCAGCGATGTTACCGCAGTGCGTGAAATAGATGGTGGTAAAGAAACCATTAGTGCTAAACTACCTCTTGTTGTAGCAGGACAAAAAGGGCTTGTAGAAGAAAAAGACCTAAGGATACCTAACATGCGTGGTATTATGCAAGCCCGGACAAAAGCGCTTACTGTGCTGGAGCCTATTGCTGCAACCGCTACTACCAAGGCTGTGAAGTTTGAGAAACCTGCTCCAAAATCGGCAGTTAAGCTCATCAGCCCGGACAACCTTGACGAGCTGGTTAATTTACTGCACAACGAAGCTAAAGTAATTTAAAGAGGTATTTTGGGTATTTGGTAATTTGTTGATTAGAATATCAGCCTCCAAATAACCGAATTTTCGAATTAACAAATAAACAGAAAAGACATGTCTATACTTATATATGCTGAATCAGCAGAAGGCAAATTTAAAAAAACAGCGTTTGAGCTTGCTTCTTATGCTAAAAAAATAGCAGCAGAAACCGGCACGACGGTAACGGCGGTAACTATTAATGTGAGCGATGCGTCTGCCCTTGCGGCTTATGGCGTAGATAAAGCGCTTAACGTAAATACAGATAAGCTTAAAGCGTTCAATGCAAAAGCCTATGCAGATGTTATTAAACAGGCTGCTGCAAAAGAGTCGGCTAAATTTATATTGTTCTCATCTAATACAGACAGCCTTTACATAGCACCGCTTATAGCCGTAGGGCTTGAGGCGGGTTACGCGAGCAATGTAGTTGGGCTGCCACAAAGCATCTCACCTTTCCAGGTAAGAAGGCATGCATTTTCAAATAAAGCATTTACCGTTACAGAGATTACAACAGATGTAAAGGTTCTTGCTATTGGTAAAAACTCTTTCGGACTTGTAGAGTCGGCTTCGAGCCTGTCTCAGGAAGATTTTTCTCCGTCGCTTAACGATAATGACTTTACAGTTAAGGTAGAATCATCAGAAAAAGTAACAGGTAAAGTGACCATAGCCGATGCCGAAGTTGTAGTATCTGGCGGGCGCGGACTAAAAGGCCCTGAAAACTGGGGACTATTAGAAGACCTTGCATCTGCACTTGGCGCAGCTACAGCCTGTTCTAAACCGGTAAGCGACCTTGGCTGGAGGCCTCACAGCGAGCACGTGGGCCAGACAGGTAAGCCCGTTGCAGCTAACCTTTATATTGCACTTGGTATCTCCGGGGCTATACAGCACATTGCGGGTATTAACTCGAGCAAGGTAAAAGTGGTTATTAACGCCGATGCCGATGCGCCTTTCTTTAAAGTAGCCGACTACGGAGTGGTAGGTGATATATTTGAAATCGTTCCTAAACTGACCGAAAAAATAAAAGCCTTTAAGGCACAGAACTCATAATTTATTTTTAAATTGTGCCCTCAAAAGGGCTATCGGGAAAAATGATAGTTATATCTTTGCCCGATAGCCTTTTTCGTATTTTAGGACCCACCAGACATGAGCTTAGTAAAACTAAATATTAAGGGAATTTCGTATAGCCAAACCCAAAACGGAGCTTACGCCCTTATACTTAATGAAGTAGATGGCGAACGAAAATTGCCCATTGTTATTGGCGCTTTCGAGGCCCAGTCTATTGCGATCGCGTTAGAAAAAGAGATAAAGCCGCCAAGGCCTCTTACCCATGACCTTTTTAAAAATTTCGCCGACCGTTTTGATATTGTTGTCAAGCAAGTTATCATTCATAAACTGGTTGATGGCGTGTTTTTTTCTAGCATTATTTGCGAACGCGATAAAATTGAAGAGATCATAGATGCCCGCACCAGCGATGCTATTGCATTAGCATTACGCTTTAGCGCACCTATTTTTACCTACAAAAACATACTCGACAAAGCCGGGATTTACTTGAAGATAAATCCTGAACAGGGCGAAGAGGGAACGCATAATGATGATGATGTTCTTTCTGCCCCCGAAACTTTTGGCACAGAGACATCTGTTTCCGGCGAAGGGTACTCCCAATATACATTACAGGAACTGCACGAACAGCTTGAAAGTGCTGTACAGAACGAAGACTACGAACTGGCCGCAAAAATTCGTGATGAAATTTCTAAGAGAGAATCATAAACGTTATTTGGTCATATGTTGATTCGGTTAATCAATATTCGACTTACCAAATTAACATGTAACCCGCATAAATCAGAACAGCCATCCTCAAAAGGGATGGTTGATTTCTTTGTGGATAACCCTTCCTGCACAACATTTCAAAAAATACATTATTGCGTATCTTTGCGACGTGATCGGTTATTCCAGATAATCGAATTACCAGATAAAAAATCCACAGAAAATGAAACAATATTTAGATTTAGTAAAGCATGTTTTGGAGAATGGCGCCCAAAAAGGCGACCGCACCGGTACGGGTACCAAGAGCGTTTTTGGGTACCAGATGCGTTTTGACCTGAGTGAGGGCTTCCCGATGGTTACAACTAAAAAACTGCACTTAAAATCTATTATATACGAGCTGTTGTGGTTTCTTAACGGCGATACTAACATTAAATACCTAAACGATAACGGCGTAAAGATTTGGGATGAGTGGGCCGATGAAAATGGCAATCTTGGTCCGGTATATGGTGCACAGTGGCGCAACTGGGACAATAGAGAAATAGACCAGATTACTGAGCTTATAGAAACACTCAAAACCAACCCTAACAGCCGCCGTATGCTTGTTAGCGCATGGAACCCAAGGGTATTGCCGGATACATCGCAATCTTTTGCTGATAACGTAGCCGAAGGTAAAGTGGCCCTCCCACCCTGCCACGCATTTTTTCAGTTTTATGTGAGCGATGGCAAACTTTCATGCCAGCTGTACCAGCGTAGTGCCGATATATTTCTTGGCGTTCCATTTAACATAGCATCTTATGCACTGCTTACCATGATGATAGCGCAGGTATGCGGGTATGCACCCGGCGATTTTATTCACACCTTCGGCGATGCGCACATTTACAACAACCACATGGAGCAGCTGGAACTGCAGCTAAGCCGCGAGCCTAAGCCCTTACCTAAAATGGTGTTGAACCCTGACGTTAAAAATATTTTCGACTTTAAATTCGAAGATTTTACTCTCGAGAATTACGAACCCCATCCTCACATTAAAGGCGCAGTTGCGGTATAATTAATACCTATATAATACAGGCCTGTTGTACTTGTCGCAACAAGTTTTTTTTATACTAAATGGAAGGTAGTAATACGGATATTTTACCACTAAGGACACAATGTTTTCACAAAGGACACAAAGCTAATCCATTATTTTTTGCATAAAGGTGATACTGCAATTTGGCATTGAAGAACACAAAGCATTGCCTACATGCTTCGTGCTCTCGGCCTGCTACAGGCAGATTTAGCTTAAAGGCATTAACAACTAGAGCTTTGTGCTCTTTGTGAAAACATTGCACCCCTCGTGGTTAAGCCTTCATAGACTTACCCAACATATGCATGTTTCCTAAAATAAAGCTAAACGGTAAAAATGCCTGCTGAATTTTGCTATCTTAGTATCGCAATTAATAATTTATGGAAAAGAACCAACAGGAACTATTTGAATATGCACGCAAAAGGGTAAAGCAAAAAAAGCGCGTTTACCTGCATTTTATATTGTTCTTTGTGAGCAGTGTTTTTTTATTTATTATTAATAAGGTGCTTAAAATAGATGAGAACGAAGACTGGTACCTGTGGGGCATAACCGCCTGGGGCTTTATTTTTGTGTTGCATTTTATGAAGGTGTTTGTAACCGAAAGTTTTATAAACAAAACATGGGAGCGCGAACAAATAGAAATGCTGGTGGCCCGCCAGGAACGCCGCATAGACCAGCTCGAAAAAAAATTAGATAAAGATCATGCTGCTTCAGCTACCACTACTCCACCTACTACCTCTGTATAATGACTATTACCCTTATAGCTGCCGCTGCAGAAAATAATGCCCTTGGCAAAGACAACCAGATGATATGGCGCCTGCCGGACGACTTTAAACGCTTTAAACAACTTACCACAGGCCACTACATAATTATGGGGCGCAAAACCCTGGAGAGTATGGACGGCCCGCTGCCTAACCGCACTAATGTGGTTATTACCCGTCAGGAAAAATACACCCATGAGGGCTGCACGATTGTAAACAGCCTCGATGAAGCCCTCGCTGCATGCCCGCAAAACGAAGAAATATTCATAATAGGTGGTGGCGAAATTTACAAGCAAAGCATTGCCAAAGCCGATAAAATAGAACTGACCCGCGTATTAGGCATCGCTCCCGAAGCGGATGCTTATTTCCCTGAGATCAACCCCGCCGACTGGAACCTTACCGCAAGTGTTTTTCATGGTAAAGATGGAAAACATAGTTTAGAGTTTGTGTATGAGACATGGGGCAGGAAGTAGTCATAGTATGGTGCATTTTTCTTAAGTTGCATAAAATTTGAGCAAATGGGATTCGGGTTTAATTTGTTTGTTATTTTTATACTGCTTCCATTAATAATATTATTGCTTATTTTATGGTTGATTTCTAAAAGAAAGATATTTGGTCAAACTATAGCTTTTATTATTGTTGGAATAATAGCCATGACAATTCTATTCTCAATCTTTCAGTTCCTTACAAGTAAAAAAGTACTTGATAAAGATGATTATTATGGCAAGTATACAATTGATAAGAGCTACTTTCCGGGTAAGCAGGCTCGATGGCAGTACGACACTTTCAGGTTTGAGATAAAAGATAATGACTCTATTTATTTTTACGTTACTGATAAAGATAAGATAAGGAAAACTTATAAGGGAACTATTTCAACCAATAAAATTCATCAGTCTGAGCGATTAGCCATCCACCTGCAGCAGCCCACGTATCATGTACTAACAACTAATCCTACTATATACCGTAGCGTATGGGGTTTTAAGTTGGTTTTTAATTCGCCTAAATTCAGCAATATGTATTTTAAAAAAGGGGAATGGGAAGCACAGTAAAAAAAGATATGTAAATTACTATCATATATTTAAACAATTTAAATATGAAACGCTTTGCCTACTTTTTTTTTGTTTCATTACTATTTTCTTTTTTAGGGTGTAAAAAAGATTTGTTCTCAAATCCTGATATACATTCTGAAGCCAAGCAAGAGCAGTTGGTAGACGATAAAACCATATATGAATTTTTAAATAGCGTTATAGTTACCGACTCATCTTATAAATATTCAAACACAGTAGTGGGAAGCATTGGATCTTTATGGCTTGAAAAATCAGATTCGCTCCAACTACTTAAAGCCGATACTATATTTAGCGAAGAAGATGCTCATTTTATTTTTAAACAGGCTCGCATGAAACATTTTTATAATGTGGACAGGAACGAGCTATGTCAAGGCAAAAATGTAATTTATTTAGATGAAAAGATAGTCTTTGGAGATGAGGGATCTAAATATTGGAGTGAACTTCGTAAAAAGTACGGGTCGATGTATATAATGACAATTCCGGTTTTTTCATTAGATAAAAATACTGCAATGATCTCAACATCTCATCAATGTGGTTCTCAATGCGGAACCGGAGCTACCTATGTCTATAAAAAATATAATAACCATTGGCGATTAATAGCCACCTGGAATAAATGGGTTAGTTAATCGTCTCATTTTAATTTCGATTTATTGTATCTTAACATTACCGGCTTTTACAATACCATTAACAAAACTTATTTTATCTTTGTTGCGTAAAATAGTGTAATGTCGCAAAATATAACTCCTTATAAAGATTCCGGTCTGGGCAAGAAAGAGCAGGTAGCCCAAATGTTTGATACCATAAGCGGAAATTATGACGGGTTAAACCGCGTAATATCCTTTGGTATTGATGTTAAATGGCGCAAAAAAGTGCTTAAGCTCGTTGCTGCTAAAAATCCCAACACAATACTGGACATTGCTACCGGAACCGGCGACCTTGCCATACTTATGGCAACCACAAATGCTAAAGAGATTATTGGTGCCGATATCAGCGAAGGCATGATGGAAGTAGGCCGAAAAAAAGTGACTGAAAAAAATCTCGACGGACGCGTTCAGTTGGTTTATGGAGACAGCGAGAAGCTGCCATTTGCCGATAATTATTTTGATGCCATTACTGTAGCCTTTGGTATCCGTAATTTTGAGACGCTCGAAAAAGGCCTTAGTGATATACTCAGGGTACTTAAGCCGGGCGGCATTTTTGTGATACTGGAAACATCTGTACCCACTAAATTTCCTTTTAAACAAGGCTATAAACTGCATTCAAAATTTGTCCTTCCGCTTATAGGGCGATTGTTCTCTAAAGACCGCGAAGCCTACTCGTATCTTAGCGAATCGGCTTCTGTTTTTCCGTATGGTGAAAAACTGAACAATATTTTACGTAAAATTGGGTTTATAGAGGTTAAGGATATGCCACAAACCTTTGGTGTAGCCACCATTTATTCGGCATCAAAACAATAAAATGAGGAAAATTCTTATTTACATACTCCTGCTGTGTGGCCTTTGTGCCCAAGCGCAGTTTGGCACCAATGTTTTTGGTAAAGACCCCATTACCAATCTTGAAAATTTTGATAAGCAGCGCGTGCACTGGGGTTATTTTCTGGGCTTTAACAGCTACGATTTTAAATTTGATTATAAAACAAATCCGGGTGTAGACATTAAGTCGAAAACCACAACAGGCTTTAACGTGGGGCTTGTAGGTAACCTGCGCCTTTTTGAATATATCGACCTTCGTTTTGAACCGGGATTATACTATACCCAGCGCGACCTTACCTTTACAGGCCCGGACCTTATTGAAGCTTCTGACAGGTTAAGGCAGGTAAAATCTACTTACATACATTTCCCACTATTATTAAAGTTTTCGTCTAAGCGTACCGGGAACGTTCGCCCCTATTTGCTTGGTGGCGTTTCGCGCACTCTTAATTTTGACAGTAATCAAAAGGTTAAGGACGATAATTTAACCGGTCAGACCTTCAGGATGAAAACCTGGACCAATAACTACGAGCTTGGCGCTGGCATTGATATCTACTTTGAGTACTTTAAATTCTCACCATCCATTCGCGGGGTATTTGGCCTTGAAGACGAATTGATACGTGACAATGATCCTAACAGTGCCTATACCGGCAATGTAGCTTCTATGAAAACAAGGGGTGTCTTTATCAATTTTACTTTTCACTAAGCCTTTTATACAGTTCGCCTGAATTCGCTTAATATGATAGCTGCGGCAGTAGCAACATTAAGGCTTTCTGTTTGCTGCAGGCTGCCAAAACGCGGTATGGCGATACGTTGCGATGTAAACGCTTCCACCCCGGCAGAAATTCCGTTGGCCTCATTACCCATTACAATTATTCCCTCCTGCGTCAATGATTCTTTATAAATATTTGAGCCATCCATAAAGGTACCAAATACGGGTAGCTTTGTTTTAGATAGATATTCGGTTAATTCTCTATACACTATATTGACCCGGGCGAGTGATCCCATTGTAGCCTGAACAACTTTAGGGTTATAACTATCGACACACCGCAGAGAACATACCAGGTGGCTAATGCCAAACCAGTCGCACAACCTGATTATAGTACCCAGGTTTCCCGGGTCGCGCACATCATCAAGCGCCATAATGAGTCCGGTATCCGGTAGGGTCTTTTCGTCAGGAATTGTAAAGAGTGCAAGGCAGGCCTGCGGTGTAGTGAGGGCGCTTATCTTTTTGAGTTCGTCGGGGGTAATTATTGTGACCTTATCGACCGGAACATTGTCAAAAACGCTCTCAGTGGTGTACAAATGATGCAGCGCAAAAGAAGAATTAAGCAGTTCCTGAACAACCTTTATTCCCTCTGCAAAAAACAATTTTTCCTGTCCACGGTATTTTTTTTGCTGCAATCCCGTTATTGTTTTTATTTGGTTTTTACTAACCATAAAAGATGTATTTTTGAATTTATATTGGTACCACCGTTTTGAGAGATAAAACAGCAAAAATAGCATTAATTATAGTATCTGCATTGGTTTTATATTCGTGTTCGCTTACAGAGCGGGTTCCGGAGGATAAGCACCTGCTCGAAAAAAATGAATTCACGGTAAACGGCAAGTCTGAGAATGCCGACGAGCTAAAAGCACAGATGTATCAGTTGCCCAATACCAACATATTAGGCTACAACCTGCGGCTGCATTTATACAACCTCGCCAAGCCAAATGCCGATTCCTCTTACCTTGCGTGGCTGAACCGTAAACCGGGCAGGCACGAGTTTATGCGCAGCCTATTATCAGAAAAACAGGTTTTGCGTCTGGGCAACTCCTTCGCTGTGGCGGGACTAAGTAACTTTCTTAAAAAAACGGGCGAGCCGCCAGTGCTGGTAGATATTGCACGTGTAAAAAAGTCGAGAAACCGTTTGTATGCTTACTATTACAAGCAGGGATTTTTCAGGGCAAAAGCCTCTTGGAAAATAGATTCACTGCCCGATAAGCGCGCCATTGTAACCTATAACATAGAAACCGGCAAGCCCTATATTGTAGACAGCATAACACCTTATATTCAGACTCCTGTTCTGGACAGCCTTTACAGTTTGACAAAAGAACTGTCTGTAATTAAAAAAGGGAAGCAATATAACGAAGCTGATTTTTCTGCCGAAAGGGAGCGTATCACTACTCTATTCAGGAACCGTGGGGCGTATACCTTCCAGCAAAATAATATTAATTATACCGTAGATACCGTAAACACAGGCTATAAGGCTAATGTAGATATTGTAATTGATAATGAGCAGGTGCGTCAGGGCGATTCTACCTTTGTGCGGCCTTTTAAGCTATACAAAATAAGTAAGGTAAATATATTTACTAAAAACCCATCGGCTGAAGACCAGAGTATAGACACAGTAAGCTATAACGGATTTAATATTTACAGTACGGGCAAGCTAAATTACCGGCCAAAAGCTCTTACCGATGCTATGTTTATTACCCCCGGCAGCAATTACGCCGATTACCGGCGCGTGCTTACCTCCCGCTACATAAACAACCTTCGTGTTTTTGGCTATCCGGGTATCAGCTTTGTGGTAGACAGCACAGATGTGAGTGGCGAATCGTTAATATCTAACATTACCCTTAGCCCCCGCAAAAAATTCAGGTTTAATGTAACTGCCGATTTTAATCACAGCAACATCCAGGATTTTGGTACGCAGGGAAGTTTAGGGCTTACCATACGCAACATATTCCGCGGTGCCGAAACCCTCGAAATTTCCACACGGGGTAACATTGGCTCCAGCCGGGACCCTTCTATACAGGATCGTTCTTTTTTCAATATTTTAGAGTATGGTGCCGATGCCAAGTTTACTTTTCCGCAGATATGGTTTCCGTTTAACACAGAAAAAATTATTGCCAAGGAGATGATACCCTCTACCATTATGAGTTTTGGTGTAGGCAGGCAAAAAAATATAGGACTTGATAAGGAAAATTTTACCGGTGTTTTAAGCTACAACTGGACACCTAAACGTAACCGGCACACAGCCAAACTCGACCTGTTTAACATACAGTACATTCGTAATGTAAATGCCGGTGCTTATTTTAAGGTATATAAATCATCTTACGACCGGCTTAATGCTATTGCAAAATCCTACCCGGGAATCTCACAGACTTACTTTAACGAAGTGGGCGACCTGCCAAGAGATAATGTTTCTCCTTTTGTGAATGACGTCTTAGCGAACCAGACCGGTGTGGCAATATCTCAAACTGATTTTGAAGATGTGCGCAGGCTGGAAGAGCGCAGGGAAAGGCTTGTAGAGAATAACCTTATTTTTGCTTCAAGCTTTACCTACACTACCACTACCCGCGAAACACTTAACGATAACAGCTTCTTTATTTTTAAAACAAAAGTAGAAAGTGCGGGTAATACCCTATCACTACTATCGGGGGTATTAGATGAAAACAAGGGCGTGCCTACGGGGCAAAAAACAATTTTTGATGTACGTTATGCGCAATACATTAAAGGAGAGTTAGACTTTATAAAGCACTGGGATTTACGCCGGGGCAAAGTACTGGCTATGCGGGCATTTTTTGGGCTTGCAATTCCTTATGGCAATGCCACTTCCATACCGTTTACCAGAAGTTATTTTGGTGGAGGAAGCAACGACAACCGCGGATGGCAGTCCTACAGCCTTGGCCCGGGACGAAGCGGTGGCCGTAACGATTTTAACGAGGCCAACTTAAAAATTGCCTATAGTACTGAGCTGCGCTTTAACCTGTTTGGCAAACTTAATGGAGCCATTTTTGGCGATGTGGGTAATATATGGAACGTGTTTGACGAAGAGACCGATCCTGATAAAACCTTTAACGGCTTTAAATCGCTGCAGGATCTTGCGCTGGGTACCGGTGTAGGTTTTAGGTACGACTTTAACTTTTTTGTAATCCGTTTTGATGTGGGCTTTAAAACCTATAACCCGGGCAGGCCGGAGGGCGAACGCTGGTTTAAAGAATACAATTTTTCTAACGCTGTTCTAAATGTTGGTATTAATTATCCGTTCTAAACTTAAAAATAGTATTTTTGTAAATTAATTTTTAAAACATTAACTAATGGCTCATAATATTAAACCCGGTGTAGCTACCGGAGACCAGGTACAGGAGATATTTAAATATGCCAAAGAAAAAGGCTTCGCGCTTCCGGCAGTAAATGTAACAGGGTCTAACACTATAAACGGTGTATTAGAAACTGCTGCTAAACTTAAAGCCCCTGTAATTATCCAGTTCTCAAACGGCGGATCTATTTTTAATGCCGGCAAAAGCCTTTCTAACGAAGGCCAAAAGGCTGCGATTCTTGGAGCCATTGCAGGCGCTAAACACATACATACACTTGCAGAAGCTTATGGAGCTACTGTAATATTACATACAGACCATTGCGCGAAAAAACTTTTGCCATGGGTAGACGGACTTCTTGATGCCAGCGAAAAACATTTTGCCGAAACAGGAAAGCCATTATTCAGCTCGCACATGCTTGACCTTTCTGAAGAGCCTCTTGAAGAGAACATAGAAATATGTGTTGAGTACCTTAAAAGAATGAGCAAAATGGGCATGACCCTGGAAATTGAACTTGGTATTACAGGTGGTGAAGAAGATGGTGTTGACAACAGCGATGTAGACAGCTCTAAACTTTACACACAACCGGAAGAAGTAGGCCATGTTTATGAAGAGCTTAAAAAAGTATCTGATAAATTTACAATTGCTGCTGCCTTTGGTAACGTACACGGTGTGTACAAACCGGGTAACGTAAAGCTTACTCCTAAGATCCTTAAAAATTCTCAGGAATATGTACAAAACAAATTTAACACCGGGCACAACCCTGTAGACTTTGTTTTTCACGGAGGATCTGGTTCTACACCTGAGGAGATTAAAGAAGCTATTTCTTATGGTGTAATAAAAATGAATATTGATACCGATCTTCAGTTTGCCTTTACAGAAGGTATTCGTGATTATATGGTAAAAAATATTGATTACCTAAAAACACAAATAGGCAGCCCTGACGGACCTGAGTCTCCTAACAAGAAACATTATGACCCGCGCAAATGGGTTCGCGAAGGCGAAGTTACCTTTAACACAAGGCTTGAGCAGGCTTTTGCCGACCTTAACAACGTGAATACTCTATAGTTGCCGGTTGATGGTTGTTAGTTGATGGACACCTTGTGTGTAACCGGGAGCTAACAACCAATAACTAACTACAATTAATAAGAATAAGGAATAAAATATGGCTTGGTTTAAAAGAACAGAAAAAGGGATACAAACACCAACCGAAGATAAAAGAGATGTACCTAAAGGTTTATGGTACAAATCGCCTACCGGCAAAATTATTGATGCAGATGAGCTTGCCCGTAATTATTATGTTAGCCCCGAAGATGGCTACCATGTAAGGATAGGCAGCAAGGAGTATTTTAATATACTGTTTGATGAGAACGAGTTTACAGAGATCAATGCCAATATTACCTCTAAGGATCCTCTTAAGTTTGTTGATACTAAAAAATATGGCGACCGTTTAAAGGATGCCATGGAAAAAACCAAGCTTAAAGATGCCGTGCGCACTGCCGTAGGTAAATCTAAAGGGAGGGACCTTGTTATTGCCTGTATGGATTTTGCCTTCATTGGCGGATCTATGGGTGCTGTAGTGGGTGAGAAAATTGCCCGTGCTATAGACCATTCCATTACCCATAACATTCCGTTCCTTATGATATCTAAATCTGGCGGGGCAAGGATGATGGAAGCGGCGTATTCGCTTATGCAGCTTGCAAAAACATCGGCTAAGCTGGCGCAGCTTGCAGATGCTAAGATACCTTACATCTCGCTTTGTACAGACCCTACTACAGGTGGTACAACAGCATCGTATGCTATGCTTGGTGACATCAATATCTCTGAGCCCGGAGCTCTTATAGGCTTTGCCGGACCAAGGGTTGTTAAAGACACTACCGGAAAAGAATTGCCGGAAGGCTTCCAGACCGCAGAGTTTGTTATGGAGCACGGTTTCCTGGATTTCATAACTCCAAGAAAAGATCTTAAGGACAAGGTAAACCTTTACCTCGATTTAATTTTAAATCAACCGGTACGATAAATATCAAATCCCGACCTTGAAAGAGCATCGGGATTTTTTTATGTTAATTTGATAAGCCCGAATAAGAATTATGGCATCGATAAAAATACCTTTCATCTTGCAACGAATGTTAGTTGGATTTTCGATACTTGGAATTTTCTTCTTTATTATGAACTGGCTCGGTGCTATAGAATATGACAAGTTTTACAAAGCTTCGATTAGCGAGACGTTTGTAAAATGCGATGATAGCCAAATACGAACTGTTTATTACTACACCAATAGTGATATAGAAATTACAACTTCCGTAATGCCACCAAACACATTTGATTTACGAATAGGCGATTCCATTGTTAAAAACAAAAGATCAAGTATTTTCAAACTATATAGAAAAGATAACGTTGGCTCATATAAATATCTTTATACATATAACTATGTCAGATAGCAGCGCTATTTATTATAGGCTATACGCTAAAGGTAAATGATTGTCATTAATAAGCTCTTTAATCGGCTATCCTGCACTACCTTTTTTAAGTAGTCTTATAGTTTCATCGTTATAGATGTCCTTGGCGGTTTGTATTTCGCTCGCATTTATAAAATCATCGATGCTAACATAAATAAATCCATTATCATCCTCAACATTTAAATTTTCATTATCGGCACGCTCTATACTTTTAGTACCCGATATAAGGCATATAAATTTGCCATGATTAAAATTTATGGCTGCAATTTCTATCAATCGTAGGTGTATTACCTTATTTATCTCGTCATGTCCGATGCTCCTAAAACACGACTTTATAGAACATAAATCCTCTACTGCGAAGTTAGGATATGCCGCTATTCTTTCTATTGCCTTTAAATCCCTATGACAGAATGTATAATGCCTCTCTTGGATTATTCCCATTTTGTTTTGGCCAAACAATTTGATGGATATTAACAAGAAGAGCAGGCTTAGTATTTTCATAATATGAGTTTTCATCAATTTTAATCGAATATATGGTTTGAGGAACATGAAAACCTTTTAAAAATTATACCTCAATTTAAGTTATCTCATAAAAAGTTTAAAAGCAAAACATTCGACTTGTTTTTATAACAAGCCATGAAATTTCAATATCGGTATTATGTTTGGCTCAGTTAGTTCTACCTCAATTAAGATAGCCATTGCCTTTTCAACATCCTTCTCATTTACAGCACTATCAAATTTATCCCAAAGGCTACTTAAATATAGCCTTTCGTTTACAGTCGTTCCGGCAAATTTATTATCCATATCTAATACAATATTTCCACATTATACTGTTTAAGCATCTTTACGGAGATGGGTAAATTCCACCCAATTACAACCTAAATCTGCAAACACTTCCCGAATCAACGTTACTTTCTTCAATCATTACCTTTAAGCGCTTAATATTATTAGATTGAAAGGATAGTCCGAAATCCGAGATCTTAAACTTAAAACTTTTATAACTATCCTGATCTTTATATTTCACTAAAATTGTCCCGAAGTCGTTGACAAACAAAACAATATTTTCAAAGAGTATTTTATTGTCTCTCACTACAAGTTTGTCATCTTCGAGATAAACCTCTTCCATATTTCTAATTGAAAAAGTCCAACTTAAAGTTAAGAATACGATAAATGAAAAGAGGCCTGCCAACTCTTTAAACGTATAATGTACAAATATCATCAACATCGCATACAACAGCGCTAATACTAAAGCAAAAGCAGGGATATTTTTCTTTAGAAATATACTAAGTGCACTTGATATTTTTTGCATAAAATAATTATTAAGCTTATTCACCAACACAGCCCGACTGATGAGCGGAATCCATTAAAATAAACTCACCTCATCAAAATTATTACCGTTTTTATCTATTACCCTTTTAAGTTGCTTCATATATGCCGGTGTAAAAAATGGAATTGCGTCAATTATGAATCTAAAACTTCTATCCTTAATTCCATCCGAATATCTAATGGTATAGGTATGCAATAAATCATTCCTAATCGAAATCATATCACCAAATAATACTTTCTTGCCGTTAACGATGAGCCCGTCATTTTCGAGATATACAACTTTGAGGTTTCTACTCTTTAAAAACCATACAATACCAAACATTATTACTGCTAAAAGGAGAAACAACAAATTTTCAGCACCATATTTTGAAAATAACAAAAGCATAAGATATACAAGGGTCGCAATTAAAAGAATTGCAGGTATAACTTTAGTATGCACAACCGTTGTAATAGATGATATCCTTCTAATATTTTTCTTCTCAATCATAAAAATACTGTAAACTTTCAAAACGTCACCGCAAACCGCTACTGCAACTAAATACTAAAACTACATCCCATTCCTTATTGCCTCTACAGGGTCAAGTTTAGAAGCTGATAGTGCAGGGAGTATACCCGATATTAGCCCGATAAATGCAGAAAGCCCCGTACCCAGAAGGATGTTTTGGGGGCTAAGCACAAACTCAAAGTCGAAAGCTTTGGTAACAATCGTCCCGCCACCCCATACCATAATAATTCCGGCAAGGCCTCCTATAAGGGAAAGTATTACGGCTTCAAATAAAAACTGCATAAGTATAAAACGGTTTTTTGCGCCCAATGATTTTTGTATACCTATAATACCCGTACGCTCCTTAACCGATACGAACATAATATTAGCAATCCCAAATCCGCCCACGAGCAGGGAAAACCCGGAGATGATCCATCCCACAACATTTAGCATCCCTACGATCTGGTCTATAAATTCGGTAAAAGACGATAGTATGTCTATCATAAAGTTGCTGTCCTCCCCTGCCTTTATGCCCCGGTAATTACGCAGTTTTTGGGTAATTTCGGCTTTAGCCTCTTCCGGGTCAGATCCTATAATAGGTTTAATGATTATGATAGGCGTCATAGACGCATTGTTATCACCATACAGCCTTCGCAAAAAGTTAACAGGAAACATTACCGATGTGTCGTTGCTGGGCATACCCATACTGGCCGCACCCTGCTTTTTTAGCACGCCTATAACAGTAAAGCGCTGGCCATACATGCGTATTTTTTTATCTATAGGATTATCACTGCCAAAGAGCGTCTGGGCTATTTCGTACCCTATTACCGCCACAGCCTTACCTGAATTTGATTCAGATTCATTATAGAAACGCCCACCTTCTATTTCTACGGCCTGTATATCGGCAAATTCATAGGATACCGGGATGGCGTTTACCCCATTAGCCGACTGCCCTTCGTATTTAATATTTTCAGACTTTGCGAACACCTGGAACGCCATGGTTTGCACACTCGTAACATTGCTTTTTAGGTACTGATATTCATCATAGGTAACGTTAGGGAACTGCTGTATCTTCCATCGCGGAATATCGGTTGGCGCAAAGGAAAAGCGCTTTAGGTACATGGTATTTTTATCTACTTTGCTAAGGTCTTTCTTTATTTTATGGTCCAGAGAATCTACTGCGGCAAGCACGGCAATGATAGAGAAAATACCTATGGTAACGCCAAGCAGCGAAAGGAATGTCCGTAACTTATTATTAGTAAGGGCATTCATGGCAAAGGTAAAGCTTTCCTTAAGCAGTCGCAGGTAGAGCAGCATGGCTAAAATGTATTGGCTTGCGTAAAATTGAGCATTTTTTTAAAATCCTGAAAACCAAAAGACATAAAGTTTTCAATAATTTAAAAATTAGCATACACCCGTTTGAATGTTAGCTATACAATAACTACTTTTGCACCCTTATTAAACACACAACAAATGAGCACTGCAAAAACCATTTCATCAGCACTAATATCGGTATTCAGCAAGGACGGCCTTGAGCCAATTGTAAGAAAACTGCATGAACAGGGCGTTACACTATATTCTACCGGCGGCACAGAGACTTTTATTAAAGACCTGGGCATACCTGTAGTACCTGTAGAAGATGTTACTTCTTACCCTTCTATACTTGGCGGCAGGGTTAAAACCCTTCACCCTAAGGTATTTGGCGGCATTCTTAACCGTCAGGACCATGAAGGCGACGTGCAGCAAATGGCCGAGTATAACATACCGCAGTTAGACCTGGTTATTGTAGACCTTTACCCTTTTGAAAAAACAGTAGCATCGGGCGCATCTGAGGCCGATATTATCGAGAAAATAGACATAGGCGGCATATCGCTTATACGTGCAGCTGCAAAGAATTTTAAGGATACGGTTATTGTAGCATCTGTAGATGACTATGCACTGTTCCTGGAAACTTTTACAAATAACAACGGCGGCACAACGCTGGAGGAGCGCAAACTTTTTGCTACAAAAGCATTCCATGTGTCATCACACTACGATACTGCTATATTCAACTATTTTAATACAGACGATACGTTCTACAAAGAAAGTGTAGGCAGCGGCCAGGTACTTCGCTATGGCGAAAACCCCCACCAAAAAGGTTTCTTCTTTGGCGATTTCGATAAGATATTCACTAAAGTACACGGTAAAGAGTTGTCGTACAATAACCTTCTTGATGTAGATGCTGCTGTAAACCTTATTGCAGAATTTAAAAACGACGGACCTACATTTGCCATACTTAAACATAACAATGCCTGCGGTATTGCTACAAGAAGTACGGTTAAAGAAGCTTATCTTGATGCCCTTGCAGGAGATCCTACATCGGCGTTTGGTGGTGTGCTTATAACCAATGCGAAGATAGACAAGGCTGCCGCCGAGGAGATAACAAAATTATTCTGCGAAGTAGTTATCGCTCCTGCTTATGATGATGATGCATTAGCCATTGTAGAAGAAAAGAAAAACAGGATCATCCTTATTCAGCACGAAACAGAGCTTCCACAAAAACAGGTGCGTACCTGTCTTAATGGACTGCTTGTTCAGGATAAAGATAATGTTACCGATAGTAAAGAGCACTTTACCACAGCTACCGTTACTGCCCCTACAGAGCAGGAAGTTAACGACCTTGTATTTGCATCTAAAGTGTGTAAACATACTAAAAGTAACACTATCGTGTTTGCTAAAGATGGCCAGCTACTGGCATCGGGTACCGGTGAGACAAGCCGCGTAGATGCCTTAAGGCATGCGGTAGAAAAAGCAGCTGCAAATAATTTCAGCCTGCAGGGCGCCGTTATGGCCAGCGATGCATTCTTCCCTTTCCCGGATTGTGTGGAGCTTGCTAAAAATGCAGGAATAACATCGGTAATTCAGCCGGGCGGATCAATAAAGGACCAGCTAAGTATTGATTATTGTAATGAAAACGGGGTGTCTATGGTATTTACCGGTACACGTCATTTCAAACATTAATTTTATTACTTTTGTAGGCTCCTAAATAAACTAGAATATAAATACCTAAACCCTAAAAGCCGTATGGGATTTTTTGATTTCATGACCGAGGATATTGCCATCGACCTCGGAACCGCTAATACGCTTATTATCCATAACGATAAAGTTGTTATAGACAGCCCGTCTATAGTAGCGCGTGACCGCGTTTCTGGCAAAATAATAGCCGTGGGTAAGGAAGCAAACATGATGCAGGGTAAAACGCATGAGAACATTAAAACCATACGCCCCCTTAAAGATGGTGTCATAGCCGACTTTGATGCCTCCGAAAAAATGCTTACCATGTTTATAAAAAGCATACCGGCGTTAAAGAAAAAATTATTTACACCCGCACTACGCATGGTAGTTTGTATACCAAGCGGCATTACAGAGGTAGAGATGCGCGCTGTAAAAGAATCGTGTGAGAGGGTAAACGGTAAAGAGGTATACCTTATACATGAGCCAATGGCAGCGGCAATAGGTATAGGTATAGACATCATGCAGCCTAAGGGTAACATGATTGTAGATATAGGTGGCGGTACTACAGAGATTGCAGTTATAGCACTTGGTGGTATTGTTTGCGACAAGTCGGTTAAAATTGCGGGCGACGTATTTACTAATGATATTGTATACTACATGCGTACCCAGCATAACCTTTTTGTGGGTGAGGGTACTGCCGAAAAAATAAAAATATCTATAGGTGCCGCGCTTGAGGATCTTGAAACTCCTCCAGAAGACCTGTCTGTACAGGGGCGTGACCTTTTAACAGGTAAGCCTAAGCAGGTAGAGGTTTCGTACCGCGAGATAGCTAAAGCGCTGGACAAATCGATACAGCGTATAGAGGATGCGGTTATGGAGACATTATCGCAAACCCCGCCGGAACTGGCAGCCGATATTTACAACACCGGTATTTACCTTGCCGGAGGCGGATCGATGCTAAGGGGACTGGATAAAAGGATTTCCCAAAAAACAGACCTCCCGGTTTACATTGCCGAAGACCCGTTAAGGGCGGTAGTAAGAGGAACGGGAATGGCCCTAAAAAATACAGCAAAGTACAGGAGCATACTTATAAAATAACGATTAGTTCATGCAGCAAATAGTAAATTTTTTATTTAAAAACAGTATAACATTACTGTTTTTGCTGCTTTTGGGCATCTCGTTATCGTTTACCATACAATCGCATTCGTACCACAGGAGCCGCACCATAACATCGGCGAATGCCGTATCGGGTTATGTGTACCAGCAAATAAACAACGTGGAGATGTACTTTAACCTTGACGTTGAAAACCAAAAACTGGCTGCCGAAAATGCACAGCTTAAGAACATGCTCTTTAATAAAAAAGATACTGTTCTTACAGCCGTACCTGCAAACCTGGGCGGCTACAAAGTTATACAGGGCAAGGTTATCTCTAACTCCTTCAGCCTACAGGAAAACTATCTCACTATAAATGCCGGAGAGCTCGATGGCGTTAAAGAAGATATGGGCGTTGTGAGCAGCCTTGGGGTTATTGGTTACATAGAACAGACTTCGGCACACTACGCCACAGTTATAAGCGTACTGAACAAAAAATTCAGGCTCGGCGCCAAGATTAAAAAGAACAATCACTTTGGCACCCTTACCTGGAATGGTAAGAGCACCGGCTTTGCACAGCTTATAGATGTACCAAGGCTTGCCACGGTTGTAAAAGGCGATACGATTGTAACAGGATCTGAGTCGACCATCTTCCCCGAAAATATTGCTATTGGCACTATAGAAAAAGTGTACATAGATAAAAAAACAAACTACTACACGCTCGATGTAAGGCTGTTTAACGACATGACGAGCCTGGGCTATATTTACATTATAGAGAACAAGAACCGCGACGAGATACAACAACTGCAACAGGCTACCGTACCCGCAAATGAATAGTACCGTAATTATAAACATACTACGATTTATACTGCTGCTGGCCATACAGGTAGCAGTGCTAAACCGTTTAGACCTTTTTGGGTTCCTTAATCCCTACCCTTATATCCTGTTCATATTGCTATACCCGGTTAACGGCAACAAAGCATTGCTTTTGGTATCTGCATTTTTCATGGGCCTTTTGGTAGATATGTTTCTTAACACGGGCGGACCTCATGCAGCGGCATCGGTAACGCTGGCATTTTTAAGGCCTGCTTTTTTCAAGTTCTCCTTTGGTGTAAGTTACGAGTACCAAACCATTAAAATAAACGACCGGCTTTCGCCCGAACGCTTTTCATTCATACTCATATCTGTAGTTACGCACCACCTTATTTTGTTTTTACTCGAAGTATTCAGGTTTAACCTTATACTTACAGCGTTGCTCCATACGTTATACACTACGCTCTTTACGCTGGTAATTTGCATTATAACAATATACCTGGTTAAGCCGGCCAAACAATGAGAAAGATTTTACTCCCCATAATGATAGTTGCTGCCACACTGCTGATAGTAGCGAGGCTTTTTTATTTGCAGATATTAGACGACTCTTATATTAAGAAGTCTGACAATAACGCCATTAAAATAAAATACGAGTATCCGGAGCGGGGCTATATCTATGACCGTACCGGAAAGCTTATGGTGGCTAACCAGCCGTCTTATGATATTATGGTTACTCCGCGAGAGATGAAGGATCTCGACACACTCAAGCTGTGTGAGCTGCTTAACATCGACCTGGAATACTTTAATAAAAGGCTGGAGAAAGCTAAAGTGTACAGCCCAAGGCTGCCATCTGTATTTTTACCGCAATTAAGCAAGAAGGAATTTGCCGCATTTCAGGAAAAAATACGGCGTTTTAAAGGCTTTGATATTGTAAAGCGTTCGCTAAGGGATTATCAGATAAATGCCGGTGCGAATGTTTTTGGATACATACAGCAGGTTAATGATGCCATTATAAAAAGAGACCATTACTACAAAAGCGGTGACTTAATAGGCCGCCAGGGTGTGGAGGAAATTTATGAAGAAGTACTGCGCGGCACAAAAGGCGTTAAGTATGTACAAAAAGATCGTTTCAACCGCGAGATAGGCTCTTTCAAGGAAGGGATTTATGATACTATCGCCATTCAGGGTAAAGACATTACACTTTCGCTTGATGCCGAACTTCAAAAATATGGCGAAGCCCTGATGTTTGAGAAACGTGGAGGTATCGTGGCGATAGAACCACAAACAGGCGAAATACTCGCACTCGTAACAGCCCCGTCTTATGACCCTGCATTACTTGTGGGCCGTGACCGTTCTAAAAACTATACCGCCCTTTATAACGACTCAATCTCAAAGCCCTTGTATGACAGAGGCCTCCTCGCCGAATACGCGCCCGGATCTCCGTTCAAGATACTAACAGGCCTTATCGCCCTTCAGGAAGAAGTGGTAGATGAGAATAGCTCTTTTGTATGCCATCATGGTTTTTCTTACGGCCGTGGCGCCTTTATGCGTTGCCACGACTCGGGTACTAACAGGCTGCATGAGGGTATTTACAAATCATGTAACACCTACTTTGGCAGTGTTTTCAGGCTTACCATAGACAAATACCCTAAAGCAGAATATGGTGTTGCAGCATGGAGCAGCCACCTTAAAAGTTTTGGCCTTGGAGACTTCCTGGGATACGACCTCCCACCGGGACGTAAAGGGTTAATACCTACGCCAAAATTCTACAAACGCTTTTACCCTAACGGGGGATGGAGCGGATCTACTATTATATCGAACTCTATTGGCCAGGGCGAAGTACTTATGACCCCGATACAGTTGGCTAACATGATGGCTACCGTAGCTAACAGGGGCTACTACTATACCCCTCATATGATAAAAAATATTGAAGGGCAGCCCATTGATAAAAAGTTTACAACCAAACATGTAACCACTATAGACAAGCAATACTTTCAGCCTGTTATAGACGGTCTGTTTGATGTATACAACCTGGGTACGGCAAGCCGACTTAGGGTTGAAGGCATAGAAATATGCGGTAAAACAGGTACGGCAGAAAACTTCGCAAAAATTGGCGGGGTGCGCACACAGCTCGATGACCACTCTATATTTGTGGCTTTCGCTCCGCGGGACAATCCTAAAATTGCCATCGCAGTGTTTGTAGAAAATGGTTACTGGGGTGCACGCTGGGCGGGTCCTATTACCAGCCTCATGATTGAAAAATACCTTAAAGGCAATACCGACTCGCAGAAAGCACGCGAAGAATATATAATGAAAAACGGCCTGAAAGCTACCTACGATAAGTACCTGAGCGGTGAACCTTTCCTTATAAACCAGGGACGATGAAAAACCAGAAAGTAACCAATAACATGGATTGGATAACCATACTGCTATATGCGGTTTTGGTTATGCTTGGGTGGATGACTATCTATTCGGCATCGCTGCCGGAGCAGACTACGTCGCTATTAGACCTGGGCCAGATATACGGTAAACAGATATTGTTTATTATGGGTAGTGTGCCGCTTATAATTGTGGTGCTAAGCATAGACGCTAAGGTATATGATAAGTATGCCTTTATATTTTACGGATTTGCCCTGCTCCTGCTTGCCGGGCTATTTGTTTTTGGGTCGTCGCATAAAGGACAGACCAACTGGTACTCCTTTGGCGGATTTAGTGTCCAGCCTTCAGAATTTGCAAAGATAGCCACGTCGCTTGTACTGGCTAAGTTTTTAAGCGATGTACAAATAAACCTTAAGAACACCAATCACCAACTCATAGCCTTTGGGATAATTTTCGTGCCGGTTATACTTATCATGCTACAACCCGATGCCGGTAGTGCCATGATATTTATGGCCTTGATGTTAGTATTGTACCGTGGGGGACTGCCGGGCTGGTATCTTGCCACCGGGGCAATTGCCATTGCGCTGTTTATATTAGCGCTGCTTATAAAGCCGGGTGTATTGGTGGGGTTATGCCTTATTATTATTCTTGTACATTACTTTATAACCCGCAGGGCATTACGGAACCCAATCATATCTGCGCTGGCGTTTGTGGCCATAGCTGCTTTTGTATTCTCTGTAGATTATGTTTTCGAAAATGTATTAGAAGCGCACCAGAAAGACCGTATTAATGTATTATTCGATAAAGATGTAGACATGCAAAGCGAGGGTTACAACCTCAACCAGTCGCTTATTGCCATTGGCTCAGGCGGATGGTTTGGCAAAGGCTACCTTGAGGGTACACAAACCAAAGGTGGCTTTGTACCGGAGCAGCACACCGATTATATTTTCACCACAGTGGGCGAAGAGTGGGGCTTTGTAGGTGCTATTGTAGTTATAGCAGTATTTATAACCTTGCTCCTGCGCCTGGTATATCTCGCCGAACGGCAAAAATCGAAACTAAGCCGAACGTATGGTTACTGCGTAGTATCGATACTCTTTATGCACTTTTTTGTAAATATTACCATGCTCATAAAGTTATTCCCTACCGTGGGAGTACCCCTGCCGTTTTTTAGTTATGGTGGTTCGAGCCTTTGGGCATTTACAATATTGCTGTTCATCTTTATTAAAATGGATGCTAATAAAGTTAATGAGTGGTAGTTAATTGGAGCACAGATGACACGGATGCTGTGCAACGCGGATAAACGCGGATTTTTAATGGTTCGCCCTTCACATGCCGTCATCGCGAGTAACGAAGCGATCTCTAATTCAACTCTTAATTTTCTTTTGTCTTGAAACAAAGAAACAAAAGTTCAAGGCTATAACTTCTTATGCTACAAAATACAACCCTCAGCTAAAAGATTTGAACTCGCTGCGCTCAAACAGCAAATCTTTCTTAACGCTTCGGCTTGTATTTTGCTTAATGCAACGAAGTTTAAGGCCCTAGCTTCACTCTTATATGTTTACTCATTCAAAAAACAAAAGAAAACATAATTAATAATAAGATTGCCGCGCTCCGTTGCACTTCGCTCACAATGACAATCGCGGCTAAAAGTTCCAACCAATTAAATACAATATTTCAAAGAACGATAGGCAATAGTTATCTGCTCCGGTTACAACCAGAGTAATCTATATCATTAAAAAGCTGAATGAATTAGGTCCTGCCCTGCTACATGCAATCATGGGCGTTACAGGAAGAACAAGACGGCGTCTATACCCATTTGAACATTTAGGATTCGGTAGCCCGACATAAGTAGAACCTTCGCTATAATAAGGTTGATTGAAATCTGCCCGGCGCATAATTCTTTCGAATATACCCGGACTGCTATCCTTTGGCAATACAAAAATTATCTCGGTATCTTCAGATGGTAAATCAGGATTTTCGTTTATATCCTGCGTAAATGTTTCATCAATTTCGTCGTGGTAAATAACTACGTATTTACCAACTAAGCGGCCTTGTATGTAGGCTTCGTAATCAAAACGTTTTTTAGGTTTCTGTAGAGTACACATGGGCGATGCGTATTAAGAAATCTTAAGAACGACAAAGGTACGGCGGGGTAACTTATAAAGTACTGAAGTGGGTTTTGCAGTGGAGGGTAAATTATATTAAGGGATTTCCGTCTGGACGCTTCAGCGGACTATTTCCGGTTTTCACGCTTCATCTTGCGCCATTCACTACGAGGAATCTTTTTTTCAGTATAGACATCTACAAATTTTAAATTTTTGCCAACACCTAACTCTATATTTTTGTAATCACCTGCTTTTACCAAAATCTTAGGTAATTCGGTTTCAATATGCGCAGTGGTGTCTTCACTAATTAGTTTCATTTGATATTCGCCCGGTGTTAAATATGTACTGCTGATCATATCGAAGCTAAATGATAATTCATACCTATTAAACTCACCTACAAGCCTTAATTTTAGTTCCCCAGGTTTCAACGATAGCCTGCTAATAGTATCTGTATCAACAAACTTAACACTAATTGCTCCTGCCTGCTCATTAGCAATAATCACATTGTTTTCTTTTAATATCTCAGCAGAGTAATAATATTTACCACTGCCACTGCCATATGTAATAGTTTTATAGCCGCATCCGATTATTGCAAATGATAAAACCAGTGGACTTAAAATTGTTCTAATGTTCATGCTATAATTGCCCTTATGCCTCTACAATATAACAATATAAATCAGGTAAGAAGACCGAATGCTCAAATATTTAAAGTAATTGAATCACACACCAAAAAAATGCGGCGAAGATTAATAGCGTAAGCTATGCGAAGTCCTTAATAGTAAGTAAACGGTGGCATACCGTATAAATTACAATCTAAATTATCATCTTATGAATTGCATGCAGCATAGCTACTCACTCTTAACATCCAACGCATCCCGTAGCGCGTTGCCCACCATCATAAAGGCAAGAACTAATAATAGCATGGCAATACCAGGAGCTAATGCAAGATACGGCTTGCCTAATATTATATAATTGTAATGGTCTTTTATCATCCCGCCCCAACTGGGTATAGGAGGTTGCGCACCGAGCCCAAGAAAACTGAGCCCGCTTTCTACTAATATCGCCGATGCAAAGTTAGCTGCCGAAATTACAATTACCGGCGCCATACTGTTAGGCAATATATGATTAAAGATGATCCTGCGGTTATTGTACCCTAAGGCTCTCGCCGCCGTTACAAACTGCATTTGTTTTATGCTCATTACCTGGCCGCGTACTACACGCGCAACTTCTACCCACATGGTAAGTCCTACCGCTACAAACACCTGCCAGAAGCCCTTGCCCAATGCGAGCGTAATAGCAATTACCAAAAGCAGTGTAGGTATACTCCAGATGATGTTTACCAGCCACATTACAAAAGCGTCTACCTTGCCTCCATAATAGCCTGCAATGGCCCCAAAGAAGATACCAACAACCAATGAGATAAACACGGCGACAAAGCCTATAGCGATAGAAACACGAGATCCTACCAAAAGGCGGCTTAGCAGGTCGCGCCCCTGGCTATCGGTTCCTAAAAGAAACCTTTGAGTGTGGATATATTCCTTTTCTATAACGGCTTTATCTCTTGTCTTAAAATCAGATAATGGAATGGTTTTGCTCACTGCAAGCGACGGCTCATCAGTATATTCAAAATATGTCAGGCTGTCTTTTGATATGCTATATTTTAAAATCGGGATCTTTACTTCAGGATTAACCTCACCTATAAAGTACTTAGAAAAGCCTGAAGTATTGCTGTCTTCTCTTTTTGGAAGATGCAACATGGTTACTGTAAACCCCGGCGATTTCGAGTGGATGGATAGGTCGCCCCAGTTGGCATTCTGTGTATCGTCAGGTGCCAGTACATAGGCAAATATTGATATAAGAAGTAGCAGTACAATAAATACTAAACTTAAAACGCCCCAAAAGTTCTTCCTGAACTTTTGGAGCGCTAAGCCTGTAAGCGATTTTCCGGTTTTATCCATTATACGCTTATCGTGTTTTAACCTGTTTGTCTTTTTTAGCTATGGTAGCAGCGGCTTTGGTGCCTTTAGCCTGCATATCGTCAAGTACGTTAACAGCTTCTTCTACATATATATCTTTAGACAGGCTCTCATACCATATCTTTTTCTTTTCTGCAAGGGCAGGGTCTTTAGTAAGCGCCTCTTTTTCTACAGCAAGAGCATCAAACTTAAGGTTGTCCTTATATTCATTAAGCGGTTTGAACTTCTTAGCCATAGCTTCAGATTTCGCTTGTTCTGCCTTAAACTTATCAATGTTAAGGCTAAAAGTATTTTCATCTTTTTTAGCACTCAGCCATTTTGCGCTTTCATCCATCAGTTTAAACTGTGCATTGTTAGCCATACGGTTTTTGCTGTTGGCAATAACACTTGTAAAATTGTTTTTAACTGTAGCGTATTTTGCAGCAGGAATCTTATCATATGGTAGTGCGTTATCGCTGTCGCGTTCGCCTATCTCCATATAAGAGTATTTGTCCGGCATTACAATATCGCTGGCAACACCTTCCCTTTGTGTAGAGCCACCATTAATTCTGTAAAACTTCTGGGTAGTAGTTTTCACCGCGCCCAGGTTACCAAAGCTATTGTTGCGCACCAGTGGGTTAAGGTCGATAATATTTTGTACCGTACCCTTACCATAACTTTGTTTGCTACCCATAATGATACCACGGTTATAATCCTGTATGGCTGCTGCAAATATCTCTGACGCCGAAGCCGAGAAATTATTTATAAGCACTACAAGAGGCCCGTCCCACTGTACTTTAGGGTCGGTGTCCGGCAACTGGTCTATAACTTCCCTGCGGCTGCTGTCCTGACCTGCGTAAGAACGTACCTGAACTATTGGCCCTTTAGTAATAAATAAACCTGCAATATCTACAACCGTTTTAAGGGAACCGCCGCCGTTATCTCTAAGGTCGATAATAATACCTTCTACACCCTGGTCTTTAAGCTTTTTCACTTCGGCTGCCATATCTTTAGCAGCATCGCGGTTATCCTGATTCTCGAAATCTATGTAAAACTTAGGCAGGTTAATAACACCATACAGTTTCCCGTTTTTGTTAACCACGCTCGATTTTGCATAGGTCTCTTCTATCTCTACAACTTCCCTTACGATTGCTATAATCTTCGTGCTGCCGTCTACCTTTTTTACGGTAAGGCGCACCTCTGTACCTTTAGGGCCTTTGATTTTTTTAACCACATCATCAAGCCTCATACCACTAATATCTACAGCCTCTTCACGGCCCTGAGCCACTTTCATGATAAGGTCGCCCTGCTCCAGGTCCTTACCTCTCCATGCCGGTCCGCCCGGTATAAGCTCAGATATCTCTACAAAGTCATTCTTTTTCTGAAGCCTTGCGCCAATACCTTCAAGAGATCCTCTCATGCTGGTATCAAACTTCTCCTTATCATCCGGAGCAAAGTAAAATGTGTGCGGGTCAAAACGCTCACATATCGCATTTAGGTATATGTTGAACCACTCATCGCGTTTAAGGTCGCCTACAAAATCGAAGTAATCATCCAGCGATTTAAGGGTGCTTTCACGCGCTTCTTTTTCAAGTTCGGTAAACGTTTTCTTAGTGCCGTCGGCTTTTTTGTCTGCTACTTTTGCAGGTGGCGTAGTTTCTATAACGGCGCTGCCTTCTTTAGCCTTCACTTTATCAACCGGCGGGGCATCCTGTAATTTTTCTTTATCGGTAACTGTAGAAAGCACCGATAGTTTTAGCTGTTTCTCCCAACGTGTTTTAAGTTCGGCATCGTTTTTAACAAACGGCTGCTTTTCGTAATCCACATTAAAGTTTTCGTCTTTACTAAAATCAAAAGGCTTGGCAAGTATCGCTTTATAAAAGCCTTCGCTTTCCTTAATCCTCTCCATTAACCTTGTATAGGTAAGGTTAAAAAAGCTAAGGTCGCGGGCATTTATCTGGTCGTCAAGTTTAGTCTCAAATTTAGCGAACTCATCAATATCAGCCTGGGTAAAAAATCGTTTAGACGGGTCTAATGCTTCAAGATATTGCTTGTAAACACCTTTAGAAAAAGCATCGTCTATAGCGGGGGCATTATAATGTGCCTTCTGAATAACATAGGTTAAAAGTTCTACAAGAACTTTATCTTTTTCGGGGTCATTTTCTTTTTGCTTAGGCATTAAAGTAAAGCTAAGCAGCGCGCCGGCCAGCAGGACAACTATCGCAAGAATTTTATAATTTCTTCTCATAAAATTTATAAAGGCGTTCATTTTATTCTCGTATGGGTATTACACATTAAAAAGCGTGCCAAAAACAGTACAGCATATTCTTTATTCATGCCACGTTAAAAAATGCGTATTTTAGCAAACGTAAATATACAACACTTATTTTGATTTTACCGCAATGACTAAGAAAAAACCCCTGATACTGGTGACTAACGACGATGGTGTAACAGCCCCCGGAATACGTGCCCTTATAGCCGTTATGAAAACCATTGGCGACGTGGTAGTTGTAGCTCCCGATAGCCCGCAAAGTGCCACCGGGCATGCCATAACCATAAACAGTACCCTCTATATAAATAAGGTTGACATTGACCCGGATATCGAGACCGAATACAGCTGCAGCGGCACACCGGTAGACTGTGTAAAGTTTGCCGTAAATGAGATACTGCACCGCAAGCCCGACCTGTGCGTAAGTGGCGTGAATCATGGGTCTAACTCCTCTATAAACATAATATATTCCGGTACTATGAGTGCTGCGGTAGAAGCAGGGATAGAGGGTATCCCGGCCATTGGTTTCTCACTTCTTGATTACAATTGGGATGCCGATTTTGAGCCTGCAAAAGCCTATATTAAAAAGATTACCGAAAATGTATTAGAGAACGGCCTGCCCGATGGTGTGATCCTTAACGTGAACATCCCGAAACTGAGTGAAAAAGAAATTAAGGGGATAAAAATATGCCGCCAGAGTAAAGCCATGTGGCAGGAAAAATTTGATAAGCGCAAAAGCCCGATGGGCCGCGATTACTATTGGCTTACAGGAAAGTTTGTTAATCTGGATAATGGCGAAGATACCGATGAGTGGGCGCTTGCCAATGGCTACGTATCTGTAGTGCCGGTTCAGTTTGACCTTACTGCGCATCATGCGATACAGGGGTTGAATGGCTGGGGGATGAATGAATAGAATTAACCGCGCTCAATATTGACATAATTCTATCTCCACGCAACTAAAAACGCTTTAGTGCATCTTGATACAAACCAATTAATATACCATACCATGAAAAAATTTGTATTACTTGCCCTGTCAGCATATGGATTATTATCCTGTTCCGGGGACGATGACAATAACAGTACCGACAACGTTTCTCTAACGGGGACATGGAAGCTTACGGCAGCAACGCTCCCTGTAGGGACTGATTTCAACAACGACGGTATAGCATCTACCAATTTCATGTCCGAAACCGGATGCTTCAACAATTCTACCATAACTTTTACCGATGATGTTGCCTCGGCGATCCTCAATATGCAGTCTGTCGATATACAGGAGGGAGATGATGGCCGCTTTACAGTAAATTGCGGAGGTATTGAGGAGAGTTACACCCCTTTTACAGTGTCGGGATCAACCGTAACACTTACATCAGATGAATATCATGTGCCCTTTTCTAAAGCAGGCAATAAGCTTACCACGACTAAAGATGGCGCTCTTCTGGTTTTTACAAAGCTATAACTAAGTTATTATAACATCCTGCCTCCGCTACAACGGAGGCATTTTTATTACAATAGGTCTCAAAATAAAAAATCTTATTTTTACGGCATAAAGCACAAAAATGAAATACTATATAATAGCAGGTGAGGCAAGCGGCGATTTGCACGGCGCTAACCTCATGAAAGAACTTTACAAGGCCGATGCCCAGGCTAACATTCGGTTTTGGGGTGGCGATCTCATGGAGGCTACCGGTGGTACGCTGGTAAAACATTACCGCGACCTGGCTTTTATGGGCTTTGCAGAGGTAGTAATGAACCTGAAAACCATTTTTGCAAATATCAAATTATGCAAAGAAGATATCCTTGCCTTTAAGCCTGATGCTATAATTTTTATTGATTACCCGGGCTTTAATATGCGTATTGCAAAATGGGCCAAGCCTCTCGGCTTTAAAACGCATTATTACATCTCACCGCAAATATGGGCGTGGAAGGAAAACCGCATTAACGCCATTAAGCGCGATGTAGATAAGATGTATATTATCTTACCCTTCGAAAAAGAATTCTATGAGCACAAGCACAGCTTTGATGTAGAATTTGTAGGGCATCCGCTTATCGACGCCATACATGATAGAAAGCCAACCGACACCGAAAAATTTCGAAAAGAACATAACCTGGACAGCCGGCCTGTTATTGCCCTGCTCCCCGGAAGCAGAAAGCAGGAAATTGCCAAGATGCTATCCATCATGCTATCTGTTGTAGATGATTTTCCGGATTACCAATTTGTTATTGCCGGGGCACCCTCACAGGAGTATTCGTTCTATGAACGGTTCCTAACTAAAAGCAGCGTACATTTTATTAGTAACCAGACATACGACCTGCTGAGTGTTGCGTATGCCGCGTTAGTAACATCGGGTACGGCAACATTAGAGACAGCTTTATTTAAAGTGCCGGAGGTAGTTTGCTATAAGGGCGGATGGATATCCTACCAGATAGCAAAACGCATAATTACGCTAAAATACATCTCTCTTGTGAACCTAATTATGGACAAAGAGGTGGTAAAAGAGCTCATTCAGGGGGAGCTGAACAAAAAAAATATCGTTAAGGAGCTTAACAAAATTTTAACAACGGAATATCGTCAAAACCTGCTGAAACAGTACGATTTACTGGAAAAAAAGTTGGGTGGAAAAGGTGCCAGTCTCAAGACCGCAAACCTCATTTTCAAACATTTAACATAGTTTCTTAATTTTATATTAAAATAAACTTCCTATATTTGTAAAAAACAAAGTTGAATTTGAAACAATAAAAGATTTTGAAAAACCTCCTGAACCTATCCCTGTTTTTGTTTATTTTAACGTCGTTTACGGCGACGTCTCAAATAATTACTTCTAAAAAAGAAGCTCAAAAAAAAGGGATCTACGCATATAACGACAAACAAGTTTCTAACCCGGCTCAGGCCTTCGCCATAGCCCAGTCTGCATCAAAGAATGCAGTATTAGAAACTCCCGAAGTAAACACGCATGAAGTGCTTTTTCTTGACAACGATGTTGTAGTTGTAGAGGATGCTCCGGTAAAAGTTAAAGCAAAGGGAGGACCTAAAGCACCAGAGGCTCAGGTTAAAAAAGCTAAATCTAAATATGTTGTTGTTGATACTCCTACTGAAGCAGATTTTGAAGCTGCCCCCGAAGAAAATTATTTTGCAGAACAGATAGTAAACAACGCCATGCAGTTTGAAGGTGTTCGTTACAGAGGCGGTGGTACAACTCCTGCCGGTATGGACTGCTCAGGTATGGTTTATGCTACTTTCCAGATTTTTGATGTTACACTACCCCGCAGCTCAGGCTCTATGGCAGCAGGTGCAGGACATGAGGTAAAACTTGACGAAGTAAAGAAAGGCGACCTTTTGTTTTTTGCAAATAATAGGCACAGAAAAGGAATTAACCACGTAGGCCTTGTAACTGAAGTTACCCCTGAAGGCGAAGTTAAATTTATACATTCTTCTACAAGCCACGGTGTAATGGTATCATCTATGAACGAAGCTTATCATTCACGCACATTTGTTCAGGCAAACAGGGTTATCGAAGAGTAATTTTCGTTTTTTAACCACGAATTACGCAAATTCCACCAATTTTAAAAATCCGTTCATTATTCCTTTTCAGTAGACTTTAGCATTCCCAATAAAGAATTTGAGGTTAACTTATCGCGTAGCGATTTAATTTAGGTAGTACTAAAAATGTCAGCGCATTTTTACTGTATGGAATTAATACTTCACCACTGTTATCATAATAATTTCCGTATGTTTGTTTCAATAGCTGTAACGTAGTTTATGCCGGCATTGAAATATCCCATTATCCCCTTTACATTATTTGTAGCGCTTGGCATATTTGCAGGTTATTATTTGCAGCCATCTATAGGTATCCTATACATCATTGCCGCAATTTCTTTAATACTGCTTATTGCAGCTTATATCAACGCAGCAAAAACATTTCTTCAAAAGCCATTTTTTAGTATCGTGGCATTAGCATTTGCCCTTATCTTAGGGATGCTTGTCCAAAATTTACATTACGGACCCAACAGCACAACACACTATAGCCATTTACTTTCTTCGGATGAACTCCCTGTTTTAAAAGGCGTAATTACCGAGCGGCTGAAACCCAACGAATTTTCTGATAAGTATTACTTAGAGGTACAGTCGGTCAACAGGCAATTAGCGACGGGGAGGCTTTTAGCCACTGTCCCCAAAGACAGCCATGCAAAACAGCTTCATGCAGGCGATGTACTTTTTATTGCCGACACTCCTCAACCTATTAATGCCCCGCTTAACCCCTACCAGTTTGACTATGCTGCTTACATGAAAAAGCAGGATGTTTTTCATCAGCTTCGGCTTAAAGATAATTATATACCTGCCGGGCAGGAAAAAGATCTCGACTACCACGTAGAACGCTTACGCAATACGCTTATTAACAGCTTTAGCATACACCACTACCCCGCCCAAATCCAGAATCTTATTAATGCCCTGCTCTTTGGTCAACGCCAGGATATGGATAAGGATACTACGACCAGTTATACTAATGCGGGCGTGGTTCATATCCTCGCCATATCAGGACTTCACTTTACGTTGTTGTTTATTGGGCTTAACTGGCTGCTCAAGCCTTTAAAGCGCGCAAAGCGTATAGGGCATCTTGGGCACTTTATCATCATCATGGTAATCATGTGGATGTTCGCGCTTATAACAGGCTTATCGGCATCTGTAGTGCGTGCTGTGGCCATGTTTAGCTTTGTACTAACAGGCGAACTCTTTAACCGCCGTGCCAACATTTACAATTCGCTCGCAGTGTCTGCATTGGTGCTATTGCTTGCCAAGCCCAATTTCCTGTTTGATGCCGGTTTCCAGTTGAGCTATATTGCTGTATTCGCTATTGTTTGGCTACAGCCAATTTACAGCCGAATGAAACGCTCTAAATACTGGCTGGTAAATTTTGCTAAAGATACAGTAGCTATTTCGTTAGTCGCGCAAATAGGCATACTACCTTTAAGCCTGTACTACTTTAACCAATTCCCGTTACTGTTTTTACTGGCTAATGTGGTCGTGATCCCACTATCTAATGTCGTGTTAGGATTAGGCATTGCTGTGTTACTGCTCAACTTCATTTTTCCACGGGGCGCAATATGGGTTGGCTATGTTTTAGAGTTTATTATAAATGTAATGAACAACTTTATAAAGTGGGTCGCCTCATTTGAAGCGCTTGTACTTAAAGATATACCCTTTACCTTACTTCATAACCTTTTACTGTACGCTGTTATTGCATTGGCAGTATTATGGCTTTACAAGCATAGCTTTCGCCGTATGGCTGCCGTGCTTTGTGCTATATTAGTTTTTCAGGTCGCATACATGGCAACCGCATGGCAGGCTACAAACGGCAGTGAGCTGATAGTTTTCCATAACAGAGGTGCAACGATAGTAGCAGAGAAAGCAAACGGCGGCATACAAGTATTAAGTAGCGACAGCCTTGCGCTCGATAACAAAACAGTAAAAGCCTACAATAAAGGCAGCTTTGATCAAAAGGTATCATTAGTGCCGTTACATAATTTATTATGGCACAAAGGCAGCAGGATAATAGTGCTCGACAGCCTTGCTATTTATCCCAAAAACGTAAAACCTGACATAATCCTGGTAACGCAGTCGCCTAAGGTTAATATGGAGCGCGTGTTGCAGGAACTTAAACCCAAACAGGTAATTGCAGATGCTACAAATTATAAAACCTACGTAGCACGTTGGGCGGCGACCTGCCGTAAACAAAAAATCCCTTTTCATGCTACTGCCGAAAAGGGATATTATATGGTAAAGTGATGGTTTTACGCCTTAGTCTTTTTAATTATTTTGTTAGCTCCATCCAGCCAGGCAGAAGGGCCTCCGGCTACATAACCTGTGCTCCCAAGAGCATCAAAGCTTATCTTGCCTTCTGTAGTTTTAGATGCATTCGCAAACCAAACAGTAGGGTATCCCCTAACCTGAAAGAACGAGTTTAGCTGTGCGTTCTGCGCTTTAAGCTCCTGGCTCTGCTCTGTCCTTTTAGGAAAGTCGAGCTCTAACAGCACCACATTATCTTTAGCCCAGGTTGTGAACTCGGGGGTTTTCATTACCTCTTTTTGCAGTCTCATGCACCATCCGCACCAGTCAGACCCGGTAAAGAACATCAACAGAGGTTTTTTAGTTTTCACAGAAACCGCCATAGCCTTTTGTAAATCGGTATGCCACTCCTGTTCCTGCGCCTGTACGGTAATTGCGCTAAAGGCGACAAACAACATAAGGATAGCTTTTTTCATAATTGTAATTTTAAGATCGATAAACCAAAAACTGTACCGAAATATTTGCCTACTATTAAACGATAGTACTCTTAACCTGCTTTTTTGAAGCTTCGTAATTATCCCACTTTTTACGCAAAATATTTTGCACTGGAAATTCAAAATAATGATAGCTTACTAATGAAATTGTAATGAGTACAACATAGAATACGCCCAGTGTTGATGGAGCGTAAAAAATAGACCGGTCATATCCGGCAAGATCGGCTGCTATGGCAAACAATACCTGCAAAGGAAAATGCCACAGGTAGCTTGAAAAGCTAATATCGCCAATAAACGAAAAGCGTCTTGCTAAAGAACCTGACCCAATAGAAGTTTCTGCCAATGCTACAGTAAAAACTATTATTGGGAACAATACAAATTCAAAAAAGTAAAATGGTAATTCCTTTTTTAAACCGTATTTCCATCCGATAGCAAATACTAATGCAAGAAGTAAAAGCGCTGCCGATAAAACTATATTTTTTTTATTAGGTACATGTGCTATACACCAGTTATATAAATAGAATACTATACCTCCCATAAAAAATGACATTAAACCAGACCCTATCTGATCTAAATGTGTGCCGCGTAAAAAATAGCCTACAGCTATAAACACAATAGCGTACCACCACTTGCTTAATTTGTAAAAACATGCACAAAAAAATGCGAGGTATAAAAACATCTCGACAGATATGGACCAGCTTGGCCCATTAAATGCGAAGTCTGACTGATACCAGTTAAAAGTTAATGTGAAATTTGTAATAAATGAAACCAAACTAAAATCACTATATATAAAATAATGACCTTCAAGATTATAAATCCATACCTGTGCCGCAATTACAACAAAAAGAGTTAACCAATGTAAAGGATATAGCCTGGATACCCTTAAAAAAAGATATTTGCTGAAACTAATTTTACGATCGGCAATTTTCTTAGAATACAACAGGAAAAAAATAAAACCTGAAATAGAAAAAAACAATTGCACTGCCCTCCACCCCTGGCCATAAAACGGCCGCAAATAGCTATATAACGGATAGTTATCCCTAATAATCTCCGGCTTTACAGCCATAGTGTCAAAATCATGAGGTAAAAAAAAATGCTGCCAATGCCATAGCACGATATTTAACGCAGCGATACCCCTAAGAATATCAATCCAATACAATCTTTTAAAGGGCAATTTTTCCATGTAGAAGTTTTTCTGATTTTATTTTACGCCGTGCATTAGTTTTTTCACAATTGGATGAAGCGCCGTGATAATAATACCAAGACCAATTGGCACTGCGGTAAATATTAAAAAGAATGTAGTAAGCGAATATTTTGTACTTATTTCTTCGATCATTCCGCCCATAGACCCGGCGATTTTATTACCCATTGCAATAAACAGGTAGTATACCCCAAACATCATCCCTATCCATGCAGCAGGAACCAGTTTGCTCACGTAAGACAATCCTACCGGAGATATACATAATTCGCCCATTGTATGGAACAGGTAGGCTAATATAAGCCACACCATGCTCACTTTTACAACCTCCTGGCCTGGGATAATAGACATTGAACCATAAGCAAGGAAGCCAAAGCCTAATCCAAGCAATACAAGGCCTAAACCAAATTTGATTGCTCCCGGAAGGTTATATTTACTTTCCCACCATTTAGAAAACAGGGGTGCAAGTGTGATAATGAATAACGAGTTAAGAATACCAAACCATGTGGCTGCAACCTCTGTAGTATCGGCAGTAAATTCCCTGTTTATCCTCCAGAATATTATACACCATATAATAACAAAACTCACAGCAAGGATAATGTTACCTACAGAATATCTTTTAAATGTTTTTGAGAATAATTTTATAAGTACATAAGTAATGATACCCACCGGAATAACCGTTAATAAAGCGTCAATTACTTTGTAAATAAATCCTGCATTTCCTGTAAGCACCCTTTGCGCATAACGGTCGGCAAAAATGGTCATCGATCCACCCGCCTGCTCAAATGCTGCCCAGAAGAATATCGTGAATATCGAGAAAATAAAGACAACAATAAGCCTGTCTATAATTACTTTTCTTGGCGTGTTATCTACCGCATCCTCTTCTGTTTTTAGTGCCTTACTTTGTTTTGGAGTAAGTCCTACGTTACCGAAGATACCCTGTGTGAAATAGAATTGCAGTAAGCCAAGGAACATAAAGATACCTGCAAGGCCAAAGCCCCAGCTCCATGAAATTTTTTCGCCTATGTAACCACAAATCAGGATTCCAAGAAATGCACCCGCATTTACACCCATATAGAATATCGAGTAAGCACCATCTTTTTTTTCAGGATGGTCTTTGTACAGGTTACTAATCATAGACGTCATATTTGGCTTAAATAAACCATTACCTACCATAAGGCAGCCAAGGCCAATATATAAAAACATCTCAGTCTCGAAAGCCATACTTGCGTGGCCCAACGTCATTATAAGGGCGCCAAGCAAAACTGCCCATCGATATCCTAAAAGCCTGTCAGCAATAATTCCGCCCAGTACCGGTGTAAGGTATACCCCCATAGTATAAGTACCGTAAAGGCCCATAGCTCTTTCTGTAGTCCATTCCCAACCACCTTTATCGGCAGTTGAAACAAGGAAAATTACAAGAAGGGCGCGCATACCGTAATATGAAAAACGTTCCCACATTTCTGTAAAGAACATTACAAATAGGCCTGCCGGCTGGCCCAGGACACTCGATTCAAAGAAGCCGTTAGACGGCGCTGTTGTAGTAGACATATATAAAGTAGTTGTTTTATTATTTAACTTCCTGCATTAGTTTGCGCACCAAGGGCGATATGGCTATCAGCACCACGCCCGATATTAACGCGTAAATTGCAAGGTCATGGTATCCATCTGTAAATGAGATAAGCTTGTCTTGTAATGTAGCTTCTTTAGAGAGTGACATTTCCGCGCCAAGTATACCCGCCGCGTATTGACCATAAGCACTTGCAAGAAACCACATGCCCATCATTGCACCATGCAATGGCTTAGGCGAAAGTTTTGTCATTAAAGACAATCCTATAGGCGAAAGGCATAATTCGCCAAATGTAATAACTAAATAGGCAAGGGTAAAAATATTTAGCGACGTTATTCCGCTTTCGGCAAAAAAACGTGTGGAGTAAAAAATATAAAAAGCGCCGCCCAAAAATAAAAATGCTATCCCAAATTTTATAATACTGTTAGGCTCAATTCTTTTTTTATTCAACCACAGCCAAAGTAATCCCACAATCGGGGCAAAGATGATAATGAACAATGAGTTTGCTGAATTGTTTATTACATTAGGATCCATACCAACCCCAAGTGCCTCATGCTTTAAATTATATCGCGCAAAAAGGCTTAATGAGCCTCCACTCTGTTCAAAAAATGCCCAGAAAAATATTGAGAACACTATAAAGATAAGTGCTGCAACTATTTTTTTTCTTTCCGTGGCACTGTATTTAAACATCTCATAAATTACATATAATAGTGCAAGAGGTCCTACGGTATACATAAAGATGTCTGTATATTGCGAATTAGAAACCAATATTAATATCAATGGTATAGACATTAAAGATCCCGCATAGACAAGGTAATGCGCTAAATGATTTTTTTTGTCTTTTGCATCGACTCTTATTGGAGCTAATCCTATTGGACCTAAACTCTTTTGAGTAAAAGAAAATACTAATAACCCAAACACCATAAATACACCAGCAAGAGAAAAGGCAATATTCCAACTAATTGTTGTGGCTACATAAATACACACCGCCCCGCCAAACAATGCACCTATATTTATACCTGAATAAAATAGCGAAAATCCTGCGTCCCTTCTGGGATCACCAGTGCTGTACAATGAACCTACCATTGTAGAGATGTTTGGTTTAAAGAAACCAGTGCCTACGATAGTAAAACTAATCCCTATATAAAAAAGGTCTTCCGGAGAAAAGGCAAGCGTAAAACTTCCTACGATCATCAGTAGGCCTCCCCAAAATATTGACTTTCTAAAACCTAATATCTTATCAGCAAACATACCACCTACAAAAGCCATGGTATAAACAAAAGCCTGTATAGCACCGTACTGTAAGCTCGCTTCTTTGTCAGAAAGTAATAATTTTTCTACCATAAATATGGTAAGCATACCGCGCATTCCGTAAAAGGAGAAACGTTCCCACATTTCTGCGAGAAATAAATACCACAATTGCTTAGGGTATTTGCCTTTAAAATCCTGTATTTGTTCTAATGTTACCGCTGTAGGGGTAGTACTCATTATAGTTTCTCTTTAATAAAGTTGGTCATTTTTGTGTACAGCTGCAGCCTTGTGGCGCCGCCATATATGCCATGATTCTTATCGGGGTAAATAGCCCAGTCAAATTGCTTGTTAGCCTGTACAAGTGCCTCTATCATGAGCATAGAGTTTTGTACATGCACATTATCATCGGCACTACCGTGTATCAATAAAAACGACCCCTTCAATTTAGAAGCGTGATTTATAGGAGAATTGTCATCATATCCTGTTGGGTTTTCCTGCGGCGTTTGCAGGTATCTCTCGGTATACACCGAATCGTAGAAGCGCCAGTTCGTCACCGGGGCAACGGCAATTGCCATTTTAAATACATCGGCACCTTTAAGTATACAGTTACTGCTCATAAAACCACCATAGCTCCATCCCCATATCCCTATGCGCGAAGCATCTACATACGGGTACTGGCCTATTACTTTTGCAGCGTCTATCTGGTCTTCAACTTCATATTTACCAAGTTCTTTATAAGTCACTTTTTTAAAAGCAGCACCTTTTAACCCTGTACCACGCCCGTCTACACAGGCAATAATATAGCCCTGTTGCGCCAGCATAGCAAACCAATAATCGTCATAACTTCCCCACTCGTTGTTTACCTGCTGCGATCCGGGGCCACTGTACTGATACATTAACACAGGATATTTTTTAGACGCATCAAAATCTTTAGGTTTAATAAACCATGCGTTAAGCTGGTTGCCCTTTGCTGTAGTTATAGTAGTAAACTCTTTTAAAGGCATGTTGTATTTTTCCAACCTTGCCGCAAGTGCGTTATTATTTACAATACCTTTAACCAGCTTGCCGTCTTTAGCATTATTAAGCGTATACTCTGTAGCCTTGATGGCACTGGAGAATGAATTGATAAAATAATCGAAATTTGGGCTAAAGGTAGCGGAGTTTGTTCCTGTCTGGTCAGTCAGCCTTACCTTATTTTTACCATTAATGCTTATGCGGTACACATCACGATTAACAGAGCCATTCTCTACCGACTGGTAAAACACATTTCCCGTTTTATCATCAAAGCCATAGTAAGCAGTAACTTCCCACGTACCCTTTGTTACCTGGTCTATGAGCTTACCGGTTTTAGAATAATGGTAAATATGGTTGTAACCGTCTTTCTCGCTTGTCCATATAAAGCTGTTGTCGTTTAGAAAAGTAAGGTTGTCTGTTACCTCTACGTAAGCCTTATCCTTCTCGTTAAGTACTACCCTTGCCGACCCGGTATTAGCATCAACAAAAATAAGGTCAAGGTTATTCTGGTGGCGGTTAAGAACCTGCACGCTCAGTATCTGGGCATCATTAGTCCATTTTAACCTCGGGATGTAAAAATCAGAATAGTTGCCTAATTTTACTTCACTGTCAATATTAGTTTTCAGGTCATAAATATGAAGGCTTACCGTAGCGTTCTTTTCTCCTGCCTTCGGGTACTTAAAAGTATCTATTTGCGGGTATAACCCCTGGTTGTAAACATCCATACTAAACTGTGGAACGGCAGTTTCATCAAACCGTATGTAGGCTATTTTATCTCCGGCTTTGTTCCACTCATAAGCACGTACAAAGGCAAACTCCTCTTCATATACCCAGTCGGTTATACCATTTATAATGGCGTTCTTTTTACCATCGGTAGTTATCTGCTGCGTTTTTTTAGTTGCGAGGTCGTAAACAAATAAATTGTTATCCCTGCCGTATGCTACTTTCTTACCATCGGCAGAAAAAGTAGGCTCCTGAATTTTTTGGTCCGATATTGCAACCGGAGTTTTATCGGCAAGGTCAAAAATATAAAAATCGGCCAGAAAGGAATGCCTGAAAATAGGTTCGCTGCGGGTTGCAAGCATTACCTTTTTTTCGTCGGTGCTAAAAATATAGTCGTCTATTCCTTCAAACTCTTTATATCTTTTAGAATCTACAATCGTGCTCACTTTGTTGAGTGTAGCAAAATCATAAACATCAAGAGTTGCAGTACCGGCTTGATAGTTTGCGTTTAGCACAGTATACTGGTTTGTATTGTGCATGGCCCTTAGTTCATCCATTCTTTCGGGACTAAAAGCGCCTCCCCAAATTTCCTGAAGGGTTATTTTTTGTTGGGCAACGGCAGGCATTGCTGCCAGTAAAAACAATACAATTGACTTTTTAATATACATAATATTACAGAGGGTAAAAAACTTTCAATTTTAGTAATTTTTTATGACTTATAGCTTCTTTTTTTTGTTAAATGCGCAGCACTATATTTCGGCAATATCATAATGTTTGGCTTAAGCCAATGGTATATGCTATATTTGCAGCAAATTATATTTTTAAGCTACTGAAAATGAGTAAAGCGATAGCAGGGTTTAGTAAACTAAGCAAAGAGGAAAAAATAAACTGGTTGGCAAACGAACATTTTGCCGATCCTGAAAACGCTAAAAACCTGCTTCAAAGCTACTGGAATACCGATGCCGACGTACAAAAACTGCACGACGAGTTTATAGAAAACACCATTACTAATTTTTATCTGCCTCTGGGCATTGCACCCGGATTTATAATTAATGGCCGCGAGTATACCATACCCATGGCTATAGAAGAAAGTTCTGTAGTTGCAGCAGCAAGTAAGGCAGCAAAATTTTGGGCTACGCGCGGAGGTTTTAAGGCTACGGTACTCAATACCGAAAAAATAGGTCAGGTACACTTTATGTACAAAGGCGACCCTGAAAAGTTAAAAGCTTTCTTTAAAGCGTCTAAAAAAGAATTTTTCACCGATAGCGAGACTATTACACGAAATATGCAAAAGCGTAGTGGCGGTATCTTAGATATCGAACTGCGCGATAAAACTGCACTTATACCCGATTATTACCAGCTTCATGCTACGTTTGAAACCGTAGATAGCATGGGTGCCAACTTTATAAACTCCTGCCTCGAGCAGTTTTCTAAAACACTGCGTGAGGAGGCGCTGCTGTATACGGCATTTACCACTGAAGAGCAGCAAATACAGGTAGTTATGAGCATACTGTCTAACTATGTTCCTAACTGCGTAGTGCGTGCAGAAGTTTCCTGCCCTGTTAACGAACTTAATGAAGACAAAAATATAAGCCCTGAAGAGTTTGCCTCAAAATTTCTTGCAGCCGTAAAAATTGCGGAAGTAGAACCTTATCGTGCCGTGACGCACAACAAAGGTATCATGAATGGCATTGATGCTGTGGTAGTAGCTACCGGAAACGACTTTAGAGCGGTAGAAGCAGGTGTTCACGCCTATGCCGCCCTAGAGGGGCAGTATGCAAGCCTTTCTCATGCTAAGGTAAAGGATGGTATTTTTACCTTTTGGCTGGATGTGCCATTGGCTTTGGGTACTGTGGGTGGGCTCACCACATTACATCCCCTCGTAAAACTATCTTTAGAGATGCTCGGCAACCCCACTGCACAGGAATTGATGCAGATTGTGGCTGTGGCCGGATTGGCTCAAAATTTTGGAGCACTACGGTCGCTTACTACTACAGGAATACAACAAGGCCACATGAAAATGCACCTTATGAACATCCTGAACCAGCTTGAAGCTACAGAAGGTGAGAAAAAGCAGGCCATTAAGCATTTTGAAAAACATACCGTGAGCCATTCGGCGGCGGCAGAATTTGTAACCAATTTAAGAACTATAGATCCTGCCAAAATTGAAGAAGACTTTTTATAGCAACGGCAAACTTTTAATAACCGGCGAGTATACTGTGCTCGATGGTGCGAAGGCCCTGGCACTCCCTGTTAAATTTGGGCAGAGCCTTATTGTTAAAGAAACCGACACAGGTCAAATTAGCTGGACAAGCATTGATGCCGATGGCTCTGTGTGGCTTGAAGCTGAAATTCCTATAGAAAGCATTATATCCAATACAACTTCGGATACATCTTCGGAGATTGATACTTTAATAAACATACTGTATCAGGCTTACATCACTAATCCACTAATTTTATCTGAGGCGAAAGGTTTCAGTGTCGAAACAAAACTTACATTCCCACGGCAATGGGGACTAGGTACCTCGTCTACCCTTATAAATAATATAGCACAATGGTTTTGCATAGATGCTTACGCATTACTTGCAAACAGTTTTGGCGGCAGCGGTTATGATATTGCCTGTGCGCAGCACGATACCGCGATTATTTACAGTAGGGAAAACAACATCGCCGTAGCAAACCCGGTATTATTTAATCCGGCATTCGCCAATGACATCTATTTTGTCTACCTCAATCAAAAACAAAACAGCCGCGAGGCGATTGCGGCATACCGTGAGCGACGGAGCGATATAAAAGCTATTATTCCACGCATAGACGCTTTAACGAATGATGTTTTATTTGCTGAGGATTCCAGCACGTTAGCTTCGGCCTTAGAAAAACACGAAGACCTTATGGCGGGTGTGCTTGGCATCGAATCGGTACAGGCACAATTATTTCCCGACTTTAAAGGGATTGTAAAGAGCCTTGGTGCATGGGGCGGCGACTTTGTAATGGCTGTAGCCGATGAAGACCCCACGGCATATTTTAGGGCCAAAGGATATGGAACGGTAATTATGTATCGTGACATGATATTGTAGTCGGGTTTAAGATAATTACGAATTTCAAATACCGTTGAAATTGATGTGTGAATCCAAATCCGCTTAAAATTTTATCTATATAAATATGCTCCACGACCCTCAAAGGATCAAATATAGTCAATTACCTCAGGCCCATTATAACATATATGGATACATGCCGCTCCTCCGGAGTTTCTTTTTGAATCTAAATATCACTATACACATGTCGTTCCTCCGGAACTTTAAGCACCTTATAAAATTAGTGCTAACGCCATATTTGAAATTTGAATTTGCGCAATTAGTGGTTCGCTAAAAATCATAAACAAAAAAGTCCCCCGCATTCGCGGGGGACTTTTATTTATAAAGAACAGGAAACGATTAGTTAAACTCGTGTCTGTTATCTTCAATATCGGCGGCATCCTTAAGAGCGTTAGTTACCCTTGTTTGGATAGACCCACGTCCTTCATTGTTTAACCTTGAAGTTATTGCGCTAACATTTTCCATAGCCGGTGCTTTTTCAATACCCTTAGAGCGTATCATAAATACACCTGCAGTACCTTCTATAAGACCTGAAGTTTTACCATTAGCAAGTCCAAATGCTTTACCAACTACTTTAAGCTCTGGCCCAACAGCTGGGATAACAGGGCTTGCAAAAGTTACTGTTGCAGAAGCGATAGAAGATCCAGACGCTTTAGAAACTGCTTCAAGAGTGCTTCCGGCCATTTTCTTTTTAATTAATGCAGCCTTTTTTTCGTTACGGATAATTGGTAATACAGATACTTTAGCTTCTTCGATAGAAAGCAGTCCTTTTTCGTTTATTGCTTTAAGCCTTGCTATAACACTGCCTTCTGCAATATCAAATTTCTTAACATCGCCTATTTTAGTATCATCATCATAAGCCCATTTCACAATAGCTCTCTGGCTGCCTACACCCGGTATGTTCTCATCATTAGCGCCAAGCTTGTTAGCTGGCGTAACGGTTAGTTTTTCAGCTTTAGCAAGGTCAGCAAATGATTTGCCACTTTCTCTTGCATCCATTTCAAGCTTAGTAGCTTTTGTAAAGTTAGCATCGGCAGTAGCCTCTGTTGGCTGTATTTTCTGAGCGATAGTAGCTACCTGAACGCCTTCGTATTTATCTAATACTTTAATTACGTGAAAACCGTAGTCTGTTTCAACAACGCCTGTAGATCCTACCGGTTTACTGAAGATAAAATCATTAAACGGCTTAACCATTTGGTTTGGCGCGATGTCATCGTAAACACCTTCCGTACCAATAGAACCCTGATCGTTAGAATTATCACGAACCAGTTGTCCAAAGGAACCCGGATTAGCATTTATCTGAGCTAACAAACCGTCAGCTTTAGCTTTAGCTTCTTCTTTTGTAATTGTAACTTTAGGATCTGGTGTAGAGCTGCCTTTGTAAGCAATAAGGATATGGCTTGCCTTAGCGCTTGCACCCGGTTTTTTGTTTACCATTTTAGTTACCTTGTAAAAACCATTATCTACATAAGGGCCGTATACCTGACCCGCAGCAAGGCTGTAAATTTGCTGGGCATGTTCTACAGGTAATTGTTTTTTAGTAACATATGTACTATCAAACTTTATCTCAGAATTTGCATTTACAAACTCTTCATTGTTTGTAGCATTTGCGAAGCTTGGAATAGTATCGTTAACTTTTGTCTCATCGTTATAAGCAACTTTAGGTGCAAGAAACCCTTCAATGCTTTTCTTCATTTCAGCTTCGTCAGCTGCAGATGGCTTATTATCTATAAATACAAACTCGATATCGCGTGATGCTTCTGCTTTGTATTTTTTCTCGTTCTTTTTCATGTAAGCCGTAAGTTCATCATCAGATACCTTTACCTGATCATCGTTTATGGTAGCATAAGGAACAAGTACATAATCAAAATTAGCTTTATCGCTTTCCTGTGCGTAACGTGTTTTACCTTCTACATTAGTAGTAAAGTAAGATGCTTTAAGCATAGTAGCATAAATTTGCTTTTTAGCCGAAGACTCAATTTCCGGCCTTTCGTTTTCAATAGCCTGGTATTGCTGCGGATTCGTAGTTTTCAGGTTTACTAAAAACTCGTTGAATTTAGTTTTATCAAACTTGCCTAACGCATTCATGAACTGCGGGTTTTGCCCCAGCATTTGTGCATAGATATCAAGAACGTGGTCACGGCCTACACGAATGCCTGCTTTCTCAAAACGCTCATCGTAAAGTATTTTCTCAACTTCAAGGCCCCAAACATAGTTAGCTGCCTGAGTAGCGGTAGCTCCCTGCTGGCGCTGCTGCATGTTGTTTACTTTTTCTAAAAATTCTTTTACGGGAATATCTGTGCCGTTTACACTTCCCACGTTTTTAGTAACGCCAAAGCCGCCGCTGTTTACAATATCTCCTACTATAAAAGCCAGTAAGCAGAAGCCAATAACTCCTATCAGCAGGATCGAACGTTGCCTTATTTTTGATAAAACCGCCATTTGTTTGTTGTTAAAATTTAAATTCAGTGGGCGAAAATACAATTATCTGTGTAATAATAAAAATACTATACCTGATTTTTGCGAAGTTTTCGTTATATTATTTTTTAGGCTTTGTAATTACTTTTACAAGCTCTGTCCTTTTGCCGGATGAGTGCTCTGCAATGAAGGTGTATTCGCCCCATTCTAAAAGTTCGCCTGTTTGTAAAATATCTTTAGCGTGATGCACGAGAAAGCCGCTAAGTGTAGAATACGCTCCACTTACAGGCAATCCGAGTCTATATTTTTCATTGATATAATCTACTTCAAATCGTGCCGAGAAAAGATACCCGCCTTCTATAACCTGCTCGGTTAGTTCTTCGTCGTCATCGTGTTCATCCTCTATTTCTCCAAAAAGCTCTTCGATAATATCTTCTACAGTAATTATGCCCGATGTGCCGCCATATTCATCCAGCACGACGGCCATGCTCTTGCGTTTACGGGTTAGCAGGTTCAGCAGGTCTTTTATATATATAGTATGTGGGGCATACTCGATAGGTACCATTACTTCGCGTATTGTAGATGGCTTTGTAAACAGTTTGAAAGAATCTACATACCCTATAACGTCGTCTACATTATCACGGTATACAACTATTTTGCTATAGCCTGTTTCTACAAACAGGTTACGCAGGCCCATTACGCTATCATTAACGTCTACCGCCACGATCTCTGTGCGCGGCGTCATGATGTCGCGTGCCTTAAGCCCCGAAAACTCCAAAGCGTTACGGAAAATTTGTATTTCAGAATCTACCTCTTCCTGCTCGTTAGTGCCGGTAAGCTGTTGTGTAATGTATATACCGAGATCGCCGCGGCTGAAAAAATCTTTTTGGGTATCGGCCTTTGTGCGTAGTAATGTTACCAATATGAAATCTGACACTGCCATTATAGCTTTGCTTACATTGTAGAACAACATGTAAAAAGCGTATGCGGGAACCGCCAGCGCCTTAATAAGCGTATTGGCATATACCTGAAAAAACACTTTAGGAATAAACTCTGCGGTAAGCAAAATCACAAATGCCGAAACGGCTACCTGTATGAGCAGCTGCCAGCCAAAAGCCATAGTGCTGTCCTGGTGCACGAACCAATGCAGCGCAATTCTACCCATATGATAGCCATAAATAACAAGTACAATGCTGTTACCCACAAGCATGGATGTTATAAACTGAGTGGGATCTTGGGTAAGGCGGGTAAGTAGTTTTGAAATGAAGGTGGACTGCTTTTTTTCTACGCCGAGATATACTTTGTTAGAAGAGACATAGGCTATTTCCATGCCCGAAAAAAAGGCCGAAAGCAACAGGCACACTATAATAATTGCTGCTTCCATAAAATGCTATTTTTTAGGCCCCTGCATCCTTCCCTGTGACCATCTCCTGAAAAAGAACATGAATACTGCCGCACCGCCAAATATAAAGCTGATTATAGCATTGCTGTTGTCTTTTTCTATAAGTGCCGCGATGCCACTGTATATAAAAAAGCCAGCCATTATGAGGTACAGGTAAGAAATGTATTTTAAATAAACCATTGTATTAATTTACGTTATTTATCTGGCCATTATTTTTCTGCATATTAAAGACCTTAAAGTCTTTGCTAAAATCTATACCGGGCCCTTCAAGGAAACCACCCTTGCCATCTGTAAATTTAAAATATTTTTCGGTGTAAAACCATTCGTTCTTCTGGTCGTAGTATAACTGCTGTGTCTCGAGCACCTTGCCATCGTTTGAGGTGATTTTCACATTACCCTGCAAGTCTATAATATCGGTATCAGCATACGTTATTGCATAGTCAGATACCACATAACTTTCTTTAGCCTGATTATCGAGCAATGTTACATCTACCCCTTTCGGGAATTCATTAAACCCATATTCGAGGTTACTGTAATCCAGCATAAGCGGACTTTTAAGTATTGCCTTAACCTTACCACTATCGGTATATTTAAGGTTTATTTTTTCGCTGCGTCCCACCGGGTTAAAGCCCACGCTGTTAATACGCTGAACATCTTTAAAATTACTTTCGCACGAGGCAAGCAACAGTATTAAAACCGCAGCTAAAACCGTACGCATATAATTTACAAGATTTTTCATTTAAGTTGGGGTAAAGTTACACTTTCATTTATCCAGCAGCCGTATATAATAACGTCACCTTTCCCTTTTTTAGCAGCTTTCGCTTCTTTTTTAGTCGGGAGATTTTTAGAATACCCTGTTGTTAATGCCGCTACGCTTGCTGCTGTTTTAGGTTCTGCAGCTTCGGCTTTTTTCAACGTTTCTATAGCTAAAAAGTACAATGCCTTTCTCTTAAATTCGTTTAGGTCGCACTCTTTAGAGGCCGACGTATAAAGCCCTGCGAGCAGCACATAAGGCTTCCCTGACTTAGGATTTGCCGACGCCGATTTTAAAGCATATTTTTTAGCTTCACCTTTATCTGATATTCTATATAACGAAGCAATATCATTGTAAAGATTTGCTTTCTGTTCCGGCTGAAGCTGTAATTCTGCTGCTTGGTCGTAATATTTAATAGCATCAGGGATGTTATTCCTTTTTTGGGAAAGATACCCAAGTTGGTAAGCGCTTTCGTAACCTGGTTTTAGCTGACTCAATGCCAGCGAACCGTTGTACAAAACATCAGACCTGTAACATTTATTCCCGTAAAAAACATTTACCATTCCCTGTAGCCAGCCAATATTTGTTTTATTTGCCTCAAAATTACCGGCGTAGTATTGTTCCAGTTTTTCGCAGTTCAAATATTTTGATGCTGCTTTAGTCATGTTCATTGCTACAGCATCAAGTGTCTTTTCAGTATTAGTTGTAATGTTAAGATATAGCTTTTCATCTGCAGTAAGCGTCTCGCTTTGCAACTTCTTATTTATCAACTCCCTCTTGTCTGTTATTACTGATTTTACCACTGCTACCTGAGAGGTAACTTCAGCAAACCTTTGTATAAATTGCTCTTGCGTGATACCGGTGATACCTGTTTCGTAAGCCTTTAAATACTGGTTGAAGTAAAGCTGCAGTGGGGTGTAATCTGTAAAAGTATTTGGTGAGGTAGTAAAAGCAGCATCAAGTAATTTGTAAACTTCAGCGTCGGTACCTAATTTTCTATCGTTAAGCAACATGGCTTTTTTTACTGCGCCGCCTGTTTTAGGATAATTTTTTTCCTGAGTATCATAAAGGGAAAGCAAATCCTGAGTGAGCTTTTTTTTCTCCTCCTCTGTACGTGTATGAAAAAGCCTGTACTTTAGTGCATCTTCACCATACACGTAAAGGTTTGCATTGTATTTAGGGCAGTTTTTTATAAGTGCTGGCAACAATGTTACCGCATCATCAAAACTTTTTGCTTTTATCTTATCTTCAAGCGCCTTGAATCCGCCTTCGCACTTAAAAGTTTGTGCGTGGGCTGTTAGTGCAGTTATTCCTGCAAAAAATAACAAAAGGGCCTGTTTAATATTCATGCTGCAATTTTTATATTATTCGTATCTTCTCTTTACGAACCATTTGTCATTTAAAGATAGGCCTATAAATACGCTAAAGTAATTTTCCTGTACAAGGCCGGCGTTTTTAGTACCTCGTTGCCCGTACTCTAAACCAATATTTAAATTAGAGCTGCCTATTGTACCACTTAGCGGAAGGCCAACCCCAAGGCTTACACCCATATCGTTAATATCTTCTCCTGAAATTACAAGGCCTGTTTTTTCATATCTCAAACCAGCGCGGTAGGTAATCCTGCTAAGGTAGCTTGTATATGATGCAAACCCCGGTATGTAGTATCCTCCTAAAGATATTTTAGAAGCGCTTTTAAATTCAGCCGTAGTAAGGTTGGTAAAACGGTTGCCGAGTTTGTTACCTTCCTGCCATGTATATTCTACACCCGCAAACCATTTTCTGGCCTGACCAAAACCCGTACCGGCAGAAAACTTAGAGGGTAGCTTTGTATCATTTTGAGATAAGATTGGTTCTAACTGCGATATCGTTGTTTCACCACCATCTGATCTTGCAGATATAGTAGCTATAGTCCTTGTATTATCACCACCCAGTTTTACCTCGGGAGTATAAACCGCACTAAGCGTCCACGTGTATTTTTTATTTAATAATTTTTGGTATGATGCCCCAACGTTAAAGCCGGCACCTCTGTATTCTGACGCATTTATCTCACGCGTTCCATACTGTACGCCGGGATCCGGAATGGAAACAACCGACCTTGTTTCTATATTACCAAAGTTGTATTGAAACTCTGCTCCAAGGTTTAACCCCGGTAGAACTTTATAGCCAACACCGGCAAACACACGGTTAAGTCCGCCGCTGCCCCTAAACTGCCTGCTGCGTGTAAAATCTGTGCCCACAACATTATCTGTTACCCTGTACCCCACAGATGTGTAAGGCATAATACCGAAGGCAACACCTAACTTGTTAAACGGAAGTGCCACAGCAACATAGTCTACAGTGGTACGGCCGGCGGTATCGCTGGCATCGTTTGTTTTTAAAGTAGTGTTTGATGTAGTACCGCCCACAGAAAATGTAGTGAACTTAAGTGTACTGTATGTTGCAGGGTTTTGCAGGTTTACGTGTATACTATCCGGCAGGATGCCAAGGCCGCCCATAGACCTGTTCTCTGCAGTGCCTTTAAACTTAACATCGCCCACGCCATAAAAAGAGTAAGGAGAGGCATTATTTTCCTGAGCGAAAGTTACAGCTGAGAGCAGAAGGCAAACGCCTGCAATAATTTTTTTGATCATTTGTGATTCGTATATAAATATAAAAGGTTCAAACTTTCTAACAGGAAATTTGAAGTGGCAAATATGGTGTTTTTTAATCTTTTAGCCAAAAATTCGGCATCTCCTCCGGTTAATATTACTGTTACATCCTGATACTCTTCATTATACTGGGCAACAAAACCCTCTACTTCATGCAAAAGGCCGTTTACAACCCCACTATGCATAGATGCTTTTGTGCTGTCGCCTATATAATTTTGAGGCATTTCAGGATATAACAACGGAAGTTTTGCCGTAAAAGTATGCATAGCGTTATATCGCAACTGCAATCCAGGCGATATTGCACCACCCAGGTATTGGTTTTGGCTATCAGTAAAATCGTATGTTATGCAGGTACCCGCATCTATAACCAGCCTATGCACATTTGGATACAGCAATACTGCGCCGGCCGCAAGTACCATCCTGTCTATACCCAGTGTTGCAGGGGTAGCATATTTATTAATAAAAGGAAATGATGATGTGTGATTTACCTCTGTTACATTAGTATTGCTTTGCAACCATACTAACAGCTCATTATCTTCTTTCCCTACCACACTCATAATGCTATGAGTAACATCAGGATATTTTTTTAAAATTTTTACTACCTCATCTAAAGAGCTATCCTGCGCGAAAATAAACTTTTCCTGCAAGGCAGTACCCTCAAATACAGCGGCTTTAATTTTAGTATTGCCAATATCTACTGCTAAAAGCATTTCGTGTTTTTTACTGTCGCAAAGATAGCAATACATTTTTTTTAACCTTTGCTTTGTAGAAGTTAAAAAAGATTATATATTTGCACCCGCAAAGAAGTTTACTAAACGCCTTATTTACGTAAAGCATTTTTAAATTTAAAGCAATGGTACCTTAGCTCAGTTGGTAGAGCAATGGACTGAAAATCCATGTGTCCCTGGTTCGATTCCTGGAGGTACCACAAAAAGAATCCCTGAAGCAGTTTAGGGATTTTGTTTTTAAAAAGTATTTAAATTATTGCCGGTACCTTAGCTCAGTTGGTAGAGCAATGGACTGAAAATCCATGTGTCCCTGGTTCGATTCCTGGAGGTACCACAAAAAAATCCCTTAGCTTTACGGTTAAGGGATTTTTTGTTTGCTAGTTATTATATTAAGAATGAAACATTTTCCGGTAACATCTTCTACTCTTTCTGCAAAAGCTTTGGCTTTGTTTATAGTTGAACAATATGGTTTGAGCAGAGATACTACCTGCACCTTATTCAGGACAGGCATTAACCATACTTACTTTATTAATGATGGCAGCTTAAAATATGCTTTAAGGATTTATAGTTATAAGTGGCGTTCAGAACTGGAAGTAAGCGAGGAAATTAAGCTGCTTAATTCATTAAAGCAGCAGGGCATCGCTGTCTCCTATCCTATTGCAGATGCAAAAGGAAATTTTATTCAGCATATCGAGGCCCCTGAAGGAAAAAGATATGCAGTGCTTTTTTCCTATGCTGAAGGCCAGAAGGTAAGAATTATGGATTCAGACACCTGCTACACTATTGGTAGTTTAATGGCCTCCATGCATACCCTGACTGCAAACCGTAAAATCGAACGTATAAAATACAACTCAAAATCATTATTAGATTTACCTTATAAATATGCTTCCGAGCATTTCAGCACGGAATTACAGGAAATGAAATTTTTAAATGAACAAGTCGAATTGATAAGCGACTTCTTTAAAGAGGGTTCATCGGGTGTACCAACAGGAGTTGTTCACCTTGACATGTGGTATGATAATATGTCGGTTTCGGGGGATAAGATAACTTTATTCGACTTCGACTTTTGTGGAAACGGGTGGCTTGTTCTTGATATTGCATATTTCTGCAAACAACTGTTTCATATAGAAACGGATAAGAGCCAATATGAAATAAAAGCACAAAGCTTTCTAAATGGATATAACGCAAAACGTAAGCTGACTAAAGACGAATTAAGCATGATACCTAACGTTGCAGCGGCAATTTTTATTTATTATCTGGGTGTACAATGCCAAAGGTTTGACTGGTCTAACATCTTCCTGTCAGAAAACTATTTAAAGTTAGCGTATGTTCCAAAAATCAAAGCCTGGCTTGATTACTATAAAACAAGACAGCTTAATATAGGACTGCTGTAATACTGCTACAGAAAATGCACCTACGCAAACTTTCTGTTCAGCCACTTCCTTACAGGCTCATCATACCATTTTAAGCACGCATGAGCTATCGCAATACTCGATACGAGAAGTAAAATTCCATATGGCAACGCATCCATAATAGATAAGTTCCTGTCTACTACATAAGCTGTATAAACATATATCAAAGGATAATGGGTAATGTATATGGGGTAGGATATATCGCCAAAGAATTTACATACTTTAAGCGAAGCCTTACTATGTACAGTACCTCCCGCTCCAAGATAAATAACTAATGGAAAGATGAATATAATTGTAAGCGAGTCATAAAGGCCGTTCATCCATAAATGTTCTTTGCCGCCTACCCTTGGGAAAGCAAGGAGAAGTGCCAACAGCAAACCGCTCCAGAGAAAAGCATTATTTATATGCTTAATTTTTACAACACGGCTCAATAACAATCCGGCAAAAAACGGATACATCAATCGTGTAAACCCTACTCTTAACTGTTCGGCAGTAACACTCCATCCGCCTATTACATCTCCGTTAGCCGATGTCACCGCATAATGTATAAGCGCAGCACCTGATAGAATTACCAGAACTGACAATGCCGCTTTAGAGAACTTCCTCACAAACAATGCATACATTATATTAGCTATATACTCAAAGAAGAGCGACCATCCCGGACCGTTAAGCGGGTGCATTTCGTCCCAACCACGAATATCCATAGACGGCGGCAGCGGGATTAGCGTAAACCCGACGAGCATCGTTAAGATAACCTTCCAGGCCGGTATACCGGCAATCATAGGGAATAAATTTGATTCGCCAAAATAGTAGGCAATAGCACCTATAATCATACCCATAACCACCATAGGCTGCAGGCGAATTAAACGGCGTTTAAAAAAGTTACCGGTCGTTATGGTGTTCCATCGGTCATCATAGGCATACCCAATAACAAATCCCGATAGCATAAAGAAAAAATCAACTGCAAGATAACCATGGTTAATAATCTGATCGATATGGCTGCCACCAGCATGGGCCTCTAAGATATGGAATACAACAACCATAATTGCAGCTATGCCTCTAAGGGCATCAAGTATAAGGTAATGGGGCTTGGTGGCAGGTGCTGTGGCGTTCATTATTATTGGCTGGTATTAAAATATCGTTATAGTAATTACTTTAACTTTCAAAGATACTAAGTTGTGCAAAATGTGCAAGCGATATTTTAGATAAGGCCAGCTTCCTTGCCAGTGCAATGTACTGCAGCGCTAGATATTTTTTTTGATTCGTTCGAATTAAATGATTTGATTTTTAAACATATAGTAGTACCTTTGCACGCAATTTGCCGCCACCCGTTGTGGCTTTACCTACTGAAAAGAAGATTTTTATGAATATGAAAAAAATTGTTGAGTACAGAAAATTACTCAACGTTACCAAAGCAGCTACGTTAAAAGAGCTAAAAACAATTTACAGGAACAGTATGAAGGATTTTCATCCTGATACTATTGCTGACGAGGCGGAAAGGCTTGAAGCCGAAGCTAAAAGTACTGAGTTTATTGCTGCTTACCATTTTTTAGTGAGTGTAGCACCTGAAACTGCTGAAAGAAACAAAGCTGAGTATACTAAGACTACTACTACAGCCGGTATTGCCGATTTTTATTTTGACAATATGGTACTTTACATCAACTTTACAGATGGTGCTAAGTATGAATACTTTGGTGTACCTAAACAGCTTTATATCAAAATGGTAAATGCTGAATCTCCTGCCCGTTTTGCACGCAGAAACATTCACGGTGTATTTTTATACCGTAGTGCTGCAAAACTTGTTGGCGCAGAAGAATAGATATAGAAATTTATGACGCTATCATCTTTATTGACTAATAGCGTTATAAGTATTAAAGAGCATAGAAGTATACAAGAATAATATTGCTTAGTGCAGGACATCAACCAGTAGTTGAACCCGCTAAATTCAATATCAAAATTCTCGTAAGTTTCTATGCTCCTTTTATATAATAAGGGAGTTGGCGGTATCTACTTTTACTCTATACCTCAGCACCCATTTGCATCATAAGGCCGCCGTCCATAAAATAGGTAGAACCTGTTACATAATCTGCATCCGATGAAGCCAGGAATACAGCAAGTTTTCCTATTTCTTCAGGGTATCCTGCACGTTTAAACGGAACTTTAGACTCATTTTCTTTCAGCTTCTCCTTATCGTCTATTAGGTCTTGGTTCATAGGGGTTACGATCATGCCCGGACCTATATTATTTACGTTTATTTGCATCTCTGCAAGTTCTAAAGCAAGCGTACGTGTAAAGTTTCTTAGTCCCCCTTTAGCTGTACCATAATCAGATCCATTCTTTGCCATGATCTCTTCATGCACAGATGTTACATTTATTATCTTTCCTTTACCACCCTGCTCTGTACGGTATTTTGCGAAAGTGCGGCAGGTGTAAAAAGGTCCGTACAAGTTCGCTTTTAATGTGGCGTCAAATTCTTCGGTTGTCATTTCTATAACCGGCTTGCCGGCACCTTTAACCCCTGCGTTGTTAACCAATATATCTATAGTTCCAAAAGTTTCTAAAGTTTTATCGAACAGGTCTTTTACCAAAGCTTCATCAGTAACATCAAGATGCAGTAATAATGCTTTGCTACCCTCCTGCTCCACAGCTTTCACGGTCTCTTCAGCACCTTCCTTATCGCTATGGTAGGTTACGGTAACATTAGCGCCCTGTTTGGCAAATTCTATAGCTATTCCGCGTCCTATTCCTGAATCTGATCCTGTTACTATGGCAACTTTACCTTCTAATTTCTTCATGATTATTGTTTTTTAGTCAAGTTATGGCTTTAGGCAGTTAGGTCAAAAACACTTAACATAGATTTATAGCCAAATAAAAAGCCCCTAACCGGGTTGACCGTTAGGGGCTCTAAATTCTTAATCGAAGTATTTTAACTTTGTAACACATCGGTTACTTTGTGGTATATTCCTGATACCGATTCAGCTACTTTTTTAAGTGTGGACTGGTTTTGTTTAATGCAGTCCTCAATAATTTTATTTCCTTCAAGAATAGCAGCAATAGAGTCGGTATGGGGAACGCGGTCCTTATTTTGGTCCATATCCCAAATACCGCAGTCGTGGTATTCTAAAAGGTTGTCCCAATTAGGTCGGTCAATAACCGGATAAATACATACGCCTAACAGTTCTACACCGTTATTTATAGCCTCTACACACTCCATAGTTATCTCATCTATCCATGGTGCTCGGCCTACGCCAAAATGCCCGGTTTCAGATAAAAAGATTGGCTTATGATAGCGCCTGTATGCCATTTCTAAGAGTGAAGCTACCGTAGCACGGCGCTTATCGCTCTCCGGCCAGGGAAGTTCACCAATACCGTGATCCCACTGACTGTTCCAATAGTAATTGAAACCTAAAATATCAAGGTACTCTTCGCTACCGCCCAGTTCAGGGCACATGCGCCCGCCAATGATATCCATCGCCTGGAACTGGTGGTCGTTCATGTTTTGTATGTGGTCTAAATTCAGTTCGTAGCCAGGGTGAATTTTAATCAGCGGTTCTACACAAACAATCCTGCATTCAGGAATGATATCCTTAAGCACTTTAATACCTATTATGGCAGCTTTACATAAATGATATTTCATATCCCAGCCGCTGTTCACAGCAAAAGGCACAGTACCGCGCACATCGCCGGAATGCCATGACAAAAAGCTTATCTCATTTACCGGAACCACAAAAAGTGGTGCTTTTGTCGCCGATTTATAAAACTGAGCAAATGCCTCGCATAATGCCGCAAACCGGTTGCAAAAAAGTGGGTGTGTAGGGTAAAGACCGTCAGGATACCCAAAGTGGATAAGATCCCAAATTACCTGAATGCCCTGTCTTTCGGCAGCTTCCATCCTGTTTTTTACTTCAGAAAAATCAAAAACGTACGGAGCCGTTTCTACTGCACTCCAGCATATACCTTCGCGCACTGTTGTTATCCCTATAGCAGAAAGATCTTTAAAATCCTGTTCTGCCCTTATATCATGTTGGGTATCCTGCAATAAGTTGATACGATCACCAGACCTGTTTATATGGTCGGCACATTCATATCCTCCCATAAAGAATGACTGAAATACACTCATATAAGCTCCTCCTTCGTTTTTTGGTCTGCATTAGCATTCTCTTCAAGCGAGTTGAAAAGCTCCAGTGCATTTTTAAAAGCCTGGTCCATATTAAAGTATTTGTAGTTAGCCAGCCTTCCCACGAAGTATACATCTACAAGTGCATCGGCTTCAGCTTTATACTTTTCGTATATCTGCTGGTTTTTCGGGTTCGGCACGGGGTAGTATGGGTCACCCTCATCTGTAGTAAACTCTTTTACAATAGTTGTTTTATCAGATTTCTGGTTACCAAAGTGCTTATACTCGATGATACGTGTAAAGCCAACTTCCTCACCCGGATAGTTAACTACCGAGTTTTCCTGATAAAATTCAGCATCAACTGTTTCACTTACAAAGTTTATAGAGCGGTACTCCAGCTTTTCTGTAAGGCTATGCTTAAATTCAAAGTAACGGTCTACAGGGCCAGTGTAAAATAACTTGTCGTATCCTGTTACCTCATCTTTCACATCAAAATAATCGGTGTTTAAAAGCACTTCTATATTTGGATGATTAAGTATACCTTCAAAAAGTTTAGTGTATCCGCCTACAGGTAATGCCTGGTATTTGTCAGAAAAATAACGATCGTCATAATTGCTGCGCACCGGTATACGGTCAAGTACAGAAGCGTCGAGTTCTTCAGGATATTTGTCCCATTGCTTTTTAGTATAGTGCCTAAACATTTTTTCGTACAGCACCTGTCCTACTTTGTTAAGAGCAGCCTCACGGCCATCCTTAGGAGTATCTATTGGCAGGCGGTTTTCGTCCAGCCATTGTTTCATTTCAGCTTCGGTAGAAATGCTCGTACCAAAAAGCTTATTTACTGTATTTATGTTTACAGGTATCGGCACCAGTTGCCCGTCTACCTTTGCAATAACCTTATGTTCGAAAGGATAAAACTCACAAAACTGGTTAATGTATTGCCACACATCTTCCTCATTAGTATGAAAAAGGTGGGCGCCATATTTAGATACCAGTATACCATTCTCGTCTATATAATCATAGCAGTTACCGGCAATGTGGTCGCGTTTTTCTATTATAAGTACTTTTTTACCAATTTTTGCGTAGCGTTCTGCCAGCACTGCGCCGCTTATGCCTGCGCCTATTATTACGATATCTGCGTTTTTCATTATTATTGTTGTACAGCGCTTTTAATTAATACTTTCATTTTGTCTGCAGTAGCATTCCATGATGTCTTTTTAAGTATGCTTGCATATTCTGCTTCAAGCATAACATCCGGCGCGTTAGCAATAAGTTTGTCGATTGCTGTTGCGAATTCTTCAGCCGATTCTACTATTTCCACACAGCTGCTGTAATCCCTTACTACATCTTTTATAGCGGTAGAAACCATAGGTTTTCCGGCAGCCATATATTCTAAAGTTTTAGTCGGGCTTATATATTTTGTAGCATCATTTAATGCAAACGGCATAAGCGCTACAGAGAATGCTTTAAGGTATCCCGGCAGTTCTTTATAATCCTTCATACCAAGGTAGTGTATATTATGCTGTCTTGGCAGGTCATGCTCGCCTATTTTAGCCAGTGGGCCTATCATTACAAAGTTTATCTCTGGTTTAAGCACTGCTACATCATTGATAAGCTGCAGGTTAAGACGCTCATCTATTACTCCAAAGTAGCCTGCAATTGGTCCCGGGATATTAGCAATATCATCTGGAATAGTTACCCCATTCTGTGCTTTTGCAAAGTGTTCCTGGTCTACCGAACTTGGAAAGCAATGTACATTATCGTGGTGCTGCGCTTTAGATTCGTACAACGATTTACCGCCGGTAAATACTACGTTAGCATTTGACATAAGGTAACACTCCTGTTCTATCAGCTTTTCCGGGGCATTTTTAAATAAGGTAAGCTCGTCCATACAATCGTAAACAATTGCATCAAACTCAAAGTAGTTCAATAACGGCACGAACGATGCCGAGTAAAACCAACCCGTAGCAGCTTTTTTACCCGTGTATTCCGCAAGCACTGTCTCTATTTCCTCAATGTGCCTTACGTTAGGCTGCAATACATGTAGGTTTTCATTAACTTTAGTAAGCCTGCTACCCTCTTCATGCTCTCTAAACCAAGGTTCTTCTATCAATAGTATTTTATGATCTTTAGCCATACGGCTTATAAGATGCTGTGGCCTCTGGTATACAAAATCCCAACGCAGATGGCAAAACACCACCATGTCATATGCATTATCATTCTTTCCGGTCGTACCGGCATCATTTGTCAGGATACTCTTTTTGGTTTTTGGTGTAGGTTGCATAATTTCGTTTTTTTTTGGCAAAGAATAGCCTGTAGGAACATCTTTCCAGGCTGGCGTTTATAATAATGTGAAAAAACAGGGGGCGGGTAGCTAACCGAAATATATAAATAAAGTTACAAGCGAACTTTTAGGCCGTTATATATTTCTTACCCTACAAATTTCCTTGTTTTACCTCCGCTGTTCCTTATACTATTTTCCCGTTTGGTTATACAATTATGCATTTTAAGAAAAGTTTATGAGTCGTTTAACATTATAAATCAAAGATTTAAGAAAATATTAGTATATAAAGTAATGTTAAAAAGTTTATTGCAAATGAATTATCATTTTAACACTTTGCAGAGTATACTTTATGTTGCTTTATGACCGATACTGTTGAGGCTTTTGTAATTTTATAGTTAGAAACTACATCTATGAACGAACTTAATCTTGAAACCAGCCCCTATCTTTTACAGCATGCCGGCAATCCCATTTATTGGAAAGCATGGAACGAAAAGTCATTGCAATTAGCAAGAGATCAAAATAAATTAATTATTGTTAGCGTAGGCTATAGTGCCTGCCACTGGTGCCATGTAATGGAACACGAAAGTTTTGAAGATAATGATGTAGCTGCTGTAATGAATAATCATTTTATCTCTATAAAAGTAGACCGTGAAGAACGGCCGGATGTAGATGCAACCTATATGAAAGCTGTTCAACTCATGACCGGGCAGGGCGGCTGGCCAATGAATGTCGTCTTACTTCCCGACGGTAGGCCGGTATGGGGTGGTACATATTTCAGGAAGAACAACTGGATAGAAAACCTTAACCAATTGCAGGAAATATTTGAAACTGAACCCGAAAAGATGGAAGATTATGCCGATAAACTTCTGCAGGGAATTAAGCATACAGGACTGGTGCAACCCTCTACAGATGGGATACCTGATCCGGCTGCAATAAAACCAATTGCCGAAAAATGGGCTAAGAGTTTTGATTGGGAATATGGAGGTTACGCACGTGCACCAAAATTCATGCTGCCTAATAATTACCTGTTTTTACAGCGTTACGGCTATCAGACAAACACAAAAGAATTACTCGACTTTACCGATCTTACCCTCACCCGCATGGCATGGGGAGGGCTATTTGATACCGTAGGCGGTGGTTTTTCGCGATACTCGGTAGATATGGAGTGGCATGTACCTCACTTTGAAAAAATGCTTTACGACAATGGACAGCTTATGAGCCTGTATGCCGAAGGTTATAAGCGCACTAAGAATCCGCTTTATAAAGAAGTTATTGAGAAGACGCATTTTTTTATCGAAACCGAACTTACTACGGATAAAGGTGCGTTCTACAGTGCGCTGGATGCCGACAGCCTTAATCTTTTTGGCCACCTTGAAGAAGGCGCTTTCTACTCTTGGGAAAAAGACGATCTTCAGGGGTTACTCGAGGATGATTTTGATCTTTTTGCAGAGGTATTCAATATTAACGAATTCGGCTTTTGGGAAGATGGGCGTTATGTGCTTATCCAGAACGAGCCCTTGGATAAAAATGCGGCATCAGCAATTATGTCGTTAGAAGAACTGCAGGACAAAAAAAATGAATGGGAAAAATTACTTTATGCAGCCCGTGAACTTAGGGCTAAACCAAGACTTGACGATAAAATACTGACCTCCTGGAATGCCATAATGCTAAAAGGCTACGTAGATGCTTACAAAGCATTAGGCGACAATGTATACCTAAATGCTGCGCGCCGCAACGCCTCTTTTATTACAGAGCAGCTTTGGCACCCCGACGGTTATTTATGGCGTACCTATAAAAATGGTTCGGCTAAAATAAATGGTTTTCTGGAAGATTATGCCCTTACCGCAGATGCATTTGTTGCCTTGTATCAGGCAACACTCGAAGAAAAGTGGCTCACATTTGCAAAACAGCTTGTTGATTATTGCCTTGAACATTTTTATGATGAGACAAAGAAATTCTTCAGGTTCACCTCGGCTCATGGAGAACAGCTAATAGCTGCGCACTATGAAACAGAAGATAACGTTATCCCCGCTTCAAACTCTGTAATAGCAAACGTGCTCTACAAACTGGGATTGCTATATGACAATGAGTATTATGAAAAAGTTGCTTTAGAAATGCTCTACCTCACGATCCCTAATATGGATTACCCTTCGGCTTATTCTAACTGGCTTAACCTTTGGCTTGACCTTGCTGCCGACAATAAGGAGCTTGCCATATGTGGTACAGATGCTGCTGAAGCTGTTAAAATAAGCAATAGCCAGTACCTGCCCCATGTGCTCATTGCGGGCAGCGTGGCACCGTCTGCCCTGCCCTTTTTAAAAGATCGCTTTGTTGAAAAAGAATTAATGTTTTATGTTTGCCAAAATAAAGCCTGTAATTTGCCTACATCATCATTAAACGAGGCACTACAGGATTTAAAAATGTAAAGATGACAGAGGAAGAAACACAATTACAGTTATACCTACACCGGTTTACAAATACCATATTAGCATACGTACCTAATTTAGTAAAGGCTGTTTTTATTTTAATAATAGGCCTTGTAATCATTAAGATTTTAAGGCGGGTTATTACCGGCTTAATGACTAAAACTGCCGATCATGACCCTACCCTGCTTAAATTTGTGCTTGATGTTGCAACATGGATCTTAAGGGCATTTATATTTGTGGCAGTCATTGGAGCATTAGGAGTAGAAACCACTACATTCGCTGCCGCGATAGGTGCTGCCGGGCTTGCTATAGGCTTATCGCTGCAAGGGTCGCTTAGCAACTTTGCCGGCGGATTGCTTATAATACTATTTAAGCCATTTCGCATAGGCGATTACATCGAGGCACAAGGCCAGGGTGGCACAGTAAACAGCATACAAATATTCAGCACAAAAATTATTACTCCCAATAATCAGGTCGTATACATGCCTAACGGAACACTATCTAATAATACCGTAAAAAACTACTCTCAGGAACCTCTGCGCCGTGCCGATATAATACTTAGCGTAGGATATTCCAGTAATCTTAAACGCGTAAAAGAGACAATTTATAAAGTTATTAAGGCTGACGATAAGGTACTATCAGAACCCGCTCCATCAATAGAGATAAAAGGCCTGGCAGAAAACTCGGTAGATATAGTGGTTTTTATTTGGGCAGAACGTGCAAAGTTTGGCGGCATGGTATCTGATTTTTATGAGAATATAAAAGAAGCTTTCGAGACGGAAGGTATAGAAATAC